>Ga0228535_1000157_pt1 | contig 223261 bp, 190 predicted proteins | sample SJ1metagenome_FD_168457 | JGI IMG/M metagenome (GOLD analysis project Ga0228535, IMG submission 168457) | Enriched culture of PCE-dechlorinating microbial communities from Ithaca, New York, USA - SJ1 | ecosystem: Engineered > Modeled > Simulated communities (microbial... > Unclassified... | reverse complement strand
CGGGATGGTCCTTCGCGAACATGGCGACCATGCTTCGGCTGAACCTCTTCACGTATCGAGTTTTGCTGGACTGGCTCAACGAACCGTTTGAAACGCCGCCCATTGTGCCTGATGTGGAGCAGTTGTCTTTAGCGTTCTCGTAGTTGGACAGCCGATTAAATTTTCGAGGTTCGAGAGAGCAGGGTACCTGTTTCAAATCCGTCCTAAACAGCTTTGCAAACCCTTGGAAACTCAGAGAACTCTTTCGCGTTTTTAAGCTATTTGGGACAGCAGTGGTAATAATTTTAAACCATGTGCGATGTTGCAAAAAAAGTATTTTCCGGTTTAATTTTGTATGGGGAGTGCGCTTAACAATAATCGCGAAAGGGCGTCCGATAATGAAAATTTTGGACAATATCAACTCTCTGCTGGGCGACGACTTGAAGACTTCCCTATCTCCGAGAACAAAGATACAAATTGCTTCTTCTTGTTTTTCTATCTATGCCTACGAAGCGCTGAAGATGGAGCTGGCAAATGTTGATTCTCTGCAATTCATCTTCACCGCCCCCGCCTTCATTCCTGATGAAGCGACGGACAAATTCCGCAAGGAGCGAAGAGAATTCTTTATTCCCAAAGCCGATAGAGAGCGAAGTCTCTACGGTTCAGAGTTCGAAATTCGACTTCGCAACAAACTCACACAGAGAGCCGTAGCGCGGGAGTGCGCCGAATGGATTCGACGCAAGGCGACATTCCGCTCCAACAGAACGAAATCTCCTATGCAGCAGTTCGCCTGTCTTCAGGATGATGAACGTCATGTCGTGTATATGCCTCTGTCCGGATTTACAGCCGTTGAGCTTGGGTATCAGAAGGGAAACGCCGTTTCGAACATCGTTAATCGTCTCGACGAAACGCCGTTTACATCGACATATCTTCAGCTCTTTGAGCAGATATGGAACGACCCGGAAAAACTGGAAGATGTGACCTCCATCATCTGCGAACATATCGCCTCCGTGTATCAGGAGAACTCGCCTGAACGCATCTATTTTTTGATGCTCAATAACATTTTCAGCGATTTTCTTGAGGACGTCGACGAAGACGTGTTGCCGAACGACAAGATAGGATATCTCGAAACGGATGTATGGAAGAAGCTCTTCAACTTCCAGCGAGATGCCGCTGTTGGTATCATCAACAAACTCGAAACATACAACGGCTGTATTCTTGCCGACAGCGTAGGACTCGGCAAGACGTTTACCGCCCTTGCGGTCGTAAAATACTACGAGTTGCGAAATAAATCCGTTCTTGTACTCTGCCCTAAAAAACTTGCGGACAACTGGTTGAACTACAACAGCAATCTCAAGACCAATATATTCGCCAGAGACCGTTTTAACTACGACGTGCTCTGTCATACGGATCTCTCCCGTTCTTCGGGAATCTCCTTCGGTATTCCGCTGAACCGGGTCAACTGGGGGAACTACGATCTTGTAGTGATCGATGAGTCGCACAATTTCAGAAACAACGATGCTTTTAAGGAGAGGGAGACTCGGTATCAAAAACTGATGAACCAGGTGATCCGGCAGGGCGTCAAGACGAAAGTCCTTATGCTTTCAGCCACCCCCGTAAACAACCGCTTCAACGACCTGAGAAATCAACTTGCCCTTGCGTATGAAGGCGATTCCGAAGAATTGAGCAAAAAGCTCCGAAGCACGCGCAGCGTGGAGGAAGTTTTTCGACGAGCCCAGACCGTATTCAACCAATGGACGAAACTTCCGCTGGAGAAGCGCACCGCGAGTGCTATTCTCGACTCCCTTGACTTCGATTTTTTCGAGCTCTTGGACAGTGTGACGATAGCTCGCTCTCGAAAGCATATTCAAACATTCTATGATACTCGTGACATGGGAGAATTTCCGCGGAGAAACAAACCGCTCTCGTACCGGTGTCCATTGACTTCTTTACCGGACGTTCCCGACTTCAACGAGATTTATACGCGTCTTTCCATGCTGAAACTGGCTGTGTACGCCCCTGTAAGTTACATTTTCCCCAGCCGTCTTAGAAAATACGAGGAGATGTACGATACGCGTGTTGAAGGGGGATCGGGAAAATTTCGGCAGAGGGATCGCGAACAAAGTCTTCAGGCGCTGATGACGACGAATCTTCTGAAACGCTTGGAAAGTTCGGTTGAATCATTCAGACTTACGCTTCGCAACCTCCATGAAAACCACGCCGCGGTATTGGCGAGAATAGATGAGTTCCGCCACAACGGCGGAGGAAGTATCGGAGACTGGACGAAAGGTTTGGACACTCTCGAAGCGGATGAGGACGATATTCAGGAACTCGGGATGGATGAGATAGGCGGGAAAGTCAGAATCAATCTCTCCGACATGGATCTGGACTCATGGAAGAATGATCTTTACGGTGATCTTATGATCATCGCAGAACTTTTGCACTCAATGGATCGTATTGCACCGGAGCATGACGAAAAGCTTCAACATCTCAAAAAACATATTCTGGAAAAGATGGAGCATCCGCTCAACCAAGGCAATAAAAAGATTCTTTTGTTCACGGCTTTTGCGGATACGGCAAAGTACCTTTACGATAATCTTTCCGAGTTCCTTCTGGATGAGAAAGGTGTGCATACGGGCAAGGTAACGGGGAAAGATGCGCCAAAATCAACCTTGAAAAAAAGTTACGACTTCCAGTCGCTTTTGACGCTCTTTTCTCCGATCTCGAAAGAAAAGCATCTCGTCCTTCCGGAAGAACCGAGAGAGCTTGACCTGCTTATCGGAACGGACTGCATCTCGGAGGGGCAGAATCTCCAGGATTGCGACTATCTGATCAACTACGACATACACTGGAATCCCGTCCGTATTATTCAACGATTCGGCAGAATCGACCGGATCGGTTCACGCAACCGGACGATTCAGCTTGTCAATTACTGGCCGGACATCTCTTTGGACGAGTACATCAACCTCAAGGAGCGGGTTGAGAACCGAATGATGATAGCCGATGTCAGCGCTACGGGGGACGACAACGTCCTTACTGCTCAAAGCAGCGAGATAGCCTACAGAAAAGAACAGCTTCGTCGTCTACAAGACGAAGTGATAGAGCTTGAAGACCTCAAAACAGGGGTATCGATCACCGATCTTGGTCTGAACGATTTCAGAATGGACTTGCTCAATTACGTCAAGAAGCACGGAGAGCTTGCAAATGCCCCGAACGGTATGCACGCCGTCGTTCCTGCGAAATTGGATGCGGGAATCGAACCCGGAGTCATTTTCGCCTTGTGCAATTTGAACGATGGGGTCAATCCGAACCGTCAGAACAGACTGCATCCGTATTACTTGGTCTATATAACGGAAGACGGCAGAATTGTCGCGGATCATACGGAAGTGAAGAAGCTCCTGGATATCGTCAGAACGACATGCAAAGGACGCGCTGAACCTGTGCATTCGGTCTGCCGCCTCTTCAATCGGCGTACCGATGAGGGGCGTGATATGCAGCAGTGCTCCGATCTTCTAGGGAAAGCCATACGCTCGATGATTGAAATAAAGGAGGAAAAAGATCTCGACAGCCTCTTTTCCGGTGGTTCAACAACGGCTCTCATTGATACGATAACTGGACTCGACGATTTCGAACTGTTGGCTTTTCTTGTGATCGAGAGGGATGAGTAACATGCTTTTCGACTATCCGCGGAGCGCTGCCTTCGGTCGAGTGCTGCCAAAGAGCAAAATATACGAGCACGCCAAACCGGGAAAGGCAGTAAAAGAACTTTTTGTTCGCCAGATCGAGCAGATAGTGTGGAGCTACAAGCTGGCGCCGCAGACCGTCAATATCGACGCCACTCCTTCCGTTCCCGAAATTCAGGTTTTCAGCGTTGCTCTCAAAGATGGAGAACTCGGACATGAAGTGTTGCGGTGCATTGATCAGGCAATTCCGTTTCCCATCTTTTTCGAGCTGTTGTTCGACGGTAAAGTAAAACCCGTAGCAGCCTTCAAGCGACAAAATACCTCGGATGCCTCGAAACTGGTCGTCAGCGACTATTTCGAAGGGAAATGGTATTCTGGAGAAACGATTCGCAGCCCCTTGCCGGTAGTTTTCGACCTTGAAGTACTCTACGGCAGATTGCTTCAGCCGCTTTTGCCTTTTCCCGCACGACAGGGGGAGAATGTACAGGCTCAGGTGGAAAGAATGGAACTCGTCCGGCTTGTGCAGCGGGAGTTGCAGCGATGCGAAACCAATCTCGGAAAAGAGAAGCAATTCAACCTCAAAATTGCTCTGAACGCCGAGTTGCGTAAGACGAAAGAGAAACTGGAAGGACTGATTGGATGAATTATGAAATGTTCGAGCAGAACAGTAATAATCCCGTCCATGAGACGATAACGACTCTTCTTATCGAGTACCATGAGATTGAGAGGATGGAGTGATGAAAGGAGTCATCAACGCCAAGGGGACTGAAATCGCTGTGCTTTCCAGAGGAGACGACAACGACTTCATCTCATTGACCGACATTGCTCGCTATAAGAATTCCGAGTACCCCGCCGATGTGGTTAAAAATTGGATGCGAAGCCGCAATACCATCGATTTTCTGGGGCTATGGGAAAAACTGAACAACCCCGGCTTTAAACTGGTCGAATTCGACCAGTTTAGAAGCGAAGCGGGGGCAAACTCATTCGTACTGACCCCTCAGAAGTGGATCGCCGCTACGGACGCCGTTGGAATGCTGTCGAAATCGGGGCGGAACGGCGGCACCTTCGCTCACAAGGATATCGCATTTGAATTTGCCTCCTGGGTTTCCGTTGAGTTCAAGCTCTACGTCATCAAGGATTATCAGCGACTCAAGGAGGATGAAAACAGCCGGATATCTTTGGAATGGAATTTGAACCGCGCCATATCCAAAATCAACTACAAGATTCATACCGACGCCATCAAGGGAAATCTGATTCCCCATTCGGTTTCAAGGAAACAGCAGGCGTTGACCTACGCAAGTGAAGCGGATTTGCTCAATGTAGCCCTCTTCGGACGGACTGCCGCGGAATGGAAAGAGCAAAACCCCGAGGCGAAGGGGAATATGCGCGACGAGGCGACTATTCAGCAGCTTATCGTCCTCTCCAATCTTGAAAGCATGAATGCGGAGCTGATAAAACAAGGCGTTACGCAGCAGGAGAGGTTGGTTGCGCTCAATAGAATGGCCATCGAACAAATGACGTCCATTATCGGAAGTACGACGATTAGACGACTGGAAGGAAAGAAGAATGGAAAAACTTAAAATGCACTCGCCGGATCTGACACGGTAGAACATCGCGCGCATTAGGGAACTCTTTCCCGGATGCGTGACCGAGGCCCATGGAAAGGATGGAGATGTCCGCCTCGCCGTCGATTTCGATCTGTTGCGCCAAGAGCTTTCTGATTCAATCGTGGAGGGACCGCAGGAGCGCTATCATCTTGACTGGCCGGGGAAGCGCGAGGCTTTGTTGACCGCGAACGCCCCCATCGCCAAGACCCTTCGCCCCTGCCGCGAAGAGAGCGTCGACTTCGATACGACGAAGAATCTTTTCATTGAAGGCGATAATCTCGATGCGCTGAAACTGCTGCAGGAGACGTATCTCGGCAAAGTGAAGATGATCTATATCGACCCTCCGTACAACCGAAAAAAAGGCAACAATCTCGTTTACAGAGACGATTTTATTGGCAATACATGCGATTATCTGACGCAAAGCAATCAAACTGATGACCAAGAGTATCGGCTTCTGGCTAATACAGAAGCAAATGGAAGGTTCCACTCCGATTGGCTAGGGATGATGTATCAACGACTTCGAATTGCAAGGAACCTTATGGCGCCGACGGGAGTCGTCGCCATTTCTATCGACGATGCAGAAACGGCGAATGTACTTCATCTCTGTTATGAGATATTTGGAGAATCGAATTTTGTCGGTACGGTTATTTGGAAAAACGCGACTGATAATAACCCGACTAATATTGCCATAGAGCATGAAAGCATTCATGTTTTTGCCAGAAACAAGAGCGATCTAGAAGGGGTGTGGAAGAGCACCGTTTCAGATGTCAAAGAAGTCCTTTTGCGGATTGGCAATGAACTGGTTGAAATGTATCCTGATGATAAAGACGCTCTTCAGACTGCTTATACCAACTGGTTTCGTGAAAATAGAGCACAACTTGGTCCCTTGGATCGTTATAGATACATTGACAATGGTGGTGTTTATACGGGTAGTCAAAGTGTCCATAACCCAGGGAAAGAAGGTTATCGGTATGACGTGTTGCATCCTGCGACGGGAATGCCTTGTAAACAGCCGTTAATGGGATACAGGTTTCCTGAAGAAACAATGCTTCGCTTGCTATCAGAGCAAAGAATTTTATTTGGGGAAGATGAGTCAAAAATCATTGAACTTAAGGTGTATGCAACTGAATTTGAGGATAAGTTGTCTAGTGTCTTTGAACTTGATGGTAGGTCAGGACCATATGATTTGGAAACACTGTTCTCTGAAGGTAGAAAGGTTTTCTCTAATCCCAAGCCTGTTCTGTTGATGGAGCGTCTCATATCGTTTATGACAGGTCCGCATGATATTTGTCTAGATCTGTTTGCCGGTTCGTCGACGCTCGCGCATGCGCTTCTTGAACTCAATCGGCGCGAGGGCGGAAACCGGAGGTTCATTAGTATTCAATATCCTGAGATGATTGGACAGGACAGCAATGACGCAAAAGAGGCTTACGATTTCTGCCAACATACAGGTCTCAAGCCTTTGATATCTGAAATATCGAAAGAGCGTATACGTCGTGTGGGGATGGTGCTAAGCGGGAAAGACGGCGTCCAAGAGTGGAACAAGGACATCGGCTTCCGGGTTCTCAAAGTTGATACTTCGAACATGGCCGACATTTACTACACTCCGGATGAACTGCAGCAGGGTAATCTCTCTTTCTACGAGAACAATATCAAGCCCGACCGCACCCACGAAGACCTCCTCTTCCAGGTCATGCTCGACTGGGGTGTGGACCTCACCCTTCCCATCCGCAAAGAGACGGTTCGCGGCAAAACCGTCTTCCTTGTGGACGAAAACGCTATTCTTGCATGCTTCGACGATGCGATCAACGAAGATTTGCTGAAGGAGTTGACGAAATTCCAACCGCTCCGCGCGGTCTTCCGCGACAGCGGTTATATCTCGGATTCTGTAAAGATAAATGCGGAGCAGATATTCAGGCAAATGTCGCCGGGTACGGAAGTAAAGTCTCTCTGAGGGGGTGCGGGAAATGAAGCTCAAATTCAAAGTCCAACCCTTTCAGACCGCGGCAGTGGAATCCGTTGTCGATTGTTTCGAGGGGCAACCGAAAAGTTCCGGTATCGTCTACCGTCTTGATCCCGGAATTGACTCAGATGTACAGGGAAACGCCCAGATAGACCTTTACGAACTCGAAGGCTTCAAGAATTCAGAGATCCGGCTGAACGATGAACAGATACTCTCCAATATCCGCTCGGTTCAAAGACGGCAGAATCTTCCTCTCTCGGATTCGCTCGTTTCCAGCGCCGGATGCCCGATCAATCTGGACGTGGAGATGGAGACGGGAACCGGTAAGACGTACTGCTATATCAAGACCGTCTTCGAGATGAACAAGCGGTACGGATGGACCAAGTTTATCGTTATGGTTCCAAGTATCGCGATCCGCGAGGGAGTTGCCAAGTCCTTCGAGATCACCGCGGAGCACTTTACGGAGATGTACGGGAAGAAGACGCGATTCTTCGTCTACAGTTCCCAGGCGCTCCATAATCTGGAGAGTTTTTCTTCCGACGCCGGGATCAACGTGATGATCATCAACATTCAGGCGTTCAACGCCACCGGGAAGGACAACAGACGCATCTACGAAGAACTGGATGATTTTCAGTCCCGGCGACCGATCGACGTGATCAGCGCGAACCGTCCGATTATTATTCTCGACGAACCGCAGAAGATGGAAGGAAAGAAGACGCTCGACGCCCTGGCGAAGTTCGAACCTTTGATGATCCTTCGTTACTCCGCCACCCACCGTACCCAGCACAACAAAATCCATCGTCTTGATGCACTGGACGCTTACAACGGGAAGCTGGTCAAAAAGATAGCCGTCCGGGGTATATCGGTGAAGGGGTTGGCGGGAACGAACGCCTATCTTTATCTTGAGTCGATAGAGATATCGAAACAGGCGCCTTTGGCGCTCATAGAGATGGAAGTGCGTTCCGCGGGCGGAAATATCAAAAGAGTTGTCAAGCGCATCGGGAAGGGACGGGATCTCTTCGTCGAATCCAACGAACTCGACGAGTACAAGGGGTATGTCGTGTCGCAGATAGACGCTCGCAGCAATACCGTTGAATTTACGAACGGTGTCGTTCTGACCGCGGGAGAGGCGGTCGGGGACATTACCGAGTCTGTGCTGCGCCGGATGCAGATCAGAGAAGCGATCAAGGCGCATTTCGAGAAGGAGAGCGAGCTTTTCCCCCGGAGAGTGAAGGTGCTGTCGCTCTTTTTCATCGATGAAGTCGCAAAATATCGAGATTACAGCCAACCGGACGAACAGGGAGAGTATGCCCGAATCTTCCAGGAGGAGTACGAGCGGATACGGGATGATTTTTTGAGCCGTCTTCCGTTCGAGGACGGGAAGTATAGAGAGTACGTCAACGGGATCGATGCACAAAGAACGCATGAGGGATATTTCGCCATAGACAAAAAGAGCAAAAAACTTGTCGATCCATCGGTACGAGCGCGAGGAGAAGATGCGGGACTCTCGGACGATGTCGATGCTTACGACCTGATATTGAAAGACAAAGAACGCCTTCTCTCCTTCGAGGAGCCTGTTCGTTTCATTTTCTCGCACTCCGCGTTGCGAGAGGGGTGGGACAACCCCAATGTCTTTGTGATGTGCATGCTCAAGCACAGCGACAACACGATTTCACGGCGGCAGGAAGTAGGACGCGGTCTGCGGCTTTCCGTGAATCAGACTGGGGAACGGATGGACAATCCGCAGACTGTGCATGATATCAATGTCCTGACAGTAGTAGCGAACGAAAGCTATAAGGATTTCGCAGCGAACCTTCAACGGGAGATTGCCGATTCTCTGTCGTTCCGTCCTCGTACAGCGGATGAAGCGTACTTCACTGGAAAAGTCATTTCTACGGAAAGCGGAGAAGTTGAGGTAACGCCGGTTCTGGCAAAACAGATTTACCGGTATCTGGTGAAAAACGACTATACCGATGAACATGACCGGATTACCGACGAATATCATACTGCTCGCAAGGAAGGAACGCTTCTTCCGTTACCATCGGAACTAGCGCCGTATGCCGAACACGTTTACAAGTTGATCGATAGCATCTTCAGCGAATCGTCTCTTCCGGAAATCGAGGATGACCGCAAGGCGAAGAAGAATCTTCTCAACGAAAATTTCGAGAAGAAAGAGTTTCAAGAGCTATGGAAGCGAATGAATCGGAAGGCAGTGTATCAGGTGGACTTTGATTCGGACGAACTCGTGCGAAAAAGCGTTGTTGCCTTGGACGAAAACCTTCGGGTCTCTCCGCTTCAGTACACGGTGCAATCGGGTATTCAGACAGAAGAGATCACGGAGGAGCAACTCAGGGGCGGGAAATCGATCGAACTCTTCACGAGCAGAGTGCACACGCATAAAGCATCTGTTCAATCCTCCGTCCGATACGACCTTTTGGGAAAATTAGCTGAAAATACCCGTCTGACACGAAAAAGCGTCGCCGGAATACTGAAGAGGATCCAGAGTCCTGTATTCGAGCAGTTCAAGGAGAACCCGGAGCATTTCATCTCGGAAGCGAGTCGCTTGATCAGCGAACAGAAGGCGACGATCATCATTGAACGCCTGAGTTACGACACACTTACGGAGCGTCACGAGATCGACCTCTTTTACCGCAGGGCAAAGCCGGGAGGACTTCTCGAAAGCCGGAGAAAAACTCAAGAAGCATATCTACGATTATGCGATCACAGATTCGAAAGTTGAAAGGGGTTTCGTTGAAGAACTCGAAATCAGCAGCGAAGTAGTGGTTTACGCAAAACTTCCGAGGGGGTTTTTCATACCCACGCCGGTTGGCGACTACAACCCTGATTGGGCTATCGCTTTCGAGGAGGGGAGTGTGAAGCATGTCTACTTTGTTGCGGAAACCAAAGGCACGATGTCGAGTATGGAGCTGCGCGCAGTCGAGAAGATGAAGATAGAGTGCGCTCGCAAGTTCTTTGACAGACTTTCCGACACGATGAACTCGAAGAACATTCGATACGATGTTGTGGACAGTTACGCGAAACTTATGGGAATCGTCTCGGGGTAAGTTGGTCTTGTCTGTACACCGGTTTTACTCCCGAACAGCTCGCCGAAATCCGCGAGGGAAGACTGCGCCGGGAGTGAATGCCTTCCCGCACGAAAAAAGCGAGGAGCCCGGATCTCTCCGGGCTCCTCGTGTTTTCTACATCAGGGCTTTCAGCGCGGCCAGGGCGGCTTCGTAGTCCGGCTCGGCGGTCTGCTCCGGGACGATCTGGACGTAGCGGATGACGTCCTCCTTGTCCACGACGAAGATGGAGCGGGCGAGGAGGCGAAGCTCCTTCATCAGGACGCCCCAGTTGGTTCCGAAGGAGGCGTCTCTGTGGTCCGAGAGGGCGACTGCGTTTTCTATTCCGCCGGTGGCGCAGAAGCGCCGGATGGCGAAGGGCAGGTCCATCGAGATGTTGAGCACCGCCACGTCCTGCGGCTGCTTCGACGCGTCCTCGTTGAACCAGTGAATTTGGAGGTCGCACACGGGGGTGTCCAGCGAAGGGGTCACCGAGATGACCTTGAACTTTCCCGCGAAGTCCTTCAGCGTCTTCGGAGCCATCGTCTGATCGAGCACGAGGAAATCCGGCGCTTCGTCTCCCGGCTGCAGTGCGGGGCCGACCAGCGTCATCGGGTTCCCTTTCATTGTGGTTATTCCTCTTCTTTCCATAGCGTATTCACCTCCGAAATGGTTTCTGTTTCTATTCTATCACAAGAACAGGGTGGAAGGGAATATACCCCCCCACCCTGTAGAGCGCTATCAAGTTCGCGCGAATTTTCTCTACAGCTCTTTTCCCCACTTTCCTGAGCGCATGACGCCGATGAGCAGCACCGGGACGATGAGCAGCGGGAAAGAGAGCACGCCGAGGTAACCGTACCCCTTGGCGATCAGCGGAATAAGACCGAAGAGCGCGACGCCCCATGTGATGAGGACGTAGATCAGGGAGGCGACGACGTTCACCTTTCTGTCCCCGGCCACGGTGGAGCCCTTCATCTTCCCCCAGAGCCCGACGATGCGCCGCGCCCCGCCGAAGATCAGGCTGACGCCGGTGGATACCACGGCGAGGAAGATGAGCAGCGAGACGATGGCCGTGCCGACCGCTCCGCCGCCGCCGTGCGCGGCCACGTAGAGCACGGGCACCTTCTCGGTGAGGATGGCGGGGTAGTGGAGCAGGATGCCCGCCGTGGCGAGCCAGAGCACCCCGGCGTTGACGATGAAGCCCCATATGGAGGCCTTTTTCGCGTCCTCGCGGCTTTTCAGGGCGTCGGCCACGGCGATGTATGCCCCCATCGCGCACGACTGGAAGCCCGCGTATTTCAGCGACGCCCAGAGCGCGTCGAGGAAGCTCGAGGGGGCGGGAGCCTCCTTGAGGACGGCGAGCAGCTTCGGGAAGTTGACGATCAGGTTGCCTACGTAGATGACCAGCATTCCGGCGATGATGATCACCGCCATCGTGGAGGCGGCCTTTCTGACGAGGTCCGCGCCGAAGATGGTGAGGAAGAAGATGCAGACGGCGACGATCACGGTGTTCGTTACGTAGGGAGTCCCCAGGATCTGCTGCATCACCGTGCCGCCGGTGGCGAAGGCGACTGCGGAGGCGATGAGAAGGATGAGGATGTACATTGCCTCGTATGCGTTGGAGAAGAGCGCCTCGAACGGTTTGAAGTACTTGTTGCCCCACTCGCGGTAGTCGAAGGTGCAGTACACCGCCGCGAAGTTCCACGCATAGTACAGCACCGCGGTAACGATGGCTATCGAGAGAACGGGCAGAAAGACGGCGTACCATCCGTAGGAAACGAAAAATTGCACAACCTGCACGCCGCTGGCGAAGCCGCCGCCGAAGTGCGTGGTGAACCAGACGAAGGCCACCGCGAGAATACCGAACTGGTTCTTGTCGATCATGATATCTTCTCCTCTCGTGTTTCCAGTATACGTGCCATGAATGCGGCGCGAGGCCCGACGCCCCCGCCTGGTACGTCAGCTTCCCAGCAGCTTGCCCGGGTTCAGGATGCCCTGCGGGTCGAAGGAGCGCTTGATCCCGCGCATGATCTCGATCTCCTCCTCGGACTTGGAGTGGAGGAAGATGGGCATCTTCACGTAGCCGATGCCGTGCTCTCCGCTCCCCACGCCGCCGAGACGTATCGCCACGGACGTCAGGTCGTCGTAGAAGGCCTCCGCGTACTCCGCCCATTCCATCGGCTCCATCGACTCGGGCTTGAAGATGATCGGGTGGAGGTTGCCGTCGGCGATGTGCCCCAGGATGCCCACCGTGATACCGCGATCCTTCGCCGCCTTGCGTATCTCCTCCACCATCTCGGGGACGGTGGAGAGGGGGACGACGATGTCGCCGCTGAGCGAGCAGTACGGGTCGTAGGCCCGCATGGCCTCGGCGAGGTTCTGCCGGATGTTCCATATCGCGCCCGATTCGGTGCGGCTCTCCGCGACGAAGACCTCCAGCGCGCCGTTCTGAAGGCAGAGAGTTCCCACCTTCTCGTAGCCGTCCTCGAGGCGTTCCTCCGAGTCGCCCTCTATCTGGATGAGCAGGAAGGCGTCCGCACGGTCCTGATAGGGGAGCGGCGTGTTGACGTGCTTCGTGGTGATGTTCACCGAGATCTTGTCCAGCAGCTCGCAGGAGATGACGGGTATCCCTGTGCGGATGACCTTCGCCACGCTGTCGACGGCCGAGTCGAGGTCGGGGAAGGCGACGAGGAGGTTCACCGTTTTGCCGGGCTTGGGCTCCAGGTTGACGACGACCTTCGTGACGACGCCGAGCGTTCCTTCCGAACCGATGATGAGCTGCATCAGGCTGTACCCCCAGGTTTCCTTGCGGATGCGGCCGCCGAGGTTGAGTACGGTACCGGACGGAACGACGACCTCCAGCCCGAGGATGTGGCGGCGCGTGTTGCCGTAGCGGATGACCTTGCCGCCGCCCGCGTTGGTGGCCACGTTCCCCGCGATGAAGCTGGTCTCGGTGCTCATCGGGTAGCCCGCGTAGAGGAAGCCGTGCTCGGCGACCGCCTTGCAGAGTTCGTTGGTGACCACGCCAGGTTCGACGACCGCCACGCGGTTCACCGGGTCGATTTCGAGAATCCGGTTCATCTTCTCCATCGAGAGGACGATGCCGCCGCACAGCGGGACTGCGGCCCCTGCGAGGCCGCTCCCCGCGCCCCTCGGCGTGACGGGAATCTTGTACTTGGAAGCCAGCTTCATCACGGCGGCGACGTGGTCGGTGTTCTCCGCCTTCACCACGACGTCGGGCATGGAGGTGAACATGATGCCCGCCTCGTCGGAGGCGTAGCTCTCCAGAGCCTCCGGATCGCCGGCGACGACGTTCTTCGCGCCCACCGCCGCCTTCAACTCGGCGAGCATCTCCGGAGTAATCTTGGTGTACCGCTCGCGCAGAGCGTCCGTGTTGCCGAAGAAAGCGCCGCTCATGATTTCAGCCTCCCTATAAGGGCGGGAACGACTTCGAGGACGTCCCCCACGATGGCGAGGTCCGCCACGCGGAAGATGGGGGCCTCGGGGTCGGTGTTGATGGCGATGACCGTGTCCGACGCCGACATCCCCGCGAGATGCTGCACCGCGCCGGAGATGCCGCAGGCGATGTAGAGTTTCGGCGTGACGGACTTTCCGGAAAGCCCCACCTGCGAGGAGTAGGGGGCCCAGTTCAGGTCGACCGCGGTGCGCGACGCGCCGACGGAGCCGCCGAGGAGCCGCGCCAGCTCTTCGAGCAGCGCGAAGTTCTTCGCGTTCTTCATCCCCTTGCCGCCGGAGACGATGACCTCGGCGTCCTGCAGCGGCGCGCCGACGTTCTTCTCGGGGAGGAACTCGAGCAGCTTCATCGCGGAGGAGAGGTCTCTCTTGTCAACGTTCTCGCGGAAGACCTTTCCCGTCCGCGAACGGTCCATCGGAAGGGGCCTCTTCGAGCGTGGGCGGACGGTGCACATCTGCGGCCGTCCGAGCGGGGTTCTGATGTCCGCCATGACGTTGCCGCCGATCGCGGGCCGCGTCTGGAGCAGCAGGCGCTCCGCCTTCTCGATGGTCAGCTCCGTGCAGTCGGCGGTCAGCCCCGTCTCCGCGTCCACGTAGAGCAGGGGCATGATGGTGCGCCCCGTCGACGTGGCGGAAGCGATGAAGATCTCCGGCTTGTGCCGTTCCACCAGCGCGGCGAGCGTTTTCGTGTAGCTGTCCGGCAGGAAGGACGCCAGTTCGGGCGAGTCCACCACGTAGACCTGGTCCGCCCCGGCCGCGATCAGGTCGTTCGCCTGATCGGCGATGTCGCTTCCCAGCAGCGCCGCCGAGAGGGGGACCTCAAGCGCGTCGGCGAGATCGCGTCCCCACGCCAGCAGCTCGTAGGATACCGGATGCACTCTTCCCTCGCGGACTTCAGCGAGCGTCCAGACGCCTCTGTATTCGTTCATGACCTACACCGCCCCTCTGTCCGCGAGCAGTTCGCGGATCGCGTCCAGCGCGAAATCCAGGTCGTCGGCCGCCGAGAGCTTCTTCCCCTTGCGGGTGATCTGCGGGTACGACACCCTGACCACCTTCGTGGGCGATCCCGCGAGTCCGAGGTGTTCTTGCGGAATCTCCAGTTCATCCGCCCCGACGACGGGGATCTCCGCCTTCTTCGCGCGGATCTTCCCGCCGAGCGTGCAGAGCCTCGGGACGTTGATCTCCTTCACCACGGAGAGCATCGCGGGAAGAGGGGCCTCGACCCGTTCGTGCCCTCCTTCGACCGCGCGGCGCACGACGATGGTGTCCGCGCCGATCGACTCCACCTCGCTGACGAAGGTGAGCGCGGACATGTCCAGAATGCGCCCGACCGCCGGTCCGACCTGCCCCGTCTCGCCGTCGGTCGCCCGTTCGCCGGAGAGCGCAAGGTCGAACCCGCCCTCGTGGACGAGCCCCGCGGCGAGAGTCCGCGCCGTGGCCAGCGTGTCCGAGCCGGCGAACTTTCTGTCGGAGAGCAGCACGCCTCTGTCGCACCCCATGGCGATTGCTGCTTTCACCGCTTTTTTCGCCCCGAGCGGCCCCATGGAGATCACGACGACCTCCGTTCCTTCGAAACGCTCCTTGAGCCGGACCGCCTCCTCCACGGCGTGCAGATCGAGCGGATTCAGCTCGGCCTCCACGCCCTCGCGTATCATGGTTCCCGTCGTCTCGTCGATCTTGACGTTTTCCGTCGCGGGGACCTGCTTCACTAGCACAGCAACGCGCACTCGACGCACCTCCCAAAAAAAATAAACATGAAATAAGAAAATATCCTACCACTAAAATTCCATAAAGCAAGATGATTCTTTTATTTGTAAAATGTTAAAAAACATGCATAAAATAGGCCTTTTTTGCTCTTGAAGATGCTTTTGTACGGATGAAAGAGGAACTGTTTCGGAATGCCCGATAAAAACGGGAGGTTTCAAGATGAAGAAAGGACTGCATACATCCAGGAAATGAAGCTGCGGTCGTTCGGAGGGTGTTTCAAAGCGCGGGAGGAGCGGATGCTTGCCATGATATACTCCAGGTTATACTGGTTTTGTGGTACGCTTGCGGTTATCTTCCTTGATTCATCCGGCGGGGGCTGCTCTTTTCTCTCGGCATTCATTTCATAATCGGGAGGGCACGATGATGTTGGACAGCGTTGTGTACCGTATTCCGGCAGTCGATCTCGTCACATTCTGCGGTGTTGTCGCCGAAGATGTGCTTTCTCCGCACGGGGCCCTGCTTCTCTCAAGAGACACCGACTTCGCGGCGCTCTCTCCGTCCAGACGGCGAGGATTCGCGTTCTCTCTGCGCGGCGCGGGCGTTACGTCGGTCGCCGTGCGCGAACGCCCCGAAGTCGCGCTCCAGGAGATCCTGGAGGTCATGGCACGCGGAAAACGCCCGCATGACCATAAGTACCGCAATCTCCACCATGACGCGATGTACTATTTAACCGGTTTCTGCGAGAAGGTCCTCTTCGGCGGCCCGGGCAATTTGCAGATCTTTATGCTGCTCCGCGCCGGAAGGATGCTCGCCGAGGCGGTCGCCGCCGATCCCGATATTCCGATGCATCTGGGGTACGTGCTCCGGAAGGACGATCTGCTGCTTTCGCACTCGATCAACGTGGGGCTGCTTTCGGCGTTTCTGGCTCATAGAATGTTCCCGGACAGGGAGATGACGGCTGTTTCCGTCGCCGCGGGCGGACTGTTGCACGATCTTGGGAAAACGTATATCTCCGAGGAAATTTTAAACAAGCCGGGGACGCTTTCTGGAAAAGAGTACGAGATAATGCGCAGGCACCCGATCATCGGGGAGGCCGCGCTGCAGAAATCGGGCGTGGTGGACGCCGTCGTGCTGAAAATGGTGCGGAACCATCATGAGCGGCTGGACGGTTCGGGATACCCCGACGGACTCGCGGGCGAGGCCATACCGAAGGCGGCGAGGATTGCGGCGGTGGCCGACGTCTTCGACGCCGTCACGTCGGAGCGCGCCTATAAGAGACGTATGTCCGGAAGGAAGGGCGTCTCGCTGCTTATGGACAACATCGGAACGCACCTCGACAGCGAGGTGGTCGGGGTGTTCGTCGGCGCTTTCGGAATGTACCCGCCGGGTACGGGGGTCGTCCTCTCCGACGGACGCTCCGGCGTCGTGACGGCTCCGGGAGAACGCGGCGTGCTCCGCCCCAGGGTGCTCGTTCAGCGGGGCAAGAACGGCGAGGCGCTCTCGCCCGCCGTCTTTCTGGACCTGTCGGCTACGCCCGAGGTCTTTATCCGAGGCTGCACCGGAGAGCACGTTCCCGAAGCGATCTGACCTTCAGCCGATCCTCGATCCTCTAGTTTTATGGATCTCCAGAGCCTTCCGCGCCGCGATGTCGTCGGTGACGAGGACGTTCACATGCCGCCCCCGCAACGCTCCCAGGATCGATTCCGCTTTCAGCGCGCCCCCGGCGACGCCGATCACCCACTCTACTTCCTCCAGCTCCTTCAGCGTAATGCCGATCACTCTTCTGTTCACCTGAATATCCAGCTCCGTGCCGTCGATGGAGTAGTGGCGTCCGCAGATGAGGCCGACGGCGCCGTTATGGGAGATCTCGTTCAGCTCTTCCTTGGAGATGTATCCGAGTCGGAACGGGTTGTAGATCTCCGGGTGCGTCGCGCCTATGCCCACCAGCGCGATGTCGGATTTTCGTCCGAGTTCGAGCGTCTCGCGGATTGGGCGCTCTTGGAGGACGGCCTTCCGGAATGCCTCGCTCTCCGTGATCAGCGGCGCGTGGAGGTAGTGGCACGAACAGCCCAGAAGATTCGCCAGCATCGGCGCAAGCAGGGGGCCGACGATGGACGAGTGCTCCGCCCCCGTGCCGCCGATGAGCTGCACCACCTTGACGTCCGGACGGTGCACGGGGCGGATCGCCTGGAGCATGCTGTAGAGGGCCGTTCCCCAGGAGACGCCGACGATATGGCGGTCGCGCAGGATGTTCAGGAAGAACTGCGCCGCGACGGAACCCAGTCCGTCGAGCATCTCGCGGTCGTTTTTCCCTCCCCTGACGAGGACGCGGACGTCCTTCAGCCCGAAAAGCTCCGAAAGCTCGTCCTCGAGCGCCTTCGAGGTCTGCCACGGGTAGTGGACGAGGATCTCCACGATCCCCTTCTCGCGCGCCTCCGTCAGCAGCCGCGAAACCCCCGAGCGCGTGATGCCCACGATCTGCGCGATCTCCTGCTGCGTCTTCCCCTGGTTGTAGTACAGATGAGCCACTTCGGCGAGATACTGCCTTCTCGGGCTGTTCTCGTCCCTCGGGCGTTCTTGCATACTCTTCCCCTCCTCGGATGTTTCTATTACGCATGATAGCCTGTTGTCCCGGAATACGCGCGGAAGCGCTCGCTTGTTTTTTCGTTTTCTTTCTTGACAATTCCTTCGCGCATCTTTAGAATGACCTTCAGAGTATATCACTTTTGTGAGTTTATGTCACATACGTGAAATCTTTATTGCGACAAGGAGGAGCGCTATGTTCGAACATATGAGCTGGGGAAAAAAGAGCAGGTTGAGTTCCATCGTGGCTCCCGACGGGAGAGCGCTGATGCTCGCCATCGACCACGGCTATTTCATGGGCGCCACGCACGGCATGGAGAAGCCTGCCGAGGCGATAGAGAAGCTGCTTCCGCACGTCGATTCCCTGATGCTGAGCCCGGGGATTCTCACCACCTGCATCGATCCCGCCCTCACGCAGGGCGTGGTGTTGCGGGCGAGCGGCGGCAACAGCATCCTCGACCCCGATATCGACGACGAGGAGCTGATCCTCACCGCGGCGCAGGCCGTCCGCATGAACGCCTCGGCAGTCGCCGTCTCCATCTTCGTCGGGTCGGAGCACAGTCATCAGACGATCCTGAACCTTACCGACATGATCACGCAGGCTGCGGAGTTCGATCTTCCGGTGCTCGGCGTCACCGGCGTGGGGAAGGCGCTGAAGGACCGCAAGGAGAAGCGCTATCTTTCGCACGCCTCCAGGCTGTGCGCGGAGATGGGCGCCGACATCGTCAAGACATACTACTGCGAAGGCTTCGCGGAAGTTGTAGCGAAAACGCCCGCGCCGATCGTCGTGGCCGGAGGCCCGAAGCTGGACACCTACCGGGACGTGATCGAACTCACCTACAAGGCGATGCAGGAAGGCGCCATCGGCGTCGACATGGGGCGAAACGTGTGGCAGTCGGACTACCCGGCGGCGATTCTGCAGGGCGTGAAGGCGGTCATCCACGGCAACGCGTCGGTGAAGGACGCCATGGAGATCGTGGGCGAGCTTTCGACGCCCGAGAACGCGCGGAAGGAGTACTTCAAGGTCACGGCGGAAGACATCGCGAACAGCGCGGTGCACTAGACCCGGAAGCCGTCCGCCGTGTGGTGAAGCGACACTTTAAAGCGGGACGGAGAGACTCGTACGGGTCTTTCCGTCCCGCTTTTTTTCTTGTCTTTAGCGGAACTGTTCGTCCAGCCAGTCGAGCGCGACCGCCCACGAGAGGGGCATGTTGTCGAGCTGGCAGTGGATGTTCGCGCCGCTCTCCTCCGTGAAGATGTGGAGGGCCGCCCTCGGCGCCAGCTCCGCGAAACGTCTTGCCTGCGCCATCGGGACCGTGCCTTCCGACTCGCTCACAAGCCCCAGCGCGGGCATCTTCAAAGAGCGGAGCTGGTCCTCGCGCAGGCGGAAGTCGCGCATGACGTCGAACGTCTCCTTCACCGACGGCTTGCCGTAGCGCGCGCAGAGGTTCAGCAGAGAAAATTTGTACTTCGCCGGCAGCTCCTCCTCGGGCATGGCGCGGATCTCCTCGGCGGTGAGGTTCTGGCTCTGGAACATGGCGACGAACTGCGGTCCCATGCCGGCGAAGAAGTGCTCCTGCGCGTCGATGAGCGGCGAGTTCGCGATCACGGCGCCCAGCCGGGGGTCGCCGACCGCGCCGGAGAGGGCGAAGTAACCGCCGAAGCTTGCTCCGTAGAGCGCGATCTTTCCCGGATGCACCTCCGGACGGGCGAGCGCGAAGTCCATGACGGCCCGGAGCGCCGGAGCAGTGTCGGGGACGAAAGTGGAGTTCGGGTGGAAACGCCGCTTTCCGGTCTGCCCCGGTCCCTCGAAGAGGAGCACGTTGTACCCCCGTTCGAGCGCCGCCTTTCCGATGGCGAAGTACATCTCCTCCGCCGTGCCGTCGAAACCGCTCTGCGCGAGCAGAGTCTTTCTCCGTCCGCTCCCTCTCGACGGGGTGATGAAGTAGCCGGGAAGAAAGTCGTTCTCCCGGCCGAACGGGATGAGCACGCTCTCCGTCTTCCACGCCGCGAGCCGCATCCCCTTGAGGAAGACGTCGCGGCACTTCATTCCCGTCTGCGCGGTCTCCGGCGCCGACGGGTCCCCGTAGTACTCCGCCGCTCTGAAGTACGCGGAGGAACGCAGCAGGCTCTCCATGGCGCTGACCTTGTGTCCGCGCTCCAGGCGCGTGTTGCCGTCCGCTTCCAGTCGTTCGGCGAGCGCGAGAAAGGCCGCCGACCACGAGGCCGGGGAGCCGTCCGCGATCCCCTTCGCGGTCACGAGGAGTTCGCCCGCCGCTCCCCCTCCCGCCGCGTCCGCTCCCAGGCTCCGGAGAAGCTGAAAGTCCATTTCGACGTCCTTGAACCAGGAGAGCATGACGCTGCCGCGCGACAGTCCCTTTTCGATCTCCTTCCCTTCGGCGTCCGTCTGCGGATGCAGCGCGAGGGCGAAGGCAAGGAAAAGCAGTATTCCGAGCGCTCGTATCACCTGTTTCACCTCCCTGATAGTCTTACGAAATACCTCCGGAGAGCCAGTGGTCGATGAGCTTTCGGGAAATGCTGATGGATGGAGGGATCTCCGGCATGTTTTCGGGTGTGAACCACCCGGCGTCCCCGATCTCGACACCGTCCGGGACGATTTCGCCTTCGGCCCACATCGCGGTGAAGCCGAGCATGAGCGAGTGGGGGAACGGCCACGGCTGGCTGCCGAAGTAGGTTATGTCCTTGACCTTGATGCCGACCTCTTCGAAGACCTCGCGTTCGACCGCCTCTTCGAGGCTCTCCCCCGGCTCCACGAACCCCGCGAGCACGCTGTATCGATTCGAAGGAAAGCGGGTTCCGTGGGCCAGCAACAGCTTTCCGTCGCGGACCACCGCCACGATGATCGCTGGGCTCAGGATCGGGTAGGAGACGTACTCGCACTGGGGACAGGCGTAGGCGCGCCCCTCCTCCGCAGCCTCCATGAGCGTCGCGCAGCGCGGGCAGTAGCGGCTGTTCCGCCGCCAGTCCATCATCTGGAACGCGGTCCCCGCCGCATGAAAGACCGCTTCGCCCCCGAGCGCCCACAGCTCGCGCAGGCCGACCGGCTCCAGCCCGGACGGCAGTTCGCCGTCCGGAGGGTACTCCCCCCACGAAAAGCCGCCTCGCGCGGGAGGGAGCGTTCCGAAGCGGAGCAGCGCGTCGGCGAAAGGAGCGATCTCCTCCCCCGAGGGAAGAAGCAGAGGGGTCTTCGACTTCACCAGAACAAGGTCGTTGTGAAAGAGCAGCCAGTCTCCCGGCGTGCCGCATGCGTCCATAGTAGCGATGTCCTCCTTTGCGGCGCGCTCCGCGGCGCGCCCGCTCGAAAATTCTATCATACGCGCCCCGTGAATCCAACGATCGTTCCGCTTCCGCGCGGAACGGACAGAGCGTCGGCCTTGGTTCGCTTTGAAGCGCACTCCCATTGTACTCTCCTTTTGCGAGAGGTATAATTCAGAATACTAAGCATTCAGCGCCTGCGACAAAATACGTACCGTTCAGGAGGAAAGAGCCGCCATGATGAAAAAGAGCATCCCGCGCTTTCTGAATGTCCTCCTCCGCCCCGCGCTTCTCGGCTGTTTCCTGCTGGGAACGGCGGGGCCGCTCCCGGTCTCCGCAGCATCTCCTCCGACCTCCCGGGGCGTCGCGCTCACCCTTGCCCGCCTTGAAACGGCGTTGCTGCTTCGCCGGCTCGGCGTCGCCCACGAAGAGGTCGGACGCTTGGAAAGCGCTTTCCGGAGCTACGAGGAGAGCCTTATGCTCTTCCCCGACGACGAGGTTGCGCAGCGGGTTCCTCGTGTGCGGGCCGCGCTCGCTCGGCGCGCCGCTCCTCTCTCTCCGCCCGCTCCTCTGCTTCCGGAGGCGCGGACCGCGCGTCTGGAGCGGGCGTTCGAACTCCGCGAGGAGGGGAAGAACGCCTTCGTCCGCGGAGAAATGCGGAATGCGGTGCGGTCCTTCGAGGAAAGTCTTCTCCTCTTCGAGGACGAGGAACTCTCCCGTTTCGTCGGAGAGGTAAAAAAGGAGATCGAGCTTGCGCTCTCCCTCGACGGTCTGGAGGAGCTTTTCAGATGAGTTTCGAGGGGCCGGCGCGGCCGGGGAGGTGTTGCGACGTGAGAGTGTCCGCTGTTCGAAGCTTCATGTGCATCGTGTTCGTGTTTCTCTTCGCGGGAGCGCTTGCGGGAGGGGCGGCGGGAGAGACGGGGTGGACCTACCGGCGGCTCGACGCGCTGTACGTGGAAGTCCCGGACTCCTGGTCGCCGTACGCCGATCGGCAGGCGTCCGGGGTGTATACGGGGAAGCCGCCTGCGAGGGGCGCGTCCGTAGGGTCGCTCGTCGTGATCGCGGGAAGGGAGAAGAAGGCGCGGTACGAAGATGTCCTCGCGTCGCTGAAACGGTCGCCGGGAGGCGGCCTCGAGGCGGAGTTCCAGCAGCAGGAGGAAACCGTCGGCGGACGCGACGCGGTGCTCTTCACCAGCATCGTGCGACGCAGAGAAGCCGGCGGAAACGTTCTCCCCTTCATCGGAATGCGGGGCGTCGTCTGGAAGGATCCGGCCGAGGACGGCATTCTTCTGTTGGCGGCGGGAGGTGACGCGGCGCTCTTCGAAGCGCACGCCCGGGATATCGAGCGCATCATCGCTTCCGTCCGTTTCGAAGCGCCGGAAACGAAGGAAGTGGCGCGTGCCGGTAGCGTCGTCGAGCTGCCTCCGATCGACCTTCCCCATCTCGCGGAGGGGGGCGCGGAGAAGGCCGGAACGCCCGTCCCGGAGAAAGAGGAACGAGGTGTGCGCGAACGCCCCGTCTTCGCCTCGGACGCGCTCCTCGAAGAAGAGATCCGGAAGACCCGCGCAGCGCTCGCGCTGCGCGACGAGGGGGCCCTGCTCCTCGCGCAGGATGACCGCGAAGGCGCGATGGAGTGTTTCCGCCGAAGCCTGACCTACGTTCCGGACGATGATTTGGAGTCCTTCGTAGAGGCCGAAGGGCGACGGAAGACGGAAGAACGGAAAGCGGAGGAGGAGCGCGCGTCCGCGCTTCGCCGCCAAGGGGTCGAGTTGCAGGGGAAGGGGCTTTGGAAAGAGGCGCTTGCCGCGTACCGCGAGAGCCTCGCCCTGAACGACGAGGAGGATCTGCGGGGCGTGGCGCTTGGCTTGGAGAAACTGGTGCGGGAGCGAGCGTCCGCGCTCTTTGCGCAGGGGGAGGCGTTCAAAGCGGCGGATCGCCTGGAGGACGCGCTGGCAGCCTACGGTGAAAGCCTCTCCTGGGCCGAGGACGACGACGTTCGACGCACTGCGGCCGCCGTGGAGCTGCGGATTCGGGAGATGCGGGAGGCGGCCTCCCCCGAACGGGTGTTCGCCCGCGCGCTCCGCGACGAAGGGAAGACGCTGGAGGAGCAGGGGAGAGCCTACGAGGCGCTCGGGAAGTACCGCGAGAGCCTCGAGTCGCACGGCGCGGACGACCTCCGCCTGCATGCCGACGCTCTGGAACGGTCGCTGAAGGAGCGCGCGAGGGCGCTTGTCCGGGAAGGCGCGGCGCTGCAGCGAAACGCGCAGTTCGCCGAGGCGCTCGAAAAGTTCCGTGAAAGCCTGAAGCACTACCCTCTGAAAGAGGTTGAAGCGCATATGGAGAAGCTCGAAGAGTTCTTGAAGAAATAGCCCGCGCCGGGAGGCGGGGCCGGGGTGTTTCGGGAGAGAAGGCGTGCGGCGCACGTTCCCGATATCGCAAAGGAGAGTGAGACGCGATGCGGTGTACACGCGGATTCGTACCTGTTCTTCGTCTATTCCTTATGGTGTGCCTGCTCCACGGGCTTGTGTTTCCGGAGGCCGGAGCGCAGGAGAGAAAAGCTCCGGGTCCTGTGCAGGTCGAGGTCAAGGCGCAGGACGGAACGCTCCTCTCCGGAGTAACGGTCTTTCTCGGGGGGAGGTACGCCCCGTCCGGCGCGGACGGAAGGGCCGTCTTCGACGGCGTCCCCGAGGGAAAACAGCGTCTCGTCGTCGAGCACTTCGAATACGACGCCTTCCGGGGGAACGTCGATCTGGCCGCCGGAGTGCGGCGGCCTCTCGGCGTCAAGCTCAATCCGGTCGTCTGGAGCAAGATATCGGGGAAGGTGCTTCTCGAAGGCGCGGAGCAGCCCTTGCCGGGCGTCCGCGTCTCCTTCGCCCCGAAGAGCGTGAAGTCGACGCTCCAGGGGCCGGTGGAGTTCACGACCGGCTGGGACGGCGGCTTCACCGTGCCGGGACTTCCTCCGGGCGTGTACAGGGTCGAGCTGAGTCATTCCGGGTGCGCGCCGAAGGCCTTCGACCTTCAGGTCGCGCCGAACATGCCGGATGTCTCGTGGTCGCTCGCATCGCTCTCCGATACGGCCTCGCTCACCGTGACCGTCAGGGACGGCGACGGTGGGAAAGAGATCGCGGGCGCGCGCGTCGTCCTCGCCGAGGCGTGGCCCCGCGGGGAGATCGCCGAAAAAACGACGGACGCGAGCGGATCGGCGGCCTTCGACGGCCTCAAGATCGGGCGGCTCAACCGGGCGGTCGCCGACGGCCGAATGACGATAAGCAGGACCGGCGTCACTGTGCGCGCCGAAGCCGAGGGGTACGAACCGATGCTCGTCCCCGTCCTTCTCGGTCGGACGGCGTCCGTCGAAGTGCGGCTCAGCTCGACGGAGAAGATCGCGGTACAGCCGGGCAATCTCGATTTTTCCTCGGCGCAGCGAGTCCGTACCGGGGCTCCTGTCGAATTCGTCCTCGAAAACGCGGGGGAGAACAGGTTCTTCCGCTTCCATCTGCCGTACCCCGCATGGGTGGGAGTGGACGCGAACAGGGGACAGAATCCCCAGTGGCTACGTTTTTATCTGCACACGGCTGACGGAACGGAGATAGGCAATTGGGGGCTCTCCGCGGCGAGCGCGCTCTTCGACGCCGGACCGCTTCCGGCGGGCGAGTACGTGCTGCAGGCCCGCGAGTGGAACAACAATGCGGCGGCGCCGTCCCCCATGACTTTCACGATCCAGTGCCGCTGGGCCTCCGACCCGCACTCTCCGAACTCGGAACTGTCGTCGGCGCGGGCATTCCGGACGGGCGAGGAGGTGCGCGGATACATCCTCCCGCGCGGAGACCGGAATAACTTCAGATTCGAGATCAAGCGGCCCGGCCAGATTCGCGTCCGGCTTCAACGGCCGGAGAACATCTGGATACGCGCCTTTCTCTTCCGTACCGACGGGACGCAGATAGCCGATCTCGGCTGTTCGGGCGCCACGGCGGAAGCCGTCTACAGGCTCGACCCCGGCATGTACGTCGTGGACGTCCGCGAGTGGAACAACAACGCCGCCAGTCTCGACCCCTACACGCTCCGCATCGAGGAGATCGAAGACGACGGCATGGACGACGCCACGCAGGAGGAGGCATCCGTCAGGATTTTCAGGCCGCTTCCCCTCGCCTCTCTTCGAGGCGGGACGATCTTCCCCCAAGGCGACAGAGACTGGTACCAGACCACGCTGCCGAGCGCGGGCGTCTTCAAGGCCTTCCTGTTCCGCTCCCCTTCCGTGTGGCAGCGTCTGACGCTCTTCGACACGAAAGGCGGACGGCTGACCGACGTGGGCGCGAGCGGCCCGCGCGCCGACCTTGCCTGGCACGCCTCCGGCCCGACGACGCTCTTCCTCCAGGTGAGAGAGTGGAACGACAACGCCGCCGACCCGTCGCCCTACATCCTGGGGACGTTCTTCGAGCCGTGCGACCAGCTCGACGCCCAGGGGCGGAACGACTCGCCGGAGACGGCGTCCCCGCTCGAACTGAACGAGTGGGTGCGCGGCAACCTGCTCCCCAACGGCGACAACGACTGGTTCCGCATCGACGTCGACCATCCGGGCATCCTCCGCCTGGAAGGGACGACGCCTCCGGGGATCTGGGTGCGGCTTTCCCTGCACGGCGAGAACGGGGGGCAACTCGCCGATGTCGGTCTTTCGAGGCCGTCCTCCGAGTTCGCATGGGAGAATCCCGTCCTCCCCGGAGCCTATTTCATCCGTCTCCGGGAGTGGAACAACAACGCCTCCAACCCCGGACTCTACTCTCTCAGAGCGGTGCTCCAGCGTGCCGAGCCGGAGGAGAGCGTGCCCCTGGCGCAGGACGCGCCGCGCGCGCTGCCGTTGGACGAGGCCAGGCCTTTCTACATCGACCACGCGGGCGACAGGGACGTCTTCCTCTTCGACATCGCGCAGCAGGGACCGTTCTGGCTGAAGATATGGAAGCCGGGGAACATCTGGATCCGCGCACGTCTCTACGACGACAGGACGGGGGCGGAGATCAAGAACATCGGGCTTTCGGGGGCTTCCCATAACGAGAAGTTCGAAGCGCCCGGCCCCGCTCGCTACCGGCTCGAACTGCGGGAGTGGAACAACAACGCCTACTCGGTCCAGCCCGGCTTCGTGCAGGTCCGCCTCGACGACGCGCAGATAACCGCCGACGAGATCAAGGCGGTTCCGGACGCCGTCACGCCGACGCTCGCGACCTTCACCCGGAGCGCGTGGGCGCATCTGCAGCTGCCGCGCGCGCGCAGCATCGAGGTCGACGCGACGGGCGACGGGAAGATCGATTTCTCCTTCCGTCCGGGCGATACCGCCACATGGCGCTACCCGACGGAGGGGCTCTACAAGGCCGTCGCGCTGATGCGCGGCGAGGGAGGCGCGACGACGCGGCTTCCCTTCTGGGTGGACGTCTCCGGCCCCCGCGAGCGGACCGGCGTTCATCTGACCGTCGACGCTCCCGGAGAGGGGCAGCGCGTGGAGGAGGAGACATCGGCGCGCGCCAGGGCCATGAGCTACAGCGGTTCGCCCATTGCGCGCATCGAGGCCTCGGTCGACGGAGCGCAGCTCCCGACGGCCTACGCGCCTCCCTATACGTTCGAGGTTCCGTGGAAGAGCTTTCCCCGCGCGGCGAAGGAGCATCTCTTCACGTTCAAAGCTGTCGACGGGCGGGGCGAATCCGCGACCGTTGAGCGCCGCGTCTCGCTCTCCGAGTACTTCGGGCTGCGCCCGGCGGACGGGGCGGTCCTCTCCGGCAACCAGGTCCGCGTGAGCTGGTCGAGCGGAGAGTTCTCGCCGACGAAGGTCCGCTACAGGGCGAAGGGGACGGAGGAGTGGACCGAGATCGTGGGCGAGAGCGGCCGCGAGCACGCCGTCTTCCTGGCGGATCTGGAGTCCGGAACGGCGTACGAGTTCCAGCCGCTCGGAGGGAGCGAGGAGGGACCGGTGCGGACGCTCACGCGGGTCAAGGGGCTCGCCTTCGGCAGAAGCCGCTACGGCGCGTCCATCGAGCGAACGTACGACCAGCGGTTCCCCATCTCGGTCAGAAACCACGCCGAGGAGGCCATGAAAGTGGTGCTCACCTCCGGCAAGCTTGAGGAGGAGGGCCTCTTCATCGGCTTCGTCGGCGAAGGGTCGGAGGGTGAACCGTTCGACCTCGCGCCGGGCGAGGAGCGGGAGTTCCTGCTCGTCCTCAACGCGCAGAACGTGGTGAAGCCCAAGCACGTCTTTCCCGTCAAGATCAGCTCCGCGAACGGCTTCGCGGACGAGGCGGAGGTGGAGGTGGAGGTGCGTCTCCCCGTCGTGAAACTGGAGTGGGAGGACCTCGGCGAGACGGGGAAGGGGCCGGGCCGCCGTCTGCGTCTGGTGAACAAGGGGGACAGTCTCACCGACCTGTCGGTCGTTACGGACACGGGCGATCTGAAAACCTCCCCGGCGATCAACCACGGCTTCCTCCCCTCCGGCCAATCGGTGGAGATCGCCGTGACGCCGAGGCTCTACGAAGGGTTCCGCGAAGCGCGGGGCGCGGTGACGGCGAAGGCCATCGCCACGGAGTCCTCGTTCCCGGTGCACCTGGCGCTTCCGGAAGGGAAGGAGATCTTCGGCGTCAACCTGATGCCGAAGATGCCGGAGGAGACCATGGATGAAGAAGAGCGCGCTCTCCTTGAGGCCAGGGCCCTCTCCGCGGCCTTTCTGACGCCCGACTATATCAACGCCTCCATGTGGGGGAACGGGATCGATTCCAACGGCGACGGCAGGATCGACCGATGGAGCTATACCGACAAAGAGGAGCGCATCCTCTGGATCGGAGAGGACGCGAGCGGCGACGGAGAGATCGACTTCGTCCGCGCCGACGTCGGCTTCGACGGCCGCTTCGACTACTCTGCGCTCAAGGGCGCGAAGGGGTGGGAGGAGACCAACCTGCTCGACGCCTGGCTCGAAATGACCTTCACTCTCCCGTGGAACCGCGGGAGCTACGAGCCGCACGACCTCGACATCGTGATGAACGGTCAGGTGATCGGCACGGTGAAGAACGCGATCCCGGAGGGGAACTACCGCTTCCCGGTTCCCGCGTCGGCGATCCGCTTCGGAGCGAGCGGCGAACCGGAGGGGAACGGCGTCGAGATCGTCTCGCGGCACCTGAGGGGCGGCCACTACGTCGTGAACAGCGACTTCCGGCTGGTGACGCGCCTGAACGCGGCGCGCGCATGGACCGTCGCGGCGTCGCGCGAGGAAGCGGAAACTGCCGCCCGCTCCATGGAGGGCGTGATCGCCGACAGGGCGAAGATCGGCATCTCCTCGCAGGGGCTCTCGCTTCCCGAGGGCGGCTCGCTCAAAGCCGGGGCCGAAACGGTGCTGACCGCCACGCTGAGGAATCTGGGCGCGATGCCGGGGTACAACGTCGGCGTCGTTCTGAGCATGTCCGACCCCGACGGCAAGGAGCGGGAGCTGCGGAGGCGCTACCTCCCCTTCGTTCCGGTGACGGGAGAAGTTCCCCTCCGCTTCACCTTCGCGCTGCCTCCGGGCAAACACCGCCTGAAGCTCTCGCTGAACCCGGACAACCGGCCCGAGAACTCGGCGTACATCTGGGCCGAGGTGGGCGGCGACGACCAGCGGCCGACGCTCGAGCTGCTGGAGCCCGCCGACGGCGCGAAGCTCGACGGGACGATTTTGAAGATCAAGGCGCACGCGATGGACGATGTCCGCGTTGCCCGCGTCGAGGCGAAAATAGACCAGGGGCTCTGGTCGCGGCTTCAGCGAGAAGCGGACGGCATGTTCACGGCGAAGGGAGTGATCCAGCCGGGCGAGCGTGTGATCACGGTCCGTGCGCTCGACGGCAGCGGCAACGTCACAGAGACGACGGCGAAGATCGTCGTCGAGGCCCCGCTCCCCGACGGAGAGATTCTGGAGCCGGTATCCGGCGGCACTATCGACGAGCGGCGAACGACGCTGAAGGTGCGCTGCGAAGCGAACGTGACCGCGGCCGCGTACAGAGTGAACCAGGGGCCGTGGACGCCGGTGCGCGTGGCGCGGGGGGCGGCCGAGGAGCGCGTTGCGCTTCGCTTCGGGAAGAACGAGATCGAGGTCAGACTGCTCGACGCGAAGCGAGCGGAAAGGGTGCTCTCCGTCGACGCGACCTCCACCGGGCAGCGCGTGGCGGAGGAGGAAAAAGAAAAAGGCGAGGCTCCGGAAACCCCGGCGGAGAAGACAGGGAAGCCCGAGGAGCCGGGAAAAGTACGTGACGGCGACGAGGCGCCTCCGCGCACGCCCGAAGTTCCGGGCGGCGACAAGGAAGTGGATACCCTTCTCGACCTGATACAGGAACTCATGGGAATGCCTCCCGAGGGAGAGACGCCTCCGGAACGCGAGGGGGGCGGCGGGGAAGGAGCGGAAAGCCCGGTTGCGCCGCAGGCTAGGGCCGCCGGGATGGACAGGGATGACCCGGGGAAGCTCGACGTTCCGGATCTCGGGACGGTAGATGTGACTGGGCCCTCCGACTTCCTGCTGCCTCCCGAGGAGGACGAGGACGATGACTCCTGGCTCGACGCGGGCGGCGACCTTGAGGAAGAAGAGACGCTGGAGCCCGAGGAGATCGAGATCGAGGAAGAGGGCGGCGAGGACGTCGGCGACGAGCCCGACGACGGGGAGATAACCGGAGAGGACTTCTTCACCGAAACCGACCTCTTCGACGGATTCGACGGGCTGGACGAAGAAGCGGAGCCTCTGGACCTCGAAGCGTGGGTGGAGTCGAAGGGCAATCCGGACGCGCCCGAGCAGGATCCGATGTACGAGTGCCCTCTGGAGCCGTTCGACGCCGCCGACACCGACCCGAACTCGCCCTTTACGCCCCCGTCGGGGCTGCGAAGCGATCCGGGCGGCTGCGTGGCCGTGGAGACCGTCCAGAAAGACTGGTACTGCACCAACAGGCCAAACATTAATGTGAAGTTCCAGCTCCCCGACTGGCTGAAGAAGCTCGACCTGCCCAAGCCGGGGACGAAAGAGTACGACGAAATGGTGAAGAAGCTTCTGCAGCAGCTGCGCGACAGGGGCATCGACACCGCGGCGTTCGAGCGGTTTCAGGACGCCCTGATCCGGAGGGCGGGGAGGCTGGAGCACCCCGACGAACTCCCGACGTTCCTTCAGTCGCTCGGTCTGACCTCCATGCCCAAGCCGTCGCCGGACGACGTCGAGGCGAACAAGCGCTGGCGCGAAGCCATGGAGAACGGCGCGCGCGCATGGTATCTCCGCCTGCTGGCCTCGGGCGATCCGCAGATGATCTACCAGGGGCTGAAGGCGCGCGGCGAAGCGTTGGGCAAATTCGACGAAGCGCTCGGCCTGGCCGCCGACGCCATGATGACGGAGATCAAGGCGAATCAGCAGTTGACCGAGCAGGCGCTCTGGTCGCTGCCCTATGTCGGCCCGGCGATGGACGTCCTCTCGATCATCACCGGGGAGACGCTCTCAGGGGAGGCCATGACGCCGGAGCGCGCGGCGATGATGCTCGGACTGCGCGGCGCGATCCACGGGATGGTGAAGCTCGGTCCCAAGGGCGTCGCCTATCTGATGAACACCGAGACGGGGAAGACCATGCTCTCCAAGTTCGCCCAGAGAACGGCCTGGATGGGGCCAGCGGCGATGAATCGCCTCTCGAAGCTCACTGGAATGGAGGAGCGGCAGATCCGCGACCTCGCCTCCTGGACGTGGAAGGAACTGACGAAGGAGCGGCATCTCTGGGGGAATCGCGCCGCGGCGCAGGCCGGAGCCGCAGGCGGCAGCTTCGCCGGTTCGCAGGCCGGGCAGGCCGCGAAGCGAAGCGCGGAAAAGCGCATCTCGGACGGAAAGAAGCTCATCGACAAGCTGCAGGCGACCACGAAGCAGAAGGAGTTCCGCAAGCTCGCCCTGCAGTTGCAGCAGAACAAGACCGCCGTGGCGCTGGTCAACGATCCGAGCGTGCCCGCGGCCCTCAGGACGAAATTGAACAAGACGCTGCAGGAGATCAACCGACGCGTCGACAAGAACACCGCGCGGGGGATCGTGAACAAGGTGCGGTCGGTCAACAAGAAGGTGGAGGACTTCGTGCGCACCGAACTGCCGCAGGCCGGGTCCAAGGCGGGCACGAAGATAGACCAGTTCCTCAGGGATAATCCGGGGCTGACCAGAGAGGACGTGCTCTTCGCGAACAGGGTGGAGTCGTTCCTCAGGAAAAACCCCGGTATGAGACGAGAGGATATTCTTGTTCGCTCCAGGACGGTTTCCGGAGTCGATCCGACGAAGCTCGGCCGCGACAGGGACGTTTATTTCCAGTTCGTGGACCGAAGAGGCAAGGTGCTCGGCGACGTGCATCACGATATCGCCTCTCCAATCTACAATCAGAAGCTCCAGGCGGCGACGGGGCTTTCGTCGAAGCAACTCGACCACACCGTCACCAGCACGTGGCACCCGGATTCGTACAATCCGGGAAGGATGGCGTCGGACGGGCCGCGCAGACAGCTCGTCGACGATATCGTGAAGGGCAGGGCGGCGGGAAAGCTGGCCCGCCCGCAGGATATCCGCGACACCGTCGCCGGGAAGGCCAAGGAGTGGTTCGACGACGCCAGACGCCTCGAAGCCGCAGGGAACCCGAGCGCGGCGGCCGAGGCGTACGCCGAAGGAATGCGTCAGTTGGGCAAGGATTACGAGCGTCACGTGGCCCCCTTCCTGCGGAATCAGAACCTTGACCCTGCGGCGGCGCTGCCCCCCAGGCTGAAGGCCGCGCTCGACATCTTCAAGAAGGTGGAGCAGGGGACCACGTCGGGAGCCTACACTCCGGAGCAGGGGCTCCGCGCGCTTCAGTCGCTGTCGTGCAGAACCCCCGGAGGAGGCAACATCCCGATGTCGCCCGACAAGGCGGCGGAGGACCTGGGCTTGTTCATCGAAATGATGAACAAGTGGATGATCCAGGGGCGGTAAGGAGCGCCCGCGGAGAAGACGAACGGATGCGGGAGAGGGGAGAACGGGCGGAGGGTCTGCCTCTTCCCTCTTTCCGCACTGTACGAAGGCGTGGAAGGTTGTTTCTCTTCGGCGGGGATGTGCCGGAGAATAGGGGTATTGGGAGCTTTCATAGCATATGAGGAGGTTGTTGGGATTGAAACGTCTTGATGCGCGACTTTTTCTGGTAACGATTCTGGTGTTGGCGCTGTCGTCGTTTGCAGCGGGAGCGATGAACGACGATTGGGTCGCGGTCTGCGAACAAGGTTCTCTCTCCGAGGTACAGGCGGCGATACGCGCCGGAGCGGATGTGCGCGCGACGGACGACCTGCGCTGGACTCCGTTGCATTTCGCGGCGGCACGCAACGCGTATCCCGAGGTGATAGAGGAGCTTGTGAAGGCCGGCGCGGATGTGAACGCGAAGAACGATTCGGGGTTTACTCCGCTGCACCTGGCTGCGCGAATGAACGAAAACCCCCAAATTCCGACGGCGCTGTTGAAGGTCGGAGCCGATGTGAACGCAAAGAACGAGAAGGGGGTTACTCCGTTGCATCTGGCCGCATTGGACAATACCAATCCCGAAGTGGTCTCGACGCTTCTGAAAGCCGGGGCGGATGCGAAGGCGAAAGACAAAGACGGCAGGCGTCCCCTCGACTACACTGAGGAATACAACAATCTGCAAGGCTCTCAAGCGCTCGACGATCTAAAGAAGGCGAGCGAGGAAAAATGAACCTCCGGGGATGAAGAACGCATCTTTAGCAATGTAATACGAGGATACTACCATCTGAATGAATCGTTCTGGAAATTCGACGGGAAGCAGAAAATTTTCATTCACCGGGACGGCAGCCCGACGACCTTTTTCGATCGCCGCACGGCCGATTGCTGGGAGGGTAAGTTCCTTCCCGACGTTTCAATCATTCACTACCTGAAGCGATAGGAAGAGCCCACCGCTGCTGCGGATGCTGAAAGCCGCCGGTAAATGAACGGAACCGGATGAGAAGAGACCGACGGACGAAGGAGGAAGGGATATGAAGATTCGCTACAAAACCGCCGTGGGGGGATTTCAGCTTCTGGTGGCCGCATTGATCTTCGCGGCGGAAAGAGGGTTTTCATTCGCGGGGTCGGTTTTCATTCTGGCGGGCGCGCTGATGCTCACAAGGCCGTACGCCGTGTTCGACGAAAGCCGGAGCACGCTGACGTTCACGGCCCTTCTGGGGCCGCACTCGACGGAGAACGATGCCTTTATCGAGGGCGGCGAGATCATGCTGCTTCGCAAGGGGAAGAAGCGCAAACTGCCGCGCGCGTTCGCATGGTTCGCCAACGCCAAGGACTTCGAAGAGATGCGCGGAAAGGTACGCCGGAACCCCCCGCAGGAGCAGGCGCGGGAAGAATCTTAAGCTGCCCCGGCGGACAGTGCGCCGTCCAGGCGACAGCGCACGGCTGTTCCCGGCAGCGGCTCCGGCATCGGTGTTCCCGGGCTTGCCGCGGGGGAGAAACGATGCTTTAATTGCGGTCTGCGAGGACGTTGTTCCCGCGGAAATCCGATTCAGGACCAGATCTTATAGAGGGTGGAGGCGTTTCCCATGAGTATATTTCGTGTCGTGTTCCGCCGTTTCCGGCTGTTGCTCTCGGTTGTACTGTTCGCCGTATTGGCGGGCTTTCCGGTCCACGCCGTAGAATTGCCGCCGATACCGGAACTGCCCCCGATATCGAATCTGCCCCCGATATCGGAAGTATCGGGGGATACGACCGGGGCAGGTGAGTCGGTCGTATCTCCGGAACTTGGGTCGGAGTCGCAGCCCGAGATCGACATCGTTGCGGACTTCGCTCGTATTCTGGAGGGGGCGTCGAGCGGGAGAAAATACTACGGATACACAGGCGGAAGCGTGATTCTCCCCCATACGGACGGAGGAGTGCTCAGCTTCCGCCTGTGGAACGACCAGCATCAGGACACGCTCCAGACATTCAACCAGCTCGTCGTCGTCGTCGGAGAGACGACGCACGCGGTGAAGCAGTATTCGACGGCTATGGACCTGGTTGAGCGGTACAAGGAGTACCCCGACTGGGGGCCCGGAGGCGGCGCCCGCGTCGCCGTGCCCGTTCCGAAAGGCGTCGACGCGGTTTCCTTTAATAATCACGGCTCGCAGACCGGAATCGAGCTGAGCGATATCCGCTTCGACTCCACAGGGGCCGGAGAGGACGCGCTTCAGGTCGAGGAGTATGTGAACGCGACGGAGAAGGTGCTGCCATCATTCCATAGAGTGCTCCGCGGCGCCGATTCGGGGCGTCTCTTCTACGGGTATAGCTCGGGTGTTGTCGTATTGCCGCACTTGAACGGAGGGACGCTCCGCTTCCGCCTCTGGAACGACCAGCAGCTGAGGGGAGCGAATTCCAACCGCAATGTGGTGACCATCGGAGCGGGCGCAGCGACGTATACGGTGAAGCAGTACACGACAGTTCTGGACCCGAAGGAAGCCTATGCGGAGTTTCCCGGAGAATGGGGGCCAGGGGGAGGGGCCGGCGTCGCCGTACAGGTTCCCGCGGGTGTCGGCCTGGTGTCTTTCGACAATGCCGGGTCGCAGACGGGCGTCGAGCTGAGCGATTTCCGCTTCGACGCCGCCGGAGCCGGGGTGAATGTGCCGGAAGCGGCGCGGCAGGCCGACGCCCCGACGGGCGGACTGCATGCGGAGGAGTACGTGAACACGACGGAGGAAGTTGTTCCGGCCTTCGGGAGAGTGCTTCGCGGCGCGTCCACGGGCCGCCTCTACTACGGCTATGCTTCGGGCAGCGTCGTGTTGCCGCATCTGAAGGGAGGGACGCTCCACTTCCGCGTCTGGAACGACCAGCATGAAGCCTCGCCTACGACCGTCAACAAACTCACGATCTCCGTTGGAGAACGTGAGCACGTTCAATCGCAGCGCACAACGAAGGCGCAAATCGCGGAACGCTACCTGGAGCATCCGGATTGGGGAGCCGCAGGCGGAATCGCCGTTCAAATACCGGTCCCGGCCGGTGTCGGCGAGGCGTCGTTCAGCAACCGCGGTTCGCAGACGGGCGTCGAAGTATCCGACCTGCGCTTCACAGCCGAGTAAGAGACGCGCAGCGCATACTTCACCGGGTGGGGGAGGTTCTCTACTCGGAGGGATATGCCTTTGCGCGCTGCCGGACGGAATCGAAGGCCGAGGATGAGCGTCGCGGGGGGACGAGGGAGTCAAAACCCCTTCCCGGAAATCGCCGGGAGCGTGCCCAGGTCTTCGAGGCGTACTCCCGAATGCCTGTCCTTGCGGGGGCGCCACTCCTTCTCCCCCAGCAGCGCCGCAGGGAGAAGCAGCCTGCGGCCGACCTGTTCGTTCAGCCTGTCCGCCGCCCGGGAGAGGGCGGACCCTCTGTTCGTTTTTTCTCCGAAGAGGCCGAGCTGTACCGCCTCCGCGGAGGAGAGACGGCCCAGACAGACGGCCGCTTTCTCGTAGTCGCGCCCCTCCTTGTAGATGGACGCGAGCGCTCCGGTCGCGGCTTTGATGAGTGTGATGTCGCTGTCGGTGGGCGTCTCCAGGGGGACTTCCGCGCTTGCTCCGTAGAAGGGCGCCCGGAATCTGCTGGTGGAGATGCTCACCGCGAGGCTCCCGGCGAGAGAGGTCTGCGAGCGGAGGCGTTTCCCGGCGACGAGGGCGAACTCCGTCACCGCCTCGGCGAGAGCTTCTCGGCTCCGGATCGGAGAGGCGAACGAGCGAGAGGACTGAATGGACTTCTGCGGTTTTTCCTCTTCCTCGAGAGGAAAGCAGCGTATCCCTCGCAGTTCCCACGCCGTCCGAAGCCCCCGGACGCCGAGATGCTTGTCCAGCCAGTCGTCGTCGGCATCCCGCAGGCGGAGCGCCGTCAGAATGCCGCGCCTGCGGAGGAAGTCGGCCCAGCGGCGGCCGATACCCCACACGTCCTCAACGGGGACCTCCCCGAGGAGATCGTCCCACGCCTCTCCCGGAAGCAGGGCGAAGACCCCGCCCGTCTCCGGCCGTTTCTTGCCCCGTTCGGCTGCAAGCTTCGCCGCGGTCTTCGCGGGAGCGGCGCCTATGGAGACGGGAATCCCGGTCTCCTTCAGCACGGCGGCCCGGAGTTCGCGCCCCCATTCGACCGGGCGTTCCTTCGCTGCGGGCGGAACCTCCAGAAACGCCTCGTCCACGGAATAGACCTCGATGGACGGAACGGCCCGTCGGAGGACCTCCATGACCCTGGCGGATATCTCCTCGTAGAGCCGAAAATTGCTGGAGAACACCGCGCACCCTCGCCGTTCCAAGAGGGTGCGGACCTGAAAATAGGGCTCCCCCATTTTGATGCCGAGAGCCTTCGCTTCGTTGGAGCGGGAGATGATCACCCCGTCGTTGCTGGAGAGCACCACCACGGGACGCCCCTCCAGGTCCGGGCGGAAGAGACGTTCGCACGAGACGAAGAAATTGTTGCAGTCGCAGAGGGCGAGCAGCTCCTCGCAAGGCTTCAGGAAGGCTCCCGGATGACCCACGTCACCACCCCCCACACGCTGGACGAATCGAACGCGGAGCCCAGGGTCGCCAGCCTGAGCCCCTTCTCCGTGGAGAGGACGGCTTTTTTCCCCTCCGAAGGGGGGAGCGAGCGGTCCACCACGAGGATGGAATCGGGCCCGTCGGCGCACCGCAGAAGAAATGTTGAAGACGGCCGGGGAAGCAGCATCTCCAGCAGGCGACCGGCCGCGCTGCCCTGCACCTCGTTGCTTCGCGTCATGTGAACGGTCATAGAATACACTCTCCTTCAGGCTGTTTTTAGGTGGAATGCTTACAGTAAGTCTTTGTGTGTCAGTATAATAATATACACATAGAAAGTCAATACCTTTTATAGATTTCTTAAAGTATATATTCTGAAATCTATCGCGGAGGTAACGGAAGTGCGTTACAACAAAATATAAATCAAAGCATTGTAAAGACTGCCGCAGGTGGAAAATTGCGGTGTATAATTTCAAAAGCTGCGATAGAGAACCGATGTATCTGTTGGCACTGGACATGAGAGACTGGTTGCCGGAAAATCATAGTGTCCGGTGTATGCGCCAAGAAGCGGAGACGTGCCGGTGTGTATGGAAGAAAGATGAAGAATCGCTGCCGCCTAAAACATCTCACGTTAACTTATTTTAGGCAAAATGGAATAATATGTTAATTGATGGTTTGCACAGTGATATAAAAGTTTTTTGCATTTGCTTTGGACGTTTACTACGATAAACTACCTGAACTTATCAAGTGGTGGCACTAGTTTTTAAGGGAAGGGATTTTTCACGAATGAAAAAGATCAATCTCGAAACCGTAGTAGGCGGTGTATTCGGTCTTTTAGCAGTTCTTTCCGCAGTGGGCGAGATGGCTCTGAGCGGTTTTTCTTTGCCAGCCGTTATCGGCGGGGTCAAAGACATTTCAGGAACAATGGTTGTGGTAATGGTCTTTCTGGTGGCGATTCGTGGACTTTTGCTCAACTCTCCGAAGAACCTTTCGCAGGAGCTGGACGTACAGATGGTCGCATTTGAAAAAAGGAACAAACCACTCATCTTTCGTGTTTCTGATTTTCAGCCGGTCAACGGGTTTCAACAGGGTTTTTCCATTTTGACGGAGCCATCGGAATTTCTCTCTTAGCGGAAGAGCGTTTCCCGAGGCGCTCGAGAAGAATTATTCATCCCGCTGGTCTAGGAAGACGGGCAAATTCGTAGACCTTCCAGAGAATGCAGCGATGTTGAGCGGAAAATTTGAGCTACGCTTTAATTTTATCGGATCCACCAACTATGGCAGAGGGAGCGCCGATTTTGTCGATAATACAGTCCTCTGTATCAACAGTCGTTTTGCCGCGTCTGGATATCCTGCGCGAAAAATCGATAAAACTCATTTTGCCGTAGAGATTCCGCAGATAGCAACAAAAGAGGATATCTCCAGTCTGTTCGATCTTCTGGAATTCATACTAACCCTTTACAAGATTCAGGCCTAATCGAACAAGAAACTTAAAATTAGCATTTACAAGAGATTTGTTTACCATAACAAGGAAACTTCGTGGAATTTGCTCGGAGAATGCGAACAGATAAACTGTTCCAAAAAGAACGAAGGAGGTAGCAGGAAATGAAAGAAAAAGCTGCAAGACTATTGCTAGTAGTATCGCTGGTATTGGCGCTACCGTCGTTGGCGGTGGGGATGAGCGAAGATGCTTTTATGAAACTTTGTGAAAGCGGTTCTGCTGCTGAAGTGCAAGCTGCGATTAAAATCGGAGCAAATATAAACACGAAAATCGGACTTGACGGAAATACCCCCCTGCATATAGCCACACGTAACCCCAACACCGAGGTGATAGCTGTACTCCTGAAAGCAGGAGCAGACGTGAACTCCAGAAACAATTCCGGCATCACCCCGCTGCATGAGGCCGGAATTAAGAACAATCCAGAGGCAGTAACGCAACTTCTCAAAGCAGGAGCTAACGTGAACGCGAGGAGCAAAGAGGGTATCACCCCAATTCTTTATGCTACATGGAGTTTCACCGACCCTAACCCAGAAGTGATAGCAATACTTCTTAAAGCAGGTGCGGATGCAAATGCCAAGAGCCAGACTGGTAAGACCCCGCTTCATTCGACTCCCCACCCCGAGGTGGTAAGGCTACTTCTCGAAGCAGGTGCAAATGTGAATGCGAGGGATAATAACGGCGGCACGCCACTGCATCAGGACACCTTCATGAAGCCCGATGTAGTGAAGCTGCTTCTCGAAGCAGGCGCGGTGGTGAACGCGAGGGATAATGGCGGCCGTACCCCGCTGCATTGGGCCGCAGCGGGGTACAGTCCAGAGATGGTGGTGGCGAAGCTGCTTCTCGAAGCGGGTGCGGATGTGAACGCTAAGGACAATGATGGCCTCACCCCGTTACATGCTGGTGCTGCGAATAAATACAATCCCCAAGTAATAACAACGCTCCTTCTTAAAGCAGGCGCTAATTCCAAAGTGAGTTCTAATACAGGCAAGCTACCCATCAACTATGCTGAAGAAAACAAGCGCCTTAAAGGTACACCCGAATATTGGGTGTTGAACGACGCGAGCTATTGAGGAACACGCGAGTTGATGGAACGCAGGGGACAACGGTAACAGTGTCCCGCCGATGGAGATAGCGGTTGCGGGGTGAAGGTAGCGCCGAATCGCGCGACCATCGAGACCTTTAAAGGGCAAATACACGAAAAACGGGAGGGCGTTTTGTGCCTCTCCCGTTTTTCGTTCTATTGAGCGTCAGGAACGGTCAAGTACGGCGAACACGCTCTCCAGTTCCGGCGAGATGTTCACGCCCTCGCTCCGGAGGGCCTCGATGATCCGTTCCACGCCCGGCAGGTTCGAGCAGAGGAACTTGACCGGTGCGGCCCCCTTCATTCGCAGCTCGATGCCCCAGTCGGTCCGGCTGGAGAGGATGAGCGCGTGCCCCAGCATGCGCCAGCTTCCCAGGGAGGCGATAAAGAGCAGCGTCCGCAGCCATTTGGGAGGCCGGTAGTCGGCGATACCGGCGTATTCGACGGCGATGTACGGAATCCGCAGCTCCTTGCCGAGCGTCCGAAGCATCATGGCGCCGGGAAGCAGTTCGAGCGAGAACGAGGCGTACTTCGCGGACCAGTAGAGCATGGAGGCGAAAATCGCCGCCATCAGCCAGAAACCGAGCGTGAAGATGATCCCGCCGTCCGCGATGTTCAGCACGTTGCCGCTGCCGAAGATCCCCGGCGCCAGCAAGAACGGGAAGGCGAAGAAGATGCAGGCGAAGATGCTCCCCATCAGGTCGGGAAGGATCCAGGAAGACCACTTCGGGTACACCAGCGCGCCCGCGGGCGCCTTCTTCCGGGGCGGGAAGAAGTAGAAAAAGAGCGCGAGGAGCAACGGGACGGCGGTGAAGCGACGGAAGGGGTACAGAATCCACGACGGCGCGCCCGCGTTCGTCGCGTCCTCCGGCCCCTGGACGGTCATTCCGATGAAGCGCGGCCCCGACGGCGCGGAGAGCTTCAAAAAGCGGAATGACCGATCCGCGCTCTTCATCTCGCGGAACACGTCCGGGAAGGGCTCCTCTTTCGGGAGGAAGTAGTAGGAGGCCCGCCAGGTGTCGCTCGCCCTCCTGTCCGGCAGGGGCGACGTCTCGGGAGACGCGAGGACGCCGTCGAAGATCTCTTCCCAGCCCTTCCCCTCGACGACCTCGAGCCGCCCCTCCGTATGCGCGTCGATGAACGCGGCGACGGAGGCGATCCGCTTCGACGAACGAATGACGCCCCGCATCGCGGTGGACGCCCCCCATCCCTGCACGGGAAGGTAGGCGGAGCGGTACTCCCCGGCCATGTCGACGGCGTAGAGACGGATCACGTCGTCGCGGACGGCGAGGAAGAACGTCACGGCCATAAATAGAAGCAGAAGCCCGCCGAATCTGCGGTACAGCTCTCTCATACCAGTCGCCTCCTCTCTAAAATGTCCGGGCCGCTCATGGAAGCCCGATCTCCTTCCACGTTCTCCCGCCGTCGTCCGAGCGGAAAAAGGCCTTCGTCGTCCCCATCAGAATGCCTCCGTCTGAGATCGCGAGCATGGCGAGCACCTCGATGTTCGTCAGAGACGCCCCTTCCATGACGTGCCCGCCGTCCTTCGGAAGCAGACGGTGCAGCTCGTTGTTCATCACGCCGAACACCGCGTCGCCGCTTCCGCGGAAGAGGTCGGTGAAGTAACTGAACGGCGACCACTCGAACCCTTCTATCTCCAACTCCTCGACGTTCATGTCCTTCGGTGCGCACCGCCAGACGCCGTTCCGGGAGGCTCCCCAGAGCGCCCCCGCCCGGTCGAAGAGGGCGGAGAAAAGCCCGGAATTCACGTAGGCGTTCTTCCATGTCTCCCCGCCGTCGACGGAAGCCGAGAACCCCCGGTCGGTCGCGACGGCGACGCGGCTCCCGTCCGAACTCAGCGCGTAGATGTACCTGTACTCCGCCGTAACGGAGTGCGTAGGGGTGATTGTATAAACCCCGTCGTTTCCCTCGGTATGCTCCCAGCTCCGTCCGCCGTCGCGCGAGCGGAGGAGGCCGTTCCGCCACGTCGCCGCGAACACGTTGCCTCCGCTCTCGGCCATCGCGATCACCGGATCGAGCGCCGGAACTCCGTGCCGAGGCGAAATCACGCTCGGGTGGGTCTCCTTGGCGGGGAAGGAGGAGCGCGTCCACGTTCTTCCGTCGGAACGGTACGCACCGCCCGCGCCGCCCGCGAGCAGCGCGCCGTCGGATGTCCGCAGCAGGATCGCGCAGCCTCCTTCGTCGACGGGGATCTCTCCGTCGTTTCTCCACGTGCGCCCTCCGTCGGAGGATCGATACAGCCTGCCCGAGCGCGAGACCGCGAGGACGTGCCCCTTGTCGATTTCCACGAGCCCCGTGATCGGCTCGAACGGGAGGAGTGGCGTCCACGAAGAGCGCGCCGCCTCGGCGAAGAAGATTCCGCCGGTTGCGGTTCCGATCACCACGCCCTCTTTGAACGCTTCGATCGCCGTCACGGACACGCCGTTGCCGCCGCCCTCGGGGAAGGGCTCCCAGCCTCGCCCACCGTACCGCGAAACGAAGCAGCCGTCCCGGTGGGTCCCCGCCCACACCGACCCGTCCTTCGCCACGGCGAGCGCCTGGACGATAGAGCCCGGAGGCAGCCCTTCCGAGGCGTTCTCCCACGCGCCCTCTCCGCGCCGCACAAAGACGCCGCCTTCATAGGTTCCGGCGAAGAGCGTCTCCGTCGCCGCGCTCCACGCCAGCGAGAGGAGCAAAAGGTTCTCCGGTCCTTCGCCGAAGGCGTTCCAATTTCTTCCTCCGTCGTCCGAAACGCGGACACCGCCGCCGAAGGTCGCGCCCCACAGACGTTTGTTCTCCGACTCGATGACGTCGGTCACCAGGAAGTCGACATTTCCTCTGCTTCGCCCCCACTCTTTCTGGTTTTTCATCGATGTGCAGTAGAACCCCTCGCGCCAGTGGACGCCGAGGAAGGTGTCCGAGCGCGTAAAAAGGAAGTCCTTCAGATAGCCGCCCCCCTTCATGGACACCCACGATACGCCCCCGTTCTTCGAGACCAGCACCTCCTCGAAGGTCGAAAGGACGATGTACCCCTGCGGAGCGACGCGCAGCGAGTAGAAGTTGTCGGAAGAGATGCCGCTTCCGATGTGCCGCCAGCTCCTTCCTCCGTTCGAGGAGGAATAGACCCCTCCTCGTTCGGCCGTGGCGACGTAGAGCGTTCCGTCCGCCGCGGCCCGGACGGAGACGACGGGCGCCCATCCTTCCCCTTCCTGAACAAGCGCGGCCGATGCGGCGGAAACGAGCGGAAACCGCAGGAGCAGCGCGAGAAGAACAGCGCACGGAACTCGAGCACAACGCGGCTTCGTCCACAACATGTGTATGCACCTCCCTCGGGACAGTATGGTGTACAGTCAGCAGCACAAGAATATTCTCCGTGTGTTGAAATGTCAAACTTTACGCGACGTTCCTTGCTTCAGGGTACTGGATGGATGCCCTCGGAACAAGGAGTTGGACAGGGATGTTGCGCGAGTATTGCCGCGCATTCTGGAATTAGTGAGGTTTGGGACGGTTCCGGCGGAGAAGAGGGATTCTCTTCGTATGCTATAATAATCAAAAAATTTCATCATCTAGGGAGAGCTGTATGGCTGACAAAGACAAAGCTTTCAGGAGAATGCTCGGGGACGAGAAGATGTTCTTCCGGTTTCTTCGCCGTTTCTTACGGCGCGACATGCCTGCGGTCGTCGACGATCTGATAGAGTCCGGAGATTTTTCTCTCGACGATCTTATCCCGGAGAATATCACCTTCCTGCTCGACGTGGACGATATCGAGGAAGGGCGTTACATCCGCGAATGCCTTGAATTCGACACGCTGATACAGACGTGCCGCTCTTTTTCCGCCGACGGGGCGATCATGCTCGAAGCCAATCTGAAGATGCAGCAGAACGCGCTGGATAGGGGCGACCGCAAGCGCTTTCTCCTTCTCGACCAGGACTTCCACCGGCTTATCTGCCCAGGGTGTGGCCGCGAAAGGGTTTGGTCGGTCATCCGCAAGAACTTGCGGCGCTTTTCCCGCGTCCGCAGGCTGAAGAGCAAAGGCGGCGGCGTCGGGCAGGGGTCTTTCCACGAGCGGCACGAGGAGTTTCTGGAGGCGATACTCGCCCGCGAGACCGACCGCGCTCGGGCTATTCTCAATATTTTCCGTGATCATGCTGCTCTGCGTCATCGGGGCGTATTCCTCGAGGAACGGGAACATGTTCGACGTGTGGACCATGCTCTTCTTCGGCGTTCTGGGGTACGTCTTCGTGAAGATCAAGCTCCCGGTCGTCCCCTTCCTCATCGGCTTCATCCTCGGAAAGGACCTGGAGAAGTACTTCGTGGACTCCATCAAGAGGGTCGGCGGCTCCTTCTCGGTCTTTTTCACGCGCCCGATGGGGTAGGTGATCCGGGGGTTGATCGTCGCCTCCATAGCGTAGTCGGTCTACGACTCCAGGAGGACGGCCCGCCGCGGCGCGGGCCTGCTCAACGGCGCGGTGGAACGGATGCGAAGAGAGCTGCTTCCGCGCTTCCCGCATGTCGACGACATCGTGGCGCTGAACCACCCATACGTTTGCGGCGTCGCCAGCGACGTCCCCGAAGCCGTCGTTCCCATAAGGACGTTGCGGAACATGCTGCGGAATCCGAACTTCGGAGGGGAGATTATGGTGATCGGGCTGGGGTGCGAGAAGCTCACCGCGGACAGGCTGCTCGAACCGGAGGAGATACGCCCCGAGAACGTGCTGATGCTCCAGGAGCACGCCGGGTTCGTCAAGATGACCGACGCCTTCTCCGGCATCATCGCGAATCCTGCGGCGGGGTACGCTGCGGACCTTCTGGTCGGGGCAGGCGCGACGATGATGCTCTCCAAGGTCACCGAAGTGGGGGGCGGCGTGGAGCGGCTCGCGGAGCGCTACGCCGATGTATCCGGTGAGCGCCCGTCCGTCGGAGGGTTCGTATTCGCCGCCACGCCCGCGAGCGACATGGTCTGCGGAACCTGTCAGCTCGCGTCGGGGATGACGCTCCAGGTGTTCATGACGGGGAAGGGGACGCCCTGCGGACTGGCCGCCGCGCCGGTGATCAAGGTCTCCTCGCGGTCGAACCTGAAGGACATGTGGAGCGATCCGATCGACGTGGACGCGGGAGCGATCGCTTCGGGCGAGGCGGATATCCGGACCGCGGGCGAACGGCTCTTCCGAGAGATCGTGGAGGTCGCAAGCGGACGAAAACGCCCGGCGGCCGAACGGTACCGTCTATTCAACGACATCTGCCTTTTCAACCCGGCCCCGATCACGTAGAATGCTCCCGCAGGAGATTCCCGGCGGGGCGCTCGCGGAACGGAACGACGCGTCGCCCCGGACGACTGTTGCAAGACCTTACGCCCGCCGTATCGAACGGCGGGCGACGCGAAAGGACTGGTACCTGTGAACACGGACTTCATCAAGGGTGTCATCCCCCCCATAGTGACCATAGTGGATGAAAACGAAAGAATCGATGAAAACAGGATGCGCCGGCAGGTGGACTTCGTCGTCGAGGGCGGCGTCCACGGCATCCTCGCCTTCGGGAGCAACGGCGAGTTCTACATGGTGGACGAGGACGAGATGGAGCGGGGGCTCGGGATTATTCTGGACCAGACGAAGGGGCGCGTCCCCGTCTATTTCGGCATGGGCGTCGTCAAGACGAGGAAGTGCGTCCAGCTCGCCCGCATGGCCGCGGATATGGGAGCGGACGGGGTCTCCGTGCTGCAGCCGATGTTCCTGAAGCCGACGGAGGACGAGCTGTACCTCCATTTCAAAACCATCGCCGGGGCCGTTCCCGAAACGCCGGTGCTGCTGTACAACAACCCGGGGAGGACGGGGTACTCCCTCTCAGCCGCTCTGGTGGCGAGACTTGCGACCGACGTGGACAACATCGTCGGCATCAAGGACTCCAGCGGCGACATAACGCTGACGAGCGAGTTCCTCCGCCTGACGAAGACGAAAGAGAAGGACTTCAAGGTCTTCGGGGGGAAAGACACGCTGATCTACGGCGCGCTCGCCCACGGCGCGGACGGCGCGGTGGCCACGATGGCGAACTTCTGTCCGGAGTTGGTGGTCTCTATCTACGAGAAGTACGTCGCGGGCGACCTGAAGGGGTCCCTAGAGGCGCAGTTCCGGCTGAACCCGGTGCGCCTCGCCATGGACAGGGCGAGCTTTCCCGTCGCCACGAAGGACATGGCGAAGCTGCTGGGGCTGGATGTGGGCGAACCCTTCCGCCCGAACCTGAGCAGCTCGGGCGACATGCTGGAGTTCATGAAAAAGAGAATGCGGGAGGGCGGACTGCTGCCGTAGCGCCTCTCCCGAAGAAGACGCAGAGGGCGTACCTGCGGAAAATCGAGGGTATGCCCTTGAGTGTTATCGCGTCGCGCCTGGAGCGGTTGCTTATCCGGCGAAGGGGCACCCCTCAACCCGGCCGCTTTCGGGGCCGAAAAAGAAGAGGAGGCGGAGCGGTACGACCGGCGGGAGGAGGGGTGTTCATGTTCGGGGCGAACAGGAGGCGTACGCCGCAGGAGACCTATGCGGAAAACTTCATACGGACGGCGTCGCGCGAGCAGCTGCTGCTGATTACCTACGACATAGGCATTCAGAGCTGCTTGGCTGCGGAGTCCGCGCTGTCGAAGCACCTCTACGACGAGACGAACGAACACCTCAAGCGGGCGCAGAGCGTGGTGCGCGAGCTGATGATCACTCTGCGCGTGAACAAGGATAATCCGGTGACGACGAATCTTATGCGCCTGTACGACTTCATGTACACGACGCTGGTCAAGGCGAATACCACGAAGGACGCCGGAAAAATCGCGGAGGTGCGCACGATGCTCGAAGATCTGAAGGCGACCTGGGAGCAGAGCATCGTGAAGATAGCGGAGGAGTACGATGAAACCAAGAAGAACGAGTATCTGAACAACCTCCCCTCGGTCCAGAGAAGCGGCGACAGGTTTTCCGCGCAGGGGTAGCGAACCCCTTGCAACCGCCATTCCGGCGCCTCTTCTTTCGCGGAGAGAAGCAGCTCCTCCTATTACATTTCTTGCTTTCCGTAGAGCGAAGAACTGTCGAATCCGTCCGCTTTTTCTTTCTCTACCCGTTTCGTCATAAATGCTTTTTCCGACTTCCCGCAGTGCATTTTCTATGGTATGCTGTACCGCATTCAAACTATTGACTGCGACAAAGGAGCTTTGCTGTGAGCACTTCACGATCAACATACAGGTCGCTTTTTGCGGACCCTTCCTTCCCCCTCTTTCTTATTCTGACGGGATCGTTCTTTCTGACGATTTTCTTCCGGATATCGGCATCGGTGATTTTGCCGCTTGAAGGCGAACGGCTCGGCATGAGCGCGTCGCTGGTCGGGTTCGTCTCCAGCGTGCATTTTTACGCCTACGCGTTGATGCAGCCCGTCTCCGGAATTCTTCACGACCGCTACGGTCCTGTGCGCGTGGTGACGTGCGGCTTGCTGCTTACCGCAGCCTCCTGCCTTCTGTTGACGATCGTCCGAACCCCCTTCACGCTCGGCGTATGGCGTCTGGTCTCCGGGTTCGGCGTCTCCCCCATGTACTCGGCGACGCTCGTCTTCATGGCGTTCGCCTTTCCCGCGGAGCGCTACTGCTTCTATGCCGGGATCAACTTCGCCGTCTCCAGCCTGGGAGCGATCGTCTCGGTGGCTCCTCTCGGCTTCGCGCTGGATACGTTCGGCATTCCGTCGACCTTCGCTCTTCTCTCCGGAACAAGCTTCTTCATGGCGCTCTTTCTCGGGCGCAGGGCCAAGAAGGATCCCATGCGCAGGGCGGCGGGCGACGAGAAGAAGACGCTCTCCTCCATCCTGCCCGGGATCGGGCGGGCTGTGGTGTTCATCTTCCGGGACAGGCGCGTGCGTGCGCTGATGATCCTCTGGGCCGTCTCCTCGGCGTCGCTGCTGACCTTCCAGGGGCTCTGGGGCGTTTCGTGGTTCGTTGCCGCCTTCAATGCGTCGCCCGCGTCCGCCCGTTTCTGGAGTTCGCTGATCAGCGCGGGGATGATGTGCGGTCCCCTCATGGTGGGTGGAGTGGTGCTCTCCCCGGAGAAGCTGCCCCGGATCATCCGGTTCGTCAGCTCGATCAATGCGGTTGTCTGGTTCCTTCTGCTCGGAGTTACCGTATCGGGGCTCCCTGTCTGGGTGGGCGGCGCGGCTGCGCTGCTTCTGGGGGCGATCTCCGGTCTTCGGGGCGTTTTCGCGCTTGCGGGGGTGACGGCTCTTGCCCCCGCGGGGGAGAAGGGCGTCGTCTTCGGGGCCATGAACATGATGGCGGTCCTCTCCGCAGTTGTTTTTCAGTGGGGGACCGGAATCGTGATCGACCACTTCCCGGCGGGGCAGCCGGGGGTGTACACTGCGGAGGGGTACTTTACGGCCTTTCTGCTCGTCTCGTGCGCGATGGCCGCGAGCATGCTCGCCCTCCCCACGCTCGGAAAAGAGCCGCTGAAGCAGGAGGTATGAAGGAAACGCCCCTCCGTCGAAAAGGCGGGGCGTGCGTGTTCTGTTTCTTTTTGGAGCGCTTAGTTCGAGGCTTCTTCGAGCATCCGGTACTCTTCGGTATCTTTCAGCGCGTCGTTGCGCGCCGCCACGTCGAGCGCGCACTCTCCGTCGTTGTTGCGGAGCGAGGCGTCCGCTCCGGCGCGCAAAAGCAGCCCTACCATCTCCGGGTTTGCGTTCTGCGCCGCCGCCCGCATCAGCGCGGTCCAGCCGTAGGTGTCCCGGGCGGCGATATCCGCCCCTCCCTCCAACAGAAGATCAACGACCGGGCCGGGGTTCTTCGTCCGGAGCGCGGCGACGATCATGAGCGGGGTGAACCCCTCCGCGTTCGCGCCGTCCACCTCCGCGTCCTCCTCCAGAAGACGTTTCACCATTTCTGGGTTCGGATTGAAGCGCGCGGCGCGCATGAGCGCCGTCCACCCCATGGAATCCTTCGTCTCGTTGATGTCTGATCCGGCCCGCAACAATGCCGAGAGAACGTCCGGATTGCCGTTGAGCGCCGCCGCCCGGAGGAACGCTGTGAGGCCGTCCTTGTCCCGAGCATGCGGATCGGCTCCCGCCTCAAGAAGCAGGGCGACGACGGCGAGCGCTTCCGGATTCGGCGTGGAGCCGACTGCGAACATGAGCGGGGTTGTTCCGTGCGAGGTGGCTTCGTTCACGTCCGTTTCGGCCTCCAGAAAGACCCTGAGGACCTCCGTATTCGGATTGTCGACCGCGTAGGCAAGAACACCCGCGCCGAGTGCGTTTTTTGACCGGACGTCCGCTCCTGCGGCGATGAGCGCCCTGATGGCATCGGGATTCGGGTTGCTTCTCGCGGCGCGCATGAGCGGCGTCTTGCCGTATTCGTCGCGCGCGCCGAGGTTCGCGCCCTCCCTGATGGCTGCTGCCAGCTCCTCCGGGGTTCCTTTTTCGCAGAGGATCAGGAACTCTCCGTCGCTCAGGGCCGCCGTCGAAAGCCCCGCAGCGACGCATACAAGAAAAAACGCCGCCGCGCATATAGTGAACGCTCTCTTCATAGTATGCATCCTCCCGATGGAAAATTTCGATTCGGCACACATTATAACGCTTCTTTGTCCTCGCGTTCATCGATCCTGCGTACCACCCTGCACGGGTTGCCCGCGGCGAAGACTCCCTCGGGAATATCTCGGGTCGCCACGCTTCCCGCCCCGATGACCGAGCGTGAACCGATCGTGACGCCGGGGCAGATGATGGCGCCGCCGCCCACCCAGACGTCGGAACCGATAACGACGGGTTTCCCGAACTCCTTCCCCCGCCGCGCCCGCGCGCCCATGGGGTGTGTTGCCGCGTAAATCTGTACTGCGGGGCCGAACATCGTGAAGTCGCCGATGCGTACTTCGCAGACGTCGAGGACGATGCAGTCGAAGTTGAAGTACACTCTTTCCCCCAGGAGGATGTGCACGCCGTAGTCGCAGCGGAAGGGAGGCTGCACATTCACGCTCTCTCCGCCGCTTCCGAAGAGGTCCCGCAGGATGATGCGACGGAGCTTCTGCTCCGACTCGCGGGTCGCGTTCAAGTCGAGGCACAGATCTCGCGCCCGTGCCCGCATATGGACAAGCTCGTGGTCGGATGGGTCGTACAGTTCGCCTGCGAGCATCTTTTCCCGTTCGGTCATTCGTGCTCACTCTCCTCGTTTTCAGATCTCGTCCAGCGCACGGCGGACGTCGTCGACGCATCAACCTCCGCAATCGGCTCTTACTCCTTCGGCAGCGAGAGCCCCCAGAGCGCCGACTTCTCCTCGTCGTCCAGGGTCCAGACGCCTCGGTGCAGCTCGCGGAGGCGCTCGGGGTCCTTGAGCAGCGCAGTCTTCTCCTTTGCGGAGAGGGCGTTCGGCCCAAGGCGCAGCGCCTTCTCCACGAGGCGTTTTCGAGTCTCCTCCCGCAGGGGGGAGGCTCGTTTCTTCCTTCGGGGCGCCTGCATCGCCATGTGCAGGGCGTGGGTGCGCGGGGCGACTGCGGCCCGGAGGAATCCCTGCTTCCGCGAATGCCCGAACGGCGAGTAGCGAGCGGGGCGCTCCATGTTGTCCTCCAGGTCCTGAAGGATGGGCGGCAGGCGGACTTCCGAAGGAACGAGGAAGAGCCCGATCTTTCTGAAGAACCTGCCGACCGAGGCCCTTCCCGTAAAGACGGAGATCGGTATGGAGAGCGCGAAGGAGAAGATTATCGGCGAGATCCACCAGAAGAAGGACGGGATGATCCAGTAGACTATACCCCCCCACGCGAGGCCGAGCAGCGTGCCCCACCAGTGCGCGGCGAACGCCTCGCGCCAGGTCGTTCCCCTGTCGTCGCGCGATTGTGTTCCCCAGCCGATGCTCTTCCCGAGGAGCGTCGAGACGATGAAGAGGCTGTGGAAAATCATGCGGATCGGCGTGAGGATCATCGAGAGCACCACTTCGAGGAAGACGCTCGTGTAGAGGCGCATCGGCCCTCCGTACGCCCGCGCGCGGAAGTCCTTGACGAGGATGGGAAGCGCGGAGAGGATCTTCGGCAGAAAGAGGAGCAGCGTGGTGGAGCCGAGCAGCGAGAGCGCCCAGTGGGGCCGCCAGACGGGCATGCTCGGGAGGATTTTTCGAAGTATGGGCATGTAGATCGGCTCGAAGAGCGCCTCGGAGACGGCCTGCGCCGAGTTGACGACGAGGAAGGTCAGCCACAGGAGCGCGGAGCCGTAGGTGAGGACGCCGTTCAGGAAGAGCGCGCGGTGCGCGGGGAAGAAACCCCGCGTGAAGATCAGCCGCATGTGCTGCAGATTGCCCTGACACCAGCGGCGGTCGCGCTTCAGTTCGTCGAGCAGGGTCGGCGGCGTCTCTTCGTAGCTCCCCTCGATGTCGTAGGCGAGCCAGATGCCGTACCCGGCCCTGCACATCAGCGCCGACTCGACGAAGTCGTGGCTCAGGATGTCCCCGCTCAGCGATCCTTTGCCCGGCAGGCGCGGGAGCTGACAGTGCTTCATGAACGGCTCCACCCGGAGGATGGCGTTGTGCCCGCAGTACTGCGCGTCGCCGAGCTGCCAGAAGTGGAGTCCCGCCGCCAGCAGCGGTCCCTGGACGTGGTTGGCGAACTGCTGCACGCGCGCGATGAGCGTCTCCCGGTTGACGGCCAGCGGAAGCGTCTGGACGATGCCGATGTCCGGCCGGTCCTCCATGATCTGCACCAGGCGCACCATGCTCTCGCCGGTCATGACGCTGTCGGCGTCGAAGACGATCATGTAGCGGTAGTTCTTTCCCCAGCGGCGGCAGAAGTCCGCCACGTTGCCGCTCTTTCGTTTGATGTTGTTGTCGCGCTTCCGGTAGAAGACGTGCGCCTCCGTTCCCTCTTCTTCGAGGCGGAAGCCGTGCCACGCCTCTTCCTCTTCCACCCAGACGTCGGGGCTTGTGCTGTCGCTGAGGAGGAAGATGTCGAAGCGGTCGAGGGAGCCGGTCTGCTTCAGCGAGCGGTAGACGGTGCGCACCCCCGCGAAGACGCGGTTCACCTCTTCGTTGTAGATGGGGATGAGGATCGCGGTCCTCGCGTTCGTGTCGGGAATGGAGAGGTCGCGCCCGTCGCAGCTCTTCGAGACGCGGAAGCGGTCGCGCTTCGTCAGCAGGACGAAGAGCCCCCCCATGAATGCCCAAAAACCCACGGAGATCCACGCGAAGAGGATGCCGAAGGCGGCCACGAGGAGCGCGTCGAGCACGATGCTTGCGCGTTCGGGGAGCAGGCGGGCCATGGTGTAGCTCGACGTGATCGTGGGGATGAGGACAAGGAAGATCAGCGCGATGCGCCGTCTGCTTCCGGCGCGTTTCCAGGAGGGGATTGCGGCGGTGTCGGGCGCGTTCATCGGGCAGCCTCCCGGGCGAAGAGTTCACGACGCCAGCGCCGCATCCAGCGGACGAACGCCGTCTTCCACGGAACGCGGTCCATCGGTTCGGCGACCATCACGCCTCTGTTCAGCGGAGGGCACGAAGGGATACGGCGCGTACCGAGCAGTCCCTCCGGGCGATGCGCTTCGAGCAGGTTGAAGAGCGACTCCATCGCTTCGGCGGGAACGTGGGAGTTCCCCCCGTCCTCGGTGGGTTCCTCGCGCGCGCCGCAGGCGCGAAGGCTTGCGGCTGCAAGGTCGAGATCCTCGAACGGCGGCAGATCCAGTCCGCGCAGATAGAGAAGCACGCGGTCGCGCGAGGTCCTCCACGCGACGCGCTCCGGAGGAGTATCCCCCGGGGTGTTCTCCGGGAGTCCCGTCATCGTCCTTCCTCCTCCGCGAAGGCTTCCGGCGAGAGAAGCCTCGTGAGGGCTTTGAAGGCAAGAGAGCGCGGCTGTGTGCCGGCGGCGTGTCCGGTGCAGTGCATAAAATCCACTCCTTGGTCGTGTTGTTGTATCTGTTGAGTATACTTCCTTTTGAAGGAAGAGAGAAGGAAAAAACAGGGAGAGGAGCAAATTTCGCTCCTCCCCGGCGTGTTCACTCGACTGGCGGCAGCGAGAGACCCCAGAGGGCGGCCTCTTTCTCGTCGTCGATGTTCCAGACGCGCCTGTGCAGCTCCGCAAGGTGGAAGGGGTCGTTCAGGAGCGTCATCTTCTCCTTCGCGGAAAGGGAGTCGGGGCCGGAGCGAAGCGCCGTCTCCACGAGGGCTTGCCGCGCTTCCTCTCTTGCGGGCGCTCCCTTTTTGTAGCGCAGCAGGAGCGATGTGTGGAGAGCGTGAACGCAAGGGTCGCTCACGGCGCGGAGAAACCCCTGCCGCGGCGAGAGCGGAAGAGGGGAGTAGGGCTGTTCCTCTTGAAGGGTTTTCGCCAGCTCGCGCAGCTCCAGCGGCGGTTCCGTCTCCTCCGGAGTCGTGAAGAGCCCCGCCCGCCGGAACGCCTTCCCCAGGCCCGCTCTGCTGGTGAGGACGGAGAGCGGGATGGAGAGCGCGAGCGAGAGAATGATGGGGGAGATCCACCGGAAGAAAGAGGGGTTCGTCAGGTAGACGAGCGCTCCCCAGAGGATGCCGAGCGTCGTCCCCCACCAGTGAACGTCGATGGCGTCCGCCCACGGCGTTCCCCGGTCGTCTCGGGACTGGGTCGGCCAGCCGACGTTTCCGCCCAGTATGGTGGAGAGGATGAAGACGCTGTGGTGCAGCATCCGCACCGGCGCGAGCAGCGTGGAGAGCGCCACTTCCAGTAGAATGCCGCAGGCGAGCCGGAGCCTCCCCCCGTAGAGCCTGGCCGTCGGGTCGCGCAGCAGCGCCAGCGCGTAGCTGAAAAACTTGGGGAGGAAGAGCAGCACCGCCGTCGAACCGAGCAGCGCGAGCGCCCAGTGCGGTCTCCAGATCGGCCACTGCGGGAAGAGCGTCTTCGTGTCGAGGAAGTACACCGGTTCCAAGTAGACCTCGGCGATGGCCTGCGCCGAGCTGATGAGCAGGAAGGCCAGCCAGAGCAGCGCCGAACCGTAGGAGAGAATACCGTTCAGGAAGAGCGCGCGGTGCGCCGGAAAAAAGCCCCTCGAAAAGATCAGTCGCAGGTGCTGCAAGTTGCCCTGGCACCAGCGCCGGTCGCGCTTCAGCTCGTCGAGCAGGGTCGGCGGCGTCTCTTCGTAGCTGCCGTCGAGGTCGTAGGCCAGCCAGACGCCGTACCCGGCGCGACGCATGAGGGCCGACTCCACGAAGTCGTGGCTCAGAATGTCGCCGCCGAGCGGCCCCTTTCCGGGGAGGCGCGGTAGTTCGCAGTGCCCGATGAACGGCTCCACCCTGATGATCGCGTTGTGCCCCCAGTACTGCGCGTCGCCGAGTTGCCAGAAGTGCAGCCCCGCGGCGAACATCGGCCCGTAGACGCGGTTGGCGAACTGCTGCGCCCGCGCGAGCAGCGTCTCGCGGTTCACTCCTGCGGGGGGCGTCTGCAGAATGCCGATGTCGGGCCGCGCCTCCATCATCTGCACCATCCGGACCATCGTGCGTCCCGTCATAATGCTGTCGGCGTCGAAGACGATCATGTAGCGGTAGTTCTTTCCCCATCGCCTGCAGAAGTCGGCCACGTTCCCGCTCTTCCGCTTCGCGTTGCTCCGGCGCTTGCGGTAGAAGACCCGGCCGAAGGCGTCATGCTCCGTGCAGAAACGATGCCACGCCTCTTCTTCCTGAACCCAGACGTCGGGGTCCGTGGTGTCGCTCAGGATGAAGAAGTCGAACCGGTCGGGCGAGTCCGTCGCCGCGATCGAGTCGAAGACGGTCTTCAGCCCCGCGAAGACCCTCTTGACGTCCTCGTTGTAGATCGGAATGAGCACGGCCGTCCGGGCCTGCGGGTCGTCTATAGAATACCCGAGCCCCTCGCAGACGTTGGAGACCGAGTAGCGGTTGCGCCGCTGTAAAAGAAGAAAGAAGCCCATCAGCGCCGTCCAGAAGCCCACCGAGATCCAGGCGAAGAGCACCGCGAAGACGGCGAGCAGCACGATCTCCAGCGGGCTTCCTCCGCGCGAAGGCAGGATGGAGGCCATCGTCCTGCACGCAACGAAGGTCGGAGCGAGGACGAGGAGAATCAACAGCAGCCTCCTCCGGCCCGCGCTGCGGTTCCAGTCCAGTTCGAACGCGGTCATTCGGCGCGCCTCCTTCCGAAGAGGTCGTTCTTCCAGCGGCCGAGGAGGCGGACGAACGACGTCCTCCACGGAACGCGGTCCAGTTCCTCCGGAACCATCACGCTGCGGTTGAGCGGTGGGACGGAGGCGAGATGCTTCCCTTCGGAATCCAGCACGCCCCGGTCGAGTCCGTGCTCTTTTAAGAGCGAACGAAGCGACTCCATCGACTCCGCCGCGGAGGACGGGCCGGTGCGCTTCAGGCTTTCGACGGCGAGGTCGAGCCCTTTGTACGGCGGCAGATTGAGCGCGCGCACATAGAGCAGCACCCTGTCGCGGGAGATGCGCCAGCGGTCGGCATCACGGGTGGAGGTCATAGGTCCAGGTCTCCGTGAGCGGTTCAGGGATATTCTCGCCCCGCTTCAGCAGCGCGGAGAGGCGGATGCGGGGTCGGCCCGCGGGCGAGGGAAAGAGCGTCTTGAGCCCTCCCTCGGATTCGGGCGCGATCTGGAAGACCAGCCGCCACCCTCCGGTAGCCTCGTTCTTTTGAAGCTGTTTCTCGACGAGGCGCGCGCCGTCGCCCACGGTCACGATGCTCGTCAGGCCCGCGCCCGCCGGGAGTTCCGAAAGTCCGTCCCCTTCGAAATCAAGGACGAACTTTTTCATCTCCGGAGCGTTTCCGGCGGCGACGCGGGTCGCCATGACGCGGCCGAGGTCGTGGACCGGACGGTGGGGCGGAAGCCAGCGCATCCGGTAGGCGAAGGTCATCGTTCGCGGATATTTCGGCGTTTCGCCCTTGGGTTTTCCGTCGCCGCCGGCTTCCGACGTCTTCGCCGGGACCCAGTAGGCGACGATATTGTCGTGGATCTCCTGTTCGGTCGGGATCTCCACAAGTTCCACAAACCCCTCTCCCCACTCGCCGAGCGGTTCGATCCAGAGGGACGGACGCTTCTCGTACCGTGCCTCCAGGTCCTGGTAGTGGTCGAAAATCCAGTCGCGCTGCATCAGGCCGAAGCCTCTCGGGTTCGGAAGAGGTACCGAGAGCACGGCGAGGCGCTTCGGGTTCGCCAGCGGCCGCCACGTCCACTCTCCCTCCGCGCTGCGGAACAGAAGCCCGTCCGAGTCGTGCACCTCCGGACGAAAGTCGCCGTCGCGTCCGTTCTCCGGCTCGCCGTAGAGGTACATGCTCGTGAGCGGCGCCAGGCCGATCTTCTGCACGTCTTTCCGCAGGAAGAGCGCGCACTCCACGTCCATAACGGTCTCCTCGCCGGGGGTCAGGATAAATCGGTAGGCCCCGGTCAGACTCTGACTGTCGAGGAGCGCGCAGACGGTGATCTTTTGTGCGTCCGAGGCGGGTTTTTCGATCCAGAATTCGCGGAAGTACGGGAATTCCTCGCCGGACTGCATCGCGGTGTCCACGGCGAGGCCGCGCGCCGAGAGGCCGTACTGCGTGCCGCGGGCCACCGCCCTGAAGTAGCTTGCGCCGAGGAAGACGGCGGCCTCGTCCTTGTAGTCGTCCCTGTTCAAGGGGAAGTGCAGCCGGAAGCCGGTGAAGTCCAGCGGGACGGCGCCCGTCTTCGACGCGAAGGCGTTGTCCCCGTACTCGAAGAGGGTCGTGGAGAAGGGGAGGCGGAGCGACCCTCCGTTATGGACTATGTTGATTACGACGAGCCTGTTGTAGAAAAGGCCCGGATGGAAGAACTGCGCCTCGAAGGGCAGCTTCTCGTTCCGCCACAGGGACATCTCCGGGCGGAAGCGGATCTTTCGCCACTGGTCGTAGCTGATGTTCAGCAGAAAATCGGGAACCGCGCCGTCCGGATTTTCAAAGGGGCGTGCGGCGAGCGCTTCGGCTTTCTTCACGACATTTTCGAAAACGAACGTTTCGGCGGCGAATAGCTCCGGAGGCGGCGAAACGACGGGGGACGATGCGTTCTCATCGGCGTACAGAGAAACAGGGAAAAAAAGAGACACCGCCGCCAGAAGAACGGCGACGGCACGATGGCGGATTATTCTGCGGAGCACTTCGCGAGACAACACACAAGACCCTCCTTGGCCGGATTTTCCGGACCGGTTGTGAAAGCAGATACATCATAGTCAATTTTGGATAGAGCGCAAGGGGGGAGAAAAGAGAGACTTTTTCAAAAGAACGCTCGGTCGAAAAGCGAAGGAAGGGAGTCTGCGGACAAAGGTCTGGAGAAGAGGTACCCCTGGAGCAGAATATCGTCGTTATGAGAGAGGAGCGACCGGATCGCGGCGAGCTGCGTTTCCGTTTCGACGCCCTCCACGGTAAGCTCTAAACGAAGTTCGCCGGCCATGTGCATCATCGTCGAGACGATGGCGCGCGTCTTCGGATTGGCCAGGTCGGCGGTGAAGGACCGGTCGATTTTGATGCCTGCGAGCGGGAGGCTGCGAATGTACGAGAGCGAGGAGTACCCCGTGCCGAAGTCGTCGAGAGTGAAACGCATCCCGTACTCCATCAGCTCTTCCATGATTCGCACCGCATAGTCCGGATTCGACATGAAGGCCGATTCCGTGATCTCCAGTTCGAGAGAACGCGGCTCCGTCCCGGTGCGCTCGAGAACCCCCAGGACGGAAGGGACGAACCACTCCGAGGCAAGCTGTTTCGCGGAGACGTTCACGCACATGACGATGTCGTGTCCTTCCCTTCGCCAGTTTCCCGCCTGGAGACAAGATCGTTCGAGTGCGAAGCCGCCGAGCGCGTTGATCTCCCCTATATCCTCCGCGAGGGGGATAAAGACGTCGGGCGGGATGGTTTCGTTCTCCCTGTTCGTCCAGCGAAGCAGCGCTTCGACGCCGGCGATCCTCCCGCGCTTCATGCTGATCTTGGGCTGGTAGTGAACGTTGAGCGCTCCTTCGTCGATCGCGGTTCGAAGTTCTCCTTCGAGGCGTATCTTCTGCTGCGTCTTGCGGTCGAGCGTCTCGGTGAAGAGGCGGTACGAATCGCCGCCTTCCTTTTTAGCGCGTTCCATCGCGAGCGAGGCGTTTTGAAGAAGAATTTCCGGAGCATCTCCGTCCCTCGGGAACAGAGCGATTCCGGCGCTGGCGGTGAGGCGGAAAGTTTCGCCGTCTATGGGGAACGGTAAGCGCAACGAGGCGAGGATGCGGTCGGCGGCGCGAAGCACGGAGCGCAGATCGCCGCTCTTCGGTATCAGGATGACGAACTCGTCTCCGCCGAACCTGGCGGCCGTTCCTGTCCCGGCGATAGCGGACGAGATGCGTTGCCCGGCCTCTTGTAGAATGCGATCGCCTGCGGGGTAGCCCAGTGTCTTGTTGATCGAGCCGAATCGATCGAGCCCTAGAATAATCACGGAGACAAGCTCCCCGTTCTCTTTTTTCCGGGAAAGGGCGACCGAGAGGCGGTCGGAAAAAAGGAAGCGATTCGGCAAGCCGGTAAGACTGTCGTGGAACGTCTCGTGGAGCAGACTGTCCCTGCTGCGGTGGAGTTCGCTCAAGTCTTGGAAGACGCCGATGTACTGCGTGGTTTCTCCCAAGTCGTCCATGCAAACGACGATGTCGAGTTTCGCCGGAAATGCCTCGCCGTTTTTTCGTCTGTTCCAGATTTCGCCCGACCACCTTTTTTTCTGTAGAAGATCGCTCCACATTCGCTCGAAGAACTGACGGTCGTGGGTATTCGATTTTATAATGCGAGGATTATTTCCTATGGCTTCCTCTCGCGAAAAGCCGGTGATTTCGGTGAAAGCATGGTTCACTCGGAGAATCGTTCCTTCCGGATCTGTGATGACGACTCCTTCCGAAGCGTGGTCGTAGACGCTGGTGACGATAGCAAGCTGTTTTTCCGTCTGTTCGAGCGCGCTTGTTTTCTCGCGGAGCGATCTGTCGACGATGGCGAGGCGCGACGCCTTTCTCCCGAGAACGACTGCCCGTATGCTCAGGAAAAGCGAAAGACCTCCCGCCCCCAGAACCGCGAAGAGTCCCAGCAGAGAAAAACGTTTCCTCCACGAGGCGACCTCTCGATACATGTCGTCCAGGTAGACGCCTGTTCCGAGGATCCAGTTCCATGGGGCGAAGAGCGCCACATGCGACGTCTTGGCCGAAATCGTCTCCAAATCGTCTTTAAAATTCCAGACATAATCAAGATATCCCCCTTCCGGAGTGAGAGCGGCGGCATCCTCTATTCCGTCGAAGAGCCCGCGGAGCAGCGCCCCGTCCGGCCCTTTCGCCGCGTCGGGACTGACCCCTTCGAGATCCGGGCGATACGGATGCATGATGAGCGTTCGTTCGGGGCCCAATACCCAGAAGTAGTCTTTTTCAGCCTCTCCGAAGCGGTGCATCCGGAGACGGTGCAACGCACGCTTCTGCGCCTCCTCCACGGAGAGGATTCCATTACGCGTTTCGGCGTGGAGCGATTCGAGATAGGTTATCTGCACTTGGATCAGATATTTGCAGAGCAGGCGCTTCTGATCGAGATAGCTCTCTTCGAGCAGGGGGAGAAAAAAAGAGAAGAGCAGCACGAGGAGAAAGAGGATCAGGACGAAAACAGGAGCCATGGTGTGGAGAAACGTCGCGAGAAAAGTTTTCCACTGACGATGTCCCGCTCCGTCGAGGTCGGGAACAGGCAGGTACGATTCGTGAGAGCGCGTCGGCGTCTCCGGCATTCCCGGAATCTCCTTTCTCCGGTACGTGCGCTCCTAGGCGCGTACACCTGAAGACATTGTAGCAGACGTTGAAAATTGCGGAGGATTCGTCGGACTCATATCTGCTCATCCGAAAGTCTGGAGAGGTACTGCCTGCGGAGGAGAAACCGGGGCGGCGATATCTCGGTCGCCGCCCCCGGGGAAAGGCGCCCCGCCGGAATGCATGGAGTCGGGTTCAGAGTTTTGCGTGGGTGTCGAACCACCAGAAGAAGGATTGCGGATCGAGTTCGTCCGGACCGCCCTTGATCAGGCAGTCCGCCTGTTGGAAGATCTTGTCGTCGGCGGTGTCCGAAGGCGCGGGCAGCGCGACGCAGGTCATTCCGGCGCGGAGTGCCGCCTCGACGCCGAAGCGGGTGTCTTCGAAGACGATGGTCGCGGAGGGGGCCACACCCATCCGGCGCGCGGTCTCCAGAAAGATGTCGGGTTCGGGTTTTCCTTTCCTGACCTCGGAGGAAGAGACGATCATGGAGAAAAAATCCCGGACGCCCAGAGACTCAAGAATCTCTCCGGCGATGGATGCGTTGGATCCGGTCGCTATGGACATCGGAAGCTTGCGCTTGCGGAACTCCTCAAGGATTCTTTTCATCGGCGGGTAGAGACGGCTGGATTTAAGCGCGAGCGACCTGTAGATGGCGTTCTTCTCGTCCATCAGACTTTGTACGTCGCTTGCGAGGCCGTAGTTGGCCTTGATCCTCCGGACCATCTCGTTGATGTCCTTCCCGACGAAGGCCTTCTTGTCCTCCCGTGAAAACGAAACCCCCCTACGAGCGAGGAGAACCCTGTCGCTCTCGTAATGGTTCTCCTCGCTGTCGATCAGGGTGCCGTCGAGATCGAAAATTACTGCTTTTACAGCCTCCGGGGTGCTTCGGCGCAGCTCCGTCTCTCCCGCAAGGAATGCAAGTGGTGTCGCGATCATCATGATTCTCCCTTCCCGAATGCTCTGGTCCGGAAGAATTGTATCATGGAATTTCTTTCAGGAAAATACGCTTCTCTCCTGAATTCTGCTACAGTTTCTCTCTTCTGCTCTCTTCGGAGCGTCGCGAGAAGCAGGGCGAGCGGAAAAATCATGGCGTTCCGCACGCCGGCGTCTCCCGTCGCGCATCCGATGTCGGAGTCAAGGTCTTCTCGCCGACATCGGATACATGATATTTTGAAAATTCTCGTCTCGCACGGCTTGCTCGTTCTCTTCGCTAACATATTCCTTTCGCGATTTTTTGTTTGATTTATAAAATAATGTACCGATTATTTGTAGCTCTTTTATCCAGAAAGAATGCTTTTGAGGAAGACCCTGTTACAATATGTGGTGTTCAAGCTCCAGAAACTCTTTTCGAGGTGGTGAAGTGAAAAAACAGGAGAGAATTTCATCGTCTCTCCACCTTTGCTTATGATAAAGCTGGCCGGCGGAACTGCGATTCTCGGAATCATCGTGGTATCGATAACCGCCGGAGCTTTGCTCAGCCGTTTCTCGGGGGGAGGTATGGAGGAGAATGCGCTACAGAAGGCCCTTCTCGCTACTCACGGACCGGAGAACATCCTCGATGCGAAAAGCGACGAATCCGGGATAGTCGCGATTATTCCCAAGAGAGGCGCTTGAGCTTTCTTCAGCGCGTATCGATCTTCAAGAATAGACGCGCTTCCACCGGAGCGTTTTCTGAGGATGGCGCTACGGTCTTTTTTCGCCGGATGAAAAGCGCGGTTTTTCAAGGCGAAATGAGGACGTTGCCTAAATTTGTAAATAATAAGCATAATAGCGTATGTTCAAATATGATCTAAGTTCATTCTATTGGAGGGGATGCAATGAATGTTGTGAACGAGGCGGCGGAACGCGGAACGCGGCGTGCGGGGCTCTCTTTGATGATGAAACTCGGCGGAGGGACGGCGTTGCTTGCGATGTTGCTGGTGTTTGTCACGACCGGCGCGGCGGTGGCTATTTTCTCGAACTACCTCGAACGGGATGCGAGAGAAAAAGCTGCTGCGGCCGTCAACGGTCTGGAGAACATTTTAGAGGCCAAACGAGACGAAACGAGGATGGTCAGCCTTTTCCTCGCCAGGTACGGGGATATCGTCGAGGACGTCAAGGCGGGGAACTCTGCCGAACTGCTGGTAAAACTTACCCCGATGTGGAAGGAAAGCGACCTCGATTTCGTCACCGTGCTCGACGCAAAGGGAAACGTGATTCTCCGTTTGCACGAACCGGACAAGCGAGGGGATTCTCTCGCCGGGCAGCGAAACGTGCGGGGCGCGCTTCGGGGGGAGGTCTCCACGTTCATCGAGCCGGGGACGCAGATCCCGCTTTCCGTCCGCACCGGCGTGCCGCTGAAAGATGCTTCCGGCACGGTCGTCGGCGTGCTCTCCGCAGGGCTCGCTTTCTCCAGAGAGGCCTTCGTCGACCAAGCGAAGCATATGTTCGGGGCCGAAATCACCATCTTCGCGGGGGACGTTCGGCTGATGACGACAATTAAGCAAAACGGAGAACGCGCGACGGGGACGAAGCTCGACCCCGCGATAGCTGCCCGTGTGCTCGCCGGGCAGAGATATTACGGCGAGGCGACTATCCTCGGCGATCCCTACGTGACGGCCTACGAGCCGATCGAGGGACCGGACGGTAAGCCTGTCGGCATTTACTTCGCGGGTATTCCGATGGCTGCGGTGAACACCGCCAGGTGGTCGGTCGTTCGCACCATCTCTCTTCTGGCGGGAGCGCTTCTGCTGCTGGGCGTGCTGCTTCAAGGCTGGTTTGTGAGAAAGATCGTCAGGAGCATACGTACGATGATGCATTTCATGAAGGAGGCCGAATCGGGGTACCTCTGCTACACGCGCGAGGACTTCGGCATCCGCTCGAGGGACGAGATCGGCGACATGGCCGACGCTCTCGGCTCGATGATGGAGAAGCTCTGTACGGTGATCGGCGAGCTTCGCGGGGATGCGCAGGGCACGGCGCAGCGGGCGCAGGCTCTTGCCGCGCTCTCGGAGGAGAGCCTCGCGTCTATGGAAGAGATAGGGGCTTCGGTCGAACGTGCGGCAGGGCTCTCCGAGCACAGCGCTTCAGCGCTTGAAGAAACGGGCGCCGGGGTTCACGAGGTTGCGGAGAGCGCTTCCGCGGCGGCGCGCGCTTCCGAGGAAGGCGCGGAGGCTGCGGCGCAGACGAAGGAGATAAGCGAGCGGGCCGTCGGAGAGGTGGAACACGCGATCACCCTCATCCGCGACGGAGGCAGGAAGGTCAACCAGACCGCGAGGGAGATGGAGAACGTCTCCCGCTCGGTGGACTCCATTTCCGGCTTCGTCGCCACCATCACCTCCATAGCCGATCAGACGAATCTTCTGGCGCTCAACGCCGCGATCGAGGCGGCGCGCGCCGGAGAGCACGGACGCGGGTTCGCCGTGGTGGCCGACGAGGTCCGCAAACTCGCCGAGCAGTCCGGACACGCGGCGCAGGAGGTGCAGAAGCTCATCGCCGGCCTTCAGGCGGGAGCGAAAAGCTCTCTTGCCGTTACCGGCGAGGCGGAGGAGATAATGAAGCAGACCGTATCCTCCGCAGAAGGAGCGCTTGCCGAGCTGCGGAAGGCGATGGAGCAGATCGCGAGAACCAGCGACGCCGTACGGGGAATCGCCGCCGCTGCTGAGGAGCAGGCAGCGTCCACCCAGGAGATGACGGCCGGGGTCGAACAGGTGACACGCTCGACGAGCGAAGTAATGGACTCTCTGCGTATAATTCGGAGCGCCTCCGGCGAGACGGTGAAGGCTTCGCAGGAGCTTGCGTCCGAGGCGCAGGAACTTCTGGGGAGCGCCGAAAAGATAGATGAGCTGCTTTCGGAGTTTACCGTCGTCAAGGAAAAGGCCGGACTCGTGCCGCGCTAGCTTTTCGGAAACAGAGAGAACCGTATGCGACGTGTCCGCTTCATCCGGCCGCAGTCGCTCGAAAAGCGATGTGCGGGCGGTATATAAATAAAAGCGGGTCGCGGAAGAGCGCATTCTCTTATCTTCGTTCGTAATACGAAAGAAAAGAAGATTGGGTGTGCTCGTTGCGCACCCCCTTGACAGAAGGCGAGAAATACGTAGAATCGTTTATGTTAGATCAAACTAACAATTTTGATCAAGGAGGAAACGCCATGCCGAAAAAACGCCCAGAAAAAAGACGCGCAATTCTCGAGGTCTGTTCCGCCACCAGCGGAACATGTTCCGGGTGCACCCGCTCCTGCGCCGCCTGCGACCTTTGCCAAAAACGGGTGCTCATGGTCGGGGGAATAACCAAAATGGAAAATCGCTACCGTGAAGTCGTCGAAACGCGGGGCGGCGTCTTCGAATATCACGACGGTTACATGCGCAACGGCGCGCGCGAACTCGAAGGCGTCATACGTAGAGCCGATCTGGTGCTCTGCCCTGTGAACTGCAATAGTCATACGGCGTGCGGCGTTGTGAAAAACCTTGGAAAAAAATACGGGAAACCTGTCTTCATGCTTGCCGGTTCCAGCGTCAGCGCGCTTGCGCAGGCCGTCGAGCACGCCGGAGCGCGCGTGTCGGAGTGAACGGAGTTCAGTATAAGCGCCGCGATTTTCTTCTTTTTTTGTTTCTATTGCTTGACACGGGCCAGAAGTCGGCGTAGACTCCCATGTGTGTTATAGACTTCTAACACTATGTCGCACCCCGCCCTCTTGTTCCTCATGTACGGGATTTTGTTTCCTTAAAGCATTCTTCGCGGGTGCGAAGAATGGAACTTCCGGGGCGAAAGCGAAGTTAGCTTATGCTAACAATAATGAAAGAAGGGAGATGCGCGTATGACTCTTGAAGATCTCTGTCCGGGCGAATCCGGCAGAATGGAAAAGGTGACGGCCAGGGGCGTCCTGGCCCAGCGGCTGATGGATATGGGGCTCTATCCCGGAGTGGATATTCGGGTGATTCGCAACGCTCCGCTGGAAGACCCTATGGAGGTGGAGGCGGACGGCTCTTTCGTAAACATCCGCCGTGAAGAAGCCCGCTTCGTGGAGGTGTGCGCGCCGCGATGAAAAAGATGAAGATCGCTCTCGCCGGGCAGCCCAACTGCGGCAAGTCGACCGTTTTCAACGGATTGACGGGGGCGAAGCAGTACGTAGCCAACTACCCCGGCGTCACTGTGGAGAAGATGACGGGGTGGTATGCGCGGAACGGCGTGCAGGCGGAGGTTGTGGATCTTCCCGGAACATACAGCCTGACCTCCTACTCTCCGGAGGAACGGGTGTCCCGAGACTTTTTGCTTCACGAGAACCCATCCGTCGTGATCAACGTCCTCGATGCGTCGAATCTGCAGCGGAGTCTCTACCTTACCTTCCAACTTCTTGAGATGCGCATTCCCCTCGTGATGAATCTCAACATGATGGATGCGGCCGAGGACGCCGGTATGCGGATCGAGGTCGACGGGCTGGCTCGCGCTCTCGGTGTGCCGGTTGTCCCTACGGTTATGAAAACGGGACGAGGGAAAGAGGGGCTCTACGACGTTGTGGAGCGCGTCGCCCGTGCCGGCGGAGGAGAGGCGGAAACGCCGCTTCTCGAGTACCCCGCCCTTGAAGGCGCTCTGCGGAAGCTCTCTGAAATGATTGCCGAAGAGAACGGCATGTTTGCGGCGTATCCTTCGCGTTGGCTGGCGGTCAAGCTGCTTGAAGGAGACCGCGAGGCGATGCGTCTGGCCCGTGAGGCGACGGCGGGAGGAGAAAAAATCGCCGACGCGGCGAACGCGTTTCGCGAGTCGTTCGAGGCGGAGCACGGGGAGGCCGCCGACGTCTATATCGCCCGCTCCCGCTACCGGAAAGCCGCCGAGGTGGCAGGGAAGTTCGTCGTTCGAAGAGACACGGCAAGGGCGACGCTTACGAGCCGCATCGACAACGTTGTTTGTCACAAAATTACGGGCCCCCTGTTTCTTCTCGGCGTGATCTATGCGCTCTACTTTCTGTCGATCGTCCAAGGGTACAAGTTGACGAACTATACCTGGCCTCTGCTTGCCGCTCTTCGTGATTTCGTCGAATCCCTGCTTCCCTCGACCGGATTAATCGATGTCCCTCTTCTGCGGGCCTTCGCGCTCTGGTTCGTTGACAGCATCAACGCGCTGTTGAACTATATTCCCATCTTCTTCATTCTCTTCGGCCTCATCGCCGTGCTCGAAGACAGTGGATACATGCCGCGTATGGCCTTCATCATGGACAAGGTGCTGAGCCGTTTCGGACTTCACGGGCAGTCGACGCTCTCCATGGTGCTCGGCGGCGTGGTGGTGGGCGGATGCGCCGTCCCGGCGGTGATGTCCACCAAGGGAATTCCCGACGAACGGTCGCGCCTTGCGACGATCCTCACCATCCCGATGCTGAACTGCCTCGCCAAGACGCCGCTGTACATCCTGCTCATCAATATCTACTTCGCCGGAAGCAAGGACGTCTCCATGTTCTTCATCTCGACGGTCAGTCTGCTGCTGGTGCTCCCCGTGGCGAAGATTCTCACGATGACCGTGCTGAAGAGCAAAGAGACCGCCCCGTTCATCATGGAGATGCCCTCGTACCACATGCCCACGGTGCGCGGTGTTTTGGGCAGAGCCGTCGAGCGGGTTTGGCTCTACGTGCGGAAGATCACCACCGTCGTGGCGGCCGTCTCCGTGGTTCTTTTCGCGCTGCTCCAGTTCCCCGGTCTTTCGGAGGAAAGCCGCGCCCGTTACGAGGAGCGGAAGGACGCGGCCGTGGCCGAGTTTCAGCGCTCGACGGAAGGCAACGCTCTGGCCGGGGGACTCGACGAAGAGGGAATACTCGGATTGGCGCGCTACAGCGACGCCTTCCGGGCGGCGAGGATGAAGGTGAAGACCCCGGAGGATTCCGAAGCGATGGCTCGCGACTTCGAGGCGCGTAATCCTGCTTTTTACAAAGTTCTGCAGGACAGGCGCGACCCGGCGGCCAAACAGGCGAACGCCGCTCTGCGAACGCTCGTCGACGAACGGCGCACCATCATGCTCAAGATGCGGAAAGAGCAGATCGAAACGAGCGTTCTCGGGACAGTCGGCAAGGCGATGGAGCCCTTTTCGAAATGGGCCGGGTTCAACTGGCGGGTGAATGTCGCCATTCTCAGTACTCTGGCGGCGAAGGAGAGCAGCGTGGCGACGCTTGGCTCGCTCTACCAGCAGGAAGAGGGGGGCGAAAGCGAGGCGCTGGAGAAACGGATGGCTTCCGGAGAGTCCGACCTGACGCCGCTGCACGCGCTCGCTCTGATGCTCTTCATGGTGATGTGTCCGCCCTGCTTCCCGACGGTGATCGCCGTGAAGGTGCAGACCGGTTCCACGAAATGGATGCTGTTTTCGTTTTTCTATCCGCTGGTTCTCGGCCTGTCGGCGGCGGTGCTCGTCTTTTCCGGCGGGACTGCTCTGGGGCTGACGGGCGAGCAGGCGATGTGGGTTTTCTACGGGATGGCTCTTCTTCTGACCCTGGCGATGGGGTTTGTTGGAAACGGTCGCTCCGCGGAGCACGGGAGGTGACGGCCATAGAATCATCCGCGCGTTTTTGTTTACGGGCAAGTCCTTCAAGGGCTTGAAAACTGTCTTCAGGAGGGTGTTCACTATGAAAAGAAACATGATGTCCGTTCTGCTTGCAATAGCGTTTTCCTTTGTTTTGGTCGGCGCGGCGTTCGCGCATACCCCGCTCTTCACGTGCTGGGACAACGGCGACGGAACGATCTCGTGCGAGGGAGGCTTCTCCGACGGTTCTTCCGCGGCGGGAGTGGAGATCCGTGTGGAGAAGAAAGGCGGAGGCGTCATATCCTCCGCGAAGCTCGACAAGTTCGGCGAGGCGACGTTCGATCGTCCGGACGTTCCCTTCGTGGTTGTCTTCGACGGCGGACCCGGGCACTCCATCGAGGTGCAGGGCGAGAGCATCGTCAAGTAGCGGACGTTCTTGAGACAGTCCGGCCTCGGAAGCTTTTATCCGGGGAATTCGGCAGGCAGTGATTTTCGATATGAAAGGGGTATTTTTACTATGAAAAAAATCGTGCTTCTGGCCGCTCTGGCCGTTCTTTCTTTTGCGTTTCCCGCCTTCGCGCACTTCCAGATGGTCTATACTCCCGAACCATTGCTCGAAAAGGGCGCCGAGATCGACCTGAAACTGGTCTTCACACATCCTTTCGAGGCCGGGCATACCATGGCGATGGGGCAGCCCGAGGAGTTTTTCGTTGTGAACAAGGAGCGCCGGACGGACCTCCTCAAGACGCTATCTCCCATCATGTGGGCGGGCGAGAACATGGCGAAGGCCTACGAGGCGAAATATGCGGTCCGCGGAATGGGCGACTACGTCTTTTGCCTCGTCCCCGCGCCGTACTACGAGAAGCTTGAGGACGCATACATTCAGCAGATCACGAAGGTGATCGTCAACAACGGCGGTCTTCCCACCGATTGGGACGCCGAGATCGGACTCAAGGCGGAAATCGTTCCCCTGGACAAGCCGTACGCTCTGTGGACCGGCAACGTCTTCCGCGGGATCGTGAAAGGGAACGGCGAACCGATTCCCTTCGCGGAGATCGAAGTCGAGTATCTGAACCACGAGCCCCTGATGGAGAAGAACGCTTTCGACAAGAAGGCGAAGGTGGAAGCGCCCCATGACGTCTTCGCTACGCTTACGATCAAGGCGAATGCGCAGGGAGAGTTCGCTTTCGGCATCCCCCGGGCGGGGTGGTGGGGATTCTGCGCCCTCGGCGCCGGGCCCGACAGCGAGTTCAACGGCAAGGAGCTTTCCCAGGACGCCGTCATCTGGGTTCAGGCAACGGATATGAAGTAGGTTCGTCATGCGGGCCGACTCTGTTTTTGTCGCCCTTGTTACGCTTGCCGCCGCCGGGTATCTTTTCCGGCGGTGGCGGGCCGCCGCGAAGAAGGGCGGGGTATGCGACGGATGCTGCGGATGCGGTGGAGATGCGCAAAAGAAACACTGTGAAAAATGATGACTGGAGATGACTTTGTTATGAAAAGCGACAGCGCCTCCGCGACAAAGAAGAGCGGTATCGGGCGGCTGTTGGAGATCGCCGATGAAAAGCGCGGCCTCCTGGCAGGAGCATGTGTCTTATCCGTAGCAAGCACCTTTCTAATGTTCGTTCCGTATGTGGCAGTGTACTATATCGCGGCGGAGCTGCTGAAAAACGCGGCCGCTCCTTCCGCCAACGACATGGAAATCATCCGCCTGTGGGGGTGGAGGGCGCTCTGGTCGCTTCCGGCGGCGCTTCTCCTTCTATACGGCGGTATCATGGCCTCCCACGTGGCGGCCTTCCGCACGCTGTACGCCATCCGCATGCGGCTGGCGCGGCATCTTGCGGCGCTCCCTCTCGGGTACCATACGCGCGGCTCGAGCGGCGCGGTCAAGAAGACGCTGGAGTGGAGCGTGGAAAAAATAGAGAACTTCATCGCGCACCAGCTTCCGGATCTTGTCGGTGCGATCGTTTTCCCGGCGGTTCTGCTGGCGGGGATGTTCACTCTCGACTGGCGGCTCGCTTTGGCGTGCTTCATTCCTCTCGCCTCCGTCTACGTCTTCCAGTATATGGTGTTCTACGGTCCCGGCGCGAAGATGGCGGTGGGGGAGTATCACAACGCCCTGGAGAAGATGAACGCGGCGGGAATAGAGTTTGTTCGCGGAATGCCGGCGGTGAAGGTCTTCGGTTTGACCGTGGACACCTTTTTCCGCTTTCACGCGTCCATCATGGAGTACCGCAACTGGGCAGTGGAGTATACCCGTTTCTGCAAGCGCCCCTACAGCCTTTTCACCACCGTGCTGGCTTCTCTGCTGGCCTTCATCCTGCCCGTCGGCGTGCTGCTCTTGAGCGGACGCCCGCACGACGCGGCGCTCGCCCTGACTTTGACGCTCTTTCTCGTGCTGGCCCCGGGCGTCTCCACGCCGGTGCTCAAACTGATGTACCTGGGCGGGACCATGCGCCTGATCTCCGAGGGAGTGAAGCGCATCGACGCGATCCTGGAGGTCGAGCCGACGAGCGAGCCGGACGCGCCGAAAATTCCGTCGTCTTTTTCGGTGGAGTTCCGCGACGTCTCCTTCTCGTACGAAGAGAAGGAGGCGGCCGTTCGTAAAGAGGCCCTTTCCGGCGTCTCCTTCGTCGCGAAGGAGGGTGAGATCACGGCGTTGGTGGGGCCTTCGGGCGGCGGCAAGTCCACGATCGCGAGCCTTATCCCGCGTTTTTGGGACGCGGAGTCCGGCGGCATCGCCATCGGTGGCGTCGATGTCCGGGAGATGGGGACGGAGCGGCTGATGAAAACGGTCTCGTTCGTCTTTCAGGATGTGCACCTCTTCCACGATACCGTTGAGGAGAACATCAGGATGGGACGCGGCGATATCGCGTTCGACGAGGTGGTTGCGGCGGCGAAGGCCGCGTGCTGCCACGACTTCATCGACGCCATGCCGGACGGATACCGTACCGTGGTCGGGGAGGGCGGCGTGCGCCTCTCCGGCGGCGAGGCGCAGCGGGTGGCTATCGCGAGAGCGATTTTGAAGAACGCCCCCGTTCTCGTGCTCGACGAGGCTACGGCCTTCGCCGACCCCGAGAACGAGAGCCGGATACAGGAAGGACTGAGCGCGCTCATGAGGGGCAAGACCGTCATCGTGATTGCGCACCGTCTTTCGTCGATACGCGACGCGGACAAGATCGTCGTCGTCGACGGAGGACGGATCGCGCAACAGGGGAAGTGGGACGAACTGACGATGAGCGAGGGCGTCTTCAAACGCCTGTGGCTGGCGTACGAAGAGGCTTCGGCCTGGACGCTCGGACGCGACCTGGAACGCGAGGAGGCGACCGCGTGATGCGCAACTTCTTTTACAATATCTCCGGAGGAGCCCCTCGCACGTTGCTCGTGCCCGCCGCCGCTTCTTTCGCGGACGGTCTGTGCAAGATCGTCCCGGCCGCCGTCGTCTTCGACGTGATCGCGACGCTTTTCCGCTCGTTCGCTCATGGGACTCCGCTGGATACGCCGCGTCTTTGGACGTCGTGCGCGCTTCTCGCCGCGTGGGCTCTTCTGCAGTACGCGGTTTCGGGCGTCGCCTACCAGAAGACGTTCACCGCCTCGTACGACGCCTCGGCCAGAGGGCGCATCGCCCTCGTCGACCATCTGCGCACGCTCTCGCTGGGGTTTATCGGGGGGCGCGACCCCGGAGAATTGACGACCATGATTCTGGGCGACTTCACCACCGTCGAGACCGCGATATCGCATTTCACGCCGCAGCTCATCAGCGCCGCGGCCCTTCCGCTCGTTGCGCTCGCGGGGCTCTCCTTCGTCGACTGGAGAATGGCTCTTGCCATGTTCCTTCCCCTGCCGCTGTCGCTCCTCGTCGTCGCCCTTTCTTCGGGCCTTCAGACTCGGCTCGGGATGCTGCACGTTCGGGCGAAGACGGACAGCGCGAGCCGACTGCAGGAGTATCTTCTGGGTATGCGGGAGATCAAGGCACACAGCATGGGCGGCGAACGCTTCGAACGCCTCCGCGAGGCCTTCTCCCGACTGATGCGCGAATCCATACGTCTTGAAGGCATCATCGGCTCGGTGATGCTCCCGGCCATCGCGATACTGCGCTCCGGACTGGCGATCATGATCTTCACGGGGGCGTATCTGCTCTCGCGCGGAGATCTCTCGCTGCCTGTGTTTCTCATGTTCCTTGTGGTCGGCTCCAGGGTCTTCGAACCGATGACCATGGTGTTCATCAACTACGCGGAGATTCGGTACGCGGCGTTGAGCGCGGAGCGGATCATGGCCGTGCGCCGGGAGAAGCCGCTTCCCGGAAAGGGAGAAGCGCCTTCGGGAGCGGGCGCCGTCCGCTTCGAGAACGTCTCCTTCTCCTACGGCGGAGATACGGTGCTTCGCAACGTCTCCTTCACTGCCCCCGCAGGCGGGGTGACCGCGTTGGTGGGTCCTTCCGGCGGCGGGAAAAGCACCGTGATGCGTCTGATTACGCGTTTCTGGGACGTCCAAGGGGGGAGAATTCTCCTCGACGGGCGGGATATTCGCGAGGTCGACCCGGAGAAGCTGCTGACGAGGATCTCGATGGTCTTCCAGGACGTCTATCTTTTCAGGGACACGATCCGGAACAACATCAGGGCGGCGAAGCTGCACGCCTCCCAGGGGGAGATCGAACAGGCCGCGCGGCAGGCGTGCTGCCACGACTTCATCATGAATCTTCCCGAAGGGTACGACACGCTCGTCGGCGAGGGCGGCTGCACGCTCTCCGGCGGGGAGAAGCAGCGGGTCTCCATCGCCCGCGCGCTGTTGAAGAATGCGCCGCTGGTGCTGCTGGACGAACCGACGGCCTCTCTCGATCCCGAGAACGAAATCCGCGTCCAGCAGGCCGTCGGCGCCCTGGTGGGCAACAGAACGGTGATCATGATCGCGCACCGCCTGAAAACCGTCATGCACGCCGACAAGATTCTCGTCCTCGACGGCGGAGGGATCGCGGAGGAGGGGACGCATCGGGAGCTTCTTGCTCGAGGTGGACTCTACGCCCGTTTGTGGACCTTGCAGCAGCGGTCCGCAGGGTGGCGCATGAAGGCGGCGTAGCGCGCGTTTTCCGGAGATAGTGGAATAGTGCCTTTCGTTGACGAGTCGTTGCAACCGCTCCGTCGAAGTTCGAATAATTTCGAACTCATACTCCCTGACGACCTCGAAGTAGTATGCAAGGGGCGGTCGAAGTACTGAATGTCGATTTAATACTTGATTTGTAACAGGAATTTTACTTGACATGTTGATTCATGATAGTATATTATATTACATAAATGAAAGCGTTTCTATTATGTGGAGGTGTGTTGGTTGGTTCATGCAATAAAAAGACTGTCTTCTACGGTTCTTGTCGCGTTTTTTTTAACCGCGACACTCTTTGTTCCCATGACGTTGGAGGGGGCCGAAAACGTCAAAATAGGAAGCGCCGCGTATTTAACGGATATCGCGGAGCGTTTTGCGGAGCTTGCTCATGAAAAGAGCGGAGGCCGTATTTCCATTTCCGTGCTCCGCGACCCCGTATTCGAGGACGAAGTGGGAAATATTTCTGCGGTCCAAAACGGCGGTGGGATGCAGGCCACGGTTGTCGGAATCAATAAACTGGGAATCTCCCCTTCGATGGGGTTTATTTCCTTTCCGTACATGTTCCCGTCGCTCGAAAAGGCCGACGCATTTTTCGCTTCCGCCTTCATATCCGAGGTGAACTCGCGTCTCAAAACCGAAAGCGCGGCGAACGGAGGAGCGATCATCGGTATCGGATGGTTCACCAACGATTACCGCGTCCTTACGAATTCTCTCCGCGAGGTGAGGTCTCCTTCCGATCTGAATGGGATGATCGTACGGGTCCCCGAAAGTCGCGTCATGCAGGACACCTTCGCCGCATGGGGGGCGCGCGCCGTGCAGATGTCGTGGGCCGAGGTGCCGGACGCGCTGCGGAACGGCATAGTTCACGGTCAGGAAAATCCGTATTCGATTATCGTCGGCGCGAAGCTGCAGGGGACGCAGAAATTTTTAACCCCGATACGCTATAACCTCTGGGCCGGTGTGATTCTGGTAAATTCCAAGTGGTTCGACGCGCTTTCCGAAGAACTGAAAGCATCCGTATCCGAGGCGGGGCGGGAGGCCGCTCTTTGGAAGTCGGAAAAGAGCAAGTCCGAATCCGCTCTGTTCAAAGAACAACTTGTCGCCGACGGTGTTTTGATCACGGAACCCGCGGACGGAGAACGAGAGTGGAAGGAACTCGCCGTCGCTCTTTGGGATTCTCTTTATGAGAAGAGCGGAGGACGCGAGTGGATAGAAAGGGTTTCTTCGCATATAATGGGGGATTGAATCATAAGAGACGACGATTTGATTTTACATGTCTACACGAAAAGGCAAGAGGAATTCCTCTTGCCTTTTCGTGTAGACATCATCATGTATGCGGAAGGGGCTGCGCGCATTACGCTGCGCGGGCGTCCGGGCGGAGTGCTATGATATATGAATGAATTAGAGATCGAGGAGGAAATATGGTGCGTCGAAAAGCATGTGTAGCAGTTCTGACGGTCTTTATTTCACTTTGCTGTGTAAGATCGGGAGCTGCGGGGGTGGGCAGACCGTCGTTTCCGGAGCTGTGCGCCTCGGGAACGCCCGCGCAGATTCGCGCAGCCATCCTGGACGGGGCGGATATCGGCGAACGGAACGGAGAAGGCGTGACGCCGCTGATGTTCGCGGCCGCCAATAATCCGGATCCGCTTGCGGCAGCGGCCCTGCTGGACGCTGGGGCGTCGCTGAACGAGCGGGATTACGCCGGACTGACGCCGCTCATGTGGGCGGCGGCCCGGAACGAGGAACCTCAAGTTGCGACGCTGCTGCTGCAACGGGGCGCGGAGGTGAACGCCAGAAGCAGGGACGGCGTGACGCCGCTGCTCTTCGCCGCGGGGAACAACGAAAATCCGAAGATCGTGTCGCTCTTGCTGAAGGCGGGCGCCGACAAGGACGCGAAGAACAGGAGCGGATGGAGCGCGTTCATGTTCGCGGCGGCGAATAATCCGAACCCGGAGATTCTCAGGGTGTTGCGCAGCGGCGGCGCGGACCCGAACGCGCGGAGCGTGGACGGATGGACGCCCTTGATGCGCGCCGCTGCGCACGCTTCCGCTCCGGAGATCGCCCGCGAATTTTTACGATTCGGCGCGGATACGAACGCACGGAGCCGAGATCAGGAGACGCCGCTCATGGTTGCGGCACGCTTCAACACCAATGCGGCGATTCTCCGCGAGCTGCTGCGGAACGGGGCGGACCCGAACGCCAGGGACAAGAACGGCGTCACGGTGTTGATGTGGGCCGCAGCGAACAACTTGAATCCGGAGATCGTGAGCGAGCTGGCGAAAGCCGGGGCGTACCCGGACGCGAGGGGGAGGAACGGCGATACGGCCATCATGGGGGCGGCGATGAGCAACCCGAATCCGCAGATTGTCGTCGCGCTCGTCGAGGCCGGGGCGGACGTGAACATGAAGGGACCGCGCGACTGGACCGCGCTGATGTTCGGGGCGATGCACACCCGGAACCCCGAAGTGGTGGCCGCGCTACTGGAAGCCGGGGCGGACGCGACGATACGGAACAAGGACGGCGGGCGCGCCGTCGACTACGCCGGAGGGAATCCATATCTCAAGGGAAGCAAGACATACTGGCTGCTTAACGAGGCCTCGTACTGAAAAGAAGAGTCCGGCAAGGGGGAGCGACGCGCACTCGACGCATCGCTCCCCCTTCTTCATTGATCTTATGACGGCACGATCATCGGAATCCCCTTGTGGGAGACGATATCCACGGGAACGCCGTAGACTTCGCGGATCAGCGCCTCGGGTGCGTCCGACGGCGCGCAGGAGCCCCGAATGACGCCGTCCTTGAGGAAGAGCAGACGGTCGGCGAAGCGGAACGCGGTGTTCAGGTCGTGCAGGCTCAGCAGGGCGGAGACGTTGTGTCCTCGGACGACGCGTTGCAGCGTGGCGAGCATGTCGAGCTGGTTCTTCAGGTCGAGGCTGCTCGTCGGTTCGTCGAGCAGCAGCACGCGCGGCTCCTGTACAAGGGCGCGGGCAAGGAGCACCTTCTGGAACTCGCCGCCGCTGAGTTCGTCGAGGTAGCGGAGGGCGAATTTTTCGAGCGAGAGCGCTTCGAGGGCCGATTCTACCTTCTGCAGGTCGCGCCGCTCCACCGTCCATCCGAGGTGCGGGCGGCGGCCGAGCAGCACCGCGTCGAAGACCGTCAGGCGCACGGCCTCGCCCCGCTGAGGAACGTAGCCGAAGAACCTCGCCCGTTCGCGCGGAGAACAGGCGAACGCATCCCTCGATTCGATGAGGACCGCCCCCCCCTTGGGGCGGAGGATGCCGTTGATCGTCCGCAGCAGCGTGGTCTTCCCCGTCCCGTTCGGGCCGAGGAGCGCGACCATCTCCCCCTCGGCGAGCGAGAAGGTGACGCCGTCCAATACCGGCACGCCCCTGTAGGCGAAGGAGATGCCGTTCACCGAGAGGATCATGCCCGCTTCCTCCGTGCGATGAGCGCGAGGAAGACCGGCGCGCCCAGAAACGCCGTGAAGACCGACACGGGGAGCGTGCGCGGCGCGAAGGCGAGGCGCGCGCCCGTGTCCGCCGCCAGGAGGAGCAGCCCCCCCATCAGTACCGAGCCGGGGATGAGAAAGCGGTGGTCCGACCCGAGGAAGCGGCGGAGCATGTGCGGACAGACCAGCCCGACGAAGCCGATCACGCCGAGCAGGGCCACCATCACCGCCGCGAGGAGCGAGGAGACCACCATCGTCTCGATGCGGATGCGCGGCGCCGAGACTCCCAGCGAGAGGGCGGTCTCGTCGCCGCAGTCGATGGCGTTGAGGTCGAAGCGGCGCAGGAAGAAGAGGCAGAACGCCCCCAGCAGCATCCCCCCCATCAGAGGGATGTCGCGCCACGACGCGCGCGAGACGTCGCCGAAGGTCCAGAAGACCGTGGCGGCGAGTTGACTGTCGTCCGCGAAGTACTGCAAAAACATCGTCCCCGCCGTGAAGAGCGAGCTGAGGGCGACTCCCGCGAGGATCATCACGTCCGGCGTCCCTCTCGTGACCGAGGTGATCACGAGCACCACCCCCATGCAGAGGAGGGCGGCGGCGAAAGCCGACCCGGTGGTGAGCCACGGATTGACGATGGTGACGGCGTTCACCGCGCTGCTCTGCATGCTCCCCGTGCCCAGCACGATGATGGAGAAGGCCGCGCCGAAGGCCGCCGCGTTCGAGATTCCCAGCGTGAAGGGCGAGCCGAGCGGGTTGCGCAGCACCGATTGCATAGCCGCCCCCGCGAGGGAGAGCCCGCCGCCCGCCAGCAGCGCGGCGAGCGTCTGCGGAAGGCGGATGTTGAGCACGATGATGCGCCACTTCGCCTCCCCGCCGCCGAGGAGCGTGCGGACCACGTCGAGAGGGGGGATGGAAACCGCCCCCCTCGAAATGGAGAAGACGGCCATCAGCGCGCAGACGGCGGCGAGTCCGACGAGGAAGAGCCCCTTGCGCTGCACGTGGTGTTCGTACGCGGGGGAGATATGGCCCCCTTCAAGGTGCACGGCGCTACTCCCCCAGTGCGATCTTCGAGAACGCGCGCCCCGAGAACCCCTCGTTCATTACGGAGAAGACCGGCTGCCCCACGAGAAATGTGAAGATCTCGTCGGCCATCGCCGCCGGGTCGATGTCCTCGAAGCGGTCGGGGTAGAGCGTCTTCCCGACGAAGTAGCCGTTGGCGAGCACGGAGCCGTAGTTCAGCGTGTACGAGTTGTACGGCAGCACCCCCCATATTTTCCCCTCGCGCACGGCGGCGAGGGCCGAGAGCGCGGGGTCGTTCTTCAACTGATGGAGCGAGTTGGCCTGTTCGCCCGCGGTCGTGGTGCTCAGGTCGACGAAGATGATTTCGGGATCCCATTCGAGCAGCTTCTCCTTGGAAACTTGAGCGACTGCGGACGTTTTCTCGCCGGGGAGCGCCGCGACGTTTTTCGCGTTCGTATAGAGGAAGGGCGGGTATCCCGGCTCCGTGGAGACGAAGCCGTGCGCGCCGCGCGAGGCCACGCCGCCGATGTAGCACGCGGGGCGCTTTTCGTCGGGGATATCGGCCGTACGGCGGGAGAGTTCGGCGAGGTGGCGCTCGAAGAAGGCGACGATCTCCTCGGCCCGTTCGCTCTTGCCGAGGATCTGCCCCATGGTGCGGAGCGTGGCGTAGAAGTCGTCCTTTTTGTCGGTGAGATTGCCGTACTCAAGCCCCACCACCGGGATGCCGGTCTTCTCCGTGAGCTGGTCGGGGTGCGGCCCCGAGAGCGGGGAGACCTTGAAGATCACCTGCGGCTGCGGCGAGAGCCCGGCGATCAGCTCCGGGCTGTCCATTCCCCGGAACTCGCCGAAGACCGGCATGTCCTGGAACTGCGGGTTCGCGATGGAGTAGGGGCGCGCCGAGACGAGGACGGCGAGATCGGGGACTCGCCGTTCTGCGGAGTCGACGGCGACCACTCTGTCCTGCGCCTGAAGGTAGACGATCAGGCGGAGCGCTCCGGAGCCGGAGCCGATGATCCGTTCGGGCGCGACGGGGACGGTCACGGAACGTCCGAGAACGTCGGTCACGGTCATCTCCGCGGCGGATGCGGTGACGGCGAGCAGGCAGAACAGAAGGCAGAACGACAACGGCGCTTTGTTGCGAAACACAAGAATCCACTCCTTTAATGAGATTGTGTTTGAAGCTGCATCCAATAGTAGCACGAAACATCGTCTTTGTGTTATCGTTTTTCGCCATCCCCGTGTGTGCAGGAAGAGTTGTTTTCGACTACGGAGTGTGGTCGCTGAAAAATCGCTTGACAAAAACGTTCTTTTTGTGCAATATAACGCACATATAGAACGTTAGAACGGGAGGAAAGGCCGGTGGAAAGTCTCGAAAAGATCGTCGCCGAGAATCTGAAGCGTCTGCGGGGGGAGCGAAAGCTCAGTCTTGACAGGGTGTCGGCCCTTACCGGAGTGAGTAAGAGCATGCTGGGGCAGGTTGAGCGGGGGGAGTCGAGCCCGACGCTCCAGACGGTCTGGAAGATCGCCAACGGCCTTCGCGTTCCTCTCAGCGAGCTGACCGACGCGCCCAAGCCGGAGGCGGAGTCCTTCTCCAAGGAGCAGGTCGCCGCGATACTGGGAGACAACGGGAAGTTCAGAGTCTTCCCCATCTTCCCCTTCGACGGGAAGAATCGCTTCGAGTTCCTCTCCATAGAGATGGATGGCGGAGCCTTTTCCTCCTCGGAGCCGCATATCGCGGGGACGGTGGAGTACATCCACGTCTTCGAAGGCGAGGTCGTCGTCATGACGGGGAGCGAGGAGCGGCGGCTGAAGAGCGGCGACTCGATGAAGTACAGAGCGGACAGGCCGCACTCTTATCACAACCCCGGGCGGGAGCGTGCGGCGCTGGCGATGGTCATCCTCTATCCGGAGGAGAATGTCTGAAAGGGGAGTTGTTTCATGAGCAGCAGTGAACGCACCGAGAGCGCGCGCCAGGAGTACGTGCACGGCACGCCGTCCGTGAGCTGCCTCCGGGCGGCGGTATGGACGGAGTCCCACAAGGAGACCGAAGGGGAGGCGACGCCGGTGCGGCGCGCGAAGGCCTTCGCGGCGGCGTGCGGGAAGCTCCCGGCGATCATCTTTCCCGGCGAGCTGATCGTCGGCGTTTCCGGCGAATTCCGCCGCTCCGCGATTCTTACGCCGGAATTCTCGTGGACGTGGGTGGACCGCGAGATGGACTCCTTCGATACGCGCCCGCAGGATCCCTACAGAATGTCCGCGGAGCAGCGGGAGTTCGCCCGGTCGGCGATCTGGCCGTACTGGAAGGGGAGGTCCCTCGAAGAGGCGTTCCTGAAGCGCCTGCCGGAGGATACGGCGCGCCTGCTCGTGGACACGGGCATACTGGACAACGACTCGAAGTGGCGGCAGGCGGTGGGGGAAGTTACCCCCGACTACCAGGACGTGCTCTTTCCGAAAGGCTACCGGCGAATCCGCGACGAGGCGGCGGCGCATCTCGCCGCTACGAAGCCCGACTCGCTCGAGAATCTGGAGAAACGCGACTTCTACCAGTCCGTCGTCATCGCCTGCGACGGGATCATGCGCCTTGCGGAGCGCTACTCCGAGGAGGCCTTGACGCTCGCGGAGACTGAAAACGACCCCGTACGGCGCGGCGAGCTGCTGGAAATCGCCGGGAATTGCGCCCGCGTTCCCGCGGAACCTCCGCGGACATTCGCCGAGGCCTGCCAGTTCGTCTGGTTCGTCCAGCTCGGCGCGATCCTCTCCGAAAACCCGCTGGCGCTCAACCCCGGCCGGTTCGACCAGTACATGTACCCCTACTATGCGGCCGACGTCGAGGCGGGGCGTTTGACGCCGGAGCGGGCGCTCGAACTTGTGGAGTGCCTCTGGATCAAGTTCTCGGAGTGGGTCTGGACGATCTCCTCCAACACGGCGAACTACTTCGCCGGGTACAACCAGTTCCAGAATCTCACCGTCGGCGGGCGGAAGCGGGACGGAAGCGACGGGACGAACGAGCTTTCCTACATCTGCCTGAAGGCTACGGAGGGAGTGAAGACGCATCAGCCCGGGTTGAGCGTGCGCGTCTCCTCCGACTGTCCGGACGACTTCCTGATGGCGGTCTCGAAGCTCGTCTCCACGGGAATGGGCTTCCCCGCGATCCACAACGACCATGCGGGCGCGCAGATGCTGCTCCAGGCCGGGTACGAACCGGAAGACGCCCGCGACTGGAACAACTGCGGCTGCGTGGTCCCGCATTTCCGCAAGACGGGGGAGTGGACTTCCGCCGTGAACGTGAACTTCGGCGCGGCCATGGAGTACGCCCTTAATCGAGGGAAGAGCCGCCTCACCGGAGAGCCGATGGGCCTCCCCGAAAAAGCGCCGCAAGAGTTCTCCTCCTTCCGCGAGGTCGCGGACGCCTTCCTCCGGCAGCTCGCCCATCTCGTGGAGCACGCCGTCGTCGGCACTCTGACGGCGCAGAAGCTGCACATGGAGATGGTCCCCAGGCCCTTCCTCTCGACCTGCGTGGACGGCTGCATGCGGAAGGGGAAAGACCTCTCGAAGGGGGGCGCGGTGTACAACGTCGGCCCCGTCCTCACCGGCATCGGCCTCGGCGTGGTCGCCAACTCCCTCGCCGCGGTGAAGAAGCTGGTCTTCGACGAGAAGGTCTGCACCATGAAGGAGCTGTGCGCCGCGCTCGACGCCGACTGGGAGGGGTACGACGACCTGAGGGAGCGCGCCCTCGCGGCGCCGAAGTACGGCAACGACGACGACGAGGTCGATTCGCTGGCGCGGGAGATCTCCGACTTCTACTACAGGACGACCAGAAGCCATAGAGATGTCTTCGGTTCGCCCTTCAATTCCGCCTTCATGGGAATATCCAACTACGTTCCCACCGGAAAGGTGATCGGCGCGCTTCCCTGCGGGAGGAGGGCGCGGGCGCCGCTCTCGGAGGGAGTCTCCCCGTTCGCGGGGACGGACGTCTCCACCCCGCTCGCGGCCATGCGTTCGGCGGCCAAGGTGAACCACGACGTCCAGACCGGCGGGACGCTGCTCAACCTGCGGCTGAACAAGGAGATCGTCTCCACGCCGAGAGGCCTGCGCAACCTCGGGGCGATGATACGCGCCTACTTCTCGCTGGGGGCCTTCCACGTCCAGTTCAACACCATTTCCACCGAGGAGCTGCGCGCGGCGCAGGCGCGCCCCGAGGAGTACCGCGACCTTCTGGTGCGCGTGGCGGGGTACAGCACGCAGTTCGTGAACCTCTCCCGCGAGATGCAGGAGGCGATCATCGCCAGGACGGAACATGCGACTTTCTGAAGTCCGTCCCGAGGACGATACGATCTGCGTCTCGCAGATGCAGCACTTCTCCGTGAACGACGGAGAGGGCATTCGGAGCACGGTCTTTCTCTCCGGCTGCCCTCTCCGCTGCCGATGGTGCTGCAACCCGGAGACATGGACGCCGACGCCGAAGAGCGGGCGTCTTCCGGGGGGGAAGGAAGAGACCTTCGGGCGTTTCCTCACCGTCGACGAGGTGATGAAGGAGCTTGCACGGCACACGATTTTCTATTGGGAGTCGGGGGGCGGGGCTACCTGGTCGGGGGGGGAACCGTTCTTCTTTCCGGGGAACCTCCGGGCGCTCGTCCGGGCCTGCGAGGATAGGGGAATCCCGCAGGCCGTCGAGACGACCTGCCACTTCGACTGGGACGAGTGCGCCGACATCGTCGGGCGGCTCGATTTCGTCTTCGCCGACATCAAGCACATGGACGGCGATGTCCACGAACGTCTGACCGGAATCGGCAACGAGCGGATTCTCTTGAATCTGAAACGGCTTGGAGAAGTCGGTGTGGATGCCGTCGTCCGCGTGCCGCTGCTTTCCGGCGTGAACGACGACGAAGAGAACGTCGCGCGGACGGCGCGCTTCGTCCGCGAACACTTTCGGCGGCCGAAGATCGAGCTGCTCCCGTACCACGATTTCGGGCGGACGAAGTACAGGATGCTCGGCATGGAGGCCTTCCGGGCGGAGTTCGAAACCCCTACGAAGGAACGGGTCGCCTCCCTGGAAATGCTGATACACTCCGAAGGGGTGGAACCCGTTAGCTTCAGGTAGAAAATCAAAACGCCGGGCCGCCTGCGTGAAGGAACGGTAGGCAGCCCTGGCGCATGCGAGGTTTCACGGCTTCTGGAGAAGCGTTCCTCTTTTCAATCGGAGAAGGACTGCATCAGATAGTTGTTGGAAGCCTGCGACATGAAGAAGCTGGCCTGGCGGAGGTTCTTCCCTTTTGGATGATTCGGGGAATCGTCGTAGTGGTTGAACTTATCGCTCACCACCCATCGTGTGATTCCGTCCGGATCGTTGTCGCCGTTCCATACTCCCCCGTCGTCTCCCTCCGCGTAGAAATAGAAGTAGGTATTGTCCGTGTTGACGTCGGGCTCGGTTGTTTTCCCGGGAGCGATTCGCCACCATCCGCGGGTGATCCATCTGCCGCTGCTCGTGCGATAGTTGATGGCGACCGTGATATGCTCGAAGGAGTTGTTCTTCAGAACAAGCCTGATAGCGGCGTCCGCAGTAGGGGGAGACGGCAACGCCATGAGGAGCAGCGCCGACAGGACCGAAAGGAGGAGTATTTTTCCCGTCTTCACGACAGATTGGCCTCTTGTTTTCAACATTCTACATCACCCTTTCATATATTTTTTTGAGAAAATGTATTTCCTTTTGCGGCAATCAGGTTTGCGCAAAAAAGTTAAAAAACCACTGCCAGGATATCTATTAATATTGGTGGAATATAGAATTGATGATGAATTTAGTATAGCAGTTTTTTTCTTTTTTTCCAGAGGTGAAAGCTGGTAATCGGAGCAAGTCGCTATGGAGGATGCGGCATAACGTCCCTTTGCGTGTCGAGGAGATCGGGTTCTCGTCCGCTTCCAGCTTTTCGATGCCGCTGTACTTAGTGTTTCTCCATAATAAACACGTTCCTCCGAAAAAAAGTTCGTAGAGATTGACCAGAACTTTTTTCGAGTGTAAAATTTTTATGTAAGGTTTTTATTCCTAGGAGGGGTTTTTTATGGCGCGAAGCGGCATCGACGGCTATTTTATGGTAAGCGAGCGAGGGAGCACGTACGGCAGGGAAATCCTTGCCGGGCTCACGACATTCATGACCATGGCGTATATTCTTATCATCCATCCGAACTGGATGGCCGCAGCGGGGATGGATCACGGGGCTTCCGTAGTCGTTACGGCCCTCATGTCCGGCCTTTTTTCATTGCTCATGGGGTTGTACGCGAAACTTCCGTTCGCCCTTGCCCCGGCTATGGGAGGCAACGCCTTTTTCGCGTTCACGCTCGTCAAAGGGGGGATCGTTCCGTGGGAAGTGGGTATGGGAATGGTCTTCATCTCGGGGACGGTCTTCGTGCTCTTGACGGTATTCGGTATACGCGAACTTATAGTCCGCCTTGTTCCGAAATCGATCAAGTTCGCCATCGGCGCGGCGGTGGGTATGTTCATCGCCTATCTCGGCATGCGCGACGCCGGGCTCGTCGCCTTCACCAGCACGGGAGTGCGCATCGGAGGCCTCGGAGATCCCAAGGCGGTCCTCGCGCTCGTCGGCCTCTTCATCACCGGTACGCTTTTGGCGCGCAAGACGCCCGGCGGTATTCTTCTGGGCATCCTGATTACGGCCGCCATAGGCATTCCGATGGGTATCACCAAGCTGCCCGGAGCATTTTTCGCCATGCCCGCCTCCATCGAACCCATCGCGTTCAAACTGGACATTCTCGGCGCGTTGAAGATTGAATACATACCCTTCATGTTCACCTTCTTCACGGGCGACTTCTTCTCTACGCTCGGTACCGTGCTGGGAGTCTCCCAGAAGGCGGGATTGCTCGACAAGGACGGCAATCTTCCGGAGATCGGCAAGCCTTTCCTGGTCGACGCCGTCGGCACCGTGGTCGGCGCGGCGTTCGGTTCGACGACCATCACCACTTACATCGAATCGGCATCGGGCGTCGAGGCGGGCGGGCGGACAGGGCTCACGGCGATCACCACGTCGCTCTGCTTCTTCCTCGCGCTTTTCCTCGTTCCCGTGGCTACCTGCATCCCGAGCCAGGCGACCGCTCCGGCGCTGATCATCATCGGCCTCATGATGATGCCCGGCGTACGGAACATCGTCTTCGAAGACTTCACGGAGTCTTTCCCCGCGTTCATGACCATTCTTATCACCGCCTACACGGCGAGCATCGCCAACGGCATCAGTTCGGGCATCATTTTCTACACGGCCATGAAGGTTCTTTCCGGCAGGGCGAAGGAAGTGCACTGGGGAACCTACATCCTCTGCGTTCCCCTGATCGTCTACTTCCTGGGATTGCGGTAGGGCGCCGGAGATGAAAATCGAGCCGAAGGAGCGCCGCGCGCTCGTCGACGCGGCGCTCGGGCGGATCCCCTGCGACCTCGTCGTACGGAACGTCAAGATGCTCAATGTCTTCACCGGAGAAGTCTACGGGGCGGAAGTCGGCGTGAAGGACGGCTTCATCGCATGCGTGAGCGCCGATCCCGACGGCGAAGGGCTCTCTTTTTCGATAGAGGGCGTTGAAGAGTACGATGGACGGGGAGAGTATCTTATTCCCGGCTTCATCGATGCGCACGTCCACATCGAAAGCAGCATGGTGACCCCGGCGAACATGGCGGCGGCAGTCGTGCCGCAAGGAACGACCACCATCATCACCGACCCCCACGAGGTTGCGAACGTCGGCGGCGTGGAGGCGGTGCGCTACATGGCCGAGGCGTCGAAGGGTCTGCCGCTGCGCGTGTATATCCTCGCTCCCTCCTGCGTTCCCGCCGTCGTCGGACTGGAACATGCGGGGGCCGTCTTCGGCCCGGAGGAGATGGAGGAGTTGCTGAACATCGAAGGCGTGCCGGGTATCGCCGAGATTATGGATTACGAGGGCGTTCTGGGGCATTCGGAGCGGATGGAGAGGATTCTCGACATCGGACGTGGAAGAGGGGTCTTTCTTCAGGGGCACGCCCCGTTTCTCTCCGGCAGACGGCTGAACGGTTATCTCGCTTCCGGAATAGAGAGCGACCACGAATCGAGAACGGCTCCGGAAGCTCGGGAGAAGTTGCGTCTGGGAATGTTCGTCGACGCCCGCGAAGGCTCGGTCACGACGAACGTCGAGACGCTCGTCGGCGCGGTGAAGGACTTTTCTTTTCTGACGAACTTGACGCTGTGCACGGACGATAGAGAGCCGGAGGATCTCGTTTCGCAGGGGCATATGAATTACGTAGTCGCACGCGCGGCGAAGGCCGGACTTTCTCCTGCGCAGGCGATCGTATGCGGTACGCTGAACGTCGCGCGCGAACTGGGAATACGCAACCTGGGGGCGGTGGCGCCGGGGTGGGTCGCCGATCTGCAGATCGTGCCCGATCCGGCGGCGCCGAAACCGAGCGCGGTCTTCTTCGGAGGGAGGCTCGTCGCGGAACGCGGTCGTCTGCTGGTCTCTTTGCCGGAGCGCGCCTTCGACGTCGAGCGGAGGAACACGGTGAATGTCCGTATGCCCTCCGCCGAAGAGCTGCGTATTCCTGCGAAGGGTGAATCCGCCCGGGCGCGGGTCGTGGTGTACGACTCTCCTCAGTCCGCATTTACGCGTATCGCTGTTGAAGATATCCCGGTGAAGGAGGGCTTCCTCGACATCTCCCACGACTCCGATCTTAAATACGCCGCAGTGCTGAACCGGTACGGCAGGGGAAATCTGGCGGTGGCGCTGGTACGCGCCTTCGGCTCGCGGGAAGGCGCGGTCGCGAGCACGGTGGCGCACGATAGCCACAATCTCGCCGTCGTGTACGATACCCCTGAAAACGCGCTCGTCGCTATCGCGGCGCTTGCCGAGTCAGGAGGAGGACACTGTGCGGCGAAGGACGGGAAGGTTATCGGGCATCTGCCCCTGCCGGTCTTCGGACTTCTTTCGACGTTGCCGTGCGAACCGCTGGTGAAGCAGGTGAACGTTATGAAGGCCGCCCTGCGTTCTCTGGGGGTGGAGACGAAAAATCCGGTGATGCGGATCGTCTCGCTCACGTTGCCTGTGATCCCGGAGGGGAAGGTTACGGATCTCGGCATCGTCGATGTGAACGCGCAGAAACTGGCGCCGCTGTTCGTCGAGGAGTAAGTTCCCGAGCGTCGAACGACCTCCTCCGAGGAATACTCTTCCCGGAGGAGGTCGTTCGACGTTCGGCTTCGTTCAGCGGGGCGCGAGGCGCATGGCCTCCAGGAAGCGAGGCTGGAACTCCGGAGCTGATTCGAGGCGGAGATGCCCCGCCGACTCCGCTATTCGATGCACCCTCCGGCGGCCGCTCGCTCCGGCGCCGAGCATGCGGACGATGCCCATCCCCGCGCCGTTTCCTGCGGAGCGTATTTTGTCGCGGAGAAGGCCGCGCAGCACGCCCGTCTCCAGCAGCGATTCGTGCCGGATGGCGTTGCCGAAAGCGCCCGCAAGCACGCACTCGCCGATCTCCTCCCAGGCGACGCCGCAGTGCGACAGCAGCAGTTCGATCCCCGCCTGAACAGCTCCCTTCGCAAGCTGGAACTGCCGCACATCGCTCTGGTAGAGCGCTACCTCTCCGGCTTCCGATTCGCAGAGGACGCAGCGCGGCTCCTCCCCCTCCCTACGGATACGGCGGGCGAAGGGAGACGCCGGTCGGCGTTCCATCATGCCGTCCTCGCGGAGCACGCCCTCCCGTAAAAGCAGCGCGACGGCGTCGACAAGCCCGCTGCCGCAGAGACCGATGGCGGGCTTGTTGTTCACCGTGCGGCAGTACGTCGCCCCCCCGTCGGAGACGACGGCGGAGACCGCGCCGGGGAGCGCGGGCATTCCATGGCGGATACTCGCGCCTTCGAACGCGGGTCCTGCTGCGGTGGAGCAGGCGACGATCCTCCCCCCGTGGATAAGCGCGATTTCGCCGTTCGTCCCGAAGTCGATGGCCAGCCGCGTCAGCGCCTGCGTTCCCGAGAGGACGGCCGCTTCCGTGATCTCGTAGAGCAGCGCCGTCGTATCGCCGCCGACGAATCCGTCGATCAGGGGGAAAATGTGCACCGGCGTCTCCGGAGGGAGGAACGGGATTTCGAGTTCCTCCACGCTCAGGGGGGCGAAGCTTCGCGCCGGGAGCGAGAACGGGGCGCTTCCCAGCGGTTCCGGAGAGATACCCAGGAAGAGCAGCTCCATGACGCTGTTGCCGGCCACGGCGATTTCGCGGCAGTTGCGCACGTCGAGCCCGGCGTCGCCGGCGAGATTCGCCGCGAGCGCGCCGATGTGATTCCGCACGATGTCCGAAAGCTCCTGCAGCGCCTGCTGACTCTCCGAGGCGCGGACTATCCTTGAGACGACGTCCGGCCCCCGGGAAGCCTGAGGATTCCGCGCCGACGCCGCGCCGAGAATGCGTCCGTCCGGAACGCCAGCGAGATAGCACGCGAGCGTGGTCGTCCCCAGGTCGATCGCCGCCGAAAATGCACGCGACAACGCAGCTTCCGCGGAAACGGGGGAAGACGAGAGTCCGCGGAGGGGCTTGGAGAGCACGCCGAGTCCAGAGCAGGCGCCGCAGCGGGTGCATATTTTTTTAGTGCATCTGTACATCGCGTTATGTATCCTTTCCGTGTTTCCGGAGGAATGGGGCGCGTCCGTTTCATTCACGGCCGCCACTGTCATGATACCGGAAAAGAAGGGCGGGCGGAAGGTCCCGGCGTCTACGGTGCGAAAGACGAGGACGAAGCGCCCTCTTGGTGGTATGATTTTCTCCGATGCATTTCATTATCTTGGAAAGGGTGTGTTGTACTCATGCGACGCTTCATGCTGCTTTTCTCCATGTGCGCTTCGCTGCTGCTGGGGCTTCCCGATGCGGAAGCCGTCAAACTCTCCGTGGTCGCTCCGTCCGAGAACTCGCGTATCCTCGCCCCCGGGCGCGACTTCTACGCGATCGTCTCCATCGACCGTGAGGGCAAAAACCCCGAGCAGGAGCCCTTCAACGTGCGTTTCGAGCTGTACCGCGACGGCGTGCTCGCCCCGATGCGCACGATCACGAGCGCGGTGGACGACGGTACGGGGTTGACGCCTCTGGCCGCCATCAAGACGGACTATCCGCACGGCTGGACTCCGGGGACTTCGCTGGATATCCTCGCGTCCCCTCCTCCGGACCTCGTCTTCAACCCGGCGCTGCCCGTTTCCTTCTACGACGCGGCGATCAAGGCCGTGGTGACGCGCCACTACGCCGCCGCGCTCATCCAGGGCGGGCATACGAAGGCCTTCGACACCAACTATCCGACCATATATACGCGGGATCTGGAGGAGGGGACGTACGCGCTCAAAGTGCTCGCAGTGGGCGGCGGGGGGCAGGAACTGGCTTCCGCGAGCGTCCCTCTGACCTTCGGCGGCGTGCCCGACAAGGTCATCTCCCGCTTTTCTCCCGAGAAGCATCTGGAGAACGTCACGGCCTTCGCGCGGAAGAACAACTCCCATATCTACACCGACCTCTTCCCCGGATACTGGGACGCCTCGAAACTGCCGCACGGCGGCATTCCGGGGACGCTCTTCTACGAGATCGTACGTCGCTGGCGTCCGAACGATCTTCTTGAGTACATGAACGGTACGATCAGAGCAGTTGTGTACAATGTCCATGGAACGTCGACCACACAGTCGGTCGAACTCGGCGGTCTGGCCTATGCGGGCAGGCTCGGCTCCAATTCGGTCATCTGGTATCACTACGACAGCGGGGAGGTTTCGCTCGTCTACGACCTCGGGAACGGCCAGGCTGCCTCCAAACTGGGAACCATCGTTCCCTTCCCGGATGGCAAACGCCTCGTCCTTGTCCGCGCGGAGATACGCGGCGACGGACGGACCGAGCCTCCGACGTCCGATTACGTCTACTCTCCGGAGCTCGCCGACAAAACGGTGGACTGGAACGTGGCAGACGGCGTCGCGGTGAAGCCGAAGCAGCTTCTCAGCCTCTTCGGGGTTGTGAAGCCCATACAGCCGGCGCTTGGCGACGTGGTCGCCAACGACGACGGAACCTTCACGATGAACAACAGAATCGCGACGGTGCGCTATACGCTGCTCGACGGGACGCAGGAGATGCTCGTCTTCGACGCCAAGCGCGTCGAACTGACCCGCACCGGCATCAACACCCGGCCGTCGATCTACGAATTCCGGCACGACATCCCGGTTCCGGCGACCTTCAACAAGGCGTGGACGGTTCGCGTCGCGGCCTTCGACAGCCACGGAGCACTCGTACCGGGCACGGAGATGAGCTTCACGCTCGCTCCCTACTCGCCCGGCGGCGGAGGCGGGGGCGGGGGGTGCTCGGTCGGCTCCGCGCCGTTCGCTCTGCTGCTGCTTCTGCCGCTGGCCATCCTCGCCGCGAGGCGCAAAGGCGTGTAGATACAAAGGAACCGCCGTAAGAAAAGCAGGTTGAGAATTCATGAAATCCGATGCCGGAGGCGTATCCTCCGGCATTTTCTTTTCCTCGGAGCCCCCCTTTCGAACTCTTTCCCGAGACGAATGTACCTGGCGGAAAAATCACACGGATGAAAAACGCCCGTTGACAGCGTCTGAAAAATATGATAACGTTTTCCTTGAAAAAGATTTCATTACTGCAATAAATTTCATTTGGACCATCGTTTTTCCCTTCAAGATAAGAAAGGGGTGCGGCAGTGGTTTTTGAACACGAACGTCTGCTTGCGAAGATCGCCAACATGCACTATATCGAAGACAGGTCGCAGACCGAGATCGCGTCGCTTCTCGGCCTGTCCAAGTCGAAGGTGTGTCGTATGCTTTCCGAGGCCAGAAGCAGCGGGGTCGTCCAGATCTACATCAACGGGGCCTATTCGTGGTGTCCGGCGCTGGAGTCCGCGTTGGAGCGGAAGTACGGGCTCAGGGAGGCCTGCATCGTGGAAGTCGCCTCGGAGCAGGCCGTAAGCAGAACGCTCGGAGGCGCGGGCGCGCAGCTCGTGAAGCGTCTGATATCTCCTCGCGACGTCCTTGGTATTTCATGGGGAAGAACGTTGCTCTCGCTGGTCTCCGATTTTCACCCTTCGACCATTTCCGGTCCGCAGGTCGTTCAGGTTGCGGGATGCCTCAATATGGGTGGAGAGGATATGCAGGCCCTCGAACTGCTGCGGCGGCTCGGAGAGTGTTTCGGCACGCAGCCTCTCGCGCTGTTCTGTCCGTCCATCGTCGTCAGTCCGCACGTCAAGCGGGGGTTGCTCGAAGATCCGAAGATCGCCGGCGTTTTCGAGGCGGCGAAGCGGTGCACGATCATGCTCGCGGGCATCGGCGAGATCGGGGAGACGGCGACGCTGTTCCAGCAGGGGTATGTCGGTCCGGAGTGGCGGAGCGCGCTTGCCGAATCCGGCGCCGTAGGCGATCTCTGTCTGAACTTCTTCAACGCGGATGGAGAAGCGTGCTGTCCCGCGTTCCAGGATGTGACGATGACGGCCGTCACTCTGGAAGATTTGCGGAAGATCCCCTCCGTGGTCGCGGTCGCGGGAGGGCGCTCGAAAGTGGACGCGATACGCGGAGCGTTGAAGAGCGGGGCGTTGAACATTCTGGTGACGGACAAGAACACGGCGGAGGCCCTTCTCTGAGGGCCGGCCGTGTTCTTTTTTCCCGGGGGCCGAAGCGATGCTCGGCTTGTCTCGACTCGATTCTTCAATGTACTCTTCGGGAAAGGGGGAGTAAGGAGCGTTTCAGGATGAAGGGGTTCCGGAGCGTCTGGCGTGCGTTTGAGGTTGCTTGTCCCGGTTGATCCGGACCGGGGAGAAACGATCGTTTGGTTCCATCATCATTTTTTAAGGAGGAAGTTGTCATGAAGAATAATGTGGTTGTCGCAGGTCTCATGGCGTTGTTGCTCCTCGTGTCCGCCCTTCCGGGAGCGGCTTCGGAAGATGTGATCCAGATCGGATACGTCGGCGCTTTGACGGGCGATACCGCCGTCTGGGGGCAGGCGGGCCTGAACGGTATGAAGATGACCGCCGACATGGTGAACGCCGGTGGCGGCGTCCTCGGCAAGAAGCTGGAGATCGTGGGCATGGACGGCAAGGGGAAGCCGGAGGACTCTCTGAACGCCCTCGCAAGACTTTTCGATTCGGGCGTGATCGCGGTCGTCGGGACGAACTTCTCGAGCTGCAACATCCCCATGGCGCCGGTGGCCACGTCGAGGAAGATTCCTCTTATCGCCACCGCGGCCTCCAATCCGCGGGTAACGGTCGACGAAACCGGTAAGCTGATGGAGTACAGCTTCCGCATAGGCTTCATCGATCCGTTCCAGGGCCGCGTTTTGGCGACGCTCGCGCGCGATGTCGTAAAGGCCGATAAAGCCGCCGTGCTTACCGATATCGCCTCCGACTACTCGCTCGGCCTTGCCTCCTTCTTCGAGGAGGAGTTCGTGAAGCTCGGCGGAAAGATCGTCGCCTCCGAGCAGGCAAGGGGCGGCGACAACGACTATCGCGCCCAGTTGAGCAAGATCAGAACCACGGAGCCCGACGTGCTGCTTATTCCCTGGATCGACAAGGATGTCGCCCTCATCGCCAGACAGGCGCGCGAACTCGGCATCAAGGCGGTCTTCCTGGGCGGCGACGGATGGGATAACCAGGAGATGATCGAGATGGCGGGCCGCGCTCTTGAAGGCGGTTACTACACGTCGCAGCCGTCGTTCGGCCGCCCGGTCACCGAGCCCTTCTACAACGAGTACATGAAGAACTACGGAATCAAACCGGAGACCGAGGCGCTCTTCGGCCACGACGGCGTGATGTGGATCGTCCATGCGCTGAAGCGCGCAGGCAAGGCCGACCCTGTGGCGCTGCGCGACGCGCTTGCCGATACGACGGACTTCGAGGGACTTATGGGCCGGATGATCATCGACAAGGCGACGCACAATCCCATCAAGCCCTGCAGCGTGATGACCATCAAGGAAGGCAAGATCGCCTACGTGGGCGACTTCATGCCTGCGGAATAGACGGAAAGAGAGCGGGAGGAAGGGGCTCGCGCTCCTTCTTCCCTTGTACGCACCTTCCCCCCGAGCCTGAAGAATATCTTCGGGGGACTGAAAAAATCCGACGTGGAGCAGGTGACGGAATATGCTCGCTCAACAGCTGATCAACGGAGTTTCCGTAGGCGGAGTCTACTCGCTTCTGGCTACGGGGTACGCGCTTATCTACAGCCTTCTTGGATTTTCGAACTGGGCGCACGGAGAGGTCGCGATGCTCGGCGCCTATATCGCGGTCATGTCCGTCGTCACCGTCAAGATGCCGTTCATCCCCGCGCTTGTCCTCGCCGTAACGGGCGCCGCGCTCATTAGTTTCGTGAACGAACGGGTCTTTTACCGGCGCATCCGGAGCAACAACTCGCCGACGATGTTCTTGATGATCGCGGCGATGGGTCTTTCGACCACGTACAAGAATCTGATCGTCGTGCTCGTTGGCCCCAAGTTCAAGTACTTTCCTTCGATACTGACCGTCGAGTCGATGGAGTTTTTCGGTCTTACGGTCGGCGTCCTCGACATTATTTCGATCATTGTTTCGATTATTGCTATATTTTTTCTCGACTTCTTGATCTACCATACGAAGTTCGGTCTCGGGGTCCGCGCGTGCGCGTCCGACTCAACAACGTCCGAGCTTCTTGGCGTCAATGTGAACCGATACATCCTTATCGTCTTTTTGCTCGCCGGCGCGCTCGCAGGATGCGCCGGAGTTCTCCTCGGCATGAAGTACACGGTCTACCCCTCTCTCGGCAACGTCGCTCTCAAGGCCTTCATCGCCTCGGTCTTCGGCGGCCTGGGCAGTATCCGGGGGGCTGTTCTGGGAGCGTTCACCATAGGCATTCTCGAGACGCTCGTCTCCGCGTATATAAGCTCCGGACTCAGAGATCTCTTCACGTTCGGGCTTCTGGTCGCGATTCTTCTGCTCCGCCCCGAGGGGCTTCTGGGCAAGAGCGTCGAACAAAAATCCTAGCCGGAGGAACACACGATGTCGGATTACACTCAAGGAGTCGTCATTCTCATCTGCGTCAACGCCATCGCCGTCGCGGGCGTTTCGGTGCTGACAGGATTCACGCGCCTCTTCTCTTTCGGCAACGGAGGGTTCATGGCGATCGGCGCGTACACGTCCGCCATTCTGACGAAAGTCTACGGCGCGCCGCTCGCGCTCAGCATGCCGCTCGGCATGGCGTGCGCGGGCGCAGCGGCCTGGTTGATCGGGAAACTCACTTTGCGTCTGAAAGGGGACTACTTCCTGATCACGACGCTCGGCTTCGGCGAGTGCATCCGGGTGGCTCTGGAGTATGCCTACAAGCTGACGGGAGGGCCCAGAGGCTACTCCAATATACCGCATTACACGAACGCGTATCTGGCCGTCGGCCTGCTGATCGTTTCGCTGATCGTCGCCCGCAACTTCATTCAGTCGAAGTACGGATGGCACTTCATGGCGATCCGCGAGCAGGAGGTCGCCGCGGAGGCGGTCGGCGTCGACACGGCGAAGTACAAGCTGATGTCCTTCGTCTTCAGCGCGGTGTACGCGGGGTGCGCGGGCGTTCTCTTCGCGCACTACCTCCGCTTCATCGCGCCGAACATGTTCAATCTGGAGAAGTCGGCGGAGTGGACCATCACCGTGGTCATCGGCGGGCTCGGGAGTCTCTCGGGGTCGGTGATCTCCAGCGTGATCCTGACGCTGCTGCCGGAGGTGTTCAGAGGGCTGGCCGAGTACAGGATGCTGGTCTACGGAGCTGCGGTGGTGCTGATCATCATGCTCAGGCCGAACGGGCTTATGGGGTACAGAGAACTCTCCTCGTTCTTTCCGGCGCTCTTCCGGAAGAGCCGGAGTGACCGTGAGGAGGAAGCGCGATGAGCCGCATTCTCGGGATCTCCAACCTGACGATGGCCTTCGGCGGGGTGCGCGCCGTCCAGCAGTTCGATCTTCTCCTGGAGGAGGGCGGCGTTCACGGCCTGATCGGACCGAACGGCGCGGGGAAGACGACGATTTTCAACGTCGTCACGGGTATCTACAGACCGCAAAGCGGGTCCGTTCTCTTCGAGGGGCGGGAGCTGGTCGGCCGCAGGCCCTTCGATATCGCGAACGCCGGCATAGGGAGAACGTTTCAGAATATCCGCCTCTTCCCGAATCTCTCCGCGCTGGAAAACGTCATCATCGCCGGACACAAGGACGCTTCCTACGGAATGCTCGAAGCGCTCACCCATCTCGGGCGCTACGGACGCGTCGTCCGGGCGCAGCGCGAGCATGCTCGGGAGCTGCTCGCGATCGTCGGGCTCGACGCCCGGGAAAAAGAACGCGCGGGAAGCCTTCCGTACGGGCTGCAGAGGCGGTTGGAAATCGCGCGGGCTCTGGCGATCCGTCCGCGCCTGCTGCTTCTGGACGAACCGGCTGCGGGGATGAACGAAGAGGAGTCGGTTGCTCTGGTCAATTTCATCCGCGAGATTCGGCGGAGGTTCTCTCTGACGATCTTCATGATCGAGCATCACATGGACGTTGTGACCAGCCTGTGCGACGAGATCACCGTGCTCAACTTCGGGAAGATTCTCGCCCGTTCGTCGTGCATGGAGGAGATAAAAAAGAACCCCTCGGTCGTCGAGGCCTACCTTGGAAAGGAGTGAGCGGGAGTGCTTTCGGTGAAGAACCTGCACGTCTCCTACGGAGGAATAAAGGCGCTCAGAGGCGTGAATCTCCATGTCGATCAGGGGGAGGTCGTAGCGGTCCTGGGGGCCAACGGCGCGGGCAAGTCCACCCTTTTGAAGGCGGTTTCCGCCATGCTTCAGGGAGAGGGAGAGATTCGCTTCAAGGGAAAAAAAATCCCCTCCTCTCCGTACAAGCTGGTGAAGGAAGGGCTGATGCACGTCCCGGAGGGGCGGCGTATTCTGGCCAATATGACGGTGCTGGAGAATCTGCAATTGGGGGCCTTCTCGCGGACGGACCGGCACGGAGTCGCCGAAGACATCGAACGGGCCTTGACCCTCTTTCCGCGCCTTCGGGAGCGGCTGCATCACTACGGCGGACTGCTGAGCGGCGGAGAGCAGCAGATGCTCGCCATCAGCAGAGGGCTCATGAGCAGGCCGGATCTCATCATGCTCGACGAGCCGTCGCTCGGTCTTGCGCCGATCATCGTGAAGCAGATCTTCGACATCGTCGGAGAGATCAGCAGTCGGGGAACGGCGATTCTCCTGGTGGAGCAGAACGCGTTCAAGGCGCTTTCGGTGTGCGGCAGGGCGTATATCCTTTCCGTGGGCGAAGTGGTGCAGGAGGGGAGTTCCGCCGAGCTGCTGAACAATCAGACGCTGATACAGAGCTACCTTGGGTAGCGGGGAAGGTGGAGTTATGACGAAACTGGCGGTGGGAATATGGGCGTACGGACGATGCGCCGAGCGATACGTCTCCGACGGATACAGGGAGGCGATGCCCTTCGAGCGCCGTTTGGAAAATGTCGCCGCGCTCGAAGGCGTCTCCGGCGTCGAATTGAGCTATCCGGGGGATATCGACGAGGCGAACTGCGAGGAAATAAAGGGGCTTCTCGAGCGGCACAATCTGCGCATCGCCTCCATCATCCCGGAGATCGTCTGCGAAGCGAAGTGGCAGAGAGGCGCGCTGACCGCGATGGACGACGGCCTCCGGAGCGATGCGAGAGCGCGGATCAAGGGGGCGATGGACATGGCCTCCCGGACGGGGACGAAGATCGTCAACATCTGGCCGGGGCAGGACGGTTTCGACTACGCCTTCGAGGTCGACTACGCCAGGGGGTGGGAGCTGTTCGTCGAGGGGCTGGCGGAGTGCGCGGCGCACCGGCCGGAGATCAAGCTGGCGATCGAGTACAAGATGAGCGAGCCCAGGATGAAGTGCTACGCGGCCAATGCGGGGACCGCGCTCGCGCTCTCCATGGCGACGGGGCGCCCGAACGTCGGCGTCGCGCTCGACATAGGGCATTCGTTCAACGCGGGCGAGAATCCCGCGATGTCCGTCGCGCTGCTCGCCGGGCAGGGGCGTCTCTTTCACGTGCATATCAACGATAATTACGGAATAGCCGACGACGATATGCCCGCGGGAAGCGTTCACTGGCCCCAGTGGTTCGAATTCGTCCACTGGCTTCGGAAAGTAGGGTACGACGACTGGATATCGCTCGACATGTACCCCTACAGGGACGACCCGCAGGACGCCTGCGGGGTGTCGATGGAGTTTTTCAGGCTGGCGGAGCGCGTGGCCGGGAGAATGAGCGTCGGGTACGACGCCTCTCCCTCCGAAGTCTTCCGCCGTATCATGCGAAGTTTTGCGAAATGAGAGCGAGGTGCGCACGATGAAGGCTGCCGTATGGCGCGGGCATAAGGATGTCGTCGTGATGGACGCGGAGGAGCCGCAGGTAACTTCGGGAACGGTCAAGATCAAGGTGGAGTGGGCGGGGATCTGCGGCACCGACCGCCACGAGTACGCCGGGCCGGTCTTTCTGCCGGTGAACAAGCCGCACCGCCTGACCGGGCGGCGGACGCCGCTGATTCTTGGGCACGAGTACACCGGGGAGATCGTCGAGATCGCCGCCGACGTGACCGGGTGGAAAGAGGGGACGAGGGTCTGCTGCTCGGGGACGCTCTGCTGCGGTACGTGTTCGGCGTGCCTGAAAAACCGGTCGAACGTCTGCGAAAAGCTGGGGTTCACCGGGGTGAGCACGGACGGGGCGTTCGCGGAGTACGTCGTCGTCCCGGTGTACCAGCTCTACGAGATGCCGGAGGGACTGGACATGCGGACGACGATCCTCGCAGAACCCCTTGCGTGCGGCCAGCACGCGGTAAACCTTCTCGGCGGCGTCAAAGGGGAGACCGTGCTGATCAACGGTTCGGGGATCATCGGCCTCAGCGCTTTTCTCGCATGCTCCATCGGCGGGGCGAAGCAGGTCTTCGTCTCCGGCTGGGGGGAGGAGAAGCGGCGTTTCGTCGAGCCGTGGGGGGGCGTCTACATCGACGTGTCCACGGAGGAGGGGCGGGCGCGTCTCGCGTCGTGCCGTGTCGACGTCGCCTTCGAGTGCGTCGGGCTGGAGAGCACGCTCCGTTCGGCCGTCGACGCTCTGCTGCCGACGGGGAAACTGATGGTGATGGGCGTCTTCGAAAAAGACCCCGTCTTCCCGATGAACTTCTTCCAGGAGGGGGAGCGCACCCTGTACACCTCGCAGGCCTACCTCGACGAGATAGGCGCCGTGATGCGCTTCATGGCGGAGGAGCGCTACCCGAAAGATCTGGCGTCGCTGATCACGGCGGAGATCGCGCTCGAGGATATTGTCGAAATGGGCTTCGAAGAGCTTGAACGAAACGCGGCGAAGCACGCGAAGGTCGCCGTGCGCATCGGCGGAGCGCGTTAAAGGGCTGAATCGTCTGTTGGGTTCGTTCCGCACCAGTTTGCCAGAGGAGGGTATTGGAAGATGATTCCGGAACACGCTGCATTCGAGACTTTGGCCGTACACGCCGGACAGGAGCCGGACGAGGAGACCGGAGCGCTGGTCGCGCCCGTCTTCATGACGAGCACGTATGTGTTCACCCCGGAGAAGATGGACCGCTATCTTTCAGGGGATAAAGAGGGAATTTTCACCTACGGGCGTTCGCGCAACCCCACGCAGAACGCGTTGCAGCAGAAGATCGCCGCGCTCGAGGGCGCTCCCGCGTCCCTCGCCGTCGCCTCGGGGATGGCCGCCGTGTCGCTGGCGATCCTCAACTGCGTGCATCACGGAGACCACGTGCTCTCGTGCCATACTGTCTACGGCGGCACGCACGCGCTGATCAGCAAGGTGCTTTCCGAGTTCGGCATCGACCATTCATTCGTCGAGGAGATGACGGAAGAGGCGCTGAACAGAGCCGTGAAGCCGCGGACGAAGGTCCTCTACTTCGAGACGGTCTATAACCCGACGCTCGCCATCCCGGACATAGAGCTTCTCGTCCGCTGGGCGAAGGCGAAGGGGATTACGACGATCATCGACAACACCTTCGCCACGCCGTGGCTCTTCCGGCCGCTGGAGCACGGCGTCGACGTCGTCATCCACAGTTCGACGAAGTACATCAACGGCCACGGCGACCTGATCGGCGGCGTGATTCTGGGACAGGCGGATTTCATCGACAAGATCAGAAGCGGCATCTACCAGGAACTCGGTCCCGTCCCGGCGCCGATGAACTGCTACCTGACGCTGCGAGGACTGAAGACGCTGCATCTCAGAATGCGCCAACACTGCGAAAACGCGATGGCCTTCGCCGAACACTTCAGCGCGCACCCGCTTGTGGAAAAGGTGGTCTACCCCGGACTTCCGGACGATCCCAGCCATGAGAACGCGAAAAAATACTTCCGCCCCGGTTTCTACGGCGGCATGGTCTGCATCGTCGTCAAGGGCGGGATCAAGGAGGCGCAGCGCGTGATCGACAACCTGCACATCGCCCACTACTGCGTCAGTCTCGGCGACCTGGATACGCTCGTGGAGCAGCCGGCCACCATGACGCACGGCAAGATCGCCCCGGAGGAGCGGCTGCGGATGGGAATCCCCGACAGCATGATCCGCGTCTCGCTGGGAGTGGAGGAGATCGGCGACATCATCGCCGACTTCGAACAGGCGCTCCGGCGTCTGGAAGGGTAACGGAAGGCGGCGGGCGATGAAAACCTGGCTGTGCATCGACGCGGGGACAACGCATCTGAAGCTGGCCCTCAAGAGCGACGCGGGAGAGACGCTCTCTCTGCGCAGCCGCCGCTTGGAGAGTTCGGTCGCCGAGGGGGGCCGAAGCGAGATGGACATGGAGGCCCTGTGGCGGGAGGTGCGAAGAGGCGTGGAGTCGCTCGCCGCCGACGAAGAGTGTTCGCAAGCTCTGGCGAATCTGGCCGGGATCGGCGTGTGCGCCCAGGGGGACGGGCTCTGGCTTCTTGACGGAGCCGGAACGCCCGTGCGCCCTGCGATTCTGTGGAACGATACGCGGGCGAAGGAGATCATGGAACGCATCGAGCCCGAAAGCGAGGCGCTCTGCGCGGAGACGCGCACCGTCGCCCAGTTCGCCGGATCCAACGCGGTGCTGCTCCGATGGCTCAAGGAGCACGAACCGGAGAATTACCGGAGGGGCGCGCACGCGCTGCACTGCAAGGACTGGCTCAACTACCGGATGACGGGACGCATCGCCGCGGACCCCACCGACGCGGGGACAAGCCTGCTGAGCAGAGTGTCCGGCGAGTACGATACCGGAATGCTTCAACTGCTGGGCATCCCCGAGGCGCTCCCGCTTCTGCCGGAGATCGTGCCGTCGCGCTCGATCGTCGGACGGGTACGCGACGGCGCGTTACCGGGCGTTCCCGAAGGGACGCCGGTTATCGCCGGGAGTCTGGATGTCGCCGCAGCAGCGGAGGGGCTCGGTATCCGAGACGCGGGGCAGACGCTCTGCATCCTTGGAACGACCTTCTGCGTACTCCGGATGATCGAGGACAGCGCGATGATCGTTCGGACGGGCGGAGGGGAGGAGTGGCCTCGTATAGGGAGTATTCTGTACAGCCTCTCTCCGGAGCGCAGCCTCAGGCTGCTCGCGTCGCTGAACGGGAGCGCGGTGTTGGACTGGGGGCGTCGTCTTTTCGGCGGCCTGGAAATACGCCGGGCCGAAGAGGAAGCCTCGTGGATCGAGCCGGGGGCGAACGGCTTGTGTTTCCTTCCGTTCATCTTCGGCGAGAGAGCGCCGTTTAGGGACGCCGCCGCGAGCGGGTCGTTCATGGGACTGCGCGCGCATCACGAACGGGCGCACATGCTTCGCGCGATCTACGAGGGGTTGGCGATGGTTGTCCGGATGTGCATCGACTCGATGGGGTCCTGCGGGACGCCGGAAGGCTCCGAGGTCATCGTCGCGGGGGGCGCGGCGGGCAGCGCGCTTTTCTGCGGCATTCTCGCCGATCTGCTTCAAAGAAGCGTCGTCCGGCGCGACGTCGCTGAGCCGGGAATCGAGGGCGTCTTTTCGCTCCTCGCAGGCCGCGCCCATGCCTGTTCAGACGCCGTTCGTTTCGAGCCCGGACACGGGCGTCGCTACGAACCCGTCTTCGATCGTTTTCGCGCTCTGCTCGAACAGAGGGAACGAATGAACGCGCTGTAATCATTCCGTACACTGTCTTCGAAAAAACTTCACGCTAGAGGTCGATCATGGGAGAACACATCACAACGGAAAAAAGACTCAAGATAGCGGTTACAGCGGAGATCCGTCCCGATTTCCTCGAAAAACTCCGGGAGATAGGCGATGTGGAGGTCTGCGGGTGGATCAAAACGGGCGTATTGATGAGCGAAGCGGAGCAGATCGAAACGCTTCGCGGCGTCCATGTGTATCTGGTCGGCTATGAACTCGTCAGCGAAAGGGTGATCGCGAACTGTCCGTCGCTCGAACTGGTGGCGTGCGCCAGGGCGAACCCCGTCAACGTGGATACGGCGGCGCTCGAGGCCAGGAGGATACCTCTTCTGTACACGCCGGGGAGAAACGCGGTGGCCGCGGCCGAGTTCACGATGGGGCTCATGCTCGCCGAAGCGCGCCATATCGCGAGGGCGTACCGCAGCCTGAGGGAGGGGCGGTTTCTTGGAGCTCCGGCGGCCGATATCCTCGATGTTCCGGAGAAGAGCGACGTCGTCTGGAATCTGAGCGGGGAGTCGCCGTACAAGTACTATCATGGATTCGAGCTTCACGGCAAGACGCTCTCTCTTCTCGGCCTGGGGCACATCGGCAGAATGGTGGCGCGCTACGCGCAGGCCTTCGACATGAGGGTCCTCTCGCACGACCCCTACTTCGACGAGGCGGAGGCGCGCGCTCTCGGCGTGACGCTCGTCGATCTGCCGACGCTCTTCCGGGAGGCGGATTTTCTGAGCATTCACTGCAAGGTGAGCGAAGAGACGAAAGGCATCGTGAACGCCGACGCCTTCTCCCGGATGAAAAAGACCGCCGTTCTCGTCAATACGGCGCGGGCCTCGATCGTCGATCAGGCCGCGCTGGTCGACGCGCTGCGGAACAAGACCATCGCCGGAGCCGCTCTGGATGTCTACTGGGAGGAGCCGCTGCCGTCCAATCATCCGCTCCTGACGATGGACAACGCGACGCTCACGCCCCATCTGGCGGGGGCGTCCTTCGACGTCCCGGAGAGGCACTCGGAGATCGTCGTCGAGGATATACTGCGCTGGGCCGAGGGGAAGACGCCGTACAATATATGGTAGCGCCGTGCCGCCGACAAGAGCGGCGCAGGAACGAATGGAGGAAATAAAAATGCTGCTTCAACGTGAACGGGAACTGGTCGTGGAACACTGCAGGATGCTGGCGACGCATAAGCTGACCAAAGGGACCGGCGGCAACATCAGCGCGCTGGACAGGGAAAAGAAGCTCTTCGCGATCAGCCCGAGCGGGATGGACTACTTCGTGATGCAGCCGGAGGACGTCGTCGTCCTCGATCTCGACGGCAAGACCGTCGACGGGGCGAGAACGCCGTCGAGCGAGATGGACATGCACCGGCTGCTCTACGTGGACAGGGAGGATATCAACGCCGTCGTCCACGCGCACTCCACCTTCGCGACGACCCTCGCCTGCCTCCACTGGAGCCTTCCGGCGCTCCACTATCTGATCGGATTCGCTGTAAGCGGAGGACCGACGAACACGAGCGAAGCGAGTAAGGAGTCGTGTCAGTCGCTTAGTGCGCATGCATCTAGCGCTAGAGGGGACGGAGTTCGCTGCACCCCCTACGCGCCGTTCGGATCGCCGGAGCTGGCGGAGATCGCGCGCGACGGGATGAAGGGGCGGTACGCCGTCCTTCTGGGCAATCACGGCCTTCTCGCCGCCGGGCCGAGCATGCAGTACGCCTTCAACGCCGCCGAGGAGATCGAGTTCGTCTGCGAGCTGCACTGGCGCGCGAAGAGCGTTGGCGACCCCGTCATACTGAGCGAAGAGGACATGAACGTCGTGCTGGAGAAGTTCAAGACATACGGCCAGCGGGCCTGATAACCGAGGGACAAAGAAATCGAATTTCGGGGATCTCCACGCAAGCGGAAGGTCCCCGAAATCGTATGGAGGGAGAGAATTTTCGTGAGAATGGGTACGCGCGCCGATTCGTTACGCCGAAACCACGCGGTCGCGCCCCTCTCTCTTGGCCTGCAGCAAGGCCTCGTCGGCGCGTCGCAGAAAATCGTCCCCCGTTTCTCCCGGGAGATGTTCCGCTATGCCGAAGCTCATAGCGATCCCGAAACCCAAGGTCTTTTCGATGTTCGAAACGCTGTGCCGTAAGCGTTCGGCCAGTTTGAAGGCCTCTTCCTTTCCTGTTTCGGGCAGGAGTATGATGAATTCTTCCCCTCCCCATCGGGCGAGCAAATCCGTACTGCGAACTTCCGATGCGAGCGTTTCGCCGACGGCGACCAGGACTCTATCTCCTATGAGATGTCCTTCCCGGTCGTTGAAGAGCTTGAAGCGATCGATATCTCCGATGATCAGCGCAAGCGGGCGACGAAAGCGTTCGACTCTGCATACTTCCGCGACGAATACCTGATCGAAGTAACGCCAGTTGAAGAGGCCCGTCAGAGGGTCTTTGGAAGCAAGGAACGCAAGTTTCCTGTTCGCTTCGACGAGCGCGACGGTCCGCTCGGCGACGATCATCTCGAAATGGGCGCTCTCCGCCTCCGCTTCGCGAAGCGCTTCTTTCTGCCTGGAGATCAACTTTTTCCAAAGTCCGGCGAGCAGCATCCCTCCTCCGAGAAAATACCCCGCGATCGCCCAAGGGCTCTTCCACGGCGGGGCGGCGATGCGGATTCCGTAGGATTCGGACGTCTCTCCCCACTCGCCCGACCCGTCGGAAGCCTTGATTCTGAAGACGTACTCTCCGTGGGGGAGGTTCGTGTACTCCGCGATCCGCCGGTTCCCCATCTGTTTCCACTCTTTGTCGTATCCGTCGAGCATTGTTTGAAACTCCATGCGAGGGCCCGCGGAGAGATCGACGGGGGAGTAGATGAAGGCGAGATCCTTCCGCCTCCATGAAAGGTCTATACGTCCCGTCGTATTCAGGAGCCAGGCTTCGTTCCGATCCTTTCCGTCGACGATGAGCGCGTCGAGCACCGTTCCGAAAACGTCGGCGCCGTGCGTCGCGTCTTTCGGACGAAAGTAGTTGAAACCGGCGACGCCGCCGAGAAAGAGAATACCCCTCTCGCTCCTATGGTAGGCGAAGTTGTTGAATTCTCTGCTTTGCGCTCCGTCCGCCTCGTCGTAGAATCGTACCGAGCCGTCCCTCGGATCGAAACGGGCGATGCCGTTGTTCGTGCTCAGCCAGAGTTCGTCTTCGTCTCCGGGGAGTATCGCGTAGATGGTCTCGTTCGGCAGGTACGCCGGGCGAATGCGTCCCGTCGCTTTGTCGAGTCGGGAGAGCCCGCCCCCCTGTGTCCCGAGCCAGATCGCGTCGTCGGTCTCGTGGAAAGAAAAAATATTGTTCGAGCCGATGCTCTCCGGGGTATCCGGACGATGAGCTATCGTGTCGAAGCCGTCTTCTCCGGGCGTCCAGACGCTCGCTCCCGCGGATTCCGAAGAAATCCAGACACGACCGCTTCGCTCCTCGAAGAATCGTGTAATGTAGTTGCTCGCGAGGCTGCGCGGATCCTTGTTGTCATGCGTAAAACGCTTCCACGTCCCGTTCGCGCCCAGACGAAAAACGCCGTTCTCCGTAGCGATCCACTCGTTCCCCGCGCCGTCTCGATGAAGAGCCATGGCTTTTTCGGGTGCGAATCCTTCCGGCAACGGAGCGGGAGGGGCGTAGAGGATGAAGCGGTCCTCCTCCTTGTCGTAGAGGGCGACGCCGCCGAAACTGAAGATGAAAAGATCGCCGTCCGAAGCGCGGTACAAACCGCGGACCTTCGAGGACATCGACTCGGGAAACGTACCCTCTTTCGACGAGTAGGTTCTGTAGCCTTCGAGGCGCGGCAGCCAGCGGCTCGCTCCTTCGAGCGTGGCCACCCAAAGCTCGCCCTCGGCTTCGTCCAGCCAGAACCCGCGTACAATATTGCACAGAAGCGACGCGCGATTGTCCGGATCGCGGCGGACCACGTGAAATCGTTGGCGCTCGGGAGCGTAAATCGAAACGCCGTTGTAGTACGTTCCCACCCAGAGTCGGCCGTTCGGGGCCTCGTAAAGACGGCGGATGGAGTTTCCCGCGATGCTGCCCGGATATTCCGGATTTCGGCGGAAGTGCATGATCGGCCTGTCCGGACCGTCGTCCCGGAAGAGTCCTTGGTCGAAGCTTCCGATCCAGATGCTTCCCCCGGAAGTTCTCTCGACTGTAAGATAGTCGGCTTTCGCAAGCGCCGGATGTCTTTTCGGATAGGGGAGAAACTCCTCGGAAACGGGATCGAAAAGAAACATGGCGTTCGACTGGAAGACGACGATGAGGGTGTCGCCTTCCCCCCGTGCGAGGGAGGAGACCTCGCGAGAACCATCCAGCAAGGGGGCGAAGAGTGTGAGCGTTTCGTCGGAGTTGAGTCGGGCGAGTCCCGCGCCGCACCCCATCCACACCGTTCCGGAGGCGTCCACGAGAAGCCGTTCGATGGAAAGACCGTCCGTGGAGGGGATACTTCGCACTTTCTTCTCTTTCGGATCGAGAAGATCGAGCCCCTTGTCGGTGGCTACAAGAATCTCTCCGGCGCTGTTCTCCGCGAGATCTCTGACCATGTCGGACCGCAGCGGATGTTCCGGACTCGTCGAGGTGAAGCGCTCGAAGGAATCCGACTCGGGGTCGTAACGATTCAAGCCGCCCAGAAAAGTGCCAACCCACAGCTCTTTCCGAGAATCCTCGAAAAGTTCCATGACGACATTATGCGAGAGCGATCGAGGGTTGCCTTCCTCTTTGCGGTATACGCGAAAGCCTGCGCCGGTGAAACGGTTCAGCCCGTCCTGGGTGCCGATCCATAAACGCCCGAGGGAGTCCTGGAGAATGTCCTGTCCGGAGGACTGGGAGAGCCCGTCCGCAACGGAGAAGGAGTGAAAAAAGCCGTCGTTCCATGTTGCGAAACTCTCGGCGGAATAGGAAGAGGACGGGGCGCCAAACAAAAAGAGAACGAACGACAGGCAAGCGGCAAAAAAACCACGAGGAGGGCGGAGGGAAAAAACAGCGTTGCTTTCCGCGGTGTTCATGGAGAGCGGCGCAGCATTCTCTTGTCTTTGTCCGGCCGTGTGCATCTCCGAACTCCTTTCGTGTTTTCCCGAAAAGAAACGCCATTCATCGCTGTTCATCGTGAAGGTGGACGTACTGCACACTATTGCCGTTCCGCTCGACGAACCGCCTGATGTCCTCGAACGACAGGAGGAGCGTCGCGCTGTTGTCGTTGGGGTGCACCCCCAGACGCTCTCTGCCTACGAGATCTTTGTCGAAGACGACGATGACTTCGTGAGCTGTATCGTTGATCACGCCGAGAGGCGTCACTTCGCCCCGGGCGAGTCCGAGGTATTTCTTGAGGCGGTCCGCGGAGGCGAAGCTGAGGTGTTTCGTCCCCAGCTGTTCCGCAAGGCTGTCCAGGTCGGCCCGCTTGTCCTTGAGCAGCACGACGAGCCACTGGGTCGCCTTCTTCTTCTGGTCGCGGACAAAGAGGTTCTTGCAGACGGTCGTCTTCTCGTCGAACCCCACGCGGTCCATGTCTTCGACGGTGTAGGCCGCCTCGTGCTCGATCGTCTCGTAGGATATGCCCATTTCATCGAGCTTCCGGCAGACCGCCTCCCGTGATTCGCGCTTCTCGGCGACGCTTCGCATTGCAGCACCTTCCTTGTTGGATTGATCTCCGGACGGAAACAGTGCCTTCCCCCGGAATGCACCGCGTCTATGATACCCGAAAAGACCGGCCGGTCAAACGAGAAACACGACGTCGGAGAAGAAGCACGGTTTGCGGCGCACCCTCTTGACTCTCGCACGGCGTTACGGTGTATCATCTCGGTACGGAACGGAGACGAGCCCGCCCGGACTGGACGAAAACACGAACCGGAGAACGCGGGCCCGAAACTCCCCGGCGGAAAGGATGGCGAACCGATGACCGAGCCGATCAATTTCAACGCGCTGTTTCTTGGCCCCAAGGCCGAAAACTACGATTTCTTCAAGCAAATGCTCGTCTACCTGATGGACGATCACGCGGAGTGGCGTCGCTTTTTCCACCCCGAGGATCCCCTGGTGGTTACGGAGGATGAAAAGGCGCGGCCGGACTTCGCGAGGACGCTCCAGAACACGCGAGAGGCGCTCATCGAACTGGCGGGAAACCTTCAGGTCAGCTCCAACCCGTGGTTTTCGCCGCGTTATCTGGGGCACATGAACGCCGATACGCTCGTCGCGGCCAACCTGGGGTACATGCTCACGCTCCTGTACAATCCGAACAACTGCGCCTACGAGGGCTCCCCCGCGACGACCGCGCTGGAGATCGAGACGGGGCGTCAGCTCGCCGCGCTGATGGGGTACGACCCGCGGACGGCTTGGGGGCATATCACCTCGGGCGGCACGGTCGCCAACTACGAAGGGGTCTGGTTGGCGCGCAACCTCGCCTCCGTTCCGCTTGCGATCCGCGACTGCATGCCCGAGCTCGTCGAGGGCCTGGACGACTGGCGGCTCATGAACCTGCCCGTGAAGGACGTGCTCGACCTGGTGGACAAGGCCAGGGAGCGCGGCCGCTTCGACGAGGTGCGCGACAGATCCGTTCGGGGGACGGGGATGGCCGGGCGCGATCTCGGCGTCCTGCTGGTTCCCGAGTCGAAGCACTACTCGTGGGCCAAGGCGGCGGACATCTTCGGCATCGGCCGGGAGAACCTCGTTCCCGTTCCGGTGCGCGACGACTACCGGATGGACGTTCGTGCGCTCGAAGACATCATCGACTCGCTGGCCGCGAAAAAACGTCCCGTCCTCGCCGTGGTCGCGGTTGTCGGCAGCACCGAGGAGGGTGCGGTGGACGATGTGCACGAAGTCGTCCGGCTGCGTGAACGGTACGCCGAAAAGGGCGTCTCCTTCTACCTGCACGTGGACGCCGCGTACGGCGGGTACGCGCGCGCTCTTTTTCTCGACGAGGAGAACCGCTTCATGGAGTACGACGAGATAAAGAAGACGCATGCGGACGTCGGGCACGGAGGCTGGCTGGTTCCGGAAGTGTACGAGGCGTTCAGGGCGATGAGCTGCGCCGACTCGATCACGGTCGATCCGCACAAGCTGGGCTACATCCCGTATTCCGCAGGCGCGATCGTCGCCGCCGACCGGCGCGTCGTCGACCTGATCTCCTACTTCGCCGCCTACGTCTTCGAAAAGGGGGACGACAACCCGATGCTCCTCGGGAGCTACATCCTGGAGGGTTCCAAGCCGGGCGCGGCGGTGGCCGCCGTCTGGATGGCGCACCGGGTGGTGCCGCTGAACGCGAACGGCTACGGCCGGATCATCGAGAGCAGCATCGAGGGGGCCTTCCGATTCCACCGTTCGATTCTCGAGAGCGACCCGCTGACGGTCGCCGGCCGTCGATTCGAGGCGCTTCCGTTGACACGCCCGGACCTCAACATCGTCGTCTACGCCTTTCACGAGATCGGCAACGGCAGCCTGGAGGAGATGAACCGTCTGAACCAGGCGATCTACGAGCAGTGCTCCTACAAATCCGGGCCGCTCTACATCAGCGACTTCATCACGTCGAAGACCTCGCTGACCGAAGAGGAGTACGGCGACGCCCCTCTCTCCTTCGTGAAACACTTCGGCATCGAGGAGAAGGAGTGGAGGAGCTGCGGAAGCGTCTACGTCCTCCGCTCGTGCATCCTCACTCCTTACTTGGTGAACAACACCACCTACGAGATCTACTGGGGAAACTTCATGCAGTCCATGGAACGGGCGATACGGCGGCTCTACGAAGCTTAGAAGCTGTTGATCTCGTTCAGCGCTCTGATCTCGTCCCGCACGAGCGTCCGTATGCGCTCGTCGAGTTCTCGTTTCAGAGGAACGAAGCGGCGCTCCAAGTGATCGGCCAGCGCCTCGGAAAGGTCTTTTTCCAGATCCGCGATGCGCTTTTCGTCGATCATGAAGGCTGCGAGGAGGGACGGCAGCTCCATTCGCTCCGCCGTTTCCTTCATCCGCGCCCTTCCGTAGCGAAGCAGCATCCACCCTGCGGAGGCCCCGAGAATCGCGCCCGCCGCGAGGCCTATAGGCCCCGCCGTGATGAGCGCGGTGCTCGACCCTCCGCAGAGCATCGCCGCGCCAGCAGTCAGCAGGCCGCCGACGGCCGTTCCGACGACGTCGAGCATGCCGTCCGCCGCCGGGGTCCGCACCCGGAGCATTGGTTCGGAGAGTTCGTCGGGAAGGACGAACGAGAGATCTTTCTTCGGAAGGGCGACGCCGTGCGACGCGAACCACTCCGCGAGCAGGTCGCGTATCTCCTCCCGAAGCCCTTCGAGAAAGCGCGGAGCGATCCGCGCGAGATGCTCGCGGGCGAGGGGTTCGGCGGCGGCGGTCCGCTCGTCGATGCGCATGCGGAGAAGCGCCAGCGAGCCGCCCTGCTTCCGGAACTCCAGCAGAAGGGGAACGACCTCCTTGCGGAAGAAGATGTCGACGGCGAGCGACGCCATCTTTTCCTCAAGGGCGGCGACGCGATGCGCGGTCAACTCGCCGAGGCGTCGGTCCAGGAAGTCGGGTAGCTCGTTCTGCAGCGACTGGCGCGCGCGGGCGAAGCGTTTTTTAAGCGCGGGAAGCAGCGAAATTCCTTGGGCGATCACGGCGTACGGCCGATCGCTGCGCACCAGGGAACGCTCCTCCCGAAGAGGGATTTCCTCGCGGAGGATCTCCCCGACGAACGGCCAGAGGCTGCTTCCGCCTGCGAGAATGACCAGCGAGATTCGCTCCCCGTCGATCTTGCCCTCTTCAAGGCCGGAGCGGAGACACTCGCGGAACCAGCCGAAGAGGTCGAGTTTCTGCCCTTGGAGCGGCTCCGCCCCGTTGTGCGCGAGGAAGTTCCACGCCGTCGAACGGGCGCGTCCCCGCAGCTCGGGGAGGATCCCCTTGGAAAATTCGATGAAGGCGCGCGAAGGGCTGTAGGAGGCGCCTCTGCGGAGAAACTCCTCCCAGGTCAGGTCGGTCAGCCTGCCGTACCCGGCGAGGACTTTCGATATCGGTTCGCCCCGGTCGCGCGCCATCGAGCGCGAGAAGAACTCCTTGACCTCGCGGCAGAGGTGGGACTGAACGAAGTACGCCGATCCCTGCGCCTCCAGCTCCGCGTCGAGTCCCGGATTCTGGTCGCACAGCCACTGGAAGAAGAGGTCGTCGAAGAGGCGTCCGCCGAGCAGCATATCCCCCCACGAACGGACGACGCGCCCTCCCTCAAGAAAGGCGAAGTCGCACGTACCGCCACCGAAGTCCGCGACGAGCACGCCGCCGAGCGCCTTGTACACGGAGATATCGCGCTGCTTCATGTGGTAGAGCAGCGCTCCCTTCGGCTCGTCCACGAGAAAGGGCGCGCCGAACCCCGCTCGTTCGGCGGTCGCCTCCAGGGCGGCGCGGAATGCGCCGTCGGCTTCGCTGGGTACGCCGAAGAGGACGCGCCGCGTCGAGGGCTCCACATCCAGCCGCTGTTTTCTCGCATCGGCGAGGAGCGCGGAGAGGAAATCGCTTGCCGCTGCGCGCGCCTCTTCCGAGCGGGCAAGGTCCGCCTTGAAGTTGGTGACCAGACGGAAAGAGGCGCGCTCCCATGCGGTCGCCTCGCCGTACTCGTCGAGCGCGCTCTGGCCGATGAGCGGTTCCTTCTCCTTCCGGTAGAGGATGGCGGAGGGAATGCCGTCCCTTCCGTCGCCGAAGTCCACGCTCGTCGGGGAGGGATCGTCTTCCGGGCACTTGGAGAGGTAGGTCTTCGTGGTGCCGAAATCGACTCCGAGGACGGGACGGGGGGTCATGAGCGCCGCACCTTCCTGACGAGCCCCTTTGCGAGCAGTTCGCCGTTCTTGAAGAGCGGCTCTCTTTCGACACGTACCGTATCGCCCGGCTCCACCACGCCGAACGTGGCGTACGCGGCGGCGGACTCATCGGTCCAGTTGAAGAGCGAGGCGGGCGGCGCATCCGAGAAGCCGAGGTTCCGAACCTCCGCAGCCAGTTCGGAAACGCCCGCGGCAAGATCATCGCACGGAGCGCCCTCCAGGGCGAGTATCTTCGACGCGAGAAGAGGTATTCCCTCCTCTTTCTCATCCTGGAGAGGGGAGGCGGGCGAGGCCGCGAGGAGCGCAACGCGGGCCGCGCCCTCGGTCCACGCCTCGAAGGCGCGGCGTACTGACTCCTCGTGGAGCTTCCTGTCGAAACGGATTTCCCTTCCTCCGAGGAGCAGCAGTACGGCGATGAGCAGGGGAAGGAGGAAGAATCCTTTCAGGAAACCGCTCTTTCCGCGCAGCAGCGACCATCCTTTGAAAAAGACCTCGCCGCCGCCGAGGAAGCGGATCGCCTCGCTCGCGGTGGCGAGACCCAATAGAGCCGCCAGTAACAGAAGCAGCTTCCGGCTTCGAGGCAGGCGGAGCGCTGCGAGCGTTCCGAAGAGCGCGCCGAGCGGGGCGCCGATGAAGACGCCTGCTGCGCGGCTGCCGAGCAGGAACCACGTGAAGGCCGGCAGAAAGGCCATTCCCGCGAGCGTTCCGAAGGCGGAGACGGCGGCGATGCGGAGCGGGGGAATCTCCGAGGAGATCTCCGGTTCCGGAAGGGCGAGCGCGGGAAGACGCTCCTCCATGCGCAGCAGAAGAAGGGAGCGACGCTCCGAGGACAGAGGTTCGGCGGCAAGGGAGTCGAGTATCGCCGGGAGCAGCGTTTCCGTCGCCGCGGCCTCGGCCCGCCGGACGGCGCTTTCGACCGCCGCTCGGTCCGGAACGTCTTTGGGAGGCAGGTACGCGAAGTAGACGCTCGTCCCCTTGTCGACGGCGCGGCGGCGGCTCTTCTCCTCTTCTTTTAACGGAATCACGGGCGTTTTGTTTCTCCTGCCCATACGGACGCACCTTCTTTTCATCGTGATGATAATAGAGTAGCGCCTCGACCGCCGAAGAGCAAGCGTTTTTCTCATCCCACGGCACGGATGGACGGAAAGGCCGTAGCCCCGCATGTGGAGCGAGTCCGGGAGGATGCCGAAGCGCTGTCCGGTATGCCCCGGAGAGAGGCGGATGCTGTATCATAGTGCAGGCGCCGTGCAACGGCGCCGACGAAGACCGTTGCGGAGGAGAGAGTCATGAGAACACGGAAGACACGGTTATGGGAGGGCGCAGGTATCCCAATTGCTGCGCTGTGGCTGGCGGCGGCATTGTTTCTCGCGGTGTTCGCGCAGGCGGCGTACGCTTCGGCGCTCGCCGTTCGGGTTCTCGACGTGGGGCAGGGGGATTCCATACTCGTCCGCTTTCCGGAGGGCGGCGCGATGCTTGTGGACGCCGGGACCGCAGATGCGGGGCCGAGGGTCGTCGAGTCGCTGCGCTCGCTGGGAGTGGAGAAGATCGACATCCTTGCGGCGACGCATCCGCACTCGGACCACATCGGCGGCATGCTCGCAGTTCTGGACGCGTTCCCTGTCGGCAAGATATGGGACAGCGGCTACGTGCACGGAACCAGGACGCAGCAGCTCTTCCTGGAGGCGGTACGCGACCGGAAAATCCGCTTCGGACGGCCGAAGGCGGGCTTCTCCGAGGAGTTCGAAGGCGTGCTCATCGAAGTCCTGGCGCCGGTGAAGGCGATCTCGGGGACAGAGTCCGACGCGAACAACAATTCGCTCGTCCTCCGCCTCTCCTTCGGCGAGGTCTCCTTCCTGCTGGCCGCTGACATGGAGACTGCGCAGCGGCGCAGCGTCGAACGCTTCCCGGAGACGACGGTGCTCAAGGTCGCGCACCACGGGTCGCACAACGGCACGGACGTACGGTTCCTCGAAATGCTCCGTCCGAAGGTCGCGATCATCTCCTGCGGCGCTGAAAATCCCTACGGACATCCGCACCGCGAGGCGGTGGCGCTGCTTGAGGGGGCGGGCGTCGATCTGTTCACGACGATAGGGGGCGACATCGTCGTCGAGACCGACGGAACCGCGTTCTCCGTGCACAAAGCGATCACTCCGGAGCAGCCGCCTTCCGAGGCGGTTCCGGCGTATATCGGGAACCGGTCGAGCAGGGTATACCACGCCGCGTCGTGCGACGGGCTTCCTGCGGAGAGAAACCGCGTCTTCTTTAAAAGCGCGGAAGAAGCGGCGAAGGCCGGGTACCGGCCGTGCGGGAGGTGCATACAGTGAGAGCGTTCATCGATTCAGTCCATGAGGGCGTCGCGCGTGTACTGCTTGGCGACGAGCCGCTCGCAGTGGAGGTCCCCCTCTCCTGGCTGCCCGAGGGTGCGGCCGAGGGGAAGGCGCTGCGGGTGCTGTGGGAGATCGACGAAGAGGAGACCAAGAGCGCGCGGCAGGCCGTCGAAGATCTTTACGCCGCGCTTAACGACGCCCCGTGAGGCAACGCAAGAGCGTGTTGCCTCACGGGGCCGGACAGTGGACGCCGGAGCGTGGAATCCCCCGGCGTCCACTGTATTGGTTTTGTTCTCCGTCAGAAGTTGGAAGCAGTCGAAACCGTGCCGTCGCTCCACGTTACGGAGATCTCGAACTTCGACGCTCCGTTCTTCAAAATTCCGTTGTCCTCCACGAACAGCTGAAGCGTGCCGTGCGGAGGAACATCGAAGGAGACGGAGCCGTCGCTCGCGTTCAGCAGCTGCTTCTTCCCGGGGACCAGCACGCCGACAAGCCGGTTCTTGTTGCGGGGGACGGTGTCCCAGGTGAAGGATTCGTCGACGGCCTCGATGGAGATTGCCTTGACCGTCCCCTTCCCCTCGATCCTGAATTCGAAGAGCCAGTCCTTCGCGCCGCCTTTTCCCGGCCGTTCTCCGGGGCCCACATAGTCGCTGCTGGACGCCTGCCGCGGGTTGGAGAAGAAAATCTCGCGTTTTTCCGCGTCCCGGTCGCGCCGCCTGTCCGGACGGATTCTCGGGGTGGGGGTGGGGCGTTCCTTCTCCGGCACGGCAAATGCAGCGATTTCTCTGGTGAGTTCTCTGCCGTCGTCGTAGAAGAGCGTGATCTTCGAGCGGACGCTCGGGTCTTCGAGGGAGTTGTTGTCCTCGATCCAGAGCTGTAGATTCACGGGCTTCGAAACAGGTATGCGCACGGAGCCGTCGGTCGCGTTGAGGATTTTGCCGTCCGCGGCTGTGACCGCCACGAGCCAGCGTCCGTTTCCCGGCACGGTGTCCCACTCGCCCGCCGGGCCTGTCGCGTTGAATATCCTCATTCCGCTGACGGTGCCGAGCGTCTCCACCTTTAGGTCGATTTTCCAGTCGGGATTTCCGTTACCTTGCCGCTGTTCGTTTCTTCCGACCAGATCCCGGTTCCCCGGACCGGTGAAAACTGCGGAGCCGGAGAATTCACCCGCCGACGGTTCCTCTCCGGCGGCTTTTGCGATCTCTTTGGTCACGACCGTTCCGTCGGAGAACACAAGGACCGCTTCGAAGCGGGTCTTTCCGCGTGCGATCGCTCCTGTGTCCGTGAGCAGCAGATCGAAGGCGTACTTGCCGTCGAGGGGGATTTCGACGGTCCCGTCGGTTTTGTTCAATATTCTGTTCCCCTGGGTCGCCGCGACGAGATTCGCGCGGTTGGCGGGTATGGTATCCCAAACGGCTCTCTCCCCGTCGATGTTTCGTATGATGAGGCCCGTCAACACGCCCTTGCCCTGGATCGAGATCGTCGCTGCAACGTCAGGAACGCCGTCGCCCTGGAGCTGTTCGTCGGCTCTGGTAATATCGCGCGTGCCGGTTCCGGTCCATTGGGCGGAGAGGATAGCGACCGATGTTTCGACGGGCGGCGTGGGTGTCGGTTGGCCGGAAGGAGGAATCTCGATGACGGACTGCGCCCGCGAGCCGTCGGCGAAACGAGCCACGAGGGCGAACTTTCCGCCGCGCGCAATGGAGCCGTCGTCGTGCACCGCGATCGTGAACCCGCCACCGATGACCAGCGGTATCAGGGGCATCGAGCCGCCGCTGTGGACAAGAATGTTGCCGCTGCTGTCCTTCACCTGCATCCCGGGGACGTTGTTGCCCGCTACGGTGTCCCAGACGGAGGTACCATTCTCGTTTTGCAGTATGAACCCGGTGAGTGCGCCGATACCCGATATGCTGACCGAAAAGAAAGGATCCGGCGTTCCGTCCGGCGCGGGGTTCTCCCCGGGGCCCAGCACATCCTGTCCCGTACCCCTGAACGTGAAGTTCTGTATTTCCCCCATCGCAGCCATGCCACAAGACGCCGAAAGAAACAGCACCCCTACGACCAACATGATCCGAAGCGCATTCTTCCTCATCTGTATCATCTCCTTTACCTCTGCTCGAAGCATCACGGGCGGCGAGCTTCAGCCTCCTCGACGATGCGTGCCGTCATCTCCGCTGCTCGCCCGGTGTATCGCGAGCACTGTTCGCGGAGCCCCTTTTCGCGAAAAACCGTCTGTCCTTCCGGCGTGCCCAGATCGCACCCGAGGAGCAGATGACAGTCGCGCGCGCCGAACTCAGTCTCGAACTCCGCGATCAGCCTCCGGACGGCTTGATACGCCGGATCCACCGGCTCGTCCGCCCGTGATCGGCCCAGTGCAAGTCCTATGCCCAGTATCCCTCCGGAGAGTGCGCCGCAGGTTCCGCAGGTGCGCCCCATGCCGCTGCACAGGCCGGTTGCGATCTTCGGGATCAGGTCGGACTTCGTTTCCTGAGCCTCGGCCAAGGCGAGCAGCACGCTCTCGGCGCAGTAGAGACCGGAGAGAAACGAATTCGCGGCGGCGGCGCCTATCTCTTGTGCCGTGAGTTTGTAGATACCCCTTCCATCCATTCAATCTTCTCCTCCATTATTCAAAGGTCGGCATGATCCATCGTGAGGACAATAGCATGAACCTCCGTCTCCTGCAAGTTGTGTTCGCCTGCGCAAATGGGCGGATTCGAAACCTATGCGCAAGCGTTCCAAAGGGTTACGGAAGATGTTCGCGGATCCTCCTCGACTATGCGAAAGGGTGCGCTGCGGAGAGATATATGTTATTCTGAAAAAGGGGTGATGTCGTTGAAACGAGGAACCTTTTCCGGTGGTATCAGTCCGCTGTACAAAAAGGAGCTTGCGCGGGACAAGCCGCTCGAAGTCATGCGGGAACCCGAAAGGGTGTCGGTACCTTTGAAGCAGCATATCGGCGCGCCCTGCACCCCTCTTGTGAGCAAGGGAGACGATGTGACGGTCGGGCAGAAGATCGCGGAGTCGGAGCATTTCGTCTCTTCGCCTGTCCATGCGAGCATCTCCGGCCGCGTCGCCGAAATCACCGGGGCGTCCGTCGTTATCGAGGGGACGGGGCGGAGCGCATTTTCGAGCGCTGTTCCAAGGAACTTCGAAGCGCTCTCCGCGGAGGAGATTCGCGCGGCGGTCCGGGAAGCGGGGATCGTCGGATTGGGCGGGGCGGCTTTTCCGACCCACGTCAAAATGACTCCTCCCCGGGGGAACACGTTCGAATACGTTCTTCTGAACGGCGCCGAGTGCGAACCCTATCTGACCATCGACGAGCGGATCATGATCGAGAAGGCCGACAGGGTTGTCGCCGGGGCAAGGGTGCTGATGAAGGGCGTCGGCGCCCCGAAGGCCGTCATCGGTGTCGAAGAGGACAAGGAGGCTGCTTTGCTGAGCCTGCGGAAGGCTGTATCGGTCTTTCCGGAGATCTCTGTTGCGCCGCTCGCGGTGAAGTACCCTCAGGGGGGCGAGAAGATGCTGATCAAGTCCTTGCTCGGACGGGAAGTACCGGTGGGAGGACTGCCCGTGGACGTCGGCGCGTTGGTCGTCAACGTGGGCACGGCGGTCGCCGCGGCAGACGCCGTTACGGAAGGCAGGCCCCTGTATGAACGAGGAATCACAGTCACCGGCGGAGGCGTGAAGGAGCCCAAGAACCTCGTCGTCAGAATCGGCGTTTCGTTCGCCGAGGTGCTGGACTACTGCGGCGGCCTCGCTCCGGACGCTGTGCGGGTGATCGCGGGCGGTCCTCTGATGGGCCGCGCGGTCGTTTCTCTCGACGAGGTGGTCGTCAAAGGGACGTCGGGCATTCTGGCGCTCACCGCGGAGGAGGCGAAGTCGGCCGAAGAGCGCGTCTGCATACGCTGCGGCAGATGCGTGGACGCCTGTCCGATGTTTTTGACGCCGAACGCTTTCGCCGTCTGTTCGCGCAATGCCCTGCTGGACGAGGCGCTGGGTCTGGATATCCGCTCCTGTATCGAATGCGGCTGCTGCGACTACGTCTGCCCGTCGAGGATCCCTCTGGTCCACCTGATCCGGCGATGCAAGGCGGAGATCGAGGCGCGGAAACTGGCGGAATAAGAGAGGAGGAGGAAGGGATGCCGGACGAGTTCGAAGCGGTTTCATCGCCGCATATCAGGGGGGAAGAGACGATCGACAGCATCATGTGGGACGTGGTCCTCGCCCTGTTGCCGGTTATGATCGCGTCGGTCGTTTTTTTCGGCGCTGCTGCGTTGCTGGCGCTTCTTGCGAGTACGTTCGCCGCGCTCTTCTGCGAAGCGGCCGTTCTCAAAGAGAACAGGGGAGGCGTCCGGCGCTTCTTCGGAGATGGTTCCGCCGCAGTGACGGGGGTGCTCCTGGGGTTGAGTCTTCCGCCGATTGCGGGCCGGACGGAGTATCTCTGGATTCCGGTCCTTGGCTCGGCGGTCGCAATTCTGGTCGGCAAGCATTTTTTCGGGGGCCTGGGGTGGAATCCTTTCAATCCGGCGCTGGTCGGACGGGCAGTTCTGACGATCTCCTTTCCGGAACTCATGGCCAACCTCTGGACCGTTCCGGGAATCGATGGTTTTACCTCCGCGACGCCGTTGCGTACCGGCGGGGGGTACACTCTTCTGCAAAAGTTCATAGGGAACATCCCGGGCTGTCTTGGAGAGACTTCCGCGCTTGCGATCCTGCTCGGCGGCGCCTACCTTATGAGAAAACGCCATATCGACTGGAGGATTCCCGGAGGATTCCTGGGAACTATGGCGGCCGTAGCGGCGCTGCATACGGCGGGCGTTCGGGGAATCGACGCCGCCTTTTGGGGGGCGGCGTGGCGGGAGATTCTGTTTCAGTGGTTCTCGGGGGCAGCTCTCCTCGGTGCGTTCTTCTTCGCGACATGCTACACGACATCCCCGGCGACCCCCAGAGGCAGGCTTGTCTACGGAGCGGGCTGCGGCCTCCTCGTCGCGCTTGTTCGTTACTACGGCAGGCTGCCGGAGGGAGTGTACGTCGTGCTTCTGCTGATGAACGCGCTGACGCCGCTTATCGATAAGTATACCGTTCCGACGACATTCGGAGGAGGCGATCGAACGATGAATGAAAAGATCGGATCCATAACGGCGCTCCTTGTCGCCATCTTGCTGTCGGCGGCTGCGTTGACCGGTGCGAACGCTCTCGTGAAGCGCCTTGCCGCAGGTCCCGCATCGGAGCGCGCGCAGATACATCTGGAGGAGCTTGTCGCGCCGTTCAACCGTGTGATCGGCGGAGACGGCTTTCTGCGGTCCGCGACGGAGAAGGGCGAGTATCTGAAGGTTTTCAAGGGCGGGGAGCTGGTCGGCTATATCGTTCAAGTCTCCTCCGAGGGGTACGGGTACGACGATATTGTGATGCTGGTAGGCGCGGACACTGCTCTTGCGGTGACGGGCGTCGCAGTTCTGGAACATGACGAGACTCGGGGCGTCGGCGACAGGGCATTCGCCGAGGATGTGCTCGCGCGCTTCCGTGGTCGGAGTCTCGCTGCGGGGATAGACTTCGACGGCGTGAGCGGGGCGACCCGTTCCAGCGCGGGAGTGCGCTCCGGAGTGGAGAAGGCGCTCGCGATGCTGGCCGAGGTCGTGAGAAAGGGGGAATAGTCATGCGGGCACAACATGGGGAAGATCTTTCGCCGTCCTTTCATCCTGTCCGCTGGATCTTCCGCGAGAATCCCGTGTTCAGGCTATTGCTCGGGCTGTGTCCTGCGCTGGGGGCGACAAGCACGGCGATGAACGGTTTCGCGATGGGGGCCGCGACGGCGTTCGTCCTGCTCTGCACGAACGCGACGTTCTCCCTGGTGAAGCGGCTCGTTCCAAGAACAGTCGGCATCGCGGTGTTTCTGGTGATCGCAGCCGCCTACGTCTCGATCGCGGATATGACGCTGAAGACCTTCGCTCCTTCCATCCACCGCGCTCTGGGGATCTTCATCCCGCTGATCGTTGTGAACTGTTTGATTCTTGTCGGCGGCGGAGCGCCGGCTTCGGCATGCTCCGGAGGGGGAGCGCCGGGGGCGTTTTCCCCCTCGTTCGCCGACGCTTTCGGCATGGGGCTGGGTTTTTTGCTGAGCCTCGTGCTGATCGGCGCGGTTCGCCAGATCGGAAGCGCTTATCTTCCCGTCTTCGGAATGCCGCCGGGGGCGTTTTTAACACTGGGGTTGCTGCTGGCCGCGGCGGGTCGTTCGCGGAACGGCAAGAATGAACCGTCCGGGAAGAGGTGATCGCAGTGGGCGAAATGTTTTCCGTCTTCCTGTCGGCGATTTTCGTCAACAACCTGCTGCTGCGTCAGTTCCTCGGCGTCTGTCCCGGCACGATGCTCTGCGGCGGCGTTCGCAAAGCGATTGCCTCGGGCGGCGTGATCTTCTGCATCATGATGTGCAACTCTACCGCTTCGTGGCTTTTCGACAGGTACGTGCTGCTTCCGTTGAACGCGGAGCACCTGCAAATTCTCTTCTCCGTTCTGATTCTCCTGACGACGACATGGAGCGTCGAAGTGCTCGCGGCGAAGCTCCTTCCTTCAGTGTATGCCGGAGAGCATTTTCGGCTTTCCTACGGTACTCATTGCGCCGTCCTGGGAGTCGCGCTCCTGAATCTCCGAAAGGGGTACGGTTTTGCCGAAATGCTTGTCCACTCGTCGGGCGCGGCTATCGGTTTTTCGCTGGCTTTGCTTCTGCTGGCCGGAATCATGGAAAGGCTGCGCTTCGCTCCAGGAAGCGAGCGCCTCAAAGGAATGCCGCAGGCTCTGGTCGCGGCGGCGGTGCTCTCGGCCGTCTTCCACTTCGTCGTTCTGTAACCCGTCAATGGACGGACTTTCCCGAAGATGGGACGGTTCGGGGCGGATGCGCCTTGACAGAACGCCGCGTTCAAAAGTAGTATGGGTTAAAGTTTGAATTATCGTATTTCGGGAGGTGGAGAAGGGTGAGAAAGAACGTTGGAGTACTTGTATTATGCGTGACGGTAGGCGTGATCGCATTCGCGGCGCTTCTGTCCATGTCGGCGAACACGGGGTTCGCCTCCGGCGCTCGGTGGCCCGTTTGGGATCTGCGCGACGGAAGGTACCGCGGGAGTTTCTCCGAGCGGGACGAGACGCCTGTTTCGCTCGAAATCACGGTGAAGGACGGGGCGATCACGGAGATTGGCTGGCGGCACATGGCCTACAGAAAGAACGACTATCTGAAGCCTGCGAACCCCATGATGGAGGGGCTTCGCAGCCAGTATACGGACTGCGCGAACTATCTGGTCGGCGCAAAGGGCGTCGACGAGATAGTCTCCAGACTGGAGTTCATGATAGGCAGTCCTTCCGGTCCGGCGCTCGAAGCGATCAAGACGCAGAAGGTGGACGCCTTTACCGCCGCGACGATCAGGGCGGGCAAGATCCGCTCGGCGGTCATCGACGCTTTCAACCGCGGAGTCTACGCGAAATAGTCCCCTCCGTCGTTGAAACACCGAGGATACGAAGCGCGGGAAGCGCAAGCCCCTCTCCTACGGGGGGCTTTTTGATGAACCTCCGCGGCGTTCGTCGAAAACGGTCATCTGCCGCGGGGAGGACCGAGCGAGACAGAAGGAGGCGAGGGAAACGAAGCGTTCTCTGCGGAGCGTGGCGTACGTAGGACTGGGTCAGACATCCGCAAGCATCCTTGGAACCGCGGCATGGTTGATTTTGATTTTCGTCCTCCATCCGGCGGCCTACGGCCGTCTCTCGTGGCTCTTCTCGGTCGCCATGCTCTCTTCGTCGGTCTTCACCTTCGGGCTGGGGGTCGTTATGGCGACATCCTACCCCGAAGAACGAAACGAGGCGCTTCCGGGAACCGTCGTCGCTCTCGTATGGCTCTTCGCCATCGCGGGAGGCGGCGTCACGGCGGGACTCCTCGCGCTTGTCGCGGAGACGCCTCCCGACGAGGCGTTCTTTACGGGAGCGCTCGTTTTTTCCCTGTCGGTTTTTTCCATTCATTTTCATGTGCTCCTCGGCAGGAAACGGTACGAGGCGTACATGTGGGGCTGGATCGGAGCGAGGGCTTCGGCCCTTTTGCTGCCTCTGCTGCTTTATCGTGCTCTGGGTAGCGTGCCGCCGATGCTCCTCGGTCTGAGCGCGTCGTATCTTCTTTTTGGAATAACCTCTCTCGGAGAGCTAAGGCACGGCTTCAACCTCCAATCGCTGCGTGGGAAGGTCGCCTTCTCAGCGAAGGCATGGCTATCGGGGCTGTGCGGCGTTTCTTTGAACTATCTCGATAAAATTCTCATAGGTTTGTTCTTCCCCTTGCAGGTACTTGCCGTCTATCAGTTCTCCTACAGAGTCTTCCTTCTGCTCACCGTTCTGCCCAACACGCTCTTCTTCTACTTGCTTCCCGAGAAGTCGAGCGGGAATGAATCGCGGAGCGCGGAGCGCGTCGGCGTCGGTCTCTCTTTCGTTCTGGCTGCCGCAGCGTATATTCTGGCGCCATGGATCGCGTCGCGCGTCTTTCCAGGATACCGGGAGGGTATCGACACGATCCGTCTTATGGGGCTCGCTGTCGTTCCGATGACGGTCGCGAAGGTGAAAAGCTCCGATCTTCTCTCGAAACGAAGGGCCGACTGCGTGCTGGCGGCGAACCTTTTCGCCGCAGGAGCGGGAGTGTTCGGGGTGCTCTTCGTCTTTGTCAACGACTTCGGACTCCGGGGGCTGGCGTCCGCTATGACGCTTGTCCAGGTCGCTCTCGTCTGCGTGCTCTTCGCATTCCCCCGCTTCCTGAGGGGCGAGCCGAGGAGCGGAAGGGGAGCCGCTCTCGCCGGCCTGGCGCTTTTCTCTCTTGTCGCGGCGGCTTTTTTCAGAACGGCGATGCCGATTGTTCGCATTGAAGAGGAGGGCGCCGTGGTGCAAGGAACCCTTTTCGCGATGGATACAGTCGTCAATGTCCGAATCCGGATGGACGACGAGGTGAAGGGACGGGCGCTGCTTCGCGAATCGTTCAGAGAGATCGAACGCATCGAGAGACTGATGAGCGCCGAGGATGAAGGGGCCGAAATTTACGCGCTCAATGCGAACGCGGGTTCGTGGACGCCCTTGTCCCCCGAGACGATTTCGCTTCTGAAAAGGGCGAAGGAGTATGGCGAGCTGACGCTGGGGGCTTTCGACGTGACGGTGAAACCGCTCGTCGACTTCTGGATGGAGGAAGTGAAGAGGCGGGGACGGGCTCCGGAGAGAGAAGAACTCTCCCGCTTTCTGGAGCTTGTACACCATCGCGATCTTGAGATAGACGAGCGCAACGGACGCGCCCGCCTGCTCAAGAAGGGAATGGGCGTCACACTCGGAGGAATAGCGAAAGGGTACGCCATCGACAGGGTGTGCGGGTTTCTTCTGGAGAGAGGGGTTGAGGGCGGCTTGGTCGAAATCGGCGGCGAGATGCGCGTGTTCGGGTCGAAGACGTGGAGGATAGGGATCGCCGATCCCAGGGCGGAAGGGAAGATGATCGGTGTGATCCCTCTTCGGGACGCCGCCGTAGCGACTTCCGGCGATTACAGGCGGTACCATCTGCTCGGAAGCGAACGAATCCATCATATCATCGATCCGAGGACGGGGGCGACGGCCAAGGGGATCATCAGCGCGACCGTCGTGACGAAGGACTCTCTGTCGGCGGATGCGCTCAGTACGGCGGTCTTCGTCCTCGGTATCGAACAAGGGCTCGCACTGCTCGAGCGTATCGGCGCGGCGGGGGTGTTCGTCGATTCGGAGAGAAGGGTGAGCGTCTCCTCGGAGTGGAGCGCGCGCTTCTGGCGGATACCGGACGAGTGATCGTTCTCCTGGGAACCGTTTTTTCACGCTCTTCGCGATTGCTCTTGACATGCTCGGCGCGAGAATGGAGAATGAAGCCGCGGAGCGCTTCGATGCGCTTCAGCCTTACAGTCAGCGGTCGCCTACGCCGTTTTCAGGGGGAATATGCAATGTTCGAAATGAATTTCACGGTCGAAGCCTGGGGGCGGAGCGTGCTGCTCTCGGGGCGTCTGGACGCCAGGTCGGCTCCGGATTTCGAGAAGGCCGCGCTCGCCGCCGCCGACGAACACCCGGGAGAGCGCCTTTCCATGCTTCTCGATTTCTCCGGGCTGGAGTACATCAGCAGCGCGGGGCTGCGTTCCATTCTCGTACTCGCCAAACGACTCTCCCCTTCGGGCGGGAAGGTAGTGCTCTGCGGCATGTCCGGCGTCGTCGAGGAAGTCTTCGGCGTCTCCGGTTTCGACAGTTTTCTTCCGGTGACGAAGACTCGCGAGGATGCTCTTCGTCTCGTCGGCGCGTAGCGCGCGGGGAGGAGCGAAATGGAGAAGGTCGTCAGGGAGCGTGTTTTTCCTGCTTCACTCGATTCGCTGGCGGATATCCGCGCCTTCATTCTGGAGGAGGACGGCGTGGAGGAGCGGCTTCCGCCGAAGCGCGTGGCCCACTTGGACGTGGCGCTGGAGGAGATCGTCGTGAATATCTGCTCCTACGCGTACGAAACTCCTCCGGGAGAGCTGACTATACGCGTGGAGGAGTCGGTCGAGAGCTTTGCGGTGGAATTCGTGGACAACGGCGTGGCGTTCGACCCGCTGGCCATGAACGAACCGGATGTAAAGCGTCCCCTTGAGGAGCGCGACGCGGGCGGACTGGGCATCCTCCTCGTGCGGCGAATGATGGACGAGGTGCACTACTCGCGCAAGGGGGCGCTGAACACCCTCCGTATCCTGGTGAACACTCCCCGGATGTCGTAAGGGGAGTGTTCATGGTGCGACGCCTTCTCCGGCTTGGGCGGATGATTCCCGCCGTTTTTCTCCCGTTGCTTGTTCTCTGCTGCATCCTGTCCGCTGCCGGGCGGAGCGCGTCTTCGCCCGCCGCTGGAATGACGAAGGCGACGCTGACGCTTCAATGGTACCCGCAGACGCAGTTCGCCGGGTACTATATGGCGTTGGAGAAGGGCTTCTATACGGCGCGCGGCATCGACCTCGAGATCCGGCGCGGAGGTTCCGACGTCGACACCATCGGAGAACTCCGCAAGGGGAAAACGGATTTCGCGACGCTCTTCCTGACGGCGGGGATCCGCTACCGATCGAAAAGCCTTCCCCTCGTGAACGTGGCCCAGATAGTCAATCGCGGTAATCTGCTCGTCGTGGCGTATACAAACCGTAACATACGTTCGCTCAAGGATTTGAACGGAAGAAAAATGAGCCTGTGGGGCGACCATTTCTCCGGCGGGTACAAGAAGGCCTTCAGCGACAACGGCATCTGGCCGGTGATCTTTCCTCAGTTCATCTCCGTGGAGGTCTTCCTCCGCGGAGGAGTGGACGCTTGCAGCGCCATGAGCTATAACGAGTATCTTCGCATACTCCAGGCGGGAAGGCGCCCCGAAGAGCTGACGGTGATCTCCCTCCGGGACGAAGGGTACGACTTCCCCGAGGATGGCATATACTGTACCGAAGAAACGTGGAAAAGGAACCCTCGCCTGGCCCGCGACCTTCGGGAGGCTTCGCTCGAAGGCTGGCGCTACGCCGCGGAACACCCCGACGAGGCAGTCGAGCTGGTGCTCCGCGAAGCCGACAAGTCCGGGTATATAGTGAACCGTCTTCTGTTGCGCCGTATGCTCGAAACGATCCTCCCGTCCGTCTTTCCGGAGAACCCCTCCGAATGGACGCCTGGCGTGCTTTCCCGGGCCGATTACGAACGTACCTTCGACATGATGCGGTCCGTTTTCGTCGAGATGAACGAGACGGTTCCCTACGAGGTCTTCGTTCCTGGGAGCGACGAGCGATGAAAGAACATTTTTTCCCTCTCTTTCCGGATGGACGCAGAGGCGTCTCCATCGCGGCGAAGCTTGCACTGACGATCGTCGCCGGCGTCGGCGCCATCTTTCTCGCCATCGTCTTCTACGGCTATTCCACTTCTCGTGAGGCGCTGGAGGAGGAGTTTCAGGGGCGCATGGAAAATCTCGGCAGAGCGGCGGAAAGCCGCTTTCTCCAGATACCCGTGGTTGCGGAAGCGGTGACGCGCGATCTCGCCTTGATGCTCTCTCTTTTCGAGCCCTCCCCCGAGAAGATTCCCGAGATGATGAAGGAAATGCTCGCATCGCACTCGCAAGTTACCGGGCTGTACGTCGGGTTTTCCAGGCAGGCGACGAACCCGCGATTCCGCAATTTTTGTCCGTTGGTCTTCCGCCAGGACAATTCGATCCAGTACAAAAACCTCGCGGAGGAGATGGACTGGACGGTCCAGGACTGGTATCAGCTCCCCCTGCAGATGGCGCGACCTCTGTGGACGGAGCCCTTCTTCGCGGATGAACGCGCCGAGTCGATGATGATCAGCTACGGCATCCCGGTCTACGACGCGCACTGGCGGTATATGGCCTCCATCGGCGCATCTTTGGAGCTGCACTGGTTGGCCGACATCATCTCGACGATGGATATCGGCGGCCGAGGCTACGCCTTCCTCGTGACGTCCAACGGCGCCTTCGTCTCCCACCCGAGGCGGGAGCTGTTGATGCGCGAGACGCTCTTCACCGTGGCCGAGACGGAAAACCGGCCCGACCTGATCCCCCTCGGACACAGAATGATACGGGGAGAGAAGGGGGTCGCCTCTCTGTACGACCCGCTTCGCGGCAGACTTCTGGTCTTCTTCCGGCCGGTGGGAAACATCGGCTGGTCGCTCGGTATCGTCTTTCCGGAGGAGGAGGTCTTGGACGACATCATCCAGCTACGCCGCGTGCAGACCTTCCTCGGTTTGGGCGGGATGTTCGCCATGCTGCTGATGGTCTTTTTCATCTCCAACAGAATCAGCGGACCGATCCGCAGGCTGAAGGACGCAACCACGCTTCTCGCTGCGGGCGATCTGCACGCGCCGCTTCCCCCCGTCACCGGCCGGGACGAGGTGGCCCTGCTCACGGGCTCGTTCGCCTCCATGAGAGAGAATCTTCTGCTGCATCTGGAGCGCCTGAAGACGGAGACCGCCGCGCGCGAGCGCATCGCCAGCGAGCTGGACATCGCCCGGTCGATTCAGATGAGCCTCGTTCCCCGCACCTTCCCCCCCTTCCCGAAGGACGGGCGCATCGACCTCTACGCACGCCTGGAGCCCGCCCGCGAGGTCGGGGGCGATTTCTACGACTTCTTCCACACCGACGACGACCATCTGCTGCTCGTCGTCGGAGACGTCTCGGGCAAGGGAATTCCCGCCGCGCTCTTCATGGCCGTGACGCGGAGCTTCGTCAAGGCGCTCGCCGTTTCCTCCGGAAGCTGCCCGCCCCCCGGCGCGCTGATGGCGGCGGTGAACGACCGAATCGCCGAGGGAAACGACGCCTGCATGTTCGTCACGCTCTGTTTCGTCATTGTGGATCTTCGGGACGGTTCGTTCCTCTATGCCTGCGGAGGACACCCCTTTCCCAGGCTGATGGGGCTGGAGGAGGCGACGGCGCTTCCATCGGTGAAGGGGCCTCTTGTCGGCGCGATGGGGGGTATGGTTTTCGAGGAGGGCGGCGGAACGCTTCGGCAGGGAGAGGGGCTCTTCCTCTTTACGGACGGTGTAACGGAAGCGTTCAACGCCGAGGAAGCTCTTCTGAGCGAAGGGCTCATGGACCGCTGGCTCGGCGAGATGCGCGCGCTCGGCAGCGAAGAGTTCGTCCGGGAGATGCGCCGTCGCATAACGCTCTTCGCGGGAGGAGCGGAGCAGTCCGACGATATCACGCTGCTCTGCTTCCGCTACACCGGAGGCGGCAGAGAAAACTAACGACAAAAAAATGCACGGGGCCGGAGGAGCCTTCTCCGGCCCTTTTTCTGTGCGTACTGCATTGGAGCGCAACTATTTAAAAAAAGGGAACATCTCCCGTTTTTCACTGATCCAGCGGATTGCAAGGGACTCCGTCCATGTTTTGGACGGGTTGATGACGAGGTCAAGCGTCACCGCGAGAAGCACGATGGTAATGCAGATAAAGACGGTATAGAACACGATCCGAAGCTGTTTTGCGAAGAGGGATGGCTGCTGCGCTTTCTGGACTTTCTTTTTATTTTCGACCATGCGCGATCATCTCCTTTGTCTCTCTGCTGCTTTCTTTGAATTATACACGCTTTCCTTTCGTTTGATCGGGACTTTTGCCCCGTGTCAAGGAAGAGGGTAGAATAGAACGAGAAGAGTCTTCCGGTATTCGTAACCGAGGAAGACGGAAGGAGGAGCTGTATGCGGAACTTTACATTTTACGCCCCGACGAAGATCGTCTTCGGAAAGGAGACGATCCCCCAGATAGGAGAGATTCTTGCGGCGGACGGAGTGTCCAGGGTGGTCATGGTGCTGGGAGGTGGCTCGGTCTTCAAGAACGGAGTGCATGCGGCCGTGACCGCATCGCTCGACAAGCACGGCGTTGCGTTCTCCGAGATGGACGGCGTGCGTTCGAATCCGCGCCTGACGAAGGTCAGGGAGATCATCGACCGGCTTCGTTCAGAGAAGGCGGCCGCGGTGCTCGCCGTGGGCGGAGGAAGCGTCTTCGACACCGCCAAGGCGGCCGCGCTCGGCGCGCTCCACGACGGAGACGTCTGGGACTTCTTTTGCGGAAAGGCGCAGCCGGCGAAAGCGCTTCCGGTTTACGGCGTGCTCACCGCCTCCGGAACGTCGTCGGAGATGAACCACACCGCGGTCGTCACCCGGGAGGAGGACGAGAGCAAGTGGGCCGTCTACTCCCCCTTGCTCTTCCCGAAGGTCTCGATCATCGACCCTTCGGTACAGGCCACGATCCCGGAGAACCAGACCGTAAGCGGCGGCATCGACGCGATCACCCACGTGCTGGAGGCCTATTTCGTGGACGCTCCGGGGCTCGACTTCGTGCAGGACTACTGCGAGACGCTCGTGCGGGCGATGATGCGCCGCATCCCCGAACTCGTGAAAAATCCGGCCGACTACGAAGCGCGGGCGGAGCTGGCGTGGTGCTGCACTCTGGCGCACAACGGCATGAGCAACGTCGGACGGCCTGCGCGCGGCGACTTCGCCTCGCACAGGATAGAGCACTCGGTCAGCGCGATCTTCGACGTGCCGCACGGAACGGGGCTCGCGATCATCATGCCCGCATGGATGGCGTACGTGTGCAAAAATGCGGAGCCGCTCTTCGAGCGCTTCGCGGCGAACGTCTTCGGCATCCGGGACGGTGAAAACAGAGCGCTCCGCGGTATCGCGGCGCTGAAGGACTACTTCCGTTCGCTCGGCTCCCCGGTGGCGCTCCGGGAAGTCGGCGTCGCCCAAGCCGATCTTCCCCGCATCGCGGACAACGCGGCGAAGCTGGCCCCGCTGGGCGCGGTGCGGAAGATCGAACGCGACGACATCCTGAAAATACTCGAACTGGCCTGGTAAACGGACTGCGGATTCCGCACTTCCGAGCCGATGCCGTTTTTAGAGCCCCTCTACCAGCGGTCGCGGTGCACTCTCCCCGCGTCGTAGCGCGAGGGGCTCTCCTTTGTCTCCGCCGGGCGACCGACGGCGATCAGCGAAAAGATTTCGATTCCCTCGGGAATGCCGAAGAGCGCGGCGAGCCCCTTCGAGCGAGGGGTGTTCGGCTGGACGCCCAGCCAGACCGCGCCCAGCCCCTGCGTCTCCGCCGAGAGCAGGATGTTCTGCGTCGCGGCGGCACAGTCCTGCGGCCAGTAGCCGGGGTAGCGTTCCTGCTTCAGATCGGCGCACACCGCGATGACGAGCGGCGCCCGGGGCGTCATCGACGCGTAGGGGTGATGCTTCGGGATCTGCTCCTTAACCGCTTTGTCGGTGATCGCGATGAAATGCCAGGGGCGCTCGTCCCCGGCCGAGGGAGCGCTCATTCCCGCCTCCAAAAGAAGGCGGATCGTCTCCTCGCTCACCGGCTCCTCCGTGTACTTGCGTATGCTCCGCCGTTTCAGAATGATATCCTGCATCGGAACGACCTCCTGTCGGTTCGAGTTTCGCACGCGGGGAGATTCGCTCTCGCCCGTCGTGGTTGCTCCTCCTGGAAAAGGATATTGCTTTTGTGAAATAAAAACAAGTATCATTGTGTTGTTCACCGAGAAGTACGGAGAGCAGGGGGGACTGGAACGAGCCTCCCATTCCCGTCGATCAACGAGATGCAGCTCTTGGAAACTAACCCCAAGGAGATGAATCTATGACCGCATTCGATTCCGGATTCACTGCCGCCGACAGCGGGATCAACGTAGAACGTGCTCGAATTGAACGGGTACGTATGGTGACTCGATGAAGATCCTCCATACCTCAGACTGGCACATCGGCCGCACCCTTTACGGCAGAAAACGGTACGAGGAGTTCGAGGCTTTTCTGGACTGGCTGGCCGAGACGATGCGGCACAATGAGATCGACGCCCTGCTGGTGGCGGGAGACGTCTTCGACACCAGCGCTCCGAGCAACCGCGCGCAGGAACTCTATTACCGATTTCTGTGCCGGGTGGCCGCCTCGTCCTGCCGGCATGTCGTCGTCGTCGCGGGGAATCATGATTCTCCTTCCTTTCTGGACGCGCCCAAGGAACTGCTCAAGGCCCTCGATGTCCACGTGGTCGGAAGCGCTTCGGACCCTCGGGACGAGGTGCTGGTGCTCCGCGATGCGCAAGGCGCTCCGGAACTGATCGTCTGCGCCGTGCCGTACCTCAGGGACAGGGATATCCGCCTCTCGGAGGCCGGGGAGAGCGTCGAGGACAAGGAACGGAAGCTGATCGAGGGGATCCGCTCTCATTACGCAACCGTCGCCGAACTGGCCGAACTGAAGCGGCGGACGCTCGGCGCAGGTATTCCGGTCGTCGCCATGGGGCACCTTTTTACGGCGGGCGGACAGACCGCCGACGGCGACGGAGTGCGCGAACTCTACGTCGGTTCTCTGGCCCGCGTGAACGCCGAAATTTTCCCCGAGAGCTTCGACTACGTGGCCCTTGGACACCTTCACGTTCCGCAAAGAGTGAACGGCTCCGAAACCGTCCGGTACAGCGGTTCGCCGCTTCCAATGGGCTTCGGAGAGGCACGGCAGCGGAAGAGCCTTTGTCTGATCGAATTCCTTGGCGCCGCGCCCTCCGTGCAGCTGCTCGACGTGCCCGTTTTTCAACGACTCGAGCGCGTCGAGGGAGACTGGAACAGCATCTTAAGCCGTATTCTTGAACTCTCACTGACCGGCTCCCGATGCTGGCTCGAAGTGGCGTACGAAGGCGGCGACGTCGTCGGCGATTTGCGTGAACGTGTGGAAGCCGCTCTTTCCGGTACGCAAATGGAGATTCTCCGGATCAAGAACAACCGCATCATCGACCGCGTGCTTGGCCGAATCCATGAAGAGGAAACGCTCGATGACCTGAACGTGGACGACGTGTTCGAGCGATGCCTCGCCGTTCACGAAGTACCCGAAGAGCAGCGGCCGGAACTGCTCCGGACCTATCGGGAAACGCTATCGTCTCTTTACGACGACGATGTGCGGGCGGAGTAGAGGGGTTTTCGATGAGAATACTGCAAATACGCTTCAAGAATCTGAACTCGCTCGTCGGCGAATGGCATATCGACCTGACGCACCCGGCCTTCGCGTCGGACGGCATCTTCGCCATCACAGGTCCCACCGGCGCCGGAAAGAGTACGATCCTCGACGCCGTCTGTCTCGCCCTTTACGGGCGGACGCCCCGCCTGAACAAGGTCACGAAGAGCGGAAACGAAATCATGTCCCGCCGGACCGGCGAATGTTTCGCCGAGGCGACCTTCGAAACGCAGACGGGGCGCTACCGTTGTCACTGGAGCCAACATCGTGCGCATAAGAAGCCGGACGGCGAACTCCAGGCCCCGAAACATGAAATTGCCGATGCCGACTCCGGCGAGCTTTTCAAATCCAAGATCAAAGGCGTAGCCGAGCAGATCGAGTCGGCTACCGGGATGGATTTCGACCGTTTCACCCGCTCGATGTTGCTGGCACAGGGCGGGTTCGCCGCATTTCTCCAGGCCGCGCCGGACGACCGGGCCCCGATCCTGGAGCAGATCACGGGCACCGAGATCTACAGCCGAATATCCGTCCGCGTCCATGAGCGCCGGCGTGAAGAGCGGGAAAAACTGGACCTGCTCCAGGCTGAAACGGCAGGCATCGCGATTCTCGAACCGGAGCAAGAAAAAGAGATCGGACAGTCGCTCGAAACGCGGCAAAAGGAAGAAGCCGACCTTGGGGTCGCGCTTGCCGATACCGGGAAGGCCATTACCTGGCTCGCCGCCATCGATGGTCTGAAGAGGGAAATCGCCGCTCTGGACGATGAGGCACGGGCGCTGCAAAACGATATCGAGGCGTTCATCCCGGATCGCGAACAACTCGACCGCGCTATACGCGCGGCCTCGCTGGAAGGTGCGTACGCAACGCTTGCAGCCGCTCGAAAACAAGAGGCGGATGAGAGAGCGGCGCTGATAACGGAAGAGGAAGGCCTTCCCGGATTGGAATCCTCCGCCAGGGAACAGGCCGGGATGATGCGATCTGCCGAACTGCACACCGCCCGAGTTAAAGAGGATCTGAAAGCAGCCGCGCCCGTATTGCAGAAGGTTCGCTCGCTTGATCAGCAGCTTTCCGATCTGGAAAAAACAGTTTCGGAAGGTGATGCGGGTTGCAAGAAGGATGCGACAAGGATTGACGCAGACAAAACAGCCCGGCTCGGAGAGCGGGAAAAACACGCCGCGGCTCTTGAAGCGCTGCGCCTTGTCGAATCCTACCTCAAGGAGCATGCGCGGGACGAGTGGCTGGTAGGCGGTCTGGCAGGCATTGAAGAACAGGTGAACGGTCTGCTCTTACGGCGGAAAGAAATCCTTCAAAAGGAGAAAGAAACAAAGAAAGCTGCGGATGCGTTGACACAGGCGGCGAAGTCGCTCGAAGAGCGTCGCGAACGCCTCGAAATCCGGAAACAGGAGCTGGAGGGCGCATCACAACAGCTTCAGCGGAGCAAGGATACGTTGAGCACGTTGCTGGGGGACCGGTTGTTGCGGGAATACCGCGCCGAGAAGGATACGCTGCTGCGTGAAATGGCCTTCCTGACGAAAATAGCGGAGCTTGAAGAGCACCGGACGAAACTGGAGGACGGCAAGCCCTGTCCTCTCTGCGGCGCAACTCGGCACCCCTTCGCGGAAGGAAATGTTCCCGCCCCCGATGATACCGAACGGAAGATCGACGCGCTGACCGATCTGATCGGCAAGGCCGAAGAGCATGAAAGCGCGATCAAGACACTCGAAGAAAGTGAAACAGCGGCCCGAACCACTCTTGCCGACGCAGAAAAAAATGAGTTCGCGGCGCTTCATGACAAGAAGACCGCCGAAACAGCCCTCGCCGAGGCACAAACCGGCGTGGAAAAACTCCGGGCAGAATTTTCCGAATGCAGACAAGCATTCGCCGCCAAACTCCTGCCGCTGGGTATCGAGGAGATCTCCGAGACGGAAATCTCCTCGTTGCCCCAAAACCTTGGAGCGCGGTTGAAGGCATGGCAGGCGGAGGTAAAGAAAAAGGCGGATATCGAGAAACGGATCAACGCTCTCGACGGCGAGATTCAACGGCTCGATGCGGTGATCGAAACCCAAAGCGTCGCCCTGGCCGAAAAGCTGGAGCGTCTGGAGATACTGAAAAAAGAATTCGCAGCCGGAAGGGATGCGCGGAAAGCGCTCTACGGAGAAAAAAACCCCGATAAAGAAGAGAACCTCTTGTACAAGGCCGTTTCAGATGCCGAAAGCGCCGAAAAGCTGGCCAGAGAACGGCACGGTGAACTTCAGCGACAATGGGATGCCGCGAAAACCCGTGTCGATTCTCTGAAAAAAAGCATCGACCGACGAACGCCGGAGCTGAATAATCTGAGGCGTGAATTCACCGCAGCGTGCATATCCGCCGGTTTCCCGGATGAAGAACAGTTCCTGGCGGCCATGCTGCCCCCTGACCGGAAGGCCGAGCTGGCGGCTGCGGCCAAGGATCTTGATGATCGTCAGACGGAGCTGAGAGCAAGGCAGAAAGACCGGAAAAACAAATTGGCCGCGGAAATGGACCGGAAGGTTACCGAAGCGTCGCTGGAAGAGCTTGAACCGCGGTATGCGCAGATCGAAGCATCGCTGAAAGCGCTCCGCGATGTCATTGCCGGTCTCAAACACAGGCTGAATGAGAATTCGGCCGCCAAAGCGCGGGTACAGGAGAAACAAGCGGCGATCGAAGCCCGGAAAAAGGAGTGTCGCAGATGGGAAACCCTGCACGAATTGATCGGCTCCTCGGACGGCAAAAAGTACCGCAACTTCGCCCAGGGGCTGACCTTCGATCTGATGGTCGGGCACGCCAACCGGCAACTGCAGAAGCTGACCGATCGCTACTTGCTGGTGCGCGACGAAGCGCAACCTCTGGAATTGAACGTAGTCGACAACTACCAGGCAGGGGAGATCCGGTCCACGAAGAACCTTTCCGGCGGCGAGAGTTTTCTCGTCAGTCTGGCCCTGGCTCTTGGTTTGTCGCATATGGCGGGCAGGAACGTCCGCGTGGATTCGCTCTTCCTTGACGAGGGCTTCGGTACGTTGGACGAGGAAGCCCTCGACAGCGCCCTGGAAACCCTCGCGAGCCTCCAGCAGGACGGCAAGCTGATCGGCGTCATTTCACACGTACCCGCCTTGAAGGAGCGCATCGGTACGCAGATCGAAGTAACGCCTCGAACCGGAGGCAGAAGCCGGATTTCCGGCCCCGGATGTCGCAGGTTGGGCGCTGCGGAACAGGCTGGGGAAGGGGAAAGTTGAGAACAACGGGAAGGGTAGAAAGAGACTGTGCAGTCAGGCGCCGCAAATGTTCAGTCGGGGAGACTTTTGCCGGACGGTGTTCGAGAAGACGCCTTTCGGGCCGTCGAATATCTTGACCCGTTCTATTTGACTGGCGGCACTCCGAGATCTTTGCAGATCTTCTTCGCCAGAAGATTCGATATTTCGGTGTGCCTTGGAACGGCTGAGCGCGTATTCAAGGAAGCGTTCTGCCACCATGAGTGGTTGGCGCCTTCCCGTAACAGGACGCACCCCTGTCCGCGCAGGTAGCGAAGCAACTCTTCCCGCTTCATACCGCGATTTTTACCTTCGTGTAGCCTTCGCCCGCTGCATCGACCGCATCGCTCCGGTTGAGTTCGATCGCTTCGCGCAGCGTGATGCGCAGCGTTTCCGTCAACTCGTCGCGAGTTCTCTCCTGGCAGTTGATTCCCGGGATTTCCTCTATCCAGCCTATCCACCAGTCGCCGTCCTGCTTCATGACGGCGGTGTATTCCGTATTCATGTACATCGCCCCTTTCCTCTTCGCGATGGTTGCCGGGCACTACGCCCCGCATCGAGTCGGCCACGCGCTCTTGATTAAAGAAAGCATAGTATTGATGCGGAATAATTGCAAGCGTATTCGCATCATGAGGAGCGCGTTCAGGCGCTCCTCATGATTGTCGGAATGGCGTCCGTCAGAATGTCGAGGGAGGTCAGGTATTCGGAGAGCGAAATATGTTCCTCGGCGGTATGGTCGAGCTTGCTGTCGCCGGGGCCGTAGGCGGCCATGGGGCAGTTCCACGCGGCGGCGAGGTTGAAGTCGGCGGTACCGCCCTTTGCGAGGAGACGGGGATTCAGGCCGTTCTTCCGGACGGCGAGGCGGAGCGCCCTGGCCGCCGGATTGTTCTTGTCCGCGACGTGCGCCGGGGTGACGGCGAGGACGCGCGCATTCACGCCCCGGCGTCCGGCGAGTTCGACGAGGCGTTCGATCCACTGCTGCGGATCGCTCCCCTCCGGAAGGCGGATGTCGAGGTCGCTCCTGCCCAACCGGCGCCCGTTCTCCTCTCCGTGCATGGAGACGACGGCGCCCGAGGGCCGTTGAATGACCGGCAACTCCGGGGAGTCGACGGACTCCACGAAGGAGAGTATATCCGCCGTGACCCGCACGACCGCGGTGACGGGGCCCGCGTCGCCGCTCCGGTGCGCGCCCCCGTCCGAAGCCGAGAGCGCGATGCGGAGGCTCCCCCTATAGCCGATGGTGACGCCGTCCGCTCCGGAGGGCTCGCCGATGATGCAGGCGGCGGGGGCGTGTTTCGGGATGCGGTGGAGCGCGCCTCTGGAGTCGGCCTCCTCGCCGGTCGCGGCGACGAGCGTGATCTTCCAGTCGGGAGCGAGCGGCGCGCGTCCGCCCGCGACGGCGAAGGCGCAGAGCGGCCCCTTCGCGTCGACGCTCCCGCGCCCCCGGAGAATGTCCCCGTCGAGCGCGTGGGGGGGGCCGCCGGGCACGGTGTCGATATGCCCCATGAGGACGAGTTCGCGGCTTCCGGAGCCGCGCGAGGCGACGACGCTCCCCGCGCCGTCGATCTGCACGCGCTCCCATCCGGCCGCCGGAAGCGCGTCGGCAAGAAACGCGCACGCGTGCTCTTCCCGTCCGCTCAGGCTCGGGATGGCGACGAGGTTCGACAGCAGTTCGACGGCGACGTTCACCGCCCTTCCTCCTTCAGCGCTTCGGCGAAGACCGATGCGGCCTTGCGGAAGTCTTCTTCGACGGCGGGGAAGGGGGGAAGAAATCGCACGACCGACGGCCCGGCGGGGAGCGCCAGCACGCCCATCTCCTGCATCCGTTTCACCACGGGAACGGCCTTGACGGTCAGCTCCACGCCGTTCAGCAGCCCCATGCCCCGGATTTCCGAAATCGACGGCGAGTCGATCCCGGAGAGCAGTTTTCTGAAGAACTCTCCGTTGCTTTTCGCTTTCTCAGGGTAGCCTTCGTCCTCGAGCAGCTTCAGCGAAGCGTGCGACACGGCGAGGGAGAGTGGGTTGCCGCCGTACGTGGAGCCGTGGCCGGAGGCGGAGAAGTCGCCGAGTTCTTTCTTCCAGAGTGTGAGCCCGATCGGTATCCCCCCCGCGACACCCTTCGCGAAGCAGAGAATATCCGGTTCCAGCCCGACGAGCGAACTTGCGGAGAACGCGCCGCAACGCCCCCAGCCGCTCTGTATTTCGTCGCTGACGAGGAGCGCGCCCGTTGTGCGGCACGCCTCCGTGATCGCCTCCCCGAGCGACGGGGCCAGCGGGTGGACGCCGCCTTCGCCCTGCACCGGCTCGACGAAGACGGCTGCGGTGTCCCCGTCCACCGCGCCGGGCAGCTCCTCGGGCTTCACGTGCTGAACGGGCGGCAGAAGATGCGCCCACTCCTTCCGGTACTGCGGATTGAACGTGAGCGAGAGCGAGCCGATCGTCCGGCCGTGGAAGGCGCGCCGCAGCGCGAGCACCTTCTTTTTCCCCGGACGGAGCGATGTCGCGAGCTTCAGCGCGGCCTCTATGGCTTCCGTGCCGCTGTTGCAGTAAAAGACGGAGCGGTCCGGGAGGATGGCGTTCAGGCGCGCCTTGAAACGGTCGCGGACATCCGACCCCATACCGGGGCCGATGGTCCACGGCAGTTCCGCCGCCTCGACGAGCGCCTGTTTCAGCGCGGGGTGCGCGTGGCCGAAGAGCGCCGCGCCGCTGCCGCAGTAGAAGTCGAGGTACTCCCGCCCTTCGCTGTCCCCGACGGTCGCGCCCTTCCCGGACGCGATGCTTATCCCGCGGCTGCCATAGATCCCCGACACAGCAGGGTACCTCCTCCGGAAAGGCCGGCTTCGATCGGCTGCGCGCTTCGGCTGTCCGCGATGAGCACCGTTTCCGCGCCCCCTTCGAGGGCTTCCTTCGCGGCCAGCAGCTTCCGCTTCATGTTCCCCTGCGCGAAGAGTTCGATGGTCTCCCACTCGGAGAGCGAGCCGCTCTCCACCTTCGACGAGGGATCGGACGGATCGCGAAGCAATCCCGGTACGTTGCTGAGGATGGCGAGGACGTCCGCGTTCACCGCCGCTGCCGTCGCCGCGGCCATCCGGTCGCCGTCCACGTTGAGGTTCGATCCCGCGACGGCTTCGTCGGCGGCCAGCGGGGGAAGGAGGGGCAAACCGCCCGATTCCCACACGGCGAAGACGTCCGAAGAGTCGAACGACACGATGGAGCCGCTGAAATTTCCTCTGAGCATCCTGACCTTGCCGTTCTCGACGCTTCGGAGAGAGTCCTTCCGCTTGGCGGACGCGCCCTTCGCCGACGAGGGGTAGAGCGGGACGGCGCGGACGCCGAGACGGCCGAGCGCGCTCACGAGGTCGACCGAGAAGCGACAGCAGGCCGCCTCGAAAATGGCCAGCTCCTTCTCGCCGACGAAACGGCTGCGGAAGCCGCCGGGGCTGGTGACGTAGAGAGGTTCCGTCCCGACCGCCCGGGAAAGGTCCTCCATCATGGAGCTTGCGCCGTGGACGAGCGCCCACTGCTCTCCGCGCCCGATGCGCGCCGCCAGCTCCTCCAGAAGAGGAAGAAATGTATTCCCGCGCGCGCCGCCTATCTTGACCACGCCCCGGAAAGTTTGTGCCGAATGCAGAGTGTTCATGGCAGAAGCTCCTTTCTATAGAATGGTGCGCTACGCCGGGTAGACCGGGAGCATACCAAGCCCTTCGGTTTCGGGCAGGCCGAGCAGAAGATTCGCCGACTGGACCGCGCTTCCGGCGGCGCCCTTCATCAGATTGTCCAGCGCGCAGACCACAACGAGCCGCGTACCGTCCTCGTGCAGCGAAAAGCCGGTGAGGACGCGGTTGCTTCCCGTGACCAGCTTGGGGTCCGGAAGGCGCAGGTGCGAGGGGCGCGCCGGGCAGAGCGAGACGAACGGCTCGTCCGCATAGGCTCCCCGGTACAGCTTCCACAGCTCCGCTTCCTTCACAGGTCGGGAGAGCGAAATCTGGGCGATCATCTGGACGCCGCGGATCATCTCGACCGCCGTCATCGTCATAGTGACGCGCTCCTCGGTGAGATCCAGCTCCTGGAGAATCTCCGCGAGATGGCGGTGACGGAACGGCTCGTAGACGCGGAGCGTCCGGCTGCGGTAGGGGTGGTGGCTGCCGAGCGTCGGCGTCGCGCCCGCCTCGGAGGAACCCACGCGGACCTCGATGCGCACGTCCCCGAGGATTCCCGCTCGGGCGAGGGGGTAGAGGCCGAGGATGGAGCAGGAGGCGTTGCACCCCACGCCGCTCGCGAGCGAGGCTCCTTGCAGCTCCGTGCGGTGCAGCTCCGGAAGCCCGTAGACAGCGCGCTCCAGAAGCTCCGGATGACGGGGGGCCGCGCCGTACCACTTCTCGTAGTCCGCCGCGCTCTTCAGACGGACGTCCCCGGAAAGGTCGGCCACCTTGACCCCGCAGTCGAGATACTCTTTTATCAGAGGCTGGGAGGTTCCGTGCGGAAGCGCCAGGAAGGCGACGTCCGCCTCGTGCTTCAGAGCCTCTTCCGGCGCGCTGAACGCCAGCTCGGGAAACGACGCCCGCAGATGCGGGTGCGTATGCCAGACCGGCTGCCCCTGTTTGCCTCTCGACACCGCGCACACCGCCTCGATGGACGGATGCGCCGCCAAAATCCGGAGGACTTCGCCTCCCGCCATGCCGCTTGCTCCCCAGACAACCGCTCGATACATCGTCTTCATCCCTTCCGAATCAATTCCGCGCCGCGAGGGACCAGACGTGCTCCACGAGCCGCCCCGCGATATCGACGCCCGTGAGTTCGCCGTCGGAGCTGCGGAACTCGGGCTGTCCGTTCACTTCATTCACCATCCAGCCGCCTTCCGGCGTCTCGAAGAGGTCGACCGCGAGCACCTCGCCGCCGATGGCGTCCTGTACCCTGCCCAGAAGCGCCTTGATCTCGGGCGAGAGCGGGTACTTCTCCGGTGTCGCGCCGCGCGCGGTGTTCGTGATCCAGTGCTCGCTGCACCGCTTGATCACCGTGATCGGCTCGCCGCCAAGAATCGTCGCCCGGAGGTCGAAGCCTTTCTTCTCGACGTACTGCTGCATGAAGAGGACGGAGTGCGCCGCCCCCATGTGCGTCTTGTGCTCCGCGACGGCTTCCAGCGCGTCCTGGTCGTTGATCTTCGCGAGGAGACGCCCCCAACTGCCCGTCGCGGGCTTGATCACCAGCGGATAGCCGAGGCGCTTCGCCCCCTCGATCGCCCCCTCCGGAGAGAAGGCCACCGCGTACTCCGGCTGCGGAATTCCGGCGGCGTCGAGCTTCGCGGCGGTGACGATCTTGTCGGCGCAGAGGGCCATTACTTCGGAGGAGTTCACCGCGAGCACGCCGCGCGACTCCAGCAGCACCGCGAGCGCGGAGTTCTGCGTCTGGCTCACGCACCGGCAGAGCGCGACGTCGCCGGAAGCGCCGGGAATATCCGGCCACATTCCGTCGCTTACGTTCACCGCCGAAAAGCGAATCCCCCGCTCCTCGGCGGCTTTGAACAGCAGCTTTTCCTCCGTGCGGAGGCGGGTGTAGAAGATGAAGAAGTGTGCCATCTACTCTCCCCAGTCCTCTTGGACCTCGGGGGCCTCGGCGATCGTGAGAGGATTCAGAGAAACCACTTCGAGCTCCGTCCCGCAGTCGGGGCAGGTAAGCAACTCGCCCTCCATGACCTCGGCGGGCAGCACGACGTCTCCTTCGCAGACAACACATTGAACTTTAGTTGACATAAAACATCCCTCCAAAACAAAGTTTAACAATGGGGGGATTTTAAACCTGAGTTCTCTTTTCGTCAAGTAGAAAAAATAATGTTCCTTTTTTCTGTATGTTTCGAGGCTATGAGCGGCAGCAGATAGTCTATGGGGGCAGTCCGTATGCGGAAGGCAGCGCCTGGGCCGAGGGATGTCGATTTCAGGGGCAGTTGTCAAGGATGACAATCCGTATCGAAGCACCGGCGAGCACCGGCGGTGCCCCCTCTGTCCGCGGATTCGGGGTTTCGTACTCCGCTTGACAAAGGGAGGTTCGATGTATAAAATAGTAATTGATTACTATCTTTTGAGCGAAAGAAGGTTTTGTCATGGCGAACAAAGGAAAACATCTCCCGGCGGAAGAGCGGCGCGCCGTCATCGTCGAGACGGTGCTCTCCCTCTCGGCGGAGGGAAATCCCTCGGAGATTACCACTGCGGCCATCGCCGAGAGGATGAACCTGACCCAGGGAGCGTTGTTCCGCCATTTTCCCAGCAAGGACGCCGTTTGGAGCGCGGTTATAGAGTGGGTCGCGGAGCGGCTGCTCTCACTGGTAGAGCGCTCGGTGAAAAAAGCCGCCAGTCCGCTTTCCGGTCTTGAAGCGGCTTTTCTGGCAAACGTTCATTTTGTGGCGGAGCACCCGGGGGCGCCGAGAATTCTCTTCAGCGAACTTCAGCGTACCGGCGGAAGTCCCGCGCGAGATATCGCACGCTCGCTGATGAAGCGGTACGCGGAGCGGCTTTGTTTGCTCGTCGAAGAGGGAAAACGGCGGGGAGAAATCCGGCACGACGTTCCCCCCGAGGCCGCAGCGCTCCTTTTCATCGGTGTTGTCCAGGGGTTGGCCCTCCAGTCGCTTCTTGCGGGCGACGCGAAGAACATTCTTCGCGAAGCCCCCGGAGCATTCGAAATTTTCCGGAGGGGGATCGAGGAGGTGAAGTGTCCATGAAGAAAGGATCGACAAGAGGAAGAACGCTTCCGATAGCCGCCGTGCTGCTTCCGCTCGGCGCACTCTTCGTCTACGTGATGATGAATTCGGGGCCTTTCGCTCCGGTTTCCGTCACAGTGACGGAAGTCCGGGACAGGGAGATTTCGCCCGCGCTCTACGGCATCGGTGTCGTCGATTCCCGGGCGGTCCACAGAATAGGAGCGACATCGCCCGGAAGGCTGCTTCGGCTCGACGTCCATGTCGGCGAAAGAGTCGCCGCCGGGCAGACGCTGGGAGCGATGGATCCCGTCGACATGAAGGAACGGATCGAGGCGCAGACGGCTGCGGTACGGCGTCTGAAATCGGTAGTCGCGGCAGCCGGTGCACGGGTCTCGGAGACGGCCGCCAGGAAAGAGTACGCCGAAACGCAGGCGCGCCGCTACGAGAATCTGTTGAAGACGAAGGCCGTGAGCGTCGAGGCGGCCGACGCGAAGCGCCAGGAACGCCTTGTAACTGCGGCGGCGTGGTCATCCGCGCACGCCGACGCGGAGGCTGCGCGCGCGGAGCTTGCCCGGTCGGAAGCGGATCTGAAAGCGCTTCTCGCGCGGAAGGACGAACTCGTGCTCGTCTCGCCTGTCGACGGACTTGTGGCCTCCCGTGAAGCGGAGCCGGGGACCACCGTTGTCGCAGGGCAGACCGTGCTCCAGGTAGTGGAGGAGGCGCTCTGGATCTCCGTGCGTTTCGACCAGGCCTCCGCATCGGGACTCGGGGCCGGGCTTCCGGCGGACATCGTCCTTCGTTCGCGCCCCGACGAGATCTTTCCGGGCAGCATTCTGCGGATCGAGCCGCTTGCCGATGCCGTCACGGAGGAGCTGCTGGCGAAGGCAGTCTTCGAAAAGACTCCTTCCGTCCTGCCCCCTCTCGGAGAGCTGGCGGAGGTGACGGTACGCCTCCCCGCCCTTCCGGAGGGACCTGTTGTTCCGGATGCCTCGCTGCAGCGTTTCAAAGGGCGCGTCGGTGTCTGGACGATGGAGAACGGTTTGATCGCGTTCCGGCCGGTGACGGTCGGGCGACGTGACCTGAACGGCTTTGTGCGAATCCTCGAAGGCCTTTCGGGAGGAGAGCGCGTCGTGGTTTACAGCATGAAGGCGCTGACTCCACGAAGCCGTGTGAAGGTTGTGGAGCGCCTCGGAGGTGACGACGCATGATCAGCCTGGCCCGCCGGGACATTCTGCACAGCTGGGGAAAGTTCGTTCTTACCGGGATGGGGCTCGGTCTTCTCATCGGCGTGACGCTCACCATGGGCGGAGTCTACCGCGGTATGGTGGACGACGCGAAAGTCCTCCTGGACAACAGCGGGGCCGATCTCTGGGTCGTGCAGCGGGAGACGCTCGGCCCCTACGCCGAATCGTCGAGCATCTACGACGACGCGTGGCGGAGCGTTTCGGGAATGCCGGGAGTGGAGACGGCGGCCAACGTCACCTACCTCACCACGCAGATACGGCGCGGCGGGGAGGATGTCCGCGCCATGGTGGTCGGTGTCTCGCCCGGCGTGCCGGGCGCTCCGGGGCGGCCGGGCTACTTGATCGCAGGCCGGCATATCGCGCGCAGTCACTACGAAGCCGTCGCCGACGAAGCGACGGGGTTCCGCCCCGGCGATTCGATCCGGATCCGCAGGAACAGCTACACCGTGGTCGGTCTCACGCGGAGGATGGTCTCCTCGGGCGGTGATCCGATGGTCTTCATTCCCCTGAAGGACGCCCAGGAGGCGCAGTTCCTGAAGGATAACGACTCCATCCTGCAGCAGAGGCGGAGAACCGCGGCGAATCCTTCGCTGAACCGCCCCGGCGTTCCGGGACTGCTCGACGGCGTGATCGCCTCGCAAAGCGGCAACCCCTATGTGAATGCCGTCCTGGTACGCCTTCTTCCGGGGGCTGATCCCGAAGGGACGGCGGAACATATCAGACGGTGGATGCGTCTCGAAGTCTACACGAGGGGGCAGATGGAGGAGATCCTGCTCGGAAAGCTGATCGCGACGTCGTCGAAGCAGATCGGCATGTTCCTGGTGATCCTGGCCATCGTGAGCGCGGCCATCGTCGCCTTCATCATCTACACGCTGACCCTCGGGAAAATACGGGAGATCGCAGTCCTCAAGCTCATCGGCACGAGAAACCGAACGATCGTCGGGATGATTCTCCAGCAGGCGCTTGCCCTCGGCATCCTCGGTTTCCTGATCGGAAAGATCTCGGCGACCTTCTGGGCGCCGATCTTCCCGAAGTACGTCTTGCTGGAGGTTCGCGACGCGGTGACGGGGCTCGGCGCGGTGATCGTCATGTGCGTGCTTTCGAGCCTTCTGGCGATAAGGGTCGCCATGAGGGTGGACCCGGCGGAAGCGATTGGGTAGGTGGTGTCGATGAACGGCATAAAAATAGAAGGGGTGAGCAAGCGATACGGATCGGGCGAAACCGCCGTGGATGCGCTCAAGGGAGTCGACATGGAGGTCGAACCCGGAGAGGTCGTCGGGCTCATCGGCCCCTCCGGCTCCGGGAAGAGCACGCTGCTCAAGTGTCTCGGCGCCGTCGTCGAACCGACCGGCGGCAAGATGACGCTCGGCGGAGAGACGATCTACGACGGGGTGTGGAAAATCTCCGATCTGCGGGCGCTGCGGCGGGACAGGATCGGGTTCATCTTTCAGGCGCCTTATCTCATCCCGTTCCTTGATGTGCTGGACAACGTCGCGCTGGTCCCGATGCTTTCCGGATACTCCGACGGGGACTCGCGCGCCCGCGCACTGGAACTCCTGGAGGCGCTCGACGTGGCGCATCGGGCCGCCGCCATGCCGTCGCAGCTTTCGGGAGGCGAGCAGCAGCGCGTCTCGATCGCGCGCGCACTGGCGAATCGCCCCCCCGTCATCCTCGCGGACGAGCCCACGGCGCCGCTGGACAGCGAACGGGCGCTCTCGGTGGTCCGGATTCTAAACTCTATGGCGAAGCAGTACGAGACGGCGATCATCGTCGTGACGCACGACGAGAAGATCATTCCGACCTTCCGCCGGATCTACAGGATCCGCGACGGAAGGACGGTGGAAGAGGCCGGCGAGGGCAGACGGACGAGAGAATCGAGTCCGTATTGAAGAGACGAAGATTCTTCTTGACATAAATAAGAATTGAAGTACCATAATACCTATAATGGGTAGAGCGAAAGTGTGCGAGCGTCTGAAAAAACGGCGGTGCAGTACGGCGGTCCGCCGCACGCTCCGCCGGAGAGAGAACCGGAGACGAAAGGGGAGATTGATGTGACTTTTGCGCTTTCAGCGGCGGATGTCTTCGAGGCCGCGATCCTGCTGGAGGAGAGAGGAGCGCGCTTCTACGCCGATGCGGCGGTACGCTGTACGGGCGAGGCGAAGAAGCTGCTCTCGGGGCTGTCGTCCATGGAGAAGAACCATGCGGAACGCTTCCGGAGTATCCTGAAGGGGCTCCGCGCGTCGTCCTCCGCTCCGGAGCCCCGGCCGGAGGACGCCGCACAGTATCTTGAGGCGCTGACCTCCGACAGGATATTCACCGAAGCGATCAGCATCGGGGCAAAAGAGAGCTACCCGGAGATCCTCGAAAAGGCGATCGTCGTCGAGAAGAACTCCGTCTTCTTCTACACCGCGGTGAAGGACATCCTCTCGTCGAAGATGGAGGCGAAGGACGTCGACCGCCTTATCGCCGAGGAGATAGGGCACTTCCATTCGCTCACGGACGCGCTTCGCATCCGGCGGGAACGGAACGGGGGGGCGTAGCGATGTACTCCTTCTCCTTCTCGCTGGAGGAGTTCTCCCGCGTTTTCGACGCGCTGGGCGAGCGGTACGCCCTCTCCGGGCCGAGGCGTTTTCCCGGCAAGGGGCGCTTTTCCGGCACGGACCTGGTGAAGTACGCGCCGCTCGCCTCTTTCGACGAGCTGGAACTGGACGAGAAGAGCGGCATGTCGCCCAAGTCGCTCGTCTTTCCGCCCGACGAGACGACCTTCTACTTCAACGGCGACGAATTCACCGAGGCTCCGCTCGAGGACGAGCGGGAGACAGTCGTCTTTCTGCGTCCCTGCGATATCAACGGCTTCCGGAGGCTCGACGCCATCTTTCTGGAGAACGGCGGAACCAAGGACCCCTACTACATGCGCCGCAGGGAGAAGCTCCACTTCTTCATGATCGAGTGCGCAACCTCGTTCGAGAACTGCTTCTGCGTCTCCATGGGGTCGAACGTCGCCGGGGAGTACGCCGTCGCGCTGCGCTTCGATCAGGATTCTGTCCTCGTCCAGGTGAAGGACGAGCGCTTCGCCGGTCTCTTCGCCACTGGGGCGCCTTCCGAATTTTCGCCCGAGTTCGTCCGCGAGAACGCGCGAACCGTCGAAGTCCCGGACGTCGACGAGATGCCCCCGGAACTCTTCCTGCACCCGCTGTGGGAAGAATACGACGCGCGCTGCATCGCCTGCGGCCGGTGCAATACCTCCTGCGTCACCTGCACCTGCTTTTCCACGCGGGACATCTTCTACGCGGACAGCCGCCGCTCCGGCGAGCGCCGCCGCGTCTGGGACGGCTGCCACCTCGACGGGTTCACCGACATGGCCGGGGGGCACTCCTTCCGGAAGAAGAAGGGGGAGCGGATGCGCTTCAAGACCTTCCATAAGATATACGACTTCAAAAAACGCTTCGGCTACAACATGTGCGTCGGGTGCGGCAGGTGCGACGACGTCTGTCCGGAGTACATCTCGTTCGCCGAGTGCATCAACAAAGTTGCCGCCGCCCTGAAAGGAGGGGACGCGAAATGAAGGAGAATCCTTACCGCCCCTTCCCGGCAAAAATCACCGGGATCAAGGCGGAGACGGACTGCGAATTCACGCTGACGGTCGCCGCTTCCGTTGCAATGACGCCAGGGCAGTTCTTCCAGGTCTCCCTGCCGAAGATCGGCGAGGCCCCCATCTCGATCAGCGGCTTCGGACCGGACTGGATCCAGCTCACCGTCCGCGCCGTCGGGCGGCTCACGAACGCCCTGCAGGAGCTTCGTACCGGAGAGAACCTCTTCATCAGAGGCCCCTACGGAACGGGCTTCCCGCTGGATACGTTCCGCGGGAGCAACCTGGCGATCGTGGCCGGAGGTTCCGGCACGGCCCCCGTTCGTCCGCTCATCCGGGGCGCGCTCGACGGAACGCTTCCCGTGCGCTCTCTGCGCGTGATCGCGGGGTTCAAGTCGAAGGAGAGCCTGCTCTTCGCCGACGAGTTCGACGAGTGGCGCAAGAAGGGCGAGGTCTTCGTCACGATCGACAAACCGCAGGAGGGGTGGGACGGTCCGACGGGGCTGGTCACCGAACACATCCGCGCGATGAAGCTCGACGACCCCGCCGACGTGCGGTTCGTCGTCGTGGGCCCGCCCGTGATGATGAAGTTCGCCGTTGCGGAGGTCCGCCTGCTGGGCGTGCCGGAGGACAATATCTGGGTCTCCTTCGAGCGCCTCATGTCCTGCGGCCTTGGAAAGTGCGGGCACTGCAAGATAGACTCCGCCTACATCTGCCTGGACGGGCCGGTATTCCGCTTCTCCCGAGCCGCCGGGCTCATCGACTGAGAGGTGACGCGAGATGACCCTCGACCTCGACAGAAAGAAAGTCACGAAGAACGCCTTCCGCGTCACGAAGGTGCGCGGCGCAACGGCGATCCGCGTCCGCGTGCCGGGCGGACACCTCGACGCCGAACTCATGAAAACCATCGCGCAGATCGCGGAGCGGTTCGGGGACGGCACGCTCCACATCACCATCCGGCAGGGCTTCGAGATTCCGAACATCCCCTTCGAACGGATGCCCGAGGTGAACGCGGCGCTCGCGCCGATCATCGAACGCCTTGAGCTGCCGCACGGGGTGAAGATCGAGACCCCGTCGGAAGGCTACCCTGCGGCGGGGATGCGGAACATCTCCGCGTGCATCGGCGCGCGCGTCTGCCCCTTCGCCAACACCGACACGACCGCCCTCGCGCAGAAGCTCGAAGCGCTCGTCTACCCCAACGACTTCCATACAAAGATCGCCGTCACCGGCTGCCCCAACGACTGCATCAAGGCGCACATGCAGGACTTCGGCATCGTCGCCACGTGCAGGCCCGAATACGACTACGACCAGTGCATCGGCTGCGAAGCGTGCGTCGACGCGTGCAGGCAGAAGGTGACTGGAGCGCTCGGGATGCAGGACGGCAAGGTGGTCAAGGACGACCGCCGGTGCATCGGCTGCGGCGAGTGCGTCCTGGCCTGCCCCGTGGCCGCGTGGACGCGCGCCCCCGTCACGCTCTACCGGCTGCTCATCATGGGGCGCACCGGAAAGAAGAACCCGCGCCTCGCCATGCCCTTCCTCGACAGGGTGACGGAGGATGTCGTCCTCAAGGTGATCAAAAACACCCTCGACTACGTGGACAAACACATCCTGCGGAGCCTCGTCAAGGAACACATCGGCTACATCGTGGACAGGACGGGGTACCCCGTCTTCCGCGACGCGGTGCTCGAAGGAGTGCAACTGAACCCCGAGGCGCGGATCGCGAAGACGATGCACTGGCCGGGGTACTATACGCTGGACGACGGGAATATGAAGCAGGCGGAGTAGCGGTCGGACGTTTCCGTGCGGAATAGAGCGCCGTATCAGCGGAGGGGAGCGCCGGTCCAGGCCGGAACTCTCCTCCTTTTTTTATCCTCGCCGGAAGCCGGGCGTGCGGACAAGATCGGCGGCCTCTTCGCCGCCCAGCGCCCGCAGAGCGGCGAGAAAGCTCTCCTCCGGAGGGCAGAAGATGTCGAGACGCTCCCCTGTGAAGGGGTGCGGGAGAGCGAGCCGGACGGCGGCGAGCAGCAGGCGCGAACAGCCGAACTGCTCGCGGAAGAAGCGGTTGTGACGGCCTTCGCCGTAGGTGGTGTCCCCGACGAGCGGATGGAAGATGTGCTTGAAGTGGCGCCGTATCTGCCGCCGTCTTCCCGTGAGCGGACGCGCCTCCGCCAGCGAGTAGCGCGTCGTCGGATGCTTCGACACCGCGAAGGGCGTCTCGAACACGGCGAGGCGGCGGAACTCCGTCACGGCCTCGCGAACCTTCGGCGGCTGCGCGGACGCTCCGCCGAGCCCTCCCAGGTCGTCCGCAAGCGGATGATCGACGACGCCCGCCTCGGGAATCCATCCGCGCACGACCGCGAGGTAGGTCTTCTCGACGAGCCCGTTGCGGAAAAGCGAGAACCCCTCCTTTGCCGTCTCTCGGTCCGCGGCGAAGAGAAGCACCCCGGACGTCGGGCGGTCGAGCCTGTGGAGCGGATAGAGATACCTCCCCGTCAGCTCCCGCGCTTCCTGGAGCGCGAACCGCGTCTCATGTCGGTCGAGCGGCGAACGGTGCACCAGCAGCCCCTCCGGCTTGTGCACCGCGACGAACCGTTCATCCTCGTAGAGCAGGCGGAGTGGTTCCGTTGCCATGCGTGCTGTCGTCGATTCTTCGATCATCCTGTCCCCTCCTTCCACGACACGAATACCCGCTCTTGCCGGGCGATGTTCCCGTGCGCATGGAACATCGTACCACGCATACCGGCGACTGCCAAAGGCGAAGGAACCGGGCAATCCATTGTGTGAGTATCGGACTAACCGCAAATCCCGCCACTCATGCAGAGGGGTTTTTCGTACGCATGCTATAATTTCGTCGAAAGGAGGTGTTCGCGCATGTTGCTGGCTAGCACCGAAAAGCAGGAGCTTTTTCAGTTGATCGATCGCCTGCATGAAGACGACGTCGGAAAGGTCTTGAGCTATGCTTCCTACTTGCGATTTCTGGAAGAGAGAGAGGACGCCGAGGATATCGCCTGCGCCGAAGCTCGTGAAGACGAACCCGCCGTGCCCTTGAGCGACGTACTGAAAGACTACGAGGAGAAATATGGGCCACTTCGTCGAGTTTAAACGCTCGGCGCAGAAAGAACTCGCCAATCTTCCTCAGGATATCCACGCCCGCGTGCTTCGCGCCGTGATGGATCTCTCCGAAAATCCGAGGCCGGCAGGCTGCAAAAAACTCTGTACGGAAGATCTGTGGCGCATCCGTGTGGGTAACTATCGCGTCGTGTACGAAATCCTGGACGATGCGTTGGTTGTTCTGGTGATCACGATTGCGCATCGCCGCGAAGTCTATCGCGCCCTATAGCTCTTCCGCGTTTTCCCGCCACTCCGGTTTTGCTAATCGAAACAGGCATCTTATCGAGCGCAGGAGAGAAGTAATGGATATCGTCACCAAGATACGAAATCTCTGTTTATCCGAAGTCGACTGGGTGAAGGAAGCTGGAAGAGCGTTCGCGGATTCGGCGGACGATCTGTTCGATCTTTTCGCCGAACGAAAGGCGCCGTCTCCGGAGTTCAAGTCCCGATTGGCGCATACCTTCTCGGATGTGAACAGCGCGCTTGCTGCGTGCGGGATGGAAAAAATAGAGGGAGAATCGGAACGCGAGATCGCCGCCGCGTACTTCGCCTATTGCAAAGGCGTCATCGAGAGCGGAATGTAGGTCGCACATCTGGAAGAACCACCACAAAGTAATGCGAACGAAAAGGCATTTATGAATTTTTGACTTGTAACGCTTATGGCGTTATTATTCTCTATGGAGGAGGTGGTTTTATGGGTGCGCGCGTTACGAAAACCAAGCGTCCCGGATTCCGCAGCGTCAATGTTCGGCTTGTTGCCCGGGATAAGGAGCTGGCGGAGAATATCTTCAGGAAAGTCGGTTTGACTCCCACGGAGGCGATTCGTCTCTTTTACCGGCAGACCATCAACACGGGAGGCATCCCTTTCGGGCTCGTTTTACCGGAAGAAACTCTGGCCGCCATGCGGGAAGCTGAGTCCGGCACGGCGGAAGAAATATCGCTGGATGACCTGAAGGCCGAGCTGGATGCGATCTGTTAGGCAAACTAGGCAAACGGCGGCGTTCAAGCGCGATTTTAAGCGGGAGAGCAAGAGGGCTTCGCGCCATATTCTCAAGGAGCGTCTTTGGGGAGTCGTCGCCGCGTTGACGATGGGGAGCCCTCTCGACCCGTCGTATCGCGATCACCCGCTTGGAGGAAGCTGGCGAGGACATAGGGAGTGTCACATCGCCCCGGATCTGCTGTTGCTCTATTATCTATCGGAAGATGCTCTTACCTTGGTGCGTCTCGGAAGCCATGCGGACCTTTTCGGACTTTGAAGATGGCAAGCTTGTTGTAAAGATCGAGTCCTCGCTGTCTTCTTCCTTCTCGGTCTGTTCTCCTCCAGGGGCGTTTATACGCCGACCTTTATTCGGAGCGGCAGCCCGAGCGATGTCGCAAGGTTGATCAAGGCGTCGAGAGAAAATTCGGAGAGCGTTCCCTCCCGTAGCTCGTCCATTCGCGGGAACGTAACGCCGCAACGACGCGCGGCTTCCTCGCGGTTCCACTTCGGTTCGAGGCTGAACGAGACGATCTCGTCCATGAGTTCCGCTCGGAGACGAAGGTTGGCTGCCTCTTCGGGGGTGTCCGCGAGAGCGTCCCGGACGCTTTCGAAGTATGTGGATTCAGTCATCGTGTTCACCTCGCATCAGATCGGAAAAACGCGCTCGCCCAACTCGATCAAGGCGGAAAGGAGTCGTTCGTTCGGAGGAGACGGTGTGCGCGGCTTCGTCGGCAAAGCTCCTTTTCGACAGCCGGACGCTCCATGTGCAGCGGATTGAGCGTATCTCTACCTTCCCTTGCGTTTCTCCAGTCTTTTCCCGATCAATCGGTAGATCTCTTCTTTTTCCCTCTTGCCGATCCCCCATATTTCAACGACTTCGACCCTCTCCGGCGTAATCAGGCGATAGACGATTCTAAACTTTTTTCCGTGGGCGTATATCTTCAGAAAACCGGTAAGGTCGATGTTGAACTTGTGCCCCAACCGTTCTCCAAGAAAGGGATTCTCGGCCAGTTCGGCCAGTTTCTTATTCACATCCTTGCGAACGCTTCCGTCCAGCCTTGTATATTCATCAGCAGCTTCAGGGAGGAATTCAATGGAAAACGACATCACTCTTCCCGTATTTCCGACCAGGGTATATTCTTCCGGGGATCGTAGCCGGACAAGCGTTTTTGAACGATATCGTCGATTTCAAAATACTCGAACATCTCCTCGAGGTTCGCCAAATACTCGTATTCTTCGAAGGGAAGCAGAACAGCCTCCATGGTGTTGTTCTTTAAAATATAGACGGGCTCGCCGGTTTCGGAAAGCTCCCTGACGGTTTGGGTCAATTCCCTTTGCAGACGGGTAATCGGCAGTATGCGTCGTGTTTCCACCAACATATCTACCACCTCCTCTATGCATTATAATACGCACTAAAATACATTGTCAATCGGAGCTTCCCTTCCAGCCACGTCCTGTGAATCGCGTCATCTTCCGTGCGCCGCGTTCCTTCCGTTTCCGTGGTACTATATCCAAGAGGGTATCTGCCTCGGTTATACTCCCGAACGGGTTCCTCAAAATCAATCAAGAAGGTGTTCTTCGTGTTTATGCTCTCCGCAGGTCTTGTGCTCGTTGTCTTCTTCATTTCCGGTCTGTTCTCATCCAGAGGCGTCTCCTCGTCCTCCGACTACGCCGTCGCCAATAGAAAAGCGGGTGTGCGCGGCGTCTCTGGGGTCGTCCTGGGCGCCCTCGTCGGCGGGGCCGCCACGGTCGGCACGGTGCAGATGGCGTACCAGTGGGGGCTTTCGGCGCTCTGGTTCACCCTCGGCAGCGGGGCAGCATGCCTCGCTATGGGGCTCTGGTTCGTCTCGCCGCTCCGTTCCGCGGAACTGGTCACGCTGCCGCAGTTTCTGGGGCGGCACTTCGGCAAACGGACGGCGCTCCTGGTGGCCGTCTCCACGGCCTCGGGTTCGTTCCTTTCGGTCGTCGCGCAGTTTCTCTCCGGCGTGGCGCTGATGCGTTCCGTCTTCCCCGTCTCGACAGGCGTCGCGGCGCTGCTCACCGGAGCGCTGATCCTCGCGTTCGTCTTCGGCGGCGGCATCAAGAGCTTCAGCAGGCTCGGCGAGGCGAAGATCGTCTTCCTCTATTTGGTGATGCTCCTCTGCGCGGGCGTGGTGCTCGTCCAGGGCTGGACTCCGAGGGCGATCATCGCGGCGCTTCCGTCCGAGCCCTTCTTCAACATTCTCTCCAGAGGGGCGGGGAAGGATCTCGGCTCGTTCGCCTCGCTTTTGTGCGGCGTGCTCTGCGGGCAGATCTACATTCAGGCGGTCTACACCGCGTCGTCGGACGCGACGGCGAAGAGAGGGTGTCTCTGGGCGGCCTTCGTCATTCCCCCGATGGGCTTCCTCGGTGCGTGGATAGGGCTCGCCATGCGGGCTTCCGGAGTGACCGTCGAGGCGTCGCAGGCGCTTCCGTTCTTCATCCAGACCTCCTTCCACCCCGTTCTCGGCGGCCTGCTCTGGTCGGGGATCATGATCACCGTCCTCGGGACGGCGGTCGGCGTCTCGCTCGGCGTCGCGACGAACCTCACCAGAGACATCTTCCTCAAGCTGAAGGCCGCAGCGCACTTCGACGACGTGAGAATCCTGTTCGCCAGCCGCGTCATCGTGCTCGCCGTGGTCGCGGCGGCGGGAGCGGTATCCTGCGCCTCGCGGAATTCGATGATCCTCCAGTGGGCCTATCTCGGGATGGGGGTCAAAGCTTCGGGCATCTTCTGCCTGCTCCTCGCCGCGGTGTTCCGTCCGGGACGGCTTTCGCCCGCGTGGAGCTTCGCAGCGGGCATCGGCGGGCTCGTCGGCGTCGCGGGAGGCGCGTTCCTCGGCGGCGGTCTGGACCCGCTCTTTCCGGGCCTCGCGCTCTCGGGGCTCGTCGCGCTGGTCGGGCTGTCGAGAGGGCGGGGAGAACGCATTCAAGGGGCAGAGCAGCCCCCTTTTGTATAATCCTACAAAAAACGCGCGGTTGATTCGTCTCAAAAAATAAATAATTCCTCCTTGAGACCATGTACAATGCTAAATACATGGTACGAAAGGGAGGGTGTCTTACTGTGAACGAAGCCTATATCGTCTCGGCGGTGCGCACCGCGACGGGAAATCTCGGGGGATCGCTCAAGAGCGTTCTTCCGGAGGAGCTGCTTGTTCCGGTGATCAAAGAGTCCATCGCGCGCGGGGGCGTTTCCGGCGAACTCGTCTCCGAGCTGATCATGGGGCAGACGAAGCAGTCGGCCGACTGTCCGAACGTCGCGCGGGTAGCCTCGCTGAAGGCGGGCCTTCCGGAGGAGCTGTCCGCCTATACGGTGCACAGACAGTGCGGTTCCGGCATGCAGGCGCTGATCAACGGATTCTTCCAGATCCGGTGCAACGAGGCCGATTTCGTCGTCGCCGGCGGCGTGGAGAGCATGAGTACCGCGCAGTACTACCTCCGCAACGCCCGCTACGGGTACGGCGTCGGCAACGCCGCGCTGCTCGACCCCAATACGGAGAGTCAGCCGAAATCGCAGCCGGAGGAGACCTACGGAAGCCTGATCATGGGTATGACGGCGGAGAACCTCGCCGAAAAGTATTCGATCTCCAGAGAAGACCAGGACCGATTCGCATATAAAAGTCAGATGAACGCCGTCCGCGCCATCGACGAGGGGCGTTTCAAGGATGAAATAGTCCCCGCGGCGCTTCCGCAGAAGAAGGGCGATCCCGTCCTCTTCGACGTCGACGAATTCCCCAGAAGAGATACATCCCCCGACAAGCTCGCGAAGCTGAAACCGGCGTTCAAGATCCCCGACGGCACGGTGACGGCCGGAAACAGCTCCGGACGAAACGACGGCGCCGCCGCGCTGCTCGTCGTCTCCGAAGACGCCGTAAAAAAATACGATCTCAAGCCGATGGCGCGCATCGTCGCGGCGGCGAGCGCGGGGGTCGACCCGCGGTACATGGGAATAGGTCCTGTGCCGGCGACGCGGAAAGTCCTCGAAAAAACCGGACTTGCTCTTGCCGACATGGGGTTGATCGAGATCAACGAGGCGTTCGCCGCGCAGACGCTGGCGTGCGTCAAGGAGCTTGGCGTCGACGAGGAACGTCTCAACGTCAACGGCGGCGCGATCGCCCTCGGGCACCCTCTCGGCTGTTCCGGGGCGCGCATCGTGGTCACACTGGTCCACGAGATGGTGAAGCGGAACGAGCGGTACGGCCTGGCGGCGATCTGTATCGCAGGCGGCCAGGGGCTGGCCGTCGTGGTGGAGAAAGTCTGAATCCGGGAGGCGAAGAGAAGATCATGCGGAACACACTCACCCCGAAAAAACTGAAGACGATCGAAGACGCAATGGCGTTGATCAAAAGCGGCGACCGCATCATGGTCAGCGGCTTCGGCAACTCAGGGGACCCCAAGCAGCTCGTGGCGGCCCTCTGCAAGCAGCCGATCAAGGATCTCACGATCATCAGCAACGACCTCGGCTCGCCGGGGATAGGGCTCGGCGCGCTGCTCACCGCCGGCATGGTGAAGAAGCTTATCGGCAACTACTATAACTGGAACCCGGAAGTCGCGGACGCGTTCAACTCGGGGAAGATCGACGTGGAACTCGTCCCTCAGGGGTCGTTCGCCGAGGGAATCCGCGCTGCGGGCGTCGGCGTGGCGGCCTTCTTCACACCCACCGCGGCGGGGACGGAACTCTCCAAAGGGAAGGAAGAGCGCGAGTTCAACGGCCGGAAGTATATCCTTCAGGAGGCCATCAAGGCCGATGTCGCGCTCATCAGCGCGGCGAAATCCGACACGCTGGGCAACCTTGTCTATCACAAGACGGCCAGGAACTTCAACCCGCTGATGGCCATGGCGGCGGATCTCGTCATCGCGGAGGTCGGCGAGATCGTTCCGGCGGGGACGTTCGATCCGGAGTGCATCGCGACGCCCCACATCTTCGTGGATGTCCTGGTACAGAGGGGGTAGGGAGAGATGTTTCAGATGGATGAAGAGCGCGCGAAAGTGCGCATCGTGAAGAGGATTGCCCGCGAGTTCATGGAGATGAGCGCGGAGAAGGATATGTTCGTCAATCTCGGCGTCGGTACGCCGACGATGGTCGCGGACTACGTCGAGGGAGACCATGTTTTTCTTCAGGCCGAGAACGGCATGCTCGGCGTCGGTCCCGCAGCGGAGCCGGGCAAGGAGGATCCTCTCCTGATCAACGCCGGGCGCGTCAAGGTGACCGAGACTTCGGGCTGCGCCTACTTCGACAGCTCCACCTCCTTCGGCATGATCCGGGGCGGGCATATCGACGCGACGGTGATCGGCGCCTTCGAGGTCGATCAGGAGGGAAATGTGGCGAACTGGATCATCCCCAACGGCAAGCAGCTCGGCGTCGGCGGAGCGATGGACCTGGTCGCCGGGGCGAAGAAGGTCTACATCGCCATGCCGCACACGAACAAGAAGGGACAGCCGAAGCTCGTCGAAAAGTGCGCTCTCCCGATCACGGGGTACGGCGAGGTGGATGTCGTCGTGACGGAGTACGCGCTCTTCCGTTTCAAGGAGGGCAAGATGGTCCTCGAAGAACTCGCTCCCGAGATAACCCTTGAGGAGCTGAAGTCCGTCACCGCGGCGGAGTTCGTCGTCTCGGAGAAGCTGGGCGTCCTGACCGAGTAGACCGGCGTTTTTCACGACGCTGCGGATGCGCGTCCTCGCGGGGAGGAACAGCATCCGTAGCTGTCGGGCCGAAGCCTTCTTTCGGCCTGTTCGTACGCCGGGAGAGGGGGAGCGTGGTGAGATGAAGCGAATAGCGATTCGTTCCGATGAGTGGAAAGAAACGGTGAGAAACAACGGAGGCGAGTTCCGTCTTTTGATAGCCTCGATCACGCCCGGGTGATGAATGGCCTTTACGGGCCCGTCGGGTCTGCCGGGTGCGCCGGAAGAAGGCGCCGAGCTGTACGAACTGCTGGGAATAGAAGGGCACGAGGATCTGAAGTGCTGGCTGCACCGGGATGTCTGCGAGTGGATGACGGAAACGCCGCGAACGCATGACGGGGATCATCTCTTCTTCGTCGACGGTTCGGGCTATTTTCGTTTTCGCCTGGTCGATTCCGGCGTTTCGGACGGAGCGTGACGCTCCGGAAATACCATCGTTGAGATGTCCCGGTCAACGGAAGATCGCAGCTGCTCGGTGATCGCGCTTCCCGGCCGGGGAGAGATTTCAACAACGGAGAGAAGCGGGAGGGTGCGATGAATTTTCTGTTCACGATGCCGGAGAGGCGGGTTCTTTTCGGAAGAGGCGTTTTTTCTCGGCTCAAGGAGGAGATCGAGAGGCTCGGATGCTCGTTTCCGCTGGCGGTGACCACTCCCTCGAAAAGGTCGAAGGAGAAAATCGAGAGCGTGCTCGCGCCCTTGAGCTATGCGCTGTTCGATGGAGCGAGGATGCACGTGCCCGAGGAGAGTGTGGAGGAAGCGCTTGCCTTCGCGGAAGGGCGCCCCTTCGACTGTCTGGTCGCCGTAGGCGGAGGCTCTCCGATCGGGCTGGCGAAGGCGCTTGCGCTTCGGACCGGTCTTCCGATCATCGCCGTTCCCACGACGTACGCGGGATCGGAGATGACGCCGATCTGGGGAAGAACGGAAGGGGGCGTCAAGACGACCGGACGGGACGACAAGGCGCTTCCGAAGGTCGTCCTCTACGATGCCGAGCTGTACGCGTCGCTCCCCGCCTCCATAGCGGGCGTCAGCGCGATGAACGCATTGGCGCACTGCGTCGAGGCTCTGTACGCGGAGAACGCGAATCCAGTCTCGGATCTTTTCGCCGAGGAGGGAATACGCCTGATCACCGGCAATCTCACCGCGTCGCTCGACGGTCCGAACCGGGAGGAAGCGACCGAGGGAGTGCTTCGCGGCGCATGGATGGGGGGCATGGTGCTCGCCATGACGACGATGGGCCTCCACCACAAGCTCTGCCATACGCTCGGCGGCTCGTTCGGCCTTCCGCATGCGGAAACGCACGCGATCGTGCTCCCGCACGTACTGGCCTTCAACGGAGAGTACGCCGGCACCGCGATGCGGAAGATCGCGAGAGGTTTCGGTACGTCCTCTCCGAAAGATGCCGCCGGACGAGCGTACGACATGTTGTCCGGGATCGGCGCGAAGAACGCGCTGAAGGATCTTGGGATGCGTATCGAAGATCTGGAAAAAACCGCGGACCTGGCGACGCGGAATAAATATTCCAATCCTCGTCCGTTCACGGCGGCGGACCTCGCGCCGTTGCTGGAAAACGCTTTTTGGGGCAGGCGTCCGGAGTAAGAGGCTGTAGTGAATGTGTTGAAAAGTGTTATCGATATTCTCTCGGGGGAGCCCTTGAGAAAATTTTTAAAAGTTAATATAGACTTGACATAGCTTATTTCTTGACTTATTCTCTTCGCAGGTACAACTTCAGATGGAGTGTTTTTTTGTGGGTTCTGCTGCATATCGCGGGGAGGTCCGGGGCGAAGGCCTTTCCGAGAAAAGCGGTGTGATGGGGTATCGATAGATTCGGAACGAACATTTTTTCCGGGGAGGTGATTTTTTAGTTTTCTGTGTACGGGACTTTGTTTTTCGATGGAAGGCGTAGTCAATCCTTTATTTCGGAGGTGAGCGTAGTGATTCATGCAATGACCGGTTTTTTCGTGCGTCTTGTAAGAAGGTATCTCCCGCAGCCGTTTACGTTCGCTGTGCTGCTGAGCGTCATAGTGTACTTCATGGGCATGTTCATCATGGGGAAGAGCGCCCACGAAATGAATCAGTACTGGGGAAAAGGATTCTTCAGCCTGTACGTCTTCACGATGCAGATGGTGCTCGTTCTGATCACGGGGCACGCTCTGGCGAACTCGTCCGTCGTCAAGGGCGGGTTGAAAGCGCTGGCGAGCATTCCCAGGGGACCGAAGCAGTCGGTTTTCTTCGTGGCGCTTGTCGCCTGCCTTGCCAGCTATCTGAACTGGGCCTTCGGGCTGATCGTCGGCGCCCTCATCGCCAAGCAGGTGGCCGCGAATAATTCCGGCAAGGGGATGCACTATCCGATCATCGTCGCGGCCGCATACGGCGGCAACGTCATCCGGGGTCCGTCGTCGAGCATTCCGCTGGTAATCGCCACGCCGGGGCACTTCCTTGAGAAGACGATCGGCATCATCCCGGTGACGGAGTCTCTGTACAGCGAATGGAACCTCATCATCACGGGTATCCTGATTATCGCCATCCCTCTTATCTTCATCCTGATGTACCCGAACAAGGACGACGAGATGCCTATCATCGAGATCGATCCCGCGCTGCTTCTCGCCGAAGGGGCGGAGGAGAAAAAAGAGGTGCTCGACACTCCCGCCAAGAAGATGGACCACAGCCTCATTCTCACGGGGCTGCTCGTTCTCGCGGGGGGATGGGTGCTGTACGACTACTTCTCCGGGCAGCCGTCCTTCAACCTGAACCTGAATATTCTGATCATGGTCTTCATGATCCTCGGCATCATAGCGCACAAGACGCTCGCCGGGTATGTGACCGCGGTCAACAACGCGGTGAAGACGTCCGGGGGCATCATCCTCCAGTTCCCGTTCTATGCGGGAATGATGGGGATGATGAGCGACTCCGGCCTGGCGAAGTGGATGTCCGACATCTTCGTCAATATCTCCACGGCCAATACCCTACCGCTCTTTACCTTCTGGAGCGCGGGACTCGTCAATATCTTCATTCCCTCGGGCGGCGGCCAGTGGGCCGTTCAGGGGCCGATCATGATGCAGGCGGCTCACGAAATCGGCGCCTCCAGCGCGAAGGTCGCCATGGCGCTTGCGTGGGGCGACTCCTGGACGAACCAGATTCAGCCGTTCTGGGCTCTGCCTCTCCTTGCCATCGCCAATCTCGGAGTCCGCGATATCATGGGGTACTGCCTGATGACCGCCATTCTCGTAGGCGTGGTCTGCTCGGTCGGGTTCATCATCCTCTGACGGACCGCCGCATCGGATTTTTCGGGTCGCAGCACATTCCGGAAGGGAAGGGGCGCCAGTCCCTTCCCTTCGCTTGGTTTAAAGGAGGATCGTTCGATGGGTTTTATGGACGTGCTCGCTTATTCCGTGGGCGCTTCTCTTCCATGGGGTGGAATCGGGATTTGCGTCTTCTGGATTTTACGGAGACTCGTGCCTGCGGAAGCGCGGTGGCGCTTGCTGATTTTCGCAATTCCCCCCGTCGCCGGAGGGCTTGGGAGCTGGACGGGGTTCGAGGGACAAAGCCTCCTTTTTCCGGCGCTCACGGCCTTGCTTTGGGGAGGAGTGCTCTATCTCGCGACCGTCATGGGGCCGCAGTCCGACAGAGAGAAGAAGGAGTAACCCCGAGAGTTTGTTTCCAGCCGATTGTTCCGCGGCGATTCGTCTCTTCCGGGAATGAGGTCTATAATATGCGACAGCGTGTCGCATTTCTATTCTTCAGGGGGCGAATATGAGGGAAGTCACCGTAGCGTCGCTTATGCAGCTGGATATCTTTCGGGAGAATCTGACCCTCGTCGCCGGCGGGGGAGGGCTGGATCGCCCCGTGGTGTTCGTCACGGTCCAGGAGGCGCCCGATTTCGCCGACTGGCTGGACGGGGGGGAGTTTGTCCTCTCCACCTGGTTCGCTTTTTCCAACGATACGAGCAAGGGGATCGCCGCTTTCCGCAGGATGGCCGACAAGGTGGCAGCGCTTGCGATCAAGATTCCTCGCTTTATCGACGAAATCCCGCCGGAGATTCTGCGGATCGCCGATGAGGAGAACGTTCCCGTGTTCGCCATCAAACGGGCCGCGAAGTTCCGCGAAATAATCAGGGCCATATCGGTGGCCATCAACTCCTACCAGTCGAGCGTCCTCTACGAGGCCCGGAGTTTCTACAACGAACTCTCTTCGATAGCGCTCGACAACGCCAGCGAGCAGCGCATGCTGCGCGGGCTCGCCAAACGCACCGAACTCCCGTGCTTCATCGTCGAGACGAGCCTCGAAAGCACGCTCTGCAGCGACGACGCGGCCGCCGGGATGGAGAGCGTGCTGCTGGACGCTCTCCGAAAACACCACGAGAGCCATGCCGAGTTTCCGCTGCTGAGTTTCCGGCTCGGGGATCTGCACGTGTTCCCCTGCGCCTCCAGAAATTCATGCTACTGCTACGTTGTCGCGGCGAGCGAAGACGAACTGAACGACAAGGCGCTGCTCATGTGCAACCAGCTCTGCACCTTCCTGACGATCAAGCGGCAGGAACGGGCGGAAGTCCGGCAGAAGGGGGTGGAGCGTCTTTTCCTGAACTTCATTCTGAGCGACTCCATGCCGGTGGAAATGGCATCCAAGGAGTTCGCGAAGATGGGGCTGGATACGTCGGGATCGTTTCAGGCCGGGATTCTCTCCAGCGATGCGGCGGAGAACAGCGCGAAGTTCCTGGCCTTCCGTTCTTTCGCCGCGGACTTTTGCAGAACGCTGAAAAGCTCCGTGAACAGGATGGAGGCCGACCGGATGATTTTTCTCATCGGCCACGGACAGAGAAAGAACGAACGCGAGGTTGCCGGGACGGCCCTCGCCCTTTTGAAAAAGTATCCCAACCAGCGGCTCGCGCTGGGGCCGAGGGTGGAGGAGCTGGGCGAACTCCGTATAAGCTATCAGTTCGCTGTGCGGTGCCTTCAGCTTGCCCCCCGCGACCAAGCGTACACCGACTACCCGATGTACGCGCACTGGCTCGCGATCCTCGCCGGGGCGAAAACCGACGAATCGGAATGGTTCGTCCGGCGCAGCATCGGCCCCCTGTTCGAATTGGAGCGCGAGGAGCGGGAAACGATGCTCTCCACGCTCGAGACGGCGCTTCTCTCCGAGACGCTTCCCGCCGCTGCGGAAAAACTCAACCTCCATGCTAACTCCATCCGCTATCGCCTGAGAAAAGTCGGGGAGATCACGGGGCTCGACTTCTTTTCCCCGGTGGACAGAAGCGTTCTGTTCATCGCCTATCTCATGCACAAAGGGAGCGAAACGTTCTCCGTACTACTATAAAAAACGGATTTGCGTGATGTTTTTTTTTCGTTCGTAGTATAATGCGACAGATAAACGGAATCATTTGTCTTTTGCGGTGCAGCAACGGGCGTGCATCTTTCGGACGGATTCGAGGGGGGGCGCTTTGTCGATGAGTGGAACATCTGCGAAATTCGACGAGATATTCGGGAAATGTGCGCGATGTCGTTTTACAATTTGCGTCTTCATCGTTATCTTTTTTTTATCAGGGAAGTTGGAGGCGGTCACGCGTTATGTCGATCATAGTGCGGCAGGCGCCGGCAACGGTACTAGCTGGATTGACGCCTATACGACGTTGCAGGGGGCTCTTGCCGCCATTGTAAGCGGCGATGTGCTTTGGGTAGCGGAAGGAACATATACTGCCCTCGCTCCAGGCGACTTTACGATCTCCGAAGATCTGCATCTTTATGGCGGTTTTGCGACGGGAGGGCAGGCGGACCCAAGTGAAAGAGACATAACCGGTCATCCGACCATACTTGCCAAAGGCGGCGGCGTAAATTGGAGCATCGTTACGGTAATGGTCGCCGCAGACGTACTCTTCGACGGGGTTTCCATCATCGGCGGGAATTCGCTCCTCGGCGGGGGCGGGATATATAACGCCGGTATTCTTACCGTAAAAAACTGCACCTTGTCCAACAATAACGCCGGGGCGGGAGGCGGGGGTATCTTCAACTTCCAGAACGCTTCCCTCCTTGTAAAAAAGTCCATTTTTTCAAATAATAATACTGCGGTGGGCGGAGGCGGAATATGCAACTCAATGCAATCCACTCTTACCGTGGAGGACAGCTCGTTCCTCGACAACACCGCCGCAGGCGGCGGCGGTGGAATTTTTAATTTCGAGAGTGTTTCTCTTGTTCTGCGAAATTCCACCTTTTCCGGAAATATTGCCACTGCAGTGGGGGGCGGAGGGATATATAATTCAGGCGCCTTGCTCACTGTGGAAAACAGTACGTTCTCGGAAAACAGAGCCGATCTTGTCGGCGGCGGAGGAATTTTTAACTTCGGCGTTCCCGTTGTCGTTTCGAACTGCACTTTTTTTAATAACAACGCGATGTTCGGTGCGCAAGGGCTGCACTATGACCTTAGCGGCGGCGCTGCAACCGTTATGAACTCCATCTTCTGGGGTGGAGAGAATCAGATCTCGGTCGCGCCCGACGTTACGGTGTCATACAGCGTCGTTCAAGGAGGGTACGCCGGAAGCGGCAATACAGGTTTAAATCCCGCTCTCGGCCCTCTTGCCGACAACGGCGGACCGACGAAAACCCACGCTCTTTTTGCGGGAAGTCCTGCGCTCGATCAAGGGCGCCCTGTAGGTACGTTGGTCGCAGGGGGTGTTTTCGTACCGGTAAACGATCAGCGCGGAATCGCCCGACCCCAAGGGACGGGCGTCGATATCGGCGCCTATGAGCTGGTTTTCACACCGAACCCCACACCCGATCCGACGCCCGAGCCCATGCCCGAACCATATCCTGAACCCACCCCCGAACCGACGCCTCGTCCGACGCCTTATCCAATCCAGCCCGTTCATCATCCGATCATCCCCTTCTCCAAGACATCCTCCTCCGAAAATTTCGTCCTCACCAACCCGACGCCTCTGATCGTGAGCGTACCTCCGAATCCGACGCGAGAGAGCATGAAGGCCGCAATCAGGAACGCTCTGAGAGTCGTGCTCGGTTTCCCGGACGAACTTGCAGATGATTTTTCCGAAAATTCTCTGGATAAGGTCGACGATACCGGGCAACCGTATATGAGCGATGCGGTCAGAGAACGGCTAAAAGAGCCTCTGGTGGACCTTGAAATTCCCGACGGCGCGCCAAATCCCCCCTTGGCGCTGTTCGTCGCTCGACTTACCGGTGTTTCCTCCTCTGGAAAGGGGGAGGACGAAGGGGCGATCGCTCTCGCATTTTTCGGGCCGATTCCTTCGGTGTTTGTAGGAAAGCACGCGGAAAGACTGCGAGTGGTGAAGGTGCTGACTTCCGTCTCGGCTATGCCATTCGTACAGGCGTTTTCAATGGATGAACTGAACGACGGACATTCGGCGGTGGTCGAGGTTGGACGTATCGGCGGAGGAAGCGTAGTAAAGCGCTTCCTCGGGAGGACGGATGCGATAACGAACTCCTGTCTTGTCGTCATCGCAATCAAGGATGGCGGTGCGTTCGATCTCGACGGGGCGAAAAACGACAGTGTGAGCGATCCGGCGTTTCTGCTGGAGGCCGAACCGACATTCTCCCCCTCCCCGGTCGTCTCTTCGCGAGGAGGGGGAGGCTGTACGGTCGGCGGTTCGGATATTTTCTTTTTCCTCGTCTTGCTGCTCCCCGCGGCATTGTTGGCGCGAAGCGGAAAAAGATAAGCGATGGGTGAAAGTTACGTCGTTTCTCTACGACGAAGAGGCGTCCCGTTTTCGAGTCGCCTCTCCTCGATAGTTCTTGCTGATACGCATGGATGTTCAGGCGAGCGTCTCCGCCAGCTCTTCCAGCGAGTCTCCGAGGATGGAGAAGATGCGCCGCACCTGTTCTTCCGTCACCGTGAGGGGCGGTCCTATCATGATGTTGTCCCCGAGGACGCCGTCGATCATGCCCTTTCCGGGGTAGACGGTCATCCCGCGTCTCTGGCAGATGGCCTTGAGTCTGTTCGCCGCCGCCGTAGCCGCCGGGAAGGGCGCTTTCGACTGTTTGTCGGCGACCAGCTCGATTCCCCACATCAGCCCTTTGCCCCGGATCTCCCCGACGAGCGGAGCGCGCGCGATTGCGGGGGCGAGTTCGTTCTCGACGAGACGCCCCTGCTTCGCGGCGTTTTCGACGAGCCCGTGCTCCTTCAAATAGCGGAGTACCGCCACGATCGCGGCCGAAGCGGCGGGCATTCCGTTGAACGTATGGCTGTGGGCGAAGAATCCGCTCCCCTTGCCGAAAGCCTCCGCGATGAACGAGGAGACGAGGACGGCGCCTGCGGGGTAGTAGCTTGCCGCCAGGCCTTTCGCCGCGGCGACGAGATCGGGGACGGTCTTCCAGTGGTCGACGCTGAAGTTCGATCCTGTACGGCCGCAGCCCGTCATGACTTCGTCGGCGATGAGCAGAATGTCGTTCCGCGAGCAGATGTCCCGGACGACGGGCCAGTAGTCGTCCGGAGGGACGAGCGCGCCCACGGTGGACCCGACGATCGGTTCGGCGACGAACGCCGCGATATACTGCGCCCCTATGCGCCGGATCGTCTTTTCGAGGTCGTAGGCGCAGCGCGTTCCGCAGGCCGGGCGTTCAAGGCCGTAGGGGCAGCGGTAGCAGTAATGCGTTTCGATCTTCGGGTGATCGTGCAGCATCGGAAGAAATAGCTTCCGTCTGGGGACGCTTCCGCCGATGGCCAGGGTTCCCAGGGAGCTGCCGTGGTAGCTGTTCTGCCGTCCGATGACGAGGTGTTTTACCGAGCCGAGTCCGTCCCGTTCCAGATAGTACTGCCGGGCCATCTTGATCGCCGCCTCCATGGCTTCGCTTCCGGAGTTGACGAACCAGACCCGGTCCATTCCCGGAGGGGCGAGTTCCACGATCATGGATGCCGCCTCCTCGGTAACGGATGTGTCCCAGGTGAAGCCGTGCGCAAAAGGGACCGCCGCGGTCTGGCGGGCGATAGCCTCCGCGACTTCCTTTACCCCGTACCCTATATTGGCGGAGAGAGCGCCCGCGGCGGCGTCGAGGTATGCGTTCCCCTCCTCGTCGTAAAGAAAGATTCCCTCCCCTCTCGTTATCCGTGGAGCGGAAATCTTGAAGTTGCGCGGAAAGACGTAGCTCAATTTCCTGTCTCCTTTCATTCTTCGCGATGTGTGTCCATGATGTACGTCCCCTTTTCCTTCCAGAGCGCTTCCAGATCGGCGAAGCTCTTCCCCACGTCGCCGAACTTGCGCCGCGAGACTGCGAGAATAAGGGCGTTGATAAAACTGATCGGCCCGGCGTACGAGTCGATGAACGAGATGAAGTTGCATGGAACGGTCAGCACCTTCGACGCTTTCCTGGCAAGGGGAGTGGAGGCGCTGTTCGTGATGGCGACAGTAGGAAGGCCTTTTCGTCTGGCCAGAGCCACCATATCCACCACGTTGCGGATGCACCTGTGGAATGTAATCCCGATCACGAGCGTCCGCGGGGAGAGGTTGGTCATTCGCTCCAGAGCGTAGTCCGGGTTCAGGTGGTGGACGTGAGGGAGAAACCAGGAGAGATAAAAGCACAGGTAGTGCGCCAGCGCGTTCGAGCTTCTCTCCCCGACCACGTACACCGACTCCGCGCCGACGATCATGTCCGCCACCTCGTACAGGTCGGCCCTGTTGATCTTCGCGGCCCCCGCCATTATTGTCTGCGCATCGATCCGAAAGCCCTTGAGGATGAGATCCTCCTCTTCCTCCTCGGTGGAGATGTATTCCTGCTCCCTGGTGGTCACCTGGAAACTCTCCATCATGTTCTCCTGAATGGAAGTCCGCAGCTCGGGATACCCCTGAAATCCGAGCTGGTTGGCGAAACGGAAGACCGTCGATTCGCTCACCCCGACTTTTTTGGCGAGCTGCGCGGCCGTCATGAACGCCACGTCCTCCGGGTTGTCCAGGATGAACTGCGCCAGCAGGCGATGATTCTTCGAGAAGTCGGACATTTCGTTTTTGATGCGGCTGAGAATCATTCCAGCGGCCTCCTTTGGGTACGTTGCCTCCCCGCCCTGCGGCGTTCGCCCGGGCGGGGAAAAGTCTTCCTATGATAGTGTGCCGGAAGATGCTTTTGCAAGTGCCGGAAGGACAAAATCCAGACCGGTCTCCGTCAGTTTTTCCTTTGTAGGAATGCCCTGTTCGGTCCACCCTCTCAGTCGGTAATACTCGTCGAGCAGGCCGTCGACGATCTCCTTCGTGACATGTTGTCCGGCCGTCGGCCCCCCGCCCTCCAGGGGCTCTGCGTAGAACCGCTTGGGAGGGTAGTCGTCCGCTCTGCCGAAGCCCGGTATCTCCCGGACGTTGAATGCGCGCGTCAGGTTGTAGACTCTTTCGCCGACCTTTTTGAAGTCCTCCCAGGTCCAGGGAACGCCGGTGATGCAGCGGAAGACCTCCTCGTACTCCTCCAGAGGGAAGCCGAGTTCGATCCACGGAAAGCGGCAGACGGTCATCATATCGATGAAGGGACGGATATGCTGGAGGTCGATGACCTTCTCCGCCTTCCCCTTGACCTCGTAGCGCCCGACCGCGATATCGTAGGTTATGGCCCATGCCCGGGCGTGATGGGCGCCGATGTCGCTCGTCATGTAGGCCAGAAGCATTCCCGCCGCGTTTCTGGGTTCATAGCCGCTGACCTCCAGCCCCTTGACGTGGATGGCGAAATCCTCCGAACCCTTCCCCAGAATCTTGGCCGCGGGCCTGACTCCCTTCGAAAGAAGATCGCCGATCCCCTCCCGCTTCACGATCTTCTCCAGAAGGTAGAGCGCGGAGGCGGTGTCTCCGAAGCGCAGATCCTTGCCGTCGACCTGGCTCTTGTCGATGATCCCCTTTTCGATGCATTCAAGCGCGAACGCGATCACATTGCCGCCCGAGATCGTGTCGATGCCGTATTCGTCCATCCAGTAGTTCAGGTACGCTACGTCGTTGATCTCCGTGAGCCGGCAGTTGCCCCCTATAAGCGCGATGGTCTCGTACTCCGGCCCCTCCACGTAACGGGTATCCCCGTTGAAAACTGCCTTGCTGTACTTCCCGCAGGGGATGGGGCATCCGAAGCAGCCCTTGTCGAGAACATGGATCTTCTCGCGAAGAGCCTTGCCGTTGATTCCGGAGGTGTCCTCGAAATAGCCCCGGCTGAAGTTTTTCGTCGGGAACGCGCCGTTCTTGTTGATGAAATCGGTGATGTCGGCCGTTCCGTAGGGAGTCCAGGAGAGGAACGCCGGTATCTCGAAGATCTTCTTGTACATGGAGACGCTCTGTTTCATCAGTCCGTCGGGATCGGCGATGGGCGCCGTACGGTCGCCCCGTACGGCGATCGCTTTCAAATGTTTCGACGCCAGAACGGAGGCCGTCCCCCCTCTCCCCGCCTGCCGTCCGAAATCGTGACTGATGCAGGTGAAGGTGACGCCGTTTTCGGCTGCTGGGCCGATGACGGCGATCTGAAACTCCTCGCCCAAGTCCTTTTTGAACTTCTCCTCGGCCGAGATGGCGCCCATGCCCCAGTAGGAAGACGCGTCGCGTATCTCCACACGCTCGTTGTCGATGAAGAGGTACGACGGCGCTGCGGACCGGCCCTGTATGATGATCATGTCGTACCCGGCGAGCTTCAGCTCCGCGGAGAGATGCCCGCCCATGTTGCTGTCGAGGTACCCGCCGGTGTGCGGCGATTTCGTGCCGAACTCTATTTTCCCGCTGCTTGGAAGGAAGGAGCCGGAGAGCGGGCCGACGGCGATGATAACCCGGTTTTCGGGCGAGAGAGGGTCGGTCCCCGGCGCGATTTCGTCCCAAAGATACCGCGCGACGAACCCCCTGCCCCCGACGTACTGCCTCATGATCTCTTCGGGAATGGTTTCCACGGAGGAGGTGTTCGCGGAAAGGTCCACGCGGAGGAGCTTTCCGTTATATCCGTGCATAGTTATCAACCTCCTTCTCTCCGTCCATCAGGGCGACCCTCGGACAGATGCGGATGCACTCCCCGCAGTTGTCGCACTTGATCGCATAGGGAATCTCTTCGTGGAGAAAGATGACGCCGTAGGGGCATGCGCCGACGCAGACGCCGCACTTCGTACAGACGTCGGGATCGACCAGATAGACGCCGTCCTTCTCCCGGATGGCTCCTACGGGGCACGCTTGTGCGCAGAGTCCGCACTGTGTGCAGTGGGATATCGAGTATGCGCCGGGCTCGGGGAAATGACCGTGTATCTTCAGCATGCCGAGCTTCGGATTGTTTTTTCGGAAGTGGACCATGGCGCAGAAGATCTGACAGGTTCTGCAGCCGGAACAGCGTTTTTCCTCCGTGACGAATCGCATTGCTTCACCTCCAGATAAACTTGCTCCGAGGGGGAGGGGGCGCCTCGTGACGGCGCACGGCCTCCCCCGGAGCGAGGCGGACCGTGCTGCGCCCCTACAGTTCTTTGCAGTGTCCGATCGCCACTTTCTCCAAGATCGCCTTGTCGATCGACGACTGCGTCATCGAGCTGACCGCGAAGTGGACCGCGAAGCTCAGCGGAATGGCGATCAGGATGTGGGAGAGCGCAGGCAGCGTCGTGTACCACAGCAGATACAGATAGGAAACCCCTCCCGCGACGCAGCTCCAGAGCGCTCCGGAGGATGTTGCCTTCTTCCACCAGATGCCGAGCACGATGGGAGCGAAGAACGACGCGCCAAGCAAGCCCACGGCCGCGGTGTAGAGCATGGTCAGCAGCTTGGGGGGATTGAAGGCGAAGTAGACGGCCAGAAGTCCGGCGACCCACGTCATGATGAGGCTCATTTTGTAGATCGTCTTCTCGGAGGCGTTCGGGTTGATGTGCTTCTTGTAGATGTCGTTGACCGCGGCGCTGGCGACCGCCAGAATCAGCGCGTCGGTGGTGGACATGACCGCCGCCATGACCGCGGCCACGGCGAGTCCGGCCATGATCCGAGACGGCATGTAGTGTTCCATGACCTTCAGGAAGACGGTGTCGGCGTCTTTCAGTTCGGGGAAGAGAATTCTGCCGGCGCAGCCCACCGCGATGGCGCCGAGGAAGATCATCACGGCGTAGATCAGCATGGAGTAGTTGAGCGAAAGGCGGGCGGAATTGGCGTCGCGGGAGGTGAAGACCCGCATCACGAGATGCGGAACGGTGCATCCGGCCACGAACCAGACCGCGAAAGCCCCAAGATAGCTGATGATGGGCATGTCGCGGATCATACCCAGATTCGGAAAGGCTTCGGTTCCCTTCACGACGGTCTCGGAAAAGCCTCCGAATCCCATGAAGACGGCGATGGAGACGATGACGACCATCGACACCATGAGAATGCCCTGAAGAACGTCGGTCATGGTGACCGCCCACATGCCGCCGATGGAGACGTAGAGAGTGAAGACCACGGCGGTGATGATGACGGCCGTGTCGTACGGAATGTCCAGAAGATAGACCGCGGTGACGCCGGCCGCTTTGAGCTGGGCCACGATGTACACTTCCATACAGACGAGGATGATGATCGGGGCGATGAAGTTCAAGGCCTTGTTCTTATAGCGGAAGTCGAAAAACTCCGGAACGGTGCGGACCTTGTAGTTTCGGAGCTGGCGCGCGACCAGAATGGCGGCGAGAGGGAAGCCCGCGACGGCTCCCGCGAACATGGCGAAGACGTAGGGGATGCCCAGATTGAACGCGAGGCCGGTGACTCCGAGGACGGAGCCGCCGCTTCCGAGGGCGGCCATCATGGCCCAGGAGTTCGTGAACGTGCCGATGTTGCGCCCCGCCACCCAGTAGTCGTCCGACGACTCGCTCACCCGCCGTGAGACCCAGATGCCGATGACGACGCACAGAGCGATATAGCCCAGAGTAATGGCGAGTTCCAGAGTTTTCATCGTGCGCAGCCTCCTTCGGTGGTCTTGTCCGAGGGGTTCTTATCCATACACATTCCCGCGAGCGAGAGCAGAGGGGCTATGAACATCATCAACCCCATGAACCACCCGAAAGTCGAGATGCCGAGAATCGTCGAGGGGAACTTGAAAAGCACGAAACCGAACGCGACGAGCAGAAGAATGGCGAGCAGCGCGAAACGGTCGCCCTTGCTCATTTGAAACCAGTTACCCTGTGTACTCATTGAGTCGCCTCCTTTTCAATCGCCGGAGCTACAATCCTGGTACGGTGATAGATCAGCCGCGTAGAGCGTGCGCCGCATGCGACAACGCTTGGGCCGCTGCCGCACGTCCTCTGTGCTTGTTCTTGAAAACCGTCCCTCGTATCCCTCCTTCGTCGCCGTTCTTCTATCCTCCGAAGATCGGAATGTGTATAAGAATCGTTTCGTCCGGACGCATCGAAGTTTTCTCCGTAATCAACTTCCCTTCGGCGAAAAAAAACAGCGAGTCGATGAACTCCCTGGAAATATGCTCCGGAAGAGCGGCCGCCACCTGCTGCCGCAATTCTTCGGGAGTTGCTTCGGAGCGGTATGGTATGTCGAAGTCCTGTACGTCCAACTGGGATGCGAGCGATCCCATGAAATGCATTCGCAGATTTGTCATCGTCTCCACCTGGCGTAGGCTTTCGAGGGACCGGCCTGTGTTGTGAAAGATGAGATACCTTGCCCCAAAAAATGAAAGAAAAATTCCTCTGAAAAAATAACACGGAAGAAACCTTCTGTCAATATGCTGAACATGCAGATTTTATTTCGGGTTAACTGGTCCGATTGTGTGCGTTTGTTGTGAAAGTTGTTCCGAGCTTTCCTTTGAAAACGTTGCCGGTGTGTTATGAAGTTCCTGCTGTGCGGAAGATTTCGAGGATGAAGCTGTGGCGTGTCGAGTTGCGGCGAAGAGCGGAACGCTCCTCGCCTCAGATTTCCGCTGAAAACTTCGCCGCGCGCTCCAGGAAGCGCCGCGCCGGGGTGGGGTTCGTACCGAAGTGCAGATGAAGGTAGCTCGCGAAGGCGTTCTTCTTCGCCAGCCCGTCGCGGTAGACGTTCCCGTTTTTCTCCAGGCGGAGGGAGAAGAGGTCGTCGTTTCCTTCGCTGGCGTAGATGGACCAGTGAAAGAGATGTCCGCGAAGCGACGCGCCCTTCCTTCCGATCAGCGCCCCGCGTTCGAGCGTTCCGCCGCAGTACCCGAGCGCCTGGAGGCGCTTCCCCATCCGGGTGACTCCCGGAAAGACCCCCGCCATTCGGTGCGTCGTCCCCGATTTATCTTCAAGCCGTTCGACGAGGTACATCAGACCGCCGCACTCCGCGAAGACTGGCATCCCGCAGTCCGCCGCCGCGCGCAGCTCCGCGCGGAGCGAGTCGTTGGCGGAAAGCTTCTCCGCGAACTCCTCCGGAAAGCCGCCGCCGACGTACACTCCCTGCGTTCCTTCGGGCAGCTTCGGATCGCGCAGCGGGCTGAAGGGGAGCAGCGCCCCCCCCAGATGCTCGAGGATGTCCAGGTTGTCCTGGTAGTAGAAGTGGAAAGCCTCGTCGCGCGCGACCGCGATCCGGGCGCATCCCGGCGTTGCGGCGCGGGAAAAGATGGCGGGAGAGTACGACGGAAGGAGAGGGGCGCGCCGCGCGAGTTCGAGGAGCGCGCCGACGTCGACATGCTCCTCGACGAGGACGCGGATACGCTCGATCATCTCCGCGCCCTGCTCCTGTTCCACGGAGGGAACGAGCCCGAGGTGGCGCTCCGGCACGGCGATATCGCCCGTGCGCGGCAGGTAGCCCAAGACCGGGATGCCCGTATCTCCTTCGATGGCCTCCTTGAGAATCCGGTAGTGGTTGGCGCTTCCCAGCGCGTTCAGAAGTACTCCGGCGACCGCGACGCGCCTGTCGAACTTCGAGAAGCCGAGGACGAGCGCGGCGGCGCTCCGCGCCATGGAGCGGCCGTTGATCACCAGAATCACAGGGGCTTCGAGCGTCTTCGCCAGGTGCGCGGTGCTCCCCCGTTCGTCGCGCGCGCCCGCGCCGTCGAAGAGTCCCATTACGCCCTCGACGACCGAGATGTCGGCGTCTGAAGCGTTGCGGTCGAACAGCTCCAGCGTGCCGTCCCGCGAGAGCAGCATCGTGTCCAGGTTCCGGCAGGGCCGCCCCGCAGCCAGGGTGTGGAAGCCCGGGTCGATATAGTCCGGCCCCGTCTTGAAGGGTTGGACGGTCATCCCGCGCGAACGGAGCGCGGCGACGAGTCCGGCCGTGAAGGTCGTCTTTCCGGAACCGCTGTTGGTTCCTGCGATCACGATGCGCGGATGTGTCATTTTTCGATTCCTCTCCGGGCGGGAACGCCCTTCGCGAAGTAGTGGCGGATCTCTTGCATCTCGGTGACGAGGTCGGCGCGCTCCAAGAGTTCCTGCGAGGCGTAGCGCCCCGTGAGCACCAGCTCGACCGAGGGGGGGCGGACGTCGAGCAGGGCGAGCATCTCCTCCTTGAGCAGCAGCCCGAGGTGCGCCGCAACCACGATCTCGTCGGCGACGACGAGATCGTACGCCCCCGACGCGAGCGCCGTTCCGAGAAAGGCCAGCCCCTCTCGCGCGAGCCTCCGGTCCTCGTCCGTAGCGGGAGAACCGATGCGTCGCTCGCCTCCGAAGGTGCGGACGGTTATTCGATCTCCGAGGAATTTCAGCGCCTCGTGTTCGCAGTATTCCGCCTTTTTGAGAAACTGAACGAGGAGCACTGAGAGTCCCGCCCCGGCGGCGCGAAGGATAAGGCCGAGCGCCGCCGTGGTCTTTCCCTTTCCCGTTCCTGTATAGACATGCACGTAGCCGGTGTGCTCCATGCGCTCGACCCCTTTCCGATGCTTTCCTTTATTATACTGTATGCCAAGGAAGAGGAACGGGCGCTCCGTCGCGGGCGCCAGGGTTTCCGAAATGGGCTTGCCAAGAAGAAGATGTTTTCAGAGTGATGTAAAGAGTTGCAATGGTATAATTATAGCGCTCAATGTTCCCTGCCGCTGGGGCACGTTCCGGCAGGGCGGATGCGCTCTTCGGAGCCGATCTGAAAGGAGGAGATGACATGGAGAGCGTCTACAAGGTGATCGAACTTGTGGGAACGAGCAGCGAGTCATGGGAGAAGGCCGGCGCCGCGGCTGTGGAGCTGGCTTCGAAATCCCTGAGGGACCTGCGCGTCGCGGAAGTCGTCGCCATGGATATGCACCTGGAGGACGGTAAGGTTGTCGCGTATCGGACAAAGGTAAAGGTATCGTTCAAGTTCGAGCATAAGGACTGAGAGGTCGATATACGGTTGTGCTCCCCGAGTCTCGGAGAGCGCTTCTCTTCCCGGACCGGCCGGTCCGTGCGACGTGACCGGCCGGTTTCGCTTGTATGTGCGCGCACGGATTCCTCTGATACCGGATGGTATAATCGGACGGAAGCCGCGCCTGTCGGGGGCTATACGGTTGCTGTGTGAACGTCGGCATGTCCTGTACGGAAGCTGTACGCCGTCCGGATGGAGAGGTGTTTCGCTCCGAAAAACGACTACGACCCCGCCCTGATGGACTCTCGGATGCCGAAGATGGACGGTTTGGAGGCGACGCGCAGAGTCGGGCGGAAGTGGTACAATTCGCAGAGGTACGTCCATTGCGGGTTCAGGAAACGACAGGCGATTGCAGAAAAGAACGGAGGTATTCGCATGCCATGCCCCGCCTCGCGACAGGGTTTTGCAGATACGGAGGGAGGACTTCGCTTCCGCAGAGAATCTCTTATCGACTCCGGAGGATTCGGCTGCGAACTTCTGGGACTGCTCGTTCCGAAGGAGTGGCGCTTTTCCGGCGCGGTGAACTGGGATTTTTCAAAAATACCGCCGAAAGCCGCCGCTTCCTTTATCGCGAGCAGCCCCGACGGCGACCTCGTCGCCGAGCAGTTCCCCCAGGCTGAGTTTTTCTGGACGGAGGACCCGACGCTGGGGTACGCCTACTCGCAGACGGGAATGCAGAGCATGCAGCCCTTCGGCGCTGCCGACTTTCTTCGCAGGCTCTTTCTCTCCAATGTCCGCTCGCGGGTCGGCGACCCGCGCATCCTCTCGGAGCTGCCCCTCCCGGAGCTTTCCCGCCATACGCTCAATGTGCTCAATGCGCAGATGACGCTCTTCGGGAGCATCTCTCCCTTTCAGACGCCCTTCGAAACCCGCGCCGACGCAGCGAAGGCCGTCGTGGAGTACACGATCGACGGCGAGGTCGTCAGGGAGGATCTCACCGCGAGTCTTTCGTACATGACCACATATATTCCTTCGATGTTCGCAAGCCTTTCGGTGGTCTCCTGGTCGGCGAACGTCTTCGGATTCCGCGCGCCCTCCGGGAGGATGGACGCCGCCGCCCCTCTTTTTCGCGTCGTTCACCAGTCGCGGGCCGAAAACCCGCAGTGGCACACCAACTACATTCGCCTCGCGGCGACGACTGCGCGCGACCGGATCCGGATGCAGCAGCAGGCGTTCGCCGCCATGCAGCGGGTACGGCAGACACTGAACGAGACGAGCGACATCATCGCCAGAGGCTACGAAGAGAGAAGCCGCGCGATGGATCGCGTGTTCGACGACTACAGCCGTTCGGTACGGGGTACGGAGCTGTACGCCGACCCCTGCGCCGGGCGGACGGTCGAGCTGCCGAACGGCTACAGGGAGGTATGGACCGACGGAACCGACTATATCCTGAGCGATAACGCCAATTTCAACCCCAACACCGAGTCGCTGCGGAGCTGGCGACGTATGGAGGCGGCGAAGGGCTGAGAGCGGGGGGATTTCTGGAATGGTTCCGGCGGGCGCTCTGCTGAAGGAACCCATCCGCGGATTCGCAGCGTCGGAGGCGCCGGAACTCTTTGAAGGCGCCGACGGTCATGTTTCAGAGAACAGGAAAGGAGGAGTGGTGCATGAAACAGAGCGTGTTCCACGGATGCGCGAAGAGGACGAGGCTGTGCGCAGTGCTCGTTGGCTTTCTGTGCGTCTTCGGTTTGGTCGTCCTCTCCGCGGGAGAGGCGGCTCCGCCGAAGATCCCGCTGAAGGAGGCAGCGCTGAAGGACTTTTCGAGCGTTCCCGCCCCGGTGAAGAGCAGCGTCGCCCCCGCGTTCAAGGAGACGGCCTTCCCGCTCGACAAGGCGGTGAACCTCAAAGAGGTGGAGGAGGTCGTCGGCAAGCTCACGGCCGCGCAGAAGAGCGCGCTGCAGAAGAACCGCTTCCTGCTGCTGCGGAAACCCGAACTGCATACCTTTTCGTCGATGGGGCGGTACGACGAAATGCTGTGCAACTTCGAAGGGATCGGAGGAAGCTACGACCCGGCCTACCGCGAGCCGTGGAACACGCGGTTCGTCGGACCGGACGTCTTTCTCCACGCGCTCCACACCTTCTTTTCAAAGCGCCTTGAGGCGATGGAGGGGGGCGAGCTTCTGGGCGCGGTGCAGTACATGCTCGGAGAGCTGTTCGCCAACGCTTCCGCGCTCCGTTCGCTCGCATCCAAAGACAACAAGCCGCACTGGGAGCGTCTCCAGGCGCAGCTCGTCGTCCCGCTCGTCCTCGCCCTCAACTGCGACGAGAGCGTCGAACCGGTCTGGACCGATCCGGACGCCGCGCCTGCGGAGGAGACGGACACGCTGAAAAACGCGCTTGCGCTCTTCAAGAAGTACGGCAAATCCTTCTCCAAGGGGACGGCGGACGCCGTCGTCGAGGAGTTGAAAAGGGTCTACGCCGCGGACGAGGCGCAGAAAGGACTTCTCGGTCTCAGCCCTGCCTACGCCAGTCAGAGCGTGGACTACACCCAGTTCACCCCCAGGGGGCACTACGAGAAGAACTCCCGCAGCCGGGCCTACTTCCGGACGATGATCTGGTTGGGCCAGCTCGGGTGGAAGCTCGCCGAAAAAGAAGGAGCCGTCGACGCTCTCAACTTCGCCCTCTCCATGTCGTACACTCGGACGGTCGCCCGCGGCGCGCCCCGGCGTCCCGAGCCGGGCGCCCTCGCGTCCCCTCTCGACGCATGGAGGCGCGTGATGGAAGTCTCCTGCTTCTTCGTCGGGTACCCCGACGCGGCGAGCTATCCGGAGTGGCGCGGGCTCCTTCTTGAAAAGGCCGGCGTCTCCGCCTTCACTCCGGACACCTGCGGGGACGCGGCCGTCGTCGATCGAATCCGCGAGGCAAGCGAACAGCTTTCGCCCTCCATACCCCACTTCAAGAAGCTCTTCTCTCCCGCGAGCACCGAGACTTTCTGCGTTTTCCCGCAGCGCTTCACCGTTCCGTGGCTCATCACCGACGTGCTGACCTACAAGGCGAACGTCCGCGAGGATCTGCCGGTGCTTTTCTCAAGCCTCTGGGTGGCCGCCGTCTCCGGAAGCCGCTACGCGATGGACCTCATACCCGGGCAGGTTCCGCTGAACCTCGCCGCGCTCCCAGCGGCGACGGCGGAAGGCGCTCCCGCCCCCGAGAAGCGGATCGACGTCCCCGAACAGCACGTCCGAACAGTGATCGCCGCGATGCCGGGCGCGATCGTCTCGCTGCGCGAAAAACTTTCGGCGGAGCCGGAGTCCGCATGGTTCAGCTCCATCGGGACGGCCTGGATGCACCTGCTGCGAACGCTCGCGGCGGAGTTCGGAAAGGGGTACCCTCTGTACATGCAGAGCCCGCTCTTCGCGGCCAAGCAGCTTGAGACGCAGCTCGGCTCGTACACGGAACTGAGGCACGATACCATACTCTACGAGAAGCCGAACTACGCCGAAATGGGCGACGGAGGCGATGAAGAGCCGCCCAAGCCCCTGCCCAGGGGGTTCGTCGAGCCGAACCTTCCCTTCTGGAACGAGCTGCTCCGAGTCGTCGACTATATCCAGAGCGGCTTCGAGAAAAACGGTCTCTTCCCGCTGGACATGGAGGAGTACGGAGCGCTCACCATGTTCCGGCAGACGGTGCTCCGCTGCGGAAAGATCGCCGCGAAGCAGCTTCAGGGGAAGGGGCTCACGGAGGAGGAGTACGAGTTCATCCGCCTCTTCACGCTCGACTACATGGCCGCTCCGGCGGACGGTTACGGAGCGGTGCCCCCGGACGAACTCTTCCAGTCCGCGCTGATCGTCGATATCCAGACGATGAATCTCGACCCGATCGCCATCGGCGACCCGGCCATTCTCTACCAGGCGACCGCCGAGCCTTCGATCATGCTGGTGCTCGTCGGCAACGAGAATACGCCGCGGATCACGATCGGCATGGCGTTCGACCATCGGGAGTTCACGGCGCCGCACGGTCGCCGCATCACCGACAGCGTCTGGAAGAAGCGCGTGTACGACAAGTACTACGACGGCGACCCCAAGGGACTGCCGCTGCCGGCGAAGAACTTCTGGTATGACGGCCTGCGCCCGTAGACTCGCCGCCCTCTGCATCTGCCTGTTTTTTACGGCGGCTCCTCTCTTCGCGGAGGAGCCGCCGCACCTTCGGAAACTGCGGGAACGTCCGTTTCCTGCGGCGTACCCCGGCGGCCTCTTCGCCGCATCCATCGAGATCGTGAAATTCACACCACTCGCTTCCGGCCGCGTATCCGGCCTCGTTCTCCCGCACCACCTCCTCGCGGCGGACCTGATCGCGAAAGGGTTCGCTCATGTGCGGGAAGGAGGGTACCGGCGCATCGTCATCCTCTCCCCCGATCACTTCAGCCGCGGAAAAACATCCTTCTCCGTCCCCGCGCGAGACTTTCTCACGCCGCTTGGAACCGTTTTGCTCGACAGGGAGGGGGCGGCCGCGCTGCTTCGGAACGGACTCGTCTCCGAATCCAGCCTCTTTTCGCACGAACACGGCGTAGGCGCGCTCCTTCCGTTCATCGCGCACCACTTCCCCGGCGCCTTCGTGCTGCCGGTCGCCATAGGAAAACGCTCGACCCCGGAGGAGTGGAGCGTGTTGGCGGCGCTCCTCGCTCCGCTGGCTGGGGACGACGCCCTGATCCTTCAGAGCACCGACTTCTCTCACTACCTTGATCGCGAGGAAACAGCGAAGCGCGATGCGGAGAGCCTCGCCGTCATCCTCTCCTGCGCCCCGGAGCGCGCGGTCTCGCTGCGCCAGCCCGGGCATATCGACTCGCGGGGGGCGCTCTTCGTGCAGATGACGCTCCAGAGGTCGCTGGGCGCGCGTCCGTCGGTGGTCGCGCACTCCTCGTCGTTCGAGTACAATCCGATCGAAGCGGAAAAGAGCGGGGGGACGAGCTATTTTGTGATTACCTATGGGGCGGAGGCTTCGGCAGGGGGCAAGTGACAAGGGGGCGTCTCCGGAATAGTCCGGACGCGCCCCCCTTCGATCATTCTACGCTCGTTTAGCCGTCGCGTTCCTCGCGGGCGCAGCGCTGGACGGCGACCGTTCCCCAACGGCCGGGAATCTCGCCTGCCACGACGTCGCAGGTGTGGATGATCGGTTTACGGATCGAAATTTCAAGGGCGATGTCGTCGAGCGTTTTGAAGACCACGCCCCTCTGCGCGCAGCGGTCCAGAAGATCCTCGAAAAGCGCGTTCTGCCCGCCTCCCTCCATCTCCGCGTGGATGGTGTGTACATTCAGCCCCGGCTGCAGCAGCTCCATATAGCGGTCGTTGAGCCGTTCCTGCGGGATCTCGCCGAGCACTTCGTCGAGGGTGGGGAGCGTCGTGGGGATCTGGAGCGTCTTGAAGACGCGGCCTCCCATGCGCGGGTGGAAGGGGTAGCCGCTTCCGCGGACGTCGCTGCAGTAGTCGAAGCCGAGTTCGTCCTGCACGGAGAGGCTCGCGGGCGTCGCCTGCCACCCGGGAGCGGCGCAGCTCTTCGCGGCTCTTCCGGCGTACCGGTCGAACAGCTCCATCGATTTGCGGAACTCGGCGCGGATCTGCTCCTCGCTCATCCTGTGCAGGTTGTCGTGCCAGTGGACGTGATCCCAGCAGTGGATACCGCAGTCGTGCCCCTCCCGGACCGCGCGGATGAAGACGCCCGGTTCGCTCTGCACGATCTTGGGGGCCGGGAGCAGCGTTCCGTAGAGCAGGGTGCGGATACCGTACGCCGACGGGGCCTTCGTTCTGCGCATCTTCTGCAGAAAGCCTTTCTTGAAGATGCGGCGGATGGCTTTGCCGGAGTTGTCCGGGCCGAAGGAGAAGAAGAACGAGGCGCGCAGCTTCCTGGCGCGGAAGATCTCCAGGAGGCGCGGGACGCCCTCGCGGTAGCCTCGCAGCGTATCGACGTCCGTTTTAAGGACGAGCAGCGTATCAACCACGCGACTTCTCCTCTCCGGAATCGAGATAGCTCGCCACGGTCATGGCCACTGCCTCTCGGAGCGGCACGCGCGGCTTCCACCCGAGCGCGGCGCCGATGGCCCGGATCGAGGGCACGCGGTTCTTCATGTCGTCGTACCCGTTGCCGTAGTACTGCTCGGCGGGCATCACCGTCACGGACGCCTTTTCGGCGGCCTCGCGGAAGGAGGGGATCTCCTTCATCACGTCGATGACGAGGTGAGCCAGCTCCTTGATGGAGGCGTTGTTCGCCGGATTGCCGATGTTGAAGATCTTTCCGTTGCTCGCTTTCTCGTCGGCGAGTATGGCCATCAGCGCCGCGACGCCGTCGGAGATGTGCGTGAAGCTCCGCATCTGCTCTCCGCCGTTGACGAGAGTGATCCCCCGACCGGAGAGCACGTCGTAGACCATCTGCGTGATGGAGCGGGCGGTGCGCTCCTCCGCGTCCTTGAAGGTGTCGAGCCGGGGGCCGATCCAGTTGAACGGGCGGAAGAGCGTGTAACGGAGTCCCTTCTCCTGGCCGTAGGCCACGATGACCCTGTCCATCATCTGCTTGCCGCAGCTGTAAATCCAGCGCATCTTGCTGATCGGCCCGACGATGAGAGGGCTCTCCTCCTCGTCGAGGACGGTGTCGGTGCTCATGCCGTAGACCTCCGACGTCGAGGGGAAGATCACCTTTTTATCCGCGGCGACGCACATACGGACGATCTTGAGGTTCTGCTCGAAGTCGAGTTCGAAGGTCCACAGCGGTTTGCTGAGGTAGTATGAGGGCTTGGCGATGCCCGCGAGCGGGAGGACGACGTCGGCTGCGTTCACGGCATTTTCCAGCCATTCGTCCGCAGTGAAGATGTCCCCCTGCGCGAAGGAGAAGCGCGGGTTGTCGCGGTACTGCTCGAGATTGGTTCCCGTGAGGTCGAAGGCGCCGATCCGCCAATCCGCGCTCTCCAGAATCCCCTGAATGAGATGGGAGCCGATGAAGCCGTTTGCCCCGAGAATCAGAATTTTCATTAAGAAACCTCCCTGCGTGTTCCCCGCGTTCCGCGGGATGGTTCGTTCGAATGAACTATGCGCCCCGAGAAGTATATCACGAAGGGCGTGATTCGCCCTCCGCAGCGGCGCCGAGAATATCCCCCTCGCGTATGGCCTGTTCGACTGCGTTTTCCTCCGGCTGCCATTCGAGGATTCGAACTACCCCGCCGCCCGAAGCGATGCGGAAAGGGGCGAGCGAGAGGACCTTCCCGGAAGGTATATCCATGCGGCTCGCGGCGTCCGCAGCGGCAAGACCGGGCGTGCGCGGTCCCTCGACGAGCGTTCTCCAGACGAAGAGCTTCTTTCCCCGGAGGAACGTGAACGCGCCGGGGAAGGGGCGCGTCACTGCCCGGACGAGGTCGTGCACGGCGGCTGCGCCCGCGCGCCAGTCGATCAGGCCGTCGGCGGGGGTTCTGCGGCCGAAGTACGTCGCCTCCGCTTCGTTCTGCGGAGTGCGCGGCGCGGCGCCGAGGGCGATCAAGGGGAGCGTCCTTCGCAGGATGGTCCACGCGGCTTCGGCCACTTTCCGGGAGACGTCGAGCGCCGTATCGTCGGGGAGGATGGGAACAGCCTCCCGGTCGACGATATCTCCCGCGTCGGCCCGGCGCACCATGTGGTGGAGCGTCGCGCCGGTTGTGGTTTCGCCGTTCAGGACGGCCCAGTTGACGCAGGCTCTCCCACGGTACTTCGGCAGCAGCGAGCCGTGCATATTGAAGGCCCCCTTCGGCGGGATCGCGAGGAAGCGCTCCGCGATCATCGAACGATAGTAGAAGGAGAAGAGGACGTCGGGGCGCAGCGACCGCACGAGCGCGTACTCCTCGTCGCCGAGGGCGTCCGGGATGAAGACGGGGATTCCCGCTTCACGGGCGAGCGCGGCGACGGAGGGAAACCAGAGCGTTTCGGACCGATTGTCCTTGTGGGTGAAGACGGCCTGCACCGTCGTCCCCTGGTTCAGCAGCTCCTTCAGGCATGCGTGCCCGACCTCGCTGTAGGCGAAGACGACGGCACGGAGATCACGCATCGTTCCACTCCCTGCGGATGACGTAGCGGGGGCGCTTGCGCACTTCCTGGTAGATGCGTCCGATGTACTCCCCCGTGATGCCGACGCAGGACATGGTGATGCCCATCAGGAAGAAGTTGATGTTGAGCAGCGTGAAAACGCCCTCCGCTTCCGGACCGACGATGATTCTGCGGAGCATCAGGTAGATCGCGAAGACGAAGCTCAGAGCGGAGACGACGATGCCGATCATGGTCACCGCCTGGAGCGGAAAGAGGGAGAACCCCGTCATCAGGTCGAAGTTGAGCCGGATGAGGCGGAAGATGCTGTACTTCGACGTGCCGTGCTCCCGCTCCGTATGGCCGACCGGTATTTCGACCGGGTTGACGGCGAACTTCTGCGCGAGCGCCGGAATGAAGGTCGTGCTCTCGCAGCTCTGGTTGATGATGTTCACGATATCGCGCCGGTAGGCGCGGAGCATGCAGCCGTAGTCGTTCAGGCGGAGTCCCGTGATCTTGTTGGTGATCGAGTTGACCATGCGCGAGGCCATCTTGCGGAACTTCGGGTCTTGGCGGTTTTGTCGGATCGTTCCCACGACGTCGTGCCCCTCGTCGATCTTCGCCACGAGATTGGGTATCTCCTCGGGCGGGTTCTGCAGGTCCGCGTCGAGCGTCACGATAACGTCCCCCCGCGAATGATCGAAGCCGGCCATGATCGCCATGTGCTGGCCGAAGTTGCCGTTGAAGTCGATGACGCGCACCTTCCCGGGATTGGCCTTGTGGAAGTCGAGCAGCATCTTCAGGGAGGCGTCCCTGCTTCCGTCGTTCACGAAGATGATCTCGTAGGGGCGATGCATTCCGTCGAGCGTCTTCAGAAGCCTCGGGCAGAGGTGCGGGAGGGACTCCTCCTCGTTGTAGACAGGTACGATGACAGAGAGAACGCATGTTTCGGACATTGTGCTTCAACATCTCCTTCCGGGAGGTCGCTCCCGAATACAGTTAAGATAGAGCGCGGAGCAGGCGCGTTCCGACGGCGCCGTCGCCCGCGAAGGCGCGTTTACTTGCGGTTGACGAAGACGAGACGCTTTTCCGTTTCGAAGGAGGGCGCCGGGAGCGGGCGGCCCAGCTGTTCCGCGACGTACTCCTTCTGATCTCTGTTGATAACGAGGACGACGCGCTTCTCGCCCTCCCAGAGCGCTGGAAGACCTTCGCCGCGGATGAACCACGACGGATCGGTCTCCTGGAGCGCGCCGAACTCGAGTTCGCCCATGTAGTTGACCAGGACGATTCGCTGCTTTAAATAGAAGGGGAGCCCCTGGTCGTAGTTGCCGAACTGGGCGACGATATCGCCCTCGTTCCTGATCTCCGCGATCCGCCCGGCGAGTTCCCGAGCCGTGAGCAGGGAATCATAAAGCAGAAAGACTCTGCCGAAGGCGAACATGTTCGCGAACGAGAGCACGCAGAGAAAGAAGGCGAGCCTCTTGAAATTCCGCCGGAGGAAGCTGTGCCACCCCGAGAAGACGAAGAGGATCAGGATCGCCGCGACGGGGAGCGAGTAGGGGAGCAGCCGCCCTGCCGCGATGCGGTCGTTGACGAACGGGTAGACGAGGAGCGCGCCGATGAAGGGAACCAGAAGAAGGGAGTTCCACAGCAGAAAACGCCCCGTCTTCTTGACGTCCTCATCCTCGATGCAATGGGAGAGGTACCTCCCCATCAGAACGGCCAGAGGCGGCAGCACGGGAACGATATACGGGATAAGTTTCGAGCTGGATATCGAAAAGAAGACGAAGATCACGGCGAACCAGAGAAAGAGGAAGAGTTCGTCCTGCTTCTCCCGTCCGAGAGCGCGCAGAGGTAGCGGGATGGCCGAGCGGAGCGCTCCGGGAAGCAGTCCCGCCCACGGGAAGAGGCCGACGATCAGAATGGGGATGAAAAACCACATGGGCGCATATCTGCCGTGCATCGTGGTCGCGTAGCGCAGGAAGTGCTCCTGGATGAAGAAGAAGTAGAAGAAGTCGCCGTTCCTTCTGCAGACCTCGAAGAACCAGGGAACGACGAGGGCGAAGAAGAGGAGGATGCCCGGCATGTAGAGCAGCCGGCGCACGAGGTTCCAGCGGCGGGTGAGCAGAATGTACCAGAAGAGGATGCCGCCGGGGAGGACGATGCCGATGAGTCCCTTGGAGAGGACCGCGAGCGCCATCCCCGCGTAGAAGACGAGGAGGTATCTCCGGCTCTTCGCGGAGGAGAGATCCCCGGCCTCGTCCATGCCGAACCGGAGGCCCGCCATCGCCAGCGTCAGAAAAAAAGCGAGCGGCATGTCGATGATATTGATGCGCCCGATGGCGAAGTGGAGCAGGCTGGTGGTCAGAATGACGGAGGAGAAGAACGCCGTCGGCAAGCCGTAGAGGCGCCGAGCCAGGATCCACGTGGCCAGAACGCTTCCGAGGGCCAGGAGCGCTGGCCAGAAGCGCCCGGCGAACTCGTTTTCGCCGAAGACGGCGAGGGACGCCGCCGTGAGCCAGTAGTGGAGCACGGGTTTTTCGAAGTACTTCACGTAATTCAGGCGGGGAGTGACGAAATCCCCCGTCTCGAGCATCTCTCGGGGAATCTCGGAGTATCTCCCCTCGTCCGGCTCCAGAAGGCCGTAGCCTCCGAGGCCGCCGAAATAGAGGAGAAACGAGGCCAGAATGAGAAGAAGCGTATACTTCCGCAATGAACGCGACTGGGAGAGATTCATCGAACCATCCTTCCGAATAAAAGATCCAACCGCATAATTGTACATGAAGCATCCGCATTTGTGGTAGTTCGCCGGAGAGTATATACTTCTTCGGAGTCGGAAACGGCACGATCCCCCGGAGGGAGCAGCGGAAGGGGAAAATTCGAAAGGGTGGGTATTTTTCTATGGACAGGTTCTCGTTGTTGCTTCTCGCCGGATCGGCGCTCTTCAACGCCATGGCGAACACGCTGATGAAGTTCGCCTTCGGGCATCAGAAAAATCTCCTCGACGGGGGCGCGGTCCCGGCGGTCCTCGCCATCGTGTGCAACCCATGGGCGATCGCGGGCGTCGGCTGTTTCGGCGTCTCCTTCGTCTTTCTGAGCGCCGCGCTCACCAGGACGGACCTCTCGATGGCTTATCCGCTCATGTCGGGTTTGGTCTTTCTGCTCATCCTCGCGGTCTCCACGTTCGTCTTCTCCGAGCAGGTGAACGTCTGGAGACTGGCCGGAATGGTCTCGATCCTCGCCGGAATCTGGATGATCGCCGTCAAGGGGTGAGGTTCACCGTTGCGACGTCCCGATTCTACTTGCCGTCAGCGATCGCTGGGAGCCAGGATGTTCGCTTTCCTGAGCTTGTCGAGGTTTCTCGATACCCTCTTCCAGTAGACCGAAGCGGAGCCTCCGTAGTAGCGCCCCAGGGCGGTCTGCGTGTCTTCGTGCGTCCGCAGATAGCGCGAAAGGAGGAGGCTTCCCGCCGCGATTCCGAGGTCGGGGTTGTGAAGCTCCTCCTCCGCGAGGATGCCGTTCGCCTGCAGCAGGCCCGCGTGCACCTTCCACATCACCTGCATCACTCCCGCGGCTCCGGCGCCGCTGCGCGCCTCCGGGTTGAAGTGACTCTCCGTATGCGCCACGGCTACGATCAAATCGAGGGGGACCTTGTACTTGATCGAGTACTTCCAGAAGGCGGTGGCCTGCATAAGCGCGGACTCCATGGGGATGCCGGGGTTCTGCTCGACGATGAAGAGCGCCAGGTTTCGGATGTTCTCGGCCGTTGCCTCGAACAGCGTCGCGGCGACGTGTCCGGCGATGGTGAACGTCTCGGTGAAGTCGGAGAACGAGGACGGGATAGCGCGCCCCGCGTACTGAAAGAGTTCGATCATCTCGGGGTTCACGGACCAGTGGATGGCGAACGTCTCGGGAACGGGCGGGCTGAAGATCGCTCTTTCAAGGATCAGCCTCTGGATTTTTTCTCCTTCGACGCCTATGAGCAGAAATACCGCCGCCGAAAAGACAAAGAGCGAGGCGACGCCTCGTCGTATCATCCCTGTCATATAGTGTTCCCTCCCTGTCCTTCGAAATAGCGCGACCTTCCAAAGGAAGGGCCGATGGAAGGTCGCACTATTATAGCATTCTCGAAAGCGAGGAAACGTCCATTGTCTTACAATAGAGACGAGATTATTGTTCCTTGTTTTTTCGTTCCATCATCTCTCTGAGCACGTTCTCGAGCCCGCTCATCCCTCTTCCGTACGCCTCCCAGTCGCCTCTCCGCAGCGCTTCCTGCGAAGAGTCCCAGTGGGTCATCGCCGCAGCGGCCAGCTCGGCAAGCTCCTCCGACCCGGAGAAGGTTCCCCGCTCCGGAGCCGTCTCCGGAGCGATTCCAGTGCGCTCAAGCTGGGACGCCGTCGGAGAGAGCAGCCGGACGAGGGACTCTTCAAGCGTCTCGCCCCAGACCACCCTGCCTCCGGTCGACGTGATCACGCGCCGCAGTTCGGGAAGCTCGCTGTTCTCCGCCCTGAGGTAGAGCGGCTGGACGTAGAGCAGACTGTTCCCCACCGGCACCACGGTCATGTTTCCCCGGACGACGGCGGAACCCCTCTGGCTCCACAGAGAGAGCTGCGCTGAGATCTCCGAGTTCTGATTCGTAAGCGCCTCCACCTGCGCGGGGCCGTAGATGAGCTTCTGCTTCGGGAACTGGTAGACGAGAAGCTGTCCGTAGTTGTCGCCGTCCGAACGCCCGGCCATCCACGCGATCATGTTGTTCCTGCTCACCGGCATGAAGGGAGTGATGAGCGCGAACTCCGCGCTTTTCTCGCCCGCGAGGCGCATGTTCACATAGTACGCTTCGGGAGCGTTACCCCTGGAATCGCCGCTTCCGGGACGGTCCCACACGTCCTCCTTGTTGTAGAAGGTGTTCGCGTCCGTCATGTGGTACGTGCGGTAGATTTCGCTCTGGATGTTGAACAGATCCTGCGGGTACCGCAGGTGCGCCTTCAGCCCCTTCGGCAGTTCCGAGAAAGGCCTGAAGATCTCCGGGAAGATGCCGCTCCACGCCTTCAGGACAGGGTCGTCCGGGTCGGCGGCGTAGAAGCGCATCGTGCCGTCGTAGGCGTCCACGGTCGCCTTCACGCTGTTTCGTATATAGTTGATGGTCTGCCCCCGTCCCAGCGAAACAGGCTGCGCGTAGGGGTAGCTGTCCGCCGCGGTGTAGGCGTCCTGCATCCAGACGAGCCTGCCGTCCGTGACGACGAGGTACGGGTCGCGGTCGAAGTAGAGGAACGGCGCCACGCGCATGAGGCGCTCCTGGACGTTCTGGTGGAACTTCACCCGGCTCTCCTCCGTGAAGACGTCGGAGAAGAGGATCTTCATATCGGCGAACTTCAGCGCGAAGAGGATGCGGCGGAAGAAGGTGCCCATCGGGACGCCGCCCTTCCCCTCGTACACGGAACGGACGTTGGAGTCGCCCATCGGGTAGTCGAACTCCTGCACGGTCGTCCTGACGAAGATGTAGGAGCTTGGTTTTTCCCCGTAGTAGATCTGCGGGTGCGTGATGGGGAGGTGCACGTCGCTCCTCGGAGGAAGGTCGCGCACCCAGAGGCGCGGCAGACCGCTTCCGGCGACCTCGTTCACCGGGTTCATCACGATGCCGTAGCCGTGGGTGAACTCGAGGCGCGTGTTGATCCAGGTCGGGTTCTGCAGGCCCCGGACGTCCAGCTCGCGCGCGGCGAGCATCACCTGGCGGTACTCGCTCTCCCCGGATCCGGACGGCGAGGGGAACGTGTAGCGGTCGATGTCCACGTTGGAGAAGTCGTAGTAAGTCCTGATCTCCTGGAGCTGCTTGTAGCTCCGCAGCAGGGGGCCGTGGTCCCACAGACGGATGTTGTCGATGGTGTCGCGGTTCTCCTCCACGTCCTTCCACGTGATGGCGTCGTCGGGCGTGATCGTCTTTAGATCGACGTTGTGCAGGTTGTAGGCGTGGAGCGTCGCGGCGATGTTGTAGTCGATGAAGCGCCGTTCACGCTCGAACTCGTTCGGCTCGACGAAGTACTTCTGGACGATCGCGGGGTAGACGCCTCTCAGGAGGACGCTGGAGACGACGAGGAGGCCCACCATGCCGAGGGAGAGCTTCCACATCCTGCGGAAGAGGCTTACCAGCAGCGCGGCGGCGATCAGAAGAGAGATGACCGCGAGAACGTTCAGCGCGAAGAGTTCCGCGTGGACGTCCGTGTACCCCGCGCCGAAGGTGACGCCCCGGGGCGAGAAGAGGATGCCGTACCGGTCGAGCAGATAGCCGACGCCCCAGAGGAACGCTCCGGCGGAGGCCAGCAGCGTGAGGTGCGTCCGCACCCGCTGCGGTACGGTGACGAGCGCGAAGTCGCGGTTGCGGGGCAGGATGACGGCGCCGTAGGCCACCGTCGAGATAACGGCGCAGAGGAAGAGGACGTTCAGCAGACGGGAGTGGACGAATGTCCAGAACGGCAGGGAGAAGACGTAGAAGCCGGTGTCGTTGCCGAAGATAGGATCCGTCGTGCCGAACGGCGTCGCGTTGAAGAAGCGCAGCACCATGGCCCACTCCGAAGAAATGGACGCGCCGTTGGTCACTCCCATGAAGAGCGCGACGGCTCCGATGGCCCACCCGGCCGCTTTCGACGCGAGAAGCGGTGTGAATTCGGGATGGAGAACCAGCAGATTCCGCCGGACGAAGGCCAGATTGACCCATATGGCCGAGGCGAAGACGAGCAGGCCGGCGGCGAAGAGGGGCAGTCTGGCGAAGATTCGGGTCCAGAAGACGGGCCCGTACCCTTCGGTGTCGTACCACAGCCAGTCGGTGTAAAACTCCGCCAGGGCGGGGAAGAGCACCATAACAAGGAGAACGGCCCCTCCGAAAAGAAGGAGGCCTTTGTTCACCTTGGGAAGCCGGAGAACCGGACGCTTGGGAGACGATGAATCGTCCCCCGGGAACCACTCGTTGTCGGGAAACCAGTCGTTTTTACTCATCATGAAAACATTGTAACGGACTTTTCACCGTTGTCAAAGCGGAAAAGGCGGAGCCGCCGGTTCCGTTACAGCCTACGCGGCTATTCGCCGGCTGGCGCGTATCCTTTGTTTCGCTGAATGAACCAAGGAGTGATGGAGTTGTTTGAAAATATCGTACCGCAGCGATTTATCTTGACAAAGTGCTGCTGCGTATGGTAACAAGAGTCATCCGCGTATGCGCAAAGTTTTTTTGCATGAGTTTTTTCAACGGTTCATCGGCACGACTCACTATTCAAAAGGAGGAAAAAGTATGTTCAGGAAGTCTATCGCAACAGCGGCTGTCATGGTTCTCCTGCTCTCTCTTCTTTTTTGCTCGGCGGCGTTCGCCAAAATCGAGATCAAGCTCTCCAACCAGCTCCCCCCTTCGCACCACATCTCCAAAGGACTCGTAGTCTTCGCCGAGAAGACGGCCGAGTACTCCGGAGGCGAGGTCACGGTCCGTATCTTCGACTCCGCCCAGCTTTTTAAGGATACCGAGATCGTGGAGGCGCTTCAGGACGGCCTCGTGGAAACCGGGCTCGTTCCGGTCAACAAGTGGTCGGGCATGATCCCCGCGGCTGACGTCTTCGAGATGCCCTTTGTCTTCAAGGATTTCCAGTCGCCCAAGAAGTTCCTCGACGCGGGCGCCGACAAGATTCTCGACGAGGAGTTCCAGAAGAAGGGCGTCAAGAACCTCTTCTGGGTCGACTACGGCTACATCCAGTTTTTCAACAACAAGCGCGTCCTGAAGACCCCCGAAGACTTCAAGGGGCTCACGATGCGGACCTTCAGCAGCGGCGACGCGGAGACGCTGCGCGCGCTGGGCGCAGCCCCCACCGTCATGAGTTCCTCCGAGATGTACATGGCGCTCCAGAGAGGCACCGTCGAGGGCGCGACCACCGGCATGCCGGCGGCCGTCTCCCGCAAGATCCACGAAGTACAGAAGTTCATGACGATGGCGAACTACACCACGGCGCAGTTCACGGTACAGGGCAACCTCGATTGGTGGAAAAAACTCTCGGATGCGCAAAAGGACGCCGTCCTGAAGGCGGGGCTCGACGCCGAGGCCTGGATCCGTCAGGCGATCGAGGAGTCCGAGACCGAAGCCGAGAATGTGATCCGCGGCGCAGGAGTGGAGATCCACGTCCTGAGCGCCGAGGAGAGGGCGCTCTTCATCGAGGCCACCGAGACCGTCCGCAAGGCCTTCGCCGAGAAGACCGGGGAAGTCGGCAAGAAACTGATCGAGATGGCGCTGGCGGTCGACTAGCATTCGCCGGATCGGTTACGATACGTTGTTTCCGGAGAGCGGGGGAGACTATCTTTCCCGCTCTCTCCTCTATATGATGAAAAAGGGGCATAATTTCCGATGATACGACACATTCGCAGTGCGGTGGAGAAAGGGAATCTGATCCTCGGCTACGTCAGCGGCCTGGGGATTCTTCTTATGGGGCTGATTCTGTTCTACGAAGTCGTCATGCGCTACTTCTTCAGGGCGCCCACCATCTGGGCGCAGGAGACCGCGGTGTACATCTTCATGTGGACGATGCTGGCCGGAGGGGCGTATACGCTCCAGAAGGGAAAGCACGTGCGCATCGATCTTGTGATCGAACACCTCTCTCCCCGGACGCAGAAGATCCTCGAGATAATCACCGGCGTGGCCGGGATGTTCTTCTGCGCGGTGGTCACGTGGCAGGCGTACGAGATGATCGCGTCGTCGATAGGGTACAGCAAGGTGTCCGCGACGCCGCTTCGGGTACCGATGTGGATTCCGCAGATGGCGCTGCTGCTCGGTTTCGGCCTTCTAACGTTCCAGTTCGCGATCATCATCGCCGACCGCTACGCCGAGGTCTTCGGCAAAGGCTGCGCCGGAGAGGAGAAAAAATCATGCTGAGTTTTACCTTCGTCGTCGTCCTGCTCATCGGCATTCTCTTCATGGGACTGCCCGTAGCCTTCTCCCTCGGAGGCACGTCGCTTGTGCTGATCTGGCTCTTCGAACTTCCCATGAAGATCGTCGGAGCGACCATCTTCACGTCGCTCGAAGGTTTCGTCCTGCTTGCTATTCCGCTCTTCGTTCTGATGAGCCAGATACTGCTCGACGGGCGGATCGGCGACGACCTCTTCGAAGTCATGAACGCCTGGGTGCGGCACCTCCCCGGAGGGCTCGCCATCGCGACGATTCTCGCGTGCGCATTCTTCGCCGCTATTACCGGATCGGGCGCGGCCACCGCGGCCACGATCGGCATGGTGGCCTACCCCGCCATGACGGAGCGCGGGTACGATAAACGTTTCACGCTCGGCCTGCTCGCCGCGGGCGGCACGCTCGGCATCCTCATCCCGCCGAGCATCCCCCTCATCCTCTACGGCGCGATCACCGAAGAGTCCGTCGGCAAGCTCTTTATCGCGGGCGTGGTTCCCGGCCTTCTCCTGACGGCGCTTTTCATCGTCTACGCGGTGTACAAGAGCAAGCGGGGCGGCTTCACTCCCATGGAGCGAACCTCGTGGAGCGAGCGTATCAGGGTCACCCGGAAGAACATCTGGGGCATCTTCCTCCCCTTCCTCATCATCGGGGGCATCTACACCGGCGCGTTCACTCCGACCGAGGCGGCGGCCGTAGGACTCGTCTACAGCCTTTTCATCACCCTCTTCGTCTACAAGACGCTGCGATTCCGCGACATCCCGGCGATCTGCCTCCGCTCCGTCACCACGTCGTGCATGGTGGCGATCATCATCGCGGGCGCCATCCTCTTCGGACGGGTGATGACGCTGCTGCGGATTCCGCAGATACTCACCGAAATCATCATCAGCAACAACTTCTCCGTGCTGATGTTCATCCTCGCGATGAACGTCCTGATGATGATCCTCGGCTGCATCCTCGAGACGGTCTCCATCATTCTGCTCACCATGCCGCTGGTGACCCCGATACTCCACGCGCTCGGCATCGACCCGATCTGGTACGGTATCGTCGTCACGGTGAACATGACCTTGGCGCTGATCACGCCGCCCGTGGGCATGAACCTTTACGTCATCAACGGCCTGAGGTCGGATATCCGGATGGGAGAGGTGATCCAGGGCGTCTACCCGTTCATCGTCATCATGGCGCTCTTCCTGATAGGCGTCATCGCCTTCCCGGCGATGAGCACCTGGCTGCCGTCGATAATGCAGTAAGGGACGGCCGGTCATGGAAAAAAGAGGCGCACAGCTTCGCAGGCTTCTGGCCAGGAGAGAGATACTCGTCGCGCCGGGAGCCTACGACGGCCTTTCCGCACGGCTCGTCGAAGCCGCCGGGTTCGAGGCCGTCTACGTCACGGGGTACGGTCTTTCCGCAAGCGTGCTGGGCAAGCCCGATACAGGACTGCTCACGCTGACGGAGATGGCTTCAAGAGTGTCGGCGATCGCCGAGACGGTTTCCGTCCCTGTCATCGCGGACGGCGACACGGGGTACGGCAACGCGGTCAACACGGCGCGGACCGTCCGGGAGTACGAGAAGGCCGGGGCCGCGTGCATTCAGCTCGAGGATCAGGTCGCTCCCAAAAAGTGCGGGCACATGCTCGGCCGCGAGGTCATCCCGGCGGCCGAGATGGCGGGCAAGATCAAGGCCGCCTGCGACGCGCGCAAAGACGACGATTTTCTTATCATGGCCAGAACGGACGCGCGGACGACGCACGGCATCGACGAGGCCATCGAGAGGGGGGTGCTCTACGAGGAGGCCGGGGCGGACATTCTCTTCATCGAGTCGCCCGAGTCGGTGGAGGAGATGCGGCGCATCGCGACGAGCTTCGGCGTTCCGGTGCTCGCCAACATGGTGGAGCACGGACGGACGCCCTTTCTGAAGACCTCGGAACTGGAGGAGATCGGCTACGACATCGTCATCTTCCCCGTGGGACCGCTCTACGCCGCGGCGAAGGCGGTCGGCGCGGCGTTGCAGACGCTGAAGCGCACCGGAACGACAAGTGAATGCATCAAGGACATGATTCCCTTCGCGGAGTTCAATGCGCTGATGGGGTTGGACGGTATTCGCGATATGGAGAGAAAGTACGCCACTGGCCGCGATACCCGAACGGGGGAGGAGAACGCATGATGAAGATGACGACGCATTTGCGCGACTTGATCGCGCGTCCCGGAGCGCTCGTCGTTCCGGGAGTGTACGACGCGCTGAGCGCGCGCATCTGCGAGATGGTCGGCTTCGAGGCGGTTTTCCACTCGGGGTACGGCACGGCGGCGGTGCATCTCGGACAGCCGGACATCGGGCTGCTCGACATGACGGAGATGTCCTCCCGGGTTCGCTCGATCGCCCGGGCCGTGCGGATTCCGGTTTTGGGCGACTCCGACCACGGCTTCGGCAACGCGGTCAACGCGTACCGGACCGTGCAGGAGTACCTCTGGGCGGGGGCGGCCGGTCTCTTCATGGAGGATCAGGTCTCGCCGAAGCGGTGCGGGCACATGGAGGGGAAGCAGGTCATCTCCAAGGAGGAGATGATGGGCAAGTTGCGGGCGGCGCTCGACGCGAGAGACGAATTGGACCGCGACTTCGTCGTGATGTACCGGACCGACGCCATCCATGTGACAGGTTTTGAAGACGCGCTCGACAGAGCGAAGACCGCGGTCGACGTCGGAGTGGACATGGTCTTTGTCGAGGCCCTGGAGACCAGGGAGCAGATGGAGCGCGTCGTCGCCGAGATCAAGGTTCCGCTGATGCTCAACCTCATCGAGGGGGGCAAGACGCCGCTCGTCCCGGTGAAGGAGGCGGAGGCCATGGGCTTCAAGCTGATCGTCCCGGCGCTGTCGACGCTCTACTCCGCGGCCCGCAGCATGTACGACGTGATGAAGAGGATCCACGCCGAGGGAGTCTCCGACGGTTACCTCGACAAGCTCTTCACGTTCAAGGAGTTCGGCGAGCTCGTCCGGCTCGACGAGGTCCGGGCGAAGGAGGAGAAGTACCTCCCCCCGAGCGTGATGCAGGACAAGTACAGAGGAAAGAAGCATATCGTCGAAAAGTGATACGGAAGTTTGCGGGAACGCAGGGGCGGGGGGAAACCTCCGCCTCTTTTTCGAGGGTATAATAGCTGTCGGAAACGCAGAATGCAGTCGACGGAGGGATATCGTATGGTCAATGAACTGAAGAGAAAGCTTGCCCGGGGCGAAGTCGCTCTCGGCACGTTCATCACGCTGAACTGCCCCGATCTGGTCGAGATCGCGGGGCTCGCCGGTTTCGATTTCTGCATCATCGATACGGAACACGGCCCCGGAGACGCCGAGTCCATCCAGCACATGCTCCGCGCCGCCGAGCTTCGGGGGATCACGCCGATCGTCAGGGTGACGAACCCCGAGGCCACTACGATTCTTCGCACGCTCGACGTGGGCGCCGCAGGAATCCAGGCCCCGCAGGTGAACTCCCGGAAGACGGCGGAAGACGTGGTCCGCTTCGCGAAGTACTTCCCGAAGGGCGAACGGGGCGCATGCCTTACCCGTTCGTCGCGGTACGGATTCGTCGAAGGTGTGGCGCAGTACTTCGAGGAGGCGAACCGCGAGACGATGGTGATTCTCCACTGCGAGAACAAGCAGGGGCTGGAGTGCCTCGACGAAATCGCCTCCGTGGAGGGAGTCGACGTGGTCTTCGTCGGACCGTACGACCTTTCGCAGTCGTTCGGCATTCCGGGGCAGATCTACCACCCCGTGATGGTCGAGGCCGTGGCGAAGGCGCTTGCGATCGCCGAACGCGCCGGGAAGCCCGCAGGAATCTTCGTCTCCTCCGTCGAGGAGGCGAAGGCGCGCATCGAGCAGGGGTTCACGTACGTAGCCTACAGCACCGACTCGCTGGTCTTCGCCGAGCTGTGCCGGAGCATTGTCAACGGAGTAAAAGCCTGACGAAAGAAAAAAGCCCGGGATTTTCGTTTTTTCCGGGCTTTCTTCTCCGTTATTTATTTCAGAAAGTTGTGTTTGATAATCTGATATCTTCAACCCAACAATTCGCCCCTCCTATGGGTGTTCTTTTTGTGCGCTTTTTCCTTGTTTTCTATCTAGTTTTTCTGATTTTTTGTAAATGATCTTAAATCATCATATGCAGATTTTTATATGGTCTATATTGATATTGGATCAAATATCATATTAAGCGAGGATAAGATGAAACAGTTTATTTCACTGATTGATCAGACGGTTTCCGCCAGAGTTACCGATCGATTACGGGACGATATCGTCAATGGCAGAATCCCATCCGGTGGGCATATTACAATAAAGGACATCTCGGAACGTTACGGTGTAAGTGCGATGCCGGTAAGGGAGGCTTTTCAGAGTCTGAAGGGAGAGCAGTTCCTGGATATAATTCCGTACAAAGGGGCGATGATCCGTGAGATAGACAAAAGTTTCGTGGCTGATTTTTACGAAGTACGAAGCTTGATTGAGCCATACCTCCTGGAAAGAGCGTGCCAAAGGTCCGTTCCGCCGGAACGTATTTTTCAAATGGAGCGAATAATGGAAAAGTTCGAAACTGTTGATCTCAGCACCCCGGTTGAAGTTATTTTGAAGATGAATTCCGAGTTCCATGAGTGCGTGTACATGGACTGTGACAATAAGCAGTTGCTTTATGTGTATACTCGATTTAGCGGGATAATACAATCTCTGCGAAAGCGGTACGGCTTCAGCATGGAAAGACTGCAAGAAATGAAGGCTGAGCATCACGAGATCCTGAATGCATTGAAAGGGGGTAATGTTTTAATTCTACGTGCCCTTATTATACACCATATGGGGGGGGCGAAGGTCGATCTTTTGAGATTGATGCAGTTGTAGCGCAAGTGTCAATATAATATAAATAATTTAATATAAAAACCGTGATGCTGAAATGTGAACCTGAAGTGGATTTCTCACGGTGAAAAGAGAAGAAAGTTGACAAATCAAAAGAAGAAGGTTATTCTTGTCAAGACAGATTTGATATTTGATCAAATCTCAGAGAGGCTCGCTGTTTCTTTAAAAGAAATCAAAGGAATCGAAAGCTTGAAAATTAGTCAGTGCTCTTTGAGGTGAAAGTATGAAAATAACTGAGTTGCGTATATTCCATGTAAGGCCAAGATGGATGTTTTTGAAAATTTCTACCGACGAGGGGCTGTTCGGTTATGGAGAGCCGGTTCTTGAAGGGCGTGCGAGAACCGTTGAGAGAGCGGTGGAAGAGTTTTCCGAATATCTTGTAGGAAAAGATCCGTTGCAAATACAGCATCATTGGCAGACGCTGTACAAGAGTTCTTATTATCGAGGAGGGCCGATTCTGCTCAGCGCATTGAGCGGAATCGAGCAGGCTCTCTGGGATATTAAGGGTAAGTTTTATGGGGCGCCGATACACGAAATGCTTGGGGGGAAATGCAGGGATAAGATTCGAATGTATACCCATATAAAACCGTCCGGAATTAAACGGGGGAATAGTGTGGAGGAGATGATTATTCTTGCCCGAAAAAAGCTGGAAGGAGGGTATACCGCTTTAAAATACTCCATTATTCCTCCTGTACATTTTATTGAGAATCGCTCTGCGCTGAATGCTCATGTTGATCGGTTTGCGGCAGTGCGCGAAGCTGTTGGAAACCGTGTCGACTTAGCGATCGATTTTCATGGACGTGTTAGTCGAGGATTGGCGGTAAGAATAGCAAAAGAACTCGAACAATATTATCCAATGTTTATCGAAGAACCATGTTCGCCTGAAGATATCAATGGAATTAAAAGTGTTGCAGCCCAGACAAATATTCCTATTGCAACGGGTGAAAGGATTTTTACAAAATGGGGTTTTCGGGATTTATTAGAACAAAATGTTGTTTCTATTGTGCAGCCGGATGTTTGCCATGCAGGCGGAATATTCGAGACGGTTAAGATTGCCGCTATGGCGGAAGCGTACAATGTTGCGCTTGCTCCGCACAATCCTTTAGGTCCGATCTCTCTGGCCGCCTGCCTGCAAGTAGACGCGGCGTGTCCAAATTTCATGATTCAGGAGCATCCGTTGACCGAAGATGGAAGCGACCTGGGGCATGGTATTCTCAAACAGCCATTTGAGATTGAAAACGGATTCATCCGTGTCTCCGAAAAACCGGGGTTGGGGATAGAGGTGGATGAGGAAGCGGTTTGCAAAAGAGCCTATCCCGGAGACTGGACAACCCCGCTTCTGTACTTTGAGGATGGTTCTTTGGCGGATTGGTAGCGTGGATATGTTACAAGATAAGCGGATGGAGAGGTATGCAATGAAAATAAATTCTTTCTTAAAGGGAAACGACTATTTTTTACTCAGCATAGTGGTGATTCTTTCCAGTTCGGGGTTGTTGCTAAGCCTGATAGGGGTGAAGTGGGAAGGCGCCATGTTCCCCGTAGTGATTGTCTCCTTCATGCTTCTTATGGGGTTTCTCATGTTAGTGGACGGATTTAAAAAAAAGAGGAAGGGAATCGCAACTTCATCCAACTTTCCAATCGAGGATTTTCTTACCGGTGTTTTGGTTCCTGGAACCATATTGCTGATCGCTTGTTTTTTGTTACAACCGCTTGGCTACTATATCGTCTCTTTTTTACTGGTTTTTATTCTTTTGGGGTTGCAAGATCGCGTTACTAACGGCAAACTCGATATTTCTCCAAAAAGAATCAAGTTGTGTTTTTCATTTTCCTTAGGTGTCACCCTGTTTATGTATTTTGTATTTCGCATTTTGATTGGGTTGCCTACTCCGAGAGGCATCTTGGGATTTTAACGGAATCGGAAGGAAGGATGTCGACAGAAAAATACGATTTCTTGAGTTGTTGATGAAAAAGAGAAAAGGTTGAAAAAAGAGGAGCGTTATTTTACGGGGACCAGAAAAAACTTTTTAGGAGGAAGTAAAATGAAGAATATGCGTCTCTCTATCCTGGCGGCTTTAGTGCTTTTGGGAATGGCCCTTTTCCTTGGAAGCATACAGGCAGAAGCAAGAGACTTTCCTGATCGAAACATCGACCTTATCGTTCCTTACAATCCCGGGGGTACAACCGATACTGTTGCGCGACTTATTGCCAAACGATTGAGTGAAGAGTTCGGCGTTCGAATCAATGTAATAAATAAATCTGGTGCTGGTGGTGAAATTGGTTCCTTGGAATTAATGAAAGCAAAAGCCGACGGATACACTATGGGCATCCTTGGTATAGCTGATAATATTGTGATTGACGGAATCAAAGATTCGATAAAGCTCAAAGATCTTGACCTTCTGGGGCAATTCATTTCAGTGAACTTTTCTCTTCATAAGAAACCGGATTCAAATTTCAAGAATATGGATGAAATTATTTCTTATGCAAAAGAGAATCCAGGTAGGATTACTGTAGCCGAATCCGGCGTGGCGGTCAGGCTCTTCGCGTTGATGTGGGCGGAGCAGGCTGGTATAAAAATTACTACGGTGAGTTTCGGCTCCGGTGGAGATTCTGCCGCCGCGTTGCTTGGGGGGCATGTTGAAATGGCCGCTCTTACCCCTTCCTATATTCCGAATTTGTTGCAGGGCGGAGCGTTAACTGTTGCTATTTCGGGCGATTACAAGTGGCCGCAATATCCTGCGGAGCTTTATCTGCACGATATCGGTTACAACCTCGGAGCGATGAGTTCGACTCCGACCATTGCATTGCCTGTTGGGGTGCCGACTGAAGTTCGTCAAAAATATCTAGATGCGCTGGCAGAGATGGGCGCGGACCAGGAATTCAAGGCGTTGCTTGAAGAAGCTGGATATCCTTGGCAGTATATGTCTGGAACTGAATATGCTGAAAAATTCAGAGAAGCTGTCGAGCTGGCGCTGCAGACAATTAGAAAAAATATTGAGTTTTTTAGGTAGGTGTTTTTTCTGCGGGCGGTATTGCAACCGTGCGATGCCGCCTTGCAGGCGTATGGTGTCGAAAAAGGAAGTACGGCGATTTTTACTTTATATCGGTAATGGGAGATTGACCAATGACTTGGGAAATATTTATTAGTCTTTTTGAACCGCAGCTGATTCTTCTGGTCATCGGTGGGGTTACGTTGGGCGTTATCCTTGGCGCTATCCCCGGTTTGAGTGGAACCATAGGGGTGGCGCTGCTGTTGCCTCTTACTTTTACACTCGAACCGCGTGCCGGTATGTTGATGTTGGGCGGAATATTTATGGGTGGAATGTACGGGGGAGCGATTACAGCCATTCTAATCAATGTACCTGGAGACCTGCCTGCTGTCTGCACTGCCATGGAGGGGTATCCCATGGCGAAAGCCGGGCGCGCCAAAGAGGCGTTGTATTACAGCGTCTTTTCCAGCATGTTCGGCGGAATTATAGGTATCCTTGCCTTGGTGCTTTTTACTCCTCAACTCGCCAAGATTGCGTTGAAATTCGGTCCTCCTGAAATGTTTCTGGCCGCCTTGGCGGGCTTGGCGGTAGTCGCTAGTTTGTCTGGAAAAAACAAGTTTAAATCATTTTTCGCATGTGCATTTGGAATTTGGATAGCTACGATAGGGATCGATCCTATGACAGGGGTGGAACGGTTTACCTTCGGGACAAATGCCTTCAAAAGCGGCATCTCAGCGATACCCGTCTGCATCGGACTATTTTGTTTTGCGGAAATGTTCGCAAATATAGGTAAAAAAATCAGCTCTAATATTTATTATGTTGATCAAGATATCACGAGATGGGAAGTTCTTAAGAGCCTTTTGCATCATAAAAAATTAATGATCAAGTCGGGAATAATTGGCACGTTTGTCGGAATCCTTCCCGGTATCGGAGCTTCCATGGCGATTTTTCTTTCATACGGGGAAGCGAAGCGTACGAGTAAAAATCCGGAATCATTCGGTCACGGTAATGTCGAGGGGATTATCGCAGCGGAGGTGGCGAATAATTCATTGGTGGGTGGAGTGATGGTACCCATGCTGGCGCTTGGTATTCCTGGATCTCCGACGGCTGCCATGATCGGAAGTGCGCTTACGATCCATGGTCTTATGATAGGTCCTCAGCTGTTTACAAAGACACCTGAAGTTGCGTATACATTTCTTTATGGTATGTTTTTGACAATAATTGTATTTTCTGTAATTGGTGCATACGGTATTAGGTATTTTTCGTTAATACTTAAAGCAAAAATGGAATATATAGTTCCAATTGTTTTTGTTTTTGCTCTTTTTGGTGCGTATTCATTAAATAACAATCTATTTGAGGTCTATGCAGCTGTCGCTCTTGGAATTGTCGGCGCAGTGTTCAAAAGAATAGACGTTCCTTGTGCGCCCGTTGTGATTGGCGCTGTCTTGGCCCCGTTGATCGAGTTGAACTTTCGAAGAAGTTTGGTGCTTTCGGGAGCTACCGGCCAATCGATTTGCGTTTATATCTTTTCTCGTCCGCTGTCAATAGTTCTTGCCGTTATTGTCGTGTTGTTGTGCTTCTTGTTTTCCCGCATGGGAGATAGCGGTAAAAAAACGAAGAGTAACGAAAAGGAGCTTTCAGCTTAAAATGGACGATGAGAACGGCGTCATCCTGCCGTCGTTCCGCCTGTTTTTTACTAAACCAGGCTATTGTAGTCGGTTGTTTGCTCCAATGGTTTTCTCTCTTGCACGAAAGAAGATGTTCAAAGGGGATTCGACAAAATGAAAATTACTGATGTAAAAGTATTTGTAGTAGATGCATATCGAACAAATTTTGTTTTTGTAAAGCTCTTCACTGACGAAGGTTTGACTGGTGTGGGCGAGGGAACTCTCGAATACAAGGAACAGGCTCTTGTCGGCGCTATAAACGATTTGAAAGATTATCTCCTTGGAAAAGATCCGCTGAACATTGAATTGCATTCGTATGAAATATATCGCTCGTCGTACTGGAGGAACGGCGTTGTCCTTCAGAGCGCTCTTTCGGCTGTCGAAATCGCTATGTGGGATATAAAGGGCAAATATTATAATGTCCCTGTCTATGAGCTGTTAGGTGGAAAAGTGAGAGATAGGGTCAGAATATATGCAAACGGTTGGTTTGCCGGTTCCAAAGAACCGAAAGAGTTTGCTGAAAAAGCGTTGGTGGCTGTTAATAAAGGTGTAGAAGCGTTAAAGTGGGATCCTTTCGGTAAGGCCTATCTCAATATGACGTTGCCGGAGTATAACGCTGCCTTTGATTGTATTGGCGCAGTCCGGGATGCTGTGGGTTGGAATGTGGAGCTGCTCATCGAAGGTCACGGTCGCTTTAATATAAATACGGCTTTGAATATTGCCAAAGAACTAAAGCAATATAAAGTATTGTGGTTTGAAGAACCGGTTCCCCCCGATAACCTCGATGCGTTAGCCGAAGTCCGTGCGAAAGCCGGCATTCCAATCGCAGCAGGCGAACGCGTATATTCAACCTACGCCTTCAGGGAATTTCTGGAAAAACGGTGCGCCGATTTTTGTCAGCCCGACGTGACCCACGCAGGTGGTATTTCAGCGATAAAAAAAATGTCTGCAATGGCGGAACCTTATTATGTCGAGATGGCCGCGCATAATCCAAGCGGCCCGATAGCGAATGCTGCAACATTGCAGCTGGCGGCAAATCTTCCAAACTATTTTGTGCATGAGATTATGTTGACGGATGTTAGTTGGAGACCGGAACTGACGAATGAAGTCGTGGAATTCGAGGACGGTTGTATCAAGATTCCGAATAAGCCGGGGCTTGGACTGGAAATCAATGAAGAGGCGTGCGCCAAATATCCGTTTAAAGCGAAGTTTCTGAGGCATTATAGAGGAGACCTGACGGATATTCGTCCGCAAGGAACTTCGACGATATTTTATTTTCAAGGAATCGATTAGTAGAAGCGAAGCTAAAGGCTACGGAAGGCGAAGTAACAAGGCGCCAAAGCGTTTGATTGGAAAACGTTCCCTCCTGCGAGATGTACACAGCGTTTTCTGGCGACTCCGATGGATAGTAGCGGTCTGAGAACAGTGGGTGGAGTACTTCGAATAAGCCCGGGATTGTGAAGCATACCCGGGCTTATTCTGTTTCTTATATGCGCCGCAGAATAGCCTCTCCTACAGCCGTCGTTGTCGCCTCGCCGCCGAACTCTACGGGGAGGTCGCGCGTTTCCGCATGGGCCAGGAATTCCGTCAGCGCGTTCTCGACGCCCTGCGCGGCGGCTCGTTCGCCGATATGCTCCAGCATGAGCGCGCCGGTGAGGATGGCCGCGATGGGGTTCGCCTTCCCCGTTCCCGCGATGTCGGGGGCGGAGCCGTGGATCGGCTCGAACATCGAAAGCTGGTCGCCGATGTCCGCTCCGGCTGCGACGCCTAGCCCGCCGGCGAGCCCCGCGAGGAGGTCGCTGACGATGTCGCCGAACATGTTCGGCGCGACGACGACGCCGTAGAGGTCGGGCGTGCGCACCAGATGGTAGCACATGGCGTCCACGTTCACGATGGAGAGCCCCACGCCCTGCTTCGCCGCCTCGTCCTTCGCGACGTCCTCCCAGAAGCCGTAGATCTGCGGCAGTGCGTTCGATTTCGAGGCCAGCGTGATCTTTTCCTCCCCGCGCGCCTTCGCGGCGTGTGCGGCGTAGGCCACGACGCGGCGGACGCCCGGTTCCGAAGCGACGCCGAGCTGGAACGCTCCTTCGACGCCCTTTGAAAATGCGCCTTCGAGCGTTCCGCTCATGGAGTAGAGCCCGCGCGTCGTCGCAAGATCGACTACGGCCTTGCCCTTTTCCGTTTTGCCGCCTATGCCCACGTAGAAGTCCTCCGTGTTCTCGCGAACGACGAGGGTGTTCAGGGCAGGCCCCTTCTTCGGTTGGATGGGCAGGGGCACTCGCGGGTAGCTCTTCGCCGGACGGAGGTTGACGTACTGGTCGAAGTGGAAGCGAAGGTGCAGCAGAATGCCGCGCTCGAGAATTCCCGGCTTTACTCGCGGGTCGCCGACCGCTCCCAGCAGCAGCGCGTCCATCGGGGCCATCTCGTCCACCGCCGACGCGGGGAGGATCTCGTTCGTTTTCAGATAGTGGTCCGCGCCGAAGGGGTAGTCCGCCCAGGAGATGGAGAACCCGTGCTTCGACGCGGCGGCTTCCAGGATCTTCGACGTCTCGCCGATGACCTCCGGCCCGATGCCGTCGCCGGGGATGCGCGCTATGGTGTACTGCTTCCCGCTCATGCGCCTTTCCTCCGTGCAAGTTCCTTACGGACGTAGGGGATGAGCCCGCCCTGTTGGATGAGATCCTGCAGGAAGGGGGAGAAGGGGGCGACGCCGAAGGTCTTCCCCTTGGTCTTGTTCGTTATCGTCCCCGCGCCCGGGTCGACTTCGATCTTGTCGCCCGTTTCGATGGAAGCTGCGGCCTCCGGGCACTCGAAGATCGGCAGGCCGACGTTGATGGCGTTGCGGAAGAAGATGCGCGCGTACGAGGCCGCGATGACGCAGCTGCACCCCGCGCCCTTGATGGCGATGGGCGCGTGTTCGCGCGAGGAGCCGCAGCCGAAGTTCTCGCCGCCCACGATCATGTCGCCGGGCGAGACCTTCTTCACGAAGTCCTTGTCGATGTCCTCCATGCAGTGCTTGCCAAGCTCCGTTTCGTCGCTGGTGACCAGATGACGGGCCGGGATGATGACGTCGGTGTCGATGTTGTCGCCGTACTTCCACGCGTTTCCTGTGAATATCTTGGACATGGCTACTCTTCCTCCAGTTTCTTGAAGAAGTCGGGGGAGGCTACGTCGCGGGGATCCGTGAGCCTGCCCGTGATGGCGCTGGCGGCAGCCGTCAGCGGGCTCGCCAGGATGAGTTCGCTCTTCGTGCTGCCCATGCGCCCGACGAAGTTCCGGTTGCTCGTGGAGACGCACCGCTCGCCCGCGGCGAGGATCCCCATGTGGCCGCCGAGACAGGGGCCGCACGTCGGGGTGCAGACGACCGCCCCCGCCTCGGTGAAGATGCGCAGGTACCCCATGTCGAGCGCCTGGTTGTAGACTTCGTACGAGGCGGGGATGACGATGCAGCGCACGCCCGCCGCCACTTGCTTCCCTTCGAGCATCTTCGCGGCGGCCGCGATGTCGCGGATGCGGCCGTTGGTGCACGCGCCGATGAAGACCTGGTGGATCTCCGGGGAACCGCATTCACGGACGGGCTTTACGTTGTCGGGAGAGTGCGGCATGGCAGCTACTGGAACCATCTTCTCCATGTCGAACGTCTCGCTGCGGAGGTACGCCGCGTCCGAATCCGGGTATACCGGGGAGAACTTCCGGGCCGCGCGGGCGTTCGCGTACTCGAGCATTTTCGCGTCGGGGACGAAGAGCCCGGCTTTGCCGCCCGCCTCGATCGCCATGTTGGCGATGGTGAAGCGGTCGTCCATCGGAAGGGTTTCCACGCCGTCGCCGCCGAACTCGAGCGCCATGTAGCGCGCCCCCTGCACGCCGATACGGCCGATGAGGGAGAGGATCATGTCCTTGCCCGAGACCCATGCGGGGCGCTTCCCCTCGTAGTTCACCCGGATGGTGGGGGGGACCTTCAGCCACGTCTCGCCCAGCGCCCAGACGGCGGCGAGGTCGGTGCTGCCCACGCCCGTGGAGAGCGCGCCGAGCGCGCCGCCGGTGCAGGTGTGGCTGTCGGCGCCGATGACGATGTCGCCGGGGAGGATGTACCCCTTCTCGGGGAGAAAAGCGTGCTCGACGCCGACGCGGCCGACTTCCCAGTAGAGCATCCCCTGCGAAAGGGCGAACTCGCGCCCCTTCTTGGTCTGCTCCGCGGAGGCTATGTCCTTGTTCGGCGTGAAGTGATCGGGGAGCACCGCGCACCGTTCCTTGTCGAAGACCTTCTCCGCCCCCATCTCCTTGAAGGAGACGATGGCCGGAGGGGCCGTGATGTCGTTCGCGAAGGCGAAGTCGACGTTTACCTTGCAGATTTCGCCCTCCCTTGCCGCCTCGGTCGAGTGGGCGGCGATGATGGCGCTTGCCAATGTTCTTCCCATGTGTACACACGCACTCCTTTCCAATGCTGCCTTGGATTCGATGAACCCCGCCGCCGCGCTGCGGCGCGCGGGGAGAAACTATATCGCCTTCCGCGCCTCTTCGGCCGCCTGTGTTTCCTGCCCCGCCATGCGCGCCTGCGCCGCGAAGAGGCGGTTGATGCCGTCGATGTACGCCTTGATGCTCGCTTCGATAACGTCCGTGCTCGCACCCCGTCCGTTCACCCTGACGCCGCCGAGGTCGAGCGTGACTCTCGCTTCTCCGATGGCGTCGGACGATTCGTTCACGGACTGGATCGCGTAGTTCTCCAGTTCCGGCTCGATGCCGACGATACGCCGAATCGCCCTGTACGCGGCGTCCACGGGCCCGTTGCCCGCAGCGGCGTCGGTCTTCTCCGCCCCTTCGTCCTCGATGGTGACGGTCGCGCTGCCATGGCCGCTTCCGACCTGGACGAGGAAGCTCTTCAGCACGATGCGACGGCTCTCGTCGAGCGACAGAATCTCGTTGTTTATCATCGCTTCCAGATCGTCGGAGGTGACGATCTCCTTCCGGTCGCAGAGGGTTTTGAACAGCGCCATAGCCTCCTTCAACTTTTCGTCGGAGAGGGTGAAGCCCATCTCCTCCACACGCTGCTTGAAGGCGTGCTTTCCGGAGTGCTTGCCCAGCACGAGGCGGCTTCCCGGAGCGCCGACGTCCTCGGGGTTCATTATCTCATAGGTGGCCTTGTTGCACAGCACTCCGTGCTGATGGATTCCTGCCTCGTGCGCGAAGGCGTTCGCTCCCACGATCGCCTTGTTCGGCGGCACGGGGAAGCCCGTCATCCGGGAGACCTGCGAGCTGACGGCGCACAGGCGCGTCGTGTCGATCCCCGTCCGGCAGCCGAAGCGGTCCTTGCGTGTGCGCAAGCCCATGACGATCTCCTCCATGGAGGCGTTGCCGGCCCGCTCTCCGAGGCCGTTGACCGTGCACTCCACCTGCCGGACTCCGGCCCTGACCGCCGCGAGCGAGTTCGCCACGGCGAGGCCGAGGTCGTTGTGGCAGTGCACCGACCAGATCACGCCCTCCGGGTTCCCCGTGGCGTCGATGACTTCGCGGACGAAGTCACCGAATTCGTCGGGGGTGGAGTACCCTACGGTGTCGGGGATGTTGAGCGTCGTCGCTCCGCATTCGACGGCGGTCCGGAAGACCTCGCCCAGAAAAGCGGGATCCGAGCGGCTTGCGTCCTCCGCGGAGAACTCGACGTCCTCGACGAGACTGCGCGCGTAGGTTACCGCCTGCCGTACTTCGGCGAGTACCTGCTCGGAAGTCATCTGAAGTTTGAACTCCATGTGGATGGGGCTTGTGGCGATGAACGTGTGGATGCGAGGTTTCTTCGACCACTTGACCGCCTCGGCCGCGGCGAGGATGTCCTCCCGTCGTGTCCGCGCGAGTCCGGCGATGATAGGCCCCTCGACCTGCTGCGCGATGAGCTTCACCGCTTCGAAATCTCCGGGGGACGCGGCGGGGAAGCCGGCTTCGATGACGTCCGTCTTCATCTTCGCGAGCTGCAGCGCGATCTGGAGTTTTTCCTCCTTGTTCAGGTTGATTCCTGCCGCCTGTTCTCCGTCTCTCAGTGTGGTGTCGAATATCCGTACGTGCATCTCTGTCATAATTTTCTCTCCTTCCTGAATAATACGTGAAATATAAGGGTACAAAAAAAGGCCGGAACCTCTTGAGAGAGGTTCCGGCCTTGGAATGCCGTTACGCAGCTTACCGGGCTGCCGGCGTTCCAGGCGGGAACCGGCAACCGAGGAGGAGCCACAGAGAGGAAACGTTCATAATGCGCGAACGAACTTCTACCATAGCTGATTCCCTCCTCTCCTCGTAGTTTGGTAAGATTTGTACATTTTGAGGGAGGAGGGAGAGAATGTCAATACTTGAGCAAAAGAAAAATAAAAGACGTATATTCTGATAAAGCGTATAAGCGCTGCCGGGAGACTCTCGAAAAACACGTAGGAGCGGAGAGTATGGTATCATTCTTGGAAAAGAACGAGTTTCATTAGTTTTCCGAGAGATAGAGCGGCTTTTAATCCCCCGATTCGGAGGGTGGAGGTGAACGATGAGCGATCAAGGGGAATTCAAGATGGGCGTGAATGAAACCGAATCGGTAACAGGGGACGTCTTTCCGCGGCTTGAAACGCTCGATGCTTACAGGAGTACCGTCCCGAATTCTTCGGCCTCTATCGGAAACGAAGAAGATTTTCCGAGCCGGCCCGTCGTCGATCAGGATGTCGCGGAGCGCAAGCGAGCTGAGCTTTCTCTCCTGGAGAGCGAAGCCCGACTGAAGATGGCCCAGAGGATAGCGCACGTCGGCAGTTGGGAGTACAACTCGGCGACCGGAGAGATATGGGGTTCCGATGAAGGCTTTCGAATCTACGGCATGACTCCGCCGGAGTCGAACCTCCTCTCCATCGAGGATATCGAGGCGTGTATCCCGGAGAGGAATCGGGTGCATCAAGCGCTCGTCGATCTGTTCGAATCGGGGAAGCCGTACGACCTGGAGTTCGAGATCCGCCCCGCCGACGGGTCCGCCCCCAGAATCGTCATCTCCAAGGCGGAGCTTGTCGGGGGAAGCGACGGGAGACTTGTTCGCGTCACCGGTGTCGTTCAGGATATTACTGATCGAAAACGAGCGGAAGAGGCGCTTCGCGAAAGCGAGGAAAAACACCGTCGACTCTTCGAAACGATGGCGCAGGGAGTCGTATACCAGGGAAGGGACGGAGGTATAATTTCGGCTAACCCTGCGGCGGAGAGAATTCTAGGGCTTTCGCTCGGCCAGATGCTGGGAAAAACCTCCATGGACCCGCAGTGGCGGTCCGTCGGAGAGGACGGAAGCGAACTGCCGGGGCAGGAACACCCCGCGATGGTTGCTCTGCGGACCGGCGAACCGGTGAAGAATTTCGTCATGGGGGTGGCCGGCTCCCGAAAGCATGCCTACACATGGATATCCGTCAGCGCGACCCCTCTTTTTCTTCCCGATGAAACAGCTCCCTTTCAAGTGTACACGACGTTCGAAGATATCACGGAGCGCAAGCATGCCGAGGATCTGCTGCGCGAGGCGAACAGGCGTCTTGAGGCGGCTACTGCGAGGGCGATGGAGATGGCCGGCCGCGCGGAGGCCGCCAACCGCGCCAAGAGCGATTTTCTAGCGAATATGAGCCATGAGATCCGAACCCCCATGAACGGACTGATCGGCATGGCGGAGCTGCTTCTCGACACCGGGCTCTCCGCGGAACAGCGTTTTCTGGCCGATACCGTTCATTCGAGCGCGCACGCTCTTCTGAGACTGCTCAACGGAATCCTCGATCTTTCGAAAATCGAGGCCGGCAAGCTCGAACTCGAAAAATTCGACTTCGATTTCTCCGCGCTTCTCAACGGCGTCGCGATTTCTTCCACGGTGCGCGCGAGGGAGAAGGGGCTCGACTTTCTCTGCGAAAAAAGCCCCGATGTTCCGGAGTTCTTGAAAGGCGATGCCGGGCGTCTGCGGCAGATACTCGACAATCTGATCGACAACGCGTTGAAGTTCACGTACAAGGGGATCGTGAAACTGCATGTTTCGGTGGCGGAGCAGCGGACCGGGAGCGTGCTCCTGCGCTTTTCGATCCGCGATACCGGCGTCGGCGTTCCGGAGGAGCGGCGGAGCGCCCTCTTTCAAAAGTTCGATCAGCTCGATCCCTCCATAACGCGCCGGTTCGGCGGCAGCGGGCTCGGATTGGCCATATCGCGGCAGCTTGCCGGGATGATGGGCGGAACGATCGAAATGAAGAGTCCGCTCTTCTCCGGCGCCGATGAAGGGATCGGCGGCCCGGGAGCCGAGTTCGTTGTTACCGCTCTCCTGGACACATGCGCTGAGGACGCGGTCGTCGCCCTGCGCGGCAGTTCCTCCGAATGTCCGCCGGCGCCATTTGAAGCGAGCCGGGCGCGCATTCTTCTGGTCGAGGACAACGCCACCAATCGCTGCGTCGCCCTGGGGATGCTGCGCAAGCTCGGACTGACCTCCGTCGAAGCGGTTTATAACGGCGCCGAAGCCGTCGAGGCTGTTCGAAATGCTCGCTACGATCTTGTGCTTATGGATGTCCAGATGCCTGTGATGGACGGACTGGAGGCGACGCGGAGAATACGTTCTCATCCGTCCGGGAGAGGACTTCCGATTGTCGCGATGACGGCGTACGCCATGCGCGGAGATCGTGAACGCTGTCTTGAGGCGGGTATGGATGAGTACATTTCCAAGCCGATTACAGCCGAAAGTCTGTCCGATACGCTGCGAAAATGGCTCCCCGGAGAGGCGCTTCGCGGAAACGCGCCTGAAGCGCCGCCTGCCGTTCCGTGCGCACCGGAGACGGTCTTCGACAGAGCGGCGATGATTTCTCTGCTGATGGGCGACGAGGAGCTTGCCTGCTCCGTCGCGGAGGAGTTTCTGGAGGAGTTTTCTCCGGAGATCGACGCGCTGAGGAAGTATCTGGCGCAAGGGGATATTGAAAAGGCGACGCGTTCCGCGCACTCGATCAAAAGCGGCGCGGCGAGCGTGTGCGGCGAGCGCGCTCGGGCCGTCGCGTTCGAGATGGAGAAGGCTGGGCGCGCACTGGATATCGAGGCGATGCGCGGAAAAATAGAGAAGTTGGAGTTTGAATTCAACCGTCTGCGGGAAGCCTTGATGCGCCCGCGGACAGAAGGCGGTATGCGATGAACCCAGAAAAAGTGAACCGTCGGACGGTCCGGCGGCTGACCGACCTGCCCAATGTCGGCCCGGCCGCGGAAAGAGATCTTCGTCTTCTCGGCGTTGAAAAACCGGAAGACCTTGTTGGATGCTGCCCGTTCGAGATGTACGACGAACTATGCGCGAAGACGGGAGTCCGGCAGGACCCCTGCGTTATCGACGTTTTCATGTCGGTGACCGACTTCATGAACGGTTCCGCACCCCGCGCGTGGTGGACCTTCACGGAGGAGCGGAAGAGAAAAACGGCGCGCTGAAACGGTACGCGCCGGGCTATTTCGCGGGGATGGCGTGCTCGCACGGGACGCCGGTCTGGCACTTCCCGCAGCCGTATCTCGGTTGGTATTTGCGTTTCGTCAGGTCGAGAAACTCCGCGCAGAGTATATGGTTTTTCCCCTTTTCGATCGTGATCGCGCCGACCGGACAGTTCCGGACGCAGGCGCCGCACATGGTGCAGTTTTCGTATACTGCTGATGCGATCACGTTGTCCGGAGGTACCGGCGCGGTTGTCACGACGCTGCCGAATCTCCCGGCGACCCCCTTCGGCGTGATAAGCCCTTTGGAGAGACCGAAAGAACCAAGCCCGCAGACGTAGGCGACATGCCTTTCCGACCAGTTGCTGCTGAACGAGAGCTGCAGCGGAACGCCGTCGTCGTCCAGAAAAACCGTGTTCGTCGTCGCGCAGGAGATGAAGCGGTCTTCGATGGACGGAGCGACCGCGCTATGTCCGTCTTGCAGAAGTTGCTCGACGAGGAACGCGGAAAGACGGTCGATGCAACGCTGCCCTTCGATTCTGCCGTGAAGCCATTCGGGGGCCGGTTCGTTCCTGTCCGCCCTGTTCGCTCGGCGCACGCTCTCGGAGAACGGGAGAAAGAACGAAATCACGGAACGCGCGCCGGGAAGCCACTCTTCCGGAAGAAGGAAGTGCGGTCCGATTACGCCGTCTCCGCGAAGAGCCCGAAAGAGCGGGTGATCGGCCGTAGCGACGCCGAGGAGCGGCGAGTCGAAGATCCGGAGTCCGATCATCTCTTCGTCGATGGCACGCTCGGCGGCGACGGTGTTCCAGCCGGAACTCAGCAAAAAACCGTCGATCAACGCAGAAAACCGTCTTGTATCCATGGAGTCATCATTCCTTTCTTTTTTCTCCCATGGACACATGATACTTGAAACGTTCGCGTTTTCCAAGAAGCGACAGCCTTCTTCAGGGGAACTCTTCGTTTGGTTGTTACGAAGATATTGTTTCTGAGAGAAAATCGCAAAGAAGCGTGAGTTCGTGCAGCTTTGACTACTTGACCAATTTCGTTCAATGGGATATAAGGAGAGCATGATAAGTTTCGATGAAAAAAACAGCCGCTCGGAAAAGTTGCTTCAAGCCGCCGCGCACCTTTTTGCTCGATGGGGGTTCGACAAGACGACCGTGGAAGAGATCGCCAGGGAGGCCGATGTTTCGAAAGGCGCCGTCTACCTCGAATTCAAGGGGAAGGACGAGCTGTTCAGGGCGGTGGTCTACAGAGAACTGGTTCGCTATACCGAAGACTGGCTGCGTCGCTTCGAGGCGGACCGGGAGGCGTGGAACTTTGCGGGGATGTTTCGCCACAGTATCGCGGCGATCCATGCGAATCCGTTCATCAAGGGTTTGGTGACCAGAGACAGGCGAATCTACGGCGATTTTTTGAAACGGGATACGACGCTCGTCTCCATGGTGATGTCCATGAGAAAGGATTTTTTCGGCATGCTCCAAAGTTCCGGGGCCGTGCGGGACGATATCCCCCCCGCAACGCTCGCCTACCTGTTGACTTCCATGGCGTTCGGTATCGTCGCCGGAGGGGACATAATCCCGGAGGAGGACAACGTCCCGTTCGACGACGCCCTTCGAGGTCTCGCCCTTCTTCTCGACAGGGGGCTTGCGCCGGTCGGCGCAACGGGAAACGAGGAGAGCGCACGACTCTTCTTCGGCAGGATGGTCGGGATGATACGGACTTTGCTGGAAGAATTGGGCCTGCCGGACAAGGAAAAGGAGGAGGAGAAATGAACGAGTCCGTTGCTCTCGGAGGCGTCTCCCCGCCCGGAACGCCCCTTTTTCGGGCCCGAGGAATCACGAAGGTATACTATCCTGGGACGGAGACGGAGGTGCGCGCTCTCGACGGCGTGGATCTCGACCTGTACGAGGGGGAGCTGGCCGTGCTCCTCGGCGCCTCGGGAAGCGGCAAGTCGACGCTGCTCAACATCCTCGGCGGTCTGGACGTTCCGTCGGAAGGCACGCTCTCGTACCGGGATGAGGAACTCGCCGGAGCGGACGAGCGGCAGCTAACGCTCTTCCGCAGGAACGTGGCGGGGTTCGTCTTCCAGTTCTACAACCTCATCCCCAGCCTCACCGCGCGCGAAAACGTGGCGTTGATCACCGAGATCGCTCTTGATCCGATGGCGCCGGAGGAGGCGCTTGCGCTTGTCGGTTTGTCGGACAGGATGGATCACTTCCCCTCGCAGCTTTCCGGCGGACAGCAGCAGCGTGTCGCCATCGCGCGCGCCATCGCGAAGCGCCCGGAGGTGCTCCTCTGCGACGAGCCGACGGGGGCGCTCGACGTGCATACCGGCATTAACGTCCTGGAAGCGATCGAACGTGTGAACAGGGAACTGGGGACGCTCGCCGTCATCATCACGCACAACGCGGCGATCGCGGCGATGGCCGACCGGGTGCTCTCGCTGTCCGCGGGGCGTATCCTCTCCATCCGCTCCAACGAGCGGCGCGCGCCGGTCAACACTCTTTCCTGGTGATTCGTCGTGAGGATGCTCGATCTGAAGTTGCTCAGAGATCTTCGGGGGATGAAGGGGCAGATGACCGCCATCGCCCTGGTCATGGCGTGCGGGCTGAGCATGATGATCATGGCCCGCGGGCTGGTGCTCAGCCTCGAAAGCACGAAAAACGACTACTACGCCTCGTCACGTTTCGCCGACGTCTTCTGCGACCTGAAGCGGGCCCCTCGTTTTATTGAACGTGCCCTCGCCGAGATCGAGGGTGTGGCGATGCTGGAGACGAGCGTGAAGGGCGCGATCATCCTCGATCTTCCGGGGATGCGGGAGCCTGCGGACGGATTCGTCCATTCGCTGCCGGAGGGGCGTCCGCAGAGGCTCGACCGCGTTTATTTGCGCTCCGGGCGTCTTCCCGAGGCGGGGAGCAGGGACGAGATCGTTATCAGCGACTCGTTCGCGCGGGCGCACGGGTTTCGACCCGGAGATACGCTCGACGCCACGGTCTACGGCGTGCGGAGACGATTTCGTATCTGCGGCGTCGCCATCTCGCCCGAATACGTCTACGAGATCAGGCCGGGCGGGATGATGCCCGACCCGCTTCGTTTCGGGGTTTTCTGGATGAGCGAACGCGAACTCTCCCGCGCGCTCGGCCTCGAAGGAGCGTTCAACAGCGTCGCCTTTCGCCTCGCTCCGGGGGCGGATATCGAGAGCGTCAAGGCGGATGTCGACCGAATGCTGGAACCGTACGGCGGATTGTCCTCCTACGACCGGGAGCGCCACCTCTCGGCGAAGCTGATGGAGGACGAAATAACGCAGCTCCGGGGGTTCGCCGTGTCGTTTCCCGCCGTTTTCCTGAGTATCGCCGCGTTCATGGTAAGCGCGGCGCTTACACGTCTGGTGAAGCTCCAGCGCGAGCAGATCGCGCAGATGAAGGCGTTCGGATATTCCGGTCTTGCGGTGGCGTCCCACTATGTAAAATTCTCCTTCGTCCCCGTCTTCGCGGCCACCCTGCTCAGCGGGACGCTCGGAATGTGGGCCGCGAGCGCGTTTATCACGCTCTATCAGCGTTTTTTCAACTTCCCGGCGCTGCTCTTCCGCCCGGAATGGAGTTCCATCCTCGTCGCCCTGATAGCGAGCGGACTGGTCTCTTTCCTCGGAGTGCTCGGCGCGGTACGGCAGGCCGCTTTGCTGCCCCCGGCGGAAGCAATGCGGCCGGAGGCTCCCGCGGACTATTCGCCCTCCTTCCTGGAGAAACTCGGACTGCACCGTCTTGTCCCTCCCTCCTTCAGGATCGCGTTGCGAAATCTTGAACGCAAGCCGTGGCAGGCTTTTTTCACCGCGCTCGGTCTGGCGCTTGCCGCAGCCATTCCGGTGCTCCCGGGGGCGATGGCGGACGGAATGGATTTCCTGGTCGACTTCCAGTGGAGCATGGCGCAGCGCCAGGATGCGATCGTTTCCTTCATCGAACCGAGCGGAGCCGAGGCGCTCCTCTCTCTCTCTCGCTTCCCCGGAGTGATGTACGCCGAGCCTTTTAGAGCGGTCCCCGTCAGGCTGCTGAACGGCCATAGGGAGCGGCGGAGCGCGATCACCGGCCTGCCCGCCGCGCCTCGGCTCAATCGGCTTCTGGATTCTCAGGGGAGAGTCGTCCCCGTACCGCGCTCCGGGCTGCTGCTCTCCGCGAAACTCGCCGAGGTGCTCGCTCTCTCTCCCGGCGACGAAGTTCGCGTGGAGGTGCGCGAAGGCCGTCGCCCCGTGGTCGCGACGTTTCTCTCGGGAACCATCACCGACTTCTCCGGAGTGGGAGCGTACATGGAGATCGGAGGGCTGCGCCGCCTTCTGGGCGAGGACGCCACGGTGAGCGGAGCCTACTTGCAGGTGGATCCTCTCTCCTGGGAAGAATTCTGGAAGCGCGTGAAGGGAACCCCCCGCATCGGCTCGGTGACGACGACAGCGGGCGCGAGAGAGAGCTTCAATAAAACCACGGAGGAGATGATGGGCGTTACGCAGATGCTCTACTTCGCCTTTTCCATCATCGTCTCCTTCGGCGTCGTCTACAACGGAGCGCGTATCGCCCTCTCGGAGCGCTCCCGCTCGTTGGCGACGCTGCGCGTGCTCGGATTCACCCGCCGGGAGGTGACGACGATACTGCTCTCGGAGCTGGGATTGCTCACGCTGCTTTCGATTGGACCGGGGCTTCTGCTGGGGACGTGGATGTCGAAGGCTATTCTGGAATCGGTGAATACCGAGACGATGCGTTTCCCGCTGATACTCGGCGCCCGGACCTATGTCGTCGCAACGCTGACGGTATGCGTCTCCACGCTGTTCTCGTTCGCCGTCGTAGGGCGGCGGATCGCCGGGCTCGATCTGCTTGCGGTGCTGAAATCAGCGGAATAGTGCGAAACGGGGTGGGGCTGTGAAGTCGAAACAGAACGGAAACGGAATCGACGGAAAAAGAATCTGGAGAAGGCTTGTAACGGCGTTTGCGGTGTGCGCTCTCGCCGGAGTTATAGTGTTCATGCTGTGGCCGAAACCACTGAAAGTGGAGACGGGACTCGTGGAACGAAGACCTTTCACCGCGAGCGTCGTCGAAGAGGGGAAGACAAGAATACGTCGCAGATATACTGTCTCCTCCCCGGTGAGCGGCTTTCTGAAGCGCGCCTCTCTTCGCGCCGGAGATGCGGTGCGGGCGGGGGAGACGGTCCTTGCGGTCATCGAGGCCGAATCCTCCGGATTGCTTACTCCGCGCCTCCGTGCGGAGGCCGAGGCGCGGTTGCGGACCGCGCAGGCGGCGCGCGCGCTGCGAAAGTCCGAACTGGATAGAGCGAAAGTGAGCCTTGACCTGGCCAGAAAACAGTTCGAGCGACTGGACCGATTGCTACCGTCGGGGGGGATCTCTCGGCAGGAGTGGGATATTGCCGAGAGCGCGATGCAGATCGCCGTCCGCGAAGCGAAAACGGCGGAGTTCGCGCTCCGTATGGCCGAGTTCGAGGTGGAGCAGGCGAGATCGTCTCTTATACAGGGGGAGGAGGGGGGGCGTTCCGAGTCCGTTCGGCTTCTTTCTCCCGTGGAGGGGTATGTGCTCAACGTCTTCGAGGAGAGCGCACGGACTATTCCTGCGGGAACGCCGATCATGGAGGTAGGCGACCCGGAGGATATCGAAGGAGAAGTGGATCTCTTCTCCGTGGACGCCGCCGTGGTGCGGTCGGGGGCTGAGGCGCTCGTCGAGGGGTGGGGCGGGGACGTGGCGCTGCGCGCCCGCGTCGCGCTCGTCGAGCGGAGCGGTTTCACCAAGGTATCGGCGCTGGGGGTCGAGGAACAGCGAGTGAAGGCGCGGATCGACTTCGTGGATCCTGTGCCCGCGGGGTATCGGCTCGGGGACCGTTTTCGCATTCAGGTGCGCATCATCCTACGTCGGAGCGACGATGTGCTGCAGGTACCGCTGGGCGCGCTCTTTCGGCGCGGCGGAGACTGGGTCGTCTTCGTCGTGGAGGCGGAGAAGGCGGTTGCGCGGACGGTGACGACGGGACAGAACGACGGTATCTACGCCGAAGTGCTCTCCGGCCTGTCGGCGGGGGACAGGGTGATACTGCACCCCTCGGAGCACGTATCGGAGGGTGTCGCCGTAATATGGGAGTGACGGGGGGGGGAGGCGCACCGCCCCGTGCGCTCGGAACAGGGAGAAAAACTGAAGAAGGAGCGTGAGCGTATGAAGATTCTTGTCCTGAACGGCAGCCCGAGAGGTGCGGCGGGAAACACGGAACGGATGGTGCAGCCGTTTCTGGAGGGAGCCCGCTCGGCGGGCGCGGAGACGGAGATTCTCTACGTCAAGGATTTGAAAATAGGCTTCTGCAAGGGCTGTTTCGCCTGCTGGACGGCGACTCCCGGCAGGTGCGTCCAGCGCGACGACATGGACATGGCGCTGGAGAAGATGGATGCCGCGGACACGCTCCTCTGGGCGACGCCGCTCTATCACTTCGGCATGACCGCCATGCTGAAGGCCGTCATGGAACGGACGCTCCCCCTGGCCGATCCGCATATCGTCAAGTCCGGCGATGTGTACACCCACCCCGGCCGCTCCGGGAGGCGCTTTCCGCAGTATCTCCTCTTTTCCAACTGCGGCTTCCCCGATCAGGGGCATTTCGACGGCCTCAGGGCTCATTTCCAATCGCTCGCAAAAGCGAGCGGGGAGCACGGGGCAATTCCGGCGGTTTTTCGCGCGGCGGGAGAGCTTTTAAGGCAGGAGGAACTCCGCCCGCACATCCAGTGGTACTTCGACGCGTTGCGCCAGGCGGGGAAAGAGTACGTCGAGCATGGAGGCATCTCCGGCGAAACAATGGAAGTATTGCACCGGGATCTCGTCCTGCGGGAAATGTACATCTCGCGGGCGAACGCGCACTGGGACTCGGTATTGAAGGGAAAATAAGAAGGCGACTGTGCTATTATTACCTTGCCGCAAGCGAGCGCGCCGGCTTTCGCTCGTCGGCCCTACACTCTTTTCTCGGGAGGTTGTACTGTGAACCCTTTAGGTATGATAATATCCTTCGCTCCCTGGCTCGTTCTCAAGATTTTGACCAGCGTCCCTTTTTCGGACCCTTTGACCAGGCTGAAAACGGCGCTTGTCATCGCGATTCTGATATGCCTTTATCAGTCGCGAAAAGCTGTAAAGGGCTTCATTTTCTGGGGAAGCATCTCGTTCTTCACCTTCAGTTTCGTCACCGTGGTGCTGATGACGAATATGTGGGTCATCGGTCACCTCGGACTACTGTCGCAACTGACGATGGCCGGCATCGTCTGGGGCTCGATTCTCTTCGGAAGACCCTTTACGCTCGATTACGCGAAACAGTACGTTCCGCGGGAGTTCTGGACACACCCCGTCTTTCTTCGCAAGAACTACATGATTACGGGCGTGTGGGGGTGCTATTTTCTGCTCGGTATCGCGATCAACCAGATACGCATCTACGAGCCGCAAGTAAGCCATCTGCTTCTCGAAGCGCTCGACAACGCCTCTATGCTCGCCATCATCTTCTTCACGTCGTACGCCTCGAAGCGTCGCAGCGCTTCCGCTCCGTCCGGCGAAGGGCAGGATGCGCAAGCCGCCGACTGATCGCGGGGTGGGTTCGCTCTTCAGCGCGAAGCGCTTTTTTCGGAGAGTTATTCTCAATTTGACGAACTTCTATATAAGGAGGAGGAACCGGTTTGGAAGAGCAGACTTGCTGTCCGCGATTCGACCCCGAACCGTGGGACGAAAAGACGCATGAATGGAGCGAGAAGCCGTTTCTTACGGCGTCGATGCCGGTGTTGTTTCACATGCCTTTTCCCTGGCTGATCAACAAGACGATGACCCGTCTATGGGAAACGGCGCAGAAGTACGGTATCGCCCCCGAGATGAAGGATTTTTTGCTGCTGTCGCAGGATCCTTCGCCGTGGACGTCGCTATATTATCTTGCCTTATCGGGAACGCACCCGGACCTGGAAAAGGAGACCGTTACGCTTTCCGGAACCTTCGTCAGCAAGGTTTTCGACGGACCGTATAAAAACGTTCCCAAGTTCATCGGAGAGATGGATACTTGGCTACGGGGAATGGGCAAGTCGCCGAAGGAACACTTCTTCTACTTCACAACCTGCCCGAAGTGCGCGCGAATCTACGGACGGAACTACATGGTCGACTTCGCCAGAGTGTAGCAGTTCTTCGCGGAGCCGGGCGTTCCTTATTCGCTCGGCTCTGCGGACTCCTCCTCGAATCTGAATCCCTTCTCCCGGAAGACCCGTCGGCAGGCGTCCACGACATCGGGATCGAAACCTCGCCCTCTTTGCGACGCCGCTTCGTTCAAGGCAGCCTCTATCCCCTTGCCCGCCCGGTACGGGCGATGCGACGACATGGCCTCCACCGTGTCCGCGACGGCGATGATCCGCGCCTCCGTCAGGATTTGGGCGCCCGAGAGCCCGCGAGGGTACCCGGAGCCGTCCATCCGTTCGTGATGTTGATGGATGATCTCGGCGAGCGCCCAGGGGACCTCGATCGCCTGAAGAATTCTATGCCCGGCGGCCGGGTGGGTCTGAACGAGTCGGTACTCGATATCGCTCAGCCTTCCGGGCTTCGAGAGGATCTCCGACGGAATTTCGATTTTGCCTATATCATGAATCATGGCGGCAAGCTCCACTTGGCGAACCTTCTTCTTGTCCAGCCCGAGGTCGTCCGCAATGGCCGCCGCCAGTCGGGCGACCCTGCGTTGATGCCCCGAGGTATAGGGATCGCGGACTTCGGATAAACCCGCCAGAACCATGATGGTTTGTTCCCACGACTTTTTCAGCGCCGCGACGGTCCTGTTCAGTTCGCGGATGATGGCGCCGATACGTTTTTCGTTCTCTATCTGGAGGGAGATATCCTGGAAAACCGTGTAGGTCCCAAGCGCCCGCCCCGTCGTCGTCAGAGGAAAAACGATGCAGGAGAGCGGGAGGGGCGCTCCGTTCTTCCTCATGCCCTCGGCATGGAAAGCCGAAGACGGTGTGTACGCTACGGCGTCAGCGACCTCTTCGTCTTTTCTCTTTTTCGGCGTTATGAGCGTCTCGACATTTTTACCGAGGACATCGCCCTGCACCATACCAAGCATCCGAAGAGCTTCCGCGTTGGCGCGCTCGATACGGCCGCTTCTTCCGGAGAACACGAGCCCCAACGGGGCGTTGTCGAAAAGACGCGTCAATTCCGCCGCTCGTGAATCGGCCTGCCGTTTGAAAGCGAAGGAGAGGGTTCCGCCGAGAAGGGCGAACAGCGCGAGCAGCATGGCCGTCGCTTTCAGCCAAGGAGGAATGACGGTCGTTACGTCGTAGGATGTCCATCGTTTCAAAGACCGAAAGTAGACCGAGCCGGGATCGTGTTTCATCTGCCGCAAGTACCTGTCTATCGTCGCAAGGACCGCGCGGTCGGAAGCGGAAGGCGCGGCGAAGAAGAGCCGGGTGGGGTTGAAGCTGATCGCGGTATCTTCGAGGTTGTAGACGTACATATGCTGCGCGCCGAAGAAACGGTTGGTGATCACGGCGTCCGCTTTCCCGTCGGCGACGGCCTGGAAGGCGCTTCCATAGTCGGAGAAGGCGACGAAGACGACGGAGAGGCCGAAATCGCGGACGATCCGGTCGAAGATCTCCTGCTGGATGGAGCGGTAGAGAACGGCGACACGCTTCCCCGCGAGATCGGGAATGGCCCGGATACCGCTTCCTCGGCGGGAGTAGAGCTGGAACCAGCTGTACAGTGCGGGCTCCGCGTGGAACGAGAATAGAATCCCCCGCGCTTCGGTGAAGGCGACGTCGGGCATCAGATCGATGTCGCCTCTCTCCAGTCGGTCAAGCCCCTGGCTCCATGTCCCGTGTACGAATTCAAGATTCCATCCTTCTTCTTCCGCGATGGCGCCGATGATGTCGGCGAAGATCCCGGAAGGGCGTCTCCCCGGCTCGGCGGTGAATATTTTCGGGCTGTTCTCGTAGACGCCTACTCGCAGTGTGCGCGAGGCCGCAAGCTCGGCGGGGAAAAAAAACGGATAAAGGATGCAGAGAAGAAAAACGAGCGATCGCTTACCTAGCGTTGAAGGATGCTGAAGTCTGTATGAAGCGTGCATGAGTTCGGCCCCCTCTCGTCGAGAATAGCATACAGCAATCGCGCGAAAAGACAACGGGGGCGCGCGAACGCTTCTTATTCAACCGGATCAGGTCAAAACGTCTGTCGCAAGAACTCCTTGACGAAATTTCCCGAGCATGCTACTATTTCCCGAAATTTCGCTCGGGAGGGTCTTATTAGATGATCCAAGAAAGTAATCTTCTGATGAACTGGTGGTGGCGGGCTTCCTAGCCTGCCGCCCGTGACCATGAAGACCGCGAAATAGAAGAAATCGCGCTTTACGGCCGTGGAGGCAGGTCTCCGAAAGGGGATCGCTTCACGGCCGTCGCGTATTATTCGCACCCTGAAGGGGGAGGACGCCGTGAAGACGTCTTCCCCCTTGCCTTTTGTGGGAGTGATATAAGGAGGAGAGGTTCATGATGCACATGGTTCGAAACGAAGCGGAGTTTTCCGTGTTGGGGATGGAGTACGAACTGGTTCCAGTCGTGACGGAGGTCCCGTCGGCGGGAAGAAGCGCCTCGTCGCTCTTCCGCGCGCTGAGGGAGGGGGAGCGATTTTCTTTCCTCATGGAGGGAGACGGGAGGGACGTGCATGGCGGACGGTACGCCGTCATGGGGTTCGACCCGCTGCAACGCTTCGTGCTGTACGGCGGAAACGCCGCCGAGGGGAGCGCCTTTCTCGGACGGCTGCGAGGGTATGTCGACGGTGCGGGCGCGTTCTCCGACCCGCTCCTGCCCCCCTTTTCCGGAGGGCTCTTCGGTTTTTTCGCTTACGAGGCGACGGCGTTCTTCGACGATCTCTTTCACTGCTCGCCGGAGAAACAGCTTCCGGGAAGCGCTCTCCCGCTTGCGCATTTTTTCGCTCCGGGCGTCGTAGCTGTTCTTGACCGCCGCGAAGGAAGAATTCTGCTGATCGACTACATCGAAACCGCGGAGAAAAACGATGAGCAACTCTCTCAAGCATATCGTTCCGCCGCAGCGCATCTCGGAGAGTATGCCGGACGTATCGAGGCGATCTCCATCGATGACGATCTTCCTCCCCTCGCTTTGAAGCCTTTCGCTCCGACGATTTGCCGCGAGACCTTCATGGAGCGGGTAACGGAGGCGAGAGAGGCTATTCGCGGCGGCGAGGCGTACCAGATAGTGCTCTCTCAGCGGTTCGAGACCGATGCCCCCGAGGATGCGCTTCTTCTCTACGACGCGTTGTGTCGTGAAAATCCGTCGCCGTACCACTTTTTTTTCGATTCACCGGATGTAACGCTCGTCGGCGCATCTCCGGAGATCCTCGTGCGGGTGCGGAACGGTCGAGTGATCTCCCGCCCGCTTGCAGGAACACGGCGGAGAGGAGCGACGCCGGAGGAGGACGTCGTGTTGGAGGCGGAGCTGAGGGCCGACGCCAAGGAGCGTGCCGAGCACGTGATGCTGGTCGATCTTGCGCGGAACGATACGGCCAGAACCTGTCGTCCGGAGAGCGTCGCCGTAACCGAGTTCATGGAGGTGGAGCGATTCGCCCGCGTCATGCATCTCGCTTCGCAGGTAGAGGGTGAGCTGCGTCCGGGCGAGACGCCGCTCGACGTCCTCCGGACCTCTTTCCCTGCGGGAACAGTCTCCGGAGCGCCGAAGATACGTGCGATGGAGATCATCGCCGAACTCGAAGGCGCGCCGCGGAACAGCTACGCCGGTGCGTTCTGCGCGCTCGACTACGGCGGAGACCTCGACTCGTGCATCTCCATACGCACATTCTCCATATCGGGAGGGAAGCTGCATCTTCAGGTCGGCGCGGGGGTTGTCTACGACTCCGACCCCGCCGCGGAGTACGAAGAGACGCTGCACAAAGCGAACGCGCTCTTCCGAGCGCTCGGTCCGACCGCATGACGCGAAAGGAAGGGTGAAATCATGATTCTGCTCATCGAAAACTACGATTCGTTTACACACATTTTGGCGGCGAAGCTCGCCGCGATCGACGAAGTTTTCGTCCTACGGAACGACAAGCCGACTCTTCGAGACGTAGAAGATATGAATCCGGAGCGCATCGTTCTCTCTCCGGGGCCGGGAGGCCCGCTCGACTCCGGAATATGTCTCGACGTCCTGCGCCGCTTCGCGCGCGAACTCCCCATCCTGGGCGTTTGTCTGGGGCATCAGTGCATCGCGCATGTCTTCGGCGGGGACGTGGTCCGCGCGGCTGTCCCATGCCACGGCAAGGCATCGGAGATCTTCCACGACGACAGTCCGCTCTTCAGCGGAGTGCGCAACGGTTTTCTCGCCGGGCGATACCATTCCCTGATCGCCTCCTGGGAGACGCTGCCTCCGGAGCTTGTCGTAACGGCCCGGACGGCGGAGGGAGAGATCATGGGACTCGCGCACGTCCGCTATCCGCTCTTCGGCGTACAGTTTCATCCGGAATCGGTGCTTACGGAACAGGGGGAGCGATTGTTGGAGAACTTCGGGAGAGTAGTTTCACGGAGGCCTGCGGAAATGGCGGGGGCGGCGTGAGGCGACAAGGTCGCCCCTCTACGCCGCCGGGGGCGGCCTTGCCCCGCTTCTCGAGTGTGAACGTCGTACTTCTTTTGACGGCTTCGTACGAGCCATCGGCTTTCATCGCGTCCAGCGTCTTCTGCATCGCCTCGATACGAGAAGTGCCTTCAAAAATCGCACGATGCGCTCCCTCTTCATTGTTTGATTTTTCACACTCCCTGCGGAAAGATCGTCTCCTTGTAAACAACTTCGCGTTTTGATAATCCAATATTAAGAATATAAAAATTTTAAATGAATTGCATTAAAATTCACCGAAGATTCAAGTATAAATTGATGCCGGTTCGCCTGCGAGGGCGGGAAAAAGGGGAAGTTTCGCTCCTCTTCAAGAATTAAAAATATGGTATCGTCATAGTCAACAAGACTCAGATGTGCTATTCTTAACAAGGATAAGTCCATTGTGAGAAATGTGATCGAGCCGATACGCTTGAAGTAGCTCGATTGCAAAAATCTTTTTTGGTTTTAGAATTTGCTTTGATTTATTGTTGAAATATATTTATTTATGTTTTATATCATGCTGAGAGAAGGTGTTGTGCATTATGATGAAGTTGATGCGCGCCATTTCCATTCGTTCCCGTCTCTTTCTCCTTACTGCGCTTCTCTGTGTTTTTACCGCAGCGACATCGTTCCTGGGGTATCGTTCTCTCGTCAAGAGCGGGGCCGATATGGACGCTTTGTACAGGGACGCTCTGCTGCCGGTCTACTGGATCAACGATACGCGGAACAACACGCAGGCGATCCGAGCCGACCTGTACGCGCTCATGCTCACCGAGGACGAGGCGGCGAACAAGGCGCTGCTTGAGGATATCCGCCGGAGGTCCAAAATGAACGACGAGAACCTCGCGAACTACCGCGCCGCGGATATCGATCCGTACGAGACGGAGCATCTGGCCCTCGCGGAGAGATACCTCGCCGAGGGGCGTCAAGCGCTGGCGCGCTCGATCGAACTCGCCAGGCAGAACAAGAACGCGGAGGCGTACGCGCATTGGCAGACCAACGGAATAGAAGCTCTAGAGAAGTATATAAACGAGCTGGGCCTTCTTTCGAAGTACAATATTGAGTGGTCAGAGAAGTCTAATGCGGCCAATCACGATAACAACGATGACGCCGTGCGTATGCTGCTCCTTCTGGCGCTCTCCTCCGTGGTTTTGGGCATTCTCTTCGGTATTCTGATCGCTTCGTCGATCACGAAATCTCTGGCGAACCTCCGCGGCGGAGTGGTCCGTTTCGCGGACGGCGATCTGACTGTGCCATTCGACCAGACCGGAAAGGATGAAATCACGCTTGTCGCCGGCGCGCTTGCGGACATGGCCTCGAAGCTGCGGAGCGCGATGCGGTCCATCGCCGGAGCGTCGGAGAAGCTGGGGAGCAACGCGGAGGAGTTTTCGGCGCTCGCGGAGGAGTCGAACGCGGGAGTGGAGGAGTCGCGAGCCGGGGTGGACGACGTTTCCGCCCAGATGGAGAGTCTGGCGGCGGCCAGCCAGGAGATCAACGCTTCCGTCGAGGAGGTGGCGAGCGGCGCCCAGTCGTCCGCGCAGAAGGGGACCGAGATGGCGAACGAGGTGGAACGGGCCAGACTCGCCGGAGAAGAGGGAACGAAGGCGGTCGAGAAGGTCGTGCGGAGCGTCGCGAAGGTCGCGGAGGACGCCGGTAAGTCGGCGAGGGAGGTCAAGAGTCTCGGAGACCGTGCGCGGGAGATTCAGAGCTTCGTGACGCAGATAGGCGGGATCGCGGACCAGACGAACCTGCTCGCGCTGAACGCGGCCATCGAGGCGGCGCGGGCCGGGGAGGCTGGAAGGGGCTTCGCGGTGGTGGCGGAAGAAGTGAGGAAGCTCGCCGAGGAGAGCAACGAGGCGGCGAAGAAGATCGCGGAGCTGGCGTCCGGGATCACGAAGGACTTGGACAGGGTGGTGTCCTCGTCGGAGGGGAACGCGAAGGACTCTGTGGAGTCGAGCAAGCTTGCCGAGGATACGCGGACGACGATCGACCGGATGATGGAGGGGCTGTCGCGAATTTCCATGGGGACGCAGGATTTGGCGGCGGTGTCGGAGGAGCAGGCGGCGTCGAGCGAGGAGATAGCGGGAGCGGTGCAGAACATCGCGTCGCGTGTGAGCGGGGCGGCCGCGTCGTCGGAGATGGTGCGAGGGCAGATGAAGGAGGTCGGGGCGTCGGCGGAGCGCGTGGCGCAGGGCTCCGAGCAGCTTGCGGTCCTTGCCGAAGAGCTGCGGAAGCTGGTGGGCGCGTTCAGGTTCGACGACGGCGGCGAGTCGAAGGGGCTGCTTCCACTGAGGGCAAGCGCACGAAAAGCATGAGTTTCGGAGAAACGGCGGCGCTTGCGTTCTCTTGAGAGAATATTCCCCGTCTCGAATGAAGTTCGATTAGCCTTTATTCAATATCTCGGAATGGCTCTCCCGCGCTTGAATCCCTTGGAGAGCCATTTTCTGGCTTATTGACGGTTCTCCCTTTGCGATGTGGGAACGTGCTGCTCCGTCTTTGCCGATAAAATAAGGACCGGGGTAGACTCGAATATGCAATCCGATAAATTATTGTTAATTCTCCTTGAGTAATCTTGCCGAAAGAGACGCTCTGTGGTAAAAAAATACGTGAAGAACGTATTCGGAGAGGAGCGTTCCATGAGCATCATCCCCGGCGTCGTGGACTATCGTCATGGCCAAAGCACACGGAATAGCGGCGTCATGCTCGGCGTACCGTTCTTGAACTTCTTGGTTGGCTCTTCATTTCGGGTTGCGAATCGGAGGTTGTGATGAGAGCGCACAAAATCGAAGTCGACGGAATCTCTCTCTACTCCGAATCGTTCGGTTTTCCTGGCGATCCGCCGATTCTGCTGATTATGGGAGCGACGGCCTCGGGCATATGGTGGCCGGAGAGCTTTTGTCGTCTCCTGGCGGATGCGGGGCGTTATGTTATTCGCTACGACCACCGCGATACCGGACGTTCCACATTCTACCCTCCGGGCACGAACAACTACTCGGTTGAAGACTTGGCGGACGATGCCGTCCGCATCCTCCGCAGCCACGGGATCGGGAGCGCTCATTTCGTCGGAATGTCGCTCGGCGGCTTCCTTGCGCAACTTGTTGCGTTGAAAAATGCCGACAATGTGCGAAGTTTGACCCTGATCGCATCGGAACGTCTTGCCGACGCCGACAATGGAATGCCGTCCATGGATCCGGCCATCCTCGATTATCACCGGCATGCGGGTGAGATGGAATGGACAGACCGCAAGGCGGCAGTCGCGTATCAAGTCGGCGCGCGGCGATTGCTCTCCGGCTCCGCCCATGAGTTCGATGAAGCGGCTACTCGCGAGCTTGCAGGCGTCGAATTCGACCGCGCGGCGAGCCCGGCGAGCATGTTCAATCATGCCTCTCTGGCGGGAGGAGAAGAATGGTTCGGTCGGCTCGATGAGATATCGACCCCGACGCTGATCATTCACGGCACGGATGATCCGGTGCTCCCCTATGCGCACGGACTCGCCCTGAAAGCGGCGATCCGCGATTCGACGCTACTGACTCTAAAGGGAACCGGGCATGAACTGCATAGCGAGGATTGGCCCGCGATCATTCAGGCGATCGAGAAGCATACTGCGTCCTGAAAACGAGAGAGATTGAATCGCCGCAAGAAAATAGACTATCAAGGGGTTATTTTATGAAAGCAACGCTTATGCGGGGGGAACTCGATCCGATGGTGGAGGGCGACGGCGAATACATCGGAAGTATTCTCGGCGTTCGGATTTCATAAGAAAAAAGAACGGAGAGCGACGTTTTCCCTGGATTTTGACCGCGCTCCCTTCGCGGGTCTTCGCTTTCATACGGAAGACGTGTCGTTTGCTCGTCTTGAGACGGGCCGCACCTTCCGCCGCCGTCATCTCTCCTTTCACGACCCTGTCCAGAATCACCGCTTTCGTCGTTTCTTTCAGACTCAAGAAAACATCGCTCCTCATCATTCACTTAGAATGACAGATGATATTTCCCCTTCCCTTCGTTCCGGGACGCGATCCCTGTCCCGCCCGGGGATGACATTATCGCTGTCCCGTCACACTGTAAAAATTCGCAGTTGACAAATCGGCGTTCTTTGCCT
>Ga0228535_1000156_pt1 | contig 223528 bp, 206 predicted proteins | sample SJ1metagenome_FD_168457 | JGI IMG/M metagenome (GOLD analysis project Ga0228535, IMG submission 168457) | Enriched culture of PCE-dechlorinating microbial communities from Ithaca, New York, USA - SJ1 | ecosystem: Engineered > Modeled > Simulated communities (microbial... > Unclassified... | reverse complement strand
GCGGGTACTGCCAGCGTCGGGGTATCTGCCACGGTGCTGGCCGGATCATGCCGGTTTTCCAGGGGAGGTACCGTTGCTTTCACGCTTGACCCATCAACCGGAGGCAATGTTGCAGGGACTGTCACGCAGCCAAGGTTCCGGTGCTCCAGAAACGCGTACTATGCCATCTCCGACGACAACGGCCTGTACGAATCGGGGACCACGCACCGGATGAAGCATGCCACCCTGAACGAGTACATCCCCTATTCCTTTACCTACACGACATCGGGGGCAGGAAGCGGGTGGGGATGGCTTGCAACAATAACAATGGACATCGCTTCAACGGTATTAGAGGCTAATTACATTGATGCATCAGCGGGCAGCTACAGCGATACGGTGACGCTGACGATTGTCCCTTAGCTACATATCGGCTCCTCCGCGGCCTGCAGTAGCCATGAGGCCTGTACCGATAGTAATGCAGATGATGCCGAAGAGGATAACGTATTTATAACGGATCGATATCTCCGGTTTTAATATCAAACCGCCGAAACGGAGATACGCCCTCTCGTTTCTGACGGCAAGATAGAAGCAATCAATAGCTTCATCGAGGCCTGACGGGCGCACCCATCCTTGTTCCCTTAAAACGATCTCCATGCGGTTAAGGTTCCAGGACAGAGATGCCTGCGCGTCATAGTTTGATACAAAGAACAGCAGGAAAAAGGGGAGACAAATGCCTGCGATGATAAAGGACGAGGAGATCTTTACGGACCTGGTCATGCCGTGCTCCATTGTTTAACTACTACTATAAGTATAGCTTCGATCGTTGATACATGGAATATTTTTATCCTGCAATAACCAATAACCAAACATCAATCACCAATTAATACCCAATGACCGAATACCCAAACGGAAAGCAATACCGGCAAATCCTCGTTTGGTTGTTGAATATTATTTGGAGCTTGGTGATTGGTTATTCATATAAAGCTGACAGCGGATTGCACAAGGTGGATTTTTCCAGACTAAAAAAGGGCTCTGGCGAGCCCTTTTTGTGATGCGATTGCTGCATGATACCGGATATTTTTTTACCCCTTCTTACTCCCCTTTTTCCCTTTTTCCATAGAAAATATTACTAAGATAAGTCCGATAAAGATTAAGACAATGCCTATGGTGAAGGTTATCATGGCTTTCGTAAGGGCTAAAAGAAGAAATCCGCCCAAGACAACAACAAATCCGATTATTGTGAGAGCGTTAATATTTTTCATGCCCTCATACCACCTCCTGCAGGATTTGTTATGATTATCGATGAAATATTTAAATCTGGCAAGTATTTTTTTTAAGAAAAATAAACATTTTTGCAAATCCTTCCCCATGCAACATCAGCAACTCATCGGATATCTTTAGAAAAAAAGGATTTTGAGTAAAACTGATAATAATTCCTTGACGCAAAAATTCTTTAGATGATAGAATGAACATTCATTCTGTATCATTGGTTGAATATGAAACATGCAGATAAACGAAATGAGATAATAATCGCAGCCCTCGAGCTTATTTCGGAACAGGGTTTTCATAAGGCGCCCATGTCCATGATCGCCAGGAAAGCAGGTGTGGGGGCTGGAACCGTATACATCTATTTTGAAAATAAGGATGCGCTTATCAGTGAGATATATACGGAGCTGGAAAAGAAGATCACAGAGGCGATCCAGGAAGGGTACTCTGCATCACAATCTATACGGGAAAGGTTCGTACATCTATGGACAGGCCTTTTACGATACATTATCAAACATCCTCTCCACTTTCGTTATATGGAACAGTACCACAACTCGCCTTACGGCGCATCGTTGAGGAGGGACAGGATCCTGGGTAAGACAGGGGATTCAAGCATATTCAAGGATCTTTTCGAAGAAGGGATCTCCAGCCACACCGTAAAGGATCTGCCGATCATCATGATTTTCGCGCTGGCCTTCGGACCAATGGTGTGCCTGGCGCGCGATCATACCCTTGGTTTGATAAAGCTGGAGGATGCTCACATCGTGCAGGCCGCAACAGCATGCTGGGAAGCCATTGAAAATAAATGACGGTGGTAATGAACTAATCGGACATTGAAGGGGTGCTTCATGCATATCAACAAAAAAACGAGACTGATTGTATGTTTTGTTATTCTCTGTGCAGGGCTGATGGCAGGTAGTTGTAACCGTAAGCAGCAGCCGCCGCCAAATATTCCGGAGGTTGCAGTTTTTACCATACAGCCGGAGCGGGTGGCGCTGACAACTGAATTGCCCGGCCGTGTGTCTGCTTACTATGTCGCAGAGGTGCGCCCCCAGGTGAACGGCATCATTCAGAAACGCTTCTTCGAAGAAGGTTCTGATGTAGAGGCAGGAAGCATTCTTTACCAGATAGATCCGGCGCCATATCAGGCGGCATACGATAATGCAAAGGCCGCGCTCGCCAGGGCCGAAGCAAATGTCCCGCCCATACGTCTAAGGGCCGAGCGCTACAAGGAGCTTGTCACGATCAAGGCGGTGAGCCAGCAGGAATATGACGACATAACGGCTACGTTAAAACAGCTCGAGGCCGAGGTCGATACCTGGAAGGCTGCCGTCGAATCGGCGCGCATCAACCTGGCATACAGCAGCATCAAGGCGCCTATTACGGGACGCATAGGCAGATCCCACGTTACCGTGGGCGCTCTTGTGACCGCGCACCAGGCGGTCCCGCTTGCCGTGATCCAGCAGATCGATCCTATATACGTTGACGCAACACAGTCGAGCGCCAACCTGCTTCGGCTTAAAAAGAATATGGCTTCCGGCAGGATCAAGCAGGATGGCCCCGAGCAGACGAAGGTGAAATTGCTTCTCGAGGACGGCACGGCCTATCCGCAGGAAGGAAAGCTGAAGTTTTCCGATGTGACCGTTGATTCCAGCACCGGGTCGTTCATCCTCAGGATGGTATTTCCGAACAAGAAGCATATGCTCCTGCCCGGTATGTATGCGCGGGCGGTCATCCAGGAGGGGGTAGTTGACAATGCGATCCTTGTCCCGCAGCAGGGAGTCTCACGCGACCCCAAGGGGAATCCTGTTGTCCTCATTGTGGATGCCGAGAACAAGGCCCAGCAGAAGGTGATCACTTTGGTGGAGCGTGCCATCGGCGACAAATGGTTCGTCGCATCAGGCCTTGCACAGGGCGACCGGGTGATCGTCGAGGGGGTACAAAGGGTGCGGCCCGGCGCTTCCGTAAAGGCGGTTCCCTTTGGCTCCGGTCAGAAAGATAGCCCGGAGGCCGGTAAAAAGGACAAATCTTCTGAAAAGACGGTTCAACCGGCTGCAAAAGTGAATTGAACGGAGGGATCTGATGCTGTCGAATTTCTTTCTTGAGCGCCCCGTCTTTGCCTGGGTCATTGCCATCGTCATCATGCTGGTAGGCGCCCTCGCCATCTATAATCTTCCTGTATCCCAGTATCCCCCCATCGCACCCCCATCGATCTACATCTGGACCGATTATCCGGGGGCTTCGGCAGAGACCGTTGAGAACAGCGTAACCCAGATCATCGAGCAGAAGATGACCGGGCTCGACAGGATGATCTACCTGTCTGCCACGAGCGATTCGTCGGGAAGCTCCCGCATCGAGCTGACCTTTGCCCCGGGGACCGACCCGGACCTTGCCTGGTCCAAGGTGCAGAACAAGCTCCAGCTCGCCATGGCGAGCCTGCCTGAGGTTGTCCAGCGCAAGGGCGTGACCGTCGGCAAGGCCACCAGGAACTGGCTGATGATAGTCAATCTTATCTCAGAAGACGGGAGCATGGACGGCAACGACCTGAGGGACTATGCCCAATCCAACCTGGAGAAGGTGCTGGCGCGGGTGCAGGGCGTGGGCGAGGTGGAGAACTTCGGTTCCCAGTACGCCATGCGCGTCTGGTTGAACCCTGAAAGGCTGGTAGATTACAGCTTAAATATCGGGGATGTCGTTGCCGCACTCCAGTCTTACAACGTAGAGGTCTCCGCAGGACAGTTCGGCGGGGCGCCGGCAGTGGAGGGGCAGCGACTGAACGCATCCATAATCGTCCAGAGCATGCTGAAGACCCCCGATGAGTTTGCCGCCATTCCTCTCCGCATCAATCCGGACGGCTCCATCGTGCGCGTCAAGGATATAGGACGGGTGGAGCTTGGAACCGACGCCTACGACATCGAATCCTTTTACAACAACAAACCCTCTGCAGGCCTCGGCATCCGCATGGCATCGGGAGCAAACGCACTTGATACGGCCGATGCAGTAAAGGCAAAACTGGCAGAGATGAGCCGGTTCTTTCCTTCAGGAATGAAGGTGACCTACCCGTACGACACAACGCCCTTTGTCAAGGTGGCTATCTGGGAGGTGGTCAAGACGCTTTTGGAGGCCATCCTGCTCGTTTTCCTCATTATGTGGCTTTTCATGGGGAATATCCGTGCCACCCTGATCCCCACCATCGCAGTGCCGGTAGTGCTCCTCGGCACCTTTGGGACGCTTTCGTTCTTTGGGTTCTCCATCAATATGCTCACCATGTTTGCCATGGTCCTCTCCATAGGCCTTCTAGTGGACGATGCCATCGTGGTGGTGGAGAACGTGGAGCGCATCATGAGCGAGGAAGGGCTTCCGCCAAAGGAGGCCACCCGGAAATCCATGGGACAGATCACGAGCGCCTTGATCGGCATCGGGCTTGTGCTCTCGGCGGTGTTCGGCCCCATGGCCTTCTTCGGCGGCTCGACCGGCGTCATCTACCGGCAGTTCTCCGTGACCATCATCGCCTCCATGCTTTTGTCGGTGATCGTGGCCTTGATCCTGACCCCGGTCCTCTGTGCTACCCTCCTCAAGCCGGTGAAAGCGGGACATGAACCGGCGCAGAATACATTTCGCTTCCTGCGCCCTTTCTTTGCAAGGTTTGACGGCATCTTCTTCGGTTTAAGAGACCGGTACGTGAAGATAGTCGGCAACTCTTTTTCAAGGAAGACCCGCTATGCCGTTATATATGTCATGATCGTAGTGTGCGTGGGGGTTCTCCTCCTCCGTACGCCCACGTCCTATGTCCCCGAGGAAGATCAGGGCATTATGCTTGCCCAGATAATGCTGCCGACAGGTTCCACCATAGAGCAGACCAAGCAGGTCGTTAGACAGGTGCAGGAACATTTTCTGAAGAATGAAAAAGAGGCAGTGGAATCATGCATGACGATCTCCGGAATCGGTTTTTCAGGAAGGGCCCAGAATAACGGCCTGGTATTTGTAAAGCTAAAAGAATGGGGACTCCGGAACCGGTCGGACCTGAAGGTCAAGCCCGTTGCGGAACGGGCGACCAGGGCCTTTTCCAATATCCGAAGCGCACTGATATTTGCCTTCCCGCCCCCTGCCGTTACGGAGCTGGGGATGGGAACAGGATTTGACTTCCAGTTGCTTGACCGCGGCGGGCTGGGTCATAAGAAACTGATGGAGGCCCGCAACCAGCTTCTCGGCATGGCCGCGAAGGATCCGCGCCTTACGAAGGTGCGGCCCAACGGCATGGAGGATGTGCCGGAATACCGGGTCGACGTGGATTGGGGTAAGGCCGGCGCCCTCGGCGTTCCCATTGCCTCCATCCATAACACCATCTCGGCGGCCTTCGGCAGCTCCTATATCAACGATTTTATCCAGGGCGGCCGGGTCAAGCGTGTGTTCATTCAGGCGGACGCCCCCCATCGTATGCTTCCCAGGGACATAGAAAAGCTCTATGTGCGCAACAGCTCCGGGAAGATGGTTCCCTTCTCCGCTTTCGCCTCCGGCTACTGGACATCGGGCTCCCCCAGGCTCGAACGCTTTAACGGCTTCCCCTCCATGAACATATGGGGAGAGCCGGCGCCGGGAAGAAGTTCAGGCGAGGCGATGCAGGCGATGGAAGAGCTCACGGCAAAATTGCCCCAGGGGATCGGCTTTGAATGGACCGGCCTTTCCTACCAGGAGCGGATGTCGAGTTCCCAGGCGCCTCTGCTCTACGCCTTTTCCATTATCGTGATCTTCCTGTGCGTGGCGGCCCTCTATGAGAGCTGGCCGATCCCGCTCGCAAATCTGTTCATGCTCCCCCTCGGCGTGTTCGGCGCGACGCTTTTTACCTGGACGCGCGGGCTTCACAATGACGTATATTTTCAGATCGGATTTCTTACTACCCTCGGACTGACGACAAAGAACGCGATCCTTATCATCCAGTTCGCGCAGGAGCGAATGTCGCGCGGAGAGGGATTGATCGAGGCTACCCTCGGGGCCGTGCGGGTAAGGTTCCGACCGGTCATCATGACCTCGCTGGCCTTTTTCTTCGGCGTCCTGCCTCTCGCTATTTCGACGGGAGCCGGCGCCGGGGCCATGAAGGCCATCGGTACCGCTGTGACCGGCGGCATGATGTCTGCAACGTTCATCGACCTTTTCTACATCCCCTTGCTTTTTGTTGTCATATCCCGCCTGTTCAAGGTGGAGAAAAAACCCCGGATGCCAGGCGGGCAGGAGCGCACCGCAGACCCTGATAATATTGCTGGAGGGGCGTGATATGATACGAAACGCGTTGACGATCATCCTTATAATACTTTTTCTGGGGGGCTGCACCATGGCCCCGACATACACGCGCCCGACCCCGCCGGTCCCCTCCGGCTGGCCAAGCGGCGAAGCGTATAAAAAGGCGGATGCTGCAGCCGATGCCCCCACAGCCGCAGAGCTGAGGTGGCAGGAATTCTTCATTGACGGGCAGCTTCAAAAGGTCATCGCTATAGCGCTGCTCAACAACCGCGACCTGCGGATGGCCGCTTTGAGCGTGGAAAGGGCGCAGGCAATGTACGGCATCCAGCGGGCGGCGCTTTTCCCGACGGTTGATGCAGTCGGCAGCGGGGTGAGAAAGCGCGTACCTGCCGATATCGCAGACAAAGGGAATGCGAAGATCACGGAGCAGTACAGCGTCGATCTTGGCGTGCTGTCGTGGGAGATCGACCTCTTCGGGCGTATACGCAGCCTCAAAGACAAGGCCCTCGAAGAATACCTGGCTACGGAGCATGCCCGGCGCGGCGCCCAGATCTCGCTTATATCCGCAGTTGCCGGAACCTATCTTCTGCTGGCGGCAGACCAGGAGAACCTTAAGCTCGCGCAGTCCACCCTCGACGCCCAGCAGACCTCCCATGACCTGATACGGCGACGGTACGATGTGGGCCTCACGAATGAGCTCGATCTCCGCAGGTCTCAAACGCAGGTAGACTCGGCGAGGCGGGACGTTGCACTCTATACGCAGCTCGCGGCTCAGGATGAGAACGCCTTAAACCTTCTGGTCGGTGCGCCGGTGCCGGCGGAGCTTTTGCCTCCCGACCTGGGCAGCGTGGCGCCCCTCAAAGACATATCTGCGGGGGTATCGTCTGAAATACTTCTGCGGCGCCCTGATATCCTTGCAGCGGAACATCGGCTTAAGGCGGCAAATGCCAATATCGGCGCTGCCAGGGCCGCGTTCTTCCCCAGTATTTTCCTCACGACCACCGTGGGAACGGTGAGCAACGAACTATCGGGGCTTTTCAAAGCGGGGGCCGCCACCTGGAGCTTCGTGCCGCAGGCCACTATGCCGATCTTTGATACCCGCTTGTGGGCAGCGTTGAGGGGGATCAAGGTGGAAAGGGAGATTGCCGTGGCCCAGTACGAGAAGGCAATCCAGACGGCCTTCAAAGAAACGGCTGACGCCCTCGCCCAGAGGGGAACCGTCGGGGACCAGGTGGCTGCCCAGGAGTCCCTCGTCCAGGCCTCGGCAGACACCTATAACCTGACCAATGCCCGTTATACAAAAGGGGTCGACAGCTATCTGAGCGTTTTGGACGCGCAGCGTTCGCTGTTCAGCGCCCAGCAGGGATTGATCGCGCTGCGCCTTGCCAGGCTTACCAATCAGGTAAGGCTCTACGCGGTGCTTGGAGGCGGCTGGACGGCAGCCGAAGAAGATGATGCCGGGAAAAACCGGGAAGATTGATCCCGGCTGCTCGTACTGCCCGCTGTCATTGTCTATTCAGGGCCTGTTTTCCACTACCCCGGGATCAACAAAGCAGCGGGGATTCTCATTGATATTGCCTTAGACAAATGGTACAAAGAAGGATCTGGCAGGAACGAAATAAAACGTTACGACAGTTATCGGCAACATTCTGAAGAAGAGAATGATAACGGACCGGAGGCGCGCGCTTCATGAAGGTTTTCCATCTGCTCATGATCGCAGCAGGGGTCCCGCTCCTCGGCCTTCTTATCTACAATGTCGGGGTTCAGGCTCTCTGGCGCGAATTCACACGCATCGGCTGGGGCCTGGCGCCGCTTATACTGCTGGAGGGGGCCGCTAACCTTTTCCACACGCAGGGGTGGAGGCATTGCCTTTCCGGTTTCCACAGGTCCCTGCCTTTCGGCCATGTGTTCTGCGTCCACATGGCAGGCGTTTCAATGAACTACCTCACGCCCACGGCAGGATTTGGAGGAGAAGTGACAAAGGGGCTTCTTCTCGCCTCGGACCGCACAGGCCCTCAGGCGGCATCAGCGGTGCTCCTTGACAAGCTTTCCATCGCCTTTGCGCAACTGGTCTTCATCACCTACGGGTCCTTCCTGTTCCTCGCGGACATCATGATGCCCGGCACCCTCTGGTTTGCCCTCACCTCGGTTACGGCACTTCTCGGCTTCGGGATCATCGGATTTCTCGAGGTACAGCGTCGCGGAAGGCTGGGAGGCATCGTACGATGGGCAGTGCGCCACCGGTTGGGAGGATCAAGCCTCCGGAAGGCAGCGGATTCCATGACGGAAGTAGACGACGAACTTCAAGGGTTCTACCGCACGCGCCTGCCGGACCTCCTCCTGTCGATGGCCTGGCATTTTGTTGGATTTCTTTGGGGGGTGGTTCCGACCTATTATTTTTTGATCCTGACCAGGGGCGACGCATCCTTGTCGATGGCCTGGGCGCTCGTCGTCCTCGGAAGCTGGTTCGACCTGATAGCCTTTGCCATCCCCATCGATATCGGCGTCAAGGAGACCACGAGGGTCCTTGCCTTCAGGATTGTCGGTTTTCCTTCTGCCCTCGGGTTGACCTACGGCATTACGCGCCGTCTGCAGCAGTTGTTTTGGGCGGGCATAGGTTTGCTGTTGTACGGCCTGCTTGTCTCAACACGTAATTCCCTGTCCCCTCGCAGGAGAGGGCAGGGTGAGGGGGCATGATCATGCCGTTTCTATCCTCTGATGCCTCGCAGCGTGCGGCGGGGCAGTTCATTGCCTGGAGGCGATTATGAAAACGTTTCCTTTTAGTGTGCGATACCTTTTTTGTGGCATCATTGCGTTTCTGATCTTTGCCGTCGCCGGCAACGCAGCAGGCAGGGAAAGGCTTGTCCTGGGCCTGTCGCAGCTGATCGGCATGGCGATTGAAAAGAGCCCTGAGATCGCAGGGACGCAGAGTGAAATAGCAGGGGCGAAGAGCGAGCTTGCCCAGGCAGATGCCGCTTACTACCCGCAGCTTGATACTACCGTTCTTGCAGGCCCCGTAGAGAACACGAAGAGGCCTGCGGTAGCAGGCACCCGTATCACCGACCCGACAGACGGAACGAGTATCGGGGCCTTCGGAAGGGCAGACGTAACCCTTACCCAGCCCCTCTACACCTTTGGCAAGATCTCCAACAGGCGCGAGGCGGCGGCACGGGGCGTTGCGGTCAGAGAGGCGAAGCTGCTCCAGAAAAGAAGCGAGATCGCGCTGAGGATCAAAGAGCTCTATTACGGTCTTGTGCTCTCGCGGGCAGGCGTTGAGGCAATGCGCGATACGGCCGGGTATTTCGACGATGTCAGGCACCGGATAGACCGTTTGCTCAAGCTTGGCTCGCAGAACGTTATGGAGAGCGATCTCTACAGGATCGATATCTACAGCGCCGATACCGTGCGGTCGCAGGCAGCAGCAGAAGAGGGGATGAAGACCGTATATTTTGCCCTTAAATCCATGATCCGGCTCCCCGCAGACGTAGATTTTGACCCCGCCGACAAGATGTTGACCGCCGCCGGCCGCCGGCTTGACGGACTGCAGGACTACATCGATAAGGCGCTTTCCGGGCGCCCGGAGTTCAGGCAGCTCGACCAGGCGATCCTGGCGCAAAAGGCCAGCGTGGAGGGTGCCATAAGCGACAGCTACCCGTCCTTTTTCGCGGCACTGGTCGGATCCGCTGCCGGCGCGCCCGGGCGTGAAAAGTTTGACAATCCCTATATAGCGGACCGGTTCAATCATGTCAACGGGGGGATCGTGGGAGGTATGAAGTGGCACTTCGATTTCGGGATATTGAAGGCGCGCGTCGAGAAAGAAAGGGCCGATTACGAGAAGCTTCTCCATACGAAGGCCACGGCCGAGCTGGGCATCCCCATCGAGGTGGCAAGGAGGTACCATGAAGTGAGGGAGTGGCAGGCAGCCGTTGATGCGTACAAACAGGTAGTGTCGTCGTCGAGAAAATGGATCGTCGCGGCGCTTGCTGATTTCGACATGGGGGTGGGCACGGCGGACGACCTGCTGCGAAGCATCGAACGGTATGGCAAGAATCAGGAAAAATATCTCGAGGCCCTTTTCAATTACAATATGTCCCTTGCCAGGCTCGAGTATGCAACCGGGGAAGATGAACGGTGAAACGACTCATTCTCCGCGTGCAGACCTCCCATCCTTTCCTGACCTTCGCGGGCGCCTTAGTGCTTGCCGGCCTCTCCGTGCTCTTCACCGTAACGCATCTGGAGTTCAAGACGAGCCAGAGGGCGCTTATCTCGTCCGAGAACCGTTTGATGCAGATGTTGAATGTCGCAGACCGGTTCTCGAAGCTCGATGCCTTTATCATTGCCGTCGAGAACAAGAATGCCCACCAGTCCCTTGAATTTGTCCGGGCCCTTGCCTCGCGGCTGGAGGCGGACCATGAACACTTTGCCCAGGTCTTCTACCGGGTGGACCCGGCGCATTTCAAACCCTGGGCCCTTCTTTACCTGAAACCGGAAGAGATCAACGCGCTGCGCAACAACCTTGAGAAACATGAGCCCTTTATCCAAAGCCTCGCGCGCTCGCCGGGCCTTGCCACGTTCTTCGAGGCGATCAATGACGAGATGGCATCGAACATGGTGGGGGAGCTTTTCACGGGCTTTCTCCGGCCATCGCCCGAAGGAGAGAGCTCTGAGCCGCATGATCTGGATTTTTTGCTAAGGGTATTGCGGGAGATGAAAACGAACATAGAAGGGTCGCCGGCCTTCAGCTCTCCCTGGAGCCCGTTTTTCCTGAAAGGAGGCTGGGGAGACGAGGCCGGCGAGGGCTATTTCTGGACGGAAGGAAAGAGATATCTGCTTGTTTTTGTCGCCCCGAACACAAAGGGCGCCGGAGCCAGCACGGCGGGGAAGTCGCTGACCGCATTGCGGCAGGCCGTTTCTGCGGTCAGAGGAGAGTTTCCGGACGTGCATGCCGGCGTTACAGGCCAGAAGGCCCTGGACGAAGACGAAAAGAACCTTGCCCTCAACGATATAAGCGTTGCCACGATCGTTTCGCTTATAGGCCTCACGATACTGCTCGTGTTCTTCTGGCGGACCATCCGGCGCCCATTGCTCCAGATGACAACGCAGGTCGTGGGCCTTTCGCTTACCTTCGGCCTTACCACGCTTCTTATCGGCCACCTCAACCTGCTGTCTGTCGCATTCGCGCCCATGGTCCTCGGCCTGGGCATAGACTACGACATCCATTGGTTCGCGCGCTACAGTGAAGAGCGCCGGCGTACGGGACAATCGGCAAATCAGGCGCTTGCGACGACAATGGAAAGAACGGGCCCCGCTATCCTGCTCGCTGCCCTGAGCACCTGCCTTGCCTTCCTCCCGCTTGCCCTTACAGGATTTAAGGGGCTCGCAGAGCTTGGCCTTATCTGCGGCATAGGGCTTCTTGTGTCGTCGATAACCACCGTCTGCCTCCTCCCTGCGCTCATCGTGCTTTTTGACAGGCCTTCATCGCGCACGTTGCTTGCCGACATGGAGCAGGAAGTCAGGCCGCTGATGCGGATCACGAGGAAGCGCGCCCTCGTGACCCTGGCCCTCACCGTTGTGGGGAGCGGGCTCTCCTTATGGGGGGCAGGGAAGATAACGTTTGACCTTAATATGCTTCACCTCCAGTCAAAAAGCGCCGAGTCGGTCGAATGGGAGACAAAGCTCATCGAAGGATCGAAGCACCCCAGCATCTATGGCGTCCTCTTTGCCCATTCCCTCGCCGAAGCGGCAGGGAAGGCAGAGGCCCTGAAGAAGCTTAATAGCGTATCAAAGGTCCAGAGCGTAAATGATTTCCTCCCTTCGGACCAGGGCCGCAAGATACCCCTCGTGCGCCGGATAAAGCCCGTTCTTGCGAATATCCCTTCAAGCTTCAAGCCGCCAGGCGCCGTGGACATCCCGCGCCTGAAAAATATCCTGTCCCGTATCCGCTTCAAGATGGAGGGCGAGAGCGCAGGCGCATGGGGTGCGAGCAAGCCCCTCGAGGCGCAGATGAGGGATGTCCGATCCCTTATAGACACGATAGGAAGAGACCTTCGGTCCATCGAGCCGACGGCTCTTTCCCGCCGCCTCAAGGGATTCGAGGCCAGCATGATCGCAGACCTGAACGATAAGCTTTCCCTTCTCCGCGCAAACGTAAATGCACGCCCCATGGAGGTTTCGGACCTGCCGCAGCCGGTCCGAGAGCGTTTTGTGGGGCCTGACAGCCTCTATCTTATACGGGCCTTCCCTGCTTCTGATATATGGGATCCCCACCTCCTCGGAGACTTTGTCAGGGACCTGAGGTCGATAGACCCGGACGCCACGGGCGATCCCGTTACCCTTCACGTCTTCACCAGGGAGTTCCGCGACTCGTCGTTCAAGGCGGCCATCTGGGCCATTGTCCTTATCTTCGCGTTCCTTCTCATTGCATTGCGGAGCGTGGCTTTGACGCTTGTTGCCGTTGCGCCTCTCGTCGTCGGGGCGCTTTTGACCTTTGGCCTCATGTACCTCTTCGGGGTCGACCTTAATCTTGCCAATACCATCTTTCTGCCTCTTGTTATCGGCGCAGGCGTAGAGTATGGTGTTATCATCGTCCAGCGATGGCGGCAGGGAAATGCCGGGGAAGAGCGGGTGCAGCTTCCGTTCAGTACGGGCATGGGGATACTGCTTGCCGGCTTAACGACCACCATTGGTTTTGGAAGCCTCATGATATCACGGCACCAGGGGATATACAGCCTGGGCCTTATGGCAACCGTCGGCAGCCTGACCGTGCTCGCCGTATCGCTCCTTTTCCTCCCGGCGCTGTTGTTCTTCATCAACGGCAGCAAACAAGGGAAGGGCGGCTCATAGCCCATGGCGAAACAGATGCTGGATGCTCGATACTTGATGCTGGTTGAAACCACGTGAAAGGTGAAAGGTGAAAGGTGAAAGGTTAAACCCCGGACAGGTCATGAGAGCATCGGCGTCGGGCTTGTCGCTCGAAACTGACCTCGCAATTAAACCGCCCCCTGCAGCAAGCCATCGTGAGGCGAGGAAGCCTGGCCGTATCATTCCCCCCCTCTCCCTGACCCTCTCCCGCAAGGGGAGCGGGGATAATGTTACCCTGAAGCGCTGTTTCAGGTATCTATTGATGGAGCGTGTTTGCGGGGACAACCCGACGCAGATGTTCATCCTGATGGAGAACTCGAAATCAATCAAGGAGGAAACATGAAGAAGGGGGCGATCTGCCTTGTACTTTTGTTTGTCAGCCTTTGCCTGTTTGTACATAATGCCGCAGGCGAGACAAAAACGGCGACCGGTTTCGTCAGCGCCATGTTAAACGAGGTGGCGGCGATCAAGGATGATCCAAAGCTGCAGGGCCGGGCGATGAGGAACACGAGGAAAGGCCTCATCCGGGAGGTTATTCTGAAGAACTTTGACCTCGAAGATATGGCAAAAAACGCCCTTGGGCAGAAACAGTGGGATTCGATGAGCAAAGAGCAGCATTCAGAATTCAGGACGATCTTCCAGGACCTTTTTCTCGAATCCTACTCACGGCTTGTTCTCGATTTTATGAAGAAGGAGCAGATCGGGTATGGTACGCAGGAAGCCGTCCAGGACGGAACGGTGGTAAAGACCACTATCCGCCGGCTTGAAGATGAGATCCCGGTGCATTACATGCTCGCAGATCTTCGCAGCGGGTGGTCGGTGAAGGACGTAACGATTGACGGGGTGAGTATTGTAGAAAATTACCGGAGGTCTTTTTTGCGGGTCATAAGGCAGGAATCCTACAGCGGCCTTCTTAAAAGGATGAAGCTCCAACAAAAGGCCGCGCAGGACGGGAAGGAGAAATAGCGTGGCAAAGGGCGCATTGATATTCGCAGATGACGCAAAGGGCCTGCAGCAGGTTTACGGGATGCCTGCCGTCAGAAGGCTCGTCCTTCTTGTGCGCCTGCTCGGCTTCGATAGCGTCCACATAGTCAGCAGCGACAAGGAGCTGCTGCCGGCCGTTTCGGACCTTATGGGGGCCGGTGCGTTCCATCTGCGCGGGAACGAGCCCGATCTTTACTCTATAGCCGAGAAGCTCCGCTTCGATGAGGAGGGATATGTCCTGGTGCTTAAGGCAAATCATGTCATCGACCGCTGGTCCCTCGACCGGCTGATCAAGGCCCAAAAGGGCCAGGAGGCCTCATTCCTGGAAAGGGGCGACAAAAGAGGCGACGAGACAATATTTTTTGTGAAAGCCCCACAGCTTTTACCTCTCCTTGACTCTCTGCGGTCGTCGAAGAAACCGGAAGCAGGCCTGGAGGCCGATGCGGTCCGCATCAAGGCAGGTTCCGGGCTGCCGGTGCTTCTGGATGGGGGGCATGAGAAGGCGAGGGCTGCTGAGAAAGGGCTCAGCAAAGCGGTAGGCGAGGCAACATGGGAGAGGGACAGCCTCCTTTACCGGCACGCAAGCCGCCATGTTTCACGGCTCATGAGCCCCGGGATCGCCCGGACCCGGATGACGGCAAATGCGGTCACATTGCTGAACGTGCTGCTGGGCCTGGCAGGCGCCTTCCTGCTCTCTATAGGCGGCCACCGGTTTCAGATAATTGGCTCGCTTGTCTTCGTCTTCTCCACCATCGTGGACTTAGTCGACGGCGAGGTCGCGCGCCTCAAGATGCAGGAGTCCACCTTCGGCCACTACCTTGACATCATCTGCGACAATATCGTGCACCTTGCCATTTTTATCGGGGTCGCGATCGGCCTGTACCGCGAAACGGCCAATGGCCTTTTCATTTACCTGCTGTGGTTCTTCCTCGGCGGGCTCGGCCTGTGCGCGCTTATCCTCAACCGGATACTTGCAGAGCGACATGCGGGTGTGCAGAAATCGCGGCTGGCGGTCATGTGCGAGGCGCTCTTCAACAACCGCGACTTCGCCTACCTGATGGCCGCCTTTGCCCTGTTCCATCGCCTTGACTGGTTCTTCGTGGCCGCCGCCTTCGGCTCCTATCTCCTGGCAGGAACCCTCTGGGTGGCAGAGCTCGTCACGCGTCGGAAGGTTCAACGGACATCGCGGAAGTAAGGCCGACCTCCAATAGAACGCTATCAAATAGCGCTTGCAGGGGATATCCTAAAGCGCTATCATAATACAATGTCATGAAGGCAAAACAGCGGCGCGTCTTTAAGACAACCTTTGTGGTCGCTACACAAGAAGGCATCCTGTTTTCCGACATTGAATCCCTGATATCGGCCCGTGGATGGGATATCCGGGAAGATTCGGGCCGCAAAAGAACTCAGGGCCGGATCCAAGGCTGCCATTGTGAAAACCGCAGGTAAAAGCCTTGATCAACAGGCTGGAAGAGGCTTTAAATAAGGCCGCTCAGGTTTAAACAGGGGACGGTGTTTTCAAGAATTATAATTCGCAGCCTTCATTGCCGGTGTTCACCTCTTAGAGAAAGATTTACATGAAAAGAATAGAGTTATTGGATTACGGAAGATTTTTAGCTATCATTGGTGTCGTGGCATTTCACTATTTTTTTAATGGGATAGCTAATGGCAAGATATCGTCTATAACGTATATCCCGGGTATTAGCGAAATAGCGAAGTACGGGTATCTTGGAGTTGAATTCTTTTTTATGATCAGCGGTTATGTGATCTTTTTTTCCGCTCAAAACAAAACTGCCAGTGAATTTGCCATGGCAAGAGCTGTAAGATTATACCCCGCTTTTTGGTTCGCAGTTATTTTCACATCGATTTTTGCCTTTTTCTGGGGAGGCAAACAAATGTCGGTAAGTCCAACGCAAATCGCAATAAACTTTACGATGATAGCCCCGGTATTTGGCCACAACTTTGTTGACGGAGTCTATTGGGTTCTTCCGTACGAGTTGAAATTTTATCTATTAGTATTGATTTTTCTATTACTTGGCATACAAACAAAGTTGAAAACTGTTTTTTTCCTGTGGCCATTTGCGCTTCTTTTATGCAAGCTTTCCGGACAGCATTTGCCTTATTTAGATAGTTATTATTGTTATTTTGCTGCGGGCGCTATTTTGGCAATAATGAAGAACAACCTTACTCCCAAGCTTGCCGTTGCGCTCCTGATATGCCTTATTCTTTGTATCAGTTTTTCGATTGCCAATACCCCGCCAGTTGTTAAAAGCAAGAATTCTGATCTTGTTATAGCGCTTATCATAACGATATTATTTCTATTCTTTTTATGTGTAAATTCTGAAAAAGGATCTGATTTAAAACTTTATGGTTCAAGGGCGCTTGGCGATCTTTCATACCCCATATATCTTATCCACGCACATTTTGGTTATATGTTCATTTCTCAATTTGCGACAGAGAAAAATAAGTACATTATATATATTGTTACAGTTCTGTTGGTGTTTATAATCTCGTACTTGATGAATATATTTGTGGAGAAAAAGCTTTTGAAAATGTGGAAGATGTTTTTTCAAAAAACAATTGGTGACCTCATATCAAATATAGATCGTCAGCTTGCCGGTATTAGGTAAGCTTTAAAACGGATAGCGGACCGCCCCTCGTAGCTCAACCTTTGTTGCTCTTGCCGGCTTGCCGTGAGCCATGAGAAACCTTTTGCCTTTACTCCTTCACCATCCTGCCGCCCGGGAATACGCGGTACCTGCTTCCTCTCCAGTCCACCGTCGAGCCGGCGAAGCTCCACAGCCAGACAAAAAAGCTGAGGACGTCTTTCAAGGGGAGAAGAAAAAGGGTTTTAAGCCACCCTTTTGTCTTGATCACCTTTTTGTACGTGACGAATGCAAGGGCGTATCTGAAGGCAAGGACAAGGGCTGCTGTGAGGGCCGAGGCCTCGCCCGGCCTGATACAAAAGAACAGGAGAGCGAAGGTGAAGATGTGGGTGATCCCGTACCCGAGGAAGCCCCAGGGCCTTGACGCACGGTACGTCCTTGCCCACCGCAGTTGGTGCTTGAGGTGGCCCGCAAAGCTCATCGGCCCGACACGGTTTTCGATCACATAGCGGCTGATGACATTTGTGTAGCCCTTCTTCCAGAGCCTGAACCCGATCTGATAATCGTCGGCAAGATAGTCTGCGACCGCTTCGAACCCCCTGATATCACGGAGAGCCTCTCTGGATATAAGGATGGAAGCTCCGAGGCCGAAGGTAACGCCCTCTAGGCGCCTTGCAACGAGCACCGAAGGGATGAAGTCAAGGGCGATATTCAGGGATTCGAGGGCGCTTCCGAACGAGGCAGGGCGCGATATCTTGTAAAGCGATGTGACGATCCCTGTTTTGCCGTTGTCCTGGAACTCAGCCACTATCTGCCGCAGATAATGCCTGTCGACGACCATATCGCTGTCGCTCAGCGCGAGCATCGGGTAGCGTGCCTCATCCGCCAGGGCCTGGAGGTTGAGCGCCTTCTGGTTCGTTCCCTCGCCTCCATGTCGCACCACCACGCGGGCATCGCATGGGGCCGAGGCCGAGATCGCCTCTGCAACAGGGATGGCGGGATCATCAAGGTCCCGGAAGCCAAAGAGTACTTCATAGCGGGGATAGTCCTGGGCGCAGAAGCTTGAGAGGTTGTCAGCGCACGAAGGATCGAGGCCTTTTATGGCCTTCAGGACAGAAACGGCCGGAAGCTCCCGGCCTGCAGGGGTAAGGTCCTTGCGGAGGCCGCCGGAGCCTTTGAAAAAACCGAGAACGCACAGAAGCGAGAAGAGGGCGTAAAGACTGCCCGGAACAATGAGAATAAGGAACAAGATGGAAAGGGTCGTCATAGGCGTGAAAAATGTAGCAACGAGTGGCGGGACATTGTAAAATGTGGATGTATGAAACTACTACTCCTTTTCGCTTTCCCCGGAGAGGCAAAAAAAACAATGCCCATGCTGGGCCGGAGCGAAAGGGTCAGCGGCCTCCCGTTCAAGGCGTTTCGCGTCCCACACCCCTCACACAAGCTCACCATGGCAGAGACCGGAATAGGGGTCGGGAACGCCGCGCGCGTCCTCCTGCACCTGCTCCAGGCCGACAGGCCTGATGCAGTATTGTCCTTCGGGTATTGCGGGGCCCTGTCGCCTGAAGCATCCGTAGGGGACGTGGTCTGGGCTTCAAGCGTCTGCCTCATCGAGGGACAAAAGGTTGAAACGCTTTCCTTGCCGGATAACAGGGAACTGTTCGAAAAGCTTGCCCCCCGCTTTCCTGTTCGTACCGGCACGTTCATCACCATGAAGGAGTGGATGAGGAAGCGGGACATCGTCCCCTTTGTGGCCCCCGGAACGATGCTTCCTGTGTGCGATATGGAGACATTCGGGCTGGCGCAGCTTTGCGATTCCCGTAAATTGCCCTTTCTCGCCCTGAGGGCTGTAAGCGATGATGCCGACACAGATCTTCTTTTTGACCCCTGGAGCGTATGCGACAGAAGCGGCATTTACAGCGCCGCTCGGGCAATGAGGTTCTTTCTCGCACGGCCGCACCTTCTCTCCCATGCGATAGGGCTTTACCGGAGCTCGAAGATCGCGTCGTCCAATCTGGCTCAGGCAGTGGCCGCCCTGATCCAAGTGCTGTAGCCATTATAAAATAACCAGCATCTAAAGAGAATACCCAATCACCAATAACCAATTAATAACCGATATCCAACATAGTTTCCCCTTTGGGTATTCGGTCATTGGGTATTATTTGGTGATTGATGTTTGCTTATTGGTTATTGATACACAGGGTATCACGGCCTCCGGAAAGTCCCGCAGGTGCGCTTCTATGGCCTTGTCGGGAACGGCCCTGTCCAGCCTTATCCTCTGGATCAGCAGAAACAGCGTCAGGGGAAGAAGCACGATGAAGATGCCTGCCCAGAATAGGCTGTATTCACCGATGATGAACGTGACGGAGAGGTTGAAGATGACGACGCTGAAATAAAGGGCGGGACCCGGAAGGTACCTCCAGGCGCATGCGATACAGAAGCGGTCTTTCACCCTTTTTGAGGTCAGGAGCCGGTCGATGAGCTGCAGGGCATAGATGAGAAAAAACCCGACGACGAACCAGCCGATAAAATTCGAAACGGGGATGCCGAAGTAAAACCCTTTTTCCGCATACCCGTATATTTGTCCAAGGAACCACCTGCCGCCCTGCAAGGCCACCGGGTCTATGATGACGTCCAGGCACATGCAGAAAAGCGCGCCGAGAAGCCGCACCTTCATGGAGTGCCTGATCGCGTTGTTTTCCAGAAGATAGATGCCGCGAAGCCTTATGGCGGGGCTCAGCGCAAAAAGGGCCAATGAGTACGACGCATAGGAAAGGAAAACGAAGCTCATGGAATCCATGAAAGGTATGCCCAGCACCCAGAGCTCCCTGCCCTGGGTTGTATGGATGTAATAATAAAGGCCGTAGGGGATGCCGTTGTGTATGGAGGAGTATTCTGATGCCCAGGCGATGCAGTACCCTGCTGCGGCGAAGAGGAGCGCCCGCTTGAAGCCGAGATGGAGCGTGCAGGCAAAGAAATAGACAAGCAAAAAGGCGACAAAATAAGGCCGTAATATTATTGTGCCTACGATCTGGTCGAAAAAACCCATCAGTTACCGGGGCTTGCGTCGCCCCCTCCACAGGCAAAGCCCGTGGAGCCTCCCCCTCGCGCTCAAGAATTCGCTACAGAATACTTTATCTAATAAATCTTCGCCCATCGTTCTATTACCGGGGCTTGCATCGCCCCCTCCACAGGCAAAGCCCGTGGAGCCTCCCCCTCGCGCTCAAGAATTCGCTACAGAATACTTTATCTAATAAATCTTCGCCCATCGTTCTATTACCGGGGCTTGCGTCGCCCCCTCTATGAACCAGCAGTCAGCCCTCAGCATACAGCAGTCAGCTAAAATAAAAGGGCTTCTGGCTGATCGCTGATAGCTGGCAATATCCAGTATCCAGAATCAAGCATCCGGTTTACCATGAGCTATCAGCTATCGTATATTCCACCACATCATCCGCAGCATTTTGCGGGGGTCGGAAAAGCACTCGCCCATGGCGGCCGGCTCAAAGCCGCTATGGACCATGCAATCCCTGCACCGCGCGTCCCTGCCGGGCCCGTACGCTTCCCATTGCGTCTTTTCCATAAGCTCGGAGAACGATCCGTAGTATTTGTCGGTGATGAGGTAGCAGGGCGACTTCCAGCCGAAGGGGTTGCGGGTCGGGCTCCCCCAGGGCATGCAATTCATCTCTCCTTTCCCCTCCAGGAAATCGAAGTAAAGGGGCGTGCCGGTCATGGGCAGGCCGCGGAACCTCCGGCGCATCTGTCCGAATACTTTCGCCACCTCTTCCTTCTTGAGGAAGATGTCATCCGCTACGCTCTCGTAGCCGAAAGCGGGGGAGACCAGGATTCCGTCCACTCCAAGCGTCCCGAGGAGAGAGAAGAGCTCTATCAGCTCGTCCGTATCGGTCCACTTGTAGATAGAGGTGTTTGTCCACACGCGGAATCCCTCTTTCTTCGCAGCCTTCAGCCCATCGATGACCCTCCCGAACGATCCAGGCCTTCCGGTGATCCGGTCGTGCGTCCCCTCCATGCCGTCAACGTGGAAGCTGAACGTCAATCGCCGATGAGGGGCATAGGTACTGACGAAGGAATCGGCGAGAAGCCCGTTCGAGCAGAGATAGATGTATCGTTTCAGGCGGATCAGCTCTGAGATCAGCTCCTTCAGGTCTCCGTAAAGAAGCGGCTCTCCGCCTGTTACCGTGACCACCGGAGCGTTCGATTCAACGACGGCATCCAGGCATTCGCGAAGGGTAAGGTCCGGCAACCGCTCTTTCGAGTCGAGCCTTATCCTGTCGCAGCCTGCGCAAGCGAGGTTGCACCGGTGCGTCGGCTCAAGCATCAGTACAAAAGGATATCTCCTCCGTCCCTGGAAAAGGTTCTTAAGGAAGTATGCTGTAAGCTCAGCAGAGAGTCCGGGCGAGAAACGCATGGTGCGCAGATCAAGGCTTCGCGGCCTTAATCCCCTTTTCATTGATGAAATGCAGCGCCTCATCGAAGGCGTCGAGCGAAAGGTGGGTATTCTTGCACGGCCCTTCGGGCCTCAGGTTCGGAATGGCAAGGACATGCACCTTCTCTGCCACGTCCCTGATGCCGCTTATAAGGTCCCTCTCGCAGGCAACGGCAAGGATGAGAGAAGGCCTGTATTGCCTGATGGCCTTCCTCGCCTCTTCGCCTCCCGCGGCGGTTACGATCTGCACATCCTTTCCATGCACCCTCTCTGCGATCTGCTGCCTTGCCTCCCTTTGCAGGCATCTCGGGAGGAGGATCAGAAGCGTGTTGGCGTTTATCTCGCGCGCGTGGCTTTCTACTACCAGGTTATGGGCCTTAATGAAGGAGTTGCCGACCCTGTCCTTGCTTATACCCAGCTTTGGCCCGAGCCACATGCTTTTCGAGAGAAGGGAAAGCAGAAGCTTTTCAGTCAGAGCATAAGGAAAAACAGATGTGCGGAATTTCAGCATCAGTATGGTTTCCGCTGCGGCGAGCATAAAAATGATCGCGGCGAGCACAAGGGCCAGCCATTCGACAAGATCGGAGGAGAGGGGGATGAACTGCTCGATCCTGGGTTTTGCCAGATACCACCCGACCCATATGCATGCTATAACGATAAGGACGGACCCTATGGCAAGGGCAAAGAACGTGCCCGGCTTTTCGTCGATCTCGCCCTCTCCGGGCCGCGTCGTGCCGTCCCAGTCGAGCCACTCGTCGCCGAGCTTTCTGTCCTTCTTTTCGGTCTTTGCATCGGGCTTTTTTTCATCCATGAACATCTCCTGAGGAACGGGGCGGTGCGTAGCCGCTCCTCCTGAACCATTCTATCGCACTTTGAGCTGCTTTTTCAACGGGACTTTGCGCCATCCCCAGCTTCTGTACTGCCTTGGAGCAGTCGAAGAACATGTAGTGCCGGGCCATGCGTACGCCATCAAGCGGGATCGCAGGCGCCTTTTTCCCGCAGAGCCTCGAGAAGGCCTGATCAATGAAGGCGATGCAAAGCACCGGAGCATAGGGGAGTTTCCATTGGGGAGGCTTCTTCCCTGTCAGACGGGCCAGAAGATGCAGGAATTCCTTCAAGGTAATGTTTTCGTTTCCCAGTATGTAGCTTTCCCCGACGGTGCCTGACTCCGATGCGAGCACGTGGGCCTCTGCCACGTCTTCGACATCGACAAAGTTGAGCCCCGTATCCAGGTATGCCGGCATCCTTCCATTAAGAAAGTCGACTATTATCTTTCCGGTGGGCGTAGGCTTCCTGTCCATCGCGCCTATAGGGGCGGTAGGCTTGACGATCACCACGGGGAGGCCCTTTGCGATAAATTTCTGTACCTCCTCTTCGGCGAGGAATTTCGATCTCTTGTAATGTCCCGCCAGGTCCTGGAATCTGGCCGGGGTCTCCTCGCTGCCCTGCTTGCTTCCTGTTGCAGGCGCCAGTATCCCCACAGTGCTGGTGTAGACGACCTTTGCAACGTTGCCTTCCATCGCCCCCTGCATGACATTTACCGTGCCCTGAACGTTTATGGCATACATCGTCTCCGGATCAGGTACCCACAGCCTGTAATCGGCGGCCACATGGTATACCTGATCGCAGCCTTTCATTGCCTTCAACACCGCGCCGTAATCCCTGATATCCCCCGTCGCCGGTTCCACATCAAGGGCGGCAAGGAAGGCAGTGTCCGAGCTGTTCCTGACAAGGGCGCGCACGGCGAGCCCCTTTTCCCTGAGCGCTTTCGCAACGTGGCACCCGATGAACCCGGTAGCCCCTGTCACCAAGGCCCTCGCCATTATTCTGCCTCTGTGGTATAGACGAAGGCGCCCTTCTCCTTCGGCTGCCAGAGGAATTTTCCGAGCGCCATCAGGGGGAAGCAGTTCCGGTAGTTATGGTACTTGATCATGAAGTGCTTGGGGAAGCCGGTTGCGGTGAACTCCTCCTCGTCCCAGGTGCCGTCCGGCAGTTGCCTGTCGAGAAGAAATCGTATGCCCTCGACCGCCTCGCCCGATGTACCTTCTCCTGCCGCGATGAGGGCCATTATCGCCCATGCGGTCTGAGAGGCAGTGCTCTTTCCGCGCATCCGCAAATGCGGGTTCGCATAAGATTCGCAGCTCTCTCCCCATCCTCCGTCAGGGTTCCGGTATTGCCTGAGCCCCTCAACAGCCTTTCTTATGTATGGTTTTGTCATGTCCTCGCCGATGGAGCGCAACCCCGCAAGTACGGACCATGTGCCGTAGATATAATTAACGCCCCACCTTCCCCACCAGAGGCCGTCCTTTTCCTGGGTATTTTTAAGGAACTTTAATGCCTTTCTTATTATCTTGCCCGACAGAGGGTAGTTGATGCAGCCAAGCAGCTCGAGCGCTCTTCCCGTGATATCGGGCGTGCTTGGATCGATCATCGCCTCAAGGTCGCCAAAGGGGGTTCGGTTGAGGAGGTTGAGATTGTTGTCCGTGTCAAAGGCGGCCCACCCACCGTCTTTTCCCTGCATGCCGATCACCCAATCAGCCGCTTTCCTGAAGTTCCCTGTTGTGAGAGATATTTGATAGTTGCACCTGTTGAGGAACATGAGCACGACCGCAGTGTCGTCTATGTCGGGGTACCAGTTGTTGACGAACTCGAAGGCCCATCCGCCCGGCTCAGCATGAGGCCTCTTCACGCTCCAGTCCCCCTTCCTGAATATCTGCTTGCCTGCCAGCCATTTACAGGCGTTTACCATGATGGGGTGGTCTTCCCGCAGGCCCGAGCAGGAAAGGGCAAGGGCAGTGAGGGCGGTGTCCCATACCGGTGATATGCACGATTGAAGGCACAGCTCATCATCCAGCTCGATGGTGAACCTTTCCAGGGCTTTAAGTCCTTTATGCACCGGTATGCTTGAAACATCATAGCCCTGAACGAGCAGGGCAAGGGTAGAGTTGACCATGGCCGGCTGTATCCCTCCCCAATCGCCCGTGTCTTCCTGGTGCTCCAGTATCCAGCGAAGGGCCTTTTCCAGCGCCTTTTTTCTGAAAAGCCGCACAGGGCTGTCCTCGATCGTTTTCATTAATCTGTCGAGCTGTACAAAGAAGCGCTTCCACGAGAAGATAGGCTCGGGCTGATCGGATGGCTCATCAGCCGGGTCACCGTTGAGAAGCTCGTGCACCCCCCGGCTTGCAGGGATGGCCTTTACAGGTTTTGCATCGAGCACGACAGAGAGCGGGACAAAGGTGGCCCTCGCCCAGCTTGAAAAACTATAGATGTTGAAGGGAAGCCGTGGAGAAAGAAGCATGATCTCCACGGGAACGGAAGGGATGGCCTTCCAATCGTACTGGCCAAAAAGTGCAAGGAATATCTTTGTGAAAACCCTTGTCTTTGCAAGGCCGCCGTTGGCAAGGATAAAGCGCCTGGCCTCGGCGAGACGGAAATGGTCTTCCCTGTAGCCAGCCAGCTTGAGCGCGAAATATGCCTCCACGGTTGTGCTGATGTCTCCCTTGCCGCCTTTGTATATCGCCCATGTCCCATCAGGCCTTTGGTGTTTCAGTATGTATTTGGCTATTTTTGCGTTTCTTGCCTTGTCCTCTATGCCCGCAAAGGTGAGGAGCATGAGATATTCTGCAGTAATAGTTACGTTCGATTCCAGCTCGAACCACCAGTAGCCATCCTGATGCTGGTTCTGTATGAAGTAACGGCAGCTCTTTTTGATGGCCTCAGACACGCTATCGGCAAGGCCCCAGCCGTACTCCGGCTCTATTTCCTCTATAAGCTTCCTGTGCATGAGGTGTAAGTTATCCATGGTCGTATATAACCGGATCAGCAGCAGATCCTGTATGCGGCAGCAGCGCCGTAAGCTCTCTGAAACCAACAAGCCTAAGGCCGAAGGACTTCAGCCGGTCTAACACCCGCCCTGAAGTGGCGGCCTTCGTCTCTTCCCGGCCCGGCGATGAATCCAGGTCAGGATGGAGATATACCTCGCTCACCATGCCCTTTACATAAGGCAGGAGGGCGAGGAGATACTCTTCGTTCATCCTCCCTGTCCCGGACAATCCGTAAACGTTGTTCGCGACGCGCAGCCCGAACGCGCGGGCCATCCGCAGGTTCCTGATCGCAATAAGCCCGAAGACCAGCCGCATGAAAACGGCCTTCATGCCCAGGATCGGCGAATGGAGGCCAAGCACTAAAGACCAGGGTTCGAGGGGTACCCTTATCCAGGCAACATCCCTTCGTGCCGCCTCATGCGCGATAACGGCAAACAGGATAGGGTGCATATGGAGATGATGATGACAGTCAACGTGAGTAGGGTGGATGCCTGTATCTTCAAGCTTATCAAACTGCGCCTTCACCTCGGCCTCGATCTGGGAGGCAATCTTGCTTCTTGACCTCCAGTAGGCAATTCCGGCCCGCATCGGGCTTTCATCGAAAAGGCCGCTATCGTTGACCAGGTCCGGAATATCGGCGGGCGAAAGGACCGGGCATCCATCGGAGAGCATCACGTGAAGCCCTACCGAAAGCCCGGGATATTTTTCGGCGAGCTCAATGGCCTCCTCAAAGGCATCGCCCCCGGCCACAAGGCTTGCAGAAGTCAGGATGCCTGCGTCGCAGGCCATGGCAACGGCCTTGTTGACCGAGGCGGAGCGGCCGAAATCATCGGCAACGACCACAAGGTACCTGTCCTGTCCCGGCGACTGAGACGCTTCGATCATCATACCGTCATTTCCTTCCGCTTTGCCATAAAGGAAAAAAATTCCCTCCCCTCTCTGATCCGCCGGGAAAATTCATCCCTGTCCCTGAGCATTTCCTTCAAGATCCTCAGGATCGGGGCAGGCCTCAGGTAGAAGCGGCGGTAGAAGACCTCGACGGCGGCGAATATCTCATCCTTTGAAAGCCACGGGTAAGCAAGGACCGAACTCTGGATGCCTTCCCTTGTGAGCCCGCCCCCTTCCGCGACAAGCCACCCTTCACGCTTTGCCTCGCTATAAAGCGCTGTTCCCGGATAAGGAGCGGCAAGAGAGACCTGCAGGCTGTAAGGGTCGATCTCACGGGCAAACCTCATGGTCTCTTCCATGGTCTCCCTTGTTTCTCCAGGCAGGCCGAGTATGAATGTGCCATGAACAAGGATGCCTGCTTCTCTGGCTGCCCGTGAGAACCTGCGGGCCCCTTCAAGGCTGATACCCTTCCTGATATTGTTCAGTATGGTCTGGTTGCCCGATTCAAACCCAACCACGAGGAGCCGCAGCCCGCTTCTTTTAAGCATCTCCAGGGTGTCTTCCGGCACGTTCGCCCTGGCGTTGCATGACCACGTGACGCCAAGGGCGCCGATCCCTTCTGCGATCTCTTTCAATCCCGGATGGTCGGTAAAGGTGTCGTCGTCGAAAAAAAACTCCTTTGTCTGGGGAAAGAGCGTCCGCGCGCGGGAGAGCTCCTCGATAATGTTCTTCGGGCTACGGACCCGGTACGTGCCGCTGCCTATGGTTTGCGGCCACAGGCAATAGGTGCAGCGGCCCCGGCACCCGCGGCCCCCGTACAAAGACACATAGGGGTGCTTCAGGTAGCCGATAAAATAATTTTCCATGCGCAGGTCTCTGGCATAGACATCTGTCACAAATGGAAGGCGGTCGAGGTCCTCAATGAACGGTCTCGCCGGCGTGCTATGGGTGGTCCCGTTGGAACGGAAGACGATCCCCCTTACCGTATCGAGGGGCCGCCCCTCAGCGATCTCAGCCACCGTGTCGTCGAACTCGCCGATGGCGACAAAATCGAGGGCCGGCGAAGATTTCAGGCTTTCTTCAGGGCTGACGGTCACGTGGGGGCCAACCATGCCTATCGTGAGGTGCGGGTGCGCCTCTTTGAGTGCGCCCGCCAGCGCTGCATCGTGTTCAAAAGTAGGCGTGCCCGTATGGATTATGACAAGCTGATAGCCGCTTGCCTCGTTAATTACCTCTTCCTTCGTCATCTCCTCAGCCGAGGCATCGAGCAGCCTTGCTTCCTTGATCATGCCTGCCGGATAGGCAAGCCAGGTCGGGTACCAGAACGATCTGATCTCCCGGCATGCCTGATAACGCGAGCCTGCACTACCGTCGAAGCCCTTGAACGAAGGTGGGTTTAGTAATAGCGTTCTCATATCACATTAAGTGCAAACAGGGCTTTGCTCCTGCCCTTCAATCTTTACGGCGTTGGCTTTATTGTAAACAATTTTATGCCTGATTGCATGTAAAAACTTTTCCATGTCCCCTCTCCCTTAGCAAATCATGGCCAGCGCACAAATGGCACTTGGCCACATTGTCCCCTCTCCCCTCGCGGGAGAGGGGGGGGATGCAAGGCCACATTGTCCCCTCTCCTCTCGCGGGAGAGGGCCAGGGTGAGGGGGCATTATTATGCTGTTCCCATCCCCTGATACCCCGCATCGTGCCGCTGGGTAGTTTATTCTCTTGACAATAGGCCTTACCAAACCTATTATATAAATATTAATTTATATGATAGGTAATAGTCCGTGCCTTGTTTCGTCGTAGAGATACCGCTATTAATCATATGTGCTAAGCTTATTAGTTCATTTGTCCGGCATAGCTGTCATTGCGATCCGGTGGAAAAAATGTAATTAAATAAAAAAGAGTTTATTGGTAATGTATATATTATGTTTAGCTTCAAACATTTTATAAGGATGAGCATCAGTGTCGGACTTTCCCCGCAAACACGCTCATACGCTCCAGCGGCTGCTGTTATCGGGGCTTGCGTTGCCCCCTCCAGCAGCAAAGCTGCCGGAGCCACTCCTTCTCGCCCACGGTGTGGGCTGGTTTATGCCGCTCGCGTTCGGCTTCGGAACTTTTGCCTGACGGCAAAAGACCGAGCTTTCTTGCCTCACGACGGTTTGCTCAAGGGAAGCCCGACACTGATGCTCTCAGTAAATATGCAGGATTAATGTGCCGGGAGGGAGATAAGATATATGGAAAAAGAGAAGATAAAAAAGACGGTTCGTGAGGCTTACGGGGCGATCGCCGAGGGCAGGGCCTACGGGAGCTCCTGCTGCGGCAGCTGCTCATGCGATAACGGGGCATTCGCTCAGTCAATCGGATATTCCGACGATGAACTGAAAATGATCCCGGAAGGGGCGAACCTGGGGCTGAGCTGCGGGAACCCGACGGCATTTGCGAACCTGAAGGAAGGGGAGACGGTCCTTGACCTTGGCTCCGGGGCAGGGTTTGACTGCTTTATCGCTGCCCGGAAGGTCGGCACGTCAGGCAAGGTCATAGGGGTTGACATGACCCCCGCGATGCTCGAGAAAGCACGCGAGAACGCGCGGAAAGGTTCTTTTACAAATGTCGAGTTCCGCCTTGGCGAGATCGAGAACCTGCCGGCGGCTGATAATTCTGTCGATACGGTAATAAGCAACTGCGTGATAAACCTCTCAGTGGATAAGGCGAGGGTCTTCCAGGAGATTTACCGGGTATTGAAGCCGGGCGGCAGGATAGCCGTTTCAGATATGGCCCTTTTGAAAGAGCTGCCGCCGAACATTAAGCAGAGCATCGACGCATATGTGGGGTGCGTTGCCGGAGCGGTCCTTGTCGATGAATATAAGAGGCTTGTCGAAGGGTCAGGGCTTAAGGCCGTCAAGGCTACGGTTAAGGGCAGCTCGGCGTGCATCAGGCCGGAGACGCAGGACCCGATGGGAAAGGCCCTGTTGGAGGGATCGGAAAATGGCACGTCGCTTGAGGACTGCGTGGTGAGCATCTATGTAGAGGGACACAAATAATGGCACCAATGAATCGACCCCCTCACCCTGGCCCTCTCCCGCGAGGGGAGAGGGGATATTGCTACGATGACCCTTTGCATCGAGGGGAGAGGGGATATTGCTACGATGACCCTTTCCTCGAGGGCAGAGGGAATAATATTACCGTGTGCCACCTTTACCCAGGCTTCTCCCGCGAGGGGAGAGGGAATGTTGTTGCCCCGAAGCAATGCTTCAGGGGCTCTATTGATTGAAAGGGGTTTGGTTATGAAGGATCTGGCGACAATTTTTAAGGCGCTTTCTGACGAGACGAGGCTCAGGATCATCAAGCTTCTCGAGCATGGCGAACTCTGCGTCTGCGATCTTGTGGCGGCGCTTGATATGGTACAGCCCAAGGTGTCCTTCCATCTCCGCGCGTTAAAAAAGGCAAGGCTGCTGCAAGACCGGAAGGAAGGCAAATGGATGCACTACCGGATAGACGATACCGATATGTTCAAGCGGTTTCTTGTCCTCTCTGTCCATGAAAAGATCTCCGACAAGACCTTAAAAGATGACAGAAAGAGGCTTGAAGACTTTATGAAAAAAAAGGCAGAAGGACTGCTCGGCGAGGGAGAGGCCTGCAAAAGCTGTGTGAGGCGGTAAAGGAGAAGCAATGAAGGAATGGCAGAAGCTGCTTATTATACTCGGGGTCTTCGGGGCGGCATATTTTACCCCCTTTGAGAATATGGCGATACAGAAGGCGATACTCGAGTCATTTTTAATGCTCCAGGACTACGCGCAAAAACATGTGCTCCTTTGCCTTGTGCCGGCATTTTTTATTGCCGGTGCCATTTCTGTCTTTGTCTCACAGGCATCGGTAATGAAATATCTCGGTCCGCTGGCAAATAAATTCCTTTCCTATTCGGTGGCTTCGGTGTCGGGAACGATCCTTGCCGTCTGTTCCTGTACCGTGCTTCCCCTCTTTGCCGGCATCTACCGGATGGGCGCCGGCATAGGGCCCGCGACCGCCTTCCTCTATTCAGGGCCCGCGATCAACGTCCTTGCCATCGTTTTAACCGCCAAGGTCCTCGGCTGGCAGATCGGCCTTGCCAGGGCGCTGGGCTCCGTCGGCTTTGCTTACGTGATAGGGTTGCTCATGGCCCTTATCTTCCGGGAGGACGAGGCGGAGAAAAAGAAGATGCAGATGGCAATGCCCGCGGAAGAGCCGCCGCTTCCTCTCTGGCAGGAAACGATCTACATGGCGTCCATGATCGGGGTCCTTGTGTTTGCCAACTGGGCGAAGCCTCAGGCGGATGAGGGGCTCTGGTACGCCGTGTATTCGATGAAATGGTATATCACGGGCGCCTTCGGTCTTCTCTTCGCCTATACCTATGTCAGGTGGCTGAAGGCAAAGCCGGTTCTGTCCATCGCGGGCGTGATCGTTGTTGCGATCCTTGCTTTTGCATTCCCCGGCTATCCCCTTCTTTCTTTTTCTGCCGGCATCCTCTTTCTCATCTATACCGGCAAGACCTCGTCGGAGATGACCAGGGGATGGGTAGACGCTACGTGGTCTTTCACGATGCTGATCCTGCCGCTTCTTTTCGGCGGCGTCCTCGTGGCGGGATTCCTTCTTGGTATGCCGGGTACGGATAACGGGATCATCCCGAACCAGTGGATCGCAAAACTTGTGGGGGGCAATTCGTGGCATGCCAATTTCCTCGCGTCGATCGTGGGGGCGCTCATGTATTTTGCGACGCTAACAGAGGTGCCGATCGTGCAAGGGCTCCTCGGCTCCGGGATGGGGAAGGGCCCTGCGCTGGCGCTGCTTTTGGCCGGTCCTGCCCTGTCGCTGCCGAACATGATCGTTATACGCAGCGTGTTGGGAACGAAGAAGGCGCTTGTGTTCTTCGCGCTGGTAGTTGTTTTATCGACCATCGTGGGGATGGCGTTCGGAGGGATAACGGAATAACAAATGCCGTTCAATGTTCAAAGTTCAACGTTCAAAGTTCAAAGTTAATGCAAAAACCTTTCTTGATCTTAATAACGTTGAACATAGAACCTTGAACTTTGAACAGATCTAGAGGAGGTATGAGTTATGAAGATCCAGATACTCGGTACAGGCTGCGCCAAGTGCATGAAGCTCGCAGAGAACGCGGAAAAGGCTGCGAAAGAAAAAGGAGTGGATTTCCAGATCGAAAAGGTGACGGATATAAACAGGATCATGGACTTCGGCGTTATGATAACGCCTTCCCTCGCGATAGACGGCGAGGTGAAGAGCGTGGGAAAGGTCCTATCGGCGGAGGAGATAAAGAAACTTCTGTAATAAGAGCTAAGAGTACAAGGCTTTTTGCTGATTTTAGAGGAGGCTGTCACAATGACTGAAGGTATTGCAAAGAAACTTTCGTTCCTTGACCGGTATCTGACGTTATGGATCTTTCTTGCCATGTTCATAGGCGTCGGCTGGGGATATGCCTCTCCGGGGGTTGTGGATTTCTGGAATCAGTTTCAGTCAGGGACGACCAACATCCCCATTGCCATTGGCCTCATCCTCATGATGTACCCGCCGCTTGCAAAGGTGAGGTATGAGGAACTGGGCGAGGTGTTTAAGAACTACAGGGTCTTAACGTTGTCCCTTGTGCAGAACTGGATCGTAGGCCCCATCCTGATGTTCGTCCTTGCTATCATTTTCCTGAGGGGCTATCCGGAATATATGGTGGGCCTCATCATGATCGGGCTTGCCAGGTGCATTGCCATGGTAATTGTCTGGAACGACCTCGCAAAAGGGGACACGGAATACTGCGCCGGCCTTGTGGCTTTCAACTCCATCTTCCAGGTCCTTTTCTTCTCCGTCTATGCATACATCTTCATCACCGTCCTGCCGCCCATGCTCGGACTGAAAGGGGTAGTGGTGGATATTACGATCGGCCAGATCGCCGAGAGCGTCTTCATCTATCTCGGCATCCCCTTTATAGCAGGCGTCATCACCCGTTTTACCCTGATCAAGATAAAGGACAAGGCGTGGTACCACGAGAGGTTTATCCCGAAGATAAGCCCCATCACCCTGATAGCCCTTCTCTTCACCATCCTTGTCATGTTCTCCCTGAAGGGCGAATACATCGTGAAGATCCCCCTCGACGTGGTGCGCATCGCCATACCGCTTTTGATCTATTTCATCGTCATGTTCGTTGTTTCCTTCTTCATGAGCACGAAGGCGAGGGCGCACTACGGACAGGCCGCCACGCTCTCCTTTACCGCGGCCTCGAACAACTTTGAGCTCGCCATCGCCGTGGCAGTTGCCGTCTTCGGCATCAACTCCGGGCAGGCGTTCGCCGCAGTTATAGGCCCGCTCGTAGAGGTGCCGGTGCTCATTAACCTCGTCCACCTCTCCTTATGGATAAAGAGAAAATATTTTCCATATGCCGTTGAGACGCCGCTGGGAGTCTGCTATTATAGTTGCAGGAAATAGATGAACCAGGTTATTTCACATAGGACAAGCACTGGCGAATTATCTGTGATAAATGGAGGGGAATGATGGAGAAAAAGAGGGTATTATTCGTGTGCGTCCACAACAGCGCGCGGAGCCAGATGGCAGAGGCATTCCTCGATGCCCTCGCTGGGGACAGGTTTGAAGCCCACAGCGCAGGCCTTGAACCGGGCACCCTCAACCCCCTTGCCGTGGAGGCCATGAAAGAGGCGGACATCGACATCTCGCAGAATAAGACAAAGAGCGTCTTCGACCTCTTCAAGAAAGGCGAGTTGTTCTCATACGTGGTGGCTGTCTGCGATGCCGCGAGCGCCGGGACCTGCCCGATCTTCCCGGGGCTCGTCACAAAGACGATCCACTGGAGCTTTGAAGACCCTGCATCCTTCACCGGTACACATGAAGAAAGGCTTGAGCAGACGAGAAAGGTGCGGGACGCGATAAGGCGTACGATAGAAGAATGGCTCCGCGGATTGGAGGCTTGATCATGGCCAGGGCTGGGGAAAAAAGCATGATCCAATATATTCGATCTAAACGATACATCATCACGATAGTCCTTTCCCTTATCGCCATCGCCATTGAGTATTACTATAGTATCTGCGGCGACGCGTGCTCATACCTGAGAGGAGATATTTTCGGCATTGCGTTGCAATATATTGGTATCGGTTATATGGCGGCCGTGATCGTGCTCGCCATTTTGAAAAAGGACACGCTTTTGATCATTTTACTTTCTGCAGGGGTAGGTGTAGAGGTTTATCTCGTGGGGTTTCAGATCTGGTACGACACCTACTGCGATTATTGCCTGGCATTCGCGGCTGCGCTCGTGCTGCAATTTATTGTGAACTGCGATTGGAAAAAGAAAAAACTCATAATAGCGTCTGTGGTCACCGCGCTGGTCCTGTTTTCAGTTGTCTTCAGAGGTTCTGCTACGCCGGCCTATGCGGACGATACCCCGCTTTCGGCCTTTGGAAACGGGAAGGTAGCCGTGAGGCTCTACACTGATTATTTCTGCTCTCCCTGCAAGGCGATGGCGCCTTCACTTGAGCCGGTAATTACTGACCTCGTTAAGAACAACATCGTTACGTTCACTTTCATCGACACCCCTTTCTATCAGCTCTCATCCCTCTATGCCCGCTATTTTTTATATGCCCTCAATGAGAAAAAGGATCTCGGGCATGGGCTTGCAGTGAGGAACGCGCTCATAGAAGCCTCGAATCGGAAAATCGATGATGCCGCCAAACTGGAGGAGTTCCTGAGCGCAAGGGGGATAAAGATCAAATCCTTTGATGTAAAACCCACATTCGATATGTTCATAAAATTCCTCCGTGAAGACAAAGCAAATGCAACTCCTTCATGCGTGATCGAAAAGGACGGGAAGAAGGAAACCGTTGTGGGCGGGTTCGATATTATACAGGCCCTTCAGAGGCTGAAAAAGTAAAGAAGGAGAGAACAATGAAACGGCTTATCATCATTTCGCTTATCATTCTTTCGGGCATTCTTTTCTATTCCTGCACCACATGTCCCATCATCATACCGCCGGCAAGCACCGCGCAGGGCCAGAGCAACAAATAGGGTCGTTAAGAAAAAAATACACATAGAGTAAAGATCTTGTCCGTTATTGGCCCGTTCCTCCGTCTGGAGTATTTGGCGGTATCTTGTTGTCTTTTTCCCTGTCGTGTATCTCAATAAACTCCTCATATTCCTTGAGGAGAACATTCCTGTAATCCCGCCTGGTAACCTCTGAGGTGGGGACATAATTGCCCATGGCCTCCAATCCGGCAATGATCTCATCCGCGGTTTGTCTATTTGCCTTTTTTCCGACGGAATAAAGCTCCGCCATGATCTCATGGAGATTGGTAACCGCGACCTGCGTTCCATCAATGAACCTTATTGTACGCCGACTAACTGTCGGCGCGTTGGGATCAACTCAGGTAACTCAGCCTATCACTTGAAATATAGACACGTTGTGCCTCCTCTTAATTCGTCTGTCATTAGTATATCAGCCATTCGACGCAATATCCAGCGACCGCACGCATCAAACGCGCCGCCGGCTCCCCCGCCGCAAACAGCGGGGTATCAGAGGATAGAAACGGCATGATCATGCCCCCTCACCCTACCCTCTCCCGCGAGGGGAGAGGGAACAATGTTAACCCGCAGCAAGCCGCAGGGAATCGTCCGGATCGAAACCTCCTATTGATGCGACCGAAGGAGCGCATAGAGATCTTCTTTCTTTACCGTTCCTTGTTCCACTGCCTCAAAGGGATTTCTTCCCATCTTTTTTACCGTATCGAGCGCCTTCTCAACGGTGAACCCCCGTCCATGAACAAGCCATGCGGCATGGACAAAGCCCGTCCTTCCTCTTCCGCCCGCACAGTGGACAACGACAGGCTCACCGTCTGAATCCGATTCTTTTAAGAAAAGAAGGATCTTTTTCAGCATCTCCGTCCTGCAAAGATGATAATCCTCGACAGGCGCATTCAGGACGCGGGCGACTCCAAACTTCTCCCTGTATGCCCCCAGCAGGTCCACCGTGAAGTATCCGAGCTGGCTTTGGGCAAGAAGAGAGCATACCCGCACAATGCCTCTTTCTTTCATGAAGGATATCCATCGCCTTACGACGCTTCCAGGTATTGAGCGCGCTCCGTAGCCCGGCATATGGGCGCCGAACACGATCCGTTCTTCTCCTGATGCAGGGCCGAAGGCTAATTCGAGGGGCTTTCTGATGGATCGGGAGATCTCGACAAGGCTTTCCTTGTTAAGATAGCCGGGGCCTTCAGGCGTTTTCTTTTTCATCTCCGGGTCCATTCTATTCAATCAATAGATCCCCCGAAGCCATGCTTCGGATAACGCTATCCCCTCTCCCCCCAGAGGGTCAGGAATGTACGCTATCCCCTCTCCCCTTGCGGGAGAGGGTTAGGGAGAGGGGGATAGTTCATTATACCAGAGAAGCGATCGAGTATAAAGCTGCGGAATCAATTCGGCCTTCCACGAAGCCGTAAAACGTGGTACAATATTTTCACGGTGATGGGGTCCGCCGCATAACCGCCTTTGAGGGCTGATGACTCCTACCATACAGAAGGCCCTTTCGAAAACAGACGCCATAAACAAAGCAACCGTCGCCATAGGGCCTGTGGAAGGAGCAACGCATGGAATATCAGCAAGATTCCTCCCGGAAAGACCCGGCAGACCTGCTCGCCCTGATCGGCGATATCTGCAGCGCGTACCATATCTCTTCGCTCAACCGGCAGATAGATGCCTGTAAGGGGCTTTTCGTCGAAAACCCCCTTATTGACGTGGCTATCCTCGGCCAGTTCAAGGCAGGCAAGAGCTCTTTCATCAACAGCTTCATCGGAAAACCGGTTCTGCCGGTGGGCGTCATCCCCGTGACGACCGTTATCACCCGCCTCCAGTACGGCGCGAAAGAAAGGGCGGCCGTTTCCTTTTTCGACGGCAAGAGGACCGAAGTCGATTTTGACGAGATCGAGGAATATATCTCGGAGGCAAAGAACAAGGCGAACGAAAAGAACGTGGATGTGGTCGATGTTGAGCTGCCTTCGCTTGATCCCTACCGGGGGCTGCGCTTCGTAGATACGCCCGGTCTCGGCAGCATATTCAAATACAACACGGAGATATCCCAGGAATGGCTTCCTGAGGCGGGGACCGCCATCGTCGCCATAAGCGCTGACAGGCCTTTGTCAGAGAACGATCTCAACCTTATCCATGAACTTATGGGCTATACACCCAACGTGGTGCTGCTTCTCACAAAGGTTGACCTTCTCAGCGAGGCGCAGCAGGGCGAAATGGTCAATTTCATGAGAAGCTCTTTGAAGGGGGAATTCAACCGGGATTTCAAGGTCCTCCTCTATTCGACGGTCTCCGAGACAGAGGTCTACAGGCGCTTCCCCGACCAGATATTAATGAACCTTTCCCGTAACAGGGAAGCGGAGTTCAACGGGATCGTGCAGCACAAGATGCGCTCTCTTGCGAGACAGTGCCAGGGGTATCTCGAGATCGCTTTGAAGACGGCAACCCAGGCGGATCTGGATCGGGAAGAACTGAAAAGGCTTATCCTCGACGAGAAGGTGAACTATGACCTGATAAGGTCCGAGATCTTCCTGATAGCCCGGGATGCCAAGCTCCAGACGCGAACGCTCATAGCCACGCATCTGGAGAGCAATCATCAGGGGCTGCTCACAAAGAAGTCTGTTGACAAGCTCAAAGAGGCGATGCCTGCATGGAAGGGGAACCTCTGGAGGCTTACCCGCCAATATGAGGAATGGCTTATGGAGACCATGACGGCGGAGATGGACCACATCTCGAGGACAGAGTACAGACAATTTTTCGGAAGCCTCAAAAAGGCCCACAGCAGCATCTCCCGGTCGATCGAGCTCTTCAGGGGGCTCCTCGACCGCAACATTGAAAAGGCGCTGGGGATACGCTTAAGCAGCATGGACTGGGTCATCGATGTCTCGGAGCCGGCGCATCCCGACGTGGCGTTCACAAAGACCTTCGACTTCCACTTCGATCTCCTCTGGTTCCTCTTTCCCATGTTTATCTTCAGGGGGGTCTTTGAAAAGCACTTTCTCAAACAGATACCGCGCGTCGTTGAGATCCACCTCTCGCGCCTTGCCTACCAATGGGAGGTAAGGATCAACAGGACGATCGACGAGATCGAGGAGCAGGCGCTCAGATACGTGGGTGACGAGCTTTCAACGATCGACGCCATCGTCTCGCAGACCGTGGGAGATGCCGACGACATCCGCAAGAAGATACAGGAGCTGCAGAAGGACATAGCATCCATCTGATATATCAACCGTTTTTTTGTTTATTACAGCAGAAAGATCGATATGAGCGCGCCGGCAAGTACGATGTAGAGTATATCGATCTTTTTCAAAAAGGCGGCAATGACAGCGGCGACGATCACCAGCCGCAGTATATCCCAGGGAACCGCTAAGGCGAACTTGACGGTTACGAAGAGGAGGAGGCCGACAAAGGAGGCGAGAATGCCCTTTGTTGCCCGGTTAAAGAGGGCCGATCGCCTAAGCCTGCTGAATATGCGTTCGCCCAGAATGAGTAAAACAAAGGAAGGAGAAAACATGGCAATGGTTGCGATTATTGCGCCGGCAAGACCATTGGTGAGGAATCCCACGAACGTTGCGGTGATGACGATCGGCCCCGGCGTTACCTGGCCGAGGGCTATGCCGTCCATGAAGGTCTTGCTGTCCATCCAGCCGCGCACATTGACAACCTCCTGGAGCATGAGAGGGATCGACGCAAACCCGCCGCCGAAGGCGAAGAGGTCGATCTTCATCATGAGAAGCGCGAGGGTAAACCAGCCTCTGTTTGCCGTGAAGATCAAGATCATAAAGACAGCAATGATCAGGATAGGCACAAAAAACTGTTTTATGGATCCCTTATGCGCCGCGTCAATGTCGTGAGGGCCGCCTGACGGCATCGTCCTGAAGGCGATCATGCCGAACAGCGCAGCGCACAGGATAACAATAAAAGGGCTTATGCCGTACCAGAAGGCGGCTGCGGAGAGCAGGGCGATCACGGCATCAAGGTAATGCTTCACCGCCCCCCTGCCGAAGGTGTGGGCGGCATTCGCGACCATTGCCGCGACGATGACCTGGAGGCCGTTAAAAAGGGATATGATCCAGGGGAGGTTCCCCAGCCGAACGTATGCCCATGAGAGGACAAGCATGAAAACAAAGGCCGGAAGGCCGAACCCGATATATGTTGCGGCAGCCCCTGAAATGCCCCTTACCTTGAGTCCTACGTACGCGGCGACCTGTATGGCGGTGGCGCCGGGTATGGACTGGCAAAGCGCTACCCCGTTTTGGAATGTCCCCTCGTCAAGCCATTTTTTCTTTTTTACCGACAGTTCCCCGATATAGGCCACCATGGTCGGTCCGCCGAACGCTGTTAGGCCGAACCTGAGGAATCCAAGAAAAAGGCCTGCAATAGATACTGCGTGAGGATCCGGAGTCAAAACAGATTATAGATGCATGGCGGATTATCTATCTGCCCTTTTCCGTCTTCTTCTTTGCCTCCCATTCTTCTTCAGCCTCCTTTTCCATCTTTTCGAGCCTGGTGTAGTAATCCGGTATTTCCTCGAGATGGTCTGTGGATATCTCAAGTGCGGTCATCTTGTCTGTCGTATGCTCCTGTTCAACCTTGATGCCCGTAAGCAATTCTTGCAGATCGAAATCTGTGATGTCTTTTCCGTCTGCCCTGCCTCCCCTCAGTTTGCCTTTAAAGTTCTTGATATCGATCCCGTATGCCTTTTTTATTGCCGTGCGGTATTCCTCGAATTTCTTTGTTTTTTCGGTTGATTGCGCTTCTGATGCAGGAATAGCGATGCAAAGCGCGAACGCACACACGATTCCCAGGATCAAAAAAAGCTTCAACGCTGTTTTTTTCTCCGCCATGCGTTCCTCCTTTTTAAGATATTTTCATGAACCTATTCAGGCATTTCATCCGGAGCAACAGCTCCCGGGATTCCCGCAAGAATTCGGTGAACCGCAGCAGCCGCCGTGGTGAACATGCCCGCCGTTATGTTGTCCTGAACCTGTTGTGTTATGCGCTGACATTAATTTTGTCAGTGACGTGCCGTTGCATGATTTACAGGCAATTTCCTCATTGCCGCCAAGGACCAAATATTCGTTGACAGCGCCGCAGCTCTCGCATTTGTATTCGTATATCGGCATCGTGTCCTCCTCTTTAGTGGCCGTGACCGCACCCTCCCTGATGCCCGCCGCAGGCATGCTGCATGGTGAGCCCGGGAAGTTGCCCTTTCTTCAATAGGTCTAAGTTTTCTTTGACCGATTGTGCTATTGATCTATATACCTTTATTCCCTGCGCATTGAGCCCCCGTATGGCCCCCGCCCCGATCCCTCCAACGACTAAGGCATCGATATCGCGGCCTCCTATGGCCATAACAGGGTTGCAGGCTCCGTGGACGTGGTCTTTGTCCTTGTTGTCGACCGCCGTAGCTTTGTCAAGTTCCGTATCGACCATGATAAAGATCGGCGCCGACCCGAAATGGTTGTACACTGTACTGTTGATGCCTTCGTCTTTTTGTACTGCAAAACAGACCTTCATTGTTTATCCTCCTGCTGTATAGATAGATCGCCCGAAGCCTTCCTTGAGGATTACCTTATTCCCGCTCCCCTGACACCCTGCAGCTTGCTGCGGGGCGGTTCATCTCCTCTATCTTCAGGGCCTTGCCGTTGACAATGGCTTCGGCCACTTTACGCCGCGCCGCAACAAGGATGCGCCCGAAGGTTGCCCTTGAGACGTTCATCTTGCCCGCTGCCTCTTCGTGGTATAACCCCTCGAGGTCGGCAAGCCTGATGGCCTCCAGCTCATCAAGGTTCAGGAAAACCTCCTCGAGATTGACGAATGGTATACCCCTTGGCTTGAAATAGCTTGAATCAGGGCAACAATTGACACAGCGGCATTTCTTTGGCCTGGACATGAATTATTATAAGCATATGCTCATAAAAAGTCAAGCCGGGAAAGGCGGCTCATAACAGACCGTATATCGTATACCGAGGCTCTAAAGAGAACGTTCGGCATGAATCACCAATGACCAAACATCAATCACCAATTAATACCCAATAATCAATGACTGAATACCCAAACGGGAAACAATACCGGCAAATCTTTGTTTGGTTATTGGAGCTTAATTGGAGCTTGGTTATTGGTTATTGTGATTATTGTGCTGGTCTTATTCCACAAGGATGTCGATGATATCCCGTTCCCTTAAGAGGCGCCTTTTCCATGTGTTGATCCGGGGGACGATGTAGGGGAGGAGCCTCATCGAGTAATAAGGCGGAAGAAGCGGCAGGCCTGCTAAATCCCCGAAGATGACGAGCATAAAGAGGTTGTCGATATCCCCCTTTTCTTTTTGCAGGTCGCGATGGAGCTCATAAGTAGTGAATCCGTACAGGATCTCCCTGATGGTCTTCGGGGAATCCTTGAGCTTCTTTTTGAAGCGGGAGATCAGCGGGTCCATTTTTTTCTACCTGTGATAATCATCAAATTCTTCAACGTATCGCAGCCTTCTTAACTTAATAATTACAAAAACCTCCTGGCCGATGTCAAGGTTCATCTCGCCGAAGGTCTCCATGGGCAATTCGGTCAAAAGGCTGTTCCCGTCAATATTTACCTTTATCCTTACCACCGAACGAAGGGGGACAATCTCTGTAACCGTTGCCCTGTAACGGTTAAGCGCAGGCCCCGGCGGCTTAGTGTCTGATATGTAAATATCGTGGGGCGGGATGGCGATCTTCTTTATCGTGCTTCCTTCGTAAGGGAGCACGATGGTCATGTTGCCGGAGACGACCTCGATAAGGCCTGATGACAGGATACGGCAATCGTCGCAATGCAGGATGTTCGGCATGCCGATAAATTCAGAGACCATCCTTGTCTTCGGATTAAAAAGGATATCGCCCGGCCTGGATATCTGTTCGATCGTTCCTTTGTGAAGGATGGCGATCCTGTCCGCTACCTCCTCTGCTCCAAGGAGATCGTGCATGACAAAGATCGCTGTTATCTCGAGCTTCTTCAATAAAGAGCACAGCTCTATCCTCAGATATTTTGAGGTCTGGCTGTCGAGGCTGGCTGTCGGCTCGTCGAGAAGAAGGATCTTCTGAAAAGGCGCGATGGCACGGGCAATCGCCACTCTTTGCTTTTCGCCGCCGCTCAAGCTGTGCGGGTGCCTTTTCTCCAGCCTGCTTATGTGTAAGGCATCCATCAGCTCTTTTACCCTTTTTGCTATCGTCGCTTCAGGGTACTTTTGTATTCGCAGGCCGTAGGCTATGTTGGCCGCTACATCGAGATGGGGAAAAAGGGCGAGGTCCTGAAAGAGATAGCCCACGCCGCGTTTGTGCGGCGGCGTCTTATCCATCGTGCTACCGTCAAAAAGGACCTCTCCTTGATAATCCGTCAACCCCGCTACGATGTTGAGTATTGTAGTTTTGCCCGCCCCGTTTGGCCCTACAAGGGCAAGCAGCTCTTTGTCTCTGACGGTAAGGTTGATATCCTTCAGCACATGCTTTTGAATGTTTTTTAGTTCGATCAACGGCATTTTTCAGTCCCTTGTAAAACCCATCCTACCTTATCAACGCAGTCGCCTTCCTGGTCAATAACCTCACACCGTAAAGGGTTCCAAGACCTATCGTAATCAATATGAGAACGAGCACCACCGTTCCTTCTATGTCTGCGCTGGCAAGCCTCATGAATATGGCGATTGGTATGGTCTCCGTCTTCATGGCCATAGAGCCTGCGATGGTAATGGTGGCGCCGAATTCCCCCAGCGCCTTTGCCCACGTCAGTATCGACGCGGCGATGATCCCCTTTTTACTTAAGGGTATTGTTACGGTAAAAAAGGCCTTCGCGGGCGATGCGCCGAGCGTTCTGGCCACTTCTTCGTAACGGACGGGGATCTCATCCATTGCCGCCTTGATGAGCCGGATGGAGATGCCGACAGTAGTGATGAACTGGGCGAGGAATATCCCGTAGATCGTAAAGACGAACTGGATGCCTTTTCCCTGGACGAAGACGCCGGGAGGGGTATTGAAAAAGATGAGCACAACGGCGCCGAGCGCTACCGGCGAGATGATCATGGGGAGCTCAAGGATCGTGTCGATCATCTGCCTTCCCGGGAAGCGGAACCGCGACAGCGCATACGCCGAAGGGATGGCAAAAAATACCGATATAAGCGTTGCCACCGTGGCGGTAAAAAGGCTCAGACGTATAGAGAAAAGTGTTCTCTCCGATATAAGGGTATCAAAAAAAAGCTGCCCGTTGTAAAAGTAGAAGAGGGAGAGGATGAGCACGCCATACACGACGAACACGGCAAAGCTCATCGATATGGCGAGCTTCTTGAACGTCATTTTTTCAGCCACCCCTCAATGGCCGTAAATTCGCCCCCGATGGGTTTCTTTGCCCCTATCCATCGAAAGGCCTCGTCAGGTGATCCGAAATAATGGTTTTTCCGGAAGATAGCCTTCACTTCTTCGGACGAGAGGAAAAGGATGAATTCATCGGCCCCCCTCCTGTTGCCCGTGTAAGAGATCACCGCCGTCTGCCCGGCGCCTATCCGCGCTACTTCGCTCGTTTTTAATTTTATTGTCCCGGCTTTATCGGGGTACCATCCTTCGAGGAAGTGGAAACCGATGATCGCATCCACCTGTTTGAGCACAATCAGCGTCGCGAGCTTGTTGAAATCTTCCACGTAGGTAACGACATTTTTCCTGATCGCATTTTTCTCTTCGGCAGAAAGGTTCTTCTCGATGATCTCAATGGCGATAGCGCCGATATAGACGATCTCGGGGTTTGCCAGCCCAACCTTGATCCCCGGTTTTGCGAGGTCTTTCAATCCCTGAATATTTTTTGGGTTTCCTTTCTGCGTGTTGATGCAGGGCGCCACATAGGCGATGTCGCTGATCGAATCAGGGATAATGACCCCTTTCGTTTTTGCCCGTTCCATAATATCCGGCGAGGGGACAACGAAAACATCGCCGCGCTTGGAAAGCAGGATCTGGCTGAAAAGCGTGCCGACCCCGCCGTAGTTGACATTCACCTCTGTGCCGGTCTTTTGCCGGTAAAGCTTGACGATATCTTCCATGGGGCGCTTGAAGGCGGCGCCGCAGAAGATCAACAGCGGCTCCTTGCTTGCGGCATGGCTCGTTATGAAAAAGGCAGAGAGAAGAGAGAAAAGAACGAAGAGTGATATTTTTTTCCGCATGGGATACTCCTTAATGTTTAATGTCCGTAAGGGCAATACCGTTCGAACCCGCATGCCCTCGCAACGCCTGCTACGGTGACGCCGTAAAAAACAACCGGTTTGCTGCCGATGAATCTTGTTATGGTGCCGTTCACGCAGGTAGAGCCGGTGGCAAGAATGATGTCGCCCCAGGAAAGAACCTCTTCCGTGGCTTCCGGACCTTCAACGACCAGGTTGAACTTTTCCTTTCCGATGTTGTCGTCATCAAGGTCGAGAACGCGGATCGGAAATGAGCCGGAAAGCTGCTCGATCATTGCAGGCTGAAACCCGACAAAGGCAATGCGAGGGCTGCCGAATTTTTCTCGTACTGTCTCAACGAGCTGGCGCGCACAGGAGGCAGGCTCTTTATCCCTGCAGTGCACCGAGCCTTCTACAAGGCCGAGGGCCCGCATGACGGCGTTGAGGCTCGCTATGAAAACCGCCCTCTGAAAGTTGCTTGTCAGGGGAAGCCCGATAATATCCCGCAAGGTCCCTTCAAACCTGCCGGGCATATCGGTGAATGCGTGCCCCTTTGCCTCTCTGAAAACGGCTTCGACCATTACCTCTTTCCCTTTTAAAAGGGGGTAGTCGTCACGGTCCGGCGTCCCGATCGCCTCTTTCGGTGTAAGCGTCCGCGCAGAAACGATGGCAATGTGCTCGTCCATCATTCCCTCAGAGATTTTAGTGAATTCATTTCTCAGCACGTTGTACAGATCCATCGCTCATCTCCTTTGTTTCCGGTAGGCCGGCGAAATTATTTTTTATTGGTCATTTTTTAACGTTATATACAAATGGGAACAACGATATTTTAGAGAAAATGAAGGGTGTTGTCAATGATAATGTAATTGTTCTAAAGGCAGTATATCGAGGTGCTGACAAACGTTCGGCGTCAGGCGTTGGGCGTTCGGTAAGAAATACCGCTCATAGTGCACAGTTGACAGCTTGCGATAAAATTCGGTTGTTTTAACGGGTTGCCGTTGCTATAAATACAGTATCGACCGAAAGAGCTATGGACGCTGACCAAAAAAAGTTGTTGCTGGAAAGGATAGAATCGGGGTATTCGCTGCCTGCGCTTTCGGTTGTTGCCATCAGGCTTGTAGAGCTTGCCTCAGACGATGCATGTTCGGTAAATAACCTCACCTCATTGATCGAAAAGGAGCCTTCCCTGGCTGCAAATCTGCTGAGAATGGCGAACAGCGCCTTCTTCAGGACCTCAGAGCCGGTCGCAACACTGCAGCAGGCCATTTTGAGGGTAGGCTTTCATCAGCTCCGGATCATGGCGCTGTCGCTTTCTTTGAGGAATACATTTCCGATGGGAAGCGTGGGCGCCATGGATTATGAACAGTTCTGGCGCGTATCGCTTTACAGGGGACTGCTGGCGCAATCGATGTCAGATCATATGAGGCTAACGAACGGGGAAGAGGCCTTCCTGGCAGGACTTATCCTCGAGGTCGGCCTCCTGATCTTCTTCGACATATTTTTGAAAGGCACGAATGAAGACTACGGATTAGATTTTTACCACCTTGAGAAGCTTCTGGCCTGGGAGAAGGAACGCTATGGCATCGACCACCGGGAGATAGGGGAGGCAGCGCTGCGGCACTGGAAGTTCCCGGACAGGATCGTTGAGACGCAAACGCCCCGGCGCGCAGCAATTGTAAGCGGCGAAGCGATCCCTCCGCTTGCCCGGGTATGCGAGACAGCAAGGATACTATCCGAGAAGATGCTCCATCAAAAAAGGGATTTTCATGACCTCTTTATTGAAGCGAGAGAGACCTTCGGGATCCCTGATGAGGTCGTCAACGACTGCATCGCGACCTCTCTGGAACAGGTCGATCAGATAGCCGGGAGCCTGAAACTGGAATTGGACAAGGAAAGGGACATGCTGGAGATCATGGAAAAGGCGAACCGGACGCTCGGCATGATCTCAGAGAAGATCTCACAGATAAAGAGGGAAAGCCCTCTGCCGTCCTTTGAAGAGCTTGACGCGAAAGCCGGGGAAAAAGAAGCCGTAGTCTACACCCTCCAGGCGGTTGCCCACGAGATCAAGAATCCGCTCGTAGCAGTAGCGGGGTTTGCAAAACGCCTCGCAAAGAAGATCGACCCGGATTCAGAGAACGGCAGGTATGTCAAGATCATCCTCGAAGAGTCGATGAGGCTTGAGGCAAAGCTGAGGGAAATGAGCAAGTAGCCGGTATATCGTATATCGAGATTGAAATAATGTGAGGCGATGAATCCCGTAAGTCGTGAGGCGTCAGGCATGCGGGGAGGAAGACCGGATGCGGTACAAACTGGTAACATAGTTTACAAAACAGACCGGATACATGGTTTACACTTTACGGCAGGGACTGCGAAAGGAGAAAACCGAAGGGCCTTTGCTCCCTCGTATCTCGTATCCGGCATCGAGCATCAAGTATCGAGCATCGAGTTGCGGGAGAGGGCCAGGGCACAGGTAGCACAGCAGTATCATTGTTCCCGCTCCCCTTGCGGGAGAGGGCCAGGGAGAGGGGGGATACGATCGAGCTTCCTCTGTTCAAAATTCAAAACGTGTAAGAGGCTTTTGTTTAGGACATTTGATATTTGAGTTTTGATATTGTTTAGGATTTGGTGCTTAGAAATTCGTGCTTGGTTTCATGAAATATTTTTTGAATTGCCCTATGATTTATGTTACTAATGAGATGAACTGAGAAGGTTTTCGGCGGACAATGGAAAAGATAAGGACATTAAGGGGATTCAGGGATATCATCGGCGAGGACATCGAAAAGTTCGAACGCATAGAAGGTGCGTCGAGACGCTACCTCGGCCTCCTCGGTTTTGCCGAGATCGCGACGCCGGTCCTCGAAAGCACGGACCTCTTTGTCAGGAGCATAGGGGATGCGACAGATATCGTTGAAAAGGAGATGTTTACCTTTACCGATCGCGGGGGAGACTCGCTGACGCTCAGACCTGAGGCTACAGCGGGGGTTGTCAGGGCATACCTGCAGGCCGGCATGTACGCGAAGGAGAGGATAAGCAAGGTATTCACCATAGGGCCCATGTTCCGGCACGAAAGGCCCCAAAAGGGCAGGTTCAGGCAATTCCACCAGGTTGACGTAGAGGTCTTCGGCACTGATGACCCATTTATCGATGCGGAGCTGTTATGGATGATCTCCCTCCTTCTGGCGGACCTCGGGGTAAAAAGATACTCAATGGAGATCAACAGCGTTGGCTGCAGGCTTTGCAGGGAAGAATTCAGGGCTGTCCTTGTGTCCTATCTTGAGACAAGGAAGGACCGTCTGTGCGAGGACTGCCTGAGGCGGCTTTACAGAAACCCCTTAAGGATATTCGATTGCAAGAATACGCAGTGCATAGAGGTCAACAGCGAATCCCCGCTCCTGTTCGACTATCTCTGCACGGAGTGCGGCAGCCATTTTAACAGCTTTCTTTCCCATATGAATGGTTTCGGAGTACTCTATGCTATCAACAAACGGCTCGTGAGAGGCCTCGACTACTATACAAGAACGGTCTTCGAGATCACCTCCGATGAGCTGGGCGCACAGAAGGCCTTCACAGCCGGAGGGCGTTACGACAACCTCGTGGAGGAGATGGGCGGCCAGAAGACGCCCGCAATCGGTTTTGCCATAGGTATGGAGAGGCTGGCGCTTATCGTGGGCAGCGGCGAACGCCCCCGGAAACCGGTCTTTTTCTTTGCCTATCTCGGAGAGCAGGCGAAGGCATACCTCGCACCGATGACAAAGGCCTTTGTTGACCAGGGATTGCCGGTACGCTATTCCTATGAGGGGAAATCCCTCAAATCCCAGATGCGGTACGCCGACAGCCTGAATGCCGATTTTGTGCTGATCCTCGGCGATGACGAGATAAGCAGGAAGGTGGTCGTTGTAAGGAACATGAAGGACAAAGATCAGTTCGAGCTGCCTCTTGACCCATCGGGGCTCGCCGTGGAACTCAAACGGCGCCTCAATTTGCAGGCGAATATCGAATAACCAATAACCAAACATCAATCACCAATTAATACCCAATGACCAATGTCCGAATACCCAAACAAGGGCTGATACGTGAAGGTTCCCTTCGGTTATTGAATATTGGGTATTGGTGATTAATTGGAGCTTGGTTATTGGTGTTTGGTTATTTACTTATCTTCGCTCCCAGGCGTTTTGAATATCTTGCTCCTATAGATGGCGTAGGTGAGGATGATGGCGAGGATAAACCGGAATGCTATGAGAATGAAGCCGTTTGCGCCGATGACAACGAAGATGAGCGTATCTTCGATGATTGCATGGCAGATCGAGAGGAAGAGCAGGATGAGGAAGGCCTCTTTTTTGCCCACATTTGACGTGCGGATCGAGTGGATAATAACGCCGGCCCCATAGGTGAGGCCGATGATGATGCCCGTCACGAGAGGGATGAGGCCTCTTCCGGATATTCCGATGAAGGCAAAGCGCCTTTTTGCAAGCTTCGAATCCCTTCCTTTCAGAAATTCGTAAAAGATGCTGAGAGGCAGTATGATGAAAAGAAGCTTGGCGGATAAGATCAATGAATCCTTAAGGGCTACGAGAACAGTTTCCATATAACGTTCAATACCACTCCTGACAGCAGGCTGAAAAAGACCCGGACAGACATTAAAAGCCAGGCATTTACACCGGTCTGTTTTGTGACGGCAGTTTCAAGGGGGAGGCTGTGGGATATTCCGAGGATGAGGGCTGCGATAGTGATGTCCTTTGACGACAGCTCAAGGGGAGCGATCACGGCGATCGCGGCATAAAGATTGATGAAGTAGCCGGCCATGAGGCCGAGGGCAGCCTCTCCCGGCAGCCCGATAAGCTGCATAAAAGGTTTAAAAAAATCGCTTATGACGGCGATGAAACCCGTCTTTTTTATGAATTCTATGACGATATAGAAGGGCACTATTACCTTTGCCATGGTGAAGGTAATAGATACTCCGTTCATGAAACCTTTCCTCAAGACCGGTAAATAATTACCCATTTTCATTTGCCGGTATATGATAACCGAATATGTGGCCCCTGTCACCTGTTGTATATTAAAGACACAAAAATAAGGTGCGCAAAATTGCCGTAAGTCCCCCTGGGCAGCGCTGCGCTGCGCGTTGAGTCTGCCTTTTCAAAAAATGTTGCCTGATATCCAAGGTCAACTTTGAAAGGGCCATTGCCTATCGTCGTCCCCAGGGTAAAAATATTTCTCGTGGCATCGGGCAGCTCAGGCCCCAGCGTCTGTGCCGGCACAGGGCTCCTGTCATGCATATATCCGCCCCGGATCTCAAAGGATTTTGTCCACCGATAATTAAAACCAAAGGCGAAGCTTGGCACATTCCTCCATTTCTTAGAGTAATACGCATCGGCCGTTTTGTCGTCTGAGGCAACGCTGTATCCCCGCAAAGACGACCAGCCGGTATAGAGGATATCCCCTTCGAGCGTCAGAGGGCCCACATCTTTTGCTAAGCCGAAGACAGCGAGAAAGGGAAGGGTGATCCTCGTGGAAGCCCTCGTGGCGGAGGAAACAAGAGGAGGCGGCATGTACAATGACGCCTTTCCTTTATATCTGATCGGCGTTGCTGACCGGTATGTAAAGGCCAGGGTAAATTCTGCAGGTAATGTAATGGTACACCCGGCATTATAGCCAACGCCTTTCCCGTCTCCCTTTAGGCTCGCGCGGCCATCAGAAAGGCCGATGGAACTTAGATCGACTGCGTTTTTCATCGTCACCGAGCTTTGTACAAGGGAGATGCCAAAGCCAAGCGAGAGAAAGTCATTAACCCTGTATGCGATAACAGGGTTAACAAAGGTCGTCTTGATCTCCGCAAAGGTTATAGCGTATTTGCCTGTCCAGTTGTCAGGCCATTGTGTGGAAAGGCCGAAGGGGGAGAATACCCCCAGGCCGAATGAAAGGTCTTTTTCGGTATATTTGATAAAGACTGACGGAAGGCGGTGCGTTGCGGCCTTTGCATATGTCTTTTTGCCGGTACGGGAGTCTTCGAAGTATGTTGCAGGGATGATAACGGTGTTGCCGAAAGAGCCCCCGAAGCCTTTCCGGTACGGAAGCTGCGCAGGGTTATAAAATACGGCCGACGGGTTATCGATCGACGACGCTACCGCCATGCCCATGCCATTCGCCCGCGCATCCTGGTTATATATGAGAAATGCCGCCCCCGACGCTGTGCCCGGTGCGACAAGGGACAACAAGACTATAATATTTTGCATTACGGCTATGACGCCGGTTTTGTTATACAGAAAAGCATCCCCCTTACTAATCTGCCTTGCCTTAATTGAATAGCAGAAGGCCTTAAAAAAAACAATGAAAATATTTTGTAGCCATTTTTTATTCAATTTAATAGAATAATAAGGAGAAAAGGGAAAAATGATATATACGGTCACCCTAAATCCATCCCTTGACAGGATCATAGAAGTTGAAGAGCTCATGTATGACGATGTCAATGAGGTTGTTGAGGAGAAGAGTTACCCAAGAGGCAAAGGGATCGATGCTTCAAGAGTTATCAAAGAACTCGGCGGCCAGAGCGTCGCCCTCGGATTCGTTGGCGGATATAGCGGCCTGGAAATGGAGGGCGGGCTTGTCAACGAAGGGATCCTTTGTGATTTTACAGAGATCCGCGGTGAGATAAGAACGAACGTCATCATTTATCAGAGGAAGAAAAAGCTTCAGACCTTGCTGAGCACCCGGGAGCCCTCTGTCAGCGAGGTGGAAAGTGCGGCCTTTTTCAGGAAAATCCAGGAGATACCGATGAACAGCATCGTAGCTATAAGCGGCAATATACCGGCCGGCATGAATGAGAGCTTTTATGCACAGCTTATAACCACGTTAAAAGGGAAGCATGTCAGGATATTTCTCGACACCGACGGAGAGCCCTTGCGGACAGGGGTTGATGCAGGGCCATACCTTATAAAGCCCAATATCCACGAGTTCGGACGACTTGTGAAAAAGGGCGTCAACGAGATCGACGAGATAGTAGAATATGCAAAACCCTATGAAAATATTGTAGAATATATTGTAGTATCCATGGGGGCAAGGGGAGTTGTGGGCATATCGGGACAGGGGAATTTCTATGTTGCGCCGCCGAAAGTAAAAGTGAGGAGCTCCACCGGTTCCGGGGATTCGCTTCTGGCGGGCATTGCGTTTGCGTTAAGCGCCGGCGGCACTTTCGAAGATGCGCTGATGCAGGGCGTAGCCTGTGGAACAGCGACAGCATTAAATCCGGGCAACGATCTGTGTAAAAAAGAAGATATTGATTTTATAAAAAAAGATGTTATTATTAAAAAAATTTAATTTACTTATTGGCAGTGATATTATATATCTATTTTATAGGGTTTAAGAATAATGAAGAAAGGAGGTGAGAGTAAATGAAGAAGTTTGTTATGCTGTTTGTTGCCGTCGCATTTTTTGCGACAGTAGCATTGATGGGATGCGGACCATCACAGGAACCACCGAAACCGGCACCACCCAAGGAAGAAGCGAAGCCCGCAGCACCGGCGCCAGCACCAGAGAAAGCGGCACCGGCACCAGAGAAGCCAGCTGCATCAGCGCCAGAGAAGGCGGCAGGAGCTGCAGAGAAGGTGAAGGAAGCAGCAGGAGCAGTGAAGTCGGCAGTACCGGTAAAAAAATAACGCTTGCATATGGAGGGTATATCCCCGCGGGGATATACCCTGCAAATATGAAGGAAGGGGTGGAGCATGAAAATTAAATCATTTGGTCTTGTATTAGTAGTTGCCGTTATGGCGGTTGCATTAAGCGGGTGCGGTTGTTTCTATCAGCAGATGAAAGGCGAGACGCCTGCGCCTGGAGCTCCGGCGGCAAAGGCAGTAGCGCCTGAGGCAAAGGCGCCGATGCCGGTGGCGAAACCGGCGCCGGCAGAAGTTGCCCTCAAAGACATCAACTTTGACTTTGATAAATATAATATCAGGGCGAACGATGCCGAGATCCTGAAGCAGAACTACTCGTGGATGCAGGCAAATCCCCGCAAGAACATTAAGATTGAGGGAAACTGCGACGAAAGGGGCACATCGCAATACAACCTCGTCCTCGGGCAGAAAAGGGCTGACGCGGCGAAGAACTTCCTCGTCAACCTCGGTGCAGATGGAAAATTGGTCAACACGGTTAGCTATGGCAAAGAAAAACCTATCTGCACAGAACACAATGAGGCATGCTGGGCAAAGAACAGAAGAGCCCATTTCGTCCCTTAAGATATTGAACGATGAGGAGGGCAGCCCGCCTGCCCTCCCTTTTGTTTATAGTGCGGAAGCGCTATCGAAGTTCATATCATTAGACCCTGATCAGCAAGACGCAATAATACAGGTTTGCCGTACCCATCCTTTCAGGATACCCCTTTTTTATCTCAAACTTATAGAAATTGATAACCCTTTCTGCCCGATACGGCAGCAGGCGGTCCCATCTGCGGAGGAGTTGCAGGGCGGAGGGAGCGACGACCCGCTGAATGAACGCGATATCTCGATCACCCCTGTTTTGATGAGGAGATATACCGGCAGGGCCGTTTTCCTGATAAGCTCAGAGTGTGCAATGTATTGCAGGTTCTGCAACAGGAAAAGGATGGTCGGGCGAGGATGGGATCCCGGGGAGTTTTTTGAGGAATCCTTCAGGTATTTAAGCGGCGATGAAACGATCAGGGAGATAATCCTTTCCGGCGGTGACCCCTTCATGATCCCGCCGGATTTATTGGATAAGGTCTTGTCGAGATTGAGAGCGATGCGGCATATAAAGACGATCCGGATCAGCACAAGGCTGCCGGTCGTTGATCCCGAAAGGATGACAGGAAAGCATTTCAAAGTGCTGAAAAAACATGAGCCGCTATGGATCGTGATCCACATAAACCATCCGCAGGAGATAACCCCGGAATTTCTCGAAAACGTGAAGAGGTTCAGAAGCGCCGGCAGCGCCATGGTCAGCCAGACTGTCCTGTTGAGAAATATCAATGACTGCGAACATATCCTGTTGAAGCTCTTTGAAACGCTCGTGTCGGCAGGCGTGAAGCCCTATTACCTTTTCCAGCTCGATGAGGTGAGGGGAGGGCAGCATTTCAAGGTCAGGCTTGAAAAGGGTGTCCGGATCATGAAAGCGCTGCGGGCAAAGGCATCAGGGCTGGCCATGCCCCAGTATGCCGTCGACCTTACAGGGGGCCTGGGCAAGGTGCCTGTAGATTATGCGTATCTGAAAGCCAGAAAGGGCAAGAAGGCTTACATAGAAGGCATGTTAGGCAAGACGGGCACCTATATGGATGACGGGGATGAAAGCAGGTGTAAACAATGCGGATTGTGCAAATAGGCCAGCTCATGTTTGCTTCATAGGATGCTCGACGGTGATATGTTTGGGATCAATTTTTGTTTTCCGGCCTGATGTCCTGAGATAAAGGGGTTTCTGACCGCACGTTGGTATTGCCGGAAACCTGTTCTTCAGGCCGTGACCTGAATAACGCCAGGATGTAATGCCCGGCAGAAAAGATGCTGAAAAAGAGCGCGGCATATATAATGTAGAGCCCAAGCTCCTGAAGCTGGGGATGAAAGAGTACGCAGGATATGCCGACGATCTGAAGCGTTGTCTTTAATTTGCCGGGGAAGGATGGGTAGATCGCTATGCCCTCCATCGCATAAAACGACCGCAGCCCGCTGATGATAAATTCCCTCCCGACGAGAATGATCGTTACCCAGAGAGGCACCAGCCTGTAATACGTGAGGGCGATCAACACGGAGGAGACGAGCAGCTTATCGGCGATCGAATCAAGGTGCACCCCGATCTTTGTTCTCAGGCTCAACCTCCTTGCCATAAAGCCGTCGAGCCCGTCGGTGATGCCTGCGATAATGAAAAGGAGGGAGGCAGTGAAAAAAAAGCCTTTCTCAATAAATACAATGATGAGAGGTATGAAAAGTATTCGTATGACGCTCAATCTGTTCGGAAGCGTCCAGATAGGCATCTTCTCGTCTTTAGCCTTCATGTGGACTTTTTAGCTTGTTGTAGAAGTGCTTGACCCTTTTTATAAATGTTCTTGTCTCTTCTATGGGAGGGACGTTCATATTGTGTTCTCTGACTTTCTGGGGGCCGGCGTTGTATGCGGCAAGAACCAGTTCGAGGTTGCCCTTGAAGATCTCGTCTAAAAGCTTGAGATACTTTGTGCCCCCCCTGATGTTATCTTCAGGATCAAAAGGGTTGTCCACCCTCATGAGCCTTGCCGTATCCGGCATGAGCTGCATAAGGCCCTGGGCCCCTTTATGGGACACCGCGTTGGGATTGAAATTTGATTCCGCCTTCATCACCGCCTTAACAAGCGAAGGGTCTACCCCATGGACGCTCGAATGGTGCAAGATCATCTTGTCATAAAAATCATTATCAATGTTGCCCAACGGAATGTTGCCCGAAGGGACGAACCGTTTTCGTTCAGGGATTACGACGTGGAACCTTTTCCCCACAGGGATCAGGTTGGTAAAATGGTATGTCCCCTGTGCGTCTTCGTAGCCATAGACAGCAGAAAACCCGTATTGCGGAAAAAGACAAACGAATAGTATTATAATTACTTTTAAAATCATGTATTTATTCTCTATAACTTTTTTCTTCTTGTCAAGGATTTTGCATTATAATATGATTGGAGACCATGACAACGAGCGGTATTCTGTATGTAGTCGCGACGCCGATCGGCAATTTGCAGGACATTACGATCAGGGCTGTCGAGGTCCTGAAAGATGTGAATTTTGTTGTCGCGGAGAGCAGCGCCAGGGCGTTGAAGATCCTCAATCACTTCGGCATCCATAAATCAATTCTTACAATTAACAGCTACAGCGAGGAAAGGAAGTCGAAGAACATTACAGAAAGAATAGGGCGCGGAGAATCCTGCGCCCTTATCACAAGCGCTGGAACGCCCTGCATTTCTGATCCCGGAAACATTATTGTAAGGCGCTGCTATGAGCAGGGCCTGAGCGTGCGCGTCGTACCGGGGCCATCTGCGGCGGTGGGCGCCGTGTCTATTTCGGGGCTTTTTGCGGACCATTTTGTATTCTTCGGCTTCTTGCCGCAAAAAAGATCAAAGGTGAAAAAGGTCCTCAACGAGCTTGCATCAGTACCCTATCCTGCCATCTTTTTCGAATCGCCGAGAAGGGTAATGAAGACGCTCCATCTTATCCTTGAAGAGTGGGGCAACCGCGAAGCCGCCCTTTTTAAGGAGATGACGAAGATGTATGAGGAGGTCTTGCGGGGCAGCATCGAAGATCTGATCGAGAGGCTTGGCCCTCAGGAGCTGAAGGGAGAGTATACGATCATTGTTGCCGGCAGGGAAAAGAAAGCCTGACCACTGTTCCTTTGCCCCTGCTGCTCTCCATATCGATAGCGGCTTTGTGATCCTTGATGATCTCGTGAACGATAAAGAGGCCGAGGCCTACCCCCTTTCCCTGGGGCTTGGTTGTAAAAAAGGGCTTGAAGACATCTCTCAGATGTTTTGTCTCTATGCCTTCGCCGCTGTCGGAGATCCTGCACATTACCCGCCGGGCAGACATTTTCTGCTTTTGCGCCGGTTCGGGCATGCCGCCTTCATTGAAGACGTCGATCGTTATCTTCCCGTCGTTGTCGCCTGTGGCGTCAATGGAATTCTTAATGACGTTGATGAACACCTGGCACAATCTCGGGCTGTTGCCCATGACCAGGCTGTATTCCGCGTTGAAATTTTTTGTTATGGCGATCTTTTTGTTCTTATACTGGTTGTAGAGGATCTTAAGGGCGTCTTCCAACGGGCTATAAATGTCAACGAGCTCTTTGGCCTCGTCTTTCTGGCGCGAGGCGTCAAGGAGGCTTTTCACGATATCTTTTGCCCTCCTGAGCTCGTTGAGCGAGAAGACGAGGTCATCGCGGATGTCGCTTTGTTCATCCATATGGTCTGTATAAAATTCCAGCGTGCTCATAACGCCCGCGATCGGATTGTTTAGTTCGTGGGCAACGCCTGCCGCGAGCCTGCCGACGGCGGCAAGGCTCTCGCTCTGTATGAGTGCCTTTGTCCTTTCATCGACGAGCTTTTCGAGGGAGACCGAGAAGTCACGTATCTTTTTATACGCCTTCGCATTATCAAAGGAAAGGGCGGTGTGGTTTGCAAGGATCGTGAGGAATTCAACCTCCTCCCCGGTGTAAAGGCTCATGTTCCCTTTTTCTCCCAGCAGGAGGCAGGAAGGGTGAGCCTTTGAATGTATCGGGATAGACAACCGGTACCCGTCTTTCCATAACGTCTCGGATTCGTGAAGAGCGCTGACCCTTTCCGTTTCGTCGATCTTCGGCACCATTTTGACGGCGCATCTTTGCAGTATGAAAAGCTTCGACAGTCTCGCGATAACAGTTTTTTTGATGTCTTCAATGCTATGGAACGTCAGTATCTCAAAGCTGAGGTCCTTTAACGCCCGCCTGTTCCTGATAAATTCCTGCTGCAGGAATTGCACAAGAAAGTTTTGAACCCGCTCCTTTGAAAAATAGATGAGGAAGAAGGTCAGGGCCATTGAGGTAATATAAACAAGGTCCGTCTGCGCGGGCGCATCAAAGAGCTTTTTCAATAATATTGCCGACCCTACAAAGAAGCCCGTGGATATGAGAAGGAGGGTGGAAAGTATGATCCCTTTGTTGAGAAATATCTTCCACTCCATGATGTCGTGCTTGAGTATGGAGTATCCCAGCAGGCACATGGGGACAAAGACAAAATTACCCAGCGGATACATCGCGCATCCCTTCATGGTGAGGATATCGAAGTGGTTTACGGCGGCGGCAAGGCCAAAGCTTAAAAGGATATATTTGATCCTCGTTTTTTTCACTGATGCAGTTTCTTCCCCCAGCCTTTTTATGAGGAGATAGATCGACGCGGCAACACTCAGCGTGCTTAAGATGCCGAAGAAATAAAAGTAAGGCCCCGAGATAGCGAAATAACCGAAGAAATAGCGCTTCACATGGGTTAGGTACTGGGGATGCCGGGTCAAAGGCAAAAGAAGGAAGGAGAGGATATAGGAATACTTTGCGAAAGGAAGCCATTTTTTGTATCCTGTTGCCAACAGCGTGAAGTGGAAATAGAGCGGAATAATAAAAACCAGAGAAAGGTGATCGATCCTGCTTATCTGAATTGCAAGCTCCTCGTCCGTGATGGCCGTAAGGACCGTCTTGTCGATGTTGAGGAGGCAGCCAACGAGGCATATAAGCGAAAAGAGGAGGTTGGTGGGGGATCTCTTTGATTTGAATGCCCCCATAAGAAAAAGGATGAAAAGGATAATCGAGCTGAGCAACGGTGGAATGCCATAGATGTCCATCTTTATCGCGTATTCTGACAATACAACAAGTGACATATCCGTTCAAGAAAATAATTCAATCCGGCCGGACGATTCCCCGCAGCGTGCCGCGGGCGACACTGTTCCCCCCCCGCGGGAGAGGGTCAGGGTGAGGGGGCATGATCATGCCGCTTCTGTCCTTTGATACCCCGCCGCTTGTGGCGGGGTGGTTTATTTTTTATTGATTTGTGCTATTAATGTAAGAAGAGGAGAGATGAAATCGAGGCTTATTCATAGCGCCGTTGCATTTGTACTCGCCGGCGGCGTCGGCACCCGCCTTTACGGATTGACAAAAGACAGGGCAAAGCCCGCTGTCCCCTTCGGCGGCAAATACCGGGTAATCGATTTTACATTAAGCAACTGCGTAAACTCGGGCATAAGAAAGATCTTTGTCCTTCCGCAGTATAAATCACATTCGCTTATACGACATACAAGAGACGCATGGAGCATACTGAACCCGGAACTCGGCGAGTTTGTATCGCACCTCTCGCCGCAAATGAGGGTTGGGGAGGACTGGTACAGGGGAACGGCTGATGCCGTTTTTCAGAATGTATACCATCTCGAGCAGGTTGACTGCGAACACGTCATAATCCTCTCCGGAGACCATATCTATAAAATGGATTACGGCCATTTTATAAGGCATCACCAGAAAAAGAAGGCAGATCTGACAATCTCTGCCATAGAAGTGGATATCGCGGAGGCCTCGCGGTTTGGCGCTATTGAGGTGGATGGCGATGGGCGGGTGTGCGGGTTTGAAGAAAAACCGGAAAACCCCAGGCCGATTCCAGGAAAACCTGACAGGGCCTTCATTTCGATGGGTGTCTATATCTTTAACAGGGACGTATTGATCAAGGCCCTGAATGACGATGCCCGGCGCGATACCTCCCATGATTTCGGAAGGGATATCGTGCCTTATATGTATCCCGATCGCAGGGTGTACGTGTACAGGTTTGGCGCGGGCAAGAACAAAGACGCGGCATACTGGAGGGATATAGGCACAATAGATGCGTACTGGCGTGCGAACATGGACCTCGCATCTGTGAACCCTGTTTTTAACCTCTATGACAAAACTTGGCCCATACGAACCTATGAAGGGCAATACCCGCCCGCGAAGACGGTCTTTGCCGACGAAGAAAAAGGCCGGGCGGGAAAGGCGCTGGATTCTATCATATGCAGCGGGGTTATTATCAGCGGCGGCAAGGTAATAAAATCAGTGCTTTCTCCCGGCGTTCGCATAAACAGCTACGCTGAAGTGTGCGAGTCCATTCTCTTCCATGACGTTGTTGTCGGAATGCGAGCGCGGGTGAAGAAGGCTATCATCGACAAGGGAGTCAGGGTGCCGGACGGCATGAGGATCGGGTACGATCTCGATAAGGATAGAAAACGTTTTTATGTCTCCGACGATGGCGTCGTTGTAATACCGAAGGGGGAAGTGCTTTGAGGGCTCGCGGGAGAGGGTCAGGGTGAGGGGGCATATTTTACTGTTTTCCGGGTTTGTCCGGCGGAGTTAATGCCTTCAGCCTCTCGCTGAAGCGTTGGCGGTAAGAGGAAGGTATGGCATTTTTTGTGAGCCCTTCAAGGTAAAGGGTTCTGGCGTCCGATGCCTTGCCCTGTTTTTCATAGATCTCGCCAAGCAGTATGTACGCATCCCCGTAAAAGGGCTGCTGCTTGATGGTGTCCTGAAGGATCTTTGTCGCCCCTGCTGCATCTCCCTGCCGGTTTTTGTAAAAGGCGAGGGTGTAGGCGTACCGTGGCTCATAGGGGAGGATCTCGACAGCCTTCTGACAGTATGGAAGGGCTTCATTTAAGCGGCCCTTTGAGAGTATGACGCAAAGGTTGTATGCTGCCTGCGGCATCTGGGGGTCAGATCTCAGGGCTGCCAGGAAGTATTGTTCCGCCCCGGCATAGTCGTCTTTCTCTGCCTTGATAAGCCCCATGTTGAAGTTCGCCTCAGCATTCGACGGTTCACGGTCGAGGGCTTTCCCGAGGGCTTCCTCGGCCTTAGCGTTGTCCCCGGTGCGCGCATAGGCGATCGACATGTTGATAAGCGGCAGTATCGCGCCCGGCTCAAAGGCGAGGGCCTTCTCATACGCTGAAACCGCGGAGGACAGATTGCCCTGATTCAGGTAGTAATTCCCGAGGTTGTAGTGGGAATTCCACTGGTCAGGATAGGTTCTGATCGATGCCAGGTATTCTTCTGTGGCTGCCTTTACCTTTTTTGTATCGCCCTCACTGAAGCGCATCCTTGGAAGGTAGGAAAGCGCCGTGGCAGACCTGATGCGCACAAGGCGATAATCGTCTCCCGTGGCCGCGACAAGCGCCTTGATGCTTTCCCTGGAAGGGAAGCCCGAAAGAGATTCTGCCGCTGCGGCCCGTACGAGAGGGGAAGGGTCGCCTGTCATTTTCAAGATTACCGGCCATTTCTTCTCGTCGCCACAGGCCCTGAGAAGGCGTATGAGGGAGACGGCACACACCTCATCGCGGTCTTTTTGCGTGAGATAGCTTAATATCTGAGGGAGGTGTGACCAGTCGCGCCTCCTCGCCGCGTCGATAAGCCCTGCGCGGTATATAATAGGCGCCTGGTAATCGCGGGTCCGCCATTTCCTCACCCATGAGTCTGCCCATTGCGCGTCCTGCGTGCTGTGACAGATATTGCAGGCATTCGGTGATTTGAACCTGACGGTAGCAAGGGGCGTTGGGGGAAGCATGGAGTGGTCGCTGCGTATCATTCTGGCGAATTCAGTTGCCGGCATGTGGCAGGAGATGCACCTGTTGCCCTTGCTGCCTGCTTTGTGGCGGGTATGCGCCGGGGCATTCTTTACGTGTTTTTCGTGACAGGGCATGCAGGCATCGTTCGCCTTTTCTTCTGCCTTGAAACGATACCGGCCGCTCGATGTGTGGCATGAGACGCAATGAAGCTTACCCGATCGTGCGCAGGGGCTCATCCGCCATCCCGTATAGGTATAATTTTCTCCGAGGTCGCGCCCGTCAGGATAGAAATCGGGGTCCTCAAGCGTTACGAGGTCAAAGTGGTCGAAGAACCTGTCCCCCGGCTTGAAGCTGTTCGTAAGCGGCATTGTCTTGGCATGACAAACAGAACAGGTGGCGTTATGCTGTTCCGGGGTAAAGCTGCCGACGCTTATGATCTTCATGTCTTTTGGCCTTTGCCCTTTCGGTGTCGTACGGAAAAGCTTGTTATGCTCTTCTGCGGGGCCGTGGCAGGTCTCGCAGTTGATGCCTGGCTCGCGCCACGCGGTATGGTAGACATCGGTCTTTTCGTCGTAGTTGGTGGAAAGCTGGCTCACGTGGCAGTTGTAGCATGCGGTATTGAATGTGTAGGGCCGGTCCTTCCAGTTGACCGGCTCGTCAGGCCTGCGCCCGGGGACATGGCGGATGCCGCTTGCCGCCGTATCAAACCACTCTTTCTTTCGTACATCGTACGCGACAGGCAGTGTTTGCAGCCGCCCCTTGTCAAGGGGCGTGAGGAAATAATAGACGTTCTTTCCGCCGAGGACATGTTCGATCCTGTATCTTTTTTTGCCCTCCGGGCCGCTTTCAGTGACCCAGCCGGCATTTTCCGATATATCGGCACGGTAGCGGTGTCTTCCAATGACGACGTCATCCGTCTGGGCAGCGAGCTTTGCGCGGGCAAACGGCACAGTATAGGGCTGCATGGCAAGGCCGTGGAAGGATGTTGACCAGAGCTGATAGAATCTTGCATGGCATTCACGGCAGCTTCCGGAGCCGGCAAATGACGGGGGCGTTGGTTGCGGCTTTATCTCCGACGAGTAAACAAAATGGGACAGTGACCATGTGCCTGCGACAAGCAGGCAAATGGCCGCCCCGCACAATATTACCTTCCTGCCCTTACCCATGCGGCACCCTTCGTATCTCCTGCATTGCATTCATATCAAGCGTATTTCACCATGAACTATAAGCTTTTTTTTCTCATCCAGTACCCAGTATCGAGCATCCAGTAACCTGTTCACCATGAGCCGTGAGCTGTCAGCCACGAATTATTTCGCGGCCTTTTTTAATGTTTCCCGAAGCCTGGCCGACCCTTTATTGCTCACCGCCTGCTTGATAATGATCTCGGCCGGACTTGTTTCTCTGCCGAAGTACGCCTCGTTGAGGCCATTTCTTACCTTCACGACCGAACCTTCAAGGTTAAGCCCTGCGTAGATGCCCTTGGATTTTGCGAAGGAGATGATATCCGCCGTAACAGCGCCTTTGGCGCCGGCGCCGACAGGGCCAAGGGCGATCGATGTATCCCCGCCCAGCTTGACAGACGTGGTGAGAAGAGAGTCGACTGCCCTCTGGCTCATGATCATCATGATGACCTCTGCGGCTTCACCGCCTATCTGGAGCCCGAAGCTTACGGCTCCGACGGTATAAAATGCAGGTTCGCTCCAGTTGCCGGTCTTCGGGTCCCTTGCCACAAGGACGCCTGTTCCTCCCGACCCTCCGAGGATGAAGCCGGCCTTAAGCACCTGGGGAAAGATCAAAAGCCCCTTGACGTTTTTGAGGTGATCGTTGAGGTAGCTGTAATTTTCGTCCCTGGCAAAAGAGCTGAAGGTGATCCTTGCCTTGTCCACGATAGCCTGCGCATCGTCGGCATCCGCCGCTCCCACAGGCAAGACCATGGCAAAGAGCAAAATAACAGATAGTAAAGCCATCATAGGCATGCCTGCAAGCTTAATCTTCGGTATTTTACGTTCCATTATTATTCCTCCTTTATTGAGCTCATGGCTATCAGCTTACCTTTCACATTTCACAGGGTTCATCCCCTTCCGCCTCACGACTTACGACTTACGGGTGTGTTGCATGTCTATTGTCCTCCATGATGGAAAAAATTTCAAGCGAAATGGATGCCGTGGTCTTTACTAAAATTGCTTGACAGAAGCAGAGCTGTTCATATAGTTATGAAAGGAAAGGCAACGGACCTTATGTTCAGAAAGCACCCTATTTTGAAAACGATCGTCGAAGAAGGCTGCCGGCTTCTTTTCAAGATCTATTTTTCTCTGGTCCACCGGGTAAGCGTTAAGGGCATGGAGAATGTGCCGAAGGCATTCGAAAAGCTGATCATCATCTCCAACCATGAAAGCCTGATCGACGGGGTACTGCTCTGGACGTACCTGGACCTCAAGCTCAAGATACTTGTGAGCAGGACGAGGGCCCAGGAACGGCGGTTCAAATTTTTCATGCAGAACGATTACACGGTCCCGCTGGACACGATGAACCCCTATTCCCTGAAGGGGATAATTGAAAGGGTGAACAAAGGGGCCCCGCTGCTTGTCTTTCCGGAAGGGCGGATGACAAGAACGGGGAGCCTCATGAAGATCTACGAGGGGACAGGGTTTGTCGCTTACAAGACGGGGGCGCGGATACTGCCTATCCATCTTAGCAATACCTACTCGACAATGTTCTCCAGAAAGGAGGGAGGCCGCAGAAAGCTCTTCGCACACGTTTCGGTTGCCATAGGGAAGGCGCTCGATCCTGTAGCGTTGGAAGATATGCCGCCGAAAAGGCGGAAAAAGCAGGTGGCGGCGATCATCTACAAGGCCTTGTGCGATATTGCCTACGAGGCGGCAAGCAGGCCTTCAACGCTTGCCCGCGAATTCATCCGCTCCTGCAAAGAGAATGGAAGCAGGACGCTGTACAAAGACTCGACGGGGAAAGAGGTAAGCTACAGGCAATCACTGACAGGTGCCTTTGTATTGGGAGGCTGCCTGTCGCGGCTGCCCGATAAGAACATCGGCCTGCTCCTGCCGAATCTGACCGTCACGGCCCTTATCTTTATGGGGTTGGGGTTCTTCAGGAAGATACCGGTCTTTCTCAACTACTCTACCGGCCCCGCCGCGCTGCAGCACGCAATGGAACTTGCCGATCTGACCACCATCGTTACGTCGCGGCAGTTTCTCAACCGGATCAGGGTCAACCAGTCTGTCTTTGAAGGCAAGAACGTCGTCTTTGTAGAGGACCTGAAAGAGGAGATAGGCCTGAAACAAAAGTTTGCAGGCATTATCCGCAGCGTTTTTCCCGGCTCCTGTTCGCAGATGAGGCCGGGCGAAGAAAAAGAGACAGCGGTTATCCTTTTTACCTCCGGCTCTGAAGGCGTACCAAAAGGGGTCTGCCTGTCCCACGAAAATATCATCTCAAATATCCACCAGGCGCTCACAAAGGTTGATGTGCGGGAGACGGATTATTTCCTCAACGCCCTGCCGATCTTCCACAGCTTTGGCCTTACCATCGGGACCATACTGCCCATGTTCGCCCGCGCAAAGGTATTTCTCTACGTGAGCCCCCTCCATTACAGGATCGTGCCCGAGATAGCGTATGATGAAGGGTGTACCATTTTTGTCGGGACCAACACGTTTTTGAACGGCTACAGCAAAAAGGCGCACCCATACGATTTTCATTCCATGCGGTACATCTTTTGCGGAGCAGAGGCATTGAGCGACAGCGTATTTGAGCGGTATGCGAAGACCTACGGGATACGGGTCATGTCAGGGTACGGCGCCACGGAATGCTCCCCGATCATCAGCATCAACAATGGCCTCGAGCACGAGTACGGGACCGTAGGGAAGATACTGCCCGGCATGGAATATAAGCTTGTGCCCGTTGAGGGCATCGACGATAAGCAGGGAAGGGCAGGCAAGCTCTATGTCAAAGGGAAGAACGTGATGGCGGGATATTTAAAGAACGAAAAGGCGAACGAAAAATTTCATATTGAAGACGAGGGCTGGTATGATACGGGCGACATCGTTGAGATCACTGAAGACGGTTTTCTGAAGATAGTCGGCCGGTTGAAGAGATTCTCCAAGATCAGCGGAGAAATGATCTCCCTCACGGCTGTCGAGGAGGCCCTCGCCGGGCAGTTCGGCGAGCGCAAGGAGGCAGCCGTTATGGCCGTTTCCGACGAGCGGAAGGGCGAGAGGCTTATACTCGTTACGAACAGCAGGGATGCGGAACAAAAGGCTGTTAGAGAGATACTAAAGGCGAAGGGTTTTTCCGACCTTGCCTGCCCGAGAGAGGTCAGGTATATGAAGGACATGCCCAAGCTCGGCACCGGAAAGATCGATTACGTGCGGCTCAAGGAGCTGCTGAAGGCAGTGAAAAGTGAAAAGCCCTCGTAATTCGTAAATCGTAATTGGAAGAGCCTTATGCTTTTCTACTTACGTCTCACGAATTACGAATTACGGGTGTATCGCCATGAGCCGCCCTTCAGCGTTTTCCCTGGCAGATATAGTACACCTCGGAGCTGACACTCCGTGACGCTGCAGGCTTATACGCGGACACCTTCGCGAAGCCCTTCCGCAGTTTTTCCGAGATGCCTTTCTGCACGCCGGTGAAAAAGGACTTTATGATAAAGTGGCCGCCTGGCTTGAGCGCTGCCTCAACGGTTTGAAGGACGGCCCCGAAAAGCTCTTCGATGCGCGCGTCATCGACCTCGCGGATCCCTGAAAGATTGGGGGCGATATCGCAGGTAACAACGTCGAAGCCATCAATGGCCTGCCCGGGAAGGACATCCCTGATGTCTGTTTTTCTTATGTCTGCCACAATCGTCGTGATATTTTTTGCAGGAAGCGGGGGCGTAGGCAGGATATCGATGCCGGCAACCGTCCCTTCGCCGCCGACCATTCCGGAGAGAAGCTGCAGCCAGCTTCCCGGCGCACATCCAAGGTCAAGCACCCTGTCGCCCTTCCTGACGCTATGGAACCTGTTCTGGATCTCCTGAAGCTTATAGGCGCTTCTCGCCCTGAACCCTTCCTGCTTCGCCTTATTGTAAAAGGTATCTTTAAGGACGAACCGAGCCATAAGGATCTACGATGAGGCCATCTTGGGGTTTTTCCTCGGTCTCTTCGAGGGACCGCGCAACGAAGCGGAACAATGTTTCCTGCGGGGAACCTGTGCCCTTAAGGTACTCTGTCAATCCTTTGTAGCACGAAAAATTGTTCATGACATGGAAGAGGTAGGCATAATCTTCCATGAGCCTCTTCATGCGGGGGACGTAAGATGCCAGAGGGTCCCCGGCAATAAGCGCCCTGACAAATTCCCGTTTTTTCTCTTCCACCATATGCTGAGGAAGGACTATCGTTGAGCCCCCCAGCCCGGCATATTCCTTCCGGTCATCGCCAAGCGTTGCCCAGGTGACCTTGAAGGACGCGAAAAGGTCATGGGCGAATATCGCTTCAGGGGAAGCGATATTGGTGTTCTCAGGCACAGCGAGGCCATAGATATCGCCCGCCTTCTGGACGCCTTTCGTCAAGCGGGCATTGAAGAATTTTATCTGCTTCATCTCTTCAACGAACCTGCCGGAGGCTATGGACGCCTCCTCGATGAGGAAGCTTGCATAGCGCGGCGAGACCTCCTCGAAGGCTATCTGCTGCGATGTTCCGCGCCGGTATTCATTGACGATCTCTTCAAGGCCACGCCTGTCGACGGGCATCGTGTCCAGTTCTAGAAGCCCTTCGGCAAATTTGTCTATCGCGTTGAGGAATATGAAGCTATTCTTTTTGATGCCGAGGATAAGGAGGACAACGCGGGTGCCCGCATCGTCGTAATTCGACATAAAGCCAATGTGTTCCCGTGCATCTTCAACCTTTCTGAGGGCCGGCTCGCCGGCTGCCTTCGGTTCTTCGACCTTGATGCCGGCCGACTTGAGACGGAAGAGGGCCTTCCGCATGGCCTTCAGGACGTCCTTGTCCTTTTCGCCGGAATATGCGGCGTTGAGAAACTGCCCGGCAACCGCCGATTTGAGAACGGCGACCTGTTCGATGATGGCAAGCTTCTCCTTCTTTGCGAGCGCCGCAAAGGCCTCTGCCTGTCTATCGATGCTGCTTCCGTCTCTTATTGCTGCAATTATCTCATCCATGTCATTTCCTTATGCTAAGCCCGCGAGGCATGAATCGCAAGGCAAAAGGGGTTAACGCCTCACGCCTGACGCCTTACGGCTTTTATTATTTTGTTACTTTATATCCCGCCTTCTCTATAGCCGTCTCGATGTCTTTCTGCTGTGTTTTTGCGTCGTCGTACTGCACGGTCGCGCTTCCGATCCGGACGTCGCTTGCGACAACGCCAGGCACGACGCCGAGCGCCTTTTTGACGGCCATGACGCAGTGCTGGCAGCTCATGCCTTCTATTTTTACTGTTGCCTCTGCCATGGATACCTCCCTTTGATATCTATTAGCGTCCGCTAATAACTATCAGCTTCTCATAAATAACCAATCACCAATAACCAAGCTCCAATTAAACACCAATACCCAATAATCAATTTTTCAATAACAAACAGGGTTTTTTCCTGCATTGTCCCTGTTTGGGTATTTGGTCATTCATTATATCACGAAAACCCGTGCCGCGGTAGCAAAGGTTATTCTTCATCTAAGCCGTTTACGAGCTCGGCGATGAGGCGGCAGCGGTCTGATATCCTCTCGAGGTTGACGAGCATGTCCACGTAGATGGGGCCGGCCTCGGCAACGCAGAGCTTTTTGTAGAAACGCTCCATGTGGTTGCCGATGGCATTTTTTATCTTGACGTCGACCCTGCGCTCCCGTTCAAAGACAACTCGTATGCGCGGAAGGTCCTTGCGCTCTATAAGTGACGCCGCGTCTGAAAGGTTCTCCATCACGAGGTTCCCGATCTCTCGGAGCTCTTCCTTCGCTGCCTCGGTAAAATGCGCCTTTCGCTTGTATTTTTGTTCGGCCAGCTCTGCGAGGTTGACGGAGCGGTCGCCCATCCGCTCAATGTCATAGGCAAAAGAAGAAAAGGCAAAGAGGCGCTTCGTCAGGGGATGGGAAAGCTCGCCGCAGGAAATGCCCCAGAGGTACTTTGTGATCTCTGCCTGGAGGTTGTCCATGACAAGCTCCATATACATAATATTGCGCTGCCTGCTCTCTTTGTATTCGTAGGCAAGGCCAAGGCTTTCCTTCAGCATGCTCTGGGCCAGCGTGATCTCCCGGCTCAGCTCCTTTTTAACGCAGGCCAGGGCATTATCGGGGTTGGCAAGGGACTTGGCGTCGAGGAACTCCGGCCAGAGCGGGAGCACCTTTTCCTCGCCGGGAATGATCTTGCAGACGAAATGGGAGAAAGGCGTGAGGACGAAGATAAACGAACACACCACGATGAAATTGATGAGGAAATGACCGATGGCCACCTGCTGGGCAATGCTGGACGATAGCGCCTTCAGGACCGACAGGAACAGCGGGAGCAAGACGAAACAAACAAGCGCCCCGGCGCATTTGAAGAGAAGGTGGGCGAGCGCGGTCCTTCTGCCGTTCAGATCGCTGGCAAAGCTCCCGATAAGCGCCGTTGCGGTTGTGCCGATATTCGCGCCTATGACGATCGGGATGGCGTTGTCGATCGAGACGAGCCCCTGCTGGCCGAGAATGACGAGCACCCCGATGGGGATCGCGGATGCCTGGACGATGGACGTAAAGACAAGGCCGATGAGAAGCCCCATAACGGGATTTTGCGTATTCAGGAAATAATGGGTGAACAACGTGCTGTTTTTGAGCGGTGTTGTAGCGTCGCCGATAAGGCTGAGCCCGAAGAATATTATTCCGAAATAAAGGAGGGCCTCGCCAATGACCTTCAGATGCCCCTTTGCGACAAAGTAAAGTATGATGCCGCCAAAGAGGAAGAGAGGCGAGGCGTCGGTTACCTTCCAGACGACAAGCTGTATGGTCAGCGTCGTGCCTATGTCGGCGCCCAGTACGATGCCCAGGGAATGATAAAAGCTGACAAGGCCGGCGCTGACAAGCCCCATGGTAAGAAGCGTTGTCGCCGAGCTGCTTTGAAATATTATGGTGGTAAAAAGGCCTGTAAGGAGTCCATAGAAGGGCCTCCTTACCGAGAAGCGTATATATTCGCGGATGCGGGAGCTAAATACGCTTTGCATCTGCGAGCTCAGTTTCAGCATGCCCAGGAGAAAGAGGGCTGTGCCCGCAAGAAAGAGGAATATGCTATGCATCATATCAGCTATCAGCTTACAGCTCACAGGATACAGAAAAATATCCGTGAGGCGTAAGTCGTAAGGCGTGAGGGGGAAAGGCTACAGAGATCTGAGCGTGGATGCTTGTCACTCGATACTCAGTACTCGATGATCGATGATCGATGATCGACGCTGATCGCTGAAGGCTGTCAACTATAAGCTGCATCTCAGGATATTTTACTGCCGTTGGGGATCGTCCTGTCAAGGGTGAGCAGCACTACCGATGATTTGTCTTCATTGGATGCCGCAAGGAGCATCCCGTGCGACATGATCCCCCTCAGCTTTCGCGGCTCAAGGTTCGTCACAACAGCGATCTTTTTTCCGATAAGCTCTTCCTTCGTGTAGTACTGTTTGATGCCGGCCACGATGAGGCGCTCTTCGCCGACATCGATGGTGAGCTTGTAAAGCTTGTCTGCCCCTTCAATGTCCTCGCAGGCCTTGATCTCGGCTACCCTCAGGTCCGTCTTAAGAAAGTCTTCAAAGGTGATGTTATCCATGCGATACTCCTTTTATCCCGTCTATTGCGTTTATTGCGTTCATCAAGTCTGTTTGTCCGTTTTGTATTAACGTTGAGCCGCTCTCATCGCCACACCCTGTTCTTCAGTATCCCTATTCCTTCGATCTCTACCTCTACCTCGTCGCCGGGCACGATAGGGCCAACCCCCGGGGGCGTTCCTGTTATGATGACGTCGCCCGGCAGGAGGGTCATGATCTCCGATATATATGAAACTAAATAAAAGACATTAAAGATCATGTTGCTCGTGCTCGAATGCTGCTTTGTGACCCCGTTGACCCTCGTCGCAATACCGAGGTTCGAAGGGTCGATGGCGGAGACGATCCCCGGGCCCAGAGGACAAAAGGTGTCGAACGATTTTGACCGCGTCCACTGGCCGTCAATCCTCTGCAAGTCCCGCGCTGTAACATCATTGGCGCAGGCATACCCGGCTATGAAGCGGCGGGCGTCTTCTTGTTTTACACATCGCGCCTTCTCCTTAATGACGATGGCGAGCTCCCCTTCGTAATGGACTTCTTTGCTCTGCGCCGGGCACAGGATGGAGTCCCCGTTTTCGATGACAGACGTCGGGGGCTTCATAAAGATAATGGGGTATTCGGGTATGGGCATGTTTAACTCTTTTGCGTGGTCAATATAGTTCAAGCCAATGGCGACGATCTTCGTCGGATTGAAGACACCCATCTGCACCTCCCTTTAAGCTTCCTGATATGATGTGCATATTCTACGATTTACCTGTGAGGCAGTTCAAGGAAAATGAGCTGCATCCGGAACTTGACAAACCGGAGTAAAAGGATAAAATAATTGATATATACGGGAGGTAAGCATGAGAACCTTGCGGCTTGTATTGGCAATTCCTCTTTTTTTCCTCACCTTTATGCTTTTTGGCAGCTGCGCAGTCAACCCTGTGACCGGCCAGAGCCAGTTGATGCTTGTCTCGGAGCAGGAAGAGATCGCCATGGGCAGAGAGCTTTACCCCAACGCACTCTGGGGAGGGGAGGGCGGCGGGGGCGAGTACCGGGACGACCGGCTCAAGACATACTTAAAAGGCGTCGTTGTCAACATCCACAAGGTGTCCCACAGGCCCAACCTCCCTGTGGAATTTGCGATACAGGATTCTTCCGTTCCCAACGCGTGGGCGATTCCCGGATATGTTGTGATGACGAGGGGCCTGTTGGCGAATCTTAACAGTGAAGGAGAGTTCGTATACGTTATGGGGCATGAGATGGGGCATGTATCTGCGCGCCATTCAGCGAGCCAGATGTCGCACAGCATGGTTACCCAGGTACTCCTCGGCGGAGCAGGTATTGCCCTGGCAGGAAGCGACTATTCCGACGCAGCGCTGACCCTTGGTGCTCTCGGGGGAAGCCTCCTTCTTTTGAAATACAGCAGAAGCGATGAGCTGGAAGCCGACCGGCTTGGCGTCCAGTACATGACGAGACTCGGATATGATCCCCGCAATGCCCTGAACGCCCAGAGGAATATAGAGAATATCAGCAATGCATATATAAAGTCGATCGGCCAGGAACCCGGCGAACAGAGCTTTTTTCAGGACCTTCTCTCCACCCATCCGAGGACATCGGTGCGCATAGATGAGATGCAGAATATCATCAACGCGACCCCCCGCCAGCCCATCCGGGGAGACGGCACGAACAGGCAGCAGTTCCAGTCTGCTACAGCAGACATACGGAAAATGCACAGCATCTATACAAATTACTACGACAAAGGTGTGCGGGCCTTGAAGAAAGACAACCTTCCCGAAGCGGCGAGCTACGCGCAGAAGGCCCTCGCACAGGACCAGAAACGGGCCCCGTTCCATGCCCTCAACGGTTTTATCATGCTGAAGAAGAAGAACTACAGCGAGGCAGAAAGGTCTTTCCAGCAGGCGCTCAGGATCGACCCGAACTACCAGCCTGCCGTAAGAGGGATAGGAGCGAAAAGTTATTTTCAGGGAAGATACACCGAAAGCATCCAGTATTTGCGCAGGAGCCTGACGCTCTTCCCGGAAGACCTGCCCTCGTTTTATTTTCTCGGGATGAGCTATTACAGGACGAAGTCATACAAGAACGCCATTGCCTACCTCAAGCCCTTTGCGGATGCCCAGCCGAAACATCCGAGGGTCCACGGCATCCTTGGAATGTGCTATGAAGGCGTGGGCGACGTTAACAGCGCCTACGCCGAGCATATGAAGCAGTCTCAAATAGATCCAAAAAGCGATGTGGGCAAGGCCTCTGTAGAGCGGTCAAAAGCGCTCCGGTTGAAGTACGGGAGATAACAGCACAATTTTCTGCAGCGCCGGGCTGCGGACCCGGCAGCGCGCTGTGTATTTCTCTTTACAAAATATCTGCAACAAATATAATCTTATCTATACCCATAGCATAATTTATTAAGGAGGAAGTGTATGAGAAAGTTTGCGGCATGCCTTGTAGCAGTCCTGATGCTTGTTTTCGCAGCAACCGCTTCAGCGGGGCCTATCATTGACAAGATAGTAAAAAGAGGGGAGCTGATCGTCGGAACTTCCGGGGACTACCCCCCGCTGACGGCAAAGACAAAAAGCGGCAAGCTCATCGGCATCGATATCGACCTCGCGACGATCATCGCCAATGAGATGGGCGTCAAGCTGAAGGTCGTACAGATACCCTTCAACGACCTCCTTTCTGTGCTGAAGTCCGGTAAGATCGATATGGTCCTGTCGTGTATGACCATAACCTCCGAAAGGAACCTCAAGTTCGCATTCGTAGGCCCTTATTTCGTTTCCGGGCAGTCCATCCTTACCACAAAAGAGACGGCCCTGAATGTGAAGACCCTGAAGGAGATCAATAAGGCTGATTTTTCGCTCGCCGTACCCCTCGGCACCACCAGCGAGGCGATCGCAAAAATGAGCCTGCCTCAGACGAAGCTCGAGGTTGCAAAAAATATGGATGAGGCGATACAGCTTCTTCTTACGGGCAAGGTCAAGGCCGTCATGTCTGATGTCGCGGCATGCGCCGTGACCGTATTCCGCAATCAGGATAAGGGCTTGGTTGCGACTCCTCCGCTTACCTTTGAACCGTTCGGCATTGCCGTCCGCCAGGGAGATCCGCTGCTCGTGAACCTGCTCAACAATATCCTCATTAATGCGCAGGGCAACGGCGTCCTCGACGACCTCCAGGTGAAATGGTTTCAGGATTCATCGTGGATGAAGGAGCTGCCCTGAAATAAAGTAAGCCGCGCTACGATGGGATCCTTTTTTTCACCTTCTTCCAGCTTTCCGTGGTGAGGAAGCTCTCTTCCATGTTGCCGATCATGGTCTTGAGCTTCTTCATGGGGAAGGTGATGGTGAGAACATCCTTCTGCACGCACGGCCTGGCAGACACGTCGAACATGCCGAGGATGCCCCTCGGGTGTCGTGAACGATTTTCGAGATAGGGGTAAAGGACGATCGTCGAGCACCCCGCCCCGAACGGCGTATAGACGCCGTTCAAATCCTTCTCGTCATAGTTCGCGAGCGTGAAGAGCCCGGAAATAACGTCAGGCTGAGCAAAGAAGATCGCCGCTTCCGGGTTGTCGCTTTTATCGAGAAGGTCCCACCGCTTGAACAGGATATATCTTTCGGGCGCACGCAACTTGGGAACCTTTTTCATGATCTCATTGACCAGCGCCGGCGTTTTTTTATACCGTTCGCCCACGAGCTCGCCGGGTATCCCGCAAGAGAGGAAATATTCGAAGTTGGGCCTCAGGGCCTCAGAGAATCCAAAATACCTTTTGCCCCCCTCGCAGCCCAGAGAGTCGATGTCAAAGCAAAGGGGCTTCCCGCCTCTCGCACGCGAGAGGTCGGCAATGACGCACCTGTGCGCCCCGGGGTTTTTCGGCGGCCTTACTTTCGGCGCAGCGCCTTCGCTGTCCGTGTAGAAAAAGGCGACAGGCAGTTCCGCGCCGTTGAAATACCGCGTCCACAGTTCCAAGAACCGTTCTTTCAATCTCATATCCATGCTGCCCTCCCTGTATTTTATTCGCTATTTTTTCATTATCCACCTTTTGCCGTCATTTTTCAATCCGGATGATCCCCCGCAGCGTGCTGCGTGGTGACGCTGTTCCCTCTCCCCCGGCGGAAGAGTGCCATGACGCAGGCGGTGCTTCGGCGCTGTTCCCTCTCCCCTCGCGGAAAAGTGCCATGACGCAGGCGGTGCTTCGTGACGCTGTTCCCTCTCCCCTCGCGGGAGAGGGCCAGGGTGAGGGGGCAGCAAAAGAGTACAATCGCTGCAAACAATTGATATTTGAAGAGGTGACGCCGTTTCTGTTTGTTTTGTGCTATACTCATCACATCGTGCAGACTCATTTTAAAAGATCTTTGTTCAACGTCATCATCGCCGTCGTGCTCACGTACCTCGGCCTCACCGCCATGATCTATTTTCAGCAGGACGGCATGGTCTACGCCCCGGAAAAAACGATCACCCACAATCCGAAAAATATCGGACTGGAATATGAGGAGGTTACCGTCAGGACAAAGGACGGCCTTTCCATATCCGGGTGGTATATCCCTGCAAGGAATGAAAAGGCGGTTGTCCTCTTTTGCCACGGGAATGCCGGCAACATATCCAATCGCCTTGATTCCGTCAGGGTCTTCCACAGCCTCTCCTTAAGCGTCCTCATCTTCGACTACAGGGGCTACGGAAAAAGCGAGGGGAGGCCGTCGGAAGAAGGCACATACCTTGACGCGGAGGCGGCATGGGACTACCTGGTCACTGTAAAAAAAATACCACCCGGCAGGATCGTTGCTTATGGCCGTTCGCTGGGTGCAGCCGTGGCAGCGGAGATCGCGGAAAGGAGATCGCCTGCTGCGCTGATCCTCGAATCCGGCTTTGCCTCGGTGCCGGACCTCGGCAAAAAGCTATACCCTTGGCTCCCGGTGAAGCTCATATCGAAATTCCACTATGCAACAATAGACAAGATAGGGACTATCAGGTGTCCCAAGCTGATCATTCACAGCAGCAAAGACGAAGTCGTCCCCTTTGAGCATGGAAGAATGATCTACGAAAAGGCTTCGCCGCCGAAGGAGTTCCTCGAGATCCGCGGCGGCCATAACGATGGATTCCTTCTCTCGGGGCGAATATACACAGCCGGGGTCGAAGGGTTCCTTGAGAAATATGCATATAAAGCAGCTCGCGGCTCACAGCAATGAACCCGTGAGGCGTTAGGCGTAAGGCGTAAGGCGATTTAACCCCTTACGACTCACGACTTACGACTTACGGATCCAAGAAAGGATGGAAATATGAAAGAGCATCATGTTCTCTATGAAGCAAAAGGGCACGTAGCCGTGATCACGCTGAACCGGCCGGAGGCGAAGAACGCCTTCAGCCCGGAGATGATCAGGCTCTGGCGCGAATACCTTGAAGAGGCTAAACAGGATGACGCCATACGGGCGATCATCGTCACCGGCAACGGGGACACCTTCTGCTCGGGTGGCGACATACGCGATATGGCTGAAGGGAAGCTGAAATCATGGGACATGAAAAGGTTCCTCTGGGATGGAGTTCACAGGATCGTCTTTGCCCTCGAAGACCTCGATAAGCCGGTGATCGCGGCGATCAACGGCGCGGCGATGGGCGCAGGCATGGACATGGCGATCATGTGCGACCTCAGGGTATGCTCCGAAAAGGCTAAGCTTGCTGAATCATATATCATGATGGGGCTTGTGCCGGGCGACGGAGGGGCCTACTTCCTCCCAAGGGTTGCCGGCCTGCCCAAGGCGCTTGAGCTTCTTCTCACCGGCGATGTCATGAGCGCCGAAGAGGCGTTGCGTCTCGGTATAGTCAACAAGGTTGTTTCCCACGACAGGTTAATGGCCGAGACGATGAAGCTTGCCGAAAAGATCGCCGCCCGGCCGCCGCTTGCGATCCGCATGACAAAAAGGGCCGTCTATCAGGGGCTGACAAGCACCCTGCGATCTCACCTCGACTATATCTCCTCGCAGATATCCCTGCTGTCGGAGACGAAGGACCACCAGGAAGCAGCCCGTGCCTTCCTTGAAAAACGAAAACCAAAGTTTGAAGGAAAATAGACATATGCCCGTGAGGCGTAAGGCGTGAGGCGAAAAAGCCGTACAGCACGGGAAGGGTATTTTGTCATTGCGAGCGGATCGAGGCAATCTCATTAAATATGATCGCCATGTCGTTTCGCTCCTCGTGATGACAATGAAATCAAAAACAACATGAAAGGTTTTAAACATTTCACCTTTCACTTTTTACATTTCACAGGGGGTTCCCCCTTACGACTTACGACTCACGGGATTTTCGGGGCTATTGCAATTCCCTCAGCAGTTCCATTGCCCTGCGGGCTTCTTCTGCGGTCAAGCTGCCGAGGCCGCAGCTCGGCGTGACGAGAATGTCCCGGTCTTTTATCGCAGCGCCGATGCCGGCCATAGCGTCGAAAAACTTTGTCTTTAATGCCTCGATGTCTTTCGCGGAGGCCGCAAGGACCTCTTTGGAGGACGGGACAAGCCCCGGCGAGATCCAGCCGCCTTTTGCAAGGAACCTGGCGAGGTCGTCCTTGTAGTAAAAGATCGTATCCAGGTAGTTGTACGCGTCGTAATTGATGATGTCCAGATCGGCATTCAGCAGCACTGACCAGTCAGTGTTCCCGCAGCAATGGACACCCCTCTTTGCGTCGAGCCCTGAGGCAACCTCATTAAATATGGCAATTACATGTTCCTTTGGGATAGAAACATATGCTGAGCCGAAGGAGACCATATAGGGCTCGTCAAAAAAGATGATAACGTCCTTTTCCGGGTAGGATGCCTTGATGGTTTTTATCATCCACTGCGCCTTCATATGAAGCACCTTGAGGATGATATCAAAGAACCCATGGTTGTAGATGATCGGCTTTTCCTGTTCATCTTTCAGGCCGAGGCCCATGCTGAAGGGCCCTGTGAGCTGACACTTGATGAATTTCACATCTTTTCTGATATCCTGCAGCCTTTCAAGGAAACGGTAGAAGCCGGGCGCCATCTTCGACGAAATGGCAAAGGCATCCAGTGCCTTGCCGGAATAGTTCTCATAAAACTGCTCTATTCCTTCTGTTTTCGTCGTATCGACAAAGGCGCTGCCGCTCTCTTCGTCCATGACAACCGAAGGGACCGATTCGAGGAAGGCGATATACATGTTCTCGGTAGGCGCCCTCCTGGGGAGCTGCGGCCAGAAAGGTATCTCCCTGCAGGAGGAGAAGATGACGTCCACCGCCTCATTGATATCTGTAAATGGAAAACTTCCTATACCCGTTATCATAGCTTAATTATTATCATATCCTGAGCATCAAGTAAAGCGGCCCTCGAAGCGCGGGGCCTGTGCCCGCACGTTTTTCTCTCTTGCCGTCATTGAGATCCGCGTCTATACTTATATAAAATATCCGGCACCTTGAACTGAAGCAGACTGCTGTCGGCCGAAGCCGGTAGCTATTACTTGCTCCCTTTCCGGGAGAATAAAAAGGAGGGCTATTCATGGGAGCCATGATAAGATGGGAAACTGATCTCGATGCCGCCGTATCAAAGGCCCGGGCAGCGAACAAGCCTATTTTGCTTGATTTTTTTCATCCCGGGTGAATCGGCTGTCAGCAGATGGATGCGGTTACGTATCCTACGGAAAGCGTTGTAGAGTTCATTGCCGCAAATGTTGTCCCTGTTCGCATCCCTTCCGATACGGAGCCCCTTGCCACTGAATTCAGGATCAAATGGACGCCCACGCTCATCGTGCTTGACTGGAACGGGAAAGAACATTCGCGGACCGTTGGCTTCATGACGCCGGAGGAGCTGATCCCCTCAATACTCCTCGGCATTGCAAAGACATATTATGAGCTTGATATGTTCAACGAGGCCCTGGCGGATCTTGACAAGGTCATCGAGGATTATCCGCAAAGCGATGCAGCGCCCGAGGCAATCTTTTACCGCGGGGTTTGCGGGTATAAAAGCACCCATGACCCAAAACCGCTGAAACAGGCATACGAGAAGCTCCAGGCTGCATATCCGCAGAGCGAGTGGGCGAAAAGGGCGCTGCCGTACAGGCTCCTGCCCTGACAAGCCGCAACGAAAACCACAGAAGGCCGGAGCTTATGAAGGCTCTGGCCTTTTTCTGTGCCGATATGCAAAAAAGGAGGGCTTAGACGTATGCTATATCGACAGGGTCCCCTGTCACCCTTTCGAGGCCGTTCTTTCTTACAATGAAGTCGAGCTCGATCCCTATTGCCCCGTGAGGCGGCAAAACAAATTTCGGCTCAAAGGCGAATACCATGCCCTCCTTGAGGGCTCTTCTGTGCCTGGCCGTGATGACGGGCAGCTCATTTATTTCAAGGCCGAGCCCGTGGCCGATGAAGGAGACCTGGCCTTCCCCGCACCCCATGAAATGGTCCTGCAGGCGTGCCTTTTCCGCGATGCGGTACGCCCGCGAGAATACGTCAACGCAGTCGGCCCCTTCCTTCGCATAGGATTGTATATCTTCCATTATCTCCCGCGCAGCCTCGTAAGGTTTTCTGAAGATCTCCTTGAGCTCCCCTGCCACAAAGACCCTCGTCTCATCGGTAACATATCCATTATACCCGCCGCCATAGTCGATCGTGACAGGGACCCCTTTCTCTACCCGCTTGAGCGAAGAGCCTTGCGGCAAAGCGGGCGTCAGCCCGGCCCCTCCGATGGGCACATCTGCATACGGTGTGACCGCACCGGTAAAGCCGCACTGGACGGTAAGCGTCATCATCTCCTGGTTGATCCCGCGCATGCGCAGGAACCCCTGGTGTCCGAGCTTCCTGCCTTCGGCTACGAGCGTTGCATCGATCTCAAGCTCGGTGGCGCCCTCACGGACCACCTCTTTTGCCTTCGCGAATACGTGCGTGAGCATCCTGCCTGATTTCTTGATCTGCTCTATCTCGAAGGGGCTTTTTACTGCCCTCAACTCTTTCATTGAAGCGGATACATCGGCATAACGCTCAAAGCCAATGACCTTTTTCAGCCTCTCAAAGGTAGCTACCGGCAGGACATCAAGCTCCAGTCCTGCCTTTCCTTCCAAAAGCCTGCTGCTGTCGAGTATCTTTTTGATCTCCTTGTCGTTTTTGATGGGTATTATGTCGAGGGGCGTCTCTGCCTTTGCCCTTTCAACGCTTTTCTCAACAAATAACAGAGGCTCTCTGTCGACGGGTATAACGAGGATTCCCTTTTGTATGCTGCCCGTAAAATAGAACCTGTCCACATTCTGAAAGATGATGCTGAAATCGATGTGGTCTTTTGCCATGAGGCGCTTCATGCCTTCGATTCTCTTCCGCAGGTCTTGTTCCGGAATTCTGTCAAATACCCATACGTCCTCGATCATACTTCTTTAACCTCCCTCGCTTATCTGGCGCAGCATCCACGCATTGTCTGTTGTATAGACTATGTGCAGATTTTTTTAAGTTCTACTATAATTGCAGCAGATAAACAACTTTTTGAAAAAAAATTTGGTAGAAAAAGGCCGCTATTATTGTTAACATAGCTTATTCGTCATCAACAGCCGGATTTTAATATTTTTTACGGTGGGTTTTTATTATGGATCTATACATCGGCAACGACCTTAAAGACGTAGAGAATGCGGTAAGCGAATTCTGCGAGAAAGAGTTCGACCAGGAGTACCTCCAAAGGCTTGAGGATGAGCACAAATATCCAATAGGGCTCTATGAGAAGATCGGTGAGCTCGGCTTTATAGGCGTAGGCTTCTCTGAGGATATAGGCGGTTCGGGGTACGGGGCGCTGGGCCACGTGGTTGCCGTCACGGAGATGTGCAGAAGGCTTCCCGGTATGGGAATGGCCCTGAGCCTCGGATACATACCCGGTTTTGTCGTTGATATTTACGGAAACAGGGAACAGAGAGAGAAGTATGTACGCCCGATGATAGAAGGTAAGTACGTCTCTGCAATAAGCGTCACAGAACCAGACAGCGGCAGCGATATCGGAAGCTTGCAGACAAGAATGGAGGATAAAAAAGACCATTTTATCGTGAACGGTTCAAAAGTGTTCACGACAAACGCAGGATATGCAGATTTCTACACGCTGCTTGCAAAGGACGAAAGCGGTCTTACCACGGTTCTTTTTGATAAAGACCTTATAGACAAGAACGGCCCCAAGCGTTTTGAGATAAACGACCTCGGCAGGAAGATGGGCATCAATACGACCACGTCCGGCGAGCTTGTTTTTACTGATTTTGCCATACCAAAGGACTATGTGATCGGCCAGCGCGGCAAAGGCATGAAGACCGTGCTCAACGGGTTCGAGCTCGGCAGGATCGTGATAGCGGCGCAGGCGTTCGGCAGCATGCTCTATGGCTACGAGAAGGCAGTGGACTACGCAAAGAAAAGAAAGCAGTTCGGCAGGCCTATAATAAAATTTCAGTCCATCGAGCATGAGCTGGTGGATATGTATGTAGAGATTGAACAATGCCGGAACCTCCTTTACAAGGCAGCCTGGCTCTATGACCGGAAAGACCCGGAATCAAAAAAATTCTCTTCCATGGTAAAATTGGCGATCCCGGAATGTGCGATAAGGATATTGAACCAGTCTGTAGATATTCTTGGCGGCTATGGCTATATGCGCGACCAGGGGCTTGAGGGCGCCCTCAGGGATATAAGGATAACATCGATATACGAGGGCACAAGCAAGATACAGAAGATCGCCGTCGCGAAGCTGCTTTACTGAAAAATTCCCCCTAAGAGGCCCTTTGACCTCCCGTCATATTTTGCCTTTTTCTCTTTGCCAATTTTTCCATTAGTTGCTATTGTATCTTCCATGGGAATATACAACCTTGTATCGGCGATCGGTGTCCTCTTTTTCATCGGCTTCCTCTTTCTCTTTTCCACGAACAGGCGCCGGGTAAGCATCAGGGTCATCCTATGGGGCATGGCCTTGCAGGTTGCATTTGCCTTTTTTGTATTCCTCCTTCCGGCAGGCACTAAGCTCTTTCTTTTTCTCAACGATGTAACCATGAACGTCATTGACAGCGCGATGGAGGGCACGAGGTTCGTCTTCGGGCGCCTCGCTATCGCGGCGGGACAGAAAGGTTCCCTCGGCTTCATCCTCGCCTTCCAGGCGCTCCCCTCGATCATCTTCTTTGCGGCGCTGATGGAACTCTTTTATCACATGGGAATCATGGAAAAGATCATCGGCCTCTTTGCCCGCATATTTGTTAAGGTCATGGGCATAAGCGGCGCCGAATCGCTTTGCGCGTCAGCGCAGATCTTTCTCGGCATCGAATCGAACCTCACGGTGCGGCCCTATCTAAAAGAGATGACGCGGTCGGAATTGATGGTGGTCCTCACAACGGGCATGGCGACGATCGCATCGAGCGTCCTCGGATTCTATGTGATCATACTTTCAGGGATATTTCCTACCGTGGCAGGGCATCTCATTTCCGCATCGATCCTTCTCGCCCCTGCGGGGATCGTGGCGAGCAAGATCATTATCCCCGAAACAGGGCAGCCGCTGACCCTCGGCAGGGCAGTGCGCGTTGAATACAAGAAGGCGTCGAACGCTATCGAGGCGATCATCAACGGCTCCATGGCCGGCGTGAGGATGGTCGTGGGGATCGGGGCGCTCCTCATCGCATTTATCGGGCTCACCGCGCTCGTTGACGCCGGGCTTGCGGCCCTGGGAAAGCTTCTCGGCTCTCTCCTGGACGCGGGCGTCGACATTACCCTCCATAACCTCCTGTCCTATCTCTTCTATCCCTTTACGCTTGCCATGGGCGTGCCCCTGGAGGATGCGCCGGCGATCGCCAGGATCATCGGGGAGCGTATCATTGAGACCGAGGTAAAATCATACCAGGACCTCAGCGTCCTTGTGAAAGAGGGGAAGATAGTATACGAGCGGAGCATAGTTATCGCCACCTACGCGCTCTGCGGATTTGCCCACATACCCTCGCTGGCGATATTCGTCGGGGGAACATCGAGCATTGTGCCCGAACGCACAAAAGATATCGCCGTTCTTGGCCTCTGGGCGCTTATCGCATCGAATGTGGCATGCCTCATAACCGGGGCGATGGCCGGCATCTTCTACACCGGAGGAGGGGGAATGCTATTCAAACCCTAAGAAACAAGGCTAAGGCTGAGGTTGAGGCTAAGTAAAGACCTTTAGCTTCTTCCTGAACCTTAACCTCAACCTTAACCTGTTCTATTGTTTCGTTGCTTCCACGAGGCAGTCCATCTTCGGTCCGGTGCGAAGCAGTTTTACGTTTGAAAATCCTGCTTTTTCAAGGGCGTTCCTCACCTCCCTGAAGGTATAGGTATCGCCGCCGCGCGTATTGACAAGCATGTTGATGGCAAATACCGTCCCGGAAGGGGGATTGGTGCGCGATTCATCCATGATGTGGTCCCGGATAAGAAGGACCCCTCCCCGAACAAGAGACCCGTGGACCTTTTTGAACAGTGCGAGGTTTTGTTGAAGGCTGTTCTGATGGATGATCGCCGAGAGCAATGCCAGATCGGCACCCGCCGGAAGAGGGTCTCTGTAAAAGTCTCCTGCCGTGAATTTTACACGCCCCTGGAAGCCCTCCTTTTTTATCTGTCTTTTCGCAAGGCCGATAACGTTTGGGACGTCAAAGATCGTCGCTTTCATGCCTTGATTCTTATTAAGGAATGCGATCGTATATGTGCCCGATGCGCCGCCGATATCAAGGAGCCGCTTGAACCGGGAGAGGTCATAAAGATCGGCGATCTCCCGGGAAAGATGTTTCCCTACCGAGTGCATTGCCCCGATGAAGGCATCCATAGCATCTTTGCTTCTTCGCGGGGATGATCTTTTTTTTCTGCTGCCCCCCTTTCTTACGACCTCGGTCAGCAAGCTCCAGTTGTCCCAAAGATGGCTGAAATGGTGAAGAAAGGGGAGCGCCGTCTCGGGATGGTCTTTCGAGAGATACCCTCCAACCTCGGTGGTCTCGTAAATATCGTAATCCTTTCTCAGAAGCCCGAAGGCGACGAGTGCGTCCAGGACCCTTGTCGTCGCCCTTGCATCCAGGGCAAGTTTTGCAGCGAGCTCCGCCGCCGTAGACCTTTTTTTATGCAGATGGGAGAAGAGATCCAGCTCAGCGGCGGTAATGACGATCCTCCCTTTCATAACATTCCACATATCCGCAAGTATCGCCTCATGTCCTTCCATACAGTCTCCTTATGATAACGCTTCAATAACCAATAACCAAACACCAATCACCAAATAATATCCAATAATCAATGACCGAATCACCAAATGTAAACCGCAGAGCATTCTCGTTTGGTTATTGAATATTGGATATTGATGATCAATTGGAGCTTGGTCATTGGTTATTCTCTTCGGCATCTGACCGCTGTATGCTTATGCCTCTGGCCCCTTTTTCGGATATTCCACGAAAAAGATCAGCAGCGCGGCGCACAGCGCCGATACTATTGCTGCCGTAAAGGGGATCAGGAAAGAACCTGTAACATCCCTTATGTGTCCTCCGAACCGGTTCGCGACGATCGCTCCGCACCCGTAAAAGAGGGTAAGCCCGCCTATGACGGTCCCCATAATCTCTTTCCGGAAATAATCCCCTCCACAGGCGCCGTACATGGGGAAGGTCGAACCAAAGAAGGCGCCGAGAAAACCGACGCTGACAGAGAGGGCAATCTCATTCGACCCTGAAAGGATGATGCAGGCTATGCTGATCGCGATGCATATGTTGGAGAACAAGATGGTAAAACGCCTTCCTATATAATCCGACGCCATGGGTATCGTGAGGACGCCCGCGATCTGGCCCAGGCCATGAATAGTGGCGAGGAATGAGGCCCTTCCGTAAGCAAATCCCAGTTCGTACCGCGCGTAATCCACCATGAACGTGAGGAGAAGGTAGAGCGAGGCAGCGATAAGAAAATAGGAAAAACCGATGAGCCAGAAATTGGGGATAGCGAGGATCCCGGCGTAGCTTATCTTTTGCTTAATGGCGGAAGGTGCGGCCTGGGCAGCGGGTTTCTCGCTTTCCGGCGTGCCCCAGGGCGCAAGCCCTTCATCTTCGGGCTTGCTTCGGAGAAGAAGCGCATTGATTATGACCATGAGAAACGCAGCAATGCCCAGTATATACCAGCAATACCGCCAGCTCCAGTGTGCCACGACGACAGGATAAAATTTGCCCATCGTAGCAAAGCCGAGCCCGAAACCTGTCGATAAGATGCCGAGCGCCATCCCTTTTTTCTTGATGAAGAACCAGCGCTGGACAAGGGTTACAATGGGCGTCCACATTGCCGCGCCGCCCATGCCGACGATCCCGTAGAAGATGCATGCCTGCCAGAAATTCTGGACGGTGCCCATGAGAAAGGTGCCGACACCAAGGATGACGCAGAAGCACGAAATCACCTTTCGGGCGCCGAGGCGGTCCGTAAGGTAGCCGGTAAAGAGCGAGAAGAGTATGTACACCACGAAGTAGGCGTTGAAGATGTCGCCGCCCTGCCTCCGGGTAAACCCCAGCGTCCTTATCATCTCAGGGAGCAGTACGCTGTAGCCGAGGCGTATCCCGTAATTTATAAAGAGGTCGACAAAACAGACGGCAAGGACGATCCATGCCCAATGGACAGCCTGCCTGCGCACCTTATCGGTCATAACACCCCCTCCTTCTTTGGCTCATGGCGTTTTGTTATCGGTTATATCCCCAATTTTTTCCTCTTCTCCTCTATGTGCGCGGCAATCCCGTCCACTGCCTTGACAGGGTCTTTCTCCACGTCGAGCCTGCCGCCCGTTACATTCGGGCAATCCTCCGTAAGAAGTTTAACGAGATTGGGTCCTCCTGTCACCGTAGGCACAGGGTTGACGTATGTATAGAGGCCGAGCGCGAGCGCAAATACCGCATCGATCGTTGCCTTTTGTTCCATGTATTCAGGGGCAACCGCCGCAACGGGCAGGTCGGGGATCGGCACCCCCAATGCGAGAGAAAGGGCAGCGAGGAGATCGCCGAGACGGCCCGTGTCGGTGCATGTTCCGTAACTTAATACAGGCGGCACGCCCAGGACCTCGCATACCTTTTTGAGGCCGCTTCCTGCCAGCTCCCTTGCTTCAGGGGTACACAAGCCGGCGACCTGCATGGCGGCATTTCCGCATCCCATTGAGAGGACAAGGATATCCCGCCTGATCAGCTCCTTCGCGATGCGGACGCTGTGGACATCCTGGCCTGTATCCCTTAACGAGGTGCAGGACACAAGCCCGGCTACTCCGCGTACAGATCCGGCCTTTATCGCCGCAAGAAGCGGGTTAAGGGTTCCGCCGAGCGCATCAAGGATGCTCTCCGTTGAGAAACCGACAACGGCCTCCCCTGTTGCAAGGCCGGCAACAGGCTCAACGGCCTCCCTCCGCTCCCCGAAGTTGTCAATTGCCATCTGGAGAAGCGCAGCGGCCTGCTTCTCAGCCTCTTCAGGGGCATAGTCGATCCTGTCCTTTACGCCTTCGAGCACGACAAGCTGGCTGACCGGGATAAGCTTGAATTTATATTTTTCTGCGTAGAAGGGATCTACCGGCATAGAGCAGTTCATGTCGCAGGCAAAGAGATCGACGGCGCCGCTCGCGAGGACCGCCTCCTGCATGATCCAGTTGCCGGTGAACCCGTAGAACACATCGTCCATCTCCCATCGCTGGATCATCTCCTGCCCTGTCTCGATATTGGCGATAACGCGCAATCCTTTTGCGCCGGCTGCCTTTGCCTTGTCCTGCCACTCTTTCTTGCGGGCAAGCTGAACCATGGCAAAGCCGAGGAAAGGTTCATGGCCGTTGGGCAGGACATTGACATAATCAGGATCGAGGACGCCGAGATCCACCCGCATCCTGTGCGGCCTCGGAACGCCGAAGAGGATATCCTGGCAGTATTCGTTCACTATCTGGCTTTGATACGCCATGGCGATGGAAAGGCGCATCGCCTTCAGGGCGAGGCTCGCATAATATCCGTCCACGTTGGTAAGGCAGGAGCTTGTGGAGAACATCATCTCGCCGTATATCCCGCCGGGAAAGATGCCCAGCCTCTTCCATGCCTCCTGCCGCTCTTTCGGGGCCAGGGTCTGCACGATATGGCTCGGCTCGTCATATTTCCTGTTGAAATCAACCTCAAAGTAATTGCAAAGCATGATCGCAAGTTCCTCGTCAGAGACCGCCGACGGCATCCCGAAGCGATCTGCAAAGGCGACGAGCTTCTCCGGTTCCCTGATGGCAAACGGCGTCTTCCCGTTGGCCGTAGCCTTCAGCGTTTTCAACGTCTGCTCCGTGTGGTAGTGGTACGTTGACGCGCCCATGACATTCCTGAGAAGCATCATCCGCATCGCCATCCCGTCGCCTGTGATCCCGCAGACCCCCCGCTTGTCTTTCGCCACGTCGGCCCGGCATGGGCCATTTGAACACAGATCGCAGCGTACGCCCCCCTGGCAGAAAGGACACCTCTGATCAGGGCTTGCGCCGAGGCCCTGCGCCTCGTAACGGTCCCAGATGTTGCTCATGCCGTCTCTTTTGATCCTTTCGTATACCTTGCGCACCGACTCGTGCTGAGAGATCCGTTCTCCTTCCATGGTTACCTCCTTTTTTGGTCCAGCGCTGAACCCGTAAGTCGTGAGGCGTAAGTCGTAAGGGGTTGAATGCCATGCAGTTTACCCCTGCCATGTCTGCCGTTTTGTTTGATCCAGATCATCAGGCGCTGTCTTAGAGTCAATTGTAGTAAAGCATATAGTATCCGTCAACCGAAAAATGGTTCCATTTACCTTGCAAAGAGTTGTTGTAAGCTGGTATTATCTACCTAATACTATGGAATTATTTGACAATGGCATTTTGCAGAAGGGCGATGCGGGGAAGCCTCTCGCGGACAGGATGAGGCCGAAGACGCTTGATGAGTTCGTCGGCCAGGAGCACCTCCTCGGCGACAACAAAATACTGCGGCTTCTTATAGCAAAAAAGGATATACCGTCCATGATCCTCTGGGGGCCGAGCGGGGTTGGGAAGACGACCCTCGGGTGGCTCATGGGAAGATACATGAAGGTCCCCTTTATTTCCCTGAGCGCGGTGAATATCGGCATAAAAGAGGTCAAGGAGGTCATACAGAAGACAAAGTTCCAGCGGATAATCCTTTTCATTGACGAGTTCCATCGCTTCAACAAGCTTCAGCAGGACACGTTCCTTCCCCATGTTGAGAGCGGCGACATCATCCTCATCGGAGCGACAACGGAGAACCCTTCCTTTGAGATCATTTCACCTCTCCTGTCGCGTATGCGCGTCCTCACCCTGAACCCGTTGACAAAGGACTCGCTTGCGGCGATCCTGAGGCGGGCGCTCAGTACCGATAAAGAGCTGCTGTCTGCCGCGTTAAAGATCAACGACGATACGATCGAAGAGGTCGCTGTCCTTGCAAACGGGGATGCGCGGCGCGCCCTTAACCTCCTGGAGGTGTGCTGCAAGATGGTGAGGGAGACAGGGCAGAAAGAACCTGTCATCGACCACGATGTCGTGAAAGAGGCATACCAGAAAAAGATCGCGGTCTATGACAAAAAGGGCGAGATGCACTATGATCTTATAAGCGCCCTTCATAAAAGCATGCGCGGTTCCGATGCCGACGCAGCCCTCTACTGGCTTGCGCGCATGATCGAAGGGGGAGAGGACCCGCTCTATATCATGCGCAGGATCGTGCGCTTTGCGTCTGAGGACGTGGGGAACGCCGACCCCTACGCCCTGTCGCTTGCGATGGCTGCGACAGAGGCATTCAGGTTCATCGGCCCTCCCGAAGGATATCTGGCGATCGCGCAGGCATGCCTGTACCTGTCGCTCTGCGAGAAGAGCAACGCAATCTATGCGGCGTATGGAGCGGCGAGCCGGGATGCCAGGAACATGCCCGAATACCCCGTCCCCCTGCACATCAGGAATGCGCCGACGCAGCTCATGGAAGAGCTGGGGTACGGCAAGGGGTATCTCTATCCCCACGATTATGAGAATGCCATCGTCAGCCAGGCCTACCTGCCGGAGGAGCTAAAGGGGAGACGCTACTACCGCCCCACCGGCAGGGGTCACGAGAAAAGGCTGAAGGAATTCATGGAGAAGGTGAAGAGGCTCGGCAGGGAAAAAAAGGATTAGGTTTGCGGAATGGTTTATTTTTGTTGCAAAATATCTCATATTGAAAGAGAATAATCACCTATACCGATATTTTGATGAACAGAGAGAAGCAACGAGATCATGCAGCGCGCCTCACACCGTCAGGTGTGAGTTTTTTGCTGAAGATCAAAGGTTCTTTTATAATGTCGAAGAAGGGTATAACGATAGATGGCGATACTCTATTGCGGCGCAAAGCGTTTTAAGCAGGTTATCCTGGCCGGGGCGGACTGGGTATTAAGCAACCGCAGCCACCTGAACAAGATCAACGTATTTCCCGTACCGGACGGTGATACGGGGAGCAATATGTCCATGACGCTCATAGCCGCTGTCCGCGAGATTGAGGCCCTGCAGGAGGTCTCCCTGGAAACGACCGTCAAGGCTGCAGCCTGGGGATCCTTGATGGGTGCCAGGGGCAATTCCGGGATCATTCTGGCACAGATCCTGGCAGGGGTGGCCGAGGCGATAGAGGGGCGGGAGCGCCTCTTTGCCGCAGACATTGTTTTCGCCTTTTCCTGCGCCGTGCAGAAGGCCTATAAAGCGATCCTCCATCCGGCAGAGGGGACGATCCTTACCGTTGTCCGGGAGACGGCAGAGGCCGCGGAGAAGGTTGTCAAGACCGAGCAGGACCTCGCAGTCCTTCTTGACGAGATGGGCAAGGCAGCGTGGTCTTCCGTGGAGCGGACGCCGCTTCTCCTCCCGAAGCTGAAGGAGGCCGGCGTCGTTGATGCAGGGGGGCTTGGTTTTTTCTATTTCCTGGAGGGTATGGTGCGCCTGATCCGCGGCACCTTGAATACCGGCGCGGTCATCAACGACGAAGATGAGCTCGAAGGCACAGCGGCCGAACCGGTGGAACACCGCTGGAACTACCGCTATTGCACAGAGTTCATCCTCAAGGGAAGCCAGATCTCAGGGGATGACATAAAAAAGAATCTTGTCAGGATGGGCGATTCTATCATACTGGTAGGGGATACGCGCCTCGCGAGGATCCATATCCATACCGGCCAGCCCGACGAGGTCCTGCGTTACGCCTCTTCCCTGGGCCAGGTCTCATCGATCAAAGTGGACGATATGCTCGTTCAGCACACGTCGCGCTTTTCTGACCAGAAGAGCAAAAAGGCCACCTCCGTCGTTGCCGTTGTGCTGGGAGACGGCTTCAAGGAGATATTTTACAACGCCGGCAGCGAACTGGTGATAGATGGCGGTCCAACCCAAAACCCCAGCACCTTTGACATTGTGTCCGCAATAGAGACGGTGGCGTCATCGAACGTGATCGTCCTGCCCAACCATAAAAACGTCTGCCCTGCAGCGATACAGGCAGCGGGTATGACGTCAAAGGAGGTCAGGGTCTTGAGAACGTCATCCGCCCCTGAAGGCCTGTCAGCATTGCTGGCCTATATGGACGACGCCTCCTTTGAGAAGAACATCAGCAACATGGAAGGGGCATGGAAAGGCGTGAAAAGCGGAGAGGTGGCGCAGGCGTCCAGAAGCGTCACCGCAGGGGACGTTGAAGTCAAGCCCGGCGATTCGATAGGTATCTACAGGGGCGAGATCCGGTGCTCTTCAGCATCCGTGGGAGAGGCCGTTATGAGCCTTGCGGCGTCAATGCTCGATGCTGCCGACGAGATCATCACCCTTTTTTATGGCGACGCTATCGGAAAGCAGGATGCGGAAGAATTGCGGGCAGAGATGCAGCAGCGTTTTAATGGAAAAACAGTTGAGCTGTATTACGGCGGGCAGCCGTATGCACAATATATTATTTCGGTAGAGTAGGAAAGGAGAGGCCATAAAGATCATTACAGACAGCACCGTTGACCTGCCGCAGGACCTGGTACAGGAATACGATATAGGCATCGTACCGCTGACCATCCACCTGGGAGAAAAAAGCTGGAAGGACTTTTATGAGATCCAGCCCGATGAATACTGTTCGCTCTTGAGAAGGTCAACGGACTTCCCGACGACATCGCAGCCATCTCCCCAGGATTTTATCAACGCCTTCGCCCCCTTTGCTGCACAGGGTGAGCCTGTGCTCTGCGTCAATCTTGCGTCAAGGCTGAGCGGCACCTACCAGTCCGCACTCCTTGCCAAAGACCACTTCCCCGGCGCCCGGATAGAGGTGGTGGATTCCCTCCAGGCCTCTATGGGGCTCGGCTTGATCATTCTGTTGTGCGCCAGGAAGGCCAACCAGGGAGCTTCCTTTGAAGATGTGGCAGGCTTTGCCGGAGAGCTCGCCCGGAAGGTGGAGACCGACTTTTCCGTCGATTCTTTAGATTATCTGCAGCGGGGCGGCAGGATAGGAAAGGCCCAGGCCTTCCTGGGCACTCTCATGAAGATAAAGCCTCTCTTGCACTTAGTGGAAGGGGAGGTCCTGCCTGTCGAGAAGATACGCACGACCGAGAGGCTGCTGAGCCGGTTTGTGGAGCTCGTGGGAGAAGAAGCCGGAGGGCAGCACATCCTGCTGTCAATGGCAGACATTGGAAACGGCGAAGCTGCGACTGAGCTGCTTCAGAGGTTCCTGAAAATTCCCGGCCTTTCCCTTGTTTACCGGGGCAAGATCGGCGGCGTGATCGCGTCCCATGTCGGTCCGGGAGGACTCGGCGTTTCTTTCCTGAAGGTAACCGATGAGTAGCCCATACTTTTTTTCATAAAAAAATTTTGTAAAAGGAGGGGGAATGGATTTAAGAACGATCAGATCTGTATTTATTGGTGTATTCTGCCTGGTGCTGGTGTCGGCCGGGTCGGTTTCAGGGGCTGGGTTTGCCCTCATTGAACAGGGCGTAAGCGGCCTCGGGAACGCGTTCGCTGGCGGCGCAGCCTCGGCCGAGGATGCCACAACGGTCTTTTACAATCCCGCCGGCATGACGAGGATCCCGACGCAGTTCATCGCCGCGGCGAATATTATAAAGCCGACCTTCACGTTCAGGAACGAAGGCTCAACCCACTCCACAGGCGCTGCCCTTATCGGCAACTACGGCGGGAACGCCGGCGTCACGAAGCTCGTTCCGAACGTTTACTATGTCAAGAAGATCGACAAGCTCGCCCTTGGCATAGGCATCAATGCCCCCTTCGGCCTTGCCACGAAATACGACAACAGGTGGGTCGGAAGATACCATGCCATCGAGTCGGATCTTACCAACATCAATATCAACCCTTCCGCCGCTTACCGCTTCAACGAGAAGCTGAGCGTAGGCGGAGGGATAAATATCGGCTATGTCAAGGCGATACTGACCAACGCCGTTGATTTTGGGTCCATCATAGTAGTGGCCCCGCAGAATGCCGACGGCTTTGTAAAGCTCCAGGGCGACGCGTGGGGCGCGGGATGGAACCTGGGCCTTCTCTATGAGTTTACCAAGCAGACGCGGGTTGGGGTAGCCTATCGCTCGAAGATCAACTACACCCTTGAGGGGACCGCAAAGTTCTCCAATGTCCCCGGCGCCCTGCTCGCCTTGCCGAACTTCAAGAACGACAAGATCAGCGCGCACCTGACCACCCCCGATTCCCTGTCAATGAGCTTCTTCCACGGCCTCAATCCTAGGTGGTCGATCATGGGCGACGTTACCTGGACGAACTGGAACACCTTCGACGAGCTCCGCATCCGCTTTAATAACGGACGCACAGATTCCGTTGTAACGACAGATTGGAAACAGGTATTACGCTATTCTCTTGGCGCGACGTACACGCCGAACAAGACCTGGACCTTCCGTGCCGGCACCGCCTACGATCAGGCTCCCGTCCCCAGCAACAGGAGGAGGACGGCGAGGATCCCCGATGCGGACCGCTTATGGCTCGCCCTCGGCGCAGGGTATGGGTTTACCGATGCGCTAAAGCTCAATGTCGGCTACGTGCACCTCTTTATCGACGACACGAAGATCACCAAGTCGACCGTCGATCCTGAGGACAACCGGAGAGGAGGGCTGCTGGGCACTTACAGCGGATCAGTGAACATCGTCAGCGCGGAGCTGAAATGGGTTTTTTAATTGGCTGAACAAAAGAACCGCATCAGGAGCATTATTGTCCTGGCGGTTGCTGCGTTTGCTGTTTCACTTGCCCTGTACGGAACGAACACGCTGCACCTCTTTGAGCTGAAGGCCTTCGACCTCTACTCCCGAATTCTCAACCCCGCCCGCTCAACCGACAGGATTGCGATCATTGAGGTAGACCAGCGAAGCATTGATGCGCTGAGCGGGGAGAATATCAACTGGCCGTGGCCGCGGCAGATGTACGCCCCGATCGTCGAGTATCTCTCAGAGGCCGAGGCCGTCTTTATCGATATCCTCTTCACCGAGCCGTCGTCATACGGGCGGGAAGACGACCTTGTCCTTGCGGAGGCTATCGGAAGGGCATCCAACGTCTACCTCCCTTTTTTCCTCTCGAAAAATCCCGGGAGGATATCCCCGGAAGACGTGCTGTTCATAAAGAAATATTCGGCCGGTGAGATACACGACAAACCCTCGCCATACCGCTCTGCTGCCGTCCCCATCGATCCCCTGAGGGCGCATGTGGCCGGGGCGGGGAATGTCGCGATCGGCCCCGATGAAGACGGCGTCTACCGCACCATCCCCCTTCTTTTCCAGTTCCAGGAAAAGGTTGTGCCGAATCTCGTATTCTCTTATTTTATCAAGCAGGCGAAAGGGGATATTGTGAAACAGGCCTCTACCGCAGAACAGGTCCTGCTGCGCTGTTTCCGGGAGCCGAGGCCCTTTCGGTCCTTTTCGGCAGTGGACATCCTGAACGCTGCGATCGGCAAAGACCCCATGCAGTCCATGCGCGTAAAAAAAGGATACTTCAAGGGCAAGGTCGTATTTATCGGGATGACAGCGGCAGGGCTTTACGACCTGAAGCCGACGCCTGTCTCCTCGGTCTCAACAGGGGTCCATATTCACGCCACCCTCTTCGACAATCTCCAGGAACGAAATTTCATGAGGGCGGTGCACCCCTTCTTCGTTGTGCTGGCCATGCTTTTGATCGCCTCCTTTGTATGCGCCTTTGTCCTTTTCCATTATACAATTGTGAAAAATCTTGCCCTGTTCCTGGGCGCGTTTTTTATAATACTCGGGGGGACGTCCCTGCTTTTTCTCAACGCCCGCTATTTCCCTGTCGTCTATCCCGTTGTTGCCCTTGTCATAAGCTTTATCCTTTCCGTGGCGTTCAGCTACGCGGCGGAAGGGAAAGAGCGCATCTTTATCAGGCGCACCTTCTCTCAGTATATGGACAAGACGCTTGTTGACCATGTCCTGCAAAATCCGGAGATCATCAAGCCCGGCGGCAGCAGGCTGCGGGTAACGGTATTCTTCGCCGATATCGCCGGATTTACGACCATATCGGAGCAGAACCCCCCTGAAGAAACAGCGAAGATGCTGCACGTTGTCCTCGATTCGCTCACAGAGGTCGTTATAAAAGAAAAGGGAGTTATCGATAAGTACATAGGCGACTGCGTTATGGCATTCTGGGGCGCCCCGCTCCATACCGAGAACGATGAGATCAACGCCTGCCGGGCTGCCCTTAACTGCATTGCGGAACTCGACAGCATCAATGAGGGGTTTCAAGGCGAAGGCATGCCCCGCATATCTATCAGGATCGGGATCCATTCAGGCGATGCTGTTGCCGGCAACCTGGGGAGCACGAGGCTCTTTGATTATACCGTTGTCGGCGATACGGTAAATACCGCCTCGAGGCTCGAATCCGTCAACAAGGTCTTCCGCACGGGCATCATTGCAAGCGAGAAGACCCTTGAAAAGACCGGCGGTCTTTTCCTTGCCAGGGAGCTTGGCCTTATTGAGGTAAAGGGTAAGAAGGAGCCTGTCCGCATCTATGAGCTGATGGCGGAGGCCGAAGGCGCCGGAGAGGGCCTGAAGGAAAAGGCGGCGCTTTTCCATGAGGCCCTGGCGATTTACAGGCAGGAGGGGTTTGCTGACGCAGCAGCACTGTTTGCTGCTATCCTCGAACGCTATCCGGACGACGGACCCGCCGCATTTTATAAAAAGAGGTGCAAGGACCTCATGGCGCATTTTCCTTTGACAAAATCGTGGGACATCCTTACAATGACTGAGAAATGAAGAGCAGAACAGCAGCGGTCATCTTGATCATTCTCCTTGCGCCTGTCCCGGTTTTTGCCGAACAGGCCTCCGTCATCACAAAAGAGAATGCCGTCCGCGAATATTGCAGATTTTTTGCGCCCGTTGTTGCGCCGGTGAGATACAAAGACATTCTTGAGATTGTTTCTCCGCAGGGCGACTGGTTCAAGGTCAGGTATAAGGAGACAGAAGGGTGCATCCATAAGGCTGCCATAGAAAAGAGGACCGCTTCCTTTTCGGGCGCGGCGCTGCCGGGGAAGGGGACAGGCGCCGTATCGGAGAGCGAGGCGGCGCTGGCCGGAAAAGGCTTCAACCCCCAGGTTGAGGCATCGTATAGAAAAAAATATCCCGCAATGAGATACAGCCTTGTTGACAGCATAGAACATGATAAGGTTTCTGAAAAAGAGATTGCCTTTTTTATTACCAGCGGAGGGCTCAACAAGCCGTGACGAAGAGGATAACCGTTTTCGTTTTCTTGATGTTCTTTGCGTTTCACCCGGCGAGCCATGCGATCGACCTTCGCGGGATCACGAAACATCTCGATACGTTGAAATCAGTGGTGGGCGCCACAACAAAGGCCGCCCGGCCTATTTCCGACGAAGAAGAATACTATCTCGGCAGGGCTGTGGCCGCGCGCATCCTCGGAACCTACCCGCTCTCGAACGACAAAGGCCTGACGGAGTACGTGAACCTGATCGGGAAGGCGATCTCCTTGTCCTCCGATAAACCGTTCACCTATGGAGGATACCATTTTGCCGTCCTCGAAACGGACGAAATAAACGCATTTGCCTGTCCCGGCGGCATTATCTTCGTAACGAAAGGCATGGCGGGCATGACAACAAACGAGGAAGAGCTTGCCGCTGTGCTGGCACACGAGATCGCACACATCAATAAGCGTGACGGCATAGCAGCGATAAAAAGCTCGCGATGGACAGAGGCGCTTGCCGTGATAGGAACAGAAGCTGCGCGGACGTACAGCTCATCGGATGTGGCGAAGCTTGTGGCCGTATTTGAAGGAAGCATCGATGACGTATTCAAGACCCTCGTCGTCAACGGCTACAGCAGATCGCAGGAATTTGCCGCCGACGAGTCTGCATTGCAGTATCTCCTCCGCAGCGGGTACGATCCCGAATCCCTCAATGCCTTCCTAAAGCGCCTTGCCGGCAGAGGCGGCCCTTCGGGCGGCGGCATAACGGCGACCCACCCCGAAACAGCCGACAGGATAGACAATATTGCGGGCAAGGTCCCGTCAGGGCAAACAGATCCTCAATCGGTCCAGATCCGCACCGCAAGGTTCATGGAAGTAAAGAAGCCGGCAAAATAATTCCAAAAAATAAACCCGTAAGTCGTAAGGCGTAAAGGGAGAAAACCCGTACAGTGCGCAGGAAAACATTTTGTCATTGCGAGCGCGCAAGGCATGGCAATCTCATTCAATCCGGATGATTCCTCGCAGCTTGCCACGGGGTAGTGCATTAGCTTGTACCTTATGGGATCGCCACGTCGCTTCGCTCCTCGCGATCAATAGAAAAAGATGACTTATAAATTTTTTACGCCTCACGCCTAACGCCTCACGGGTTTTATCAGCTGAGAGCTGTCTGCAGCAGTATCTCTTGATTAAAGCCTGAAAATGCTTATACTAATGATAAGTATCCGAGAACGGAGGTACAAATGAATCAGGCAAAGACATTCTTTCTAATGGTGGTGCTGACAGTAATATTTGTCGCCATTGGAAGCATGATCGGAGGAAGCTCAGGCGCATATATAGCCTTTTCCATTGCTGTTGTCATGAATTTTGTGAGCTACTGGTTTTCCGACAGGATCGTCCTCGCCATGTACAGGGCAAAGCAGGTCTCGGAGAACGAGGCCCCTCAACTATACGCTACTATTGCATCTCTTGCCCAGAAGGCGTCCATACCAATGCCGAAGGTCTACATCATAGAGAACGACAGCCCGAACGCCTTTGCAACAGGAAGAGATCCGTCTCACGGGGTCGTCGCCGTTACGACGGGCATAACGAGAATACTGAGCAGGAACGAGCTGGAGGGCGTCCTCGCGCACGAGATATCGCACATAAAGCACAGGGACATCCTGATCCAGAGCGTTGCTGCAACGCTCGCGGGGGCAATTACGATGATCGCGAACATAGCGCGCTTTGCAGCATTCTTCGGCGGCTCACACAGTGACGACGACGAAGGCGGAGGCAACATTTTCAGCGTAATCATCTTTTCCATGATCGCTGCCTTTGCCGCTATGCTTATACAGCTTGCAATTTCGCGGTCCAGGGAGTATCTTGCCGACGACGGCGGCGCGAGGCTTTCCGGAAACCCGCTCTTTCTTTCCGGTGCATTAAAAAAGCTTCAGGCCGGCGTTGCACACACCCCGATGAACGATGCGAACCCTTCAACGGCGCCGCTGTTCATCGTCAACCCCTTCAGCGCAAAAGGCATCCTGTCTCTTTTCAGCACTCATCCTCCAATAGAAGAGCGGATCAAGAGATTGGAGGATATGGCACATAGAAGATAATTCCGCAAACGCCGCACGGGAGCTGTCCGTCAGGATCATTAAGAAGGTTGAAAAAGGTGCATTTCTTGATGAGGCCATAGGCTATTTTTTTTCAAAGCACCCTTTGCCGGAATCACAAAAAGGGTTTATATACGAGATGGCCGCGGGGGCGGTACGATGGAAGTCGTATTTTAACTGGGCTCTCTCCCTTTATACGAAAAGGCCTATCGGGAGCGACCTGCGGTACCTGTTGTGGCTCAGCCTTTATCAGATATCCTTCATGCAAAAAGCCCCGTATCACGTTGTCAACGAGGTCGTAAGCTACGTGAAAAAGGAGAAAGGGAAGGGGGCCGCAAATTTTGTCAACGCAATTTTACGGCAGTACCTGAGAGACAGAGATGCCCTCCGGGACGGCAGGACCTCGCGGCTTGCTGCAGACAACCTGTCGGTCCGGCATTCCTTCCCTGAATGGATCACGGAAAGATGGCACAAAAGGTTCGGCAGGCAAAAAACCATAGAACTTCTTACCGCCCTCAACAAAACACCAGACTTTGCGCTCCGGGTGAACGAAAAGAAGATCTCTGTTGAGGAAGCGGCCGCGCAGCTCGAAGGGGACGGCATAGGGACAAAGAGGGGAGTTTTGTTGCCGGCCGCCCTGCACGTTGGAAAGCTGGCGCCGGTTTTGAAGCACAGGCTGTTTCAACATGGCATGGTAACGGTCCAGGACGAGGCGTCCCAGCTTGTCAGCCTGTCCATCGTCCCCCGGGCGGGGGACAGGATACTTGATGCCTGCGCGGGTTCAGGGACAAAGACCCATCATATAAAGGACATTGCGGCACATGCATTGATAGTCTCAATGGACAGGGAGGCCAAAAGGCTGGAGCTTGTCCGCAACGAAGGAAACCGAGTTCTCGGCGATGCATCACGCCCTCCTTTCAGAGAAGAATCCTTCGACGCTATACTGGTCGACGCGCCCTGTTCATCGCTTGGGATCATACGCAAGCACCCTGAGATCAAATGGCACAAAAGGGAAAAAGACATCAGCGCGCTTGGCGACTCCCAGGTGAAGCTGCTTAAAACCCTCTGGGGCGCCCTGAAAACAGGCGGCCGCATGGTGTACAGCGTCTGCTCCTTCGAGCCGGAGGAAACGACGGGCGTCATCGAAAGGCTCAGAAGGTCGGAGAAGTTTACCCTTGAAAATCCCTTGCCGTTTCTGTTTAATAAGGAATACTTTTTATCGCTTCCGCACGAGACAGGCATGGACGGGTTCTTTATCGCTAAACTGAGAAAATTATGAAGTGGCTTAAAAACTTACTCTACTTTTTTGTCCCTATATCGGCATTTATTTTGTCCATGTATTTTACCATAGACATAGTTCTCAAGGGGCAGGAGACTACCGTGTGCCCCGACGTGAGAGGGAAAAAGGTCGAGGTGGCAAAAGAGATGGCCAGGAACAAAGGGCTTAGCCTGATCATCCTCCGTTATGAAAGAAGAAACGACGTCCCGTACAACCATATTACCGTACAAAAACCGGATGCAAACATTGCCATCAGGAAGGGCAGGATACTCTACGTCATCGTCTCAGAGGGCCCCCAGCTCGTTGAAGTGCCGGCCCTTACGGGCCAACCGTTGGAGAAGGCCGCCGAGATACTTGGCGAAAAGCTTATCACTATCAGGAAAACCATATATATACCGCATGAAAAGACAGGAAGGGTAGTCGCCCAGGTGCCAAGGGGGGGCAGCACCATTCTCGAACAGGGCGGGGTAACCCTCGTCGTGGGAAGCGAACAAAGGCCTTTCTATATGCTGCCTGTAATAACGGATGCCAACATAGACGCACTGCTGGATGAAATGGAAATGAAAAGGATCAGATACACAATACAATACGGAAGCAATGGACATGCACCCGGAAGGACGGACATCAAAACATCGATACCGCCAAAGACTATCTTCAACAACGACAATGAATTGATCATCAAAATAAATACCGGAGGGCAAATATGAGAAGAGTCTTCATAGCTCCTTCTATTTTGTCATGTAATTTTCTTACGCTTGAGAAGGAGATAAAGGATGTGGAAAGGGCCGGCGCAGACTTGATACATATCGACGTCATGGACGGCCATTTTGTTCCCAATATCACCATCGGCCCCATGATCGTTGAAGCGGTAAAAAGGGTCGCCACAAAGCCGCTTGACGTTCACCTCATGATCGAAAGCCCGGCAAGGTACGCGGAAGACTTTATTTCTGCAGGCGCTGACATCGTGACGGTGCACGTTGAAGCAGACTACCATCTCTTCAGGACGGTCGATGTTATAAAATCGATGGGGAAAAAGGCGGGCGTCTCCCTGAACCCGTCAACCCCGCTTTCAAAGCTTGACCACATTATCAGCGAGGTGGACATGGTGCTGATCATGAGCGTCAACCCGGGTTTTGGCGGGCAGCGATATATCGCTGCCATGGATGAGAAGATAAAAAAGACAAGGCAGATGATAGAGGAATCAGGACGGTCAATAGACCTTGAGGTCGATGGCGGCATAAAAACAGAGAACGCAAAAAGGGCAGTCGATGCGGGCGCGAACATCCTTGTCCTGGGCACCGGCATCTTCCACACAAAGGATTATAAAAAGACAATAGAGGAAGTGAGGAAGAGGGTGGGAGAATGAGGGGATGGGAAGATGGTCGCTGGATGCTCGATACTTTTTCAGCCATTAGCTTTCAGCGATCAGCTATCAGCATAAAGCCTTTTTTGTTTCAGCTGACGGCTGTGTACTGAAAGCTGATAGCAGGTTTTGATGCCATGCTTCTGCAAAAACAAAAGACATACAAAAAGGTCTATGACGCGGCGTGCGAAAGGCTCCTCGGTTCCGACATTGAGCGGCAGCTGAAAAACGCAGCGCTGCAATACGAAGCGGGGGGCGGCGCATTTACGGTCGCCATACCCTTCTTTGATGAGGCGATATCCCTCGATTTGCCGAAGCTTGTTTTCAAAAGCGCACAAGGGAACAATATAACACTCGTAACAAAGATCATCATTTTGCATTATATCAATACTGCGAATGGCCGCCTTCCTGGAGGCGGCATCGTGGCATACGAGGACATACCCGGCTGCAGGCATTACCGGCCTGTTTTCGAAAAAAGGGTCGCAAAGCCTTTGCAGTCTGCATTCGCCCGTGACAGATACGCGTTTCTTGAGGCGGGCATGGCCATGGGCGGAAAGAAGGAGGAATACGGAGACGCGTCGATAACCCTCTGCGCCCTCCCGAGAGCGCCCATAACCTTTATCCTCTGGGAAGGCGACGAAGAATTCGCTCCTCTTGTCAGGGTCCTCTTCGATCCCTCGATCACCGGCTATCTTCCGCTCGAAGACATTGTGGTTATATCAAAGCTTGCCGCAGCGAGGATCCTGAAGACAGCAAGGAAGCAGCATATGGAAGAAGAAGACTACAGCTCATAGAAAGATCAAGCACGAAATCCTAAGCACCAAATCCGAAACAATATCAAAATTCAAATATCAAATGTTCCAAACAAAAACCTTTCAATGCGTTTTGAATTTTGAACATTTGGATTTGTTTAGGATTTCGATATTCGTGCTTCGGATTTGATTTTATTTAGATATTAGGATTTAGGATTTTGTTTTTTGCTATGAGCTATCAGCTATGAGCTAAGAACTATTTTTCCTTTCGGTTCCGCGAGGAACTTCCCTATGATCCAATAATCAACGGTCAGGCTTTTCGCGTTCTTCTCAAATAACGGCAGGTCTTCCTCCGCCACCGCGAAAAGCAGGCCGCCCGATGTCTGGGGGTCAAAGATAATATCGTAGAAAAAGTCCTGTGCGGCGCTTACGACATGCGTTTTGTAGAAATCCCTGTTGCTGTAAAGGCCGCCGGGCGCAAAGCCGGATTTTACGAGCTCCACCGCCTCTTCGAAATAGGGGACCCGGTCCTCGAATATCTCAACGCCGATAGATTCCCCGATCATCTCCTTAAGGTGGCCTGCGAGCCCGAAGCCAGTTACATCCGTACCTGCGTGGGTTTTCACGGAGAGCATTGCCTCCGAGGCCCTTCTGTTGAGCTGCGCCATTATCTCAACCAATTTTTTGATAGAGCCTTCACTGAGGATCTTCCCTTTGATCCCTGTGTTTAAAATGCCTGTGCCAAGCGGTTTTGTCAGGATCAGGGCATCGCCGGGGAGCGCCCCTTGATTCAGGATGATCCTGCCGGGGTGGACAACGCCGGTCACTGAAAGGCCATACTTGATCTCTTCGTCATCAACGCTGTGTCCTCCCAGAAGGCTCACGCCCGCCTCCCGTATCTTGTCTACGCCTCCCCTGATGATCTCCTTGAGAACGGCCATATCAAATTTTTTCAGGGAAAAACATACCATGTTCAATGCCGTCTTCGGCACAGCGCCCATGGCATATATATCGCTCAGGGCGTTCGCCGCGGCGATCTGCCCGAACCAGTAGGGGTCGTCCACAATGGGTGTAAAAAAATCTATGGTCTGGACGAGGGCGATCTCGTCGGTGATCTTGTAGACGCCGGCGTCCTCGAAGCCCTCTATTCCGACTATCACGTTTTTGTCCCCCGGGATATCTATTCCGCAAAGGATGTTAGCAAGGTCGCCCGGACCTATCTTTGACGCTCACCCTGCTCCGCGGACATATTTTGTTAATTCTATATCCATATTTTCTCCCGTTGCAGCGAACTATTCCTCACCTTTCAACAAAGCCTTTCTGGCGGGCCTGAAATTTCCGTTGCCCCTGTCCTCACAGAACTGTATCTTGTACTTGCGGTCATCGACCTTCTCTATGCCTGCATAATAGCAGCAGCTCCCGCTTTTGAAATTATTGTCGAAGACCCGCAATTTCCCGTCCTGAAAATCTATCCGCACGTAGCAAAAACCTCCGGGGAGCTCAGACCTCCGTTCTTCCACAACGATGCCGAGACCCCACCGCTTATAATACTTGTGGTATACCCTGTCGCCTACCTGCAAATAAAGCGAGTAGTCCTTTACCATAGTGTATTTATAGCATACCTCCGGGCCATCTCACAACCAAAAGAGCCTGCTGCACATAAAAAAACGGGGGCATAAAGGCCCCCGTTTTTTTATATAACAATACCTTAATCTACTGGTGGTCAGCCCACTTTCCGTATTTTTCTCTCAGCATCCTGTGAAGTATTTTGCCGGCGCCGCTTCTTGGCATCTCCTCATCTTTAATGAAGATGATATTCTTTGGTACCTTGAAGCCGGCTATTTTGCCCTTGCAGAAAGTGGTGATTTCTTCAGGTGTTGCGGTCTGCCCTTCATGGAGAACGACAACGGCGGTAACCTGTTCGCCCCATTTCTCATGCGGCACGCCGATAACCGCAACGTCTTTGACCTTCGGATTTCCCCCAACACAATTTTCGACCTCTGAAGGGAAGATGTTCTCGCCGCCTGAAATGATCATGTTGGCCTTCCTGTCAACGAGGTAGATGTAGCCCTCTTCGTCTCTGTAGCCCATATCGCCCGCGCTGAAGTATTCACCCTTCATGGCTGCCTTGGTTTTTTCAGGATCCTTCCAGTATTCCTCGAAGAGCATCGGGCTTCTTGAGTAAAGCTCACCGACTTCGTTCGGTTTCGTCACGAGGTTTCCTTCTTCATCATAAAATCTGATCAGGTCTGTACCGACAACCTCACGGCCGCAGGAACCAAGTTTTGTAAGCTGTTCGTTGGGCTTAAGAACGGTAACGATACCCGCCTCTGTTGAGCCGTAGGCTTCATTGAGCTCTGAATTCGGAAACATTTTCAATACGCCGAGTTTCGTATCCCTTCTTGCCGGCGCGGAGGAAATGAGGAGTTTCTTAACAGTGCTCAGATCGTATTTTTTCTTTACATCATCCGGCAGAGCAAGCATCATGATGTAATGGGTTGGCACGAGGGATGTAAAGGTGACTTTGTGGTCAGAGAAGGTTTTCAAAAGGTTCTCGGGATTAAAACTTATCATGTTGTATGCCATAACGGTGCCGCCCACCCAGGTTGCCACGAAGGAATAGAAAAGTGAGTTTACGTGGCAGCACGGCATGACAAGAAGATTGCAATCGTCAAAGTTAAACTGGTGGTCAAAGATCATGATGAAATACTGGGCAAACAAGGATGCGTGCGTCTTCACAACCCCTTTCGGTTTTCCCGTTGTTCCGCCCGTATACATGATGACCCACGGATCGTCAGCGTCAACTGCCGTTGCCGGTTCCTCAGGGCTCGCCTTTGCAAGGGCATCTTCATAGGAGATAAAACCATCGTAGTGCGGGTTGTCAAAGGCAAAAGAAACGTATTTTGCCACGGTAGGCAGGTTTTTCTTCATCTCATCCACCTGCTTTATCCATGGGAATTCCTTGCCATCAGCGGGATCAGATCCACCCTGAACGATGAAAACCTTGCATTCGCTGTGATTGATGTTGTATTCCATTTCCACAGGTGCAAGCCTGAACATAAGGGGCACACATATAAATCCTCCCTTTGCTGCTGCTGCATAGATCTCAAGCCATTCCACGCAGTTGTAAGCAAGTACTGCAAACCTGTCGCCCTTTTTCATGCCCATGTCCGCAAGGGCGTTCGCAAGCCTGCAGGCTCTCTCATCCCATTGTTTGAATGTGTAAGCCTTGTACAAGTCCTTAATGCCGATCTTGTCCGGCCATTTAAAGGCGTTTACCCTCAAAACATCTTTTGCTGTCATCCAGTGACCGTTCTTCATAATGCATCCTCCTCCAATTTTTAGTGATAAATCGTTTTTTACTCCACAAGCTCCAGGAGATGGTAAACCTTCTGGGGCATCTTGTTCTGCAGGACGTTATCCGTGAGGTTTACCATACAGCCCGGACAGGCTGTTACAACGATGTCCGCCCCCGTCGACTTGATACCGTCCATCTTTTTCCCTGCTATCTTCTTTGTAATGTCATAATGGTAGACGCTGAAGGAACCGCCCATGCCGCAGCAGAGGTCCGCGTTGGGCATCTCCACGTATTTCAGCCCTTTCAGCCCCTTGAGGATCGCCCGCGGCTGGTCCTTTATGTTCTGGTACCGTACAAGGTGGCACGGGTCATGCCACGTTGCGGTCTTGCCTTCGAATTCCTTTTTCAATGTAAGCTCTTCGGGCTTGACCTTCATGATATCGATAATAAATTCCATGGAGTCTTTGACCTTCTTCTCAAACTCTTCAAAGCGCTTCTTCTGGTCTTCCGTGTCGGGGAGATATTTCTGGTAATCTTTCAGCGTTGAGCTGCATGTGCCGCAGGCGGTCACGATGTAGTCAACATCCTTGAAGGCCGCGATATTCTTTTCTGCCTGCAGCCTCCCTGTTTCGAAGTCGCCGCTGAAATACATCGCAGCTCCGCAGCAGCTCTGGCTCTCGGGAACAACGACCTCTATCCCTCTCTTTGTGAGGAAGTCGATAAACTTAAGCCCCAGTTCAGGGTACATAAAATCGGTTGCGCAGCCCATGAAATAGCCGACCTTCATCTTGGGCTTTTCACCGTTTTGCGGCTTATACACCGGCTTTACTATTTCGCGTAAGAATTTATCTGCAAGGGCCGGGATATTCCTCCCCTGCCCGAGGGCCTTCAGAAAATCAGGGAGGTGCCTGATATTCCCTTCAGTCTTCGGCAGGAGCCACTGGAACGCCTTCGCAAGCTTAACGTAATTTCCGAATGCCTTGCGGTCTGACATAACCTTCCTGAAGGCAAAATTCTTGATAGCGCCGAGGCCTTTCTCGTTGACCATCTGCGCCCTTGCCCCGACGACGACCCTGTCGATCTGCGTCTTTGCAGGGCACATCGCGACGCACCGCTTGCAGAGAAGGCATAAGCCGATGATATCGCCCATCTCTTTGGTGAATTCCTGGTTTCCTTTGAGGATCTCTTTAACGAGGTAGTTCTTCCCCCGCGCGACAGATGTTTCAGTCCTCTCTTCCTGATAAACAGGGCAAAAAAAGCTGCAGAAACCGCACTTCATACACTGATCAGCATACTGTTCTATTTTTTTAAGCTCTTTTAGGTCTTTCAAGCTCAACCCCCTTATCCACTATTCCCAGATCTTGCCCGGGTTCATGATGTTATTTGGATCAAAGAGCGCCTTCACCTTCTTCATCATCTCGATAACGGCAGGCTCCAGTTGCCTCTTCAGAAATTTCTGCTTTTCAAGACCTATCCCGTGTTCACCTGAGAGCACACCGCCGAGCTCAACCGCGCCCTCGATAATCTCATCCATCGCCTTTACCGACCTGTCGTAATGGTCTTTGTTGTTGATATCGGTCAGGATTGCCGGGTGCAGGTTCCCGTCGCCCGCGTGGCCAAGAACGACGATCTCAACGTTGTATTTCTTCGCCAGCTCCTTGCATTTGTTTATCAGCGCGGGGATTTGTCCTCTCGGCACGGTCACATCTTCTGCAAAGACCGTTTTTGCCTTGCCGAAGACCGCAGCAAAGCCTGCCTTTCTCCCCATCCAGTACTTGTCTGCCTCGGCCTGGTCCTTCGCGACCCTCGCATCGACAGCGCCATATTTTTTCACGATCTCAACGATCTTTTCCGTTTCTTTCTCTACGCCTTCAGGAATTCCGTCGACCTCAAAAAGGAGCACTGCGTCCGCGTCCTTGGGAAGCCCCATGGGCATCATCTCCTCTATCCTGTTGATCACCCAGTTATCGAGAAGCTCTATCTTGTCAGGTATTACGCCGTTTTCGAGGACCCTGAAAACGCTTTCTCCTGCAACGGCGACATCTGCGTATACTACCATGATCGTCTTCTTCGCCGGGGGGATCGGGTTCAGCTTCAGTTCTGCTTTTGTTACCACGCCGAGCGTGCCTTCAGAGCTGATAAAGATATGAAGCAGGTCATAGCCTACAACATTTTTCAGTGTCCTGCCGCCGAGATGGACAATCTCGCCGTTGGGAAGAACTACCTCAACGCCGAGTATGTACTGTTTGGTAACGCCATACTTTACACAGGCAGGGCCGCCGGCATTTTCCGCGATGATCCCGCCCAGCGTAGCGCCGAGGAAGCTCTGCGGATCCGGCGGAAAGAAGAGCCCGTCTTTCATGAGCCTTATTGTCAGATCCTGGAGGACAACGCCAGGCTCTACTGTTGCGGTAAGGTTCTCTTTGTCAACCTTCAGTATCTTGTTCATCTTTGTGGTACAAAGGACGATCCCGCCCATGATCGGTATCGAACCGCCGCTTACGTTTGTACCGCCGCCTCTTGGCGTAACAGGAATCTTCTCAGCATTGGCGAGCTTCATAATATCGGAGACTTGCTGCGTGCTTGTCGGAAAAACAACGATATCCGGCTCGTGAACCCAGCTTGTAGTACCATCGTAGGAATACGCCTTCAACGCCTCCGGGGACGTAAGGGCATTTTCCTTACCAACGATTTTTTGGAGTTCTGCTACTATCGATTCTTTTAGCATCACTACCCCCTCTAATTTTAAACGGATTTTTTATTGTTACATGTTTCACATTTATATCTTTTTCTCTATAATTTTGTCAAGAAAATGTGAACAATTCTAAACCGTTTTCGTTCTCTATTGTGAACGTTTTTATCATGCCATAATCCTGTTGAACATGGCCGGCCGGCATGATAATTTGTTCAATGTTCTATGTTCGAAGTTCAACGTTACGGTAAAACAGACAGGATGAACCGAACAAACCAGATAGACCGTGTTCCTTGATGAACATTATGAGCAATGTCATGTCCGTCATTGAAACGATAGTGCCGATATTCCTGATCATTGCTTTTGGATACATGATCCAGAGGAAGGGTTTTCTGAAGGAACATTTCATTCAGGAGATGAACAGGTTTATATTTCTCTTCCCTCTCCCTGTTCTGATCTTCAGCGGGATCGTCAAATCGAATCCCGGGGATGTGGAGTTTGCCCATATCCTTTCGGTGCTGCTCCCGACGGTCATTATACTGTGCGTAGCGCTTGTGGCCGGGCTTGTGATCGGCTTAAAACAGGGCAGGCTCGGAAGCTTTGTCCAGACCACCTTTCATGGAAATGTTTCCTACATCGGCTTGGCCGTTCTCTTCTATCTGCTCGGCGAGGAAGGGCTGAAAAGGGGCAGCATCCTCATCGGCTTCCTGATCCTTCTCAACAACATACTTGCGATAGCAGTGCTCTCCTGGACGCAACATCAGCAAAAAAATATCCTGAAATTGTTTCTGCCGATCATTAAGACGCCCGTTATTATTGCCACGTTCTGCGGCATTGCTGTCCTTTACCTCAAGATATCCATCCCGGGCGTGCTCCTGAAAAGCATGGGCATCCTGGCAAATATTGCCCTCCCCATGGCGCTTATCATCATCGGCGCGTCAATCACTGTGGGGACGATCAAAAAATCCTTTGCGCTTTCAGGCGTTATCTCATTCCTCAAGCTCGTTGCGCTTCCGGCATCCTCCCTTGTGCTCTGTAAGCTTTTAGGCGTCCCCCTCAAAGAGGTGCTTCCCGGCGTCATACTGCTTGCAACGCCGACGGCCACAACATCCTATATCCTGGCGCGCGAGATCGGCGGCAACGCCGATATTGCTTCGGGGGCAGTTACCCTGTCCACCCTCGCATCGCCCCTTACGTTCATCTTCTGGGCGTCAATTCTGCAGTAATTATAGTAATTATTACGCTGAAATCGATTTGAGCCTCTCCAGCAATGGTTCAATGCCGTACTGCTCTATCTCAAAGCTCTCGACAATGATCTTCCCGTCGTAGCCAAGGTCCTTGAGGCCGCCGACGAGCCTTTTCATATCCATGTCGCCTTCGAGGAACTGGTGGTCATCCTTCTCTCCTGTATTGTTGTGGAGATGGACGTGAAAGATGTTTTTTATGCCGATGGTGCGCACATCGGCTAAAATTTCGCCTTCAGGGTCCTTCGAGCCGTTTGTGCGCTTTGTGATGTAGGCATGGCCGAGGTCAAGGGTCATCCCTATGCCCGGCGCGGATTGCTGCAATTCAGGAAACTCGCCAGGGTCGTAGAAAAAGAAATAGGGCATGTGGATATTTTCAAGGGCGATCCTCACCCCCTGTTGGCGTGCATAGCCGGTTATCTCCCGCAGATCTTCGATAAATTTTATCCTCAGCCGGTCCTCGATCTTTTTCACCCTCTTTGTCAAAAAAGAATAGCCGGGGTGGACAACAAGAGGATCGCAGCCGATCTTCGCTGCCAGGACAACGGCCTTCTTATGCCGCTCTTTCGATATGGCCCTTATCTCTTCAATGTAGCTCCCAAGGTTGATCTCGAAGAAAGGGCCGTGCATGGAGAACGTTACGCCATTTTCCCGGAGCCCCTTGGCCTGCGCGATAAAAGGTTCGTCCATGGACAGGACATGGGGCAGCTCATAGGACAGCTCGATCGTCCCGGCCCCTTTTTGAGCGAGCTCGCCGACGATCTGCCCGATGGGCTTGTGCATGCAGAAATATGTAGAAAAGCCGAATTGCATAACGGATATGGTGCTGTCAGCACAAGTAAAGGTTATAGCTCATAGCAAAGTGATGCTCGATGCTGGATACTCGCGGAGCTACATAATCAGTAATAAGACGTATTATCATCTCTATGTACGACATACAGAAACTATATACGGCCTATAAGGAAAACCCGACGCCGATGCTCCCCGTTCCTCGTGCCCTGTACCCCTTGCCCAGTATCCAGGATCGAGCATCTGTTCGTTACCAGCTATAAGCTGTTATTTCACCGCTTTCTTGATCTGGTCAACGATCTCTTCACTGCTTAATGAGCTGATGGTCGTTGTAAGGCCTTCTTTCTTGTAAAAATCGATGAGGGGTGCGGTCTTTTCATTATATGTTTCAAGGCGTTTCGTAATTGCCTCTACCGTCTCGTCGGCACGCTGGACAGCGGGGGCTCCGCATTTCACGCAGGTCCCGTCCGGTTTCGGCGGTTTGCTCTTGATATTATATATCTCCTGGCAATCCGGGTTAGAGCAGGTCCTCCTGGTCGTCAGCCTGTCCAGTATGACATCTTTGGGGACATCGAGGTTTATAACCCTGTCGAGCTTCAGGTTGATCTTCACCAGCAGTTTTTTCAGCGCCTCTGCCTGAGGGATCGTTCTCGGAAAACCGTCAAGAAGGAATCCCTTCGCGCAATCCGGCTCCTGCAACCTTGCCTCCATGATATCCATGATGAGGTCGTCGGGGACAAGCTCGCCGCGCTCCATAAAACCTTGCGCCTTTTTGCCAAGCTCGCTTCCCGCCTTAACAGCGTTTCTCAGAATATCGCCTGTCGATATCTGCACCGAACCGTCATAATCCGTCAGCATCTTTGCCACTGTGCCCTTCCCGGCACCGGGGGCTCCCAATAATACGATTCTCATCTCACATCCTCCTTATGACAAATTGTTATGAAAAGATTTATTACCTTTTTTCCTGTTTTTCTTTCCTTTTTTCTTTCAAAGATTTCTTTGGGGCTTTTTTGGTTTCTCTTTTTTGTTTATTTTTTTCTGCCATAACACCCTCCTGTTTGTGCGGCCCATAGTTCATGGCTCATAGTAGAAAAACCGTAAATCGTGAGGCGCAAGTCGTAAGAGGTTTGATCGTCTAACACCTGACGCCTTACTTTTTTACGCTGTCGGTTATCAGCTAAGGTCTAATGAGTAAGTTTATCAAAAAAAGTGAAAAAAATCACGATAAAACCAACGGGAACAACAAGGACGAATTTCGCGTGGCCCCTTTTGTTTCTCGCTCCTTTTCCCCTCACGCCTTACGACTTGCGCCTTACGAAGGTTTTGCCATGCCCTACCAGTTCCTTGACTTCCACGCTCCCATGCAGGATAATGTTACGCCAATGAGACGATATACCATCCACAGGGACGTCGCGCCTTCCACGCCACGCATCGACTATGAAAAGGAGCTCAACGAAGAGCAGCTTAAAGTTGTAATGGACGAGGGCGGCCCCATACTCGTCATTGCAGGGGCAGGGAGCGGAAAGACGCGGGTTGTAACATACAGGGTTGCAAGGCTTCTTGAAAAGGGCGCATCCCCAAACGGCATACTCCTCCTCACCTTTACAAACAAGGCTGCCCGGGAAATGCTCCACAGGGTAGAGCACCTGCTGAAGATCGACACCCGGTACATCTGGGGGGGCACATTCCACCACATCGGGAACATGATCCTGCGGCAAAACTGCGAACTGGCAGGCTTTAAAAAGAACTTCACCATACTTGACAACGAGGACGCAAAGGACCTCGTCGAGGTCGTCCTTAAAGAATCAAAGATAGACACAAAGGCGCGGATGTTCCCGAAGGGCGGGGTGCTGAAAGAGATATTCAGCTACTGCGTCAACACGATGAGCAGCATCGAGGAGTCTATCGGGGAAAAGACCCCTTATTTCTGCGACATCGTCGATGAGATCTCGCAGGTTTACCGGCTCTACACGGAGAAGAAAAGGCTCACCAACGCCATGGATTTCGATGACCTCCTCTATTACTGGCACAGGGTGCTTGCCGAGAACGAGCACCTTCGAAGGCTCTACGCCGGCACGTTTACTCACATCCTCGTCGATGAATACCAGGACACGAACAGGATACAGTCTGAGATCGTGGACTTCATGGGCCTCATCAACCGCAACGTCATGGTCGTAGGCGATGACGCTCAGAGCATCTATTCATTCAGGGGCGCGAATTTTCAGAACATATTCGAGTTCCCGAAAAAGTATGAAGAGGCAAAGATCTTCAAGCTCGAGACAAATTACAGGAGCACCCCGGAGATACTGGGGCTTGCAAACAACTCCATATCGCACAACAGGCAGCAGTTCTTCAAGGTCCTCCGGAGCATCAAAAAAAGCGGCGTCATACCTGTCGTAGCGCCTTCCAGGGACGTGATCCAGCAGGCCGAATTCGTTGTCCAGCGCATACTTGAGCTGCGGGACGAAGGGATGCCGCTCGACCATATAGCCGTCCTCTACAGGGCCCATTACCACTGCATGGAACTGCAGATGGAGCTCACGCGAAGGGACATTTCCTTTGAGATAAGAAGCGGCCTTCGCTTCTTCGAACAGGCCCACATCAAGGACGTTGTCTCATTCTTGCGCGTCATGGTGAACCCCGACGACGAGGTCTCGTGGCTGAGGATGCTCAGGATATTTCCAAAGATAGGCAGGAAGACGGCGGAAAGGATATACGCCTATATGAAGGCCTCCGGAAACCCCTTTGACCTTTTGGTCTCGAAAAAGATAGCCGGCCAGTTCAAGAACATCCAGAAAGACACCCTCGAGACATGGTCAAGGCTGTTCAGGGAGCTCACGGACCTTTACGAACAGGAGGCCCTCTCAGATATGATCACCGCCGTCCTCAAGCACGGCTACACGGAATACCTGAAATTCAATTATCCCAATTATGAATCGAGGCTCGAAGACCTGGGGCAGCTGATCAATTTCTCCACAAAATACCAGTCGCTGGAAAATTTTTTGAGCGAGCTTTCCCTGATGAGCGGCATAAGCGGGGAAGAGATCATTGCTGCGGACAGGGACGAAGAGCGGGTCATCCTGAGCACGATCCATCAGGCAAAGGGGCTTGAGTGGAAGGTGGTGTTCATAATATGGTGCGCCGAGGGGAGGTTCCCCAACCCCAAAGCCATTGAAGACGGCGGGCTGGAAGAAGAGAGGAGGCTGTTCTATGTGGCTGCCACGAGGGCCATGGACGAGCTTTACCTCTGCTATCCCATGCTTGTTTTTGACAGGCAGGTAGGGCATGTGATCCTGAAGCCGTCGCGGTTCATTTCGGAATTAAGCGGCAGCCATTACGACGAATGGCAGATAACAGAGTATTAAACCTGATACTGGATACTTGTGGAAAGCCCAGCACCAATGCTCTCAGCTCCTTGCATTTCGCCTCCGGCTCCTCGCATCTCAATCCTTGTTCCGCGCAGTATATCTAGCATCTAGTATCGAGCATCCAGTATCGGTTCGCTATTGGCTGTGAGCTAATTGATGAACACCTTCTTATACTTGGCCATGTCCTCAAGGGCCCTGCCGCAGCCCATGGTAACCGAGGTAAGGGGGTCATCGGCGATGGTGACCACAACCCCTGTTTCGTTTTCTATCCTCTGGGCAAGCCCCTTCAGGAGCGCCCCTCCGCCTGTTAGAACGATCCCTGATTCATTAAGGTCGGAGATAAACTCCGCCGGCAGTTTCTCCAGCGCCCTTCTGACGGCATCGATGATCGCCGCCACAGGCTCCTCGACCGCCTCCCTCACGTCTTCTTTCTGGATCTTGACCGTTTTCGGTATGCTGGTGAGAAGGTCTTTCCCGACAACGTTTATAGAGTCGCTCAACGAATCGATGGGGAATGCCGACGCCCCTTCGATCTTTATCTTTTCTGCAGCGATCACCCCCACGGCAAGCTGAAGCTTTTTCTGAAGATACCTGACGATCGCTTCATCGAGTTCATCCCCGGCAACCCTTAACGATTCGCTGTACGCAATGGCCGAGAGGCTGATAATGGCAACCTCCGTGGTGCCTCCGCCGATATCTATGATCATATTCCCCTTCGGAAGCTCAATAGGCATTCCGGCCCCTATGGCTGCAGCCATTGGTTCTTCGATAAGATAGACATCCCTTATGCCGACCTGAAAACAGGCGTCTATGACCGCTTTCTTTTCAACCTGCGTAATCCCCGAGGGGACCCCCACGACCATCTTTGGCCTCGATATCTTCCGCTCGGTGCTGGCGGCCTTTAAAAAGTATTTGATCATCGCCTTGGCAACCTCGAAATCGGCAATAACGCCGTCTTTTAAAGGCCTTATCGCGCTGATGTTGGGAGGCGTCCTTCCGATATATTCCTTTGCCTCTTTGCCCACCGCGATGACCTTGCCGGAGTTGTTGTCAATGGCGACGACCGAAGGTTGGTTCAGGATGATGCCCTCTCCTTTCATGTATATGAGGGTGTTCGCTGTACCAAGGTCCATAGCAAGATGGGTATGCAGCATTCCAAATAATTTTCTTAAAAAACTCATTACCACCCTCCTTTATTTATTCAATAATCTTTCTATGCTTCCCGTCCTTTGCTTTCTCAAGAAGTTCCCAGAGGTCTTTGCTGTCTTCGGGGAACATGCACATGCTGCATTCAATGAGATCGCCTCTGTCAAAGGCCCGCTCCTCCGACAGGATCTTGTGGCCGGTGTACTGGATAAGTTTTATCATATTTCGCACCTCAACCATATCACTTCCTTTCACCGCGATATAGAAGCGGCCTCCGCCCTTCCGCGAGATGTAGGCCTGCGGCCCTGCAGAATACTGGATGACCTGAAATATCCGCCGCAGAAGATTATGGGTAAACTCATGCCCCATCCTTTTGTTATATGTTTTCACGTGGAGGACCTTTACGGACAGCAGCGAAAATTTTTCATTCTTTTTTATCATCTTATCGATAATGCCAAGGAACGACGAGAACTGTATGGCCCCCGTCACCGGTTCAAAATCCTTTAACCTGTTGATATGCTCCTTCATCCATCGCGATGAGTAATAGAGCGACAAGAACGTTGAAACATTTCTCAGGACGCTGATAAACTGTTCTTTCAGCTTCACGTCGATAAGCGAGACAAACCCCAGGACGCCGAGGATCGCGTCGTCTGTCGCAAGAGGGAAACCGAAGAACTGCCGTGCCTTGATCGGTTCGTTGGAAAAAAAGAGGGGTTTTTCCCTCAGGTAGCCGCTGTTGTAAGGAAGCAGGAGCTCCCGCCCTCCCTCCATTACCATCGATGCGATGCTGGCGCCCGGCTGGCAGTCCCTTTTCAGCTCATCGGGGCGGTCCACCCCGTATACATCCGTGATAGACAGCCTCCCGTTCTTTTCTACTCCGACGAAACAAAAATCTCCGCCGGAGATGCTTAAAACCTCCTTCAGGATCTCGTCGACGGCGATCTTCCCGAGGTTGAGCCCGTTAAAGAGGCCCATGATGCGCTTCTCTGCATAGAAATCTTCAATGGCCTCTTCAACCTCACGCTCCCTGCTGGCCCTTTCGATCTCTTCGCGGATAACAGAGACAAAAAAACCGAGGATCTTTTTTTCCCTGTCTGTAAAAACATATTTCTTCTTGCTGTCCACAATGACGACAGCTTCGGCATCCACAGGGAATCCCATGAAGGACTTGATCCCTTCAGAGGCGCCATAGTAGCCGAGCGCATCCTCGTCCTTGTCAAAATTCGGTATTATCAGCGGCTCATTGTGTTTTATGACCCAGCCGGGGAGCGTTCCCTCTATGGGGATGCGCCTGTCCTTGTCAAAGCTTTTTGCAAAGGTGACCGATGAGATGCAGTTCAGGTGCTCGTTGCCCTTCACGTAGAGGGCAACAGTAAAGGCCTCGTAGACATTGAAAAGGAGCTGGGAAATACCGTCTATCATGCTCATGGAATTATGTCATTCCCCCTGCCTGAAGTCAATCGCATATCAGCCATACTGGTCGAACTCCACGGAACGCCCCGTCCCGAACTTGTCGAGAAGCCGGCAGAAGCTGCATTTATCGCTGAACGTAGGATAGCCGCATTGCTGGCAGTAGCGGCCTTCCCTGCCGTCTTCCTTTTCGTCACCTTTTTCCTTTACCACGTTGAGGTAGCCTTTCACAAACATTATTTTCGTGCCCGGCGACGACTCCTCGATGCGGTTCAGGATGCCTTTGTAGACGAGGGTCTTCGCGTCTTTGGAGAAGGGGCATTCCTCGTAGATGTAATCGATGCCCTTCATGATCGCATAGGCCGCGATCTCCCTCTCGGAACATAAAAAGAAGGGCTTTATCTTTTTCGCGAGATGATCTTCTTTGGCTTCGAGGACGACGTTTTTCTTCCAGAGATACTCCTTCTTCCAGTAGAGGACGTTCCCGAAAAGGGCCGATGCCTCGTCGTCGAGATTATGGCCCGTGGCAAGGACCGTGCGGCCTTTCTCAATGCATATCCTGTTCATGATGTACCGCTTTATCGTCCCGCAGGCAGAGCACGTGGGCCTCCTGATAACCTTTGCGACGCCGTCTATCCCCTTCTGCAATGCATTGCGGACGTGGAAGATGTAGGCCTTTCGCTGCAGCATATCCGCCATCTGCATGATCTTCTCAAGGGACCGCTCGGAATAGCCCTCTATGCCGAGGTCGACGTAGATCCCGTCTGCGGCATACCCGAGCCTGTTCATCATGTACCACAGGGACAGGCTGTCTTTGCCGCCGGAGACCGCCACGACCGGCTTATCGGCTTCATCAATGAGGCGGTATTTTTTTATGGTGGTGGAGACCCTCTTCTCTAAGAAGGCAATGAAGTCCTCTTCGCAGAGGGCGGTCTTATATGACCGGAGGTTGATGCTTGCCGGTTTTCCGCAGACCCTGCATTTCATCCGCCCGATACGACCCTTATCAGTTTTACCTCATCATCCCGATCTATCTTATGGTCCTCGGTAACAAGCTTTCTGTTGACCACGACGAGGTGCGTTTCCCTGCTGAGCGAAAGCTGTTCCAGCAACTTCGAGGCCAGCATCGGCCTCTCGAATTCGTAAGTGTTCCCTTCGCACTCGACCTTCATGGCTAATTCATAGCATATGAGGAATGTGTTGTAAAGATTTGTAAAAACCCTCCGGCTATAAGCCCACAGCTCATGGCAGGACACCCGTAAGTCGTGGGCGTAAGCCGTAAGGGGATGAACCCCGTAAAATGTGAGAGGAAGAGCCCGATGCCGGTGCACTTATATTGATTTTCCCAAAATCGTGTTTATATTAAATACAGCTATCAGCAGTCAGCTTCCAGCAGTCAGCAGCAAGCAAGACTATGTAGAACAGTTTGTTTTCATCCTGATGGCTGATCGCTGTGAGCTGAAAGCTTAAATCTACAGAGGTGACCATATGAACTGGGAAAAATTGACCATAAAGGCCCAGGAGGCCGTAGCAGAGGCGCAGAAGAAGGCGGAGTCGATGGGCCATCAGCAGATCGAGAACGAGCACCTTCTCTACGCCCTCGTCACGCAGAAGGAAGGGATAATAAAGCCGCTCCTCGACAAGCTCGGCGCAAGCGCCAACGCCATCCTCAACGACCTCGACCGCGAGCTGAAGAAGAAGCCCCGAGTCGAGGGGTCCGCACAGGTCTATATCTCGACGGGATTGAAGCGTGCTGTTGACATCGCCTTCGAAGAGGCATTGCGCCTGAAGGATGAATACGTCAGCACCGAGCACCTCCTCATCGGCATCGCAGAGGTCAAGGAGGGCTCTGCCGCCCAGATACTGAAAAATAACGGCGTCACCAAGGACAGCATCTACGCCGTGCTGAAAGATATACGGGGCAGCCAGCGCATCACCGACCAGGCCCCGGAAGAGAAATACCAGGCGCTTCAGAGGTACTGCCGCGACCTGACGGAAGAGGCGAGGAAGGGAAAGCTCGACCCGGTAATCGGCCGCGACGAAGAGGTGCGGAGGGTCATGCAGGTGCTCTCCAGGAGGACGAAGAACAACCCCGTGATCATCGGTGAGCCGGGGGTCGGGAAGACGGCCATCGTTGAAGGCCTCGCCCAGAGGATCATAAGCGGCGACATACCGGAGACGCTGAAGAACAAGCGGGTGCTTTCCCTTGACCTCGGCGCGCTATTGGCGGGGGCAAAATACCGTGGCGAGTTCGAGGACAGGTTGAAGGCAGTGCTCAAGGAGATCGGCGAGGCCGCCGGAACGGTGGTCCTCTTCATCGACGAGCTTCATACGATCGTCGGGGCAGGGGGCGCGCAGGGCGCCGTGGACGCGTCGAACATGCTGAAGCCGGCGCTGGCGCGCGGCGAGCTCCGCTGCATCGGCGCCACGACACTTGACGAATACCGTAAGTATATCGAGAAGGATGCTGCACTTGAGAGGCGGTTCCAGCCGGTCTTGGTCGGTGAGCCGTCGGTGGAAGAAACGATCGCGATCCTCAGGGGCCTGAAGGAACGATATGAGCTCCACCACGGCGTGCGGATAAAGGACTCCGCCCTCATCGCCGCAGCCACGCTCTCCCACAGGTACATCACGGACAGGTTCCTCCCCGACAAGGCGATAGACCTTATTGACGAGTCATCATCGAAGCTAAGGATGGAGATCGACAGCGTCCCCACGGAGATCGACGAGGTCGAGCGGAAGGTCATCCAGGTCCAGATAGAGATCGAGGCGCTCAAGAAAGAAAAGGACGAGGCATCGAAGGACAGGAAGAAAAAGCTCGAAGAAGAGCTGAAAAAGCTTAAAAAAGAGGTCGGGGAAAAAAGAAAACACTGGGAAAAGGAAAAGGCCCTCATTATGGGCATAGGAGAGGTCAGGGAAAAGATCGACCGCGCCAGGACCGAGGCGGATGAGCTCGAGAGAAAAGGCGATTTCGGCAAGGTCGCGGAGATTCGCTACGGGACCATCTCGTCCTTGGAGCAGGAACTGGAGGCCAGGAACAGGGATCTCGCCGAGCTCCAGAAAGGCAGGAAGATGCTGAAGGAAGAGGTGGATGAAGAGGACATCGCGAAGGTCGTCTCGAAGTGGACGGGCATCCCCGTATCGAAGATGCTTGAGGGCGAGATGGAAAAGCTCGTCACCATGGAAGACCGGATCCACCAGCGCGTCATCGGCCAGGAAGAAGCAATAGAAGCGGTCTCGAGCACGATACGGCGTGCCAGGGCAGGGCTGCAGGACCCCAACCGGCCGCTTGGCTCTTTTCTCTTCCTGGGGCCGACAGGCGTAGGCAAGACAGAGCTTGCGCGGGCGCTCGCCGAATTCCTCTTTGACGACGAGCAGGCTATCGTCCGGATCGATATGAGCGAGTTCATGGAAAAGCACTCCGTGTCGAGGCTCATCGGGGCGCCCCCGGGATACGTGGGCTACGAAGAGGGCGGCTACCTCACCGAGGCCGTCCGGAGAAGGCCTTACTCCATTATCCTCCTCGACGAGGTGGAAAAGGCGCACCCAGAGGTATTCAATGTCCTCCTCCAGGTCCTCGACGACGGGAGGCTGACGGACGGCCAGGGTAGGACCGTGGATTTCAAAAATGCCGTCATCATCATGACGTCCAACATCGGAAGCCAATGGATCACCGACCTCACCGACAAGGATTACGACGAGATGAAGCGAAGGGTCTCCGAGGCAGTGAAGACGCACTTTAAGCCCGAATTCATCAACAGGATCGACGACATCATCATATTCAGGTCCCTCTCTGCGGAAAATATCAAGGAGATCGTGAAGCTCCAGCTCAATTACCTCACGAAGCGCGCGGCAGAAAGAAATATCGCGCTTGCGTATACCGACAAGCTTAAGGACATGATCGCAAAGGAAGGCTACGACCCGACGTACGGGGCGCGCCCGCTGAAGCGGATCATCCAGAAGAAGATACAGGACGCGCTGGCGCTTATGATACTGAAAGGAGAGGTAAAGGACGGGCAGAAGATCACCATCGACGCCAACGCAAAAGGAGAAGTAACGTTCAAGACAGACCCCCATTAGGATGGGCATCGGTATCGGGCTTTCCCCGCAAACACGCTCATTTCGCTCCTGCGGCTTCATTCGCTCCCGTTCGGCTTCGGAACTTTTGCCTGCCGGCAAAAGACCGAGCTTCCTCGCCCTCACGACGGTTTGCTCAAGGAAAGCCCGATACCGATGCCCTCAATTTTTCGTTTCTTGCCCTCCATTACTCGTACCTTGCGTTTTTTTGTCCAGTATCCAGCATCGAGCATCCAGTATCTGGCTTGTCATTAGCCGTGAGCTGTTTTCCCTTGACAACACCTCGAAATTGCTGGTATATAATCGGATCACTGTAGGCGCATAGCTCAGTGGGGGAGCGCTACCCTGACACGGTAGAGGTCCGGGGTTCAAAACCCCGTGCGCCTACCATTTTTTTCTGAAAGGCAGTTGGAGAGTGACCGGGCCGCTACCAGAGGAGAGATCTTCCGGTTGCGGCGTTTTATTTTGAATCCGGATGATCCCTCGCAGCGTGCAGCGTGGTAGCTCATTATGATCGAATACAGCGATTTGAGATGCGCCGTATAAAGGAGCTGTTCAAATGAAAAAGATAAAAAGCAGTTGCGTTGCCTGTATTATAATCTTTGGCCTGGCCTGTTCCCTTCCTTTCTTTTGCTGCGCCCAAAATATTCACAATACGGCTGATCAAAAACCTTCAATCGCCGCCGGCCCCAGGATAACAGAACAGGCAACGAATAAAGAAGGTGCAGTTGATGATCAGGCAAAAAGGGGCAGTTCTTTTGATCTTGATTCGGATGACTATTCAACGGAAGAAAGCAATGGCAGTGATGAAAAACGGGACACGATGGAGCATGCATTGGAGTTGCTGGAAGGAGCAGACAGGCTTTGGGAGAAAGGAGATATAGAGGAAACATTAAACGCCCTCGATGAGGCTTATTCTTTGCTCCTGGACGCCGATGGCGATGCTGCGATCTCCCAGGAGAAGGATAATTTACGCCTTTTAATTGCCCGGCGCATCTTAGCCGTTTATTCCTCCAGGAGGACTGTCCTTGACGGCAAGAACAGCGAGATACCATTGACCATGAACGCTGATATCGAAAAGGAGATCAGGTCCTTTCAAGGCATAGAGCGGGATAAATTTATTGCAGCCTATCAGCGTTCCGGCATGTACCGCTCTGCTATAGTGAACGCATTAAAAGAAGCGGGGGTCCCGGAAGAGCTTTTCTGGCTTCCGCTGGTAGAAAGCTTCTTCAAAATCAACGCCTACTCCCGCGCACGAGCACTTGGCTTGTGGCAATTCATTCCTTCAACTGGTTATAAATTCGGCCTCAGCCGCGATGAATGGATTGACGAGCGCATGGATGTGCAAAAATCCACCCGGGCGGCGATCGCTTATTTAAAAGAATTGCACGGCATGTTCGGCGACTGGCTTACAGCACTCGCCGCTTACAACTGCGGCGAAGGAAGGGTCCTCAGGGTGATCTCCAGGCAGCACATAAACTACCTGGACAGTTTTTGGGATCTATACAGGCAGCTGCCCAACGAGACCGCCCGCTATGTTCCCCGGTTTCTTGCCACGCTGCATATTATTAAAGATCCACAACGATATGGATTTGCTTTAAGCGCAGCAGACAATCTTGTTTCCTTTGAAACGGTCAAGGTGAACAAGGTAATGAAGCTTCAAGATATTGCGGAAAAAATAGAGGTATCTGAAGAGGTGCTGAACCTGCTTAATTCGGAATTGCGGCATAAGCTGACGCCGGACCGCGGGTACAATTTAAAGGTTCCTGAGGGATATGCAGAGAAGTTTCGCTTAATAGCTGACACCATTCCCCAGGGCGGGAAACCTCGATTTGCTTCTGCAAGCTCTGAGTTTATAAAACACAAAGTAAAAAGAGGCGAAACGGTTGCCTCCATTGCCAGAAAGTACCATGTTTCTTCTTCAAAAATAATATCGAACAACAAGATAAAAAATAAAAATAAGCTGGTTCAAGGGCAGGTCCTTAAGATCCCCACAACAAGCAAGGGGAGCTACGCAGCATTAAACGTGAAGAAAACAAGAACAGCATCTTCAGACAGATACGGCAGGTACAAGGTTAAAAGGGGCGACACGCTTTCGTCCATTGCCGGTCGTTTTGAGATGACGCCCGCTAAGATCAGGCAATTGAATAGCCTGAAAACCGATAAAGTATACACAGGGCAGGTATTGAAGATACAAAAAGGCCGATAACGGCACAACAGGAAAGGGCCGTTCACATCATAAATGACGCCAGCATATCCTCGGTCATGATGCGGATCATGGAGCGGCGCGCCGCGGGGTCGCCTTCAAGGTTCGCAAGCGGATGGGCCGCGGCATATGCCAGCTTCCCCACCTCCATGGCGATCTCGCGGCTGAGGGGTTTGCCTTTTGCTGCCTCCCTGGCTTTCGGCACCGCAACAGGGCGAGAGGCAACGCCTGTCAGGCAGAGCTCCAGGTCTTCCACCATCCCGTTGTTGAGCTTCAAGGCAGATGCCACCCCGGCAAGGGGAAAATCTATCCCGCCCCTTAAGCGGTATTTCCTGTAAGCGGCCTGCATGCCGAGCGAGCCTTCAGGGATGGTGAATCGCGTAGCGACCTTGCCCGCTATATTCTTGAACGGCGCTTTGCCGTCGCCGGAGTAGAGCGATTCGACGGGGATTTCTTCAGCGCCCTTCTTCGAAACGATCGTGACGGTTGCGTTGAGGGCTATCAGCAAAGGCGCCAGGTCGCCCTGGTAAACGGCGAAGCACTTCTTGCCTTTGGGCACAACGTGGCAGAGCCCTCCGTTTCGCTTGAAGCACGGAGAGACCGCCTTGCCCCACACGGGCGACCTGTTGTAATGCCGGCACCGGGTGTTCTGGAAGACATTGCCGCCAATCGTAGCGACGGTCCGGATCTGGTTCGTTGCCACGAGCCCTGCCGCCTCTGCAAGGGCGGGGCATTTCTCGCGTATTACGGCGTCGGATGCAAGAAGGGAAAGGGTGACCCCGGCCCCTATAGCCAGCCCTCTTCCCGGAAGGCAGGCGATATCCTTCAGCGCGGGGATGTCGGCAAGCGACACAAGGCGGCCCGGCGTCTCAAGGCGGAGCTTCATCCTCACGAGGAGGTCGCTCCCTCCAGCAAGCACCTGCGCGCCATTCTTTTTATCGGCAAGGATTGCGACGCATTCTTTCAGTGAGCCCGGGCTGTGATAGATAAAGCGGGGGAGGTTCATTCTTCGTCCTCCTTGCGGGGCGCTATCTTTATAGGCAGTTTCGTGCTCCACTTCCCCGTTGCATTGGCCACGGCGTTGCTTATGGCGCCGAGGATGCCGGAGACATAGCCTTCGCCGACCTCTTTGGTCACAAACTCACGATCCCTTTCGTATGCCTCCGTGATAACGTCGACGTACCGGGCTTCGACCATCTCATGTGCCGTCGGGAGCTTATAATCGAGGAATGACGGATTCAGGGTGACGCCTTCTTTCACGATGACCTCTTCTGCAATGGCCTGGCCTGCGGCCATGGACGCCTGGCCGTCGATCTGGCCCTCAACAAGGAGAGGGTTGATCGGAAAGCCGCAGTCGTGGGCGGTGAAGGCCTTGGTGATCCTGATCTGCCCGGTCCTCGTGTCAACCTCAACCTCAGCGATCTGGGCGTCAAAGGCATAGCTTTCGCTCCACGTCCCCTTTGCATTCTTCAGGCTCGGCCCGAATTCTGCCTCTTTGAGGGCCCTTGAGTAGCCCCTGCCCACGATCGGGTCGCCGTCATTGTCACGGATGTGGCGGGCAACGGCCTGCTCAAATGATATGGATCGATCTGTTCCTTTGATGAAAACCCGTCTCGATCTCAGCTCAAGGTCTTCAGGGGCGGCCTGCAGCACCTTCGATGCCGATGCAAGGAGCACCCTTCGCGCATCCTCTGCCGCCTTTTTCACCGCGTTCCCTGTCACGAGCGTCAAGCCGCTTATCCACGAACCGATATCCACGGGGGTGGCATCCGTATCGCCTGACACCACCTGGATGTCCTCCATGCCGAGGCCGAGTTCCTCGGCCACGATCTGGGCGAGTATTGTTTCGGCGCCCTGGCCGATATCGAGGGCGCCCGTCAGGAGATGGACGGTCCCGTCGTCGTTGAATTTGACCACGGCCGCTGAGTTGTTGGGGTATATGAGGGTGCCCGTAAAGTACCCGCTTGCCCCCATTCCAATGCCGTGCTTTATAGGGGAGGCTGCCTTTTGCAGGGCCCTGTTCTCCTCATACTTCCTTGCAAAGTCAGTCTCCTCGGCTGCCTGGCGGATGCAGTCGATGAGGCCTGCCCTTCTGATGTTGTCGCCGTTGGGAAGCACTTCCCCCGGTCTCCTTGCATTCCGAAGCCTGATCGTAAGAGGATCGATGCCGAGGTCAGAAGCGATCATGTCCATCTGGGTTTCGCCGGCATAGCGTATTTTCGGCGCCGCGTGTCCCCGCTGGGGAGCCCGCACGGGGTTGTTTGTATATACGGAGTAGCCGATGTAATCAAGGGCGGGCATCCGGTAAGGAAGTACGAGATAGCCCCAGGTGGTAAAGATCAGGACAACGCCGCTGCCCCGGTAGGCGCCGCAATCGTTATAGCAGCGCACGCGCTGGCCGAGAAGCACGCCTTCTTTGTCCACAGCGGTCTCAAGGTCCACGATCATATTCTGGCTGTGGCGGAAGTACGCAAAGACCTCCTCCCGTTCAGCCGCATAGCGGACAGGCTTGCCGGTCTTCATGGAGAGGAGGGACGTGCAGAACTCATGAGAAAAGAGGTCGATCTTTCCCCCGAACGCGCCTCCTACCCAGGATTTATGGACGTGGACGCGGCTCGCCGGGATGTTGAGGGTCCGGGAAAGGTGCATGCGCTTGCGGAAGGTCCCCATGCCCGAGGTCCAGACATGCAGTATCCCTGCTGCATCGTAGTGCGCCACGGTCGCCTGGGGCTCCAGATAGCAGTGGGTCCTCAATTCGGGCTCGAACCGGTCTTTTCTTACCAGGTAAGCGCGGGCAAAGGCTGCCTCGACATCGCCATAGCTGTTCGCGCACTGCCCGCCGATATTCCTGAAATCGCCGATCAGGTCGGGGATCTCGACAGGGTGGATCTCGGGAGCCCCCGGCTTCATTGCCTCGAATATATCAAAGACGGCGGGAAGCTCCTCATAGGAGACGTCAATGGCGTCCAGGGCCTCCATGGCCGCGTCCTCATCAATGGCTGCAACGGCGGCTACCTCCTCGCCGAGATAGCGGACCCTGTCGTTCGCCAGCACATACTGGTCTGCCGGATATCGCGGCGTCTCAACAAAACCGTGGCGGACATCCCACGCATCCCGCCCGGTGATCACCGCCTTCACCCCTGGTATTTTCGTAGCCTTCGCGGTATCGATGTTCAGGATCCGCGCATGGGGAAAGGGGCTCCTCAGTATCTTTGCGCAGAGCATGCCGGGCATCTGGATATCAACCGTGTATTTTGCCTCGCCCGTTACCTTGGTCGGGCCGTCGATCCTGGGGACGCGTTTTCCTATTATCCTTTCCATCATTTCTGGTCCTTCACGCTCTCGATGGCCTCGATGATCTTGTTATAGCCCGTACACCGGCAGAGATTTCCCTCGAGGGCCCTCTGGATCTCCTGCCGCGATGGCTTTGCATTGGCAGAAAGCAGGGCCGTTGCCGAAACGATCATGCCTGAAGAACAGAACCCGCACTGGACTGCGCCGCGATCGATAAACGCCGTCTGCAGGGGGCTCAGCTTTCCGCCGGCGGCAATGCCTTCAATGGTCGTGATCTTTTTCCCCACCACGCCGACAGCGAGCATCAGGCAGGCAAGCACCGGCTGGCCATCCAGAAGGACCGTGCAGGAGCCGCATTCCCCGGTGCCGCATCCTTCCTTGGCGCCCGTAAGGGAAAGCTTGTTCCTTAACACGTCGAGCAGCGTGTCCCTGTCCTCCACCGTCACGAGGCGCTCTTCGCCGTTCACGGTAAGGGTGATGATCTTCCCCGAACACTTCTCCTTCTCAAGATCTTTGACATTGCCCCTCTTCATAAATGCTCCTTGTCCTGCCGTGAAAACACCCGTTATTTGATGTGCGCAGTACAGGCAATATACCACTCCTGTGCGTTTATATCAAGGGGGGTACAGCGTATCCCCATTGACATTATATTGCCGCTATTATAGATTCATCGTAAGCGCACCCATGCGGGAGGTTTAATATGAATATGACCATGAAAAGCATTTCCATAGTTTTGATATGTTTCATAGTTGTTGCCTTTGCCGCCTGCCAGAGCTACCAGAGGCAGGTCGTGCCGTTCAAAATGCCTGCTGCTTACCCCAACGCCACCGGGGCTGCCGGGGCCATCATTGCCTCAAAGTCATACGACAGCCAGGAGGCGCAGGCGGTGTTCGGCTTTGATATAGTCGGCGCAGGTGTTGTGCCCGTACAGGTCCTCTTCGACAACAAGGGCGAGCACCCGATCGAGATCATACCCGACCAGACCTTTCTCACCGACAGCGATGACAACCTGTGGCCTATCCTTGAATCGAGCCTTGCATACGACCGTATAGCAAAGAAGACAGAGCTCGGCAGGGTTGCGCCTGAGGCGACAAAATTCGGCGCCCTTACCGGCATTGCCGGAGCCATGATAGGGGCTGCCATCGGCGTAGTCACGGGAACGAATGTCGGCGAGGCGACGCTGAGCGGCGCTGCCCTCGGCGCAGCGGCAGGGGCAACGATGGGCGGAGCGAAAGGGCTGCTTGAATCAGACGTGAAGGAAAAGATAAGGGGAGACCTCCAGAAAAGGTCTCTCGAGAACAAGACGATCAACCCCGGCGACCTGGCTTACAGCTTTGTATTCTTTCCCGGTGAATCGGCAAAACCGGTAGGGCTCCGGCTTAAGCTGAAGGAAAAGGATACAGGGGCTTTCCATACCCTTATTATGAAACTACAGTAAAGATTCAGCTATCAGCAGACAAAAAATGCAGGCTAAGGTTCAGGCTAAGGTTAAGCAAACTGCCGGTTCTCCTCAGCCTCAGCCTCAACCTCAACCTGATTCTTCTTGCTATCAGCTATGAGCCGCTTTTCTCTTATTTCGTCTGGACGTACCGTTGTCCCATCCATATAAGAACAAAGCTGAAGATGATCTTCAGGTGCAGCTCAGGGAGGATGTTCGCTACGGTTCCCCCTATGTAGCCTCCCACAATAGCCCCGACAGAAATGCCTGTCGCTACATTGAGCTGCACGTTGCCGAGCCTGTAATGGGTGAAGGCGCCGATCAGGCAGACTGGCATCATGGCAAGAAGGGATGTGCCCTGGGCGAGTTGCTGGGGCATGCCTGCCAGGAGCACCATCGGAGGGATCATTACAACGCCGCCGCCGCCGCCCATCATACCGGAGACGAAGCCGGTAACGACCCCTGTGCCAAGGAAGATGATAACGTACACCGCGGGCCCAAGCTGGGCAGTTGACCTTGGCAAAAAACCTCTTATGAAAAGAAGAAGCGCCACACAGATAAGCATCACGCCAAAGGCCCTCTTCAGTTTCTTTTCAGGCAGAGAGTTGGCATACAGCGCGCCAAACCGGGCGGTGATCATGGCGGTCGCCGCAATCAGCGCGGCAACCTTCCAATCCGCTGCCCCGTGAAAGTAATACGTTACGGCGCCCGCGAGGGCAGTGAAAACAACGGCCACCAGGCTCGTTCCGTGGGCCTTAAGCTGCGTGAGCTTGAGCAGCATAGTCATGAGCGGGATCATGACCACCCCGCCCCCGAGGCCGATGAGGGCGCCAAGAAAGCCGCCCGCGAGACCGATGATTAGACCCGTCAACCCGTTCTTCATATTATTTCGACGTCCTGTTCATGATTAATGGCCCCAATATACCATATACAATACCCAATCACCAAGCACCAATCACCAGTTAATACCCAATACCCAATGACCGAATACCCAAACGGAAAAAATACCTGCAAGTCTTTGTTTGGTGATTGGTTATTTCTTGACTTACTATTGCCCATGCTATACAAATTGTCCATGCGGTTCATCGCTGATCTCCACATCCATTCCAGCTATTCCCGGGCAACGAGCAAGGACATGGTCCCCGAGGCGCTGTGGAAGTGGGCCCAGATAAAAGGCATTACCGTAGTCGGCACGGGTGATTTTACCCATCCCGCATGGCTTGCTGAGCTCAGCAAAAAGACCGAACCGACAGGCAACGGACTGCTGAGGCTCAAAAGAGAATTCGAGGACGGCGATGTCCCCGACTCGTGCAGGGCCGACATCTTCTTCATGCTCTCTTCGGAGATCAGCACCATATACAGCAAGAACGGGAAGACAAGAAAGGTCCACTCCATCATCTTTGTCCCGCAGATCTCCGACGCCCTGAAGCTCAGCCTCGCGCTGTCAAAGATAGGGAACCTGAACGCTGACGGGAGGCCTATACTCGGGCTCGACGTGAAAGAACTTCTGAAGATCGTCCTTGATGTGTGTCCCGGGGCGCTTTTTGTCCCTGCCCATGCGTGGACGCCTCATTTCTCTGTATTTGGTGCTGTATCGGGCTTTGATTCCCTCGAGGAGTGCTTCGAAGATCTTGCCCCCCATATCAAGGCGATCGAAACGGGCCTTTCCTCTGACCCGATGATGAACTGGCGCCTCTCCGCCCTCGACAGGCTGACGCTCATATCGAACTCAGACGCCCACTCACCGGCAAAAATGGGCAGGGAAGCAAACATCCTTGATGCCGACATCTCATACGAATCGATAAAGAATGCGATTGAGACCGGAAAGGGTTTTCTCAACACTATAGAGTTCTTTCCCGAGGAAGGAAAATACCACTATGACGGCCACAGGGCATGCGGCGTCAACCTTGCTCCCGATGAAACAATAAAGAATGATTACCTCTGCCCTGTCTGCGGTAAAAAGGTGACCGTCGGGGTGCTGCACAGGGTGAACAGGCTTGCCGACAGGGCTCACGGGTTCAGGCCTGACAGCGCAAAGCCCTTCTTTTCCCTGGTCCCCCTGCCGGAGGTCCTTGCTGAAACCATGGGCACCGGCGTTGCCAGCAAAAGGGTTGACGCAGAATACCGGAGGCTCATCCATCAGCTCGGCAACGAATTCCGGATACTTATTGACACGCCCCTCCCCGACATCGAAAGGGCGGGGTCGCCGCTCATCCGTGAGGCGATTTCGCGGGTGCGCGCAGGAAAGGTCAATATCATACCCGGCTTTGACGGAGAATACGGCAAGATCAGGATATTCGAAGCTGCGGAGCGAAGGCAGATCAAAGGCCAGGCAGCTCTCTTCTAAAGAAGCATGACGGACATTGAAGCAAGGATACTTGATGGCCTGAACGGATCGCAGAAGGAGGCGGTCACAGCCGCCGATGGCCCGCTCATGGTCGTTGCGGGCCCAGGGACAGGCAAAACGCTGACCATCGTCAGGAGGATAGCCTGCCTTGTTGATCGCGGGGTAAGGCCGGAACATATCCTCGCCGTGACGTTCACCAACCGCGCCGCGCAGGAGATGCGCGAACGCACCGCCGCGCTGCTTGGAAAAGATGCAACAAAGGTGTTTATCGGCACCTTTCACATGTTGGGGCTTCAGATCATCCGCGACAACACGCCGCACGACTTTATCATCTGCACAAGAAGCGACCAGGTCAACCTTCTGACGGCCATTCTTCAGGAAACGGCTCATAGAAGGGAGGCAAACGAAACAGCCGAAACAATATCGCGGATAAAGAATTTCCTTGAGGACGGAGACGAAGACATGCGGGCCGTCTACGATCAGTATCAGGCAGCGCTCCGCGAAAAGAAGGCCTTTGACCTCGACGATCTCATCCTGATGCCGATAGAAATGCTGCGCGACCATTTATTGCTGCAGAGATATAAAGACAGGTTCCAACATATCATTGTCGATGAGTACCAGGACATAAACCCCGCCCAGTACAGGCTTTTAAGGCTTCTTACGGGGGACAGCGGAAATATCTGCGTTGTCGGCGATGCCGACCAGGCGATCTATGCCTTCCGGGGCGCTGATGTGACAAGCTTTCTTAACTTCGGGAACGATTTTCCAGCCGCCCGGAGGATCACCCTGTCGCATAATTACCGCTCCACTGCCGGCATCATCAGGGCGTCGGACAGGATGATCTGCAACAATGCCCGGAGGATTGAACGTGAACTGCTTCCCGTAAGGGGAAAGGGGAAACCGATCACGATTGTCTCTGTGCCCGACGAACGCGCAGAGGCCGAACTGGTGGTCGGCGAGATAGAGGCAAGGATCGGCGGCACGAGCCATTACCAATTGATGCACGCGCCGCATCGGCAGGATTCCCCTGACGGCGCGTGCAGCTTTTCCGATTTTGCCGTGATCTACAGGACAAACGCGCAGGCAGAGATAATCGAGGAGGTTTTCCAGGCATCAGGGATCCCCTGCCAGGTGATCGGCAGCCGCCGCCTTTCGGGGAAAGGAACATATTCAGAGATTATCGGGGCCCTGAAGGATCGTGCGGCGGATATAGACCCCGGGAAGCTTGTGAATGCATTCTCCGCCGAAGAACTGATCAGGTCTGCGTTCAGCGAACTTGGCGCCGATGACAGTAGCTTCCTCTGCCGGTTGCTCATAAACATCATCCCCCATAATGATGGCTCCGGCATACAAACCCTTCTTGATGCCGTAAATATGGTGCAGCTTCTTTTGCCCCCCGACGATTTTGATCCCAGAGCGGATTCCGTTGCCCTGATGACCCTCCACATGGCGAAGGGGCTCGAGTTCAAGGTTGTATTTATTGCAGGGGTAGAGGAGGGGTTGATGCCCTATTCCTGCCGGGAGGGATATGGAGACGGGGAAGAAGAAAGGAGGCTTCTCTATGTGGGCATGACGAGGGCAAAAGAGGAGCTTTTTCTCCTTCATGCACGCAGCAGGTTCTTCTACGGTAAAAAAACGATCCCCCGGCCGTCACCATTTGTCAGGGAAATACCGGGGGCGTTCACGCAGACGATAACGGTCCCTGATAGGGCAAAAAGACGTCATCAAAAGCAGATGAAGTTGTTTTAGGCTATTGACGCGGCCTTCTTAAAGTATTATTAAACAAATACGGAGGTGAAAAATGGAAAAAAGACTTGAAGACGTTATCGATCTGGCGATCAAAAGAGAAGAGGAGGCATTCGCATTCTATACGGACATTCACGATAAGATTGCGGATAAAGAGGCAAAGGAGACGCTCAGATTTCTCGCAGAGGAAGAAAAAAGGCATAAGGAATTTCTCGTCAACTACAAAAACGGGAAATATGGTGAGAGCGGTCTTCGCATGAGCAGCGTCGTGAACTACAAAATAGCGGAATACCTCGAAAAACCTGACATCACAAAAGATATGGCGAGCAAGGACGTATATCTCGTCGCCGCACACAGGGAGACCAATTCGTACAATTTTTATACGGCCCTCGCCGGGGAGCATGCTGATGGCGAGACAAAGACAATGCTCCTGCGTATGGCCAACGAGGAACTGAAACATAAGGAAAAGGTGGAGTACCTCTACTCCAATACCGCCTTTCCTCAATTAGAGGGCGGATGACATTCTCGGGAGGTTGCCCGCAGCCACGCCCTTTATGTGGTGCTGGTCTGTACCAAGCCCACATGCCTTTACAGGGTGTATCCTGATTATCCCAGAAGAGGCGGCAACGAGGAGGTATGCTACTTTTGCGGGAGGCTTTTCGTGATTCCGCCGGATGGCGCAGGCATCGTCTGCCCTGAATGCAAGAACAGAATCGCGCAGCAGAAAAGCGGCGCCTTGCAACTCCGCAAAAGACCGCGCAAACAGAATCAGCCGCGCTGCAGGACGTAAAGAATTATTTAATCCAGGATACGCCACAAGAGCACCGGCACCGATGCTCATCCTTAAGGAAGATTCGGAATTAAAAAAATTCATTCTTTTTTTAACTATAAGAATTGACAAGGGAAAGATAAAAATGGTAATAATATCTTCTTGTTTGGAGAATGTTCTTAAAGTGGTAAATTGAAATAGCTATGCAAGATAAGGAAACGCACACCGCAGAAGACCTTGAGATGCTGCGCCACAGCACCTCTCACCTCATGGCGCAGGCCGTACGGGAGCTTTTCCCGGGGGTCAAAGTGGCCATCGGACCGTCCATAGAGAACGGTTTTTATTACGATTTTGACTACGAACCGGGCTTTACCGAAGAGGACCTGCCGAAGATAGAGGCAAAGATGAAGGAGCTCGTCAAAAAGGACATCCCTATTGAAAAAAGGGTCCTGAAAAAGGACGAGGCCATGGATATGTTCGGGAAGATGGGCGAGACATACAAGGTCGAGCTTTTGGAGTCGATCGACGACCCCGAAGTAAATACCTACACCCAGGGTTCCTTTACGGACCTCTGCCGCGGGCCGCACCTTCCGTCAACGGGAAAGATTAAGGCATTCAAGCTCTTAAGCCTTGCCGGCGCTTACTGGAGGGGCGACGAGAAGAACAAGATGCTCACCAGGATATACGGGACAGCCTTCCCTGATGAGGAATCGCTCAACAAATACCTCAATTTTCTTGAAGAAGTGAAGAAGAGAGACCATCGCAAGCTTGGCAAAGAGCTCGAGCTTTTCAGCATCTCCGATGATGTCGGCGCAGGGCTTGTCATATACCACCCGAACGGCGCGCTGCTCCGTTACCTCCTTGAAGACTTCGAAAGAAAGGAACACCTGAAGAGGGGCTACCAGTTCGTAGTAGGCCCTCACATCCTGAAGCTCGACATGTGGAAAAGGTCGGGCCACTTCGACAACTACAGGGATTTTATGTATTTTACAAAGATAGATGACGTGGATTACGGCATCAAGCCGATGAACTGCCTCTCCCATATCATGGTATACAATTCAAAGGTAAGGAGCTACAGGGACCTCCCGCTCCGCTACTTTGAGCTTGGCACCGTATCCCGGCATGAAAAATCCGGCGTCCTTCACGGCCTAATGAGGGTGCGGGAGTTTACCCAGGACGATGCCCACATCTTTCTCCGCCCCGACCAGCTTCACCAGGAGATACTGGGTATAATTCGGTTTGTGCAGGATGTGATGGGCATCTTCGGCTTTGATTATGAAATGGAGATAAGCACGCGCCCTGAAAAGTCGATAGGCACGGACGAGGATTGGGACAAGGCGGAAAAGGCATTGAAGGAAGTCCTCGATGGCCAGAAGCTCCCTTATGAGATAAACGAAGGAGATGGGGCGTTCTACGGGCCCAAGATCGACGTAAAGCTGAAAGACGCCATCGGAAGAAAATGGCAGTGCGCAACGATACAGTGCGACTTCGCCCTTCCCGAACGCTTTGACCTCCACTACGTGGACAGCGATGGGAAAAGGAAGAGGCCCGTTATGCTCCACAGGGTCGTCCTCGGGGCCATTGAACGGTTTATCGGCGTCCTCATCGAACATTACGGCGGGCGCTTCCCGGTCTGGCTGTCGCCTACCCAGGTAGTGATCATGAACATCACCGATGACCAGGAGCCGTATGTAAGGGAGCTTTATGACGCCATGGCGCAGGAAGGCATCAGGGTGGAAGCCGACTCGAGAAATGAAAAGCTGAGCCTCAAGATACGGGAGGGCGCTGTAAAAAAGGTTCCCTATATGGTAATAGTCGGCAAAAAGGAAATGGAGAAAAGATCCATTACCGTCAGGACAAGAGAAGGCGCCGAACTGAAGGACATCACGGTGCAGGATCTCATAAGCAGGATAAATGAGGATAATACACTCAGGAGGTGAGCCCTATAGGAAAGGACACTAAGGACGTAAATATCAATGAGAAGATACGCGTCAGAGAGGTTCGGCTCATTGATGACAGCGGGAAACAGCTGGGTATTGTGGCAACGGTTGAAGCTCTCAGGATGGCGCGGGAACAGGACCTTGACTTAGTGGAGGTTTCTCCCAAAACAAACCCGCCGGTTTGCAAGATCATGGATTACGGCAAGTTCAAATACCAGCTTGCCAAGAAGGCCCATGAAGCAAAGAAAAAACAGGCGGTGATCCAGATCAAAGAGATGAAGCTGGGCCTTAAGATCGAGGAACATGACCTGACGTTCAAGATGAAGCACATGAAAGAGTTTCTCGGCGACGGGTACAAGGTCAAGGTGATTATCATGTTTAAGGGCAGGGAGGTGCTCCATATAGATATGGGAGAAAAACTTGCCCAGAAGGTTATCGAGTCAGTAAAAGACACAGGGGCGCTGGAGCAGAAATTGAGATTTGACGGTAGGAATATCGTAATGATTTTTGCCCCGCTGTAAAGGAGGTTGATATGCCGAAGATAAAGACGCACCGGGGATTAGCAAAGCGGGTTAAGATAACAGCAAAAGGCAAGGTGAAAAGGGCAAAGGCATTTCACAGCCATCTTCTTTCCTCAAAAACACCGAAGATGAAAAGAAGGCTATCGAAATCTGACACTGTTCATCCCGCAGATCTGAAGAGGATCAAGACATTATTACCATACTCATAAGAAAAATAGAGGTACAGTAAAATGCCAAGGGCAAAACGAGGATTTAAAGCAAGAAGAAGACGTAAAAAACTATTAAAGCTGGCGCGGGGCATGTATGGGACCAGGAAGAACGTTTACAGCGTCGCGAAGAGGGCCGTTTTCAAAGCCCTTAAATATGCCTACGCCGGGCGAAAACAGAGGAAGAGGGATTTCAGGTCCTTATGGATAGTGAGGATCAACGCGGCCTGCAGGGCGCAGGGCATCCCTTACAGCAGGTTCATCCATGGCCTGAAAGCCGCCAACATAGCGCTGGACAGAAAGTCTCTTGCCGAGATGGCGGTAAACGATCCGTCCGGGTTCGAGACCGTGGTGACAAAGGTCAAAGAGGCAATCGTTAACTGAGGGTGATCCTTGGATATTGGCGTCTTACAAAAGAGGGTCGATAAAGAACTATCCTCCATAAAAACGATAGACGATGTCAGGAAGGTGAAGGTATCACTCCTTGGAAGGAAGGGTGTCTTTTCCGAATACATCGAAAATATCAAGCTCCTCGACAAAGGGGAACGTAAAGGGGCAGGCCAGGAGATCAATGCCCTCAAGCTGCATGCGGAGAGCAGGCTTCGGGAGCTGGAAGATTTCCACGTCGAAGAGGAGAAGAAGAAACGGGAGGCGGCATCACTGATCGATATCACAATGCCCGGCAAGATGCCCCTGGCGGGGAAAAAGCATCCTCTCACCCAGACGCTTGATGAGATGATCAGGATTTTCACCACCCTCGGTTTTTCAGTCGCCGAAGGCCCCGACATTGAGCTTGAGCATTACAACTTCGAGGCGCTCAACATCCCGGCAGACCATCCGGCGCGGGATATGCAGGACACGTTCTACGTTCAGAACGGAGTTGTGCTAAGGACCCACACGTCGCCGGTACAGATACGGGTGATGGAGTCGCAGCTCCCCCCGGTGAAGATCATTGCACCGGGCACCGTCTATCGGTGCGATAATGACATATCGCATACCCCGATGTTCCACCAGGTCGAAGGGCTTATGGTGGACAAAAATGTAAGGTTCTCGGACCTGAAAGGCATCCTCAGCATGTTCGTTCAGGATATGTTCGGCAAGGACACGCCGCTTCGTTTCAGGCCGAGCTATTTCCCATTCACCGAACCGTCTGCAGAGGTTGATATCGGCTGCGTCATCTGCGGCGGGACCGGGTGCAGGGTCTGCAAGAATACCGGCTGGATCGAGATCATCGGCTCCGGCATGGTGCACCCGCAGGTGTTCAGGAACGTTGGCTATGACCAGGAAGAGATCACGGGATTCGCTTTTGGAATGGGCGTTGAAAGGGTTGCGATGATCAGATACGGCATTGATGATATCAGGCAGTTCTATTATAACGATGTCAGGTTCCTTTCGCAGTTTTGAGATAAAAAGATGAAAGTTCCTTTCGAGTGGCTTCGTGAATTTGTCGTTATCGATATGGATCCGCAGGACCTTGCGGTGAAGCTGACCATGTGCGGGCTGGAAGTGGAGGGGACGGAAGTACTGGAGCCGTCTTTCGACGGTGTTATCGTGGGCAGGATCATCGGCATCGATAAACACCCTGACGCCGAGAACCTTGTCCTGTGTACGGTCGATGCGGGCATGGAAATGCTGCCGATCGTCTGCGGGGCAAAAAATACGGCCGTGGGAGACAAGGTCCCCCTGGCAACGGCAGGCGCAAGGCTGAAAGACGGTTTTGTCGTCGAAAAGAAAAAGATCCGCGGCATCGAATCCCCCGGTATGCTCTGCTCCGAAAGGGAGCTCGGCCTTTCTGACGACCACAGCGGCATCTTCATACTCCCGGACGAATGCAGGGTAGGCCACTGGCTCCACGAAGAGGACCTTGTCTGGGACGTGATCCTGGATATCAACATCCCGCCCAACAGAGGGGATTGCCTCTCCATATACGGCATCGCCAGAGAGGTCGGCAGCATCCTTGGCCAGAGGGCAAAGCTGCCTGTTTTCAACCTCGAAACAGACGCGGGCAAGAAGGTAAAGGACCATGTGTCGCTGACGGTCCTCAATACCGACGCCTGCCCCCGGTATGTCCTCCGGTTGATAAACGGCATATCCATCGGGAAATCACCGTTCTGGATGAGAAACAGGCTCATAAAATGCGGGATGAGGCCGATCAATACCATAGTAGACGTCACGAATTACGTCATGCTGGAGCTCGGGCAGCCCCTCCATGCCTTCGATTACCACAGGATACGCGGAAAAAGGATAGAGGTGAGGCTTGCCGACAAGGAAGCAGCCTTCAGGACGCTGGACGGCCAGGAGCAGAAGCTCCTCCAGGGAGATATCCTTATCTGCGACGGAGAAGGACCTGTGGCCCTTGCCGGCATCATGGGAGGAGAAAACTCGGAGATCTCAGAGGCCACGGAGGACGTGGCGCTGGAAAGCGCTTACTTTAATCCCCTCTATATCAGGAAGACAACGAGAAGGCTTGGGATCAAATCAGAGGCATCGCTTCGCTTTGAAAAAGGCATCGACATCGACAATGTCGGCTTTGCTGCTGAAAGGGCCATTTTTCTTATGAACATGCTTTCAGGCGGCAAGGTCATGAAAGGCGAGCGGGAGGTTCACGAAAAGAGGGAGCTGAAGACGCTCTTCGTTACTTACAGCTACATTAACGGACTGCTCGGCACTCACATATCGCAGCAGGACATTACAAAGATACTGCGGTCCATCGACATCCATATCAAAAAGGAAGGCGAGGAAGGGCTCCTCATTACGATACCGAATTTTCGCCACGATATCGACGAGCCTGCAGATATTGTCGAGGAGATATCCAGGCTGTACGGCTATGAACGCATCCCTGCCACAAGGCCCGTTGCAGCCCTTTCGGGACAGAAACGGACCGCCCGGGAGGTCTCTCTTAACGCCGCAAAAGAGTTCTTCAAGGGGGCGGGGTTTTTTGAATTAATAAACTTTGCCTTTTTCAGCGAAAAAGATGCAGCAAACTTTCTTATCCCCCCATCGGACGAGAGGGCGTCCTTTGCAGGCATAGTGAACCCTATCTCCAGGGAGTATGCCGTAATGAGGACCTTTATCGCGCCCGGCGTGCTGAAGAGCGTTGCATACAACATCAACAGGGGCGCGAGAAATCTCAGGTTTTTCGAGAAGGGCAAGGTCTTCTTCCTTTCCGGAGAAGGCAAGCCATACGAGCGCACTGCGATCTGCTTTGCGATCACGGGCCGGGAGGCGGAGTTTTTCTGGCGGGATAAATATAGCGACTATGATTTTTTTGATATAAAGGGTATAATGGAAGGACTGATGGGGGCCTTCGGTGTTACATTTTCTTTGAGGAATACCGTGGAACCTTTTCTCAATCCACAAAGGGGGGCGGATATTCTCGTCGACGGGGTACAGGCAGGGTGGATCGGCGAACTCAGGGAAGAAGTCCTGAAATCCTATGAAATAGAACAAAGTATCTATTGTGCTGAGTTGCAATTTGATATAATCTTACAAAAGGTGAAACTGGAGGTACAGTACCGTTCTATACCGCGGTTCCCTCAGGTCACGAGAGATTTTTCCTTCTTTATAGACGATTCTCTGCCTGTGGGGATGCTTACAGACAAAATCAGGGGGGTTTCGCCGCTCATTACGTCTGTAGATATTTTTGACATGTTCAAAAAAGAGAAGAGGAGCGTATCCTTCCGTGTCATCTTCCAGTCTTACGAGGACACCCTGACAGATGAAGAGGTAAACCGCTTGCAGGAGACTATCATTAAAGAACTTACAAATATAGATGGAATTTCGTTAAGGGCATAAGGAGGGCGTATGACCAAGATAGATATCGTTACAAATCTTTATGAGAAACTCGGATTTTCCAAGAGGGAGTGCGCAAATATCGTTGACACCTTTTTCGAGATCATCAAGGATACCCTTGAGAAAGGAGACAATGTGAAGATATCCGGGTTCGGCAATTTCTTTGTGAGAAAGAAAAAGGCCCGGCGCGGCAGAAACCCTCAGACAGGCGAAGAGATCAAGATCACCGAACGGCAGGTCCTCAGCTTCCGGCTCAGCCAGGTTTTGAAGGACGAAATTAACAACAAAAGTACAAAATGAACAGGGATATTCCTGATAGGGTATTCTACAGAATAAAAGAGGTCTGTACGCTAACGGGCCTGAAACCGCACGTTCTCAGGTACTGGGAGCAGGAGTTTAAAGATATCAAGCCCGTTAAGAGTCCTACGGGACAGCGGTTGTATAAGAAGAAGGACCTCGAGATAATCTTTACGATTAAGAAACTGCTTCACGAGAAACGCTTCACGATCGACGGTGCAAAGCAGTACCTCGCCAACCACAAGCGCATCCTCAACGAGATCAGGGAAGACCTGACGGAGATCGTGGAGATACTGAAGAAGGAGGAATAATATTGAAGATAATTATTGCCGCCAGCCTCGCCTTTTTCGTTTTTGGCTGCGCCGCCGGAACCGGAACTGTCTATATAGCAAAAACAGAATCAGAGAGCATCGAAAGCACCTATAGTGATCCACGGGTCCAGTCATTGCATCAGAAGAACTCAGACCTTATCAGGGATATCTACTGGAGGTTGATCCAGTCCAACGTGGGCATCTACCGGAGGGGCATCGGCATAACGACCCTGACAGATCAGCACAATAAGCAGCTTCACTATCTCATGGTAAATATCAGGCCTTCGGACGTATACTTCGATGAGAACTCGACAAAACCGGAAGGCCGTTTCTCCCATGTTCTCATGACCGCATTCCCGAAATATTTAAAGTTCATCAAAAGCAGCGACCTTGACCGTGATGACATCGAGGGGCTGGCCTTCGGGATATACTGGCCTGTCCGTGATTACTCCCAGTGCAATACCTATGGCGGATTCATCGAGTACATTCACGTTTACTTCAGGAAAAATGACGCGCAGGATGTCCTTGAGGGAAGGGTGCCATACCCTGACAGCCTGAAGGAGGAAGTGGAGATCATCACCAGCCTTGACCTTAAGCCTGCAAAAAGCGTGAGGCCGGTCTTTTAAAAGTTCATGGCTGTGGCAGGACACCCGTAAGTCGTGAGGCGTAAGTCGTAAGGGTTGATCGTCTAACGACTTACGTTTTTTATGCTCTCATCCATGAGCCATGTTATGAGCGGAATTTCTCACCGAACGCCGAACACATTACGCCGAACGGTATTTATGCAACATCCTTATTGTTCTTCAGCTTGTTCCTTAAATAGTTTAAGGCCCCGCCTTCTCTCAGCACCCTTTTGTCAAAATCAGAGGCATCAAGGATTGTTACAAATTCGATATCTTTATTTACCACCTTTATTCTTACCTCGCCTTTATCAACCTGCGCGCATACATCGTCAATCGCACACACATCGTCCGCATCAACCCTGTTGTAGTCATCCTTATCCCTGAACAAAAGCGGAAGTATCCCGTAGTTGATGAGGTTTTCTTTGTGTATCCTTGCAAAGGATTTCGCGATCACCGCCTCAACGCCCAGATACATCGGGAGCAGCGCCGCATGCTCCCTGCTTGAACCCTGTCCATAGTTCTCTCCGCCGATGATCGCAGAGCTTTTCAGCCTTCTGGCCCTGTCCACAAACGCCTCGTCGGTATAGCAAAAAGTAAATTCTGCAAACCGGGGAATATTTGCGATGTACCGGAGGATTTCCGAGCTTGCAGGGATGATGTCGTCTGTTGTGATGTTGTCGCCCAGTTTGATCGCCACCGTTGCCTTCAAGGGATCCTTTAACGCGCCCCTCTCCGGAAGCTGTGTAATATTATTCCCCCTTATGATGGATACCGCCAGGTTATCTTCCACGTCGCCGGGCGCAATGATCATGCTGTCATCCACTTTATACTCCTCCGGTTCATTGCAGCCTTTCAGGCAGTCTACGTCAAAGACGTCCCTCGGGTCGGTGATGCGGCCGGTTATTGCGGTCGCAGCCGCCGTCTCAGGGCTGACCAGGTAGATGGAGGCTTCATTGGACCCGCCTCTTCCCCTGAAGTTGCGATTAATCGTCCTTGCGGCAACCCCGTTTACGTGCGGTACCTGGCCGATGCCGATGCATGGGCCGCACGAGCATTCGAGTATCCTCGCCCCCGCCGAGACAAGATCTGCCAGTATGCCGTCCCGGACAAGGTGCTCCAGCACCTGCCTCGAGCCGGGCGCAACCGTCAGGTCAACATCCTTGTTCACCTTTTTGCCTTGCAGCATCCTTGCGGCCTTTGCTATGTCCGAGTAAGAGGCGTTTGTGCAGCTTCCGATGAAAACCGAATCTACTTTGACGTTCCGCGCGTCTCTTGCCTTTTTTACCAGATCGGGCATGTGGGGTTCTGCGACCAGGGGCTCAAGGCCGCCAAGGTCGATCTCAACCACTTTGTCGTATTCAGCGTCAGGGTCAGGCAGCAGCTCTGTCCAGTCCCGTTCCCTGTTCTGTGCCTTCAGGAAATCACGGGTAACCTGGTCGCTGGGAAAAACAGCCGTTGTGGCGCCAAGCTCGATGCTCATATTGGCTATCGTGGCCCTTTGCGGTATGGAAAGCGATCGAACCCCTTCGCCGGTGAATTCAAGGATGTATCCGATCCCGCCTTTTACGGAGAATATCCTCAGCGCCTCAAGGGCGATATCCTTTGCCGACACGCCGGGCCGAAGCACCCCGGTCAATGCTATGTTCCACACTTTAGGCGGTGCAAGCTTAAAGCCTTCGCCCACCATGCACTTTGCCACGCTCAGGCCCCCGCTGCCGATGGCGAGCATGCCCAATGCGCCGGACGTAGGCGTGTGGCTGTCCGCCCCAATCAGCACCTTTCCCGGCATGGCAAACCTCTGGCAGTGGAGAAAGTGGCAGATGCCGTTGCCCGGTTTTGAAAAATATATGCCGAACCTTTGCGCCGCAGTCTTGAGATACAGATGGTCGTCTGCATTTTCAGATGAGGTCGCGAGGGTGTTATGGTCGCAGTAAAAGACCGAGGTCTCGGCGCTTACCTTGTCGGCGCGAACGCTCTCAAGGATCTGGGCGGCCATGATCCCCGTCAGGTCGTGGCCCAACGTCTGGTCTACGCTGATGGTGATCTGTTTGCCCCCGGCCATGTCTCCGTCCAGGAGGTGGCTTTTGATGATCTTTTTCGTAGCATTCAATCCCATGTTCTTCTCCTGTGCTTCCTATCGGCCATCATTCCTTCGAGATCCTGTCAGCGGTCAACGTTCCCATCTCTACAGTGGTCACCTTTTTTGTTCCTTCCATATAAATGTCAGGGGTTCTGTACCCGTCATGGAGGACCCTGTGAATTGCCCTGTCTATGGCCCCCGCCTCTTTCGAAAGGTTTAGGGCGATCTCCAGCATCATGCCAACCGAAGCTATGGTTGCCAGAGGATTGGCAATGCCCATCCCGGCAATGTCAGGGGCCGTGCCGTGGATCGGCTCATAGAGCCCAAAATTGTTCTCGTTCAGGCTTGCAGACGGAAGCATCCCCACGGAACCGGTGGCTACCCCCGCTTCGTCGGATAGGATGTCCCCGAAGATGCTGGTCGTCAGGATAACGTCGAAGATATGGGGGTTGCACGCCAGCTCCATCGCGGCCTTGTCAACCAGCATATGCCTGAGCTCTACTTCCGGATAACCTTCGGCGACCTCGTTGACCGTATCCCTCCAGAGCCGGGAGGCCTCAAGGGCGTTAGCCTTGTCAACGCTGATGATGCGTTTGCGCCTCCTCATGGCGATCTCGAAGGCCATCCTGGCGACCCTCGTTATCTCCATAACGCTGTAGCATTCCACGTCATAGGCCTCTAAGCCGTATTTACCTTCACGACGCCCTTTCTCATTGAAGTAGATACCTCCCGTAAGATCCCTGATAAGCATGAGATCGATCCCTTTCTCGATGATGCGGTTCTTTAAAGGCGAGTTCTCTGTGAGGTCTTCATATATTTTTGCCGGCCTCAGATTTGCGAAGAGGTTGAATTCGCGGCGCAGCCTCGCCAATGCCCTCTCGGGCCTTTGCTCCCTCGGAAGGCCATCCCATTTTGGGCCGCCTGCTGCTCCGAACAGTATGGCGTCACAACTCCTGCAGATCTCAATGGATTCGTCCAGTATCGGCGTACCATGCTTGTCTATGCAGGCGCCGCCTGCCAGCATATGCTCGTAGCTGAAAGTATGGCCGTACACCTCTCCGATGCGGTCCAGCACCTTTACGCCTTCGCCTACTACGTCCACCCCGATCCCGTCTCCGGGTATAACGGCAATCTTGAAGTCCATCTGCAACCCTCCTTCGAAGAGTAAATTCTGTCAGCCCCCTGCCGGCCCTTTCTCCTGCAATCTCTCCAGCGCCTTCTTCCGCATCAACGGTTTGACCCCGCCTTCTTTGTACATGCCGATAATGAATTCGCTGGGAGGCTCGCCCTGGTGGACCGCGCCGGTTGCCACGTCAAGGACAGCGCCCTTCTCCAGGTCGATCTCTACTTCAGCGCCTTCGGCAATGGAATCCGGCAGGGTCGGGCAGAACAATACAGGCAGGCCGAGGTTGACGGCATTCCGGTACCAGATGCGCGCCGCTGATTTGACAACTACCGCTTTAACCCCGGACTCGATAAGGACGATGACCGCAAATTCCCGGCTCGACCCGCAGCCGAAATTATTGCCTGCCACGAAGATGCTCCCCACAGTCCTGAGCCGGTCCCGGAGCGTCCTGTCGGCGCCTTCGAGGGCGTGCTCCGCCATCTCCTTCATGTCCTGGATGTACCCGTACTGCCCTGGGATGATCTGGTCCGTGCTGACATTGTCATGGTTGTAGACAACTACCTTGCCAGAGATCTTCATATGTCATTCCTCCGCTTCACGGCCGTTCACGGCTGGTCAGCTTTCCTGCCACGGCTGTTGCCGCCGCGGTGAGCGGCGATGCAAGGTAGACCTCTGCCTCGACGCTGCCGCCCATGCGGCCAGGAAAGTTGCGGTTGGCCGTGGACAGGCACTTCTCATGCGCCGCAACGATGCCGCCGAGCAAGCCGGAACAGGCCCCGCAGCCCGGTGAAGTAATGGAAGCGCCCGCGTCGAGAAGAATCTGATAATGGCCTTTTCTGATCGCTTGCCGAACGGTCTCTCTTGTCGCCATGGTCACAACCAGGCGGGTGCCCGAGGCGACCTTTTTCCCTGCAAGCGCTTTGGCAACCGCCTCGATATCGCGGCTTTTTCCGCCGGTGCAGGAACCGACAAAGACCTGGTCGATCTGAATGCCTTCCACATCCTCCACATTCCGTACATTATCGACGCTGTGGGGAAGCGCAACCTGGGGCTTCAGGCCTGTCAGGTCGAATTCGTATTCGGCCGCATACCTGAAGCCGGGATCGGTTTCATGTATGGTGAAAGGTTCGTTGGTATGCCCCTTCACGTCGTCGATCGTTGTCCTGTCGGGCTTGATGAAGGCCGACTTGGCGCCCATCTCGGTGGCCATGACGGTGAGTACCGTCCTTTCCTCCATGGAAAGGGCTTCGACAACCGGCCCGGAAAATTCGATCACCCTGTAGGCCCCAAAGTCAGTACCCAGGCGGCCGAGTATACAGAGCGCGGCATCTTTTGCCATAATGCCGGCCCCCGGTTTTCCGGTCAGGCGGACATTGACCACATCCGGCACCCGGAACCATGTGGAGCCGTCGATCAGGACAGCGGCTATGTCCGTTGCCCCGAGGCCCGTGGCAAAGGCGCCGTACGCGCCGTGGATGGGGGTATGCGAGTCTGTGATCACAATGACGCTGCCCGGCCTTGCCAGCCCCCGCTCCGGCAAAAGGTTGTGGCCTATCCCTTCGTTGATCTCGATGAGGTGGCAGCCTTGCTCTCCGGCGAACTCCCGGAACGCCTTTTGCGCCTCCGCCACTTTCAGGTCTGAAGCCGGCGTGTTGTGATCGAGGAAGATATAGACCTTTCCGGGATCCCAGACCTTTGTGCCGAGCATCTCCCGGAATGACCTCACAGCGATCAGGTAGACGTCGTTGATGCCGGCAAGGTCTACCTTGGCGGTAACGATCTCGCCGGGGCGAACGTGATCTCTGCCCGCCGCTGCTGCCAATATTTTATGCACGGCATGCATAGCCGTTGCCGTCATATCCTTATCCCTCCTTTTCTGTCGGGATTATAACACGGTTGTCAGCCTACGAAGCGGGTTAGCCACAAGCTCAGGTCAGGCACAAGCATCACCAGGATCAGCCCCGCCACAAGCATCAGTATGAATGGCCACACGCCCTTTACGATCTCTTTCAGGCTGCCGTCAGAGATCCCCATGATCACGTAAAGGTTCATTCCCACGGGCGGCGTGATAAGCGCAAGCTCCATGTTTATCGTAAAGATGATCCCGAACCAGACGGGGTCGATCCCCAGCTTTTCAATGACAGGAAAGAATATGGGCACTACTATAAGGATGATGGAGACCACCTCAAGAAAACATCCGAGAAAGAGGAGAAGGACATTGACCAGGATAAGGAACGTCCACTTGCCCAGTTCCATCTGGACGGCGAAATTGACTATCTTCTGGGGTATCTGGTTAATGGTAAGCACCTGGCCGAAGAAGACCGCGGCGCCGATGATCATGAATATCATGGCCGTCGTCTTCACCGTATCCTTCATGATGGCCGGGATATCTTTAATGCCAAGCCGCCGGTAGACCAGGAAGCAGATGACAAAGGCCATGAGGGCCCCGATGCCGGCTGCTTCCGTAGGGGTGAATATCCCAAGGTAGATGCCTCCGATGATCACCGGGGGCATTATGAGCGAAAGCGCGGCACGCTTGAACGCCTTCCACCGCTCCAGCCATGACGAGGGGATATCCCCTTCCAGGCCCGGCGTGCGGGATGCATAGAACCAGCAGTAAAAGAGAAAAAACAGCGATATGAGGACGCCCGGAACGATCCCCGCTATGAAAAGCTTTCCCACCGACGTATCCGTAATGGCGCCGTAGATGATCATCGGCCCGCTGGGCGGGATCAGTATCCCCAGCGTCCCCCCGGCGGCTACAAGGCCAAGCACAAAGGGCTTTTCGTACTTGTAGCGCAGCATGGCGGGGATGGCCGCAATGCCTATGGTCACGGCCGTAGCAGCGCTGGAGCCGCAGATAGCTGCGAATATGGAGCAGGTGACCACGGCGGTCATCGCTATCCCACCGGGCAGGTGCTTCAGCCAGACATGGACGAAATCGAAAAGATCGTCCCCGACGCCGCCCTTTGTCATTATATGTGCCATGAGCATGAAAAGGGGCACCGCCAGCAGCACGAAGTTGTCCATGGCGGCATACATTGTCGACGGAAGAGTGGAGAGGCTCTGCCCGGTTAAAAGGAGGATCCCCACGGCAAGGGAGGCCAGCGATATGAAAACAGGAAGCCCGGTGGCGAGGATCACAAGGAGTATTGCGAAAATGATTATTATCTCCATCAGTGCCTCCCCGCCGCCAGCGATATAAGCTTGTTGATAAGCTGGAGGATCAGGATGCCCGACCCCACAGGCACAGCCAGGTGCGACAGAACGAGAGGAAAATCGATGGCGAGGGAGCGGCTGTCCATCTTAAGCGTAAGCGCAACCATGTCGATCCCGTGGTAAAAAAGGATCGACATAAAGACGATCCCCACAAGGTAATGGAAAAGCAGCAGGGCCCGCCTTATCCGCACAGGCGCCTTGGAGATCAGGATGTCAACCCCTATATGCGCATCCTCTTTCAGCGTGTACGCAGCGCCAAGAAATACCGCCCAGACCATGAGATAGACTGATATCTCTTCGGACCATCCGATGGGACGGTTGAAAATGTACCGGGCTATCACCGCGTAGCCGACTATCAACGTCATGATGCCGGTAAACACGCCCCCGATAACCGCCGCAAAGCCGGTGACCCTGTCGATAATCCTCTCCAGGAGCCGCACCATGCCATACCTCCGTTATTTTCCGATTTTTGTGATGAGGTCCACGAGCTCCTTGCCGTCCTTGCCGGTCTTTTCGAGGAAATAATTCAGAACAGGTTTCTGCATGACCTCTTTCCACTCCTTTGCTTCCTCCGCAGTCTGGATGTGGATAACCATCTTCTTGTTCCTCAGCTCTTTCACCGCCGTATCTTTTGCCTGTTCGCTGTCTTCTATGCTCTTCTTTTGAGTTGCCAGCCCGGCATCCTTGATGATCTTGCGCAGGTCGGCAGGAAGGGAGTTCCAGAATTTCGGGTTGATGAAGACGCAGTGTGCAACGGTGAAGTTGTTCGACACGGTCCCGTACTTCTGGACCTCGTAGAAGTGGCGTGCCAGCGCTGCATCGGTGCCCGTGAGCCCTACGTCTATGGTGCCCCTCTGCAGGGCCGTATAGACCTCGGGGCCGCTGATGGGCATTGTTGAGGCGCCCAGGGCTTCCGAACCGAGGTTCATGATCTTCGAGGTCCCCCGCATCTTCTTTCCTTTAAAATCCTTCGGCCGAATAAGAGGGGCATTGTTGGAGGTGTATACGTTGGTGCGGCACTGCAATACCCACATAAGCGGCACCACGCCTTTCGCTTCCATCTTTTTGAAGAGTATCGCCCCCACTTCGCCGTTTAGCGCCTTTTCGATCACGGGCAGGTCGGTAATGAGAAAAGGTACAAGAAAGACGTCCATCACCGGAAGGACGCCCGCCCACTCGAAGTTTGTGGTCACTCCCGCCTCGATTGCGCCGGTAGCCACGGCATTGATGACCTCTTTCGGCTTGAAGGCCTGCGCCGCGGGGTAGATCTCCACTTCGACCTTGCCCCCTGTCTTCTGCTCTACCAGGCCCTTAAAGTACTTGATGTCAACGGCAATATGATGGGTTTCGGGCAGTTGGTGGGTGAGGCGCATTTTGTACGTGGCCGCGCCGGCAGGCAGCGCCAGCAGCATTGATACGATCACAACCAAAAGCATCTTCGTTGTCTTCATGTCTCTCTCCTTTTCTTATTTATTTGTTTTTTTGCAGGATCTCAAAAAGGTCGGCGCAGTAGAACGCCTCCGTCTCTCTCACCTTTGCGAGGCCCACAAGAGCATTGAAATCGCTGAAAACGATCATCCTGTCAATACACCCTGCGGTAGTGCCGGTGGCAGCGAGCTCCTCCAGCACTTTTTTTACCCCATAGGCAGCGGCATAGATCGTTGAGAGCGGGAAGGTGGCGACGCTGTACCCTATGTCCTGCAGCTCCTTTGCGGTGAGGATCGGCGTCTTTCCGCCCTCTACCATATTCGCCAGCATCGGGGCCTTTACCTCTCTGCAGACGCGCCTCATATCTTCCACCGATTCCGGCGCCTCGATGAATATGAGGTCGGCGCCTGCATCTTTATACCTGTTTCCCCTTTCGATAGCTTCATCGATACCGTGGACCGCCAGGGCGTCCGTCCGGGCCATTATCACCAGGTCATCGTCCCTGCGCGCATCAACAGCGGCCTTTAGCTTGGAGACCATCTCCTCGGCTATGATCACCTGTTTTCCTTCCATGTGGCCGCAGCGCTTGGGGAATACTTGGTCTTCAAGAAAGAGGCCCGCCACGCCGGCGTTTTCGAAGAGCTTTACGGTTCTGGCCACGTTGGTTACGTTGCCGTGCCCCGTATCGCCGTCGACGAAGACAGGGATACCGACCGCATCCACGATATACCGCACGTGATCCACCATCTCTGAAAGCGTAAGAAGCGACACGTCAGGCTTTGCCAGGAGGGAGCCCGATGCGGGGTATCCTCCCAGCGTGACCGCCTTGAACCCTGTTTGCTCGGCTATCTTCGCCGAGAGTGCATCGTATGCGCCCGGCAGCACGAGTATTTCCTTATCCAGGATCAGTTTTTTAAAAAGTGTTGTTTTTTTCATTTTGTTGCCCCCTTCTTCGGATATGAATACTCTGCGCAGGTCGTCCCGCCTATCTCTTTGATGCAAAGACTACCAACACCTTTGCCGGTTTATTCCCGGCAGCTCTCGCATAATGTGGTTTGTTTGAATCAAAGCAGTAGCTGTCGCCTGTCTTAAAGGTGTATATTCTCCCGTCATAAAAGAACTCTTGCGTACCCTCAATCACGTAGCTTAGTTCCTGTCCCTCATGGACCAGTGGTTCAGAAGGAAAGTCGGAACCGACGGTCACTACATAACCGTCCATGAGCCGATCGGCCTTCCTGTCGTTAACCGGCTGATACACGTATGCGGGGCTTCCCGATGGCTTCGGAATGACCTTCCTCTCCGATGCCCTTACGATGGTGATGGACTGATTTTGGTTTTGGCCGATCTCGCCGCTTATGAGAAAGAAGACATCTACGCCGAGCACAAAGGCAATCTTGGTCAGGGTGCTGATAGGCGGTTCCCTCTTCAGCGTTTCTATCTGGCTGAGATAGCTTTTCGCGAATCCGGTCTTGGTCGCCATCTCATCGAGGGTCATCCTTTTTTCCTGTCTTATTGATCGAATACGCTTCCCGATGGCCACGCAGATGTTCCGCGCCTGTTCCTCCACCCTCTCCATTGTGAACATTTGTAAACTATTAGCAAACTATTGTCAAGAATTATTATGGGATCTCTTCAGGCCTTGCTGTGAGCTGTTTTTATTGTCAGCTCTGCTGTATGAGGATGATGCCGACTATCGTCATGATGATCCCGATAACCCTCTGCACGGTTACGGCCTCTCCCAGTATGGCGATGCTGAGGATCGCCGTTATCAGCGGGTAAGAGGCGGCTATGGGTACGATCTTCGAGGTCATGCCGGACCTGAGGAGATAGAAATAGGTCCACATGCCCACAAGGCCCGCCATAACTCCGCTTGCAGTAAAAAGAGCATAGTTCTTCAGGGAGACCTTTGTCAGTTCGTGGGCCCTTCCGGAAAAGATATACACGAGAAGCAGTATGACCGTGATCGCCGCGCTCCGGATGAGAACGCCGGTGAGCGGCTCCACTTCCTTCAATCCGATCTTTTCAAAAAGCGGCGTCGTCCCCCAGAGAAGCATTGTGACGAACAGCAGCGCAAATGAGATGACTTCCTGGTAGCTCATGTCAAGACCCCTTCCTGTGTCGTCGATATGTTCAATCCCGGGAACGGCGACGGGGTAAAGGAGAGGATAAATATGACCAGTATGATAAAGGCCAAAACCTTTCTCTTTGCATCGAGCTCCGTTTCCGTGTCAACGGGGTGCGGGTGGCGCATGCCGAAGATGAGAAGGATGACCACAAGGGTCAGCCAGCCGGGGTTATAAAAGGCTGCAAGCACGCCAAGCAGCACGATCGACGCCCCGAAGATCCATTTGCTCCGCTCGCCGAAAAGCGCATAGGCAACATGTCCGCCGTCGAGCTGCCCGACTGGCAGGAGGTTGAGCGCCGTGACAAAGAGCCCTACCCATCCGGCATAGGCGCAGGGATGAAGCACGAGGTCATGGCCCCCGGGGATGTCCCCTATGAGGATCTCCTGCAGGATCTTGAACAGCAGCGGGTCTCCGAGCTGCAGGTACGGCATGTTTTCCGGCACAGGCTGAACGTGCGACAGTTTGATCCCGACGACGATAAAAGGTATGGCAATGATAAAGCCTGACAGCGGACCCGCGATGCCGATATCGAAGAGGGCCCTTTTGTTGACCATGACGCCTTTCATCTTGATGATCGCGCCGAAAGTGCCGAACGGAGAGAGCGGAAAGGGAATAAAATAGGGAAGCGTAGCGGGGATGCCATACCGCCTGCTCATGAAGTAGTGTCCCATCTCATGGGCGAGCAGTATCGACATAACAGCAACGCTGTATAATACTCCCCCTACAAAGACCGTCGAGGCGATAGTGAGAACGAAAAGTACGATGTGTATCATCTATTTCCTCAGGAGGCCATACTCGAGGTGGGTACGGTCGTACCTGGTGCCCCTCTTTACGTTCACGTCAAAGCCCGCAAGCATATCGAGAAAGGAAATAAGATCCCTTGCAGACATCTTCCGGCTTATTTGAGAAAGCTGGAAGGCATAATAAGGATGTTTGTAGGGGAGGTAGCGCTTCTGTTCCGAGGATCCAAGATCGAGCCCCTCCTTCCACTTGAGAAAGGTCTTCTTGAAAGAGGGGAACCCCTGTCCTGCGCTAAAGACCTCTTCCATGTCCTTTGCCTGGAGCAAAAGCCGTATCTGGTTGACGAGGTAGCTCTGAATGGCAAGGATATCTTCACCGTTTTCAAGGAGGTTCTCGAAGATGCCGATCATCTTCTGCCTGTCGAGCGCCGCAAAGGCCTCAAAAAGCCTCAGGAAGCTCTCCTCGTGTGTCTGCGTGACGATGGCGCGGACGTCCTTCGACCCTATCTCCTTCCTTTTCCCGACGTAATGAACAAGCTTAAGGAGCTCGGATTCAAGGATCGATTCGTCCCTGATCCTCTCTTTTAAAAGATCAAAGCCTTCTTTTGACATCGTCTTTCCGTAGGACCTCACGACGCTGAGGACCTGTTCCCGGATGCGCTTTTCCTTGTCCTGCTCGAGCACAACCAGGTCGCCCCCGGTGGCCGTATGGAGGTCAGATGCCTTGCCGGTCGAATAGAGGATCACAAAGATCTTTTCTTTCAGGACGTCAAGCTGCCCCGTGAGCTCTTCAATGCAGCTTTTTTCGGGATCAATAATCGCGAGAACGCGGCGGGGGTCGAGAAACAGGTTGGACGCATGTTCGATAATGGCCTTTCTCGCATCCTTCCCTGCAACAATTACCAGCTCAGGTTCATTGACGAAGCGTTTTGCGAGGGCATGAATATCTTCAAGGACATTATCTTTCGATCCGACCGCTATGGTGAGTTTGTTCATGTGTTGCCAGATTGCTATACGTTATACTTCTTCTTCAGGAACTCAAGCCCTGTCATGGGGTAGAGGGCATAGATCAGGATATCGCCCATATCGTCTGTGATGCCCTTCAGCGCCTCCCGCGCATTGGGAAGCTCGGGTTCGATGATGTCGCCGGGCCTTGTTTCGATCGGCGTATGCCCCTTTGCGTAGCCTTTCAATGCCTTCTGCATTATTTCATCGCTTACCGGCGCCGGAGGCTTCCCGTACAGCCCGTAAAAGTAGTCCTTCACCTCGTTCGATATCATCTTATAGCGGCCTGCGACGACATTGAAGACAGACTGGACACCGACGATCTGGCTCGTAGGGGTAACGAGCGGCGGAAACCCCATGTCTTTTCGTGTTGCCGGTATCTCCTCGTAGACATCTTTCAGCCTGTGGATCGCCTTTGCCTGTTTGAGCTGGCTTACGAGGTTGCTTATCATGCCTCCCGGTATCTGGTGCATCAGCACGCCGATGTCGATGACAGAGAACTTTGTCGTGTCTGCGAAGGACATATATTTGGGGATTATGGTTTCGAGGTAATCGTCGACCTCGGCCAACTTCCCGAGATCAAAACCCGGGTCCTGGGGCGTCCCCTTAAGGGTTACAACGAAAGGCTCCACCGCGCAGTGAGAGGACCTGAGCGCAAAAGGGGCCAGGCAGGTATCGATCCCGTCCGCGCCCGCCTCGATTGCCTTCAGCAATGACATAGAGGCCATGCCGCTCGTGTAGTGCGTGTGGAGATGTATGGGGATCGTGAGGTTCGCCTTCAACTGAGATATCAGCTCGAAGGCGTCATAGGGAGAGATGATCCCCGCCATATCCTTTATGCAGAGCGAGTCGGCGCCCATATCCTCGATCTTCTTTGCCTTGCCTATATAGTAGTCTATGTTGAAGATCGGCCCGCCGAGCCTTTTCTCTGTCAGGGAGTATGAGATCGCCCCCTGGATGTGCTTGCCGCATTTCCTGATCGCCTTGAATGCAGCGATGAAGTTCCGCTCATCGTTGAGCGCGTCGAAGACCCTGAAAATGTCGATGCCCACCTCGGCTGCCTTTTCAACGAATGCGTCGACGACGTCATCGGCATAGTTCCTGTACCCCACGAGGTTCTGGCCGCGCAGGAGCATCTGCAGCTTTGTATTGGGCATCTTTTTCCTGAGGCGCCTGACCCTTTCCCATGGATCTTCATTCAGGAACCTTGTCATTACATCGAACGTCGCGCCGCCCCATACCTCCATAGAGTAAAAGCCGATGCCGTCCATTACGGCTGCTATGGGGAGCATGTCGTCGGTGGTCATCCTTGTCGCAAAGAGCGACTGGTGGCCGTCTCTCAGCGTCAGGTCCGTAATGCGGATGGGTTTTGTCCCCGGCATCGTCAACCTCCTTGGGAAAAGTGTGAATAAGTATCATGTCTGCCGTTAAAAATCAATGGAATTTTTCCGATTTGTCTGCTATCTTAATGGTCACGGGATGTAGCTCAGCATGGTGTAGAGCGCTTGCTTCGGGAGCAAGAGGCCGCTGGTTCAAATCCAGTCATCCCGACCATACTTCAACGGTGTAACAAGAACCTCGTTCCTCGCATCTCGATCCTTGTTTCTTGAATAGAATCTGGCCGGCATCGAGCATCTGTTTTTTTCAACCTTGAACGTTGAACAGATTTTCGCTCACGACTTACGCCTTCGGATGTTCCGCTATCAGCTCGAAGAACTCCCGGCAGGTGCCTGGAATATCCTCCGACATGGTAATGGCCGTCACGACCGCAACGCCGTGCGCCCCGGCTTCGATGACGCTGCGGCAATTGTCAGGGCTGATCCCCCCGATCCCGATAACGGGGAGGCGGGTGCTTTGCCGTATCTGCCTGACCCCGTCAAGGCCTGGATAATGCCCGAGGTCTTTTTTTGTGCTGGTAGGAAACACGCCGCTCACGGCGAGGTAATCGGCGCTGTCCTTCTCTGCCTGAAGAGCCTCCTCAATGTTTTTTACAGAGACCCCGATAATAACATCCTTTCCAACCATTTTTCTGGCTTCCGTTACAGGCATATCTTCCTGTCCGAGATGGATCCCGTCGGCGCCGACCGCCTTTGCCACCTCCAACGAATCATTGATGATCAAAAATGCGCCGTGGGCGCGGGTCAGCTTCAGCGCCTCTGAAGCAAGCCTGATGTAATCCGGCGTGGGCAACTCTTTTTCCCTCACCTGGATGATCTTCACTCCGCCCCGAAGGGCAAGCTCCACCTGTTCGAGCACGGAATACCCCCTGTGCAGGCGGGGATCGGTTACAAAATAGAGCCGGTAATCATCTATAGTAGGTTTTACATTCTTCATTTTAGAAAATAAACACAAGCTATCAGCTATCAGCGATCAGCAAACAGCTAACAGTATGTTGTATATAGTATATCGTATATAGTAACTTCCAGTTCATCATCCCTTATCTCCCAACGCCTCATGGTTTTCCGGGTATTTCGATATACGATATACTATATACGATATACGATTTGCTATGAGCCATGAGCTATTCTGATCCTCAGCCTTTCCATCATCGTTTCTTCAGACAAACCGTATAGCGCATCGTAGAGCGCCGCCTGGAAGCTCCCCGGCCCCTTTGATGCGCGGGCCGCCTCTTCCCCTGCAAGCCCGTAGTATCCGAGGGCGCAGGCCGTTGCAATCAGAGGATCGGGCTCAACGGCGCAGAAGCATGCGATCACCGTTGTTGCCGCGCATCCTGTCCCGGTGACGAGCCCGAACATGGGATGCCCGTTATGGACCTCTATGGCCTTTTCTCCATTTGTGATGAAGTCGATCTCCCCGGTAACGGCGATCACCTTTTTCAACTCCCTCGCCAGAGCGTGCGCGCCATCGCGCACCGCGTCAACCGTCTCGAGGGAATCGACCCCCCTGATCCTGACCTCCTTGGCGACGGAAAGCAAAGACATCACCTCCGATGCGTTGCCCCGGATCACCGTTACAGGGACTTCTTCCAGGAGCCTTCCTGCGGCCTCTGTCCTGAGCGGGGTAGCGCCTGAGCCGACGGGGTCCAGTATGACCGGGGTGGCCCGCTTGCCCGCGGCCTTTCCCGCCAGGATCATAGACTCAACCCAATAAGGGGTCAGCGTCCCGATGTTTATATCCAAGGCATCGGCGAACGCCGCCATGGCCTCCATCTCTTCGTGCGCATGGGCCATGATCGGCGAGGCCCCGACGGCAAGCGTCACATTCGCCGTGCTGTTCATTACGACAAAATTGGTTATGTGGTGCACCAGCGGCTTGCGCCTCCTGATCTCACGCAGTATCTCCACAGTCTTTCTTGAAAATTCATAATCGTTCATTGCGCCTGCCTCTCCCCGATAGGATCAATTTTTTTATCGTTTAAGGACTTTTGTATGATGCCGCCGCCTGCCACTGTGTCACCGGAGTAAAAGACGATCGACTGGCCCGGGGCGATCGCCTCCTGGGGCTTAACAAATTCAACTCTGACCGTTCGGTCTCCTTCCGGGTCGAGGGTGCACTCAGCAGGCATGCTCCTGTACCGTATCTGCGCCTGGAGCCGTTCGCCCCGCAGGGCGCTGAACGGGAGGATCCAATGAAGGCCTCCGGCAACAAGCCCTGTGCGGCGAAGAGAGCCTTTTGGCCCTGCAGTGATCTCGTTGCGCCCGGCGTCTACGCGAAGGACATAGAAGGGCTCCTTCATGCCCGCCAGGTTGAGCAGCTTGCGCTGTCCCACGGTATAGCGGCCAACGCCGATATGCTTGCCGATCACGTTGCCTTCTTCGTCCACTATATTGCCCGGCCTTCCCTTTCCGCCGAGGAGGACGCCGTAATCATCCCATTCCAGGAAATCCTGGCTTTCCGGTTTTTCCAGATGCTCCTCAAACCCCGCCTCCCGGGCGATGGCCATTATCTCGTCCTTGCGGTAATCACCGAGGGGAAAGATGGTCCTTTCAAGCTGCCGCTGCGAGAGCCTGTAAAGAAAATAGGACTGGTCTTTCGCCTTATCGATGCCGCGCTTTAAAAGGTATCTGCGCTCAACAGGATCATGGGCAATTCTTGCATAATGGCCTGTTGCGAAAAGGTCGAATGCGATCCCGCTTTTCGCCGCTTTTTCAAGGAGCGCCCCGAACTTGATCATCGAATTGCATGTCACGCAAGGGTTTGGCGTCTTTCCGTGTATGTACTCCCTGCGGAAATATTCAACGACCGTTTCCCGGAACTCATCGCTGAGGTCAATTACATGGTGTTCAATCCCCAACTGTACGGCGGTTGCCTGAGCGCCGGCTATGCTATATGCCTGACCGGGGCCGTAACATCCGCTCTTTGTCGCCGCGCGCTGCACGGAACCGTCCCAGGTCTTCATCGTCAGGCCCACTACTGCGTACCCCTGCCTTTGCAGGAGAAGGGCTGCCATCGTGGAATCAACCCCGCCGCTCATGCCGACTGCGACTATCTTTTTCCCTGTCCTGTTGATATTCATGGTCGCCGGACTATATTGTATCGATTGCTGTGCTGTGAGTAAATACCTATATTCCCTCGAATAATTCTGTTGAAAGATAGCGCTCCCCTGCATCCGGCAGGATGACGACGATCGTCTTCCCTGCGTTTTCCGGCTCCATGGCAATTCGTATTGCCGCGTGCGCCGCAGCGCCGCATGATATGCCGCTTAAGATGCCTTCTTCCCGCGCCAGGCGGCGCGCCATTTCCATGGCCTCGTCGTTGCTTACCGTCTCGATCCTGTCGATGAGAGAGAGGTCAAGCACCTTCGGCACAAAGCCGGCGCCGATGCCCTGGATCTTGTGGGGACCGGGTTTTAATTCCTCGCCCTTTCGCGCCTGGGTGAGTATCGGCGAATGGACCGGCTCCACGGCAACGGATGTAATATGCCTGCCCCTGGCCTTCTTGAAATAGCGGCTTATCCCGGTTATTGTTCCGCCCGTGCCGACGCCGCAGACCAATATGTCCATCTCTCCTTCGGTGTCTTCCCATATCTCCACCGCCGTCGTTGCCTCATGGATGGCCGGGTTTGCGGGGTTTTCAAACTGCTGCGGCAAAAAATATCTGGCCGGGTCGCTCTTTGCGATCTCTTCGGCCTTATCGACAGCGCCCTTCATCCCCTTCGACCCCTCTGTGAGGATAATGTCCGCCCCCAGCATCTTTATTACCTTCCTGCGCTCGATGCTCATCGTCTCCGGCATTGTGAGGGTCAACCTGTAACCGCGGGCTGCCGCGACATACGCAAGCGCGATGCCGGTATTGCCCGATGTGGGCTCGACGATCTCCACGCCTGCCTTGAGCCTGCCGGTCTTTTCGGCATCCCAGATCATCGAGGCTCCTACGCGGCATTTTACTGAATAGGCAGGGTTCCTGCCTTCGATCTTGGCAAGGACAGTTGCCCTTGCGCAGCCGGTCACCTTATTGAGCCGTACGAGAGGGGTCCTGCCGATAGAATAGGAATTGTCCTCGTAGATCCTCATGTTTTAACCCCTTTCACGGGTAAACTCTCGTAATGAATAATATACATGCTCAGCCTAAGATCTGTAAATAACCAATCACCAATATTCAATAACCAAACAAAACCTTATGGGAACAGCTTCCAGTCTGGGTATTCGGTCATTGGTCATTGGGTATTAATTGGTGATTGATGTTTGGTTATTGGCCGTTTTTGTAAAATATCCCCCCTGCGAAGCTGACCGATGATTTTCCGTCGGTCCATTGCTTATAGCCGACTACGTCACAGGCGCTGTCCTGCAGCAGGCAGAGCTGGAAGAAGATCGGCGTGAGGCCGCATATCCTCCTCGAGTCTTCTTCTGCCTTTACTGCCTCGAAAAACCCCTTCGGGTCCACGTTGCCCACGGAGCCGAGGATCGTTTCATCCTTTCCTTTCGAGGCGGCAAGGGTACCGATGTCAAGGGCATATTGGTCCCCGAACTGCGCACCGATGTGCGCGAGGTCGGCGCCGGCAATAATGACATACGGCCTGCCGTAGTCCTGGAGGGCTGCCCTGAAGTTCTCCACGATGCCGGCGATCTCTCCGTCGTCTACGCCTTTTTTGCCTTCTATGTATTCCTGCATGGAGCCGGTGAGGATGGGGAGCATCTCGAAATCATTGTTCATCATGAACTGTATCAGGGGGAGCTGAAGCTCAATGGAATGTTCGTTCCTGTGCGGCCACTCATCGATATATTGTTTCAGAACGTCATTTTCGCGGATCAGGCTGCAAAGCCCCTCGGGGTGGGGGATAACATCAAGGGGCGTTGAAAAATCCTTCGCCGATATGCACCAGATCCTGTCTGTGGGTCGATGGCACGTCCCCAGGACAATGATGAGGGGTTTTTCAACAGACCTGAGGTGCCTGTATGCCTCCCTGTAGACCTCCATGCCTCTCGGGTAATCTATGTGAGGGGCGAGGATGCCGGTTATCTCTCTGCCTTTATAGCTTCTGCCATCCGCGCCCTTGAACATCTCGTCGAGGAACGCGATAAGGTCCATCCTGTTTGCCGCATAGCTCTTGCCGGCAAGAAACGGCTCCCTTACCGGGGTCTTTACGTATTCCTCGCGCATCCGCGCGAGGGAATCCACGTAATGCTCATTGAAAAGGAGGAGGTGGGAATCAAGGGCATCGACAAGCCCCTGTATATCTTCCAGGTAGATAAGTTCTCCGGAAACCCTCATATACTCTGCCTGAATATCCCTGAGGGCCCTTGTTCCGTCCATGAGGGAGATTATGAAGGCCACTTCTTTCTGCACAATGAATGCATGCTCCGTTATCCCTTCAGTGTCCCTGAGCAGTATCAGCTCTTTGCCGTCCTGGACGATCGGGTGTGCCTCGATCCATCTCAGCTTTGGATTTTCCATGACAGTTTATATACCATATCCGCAGGGAAAGGCAATGTGAAACGTAGAACACCCGTATATTGTATATCGTAATTCGTATATCGCACACCGAGGTTCTGAAGAAAACGTTCGGCGTAATCCGTTCGGCGTTCGGCGATTTTTGACTCCCTGCTCTTCGCTGCCTTTCTCCCATTACGATTCACGACTTATGAGATCCTTCTTGGCGTTTCACCTTTCACAGTATTGAGTGGCCGGTTCGTCAAAAAACAATGTAATATTTTGCAGCCCGTTCTCGGGCGAGAGGGGGTGGCTCCGCGGGCCGGGGCACCCACCCGGTGGGTGGGTCGCGTGGAGGGGGCGACGTGAGCCCCAAAAAACATAAGATAATATTCTATAGCGAATTCTTGAGCGAGAGGGGGTGGCTCCGGCAGCTTTGCTGCTGGAGGGGGCGACGTGAGCCCCAAAAAACAATTGACAAGATTTCTTCAAAATTTAAGAATGAAAATAAAGGGGGCGCCACAATGATACATTATGCCTGGATCATAGCTTTCACGGGAACGCTGGTCACCATACTTGCCCACGGTTTTGGGAGGATGTCCTATTCCGTCATACTGCCGTCAATGAAAGACGGCCTTTCCCTAACCTACACCGAGTTGGGCTCCATCGCCATGGGGAATTTCATCGGCTACCTGTCGCTTGCAATCATTGGAGGCTTTCTTGCCGCCCGTTTTGGCGTGAGAAGGGTGGTCTTTATCTCCCTCCTTGTTATAGGCGTCAGCCTTTTCCTCACCGGGTTCTCAGAATCCTTTGTATTTGCCTTTTTCATGAGGCTTATCAGCGGTACCGGCAACGGAGGCAGCTATGTGCCCATCATGGCGCTGCCCGCGGCATGGTTTGTAATGAAAAAAAGGGGGCTGGCAACAGGCATAGTTTCCGGCGGCATAGGCGTCGGCCTTTTCCTCTCAGGAATACTCCTTCCCCCTGTTATGTCTGCATTTGGAAAGGATGGCTGGAGATATGGGTGGTTTTTTATGGGCATCGCCGTGTTCATCCTCGCCTTTGTCTGCTATGCGTTCCTGAGAAATAGCCCGAAGGAGAAGGGCCTTTCCATGTATGGGGGCGAAGAAGAACAAAAAGGGGGGGCCAAGGTCACGCTCTTTTCCGCATTCAGGGATGTCGTCGTAGAGCCTGAGATATGGAAGCTCGGCAGCGTATACTTTATGTATGGCTTCTCCTATATCATATACCTCACCTTTTTTGTCGCATATCTTACCAAAGAAATGGGCGTTGCTCCTGTTGCGGCGGGGCGGATATTCGCAGTCCTCGGCATCTTCAGCATATTCTGCGGGGTTATATGGGGCTGGATATCGGACGTCCTCGGGAGGAGACATGGCTCGATGTTCGCTTATCTGACGCTCGCCCTTTCCTATGTGGTTTTTGCGTTCTGGAAGGACACCGCAGGGTTTTATATATCCGCTGTGGTGTTCGGCATTACAGCGTGGTCGATCCCCACTATTATGGCAGCGGCTTCAGGTGATGCGGTGGGGGGGAGGCTGGCGCCGGCCGGCCTGGGTTTTGCTACGCTGTTCTTTGGAATAGGCCAGGCATTAGGGCCTGTAATCGGCGGGTGGCTCAAGGACTCCACGGGAACGTTTACAAATGCCTTTATCCTTGCCACCATAGTCTCATTGATCGGGGCCTTCGGGTCGTTGATCCTGAAGAAGAAGACATCATGAACCCGTGAGGCGTCAGGCGTTAGTCGTAAAGGGTTAAACCCCTCACGCCTTACGACTCACGACTTACGGATTCACGCGCTGTTTGAGCGCTTAAGGACGAAATTATGCACGACGAAAAAACCTTTACCGTCCGTGATCTTCCGAGGTCTGAAAGGCCGCGCGAGAGGCTTATCAGGTTCGGTGCGGACAAGCTCTCCTCACAGGAGCTCCTGGCCTTGGTGGCCGGCCGCGGTGTTCCAGGCAGGTCCGTGATGACCATTGCCCAGGAACTGCTGGCAAGGTTTGGCAGCATTCAGGGGATAAGCAACGCGACGATCGAAGAGCTGTCGCGTATCAAGGGGATCGGCACAGCGAAGGCGGCGCAGCTGAAGGCAGTTTTCGAGCTCGGGAAAAGACAGGAGCTTGAAAGAGAAACCAACTATGAAAGTTACGACATCAGGGACCCTCAGGGCGTTGTCAGGGCCGTTCGTAAAACCATTAAAGACAAGGCAAAAGAGCACTTTAAGCTCATCCTTCTTAATACGCGCAACAAGATCATCGGCCTTTCCACCGTTTCCATAGGCACCCTCAATGCAAGCCTTGTCCATCCCAGGGAGGTCTTCAAAGACGCGATCAGGCACAGCGCTTCATCGGTAGTGGTAGCCCACAACCATCCATCCGGCAACCCTGAACCATCGGAAGAAGATGTCAAGATCACCCGGAGGCTTGTCGAATCCGGCAAGATACTCGGCATTGAGGTCCTTGACCATATCATAATCGGGAAGGACGCCTTCGTCAGCTTAAAAACAAAAGGGCTGCTATAGATTCCATATTTTATTTGACCGGCACAGACAATTAATGATATTTTTTTTCGTCTTGCAAAGATACAAGAAGGCTGTAAAGGAGGACAAGGGAATGAAGAAAGCGCTGCTGTTTTTCACAGTATTAATGGTTTTGGGATGGATAGGGCACGCGCCTGCCGCTGAGCCAAACCTGAAAGAGGGCATGTGGGAGATGACCTTCAAGAGCGAGATAAAAGGAATGCCGATGCAGATGCCTGCCACAACAGTAAGGCAATGCATCACCAAAAAGGATGCGGTTCCGCAGCAGAAGCCCGAGCAGGGGCAGGAGTGCAAGATGACGAGCACAAAAATAACCGGCGACACCATTTCCTGGACCATGAAGTGCGTCAGCAAGGATGCCACAGTCGACAGCGACGGAAAAGTAACATATAAAGGAAATTCATCGGAAGGCGTAAGCAATACGACGGTAAAACAGAAAGGCCAGCAGCCGATGCATATGACAAGCAGTTGGTCGGGAAAATGGATAGGGCCATGTAAATGAGCTTACGGCTCATGGCTCATAGCTCATGGCGTAAACAATATCACGAATCAAGGAATGGTTAAGGTATGACAAAGATAAAGATAAAAAAGACAAAGAAAAGCAGGATCAAAGAAACTGACTTCGATCATCTCGAGTTCGGCGAACAGTTCTCGGATCATATGTTCATCACTGAATACGGCGACGGCACGTGGAACGATCCCCGGATAATCCCCTTCGGGAAGCTTTCGTTTCTCCCCAGCCTCACCGTGCTCCATTACGGCCAGGCTGTTTTTGAAGGGCTCAAGGCATACCTGACTGCTCGCGGCGGCGTCAACCTCTTTCGCGCCGATAAAAACCACGAACGGCTCAACATGTCCTGCGAGAGGCTCTGCATACCGCCGGTTCCGCTGGACCTGTTCATGGAGGCCTTGAAGAAGCTCGTGGCGATTGACCGCGCCTGGATACCGAACAAGCGGGGAAATTCTCTCTACATAAGGCCCTTCATCTTCGCGACCGATGACTATATCGGCGTCCGGGTCTCCAAAACGTACGCATTTATCATTTTTACGTCCCCTGTCGGTGCGTATTACAAAGAAGGCCTCAATCCTGTGAAGCTTATCACGTCAGGTGGCTACTCGCGGGCGGTCATAGGAGGGCTTGGCGAAGCAAAGACGCCTGCCAACTATGCCGCATCTCTTTTGCCGGCAGAGGAAGCGAAGAAGCAAGGCTTTACCCAGGTGCTATGGCTCGATGCCATTGAGAAGAAATATATCGAAGAGGTCGGCACGATGAACATCATGTTTCTCATCAATGATGTGCTCATCACGCCGCCCCTTGAAGGGTCGATCCTTGGAGGCATAACGAGGGATACGGTGCTTACCCTTGCCAGCCACTGGGGCGTCAAGATCGAGGAGCGCAGAATATCCATTGAAGAGGTCATCGAAAAGGCAAAATCAGGAGCGCTGCAGGAGGTCTTTGGAACAGGTACTGCAGCGGTGATCTCGCCTGTGGGCTGGATACAGCATATGGAAGAGATGGTTACCATCAATAAAGGCGGGATCGGCCATTTTTCCCAGAGGCTCTACGATGAGATAACCGGCATCCAGTATGGCGAGAAGCCGGACATATTCGGATGGTGCTATCAGGTCTGAGATCCTGGTGCTTGAATAACCAAACACCAATAACCAAGCTCCAATTAATCACCAATACCCAATATTCAATAACCAAACAAAAACTTTATGGATTGCTTCACGTTTGGATATTCGGTCATTGGGCATTAATTGGTTATTGATGTTTGGTTATTGGTGATTGTTCTTAAAAATATATGACCGAGATATCCCTCTGTTTTTTTGCTTTCCTTGCCGGCTTCATAGACTCTGTTGCGGGCGGCGGGGGGCTTATCCAGCTTCCCGCGCTTTTCATCTTTCTCCCCGGCCTTCCCGTGGCGATGCTGCTCGGCACAAACAAATTTGCATCCATATGCGGCACATCGATAGCCGCGGTCCAGTACGCGCGGCACATAAAGATCAACTGGGCCGCCACCTTTCCTGCGACAGCGAGCGCCCTTTTGTTCTCGTTCCTCGGGGCACGGGTTGTGACGCTTCTGGACCCCGGGATCATGCGGCCCCTTGTTCTCGTCATGCTTATCGGCATTGCCGCCTATACCTTCTTAAGAAAAGACTTCGGCTCGCTGCACGTGCCGAAGCTCGGAAGCGTCAAACAGCTTTCCGTCAGCATTGCAACAGGCATGGTGATCGGTTTTTATGACGGGTTCTTCGGCCCCGGGACAGGGAGCTTCCTTATCTTCGTGTTTATAGGGATCTTCGGCTTCAGCTTTCTCGCTGCATCGGCATCTTCCAAGGTGATCAATTTCGCCACAAACCTGTCGGCGGTGCTCTACTTCGGGTTCACTCACAACATCTTATTCAAAATAGCCATACTCATGGCTGTTTTCAACATATTGGGGGCTATCGCCGGAACAAAGCTTGCGATCCTGAAGGGAAACCGCTTCGTGAGGATATTTTTTCTGTTTATCGTGTCTGCGATGATCGTCAGGCTGGGGTATGATGTGCTGATGAGATAAGGCAGCACCCGTAAGGCGTGAGGCGGAAGACGTAAGGGGAAAAATCGCCTAACGGCTCACGCCTTACGACTTACGGGTTTAAGAATACTTCTTCCTCACCTCTGCAAGCTTTGCGAAGTGCTTTCTTTCCTCTTCGATGATGAGGTCGACCTCGACGCGGTCTTTCTCCGCGAGAAATTGCTTCACCTCCTGGTAATAGAGGATGGAGTCCATCTCCCGCTCCATGGCAAAATCTATTGCCGACAGCGTATCTTTTATCTCGGGCAGCGCTGCGTCGCGGAGGTCTTTCCTGAAGATCACCTTGCCGTCTATATAATCCCTGAGATATGCGAGATATTCACCCTTATATGTTTCAGGCACGCTTGACTGCTTTATCGTCGCTAGCATGTCCGTGAATATCCTTTTATGCCGTATCTCCTCATCGGCAAGGCGGTTGAAGATATCCCTCGTGGCGTCATCTTCTGCCATGAGCGCCGCTTTATGATAAAATATTTCCCCGTCCTCCTCGATCCTGATGGCAAATTGAAAGATGTCGCCCGGTTTAAATATATTCATCGTCCCCTCCTTTATGTCCTTCCCGTGCCGGCATCATGCCGGCGCAGTCGTCGCATTGCCCCGCATGCCCTGACGGCATTATTATATTGAATATTGCTTGCATTGGCAATGCTTTAAAATATTAGCCGTAGCGCTTGAGCTGAAAGCCGTATCCGGTTGTATACTCCCCGTAGCTTCCATGCTCTATGAAATCACCGGTGTTCAGGTAGACCTTTTCCCTGCCGTCGATGACGTGGGACGTGCGGTCAGGTATGTGCGAGTGGGCGAGGACAACCGCGTCGTACCCTTCATCCTGTTTTGACCGCGCATACCTTCTGAATGCCTCCATGACCTTAGCGCTGTAAGGCTTTTTCTTTTTTGAGAGGAATATCCTCATCGCCATGGCTATCTTCCACGTCATGGCAGGGCCGAAAAGATCCATAACCGCATAAATGGCCGGCGTTTTCAGAACGTTTCCAAGACAGAAAGCGTCGAACCTGTGTCCGTGGGCTATGTACGTCCTCTTCCCTTCAACATCGACCGTCATCTCCTTCGCGCAGGTGATGCCCGTGTGTTCCTGGAAAAATCCTCCCATCCCGAACTCGTGGTTTCCCTCAAGCAGGCAGACCTCTTTTCCCTTTTCCACGAGCCTTTTCAGCGAATCAACAATACCCGCGTAGCAGGGATAGATATACCCGTCGTACCCATGATAGAACTCGAAGAGATCGCCGAGGACGAAGACCTTATCGGCATCCTCGCAGGCATCGCCGAGGAAGTTTTTGACATACTTCATCTTGTCAAAGCTCCTGTCCGTAAGGTGGGTGTCGGAAAAAAAGATCAGCTTCATAATTTATATGCCATTAGACCCGTAAGTCGTGAGTCGTAAGGCGTAAGGGGTTTAATCTTTCACGCCTCACGCCTGACGCCTTACGGAATTTATACGGGCCTTGAACTTTCCAGGTATTCCCGCAGCGCTTCCGGCCAGCTTCTCATGGCAATGCCTGTCGCATTCCGGGCCTTTTTCGTATCGAAGACAGAGTAGGCAGGCCTCGCTGCCTTCCTGTTAAGCGCCTGCGAAGAGACTGCCGTTACCTGGATATCCATCCCGAGGGCCATAAAAACCTCCTGAGCTAGCTCGTACCAGGTGCAGGAGCCGTCGTTACAAATATGGTAGATCCCCGACTCTCCTTTTTCAATGAGAATGGAAAGCGGCTCCGCGATGTCTTTAGCGTATGTCGGCGACCCCCTCTGGTCATCGACCACCTCGATGCTGCCCCTTTCCCTGGCGATCTCTATTACCTTGGATATGAAATGCCGGCCGCCCTCTCCGTAGAGCCACTGGCTCCTGATGATGAGGGAAGAGGGGGCCTTTGCGAGGACCTGCTCCTCGCCCCATAATTTTGTCTTGCCGTAGAAGGAGACCGGGTTCGGCGTGTCTTCTTCAGTGTACGGCAGGCCTTTTGTGCCGTCAAAGACGTAGTCGGTGCTGATATGGACAAGCTTGATGCCGTGTTCGCTGCAGATATCGGCGATGATCGCCGCCCCGCGGCTGTTTACCTTTTCCGCAAGCTCCCTTTTGTCCTCGCAGCCATCCACATCCGTCACGGCGGCGCAATTGACCAGCGCGTCGGGCCTCTCGCGGGCGACGACTGCTTCACCGGCCTTGCGGTCCGCAATGTCCCATTCGTCGATATCGAAGCTGGCGACATCAAACCTGCTTTTAAAAAGAGGGATAATATTGGTTGCGAGAAGGCCTTTACCGCCGGCGAAAAGAACCTTCATCGATTTCCATACATCCTATTGTAGTATTCCAGGTAGGCCCCGCTCTTGATCCTCTCCCACCATTTCCTGTTGTCAATATACCACCGCACCGTCGCCTCCATGCCGTCGGCGAAATCTGTTTTTGCCTGGAAGCTTAGTTCATTTTTGAGCTTTGTGGAGTCGATGGCGTACCGGCGGTCATGGCCGGGCCTGTCGGCAACGAAGCGGATAAGCGCCTCGGGCTTTCCGAGGACCTTAAGGATGAGCCTGACGATCTCTATGTTCGTCCTCTCGTTCTCGCCGCCGATATTATAGACGTTGCCGGGAACGCCCCGCTGAAAGACCGTATCGATGGCCCTGCAGTGGTCCTCTACGTGGATCCAGTCCCTGACGTTCATGCCGTCGCCGTATACCGGCAATTCAATATCCGCGAGGGCATTCGTTATTATCAGCGGGATGAGCTTCTCCGGGAACTGGTACGGGCCGTAATTATTTGAACAGCGCGTAATGATGACGGGCATTCCGTATGTTCTATGGTACGCCATTGCAAGCATGTCCGCCGATGCCTTCGACGCGGAGTAGGGGCTGTTGGGCGCCATGGGCGTATCCTCCCGGAATCTGCCCGTTTCGCCGAGAGAGCCGTAAACTTCGTCGGTGGATACCTGAATAAAAAGCCTCGTCTTCCTTTTCCTTGCCATCTCAAGGAGGTTGAAGGTCCCGTTGATATTGGTCTTGATGAACGCGTCAGGGTCGATAATGCTCCTGTCGACGTGGGACTCGGCGGCAAAATTTATCACAGCTTCCACGGGCGGCTCAAAGGCCTTTTCCACATCGGATATGCTGCCGATATCGCCTTTCACAAATCTGTAGCGGCTGTCCCCCTCGATGCCTTCAAGGTTTTCGAGGTTCCCAGCATAGGTCAGCTTGTCCAGGTTGACGATATTGTACGGATAGTGCGAAAGCATGTAACGCACGAAATTCGACCCGATGAAGCCGCAGCCGCCGGTAACGAGGATATACGGATCAGCCATCTTTTCTATCCCATGAGTAGGGTATATCGTTGACATGGGGGTCGACCCTGAACTCGTCAGGCTTTGCCCTGTTGTACGGCACCGTGGGGATATTGATGATGATCGCCTCGTCTTCGCTTATACATTTCCATCCGTGAAAGACCATTTTCGGCACCCTGACGAGCATGGGGTTAAAGTCGCCGATGAAAAACTCATTTACTTCTCCCTTTGTCGGCGATCCATCCCTGTTGTCATAAAGGGCAAGCTTGATCATCCCTTTTATGCAGGCGATGAAGTCGTCCTGTCCCTGGTGATAATGCCAGGCCTTTACAACATGGGGATAGGTGGTGGTAAGGTACACCTGGCCGAAGCCGGCGAACATGTCTTCATCGTTCCGCAGGATCTCCATCAAGCGGCCCCGCTCATCAGGGATATACTTCAGCGGCTTTGTAACAAGATCCTTTATCATATCCACCCCCGTATATTAAATCTGAGAAAACAATACAGAACCCGTAAGTCGTGAGTCGTAAGGGGTAAAAGGGTCAAACCCCTCACGCCTTCCGCCTCACGGCTATTATGTCTTTTTAGCCCACATTATTCGCTCCTGTCTGTGAAACCAGGATGCTTGCCCGCAGCAGCGACTCGAAGGTGCCCGCGTCGGTCCACCATCCGTCCAGCATATCCCAGGCCATGGTCCCTTCCTTCACGTAGGCATTATTGACATCGGTGATCTCGAGCTCCCCCCTGTCGGAAGGCTTCAGCGTCTTCACGATATCGAAGACGCGCCCGTCGTACATGTATATGCCGATGACGGCAAGGTTGCTCCTGGGCTTCTTCGGCTTTTCAACGATATCCACCAGCTTTCCCTTTACGATCTCCGCCACGCCAAACCGTTCAGGGTCAGGCACTTCCTTCAAAAGGATCTTGGCGCCCTTTTTCTGTTTTTCAAAATCGCGGACGGCCCTTATGATATTCTTCTCGATGATATTGTCGCCGAGCACCACGCATATCGGCTCGCCTTCGGCGAAATACTCCGCCAGCGCCAGCGCGGCGGCGATGCCGCCTTCCCCTTCCTGATAGGTGTAGTTGATATGGCGCAATCCAAACTCCTTGCCGTTTCCCAGAAGCCTCAAAAAATCTCCGGCATAGTTTCCTCCGGTTACGATCATGATGTCAGTGATGCCTGCGTTGATGAGCGTTCCGATAGGGTAGTATATCATCGGGTTGCCGTATATGGGCAGGAGATGCTTGTTGGTGATCTTCGTAAGCGGGTGCAGCCTTGTTCCGAGGCCACCGGCAAGAATAATTCCTTTCATGCGCTCTTCCTCCTACTTTGTCGTGATCCCCGCCAGATCAAAGGATATCCTGATGGTTGTATCGTTGGGCCTTTTCGATTGCATAAGCGTCAATGTTGTGCCCCAGCATCCAGGCATATACCTGAGCTGATACAATGTTTCGATCCACTCTGACTCCTTGAACGTGTAGCGTATCTGGTACCTTCCCTGGAAGTATTTATATATGCCGCCAAGGTCGAGAAAGACCTCGTTGTTTAAATCAGCCGTGTAATTATGAGAAAGGTTCATATTGTATATGTTGGGCTTCACGTAGTTGAAGCCGTTCCGTATGGTCTTCAGCCCTTCCCCTGAGGTGCTGATCTGCGCCTCGTTGGAGTAGCTCAGGTTGGCCGTAGGATATAAGGTCAGCCGGGCGTCAACATCCGATAGCCTGCCGCCGGAACCCTTATAGAGCTCGGAGGGGCGCAGCCCTCCCGAAAGCCCGTAGGTCTGGGATATCTCAAAAAGAGACAGCTCCCGCTGCCAACCTTCGGAGGTCGAGTTAAGATAATGGTTCAGCGAATAGGTGATCGTATTGGTCTGGTACATACGATCGTAGGGGTCTATGTTGGGCAGGTCGGTGAAAGACGTATTGGGGATAAAATTATACTTTACCACAGGCTTTATCACGCTGTGCATCTCCCCCAGGTCCAGCAGGTCGGTATAATAATACCTCATGAACTGGACGTTTGCGTCCCCCTCGATCCTGAATGTGTTGCGATGTTCCGTATCGCTGCTGCTGCCGCCGGCGCGGTTGATAAGGTACGCCGTTTCCATCAGGGTGCCGTTGACGAGGAAATTGATGCCGTTCCAGGAATAGGGCACCCGGAGCCGCGGCTCGATCCCCATCCGTGAAACTTTATCACCCTTGTCCCTGTAGAAGGACGTATAGTCCGTTACGAGGTCCGTATAGGCCTTCCCTTCCAGGAACGGGATATACTCCGTGAAGAAAGAGGCATGGGGGTAGTATTGAAATGTGGATCTATTGTTATCGTCGGAAAGGAGGTTCCTGAAGTTGGCCACCTCTGCTGTAAGGAGGGACTTTTTCACGGGGACCTCCACGAAGGCCGTGGATTTTATCAGCGTTTCGCTCCTTTCAGCCGCCATCGTGCCGAAATCTTTCAGGTAGTCGTTGTCGGAGATAAAGCGGAGGTTTGCTTTCAGCGCTATGTTCTGCATGAATACCTGTTCGTGCTGGCCCCGCAACTGCCAGCGCGTGCCGTCGTATGCCCTGTCGCTGATGATCGAGTAATCCCATACCCCCTTCATGTCTTCCCTGGGGGCATACCTGAACTCGACACCCGGCTTGATGCCCCTGTCGCCAAGGTAGTCAAGGAAGAAGGTGGCGTCCTTGTCTTTTGATATGGCCCAGAAATAGGATGTATTGATAAGCATGCCGTTTCTTGACGAAACTGCAAATCCCGGCATAAGCAACCCCGACTGCCTCTCGGTCTTGACCGGGAAGATGCCCCAGGGCAGGTAAAAAACGGGGGTATCCTTGATATAGAATTTTGTGCCCTTCGTTTTTGCGTATCCCTCAACGGTGACATCAACGTTCTGTGCTGAGAATTTCCAGGCAGGGTCCTCCCAGCCGCAGGTGGTGAACTCGCCTTTCTTGATCGTGTACTGCGCCTCGCCGACCTTTTCGATCTCTTCGCCGGTGATGTGGAAATTGCCCTGCTTAAGATAGATCTTGCCGCTGTCTATCTTGCCTTTTTTAGAGATGAGGTTGATCTGCAGCTTCTGGCACTCGATGCGGTCCCCTTCGTCCTGGAAGATTACGTTCCCTTCGGCGAAGATATCCTGCGTCTTTTCGTCAAAAAGAACGTAATCCGCATTAAGGATCCGGGCGCCCTCCCTGAGGTCGACCTTGCCTTTGGCAACGTACGTGCTCTTTTCGCGGTTATATTCGACAAACATGGCCGCTATGTCGATCGGCGCATCAAAAGAGGCCTTGTAATCGAACTGCTTCCCGTGAAGGCACAGCGGGATAAGGAGGAACAGAAGGATGATGAATTTCCCTTTAAAAGATATCATGAATGATCGCCTTCGCCTCGCCGATAGTGTAAAAAGAACCTGTCACAAGTATCAGGTCGTTTTCTCCTGAGAGGGCTTTTGCCATCTTCAGCGCGCCCCTTACGTCTTCCGCGACGATCGCGCCTTTCGCGTATGTTTTCATCAGAGATGGCGCCAATGCCCTTTCCGTAGCAGGTTTTGTCAATATTGCCGTATCTACTGATGGTACGATCTCTTGAAGCATTCTATCATACTCTTTATCCTTCATGACACCAAAAATGAGAATTTTTTTCCTGTCCCCGTAGCGGGCCTTTATAAACTCCACGAGTACGTGGATGCCGCCGGGGTTATGCGCCCCGTCAATGAGGACCGTCGGCCTTTGCTTCACCTCTTCCAGCCTCCCCTGACACCGGATACCGGACAGGGAAGCAAATATCGAATTGTCCCGGACAGGAAAACCGGCAGCCGAGAGAACGTCAACAGCACAGAGCGCAATGGCGCTGTTTGCAAGCTGGTGGTCGCCTTTCATATTTACCCGGACGCCTTCGAGCGCCCTTGAGGGGCCCCGGTAAGACATGGCCTGTTCCCCGGTCTTTTTATAGGAAAAATCTCTCCCGAGGCTGTAAACGGGGCTTCCGGCACCTTTTGCAGCCTCAGAGATAATGTCCAGCGGGACACCTGCCGCCCCGGTTACAACCGGCGCCCCTTTCTTGATAATGCCCGCCTTTTCCCGGGCGATGGCCTCAATAGTATTGCCGAGATAGGCCGTATGATCAAAGGCAATGTTGGTAATGACGCTTGCCAGCGGTTCGATGACGTTTGTCGAGTCAAGCCTTCCCCCGAGCCCTGTCTCGATCACCGCAATGTCCACTTTTTTTTTCCTGAAATACTCGAAGGCAATGGCTGTGGTAAAATCGAAGAAGGTGAAAAACCTGTTTTTGTCTTTTTTCTGTATCTCTTCGCGGAGATGCTCCGTGAGCTCGACAACCTCCTCTTCCCGGATCTCCTCTCCATTCACCGTGATCCTTTCGGTGAACGACACGAGATGGGGGGACGTATAGGCGCCCGCAGAATAGCCTTCTTCCCTGAGCATGCCGGCGATCATGGCCGCTACGGAGCCTTTGCCGTTGGTGCCCGCAATGTGGACTGCCTTCAGCGCCCTATGAGGGTTTCCCATTATGTCGAGTATCCATGAAATATTCTCAAGCCCGAATACCATCCCAAACTTTTCGAGCCCGTAGAGGTACTCCAGGGTGGCGGAAAAATCTTTCATATTATATGTGAAAGTAGTGTGTGAAGTCTTTTTTTCAGCTCTTTTCTTGGCACTATCATATCTATCATCCCATGTTCAAGGAGGTATTCCGCCCTCTGGAACCCATGGGGAAGTTCTTCTTTAATAGTTTCTTTGATGACCCTCGGGCCGGCAAATCCGATCATCGCCTTTGGCTCTGCTATGATAACGTCGCCCAGCATGCCCATGCTTGCCGTGACGCCGCCCAGCGTGGGGTCGGTCAGGACCGTTATGTAAGGAACGCCTTGGGACTTGAGGTTGTATATAGCGCCTGAAACCTTGGACATCTGCATGAGAGACATAATGCCTTCCTGCATCCGTGCGCCGCCCGATGAGCAGAAGAGAATAACCGGCAGTTTGTCCTGTGCCCCTTGTTCGAGCGTCCTCGTGATCTTCTCGCCCACAACAGAGCCCAGGCTGCCGCCCATGAAGTTAAAATCGAAGATCGCCGTCAGCACCTCGAGGCCGTTGATGACGGCCTTTCCGCACATCATCGCGTCGCTTCTTTTGGTCGTCTCTTTCGTTTCGATGAGCCTTGCCTTATATGGCTTGGTATCCTTGAACTTGAGAAAGTCGACGGGCTCAACTTCCTTGTAGAGCTCCGAGAAGCTCCCCTTGTCGAACATCAGCGCGACCCTTACATCGACATTGATAGGGAAATGGTAGAGGCACTTGGGGCACACGTGCTGGTTTCTCTCCACCTCTTTTCTGTAGAGGAGGTCCTGGCAGGAGCTGCACTTGATCCAGAGGGATTCGTCCTTCTCCGCCCTTTTGATCTCCCGCTGGATGTCGATCTCTTTGTGCGGCTTCTTTGTTTTATCTTTTCTGCTGAAAAAACCCATGAATTTCCTATTGAATTTTTGTTACAAAACTACCAAAATAAGGGTAGCATGTCAATAAAAAGGGTCTCTATAGAAGCGGACCACACCCTCGAAGGGATGCTGCGGGCAGGGAGCAGAAGCGCAGGCGTTGTCATATGCCATCCCCACCCCCTTTACGGCGGCGATATGCACAACAACGTCGTAGGGGCGATGGAAGAAGGGTTCTCCCGGCAGGGCTACACGACCCTCATATTCAATTTCCGCGGCGTCGGCGGGAGCAGGGGAGAATACGACGAGGGGGAGGGTGAGGTCCGGGATGCCCTCGCGGCCTCAGAGCATCTCCGGCAGCATCTCGATCCCGGTGGCCGGATCATGTGCGCAGGCTATTCCTTCGGCGCCTGGGTAATAAGCAGGGCAGCGCCCCAGGTGCAGGGCTTGGAGGGGCTGTTTCTCGTCTCGTACCCCTTTCTGATCTACAAGGGCGACCACCTGAAGGCCTTCAGCAAAAAGATCTATTTCATCGGAGGGACTTATGATGATATCGCCCCCCTCGACGACCTCCTCGCATTCTACAAGCACCTGGAGATCACCGACAAGTACCTCAAGGTGATCCCCACCACCCACTTCTACGGCGGAAAAGAAGAAGAGATCGCAGATTTCATCAAGGAAAGCATCGAACCCACGCCGCGCCCCTGACACCTCACGCCAGGTTGCTGCTTCTCGCAGCATACTTAAGTAAAATCGCTGACCTGCCGAAAAACCAGTTGAGGACAGAACCCACATGGCGCTGAACATCTTTCTACTCATTGTTATAGCGGTGCTGGCGACGCTCATTGCAGGAAAGATCTCTGAGGCCTTCATTTCCAGGCTCCGGGAAAGATTTAACCGGCAGGCAGCAAACAGCTGAACCAGGGGCCCGCGCAACAACTCCCCCGTAAGTCTTGAACAGATAAACGCTTTATGGTAATGTGATGGATAAGACCGCTGATCGCTGAAAGCTGATCGCTGACTGCTAATCTTCAAAAGGAAAGACACGACGATGGACTACAAAGACACGCTGCACCTACCGAAGACGCCTTTTCCCATGAAAGGGAACCTGCCTGTCAGGGAAAAGGAGATGCTTGCATTCTGGGATAGCATAGGGCTTTACAGGAAGCTCATCGAGGCGCGCAAGGATGCCCCTTCGTTTATCCTTCACGACGGCCCTCCCTACGCGAACGGGAATATCCACCTTGGCACAGCCCTCAACAAGATACTGAAGGACATCATCGTAAAGTCGAAGTTCATGTCGGGCCACAGGGCAGACTACGTCCCGGGCTGGGACTGCCACGGGCTGCCTATCGAGCACCAGATAGAAAAAGAATTCAAGGCAAAAAAGATCGCCATGCCCAAGCTGGATACCCGGAACGCATGCAGAAAATACGCGGAAGGGTTCATTGACATTCAGCGCGCCGAATTCAAAAGGCTCGGCGTGATCGGCGACTGGGAACACCCCTACATCACGATGGATTATGAATACCAGGCAACGATCATCGGGGAGATACAGAAATTCTTCGAAAGGGACGAGGTGTACCGGAAAAAGAAGCCTGTCTACTGGTGCATACACTGCATGACCGCCCTTGCCGAGGCAGAGATCGAATACGACAACAAGAGATCAACCTCCATCTACGTCAAATTCCCCTTCACGCAGAAGAGGGACGGCATTTTTACCAATTACCCCGACAGGCCGATCCATATGCTCATCTGGACCACAACGCCATGGACGCTCCCGGCGAACCTCGCCATCGCCATCCACCCTGATTTTACTTATGTTGCTGTCGATACAGGAAAAGAGATATACATCGTCCTCAAAGAGCTCGTGGAAGACATCGCAAAGAGGGCGGCCATCGGCGATTACAAGATAATTGAAGAGATAATGCCTGATAAGCTGAAAGGGCTTACCTTCAAGCACCCCTTCATCGACAGGCAGTCTCTTATCGTCTATGCCGATTACGTCGCCAACGATACCGGCACCGGCGCTGTCCACACGGCGCCCGGGCACGGCGAAGAGGATTATGAGACGGGCATCGAATACGGGCTCGACGTATATTCTCCGGTCAATGAAAAGGGCCGGTTCATCGAAGAGGTTGACTTCTTCCGGGGCATGAACGTCTTTGAGAGCAACCCGGAGGTCGTCAAAAAGCTCGAAGAGCTCGGGCTCCTTCTCCATAAAGAGGAGATCGAGCACTCCTATCCCCATTGCTGGCGATGCAAGAAGCCGGTCATCTTCAGGGCAACGGAGCAGTGGTTCATATCACTCGACAAGCACAACCTGAGACAAAAAGGGCTCGACGAGATAGACCGGGTGAAGTGGATACCTTCATGGGGAAGGGACAGGATCTACAACATGCTCCAGGTGCGCCCTGACTGGTGCATCTCGCGGCAGCGGACCTGGGGAATCCCGATCACGATCTTCTACTGCGAAAAGTGCAGGGAGCCTTACTGGACCAAAGAGTCCTTTGCAAACGTCGTCAATGCCGTGAGGGAGCACGGCGCGGATATCTGGTTCGAAAAGGACGCCTCCTTTTTCCTCCCGGAAGGGGCAAAGTGCAGCAGATGCGGCAACGGCGCCTTCGTCAAGGAAGAAGATATCCTCGACGTGTGGTTCGACTCGGGCGTAAGCTGGTCGGCGGTCTGCAAAAAGCGTGAGGGGCTCAAGTTCCCGGCAGACCTCTACCTCGAAGGAAGCGACCAGCACAGGGGGTGGTTCCACAGCTCGCTCCTCACCTCGGTAGGGAACGAGGGCCGCGCGCCATACAATTCTGTCCTGACGCACGGCTTCGTCGTCGACGGCACCGGCAGGAAGATGTCCAAATCCCTTGGCAACATCATCGCGCCCCATGAGATCATCGAAAAGTTTGGAGCGGAGATCCTGCGGCTCTGGGTCACCTACGAAGACTACAGGGACGACATCAAGATATCAAAGGACATCATCAGCAGGCTCGTTGAGACGTACCGGAGGGTCAGGAACACCCTGCGCTTCCTCCATGCCAACATCAACGGGGATTTTGACCCTCAGCGCGACAGCGTACCCTACGAGAAGCTTTCCCTTCTCGACAAATGGCTCTTATCGAGGCTTCAGAGGCTCATCGAGCGGGTCACCGAGGCATACAACAACTATACGTTCCACGTCATATACCACAGCATCCACAATTTCTGCACCGTTGACCTAAGCGCCCTCTACCTGGATATTGTAAAGGACAGGATCTATGTGGAGAAACGGGACGGCGTGAAGCGGCGGGCCTCCCAGACCGTGATCCACGAGGCGCTGATCACGCTCCTGAAGCTCATCGCCCCCATTTTGTCCTCAACCGCCGACGAGATGTGGTCGTACCTGAAGGGCTACGTTAAAGAAGAGAGCGTCCTCCTTGCGGCCTTTCCGTCGCCCAGGAAGGAGTGGATCAACGCGGGGCTCGAAGAAGAATGGGACAGCATCTGGAGCGTGCGGGAAATAGCGAACAAGAAGATCGAAGAAAAAAGGGCCGCCAAGGCCATCGGCCATTCTCTTGACACGAAGATCATCGTGCAGGTCCCCGAGAAAGAATACGGCCTCCTCACGAGGCTTGGCGACGAGCTGAAGGATGTCTTCATCGTTTCGCAGATTGAGGTGCAGGTTGGGAACGAGCCTGACGTGACGGTCACAAAGGCTGAAGGCACAAAATGCGAGCGGTGCTGGCAATACGCGACGGACATCCCTACAACAGGCAGATTCCCCAACGTGTGCAGGCGATGCGAAGATACCTTATCTTCCTGATCGTACCTGTTGTCTTTATCCTTGACAGGTGGACAAAGCTCCTCATCATGGAGCATCTGGGCCCCGGGGGCTCCATCCATATCACCTCCTTTTTTTCCATTGTATACGTGAAGAACTACGGAGGGGTCTTCGGCCTCCTTTCGCGGTACGAGTTTGCAAGGACCGTTTTTACCTATCTTCCGCTCCTCATCATCATCGCCCTCGTTGTTGTGCTCGTTGTCTCTAAAATGGTATTCGCAAAGCGGTTCGCCCTCACGTGCATCCTTGCCGGCGCTGTCGGCAACATCTACGACAGGGTTCTCTACGGAAGCGTTGTTGATTTTCTCGATTTCCACTACGGCGCCCACCACTGGCCCTCGTTCAACGTTGCCGACATATCGATCTCCTTCGGGATCTGCCTGTGGCTTTTCCTCGAACTGTTCCATGCGAAGAAGACGGCTCGTGGCTTATAGCTCATGGTTGATAGCGAACAAGATAACGGTTACTCGATACTGGATGCTGGTCAGATGCACTTCTCACCTTTTACCTTTCACCTTTTACGATGTGAGCCGGCATTATGGATGATGAGTTATTAGAAGAAGAGAAGAAGCTCAGGCGATTGCGGTTCATCGTCGATTTTGCGCTCCAGTTCATTCAAACACAGGATATCGACCACGACCACGCGATGAAGGTCGTCGAAGGGGTGAAAAAGCAGGCATTGAAGCTCTTCCCTGACAAGGAAGACGCATTCGATATCATCTACGCGCCGCGGTTCAAGCGGGCGCTGAACGAGAAGTTCAAAAGAACGTGAAAGGTGAAAGGGAGGATGCGTTGAGAGAAGAGATCGAGAAAGCGATAAAGGGATTTGTAAAAACCTCGCCGTCGAACCGGCTGAAAGGCTCTGACGAACAATACTTCGCCGAGCCGATGGTGGGATACGCGGACATCCATGATCCGCTCTTCGCCGAATATAAGAATATCATCGGCGATTTCCACCTGACCCCGGCGGAATTCCTCGAGGCTGAATATGGCGGGGCATGCCCCGAAAGCGGCACCGTCATATCCTGGATCCTGCCGGTTGCCACAGGCGTCCGGAGGAGCAACAGAAAAGGAAAAAAGGTTCCTTCTCTTGAGTGGTCGCATATGCGTTTTTTTGGTGAGCTCTTCAACGAGGCATTAAGAAAGTATGTTGTCGCGCTCCTTAGCAGCAGGAGGTACCGCACCCTTGCCCCGGCTTTGACGGCACAATGGAAGCGCATCGTATCACCGGAGGTCGGACATGCCTCAACGTGGTCTGAAAGACATGCCGCGTATGCAGCAGGGCTGGGGACGTTCAGCTTGAGCGATGCCCTCATCACCCGGAAGGGGATCGCCCACCGTATCGGCTCCGTCATAACCGAGCTTGTCCTTGAACCGACGGCAAGGCCATATCAAGGCCCTTATGATTATTGTCTTAAATACAATTCAGGCACCTGCGGCGCCTGCATCAGGCGGTGTCCGGCAGGGGCGATCACTGAAAAAGGGCACGACAAGGAAGCGTGCTCCCGGTTTATGAACCAGGTAATCAGCCCTAAAGTGAACGAAGCATACGGGGTAACCATATCAGGCTGCGGGCTCTGCCAGACAAAGGTCCCCTGCGAGAGCAAGATACCGGCTATAAAGCAGCTCATAGCTCATAGCTCATAGCAAAATCAAATCCTAAATCCTAATTTCTAAATCCGAAACAAATTCAAATGTTCTAAATTCAAAATATAAACGACATGCTTTTGCTTTGAACATTTGATATTTGAATTTAGATATTGTTTAGTGCTTCGTTCTTAGGATTTCGTGCTTCGTTCTTGCTATGAGCTATGAGCTGTATTTGTTGCCTTTCTATTTCCCCAGCCTTTTCTTTATGCTGTCCGCCAGCCCCCTGATTCCCTCTCCTACCTTCTGTGTCCCATCGGAACCGAGGGTTACCGCCGAGCCGCCGATGCCCTTCACCGATAGGCCGAGTTTTTCCGCAAGGCCGGAAGAAAACCTGGCGCTCATGCTCTCCGCGAGGCTGAACTTCGGGTTGTCGAGAGACCCTTCGACAACAAACTTCAGGGGGATCTCATTATTGCTGTTCTTCATGAAGCCAACCACCATGGAAAGGGGAACCCCGAGGAACCTGGAGCCCATCCCGGAGCCGCTTTCGAACGCGAGGTCTTTAAGCACCACGCTGCCGGGCGCCCGGATCTTGCGTGAGGCGATCTTTACATCCATATCAAGGTCAAGGAATCCCTTTGTCACATTGACGCTGCCCTCTTTCTGAAAATAGGGCTTCATCGCCGTAATATCGAGCTTCCTGGCTTCCACCCTTGAATCTGTATCCTGCGTCTTCAGCTTTACCTTGCCCTTGCTCATCAATGTTCCGGTGCTCATATTGCCGGGGACATCCGCCTTCAGGGTATAAGGTGTGAGGTTGGAGCCCAGGGGGATCGCGATGTCCTTTGCGTCGAGCTGGATATTGCGCACTTTTGTCAGGATGGGCGTTTTTGCCGTCTTCCTGTCGAGGTAGTCGATGGAGCCGTTGCGGACCACGATGCTCTTGATCAATACAGGCGGTGATTCTTTCGTATCCTGTTTTGACTTTTCCTTGTCCTTTTTCTCTTTTTCAGACGGCAGCGCCGGCATGATCACGTTGCCCTTCCTGTCGACTTCGATCAACATGTAGAGGTCCTTCAGGAGAACGCTGGAGATGACATACTCGTCCCTGAGGAACCCAAGAAAATTCGCCTTGATAGTGACGTTGCCGATCTTCAATATCTCTTTGCCGGCAGGGCCTTTAAAGCTGATGCCGGTCCCTTCTACCTTGCCCCAGTTGAGCTCCAGCTTCTGTATCGAAAAATCCTTTCCGAGCATTGATTCAAGCTCTGCCTTGATGAGCTTGTTCGCATGGGTGATAACCACTGCAACGGTTACCCCGAGCATAATCACCACCACGGCGACGGCAATGAGAACTATCTTCAACCCTCTCTTTTTCATCACAACCCTCCGCTATACCTTGTTTATCCTTAATTATACGTCATGAGGTGCTTGAAATGGAATAGGTTCGTTCATATAATTACACCAGAAGGAGGCCGGCATGTCTGTAATGTTTGAGTTTGCAATGTTCCCGACGGACAAGGGGGAGAGCGTCAGCGAGTACGTAAGCAGGCTCCTCAAGGTCATCGATAAAAGCGCTGTGCCATACAAGCTTACGCCTATGGGCACTGTCGTTGAAGTTGACACCTTTGATGCCGCGCTGAAGATCATCAGGCAGGCATATAAAGAGCTCGAGCCTGACTGCAACAGGATCTATTCGGCGATCAAGTTTGATATACGGAAGGGCAAGAAGGGAAGGCTCGCGCAGAAGGTCGCTTCGATCGAAAAGAAGGTAGGGAAGAAGCTGAAGACGTAGCATTGATCTTTCAGTATTATTTCGTTGTGCCTTGGATTATACTCTTCCCGTGAAGGTGCTTCTTGTACAGCCTCCGATCGAGGATTTCTACGACACGTCCATACGGACCTACCCGCTTGCGCTCCTTTATCTTGCAGCGGCTATCCGGGATGTTTGCGACGTCTCGGTCGCTGATCTGCGAAGCAACAGAAGCCCCCGAGCCATTAAGGACCAGCCCTTCCCTGAATTGAGACGCTACTATCGGGACGATCATTATTCGCCTTTCTCGCTTTTCCGCAGATACTACCGCTTTGGCGCAGACGGCGGAGAGATCGAGGCAGCGATCAGGCAGCGCGCACCCGATGTCGTTGCCGTCACGTCTTCATACACGACCTACTCCCTCGAAGCCCTTGAAGCGGCGAAGATAGCCAAGAAGGTCAGCAGCGATATCATAACGGTCATGGGGGGCACGCACCCCACGCTTTTCCCGCTCCAGCCGCTGCAGGACCCACATGTGGACTATGTGATACGGGGTGAAGGCGAGACGCCGCTTTTTTCATTGATCCGGGCATTAAGGTCAGACCGGAGAAAAACAGCGGCAGGCATACCGGGAGTTTCTTCAAGGCGTAACGGCGATTATTCTCTATCAGGCATCGCGATCGAAAAGGATATCGACCGCATCCCCGCGAGGGAGTTGCTGAACAGCTCCGACTACCGGATAGGTGGGAAGAACTATGCCTTTTTTCTCACGTCGCGGGGGTGCCCTTTTCGCTGCGCCTTCTGCGGCAAGCCCCCTGTCCCGTACCGAAAAAGGAGCATCGGAAGCGTCGGGCAGGAAATATCTTCCTGCGTTGAGGCCGGCATCGAGGCGATAGACTTCGAAGACGATATGCTGAACCTTGACCTTGACTTTTTCAATGAGGTCCTTTCCCTTCTCGGCGGCAAAGGCCTGACCCTTTCCGCAATGAACGGCATCTATGCGGAGACAATGGATATGAAAACGCTGGAGAACATGTCGGGCGCCGGTTTCCGGCGTTTGAACTTCTCTCTCGTCGATGTATCCGGGCCTGTCATAGAGAGGCAGGAAAGGCCGGCGCTCTTAAACCTCCTCAGGCTTTTGCCTTTTCTCGAGTCATCCCCGTTCGACGTAGAGATCCACTTTATCATAGGGCTGCCGGACCAAAGGCCGGACGACGTCATCGACACCATCCTCTTTCTTATGGGGAAGAGGGCCCTCCTCGGCCCGAGCATTTTTTATCTTGCCCCCGGAAGCCGCATATTCGATGAGGCCTGCGGCAGCTTGCTGAAAGAAGATGTCAAGACATTGCGGTCAAGCTATATGCTGCCCGTCAACCCCTTGCTTCCAAGGGAAGCTATTTTTACGCTCATGAAGCTCGTCAGGTTCATCAACGCCGTGAAGCGGCTTCTCGACAGGAACGCCGGCCTCAAGAGGCTGAGCGACCTCCTCGAAACGGCGCAGTGCGGGAGAAACCGCCATGACGACAGCATCATGAGAACCCTTCTCGCGGAAAAGAGGTTCACCGCCTACGACAGGGGCGCGCGCGGCTATGTCGATGAGCCGCAGGACAAGGAGCTCGCCGCCCATTTTTTTAAAAGGATCTCCGGGGCAACGATCAAAGGCTTCAAAACAGCCCACTCCCTCGTCGTCGACCTATAAAACAGCCTCCTTAAATCCTTGAAAGTCCCCGTGTTTTCTGCTATTGTATGTGGGAAACATACGGCCATACAATACGGAGAAAAACCAAATATAATGGAGAGTTTTTTCGGTTTCACCCTCCCCGGGCTTGAAAAGGCGATAGGCGCAACGGGCAAAGAGAAATACAGGGCAAGGCAGCTCTACCGGTGGATATACAATCAGGGCGTCTTTGACTTTGACGGGATGTCCAACATACCCAAAGGGCTTCGGGCGATCTTCAAGGACATGTTCTCCACAGACCTGCTCCCGATAAAAGAGGCGCTCACATCAAAGGACGGCTCGAAGAAATTCGCATTTTCTGCTGAAGACGGGCATACCATAGAAAGCATCCTCATGCCGGAAAAGGACAGGAATACCCTCTGCATATCAACGCAGATAGGGTGCAGAATGGGGTGCAGGTTCTGCGTCACGGGCAGGATGGGCTTCAAGAGAAATCTTGCCGTGCACGAGATCGTCGGCCAGGTTGTGGCAGTAAAGGAAGACATTAAAAGGAGCTCAGGCGAAAGGATAACGAACATCGTCCTCATGGGCATGGGAGAGCCGATGGACAACCTTGACAATGTGGTGCCTGCGCTTGATATCATCAGGGACCCCCTCGGCCTTGATTTTTCATACCGGAGGATCACCGTTTCTTCCGTCGGCCTTGTCGAAGGGTTGAAGATGCTGGAGCCGAAGTCGGCCGTGATCGCCATCTCGCTCAATGCCTCAGATGATGGAACGCGGACATCGATCATGCCGATCAACAGGCTGTATTCCATCGGGAAGATCATAGGGTTCGCGAAGGCGTTCAAATTGCCGAACAGGGCAAGGATCACCTTCGAGTATGTGTTGTTGAGAGGCGTCAACGATTCGCTTGATGATGCGAAAAGGCTGGCGGACCTTTTAAAAGGCGTGAAGTGCAAGATCAATCTTATCCCCTATAACGAGTCGCCCTGCATTGAGTTCAAAACGCCGGAGCCGGCATCGGTGCAGAGATTCCAGTCCTATCTTCTGGACCGGCATTTTACAACGATCATACGGGATTCGAGGGGCCGGGACATATGCGGAGCGTGCGGCCAGCTGGGGATGAGGTACTTATGAGTTGCCAGCATACAGCGATCGGCTTTCAGCAGAACCACATAGAAACTGTTTTGCATAAAAACGCTGTTTTTGCCTGCAAGCTGACCGCTGATAGCTGTATGCTGATGGCTGATGTATAAAGAGGGCAAAGACAATGGGCATTCTACCGGTATATAAGGACTCTTTTTTCTGCGGGTTGGAGAGGGAAGACGGCCTGCAGCTTGTAATGATGCACGATAACGGCGTCGTGCGCTGCGATGTGAATATTGATAGCCGTTTCGAGGGATATACGGATGTTTTGCACGGAGGGATGATCTTTGGCATCCTTGACGTTATCATCTGGTATGCTATCTTCATGGAAACAAAGAAGATATGTATGACCCGGCACACGGAGATGGACTTTCTGAAGCCCGTCATGTGCGATACGCCCTATATAGCGAAAGGCAAATTCCTCAAGGTCGAGGAGCGGGACTTCCTTGCAACGGCGTGGATGGAGGACCGGCACGGAGAACTATGCGCCAGGGTCGACGCCATATTCAGGGAGGCAAAGGACATATCCGCTGCGCACTTCATCAACAAATTTGATTTCAGCCGCACATCGCCGAAGATCAGGCAACATTTCTACTCTCTGCTCGACCAAACACATCCGTGAGTCGTAAGGCGTGAGGCGAGAAACAAAGATCCGTTCAACGTTCTATGTTCAGCGTTCAAGGTTAAACTAACAAAACGAAATAGACAAGATAGACCGGATACTGGTCGCTCGTCGCCGGATGCCGATTTAAACAAGCATCAAGTATCGAGTAACGAGGGACGAGGTTTTCACCTTCCGCAGGGTTTATCCAATTACGAATTACGATTCACGAATTACGAGGGTCTTTCACGGGGTTCATCGCCTAACGCCTCACGCCTCACGATTTATGGGTGTTGATCCTTTCATTGACAAACCTCTTACCGGTGCTATGATTAGAGTAGGAGGGTGATCAATAAAAAAGATCGGCAATACTGGAAGATTTATCAATGAAAGGAGGGGTGAGATATGCTTGTGCCAACAAAGATTCTTGTTCCCACCGATTTTTCCGGATATTCCGACAAGGCGTTACAGCAAGCCCTGGATATCGCTGTTGAGTACAAGGCAAAGGTATACGTTGTGCACGTTGTTCATGAGAGGATCCAGCGGGTTTTGACGGATGACTATTCCGACATCACCATAACCCCAAAGGAGATCCAGAAATACGAGAGAACGCTTGTCAAAACGGCAAGAAGCAAGCTCACAAAGCAGATCGGCAAATTCCCGCAAAGAAAGGAAGTAGAAGTTGTCCCCGAAGTGGTCAGCGGTGTTCCTGCCGAAGAGATTCTAAGAGTGCAGCAAGAGAGGGGTATCGATCTCGTGGTCATAGCGTCCCTCGGGAGAACGGGGATCGCGCGATACCTGATCGGCGGGGTTGCGAGGAACGTCCTCAAGGGCGCAAAATGTCCTGTGCTGCTGACGAAATAATGGTTGCAACGAGGCACGGGACGGTTGAGCCCTCTTTTTGGGCTCATGAACCGTGAAGGGGGTGGTACAAATGTTAAGGCCGACAAAGATTCTTGTACCGACAGATTTTTCCGAATATTCCGACAGGGCGCTGAACCAGGCCCTGGATATTGCCAAACAGTATAACGCCAAGGTCTATCTTTTCCATGCGATCCACCTGATAATACACCGGTGTGCCATCGATTACAGCATCAGCGACGATATGGTGGAAGAGATCAAGAGGCAGGCTCTGGATTCTGCCAGTAATAGCCTGAAGAGGCAGCTTGAAAAGTTCCCGAAATCCAAGGAGGTAGAGGTCCATACCGACATCGGGACGGGGATCACCTATGATGCGATACTGCAGGAGGCGAAGGACAAAGGGGTTGACCTTATCGTCATTGCGTCGCTCGGCCAGTCCGGTATCGCAAAGTACCTGATCGGGGGCGTTGCAAGGAACGTACTGAAGGGCGCACAGTGCCCTGTGCTGCTGACGAGATAAAAGAACACGAAGGGCAGAGGGTTCAAGGGCTCGAGGGAGGGGCCGGGCGTCGCGAGCACATCGGTCCGGCCCCCTCCCTCGAACACGCAATGAAGCAAGCCCATGGTAAACCCTAAAGCCGAATTTCTAAATCCTAAACAATTCAAATGTTCAAAATTCAAAACAATTGAATGAAACGGGTGCATCCGGGGCCGCCACCTCGCTTATCTCCTCGCAATGACAATGAAAGAATGATCAACGTGACTATACGTTTTGGACATTTGATATTTGAATTTTGATATTGTTTCGGATTTCGTGATTAGGATTTCGAATTTCCTATAAACCATGAGCTGCTTTTTTCATTCAGTATCCGGGTCTAACCGTACCCCAGCTCCTCGAGCCTTTCCTCGGTCATCCCCACGAAATGGGCTATCTCGTGGACAAGGGTTATTTCTACCTGTTCCTCCAGCTCTTCGGCGGTTTCGCAGGACTCCTCAATGGGCCCCTGGAAAAGAAAGATCGTGTCAGGGAAAAGGGGCGGCGAAGTGACTGACCGCTCCAGCAAAGAGACACCCTGAAAGAGGCCGAGCAGGACGCTCCCCGGAGGGAGGCCTACGTCCTTGAGCATTTCTTTTGAGGGTTTTTTACGAACGGAAATCACGAGGTTGTCGAGATACTGCCGGATCTCGCCGGGTATGCGCCGGATTGCCCTCTTTACGATCCTGTCGAACTCTTTTTCGCTGAGCTTCATTTACCTTTTCTCTATTGACTTTTCCGTTGTAATTATCATACTATAGTGTGTTTTTTTTCAAATAAAAGCAAGGAGAAGGTTTATGTATGCGATCATCGCGAACGGAGGCAAGCAATACAAGATAACAGAGGGCAACAGGGTAAAACTGGAGCATATCGCTGCCGCTGAGGGAGATGATGTCCAGTTGAAAGACGTGCTGATGGTCGATACCGGGCAGGGTTCAGTCGTGGGAACGCCTTTTATCAAAGGGGCGTATGTGCAGGGCAAGGTCGTTGCACAGGGACGGGATGAAAAGGTGACGGTCTTCAAATACAAAAGGCGGAAAGACTACAAGGTAAAGAAGGGGCATCGTCAGTCCTACACCGAATTACTTATAGAAAAGATCATTCTGGAGGCGTAAGATGGCACATAAAAAGGCTGGTGGAAGTTCAAGGAACGGAAGGGACAGTAAGGGCCAGAGGCTGGGCGTGAAGATATTCGGCGGCCAGGTTGTCAAGGCCGGGACCATAATAATGAGGCAGCACGGCACAAAGGTTCACCCGGGCGACAATGTGGGGATGGGCCGTGACCGCACCCTCTTTGCGCTGATAGACGGAGTTGTAAGCTTTAAAACGGCGGGGGACAAAAAACAGGCCCATGTCTATCCTGTTGAATGAAATTTGTTGATGAAGCAAAGATCTATGTTGAGGCCGGCAAAGGCGGTAACGGTTGTGTAAGCTTCAGAAGGGAGAAATTTGTCCCACGAGGCGGGCCTGACGGCGGAGACGGGGGCAAAGGAGGGGATGTAATCATAACCGGAAAAAAAAGCCTCACGAGCCTCATGGACTTCAGATACAAGCGTGTGTACAGGGCGGAGAACGGTAAACATGGAAGCGGGAAAAATAAGACAGGCCGGGATGGCAGAGATATCACGATCCATGTACCCCTTGGCACGGTTGTATACGGTGAGAACGGGGACTCGCTTCTCTGTGAAATTACACAAGACAACGAGAGCCACGTTATTGCAAAAGGGGGAAGGGGTGGACGGGGCAACAGCCGTTTTCAGACATCGATGCATCGTACCCCTCTCGAGTTTGACTATGGGGAAGAGGGGCAGGGGCAGCATCTTCGCCTTGTCCTTAAGCTCCTCGCCGATATAGGGCTTGTCGGCCTGCCCAATGCGGGTAAATCAACCCTCATATCCTGCTTAACTGATGCAAAACCAAAGATAGGCGATTATCCATTCACAACCTTAAGCCCGTCGCTCGGGGTGCTGAGGGATGGCGACGTGACATTTGTTGTTGCGGACATACCGGGTATCGTGGAGGGGGCTTCGGCGGGCAAGGGGCTTGGCATAGGTTTTTTGAAGCACATAGAAAGGACCGCGATGCTCCTTATTGTCCTCGATATCTCTTCAGGCTCTCCTGACGGGGACTACAGGATATTGCTGTCCGAGCTCGGTTCATGCAAAGAAGAGCTGCTCCGCAGGAAAAGGCTCATTGTCCTTAATAAGGTTGACCTTGTGCCGCAAGGTGACCGTACGGAATGGGAGGGCTTTTTCATGGGAATGGGCGAACGGGCCCTGTCGGTGAGCGCTCTCAAGCGGTGGGGGATCGATCAGCTGAAAAGCGAGTTGGCGAAAAGAGGGCCGGAGATAAGGGATTGCGGAATCCCTGCCGGGAATGCGTGATGACGGAAATGGTGCAAAAGGGAAAAACGGGCGGCAGCATAAAATGCAATACCCCCGGTCTGAAAAGGATAGTCGTGAAGATAGGGACGTCGGTCCTTGTGGACGGCACGGGGAAGATCAGCCCTGCAAAGATACGGAACATAGCGAAGCAGGTAAGGGTCGTGAAAGATGCCGGGGTTGAAGTCATCGTTGTATCGAGCGGAGCGATAGCCTGCGGCATGGAGACCCTTGACCTTACGAAAAAACCGAAGGAGATGGCGAAAAGGCAGGCCCTTGCGTCAATCGGCCAGGTTATGCTGATGAAGATGTACATGCAGGCCTTTGAAAAAGAGAAGATGAATGTGGGGCAGATACTCCTTACCCACGAAGACATCAAGAACAGGACCCGGTGTCTTAACCTCACGAATACCCTGGATATGCTTATTTCCATGGATATCGTGCCGGTGATCAATGAAAATGACGCCCTCTCCTTTCAGGAGATAAGGTTCGGGGACAACGACAACCTGTCGGCGCTTATTGCGCAGATAGCCAGCGCTGACCTTCTTCTTCTCCTCTCCGATGTGGAAGGGTTATTTGAAAGGGACCCGAACAGGTACCCTGACGCCCGGATGATACGGGTGGTAAAGAAGGTAGACGAGGACATAGAAAAGACAGCGGCAGGAACGCAAAGCGAGAAGAGCATCGGAGGAATGGTGAGCAAGCTTGAGGCCGCCAGGAAGGCCGGCCATTACGGCATTGCCACGAGGGTGGTCTTCGGCGACAGAGAGAACGTTATCGTGAAGGTGGTCAAGGGCGAAGAGATTGGCACCCTCTTTCTCCCCGGGAGGAAGCTTGCTCGGAGGAAATGGTGGACGGCCTTTGCCTTCAAGGTAAGGGGCACGGTGCTGATCGATGAAGGGGCCGAGCGGGCTGTCGTGGACAACTGCAAGAGCCTTCTGCCGTCGGGGATAATAAAGGCAGAGGGCCATTTCTCAAGCGGGGAGTGCATAGAGGTAAAAAACACAAGCGGCACGGTCATTGCCAAGGGAATAACGAATTATTCCTCTTCCGACGTGGAGCAGATAAAGGGCCTGAAAAGTATTGATATAGAGAAAAAGCTCGGCTATAAATACACGGAAGAGGTAATACACAGGGACAATATGGTGGTCTTATGACGGCAAAAGAACGGGCGGAGAAGGCAAAAAAGGCCTCGGATATCCTAGCGCACGCATCGACGGAGATCAAGAATCAGGTTCTCCTGAAGCTTGAAAAGCTCCTCGCGGAAAAAAAGGATTATCTTTTTAAAGAGAACAGGAAAGACATAGAGGATGCAAAAAAGGCGGGCCTCTCTAAGAGCCTGATAGACCGGTTGAAGATCGATGACAAGGTGATCCGTGAGATGCAGGGCAGCATCCGGGACGTCGTGGCGCTCCCCGACCCGGTTGGGGAGATAGCGAAGGTATGGAGGCGCCCCAACGGCATGACCGTGGGGAGGATGCGGATACCCATAGGCGTCATCCTGATCATTTATGAGTCGAGGCCGAACGTTACGGTCGAAACCTTTTCGCTCTGCATGAAAAGCGGCAACTGCGTTATCCTCAAGGGCGGCTCGGAGGCGTTCCATTCAAACCTCGCCCTCTATCGCCTGATCCTCAAAGCGCTCCGCGGCTCAGGCCTCCCGGATGATGTGGCCCAGTTCATAGATACCGCCGACAGGTCATACATATATGAGCTTCTGACGATGGACGACTACATAGACCTCATCATACCGAGGGGCGGCGAGGCGCTTATACGGAGCATCGTGGAACAGTCAAGGATCCCCGTGCTCAAACACTACAAGGGGGTATGCCACATCTTTGTCGACGAGTCGGCGCCGATGGAGACGGCCCACGCAATCTGCCTGAACGCAAAGGCACAGAAGCCTGCGACATGCAATGCTATGGAGACGCTCCTTGTGCACGAGGCGGTTGCGAAGGCATTCCTTCCCGGTATGGAAAAGATCTTCAGGGAACAGGGGGTCCTTCTGCGTGGCTGCGAAAAAACGGCGAGGATACTGAAGACGGTCGGAAAGGCCAATGAGACGGACTGGCATGAAGAGTATCTCGACCTGATACTTTCTATACGGATAGTAAAGGACATCGATGAGGCGATCGCCCATATAAGGCGGTATGGCTCCGGCCACACCGATGCCATTATTACGGCAAATTATGATAATGCGTGGAGGTTCGTCCGTGAGGTGAACTCATCATTAACGCTGGTGAATGCGTCAACGAGGCTCAACGATGGGTATCAGCTCGGCCTCGGGGCAGAGATGGGGATCAGCACCACGAGGCTTCATGCCTTCGGCCCCATGGGCCTTGAAGAGCTGACAGTGACAAAATTTATCGCATTCGGCGACGGACAGTTGAGGACGTGATGAAGATCGGCATTTTCGGGGGGACATTTGATCCTGTTCACATCGGCCACCTGAGGGTCGCGGAGGAGATCCGCGAAGCATTTTCCCTTGAAAGGATCGTTTTTGTCCCTGTCTTTGTGCCCCCCCATAAAAGAAACTGCAGGATCACCGGCGCCGATGACAGGCTCCACATGCTGAAGGCCGGAACGAGGGGCAACAGGTTTTTCCGGACATCGGAGATTGAGATCCAAAGAGGAGGGATCTCCTATACGCTCGATACGCTGAAGGTTTTCGAGAAACGGTTCGGGGAGGTATATTTCCTGATCGGCATCGACGCCTTTTCGGATATACATACATGGCATGCCTACAGGGAATTATTCTCCCACGCGCATTTCATTGTCATGACGAGGCCGGCCCATACACGATCCCCTCTTTTTGACGTGCTGCCTGATGATGTGCGGGGCGAGGTGAAGGTCCTTGATGAGGCTACCCTCGAGCATGCCTCCGGCAGGAGAATATATCTTCACGAGATAACGCAGCTTGATATCTCTTCCACAAAGATAAAGAAGCTGCTGAAAAGCGGAAGGTCAGTAAGATACCTCGTTCCCGGTTCGGTGGAGAGGTATATTCATCAAAGGAGGTTATATAGGGCATAATTTGAAAACCATTGACAAAGCGACCGCATGCGCCAGGCTTGCAGATGAAAAAAAAGGAAAAGATATCCTGGTTCTCAGGCTCGGTGGGCTTACCGATATTACGGATTACTTTGTCCTGGCAAGCGGAACAAGCGAACGGCACATAAAGACCGTTGTGGATTCCGTGACGAAGGGCATGAAAGAGGAAGGCATAAGGCCCAATACGATTGAGGGGTATTACGAGGGGCGCTGGGCGGTAATCGATTATCAGAGCGTTATCGTCCATGTATTTCTCGAGAACCTCCGCGAGCTGTATGATCTCGAAAGTCTGTGGATCGAGGCGGAGAGATATAGATTAAACAAAGAAAATAAGGAGTTAGAGGTGGAGAATGAAAAAACAAGAACGTGAGCATTACAAGAAGAGGCTGCTGAAGATGAGAGAGGCCATACTGAGCAAGGCAAAAAAGCTGAAGGAAGATTCCTACAGCCTTGGCACGGACGGCATCCAGGATATGGCCGATGCGGCAAGCAACTCTTATAATGCGGATATACTGATGAGCATCAGCGATAACGACCTAAAGCTGTTGAAGGATATCGACAGCTCCCTCGATAAGATAGTAAAAGGGACCTATGGCGTTTGTGAAGAATGTGAAGAAAAGATCAGCGAAAAAAGACTTGAAGCAAACCCCGTCGCACGGTATTGTATTACATGTAAACGATTAATGGAAGAGAAGGGAATCTAACAGAATGAGATACAAGGTTTTTTTCTTCCTCTTTTTCATCTTCCTCCTTTTTTATCTCTATATTTCGAATTTAAATTCGGAGAACGTTAAGCTTTATTACGGAGGCGGAAGATTTTTCGAGATGTCGGCGGCCGACTTTGTTGTTGTTGCCTTCGTCCTCGGGGTCATCTTCTCCATCATTGTAAGCTTTTTCTACGACATGAAAAATGCTGTCATAAGCTGGAGAACAGGGAGAAAAGAGAAGAAGACCGAAGAGTTCAGGGAGGTCTTCGAAAAGGCGAAATCCTATGACCTGAAGGGTGACAGGGAGAAGGCGATCGAGAGCCTTGAGCGAATCATCCGCAGGTTTCCCGACATAGAGGAGCCCTCCATTGTGCTCGCCGATATGTATACCTCCATGGAGGAGTACGGGAAAGCCCTGGAAACCCTTAACGAAGCCGAAAAGAACCTTGGCAAGAGAGAGGCTGTCTTGCTGAAAAAGGTGGAAATATTCCGGTCAACGAAGGATTTTCAAAAGACAGAGGCCGTCCTCAAGGATGTCCTGAACCTGAACGAATCAAACATGGAAGCCCTGGCGATGCTGCGGGATTTTTATATATGGAAGAAAGACTGGGACGAGGCATATGAGCTGGAGAAGAGGATAGGAAAATTTATCAAGACCGAAGAGGAGAAAAGGAGGTTTGTAGGGATACGGTATGAGCGGATCTATGATCTGTATCATAAGAAGTTTGAGGCGAATGAAGATAAGGTCATCGACGAGCTTAAGGACATCATCGGCGACGACAAGAGGTTTATTCCCGCATACATCCTCCTTGCCGAGGTATATAAAAGAAAAGATAAGCTGAACGAGGCCGGCAGGGTCTACGGCAGGGGATATTCAAAGACGGGCCATATAATCTTTCTCCTCAGGATGGAAGACCTCTATATTGACCGGGGGACCCCGGAGGTTATATTGAAGATCTACACGAGGATCCTCGACATAGCGCCAAAAAACCACCTCACATCCTTCCTCTATGCGAGGCTGTGCCTCAGGCTCGAGATGATCGATGAGGCAATTGATACCCTTGATTCATTGATCGCCGAGGGAGAGGATTTCAAAGGGCTGCACAGGGCCATGGCCGAGGCATACATACACAGGGGAGAGATGGAAAACGCGGTGGAAGAGTTCAGGAGCGCCTTCCCGATAGAGCAGGCCTACATACCTTTTATCTGTACAAAATGCCAGGCGATAAAGGAAGAGTGGGCGGACTTCTGTGAAAGCTGCTATAGCTGGAACACGATCAATGTGAAAAAAGAAGAGTTTATGCATACGGACTCGGAAGAGTTGAGAACGCTCTACGAACGGGAAGACTGGACGCGGGCGGGATATTGATGATCGACGATGGCCTGTGCATGAAGCCTGTTCGCGCCAACGTCCTTGTGCATGCAGTCAGGCCTGTCAGATACGGTGCATGACCTCTTAAAAACTGTGTTGGACATTTTCTACCCTTTGCGCTGCGGGGGATGCGGCGAGCGCGGCAGCGCCATTTGCAGGGACTGCATTGGGTCTTTCCGGGTTGTCGATGAGGCATCATCGTGCCCGATCTGCGGCAGATGGGTCGGCAAGAGCATTGTCTGCGGCGCGTGCCTTGAAGAAGACAGGGGATTTCAGAAAGGCCATTATGGTTTTTATTTCGAAGGAAGGCTGAGGAACGCCATGCATGCCTTTAAGTTCAGCGGCAGGAAAGATATCGGCCGGCGCCTGGTATCTTTATCAAAAGAGAAGATCCGCTCCTTTGCCGAAACATTTGATTGCCTTGTTCCGATCCCTGTCACCGAGAAAAGATTAAAAGAGAGGGGATTCAACCAGTCCTTTATCATCGCAGAAGAGATAGCGAAAATAACGGGCAAAGAAATAGGGCACAGCGTCCTGTTGAAGAAAAAAAACACACAGGACCAGTACTCCCTTACCAGAGAAGAGCGAAAAAGGAATGTCAGGGGGGTTTTTGCCGTAAAGGACAAAGGCAGGATCAAGGGGAAAAGGGTACTGCTCGTTGACGACCTCTTCACAACGGGATATACCGCCCATGAAGCAGCGGTGGCGCTGCTGCGGTCTCATGCGGGGGAGGTCAGGTTCTTTGCCCTCGCGCGGACTCCTTCATGAGAAAAGCTGCCTATATAATTTCCGCACTTATTCTTCTGTGCGCCCTTTTCTTCCTGCTCATCAGGTACAGCCTGCCTTCGCTGAGCGCCTACGCGCTGGGAAAGGTCCTGAACGGATCGGCCCATGTAGCTGAAGCGCGGCTCGGGTACGAGAAGGGCATTATCAATCTTTATCTTCAGAATATTCATATCAAGGGAGGCATAGAGGGAAGCATCAGAGATTGGAAGATCTCTATGGATGTAACGCAAGGCATATATTTCAAGTCTGTGGCAATCTCGAATTTTGATGTAACGGTTGCCGGATCAACAGGGGGGAAGGGTTTTGCGCCGTTCCCGGCGGAATTGCTCGAGGTGAAGAACGGCAAGGTAACCTATGAGAAGGATAAATTTTCTGTGTCCGAGATCGTAATAGAGAACATGAACATCGGAAAGCCCTTTACCTTCAGGGCCGACATCGGGCCCAGCGATTATTTTGACAGGATCAGCGTTTCGGGCGAGGGGACATATAAATCAAAACAGTTCAGCGTCAAGGGCACGACGAAGGCTTACAATGTTAACCTTGCGAGCTTTGACGGCAACCCGAAAGGCATGGCTGACGCAAGCGGGGATTTTGTTGTTCGAGACAGGAAGCTGACGTTGAACGGGCAGTTCAGGGTAAAGGATTTTGAGCTGCACGGGGGGCAGTACCTGAAAAAGCCGCTTTTTGTGCAGGAGCTGAAAGGAGACCTGGCAGCGACCATCTCGGGGAATTCGATGGAGATCGAAACGGAAAACGTCCTTTACGGGAACGCTCCTTTTGCGGTCACGCTCAGGTTCAAGCGTTACGATTTTAATGAATTTCATCTTTCATCGGGCTTCCTTGGCGTTGAGGCGTACGAGGAGTACGTTGGTTTGCAGACTATAGGGGCCGAGATATGGGATATTATTCATGGGGGCAGCGCGAAGATCCGGAAGCTTTCATGGACGAGGGGAAAGGCCGTCAACGCCGAGCTCGAGATCAAGGACGTGGCAGTAAGGTATAAAAATTTTGATTTTAAGGGGGTTAAAGGCCTTTTATCGCTGGGGGAGCGGACGACGAGCTTCTCCGGCATGAGCGGCTCCTCAGGAACCAGCAAGGTGTACGACGTTAGCGGTACCGTAGCAAAGGACAGGAGCATCGACGCGAAAGGAAAATATTCCCTTAACCTGCGGGACATACCGTCATTCCTGGACGTCGGCGAGTTTCAGTTCATAGGCGGGACGACCGATGGCTCGCTGGAGGTCTCCGGAAAGGAAGATAGCGGGTACAGGATTTCCGGGGCCGGAAAATTGAGAGAGGCCGACGTTCGCTGGAAAAAGGCTTCGGTATCCGCGTCAGGCTCCTACAGGTTTGCGGACGATGAAATCACCTTCGAACCGCTCATAATAACCAAGGGCAATACAAGCATAACGATCAAGGGGAAATGGAAAAAAGGATTGCTCGATCTTTTAATAAAAGGCGGCCTGGACACAGAACATTTGATGCCTTTTATAAAGATACCCTTTGACACAGCGGGGTTGATGGATCTTGATATGAATCTCCGCCTGGAGGATGGCGCCTGGAATGTCGGCGGCAGCCTGGGCATGGACAATGTTTACTATGAGCTTCTCGGTTATATGAAGAAGGAAAGGGGCATACCGAACAAAGCCCGCTTTGATGTTGTTGCGAAAGGGAAGGATGTCCATGTTCGGGATTTCCGGTATACCCTTGACAATATTGAGCTTGATCTGAAGGGGGGGATCGAAGGAAACAGGAAGATATCTATGGATGTCGCGTTGAACGTCGATAACGTCGCAAAGGTTGCCCACCTCTTTTTTTTTAATGAGAAGACCGCGCGGGGCGACATAGCGCTAAAGATGTCCATACGGGACCTGAGCCTTCCTTTAAAAGAATTTCCCCACATGGCCGGGCACGTGAGGGTCCGCAACGGGTTTCTCAGGCTGCCCGGGCTGAAGAGGCCCTTAAGAAATATTGATCTTGTTTCTGACTTTAAAGGAGATGAATTTGATATTGTCTTGAACAGCTTCGCCTGCGGCAAGACAGCGATCCGGAAGGGCAGGTTTCGCGTAAATGGCCGCCAGGCCCCCCAGTTTTCCCTGTCGGTCGATGTGGACCATTTTCATTCCGGCGATTTCCGGGATGAGTACGAGGGCAAGATCCCCGTGATCCGCAAAGACAGCATTTTGGCCAAAATGAATGGCGACATATCTGTAAGGGCAAAGGCCGTGGAAGCTCAAAATATAAAGGCCGAAGACCTGGAGATAACCGGTGTGCTGAGCGATAGAAAACTTAGCATCGCCAGGTTCAGGGCAAATATCTTCGGCGGACAATGCGACGTGCACGGGATAGCCGATCTGTCCGGGGACAAGCCGCATATGTACGTCAACGGCAGGCTGAGCAGGATCAAGGGCGGTCTTTTTTTGCAAACTTTCGGCGCAAAGAGCGAAGAGATCGACGGCAACGCATTTATCTACGGAAACATAAGCGGGGTAGGCAGCACGTTGAAGTCCCTGATCTCAAAGGCAGACGGCAACGTTACCGTATACAGCAGAGACGGGGTGATAAAGCGGTGGAACCTCCTTGCCAAGACCTTCGGCACATTGAATATCTACGATCTTTTAAAAGGAAAGGTTGATTTTGCGAAGGAGGGGCTTGCCTATAAGAAGATGGGCGCCAACTTCATCGTTACTGACGGTGTTTTTCAAACCGACAACTTCCTTATCGACAGCCCGTCCATGGTGGTTACCGGCAAGGGGAACCTGGACTTCAACTCCGGAGAGATAGACGCCAACCTGCAGGTAGCCCCCCTTATTACCCTCGACAGGACAATTGACAAGATACCTATTTTGCGGAATATACTTAAAAGAAAAGGCGGCGGGTTCCTCTATATGGCCTGCAATGTCTCCGGCCCCATAGATGATCCTTTAGTGCAGGTCAGTTTCGCGAACACGGTGGGAAGCAAAACGCTGGAGATACTGAGGAACATGCTTTTTTTGCCGGTGGAGGTCTTTGAATGATGAAGGTCGGGATCATAGGCGCAGGCAAGGTGGGCATTTCGATCGGGTTCATGATGAAACGAAGCGGCATTGCGGTCCATGCCGTTTCTGACGTTCTGGACGCTTCGCTTGACACGGCAAGAGTATATCTCGCCGAAGGTGTTTCATATACCAAAAACAACATAGATGTTGCGAGCGCCTGCGATGTCATAGCGATCACCACGCAGGACAGGATCATAAAGGACGTTGTAAAAGAAATCGATGCAGGCATGGGAAGCCTCGACGGCAAGGTATTGTTTCATACAAGCGGCGCCGACCCGTCGTCGATCCTGAAGCCGCTTGATAAAAAAGGCGCCCTGCTCGGCTCGCTGCACCCGCTGCAGACGTTCCCAGATATCGACAGCGCCATTTCGGTCCTCCCCGATACATATATATTCATTGAAGGCGATAAAGGCGCGTTGGAGACCCTCGCCTTTATCGGCGAAAAGGTCGGCTGCAGGGTGCAGCTGATAGGAAGCAGCGACAAGGTGCTCTACCACCTTTCGGCGGTGTTCGTCTGCAACCTGCTCTGCGCGCTCTATTATGCGGGCGAAAAGATCATGGATGCTATCAATATAGACCTTGAGCCCTTCCTCCCGATCATACGCGCGACGCTGAAGAATATAGAGAACAAGGGCCCGCTCATGTCCCTGACCGGACCGGTGATAAGGGGCGACCTGAAAACAGTGGAGGCCCATCTCAGGGCAATGGGCGATAGGGAAGAGTATAAAGATGTGTATAAAACGCTCTCCGGGATCGCCGTAAAGATGGCGGTGGAGAGAAAAACGCTGGACGACGAGACGGTCCGGCAGCTGAGATCCATTCTGGGAGGCAATGCAGATGAGCACTGACATGGAAAGGGCCGTTGAGCGGCTGCGCAATACGAAGTCCCTTCTCGTTATTACCGGTGCCGGGATTTCCGCTGAGAGCGGCATACCCACGTTCAGGGGGAACGACGGGCTATGGCAAAACTACAGGGCAGAGGAGCTTGCCACCCCGTGGGCATTTGAGCGGGATCCCGTAACGGTATGGAAGTGGTACGACTGGAGACGGGGGATCATAGGGAAGGCAGAGCCGAATCCGGGACACCATGCGATCAGGAGGCTTGAAGAGACGCTGCCGGGCTTTTTTTTGATAACCCAGAATGTGGATGGCCTTCACGGGCGGACAGGGATAAAGAACATCATCGAGATCCATGGAAACCTGTGGAGGGTGCGGTGCCCACGCGACGGCAGGACGATGATGCTCATGGATGTGCCTCTAAAATCGATACCCCCGCGCTGCGAATGCGGGGAGATGCTGCGGCCCGACGTTGTCTGGTTCGGGGAGTCGATCCCATCCGATGCGCTGCAGATGTCCTATAATGCGATGAGCCTGTGCGATACCCTGATGGTAGTGGGCACATCGGGAGTTGTCTATCCCGTGGCATCCTTCCCGGAGAACGTAAAAAGCAACGGCGGCTTTGTCATTGAGGTGAACCTGGAGCCGACGCCGATCACCAACGTTGCGGACGTTTCGCTCTTCGGAAAATCCGGCGACATCCTGCCGGCGGTCGTGGATGGGCTGCTGCCCGCATAAGTTGCAATTATTACTTTAAGAAGATAAGATTTAACGATAGGACGGGGCAGCGGATATATTATCGCGGCGGGTATTGTATGATGGAACTGACGAGGCGTGATTTTTTAAAGGTTGCGGGTGCGGCGGCGGTGTCAGGGAAGATACTTTCTGCAGCGGAAGCGCAGTCGTTCACGGGCAGATATGCCACCATTATCGACCTCACGCGGTGCGACGGCTGCAAGGGCGAGCCGATGCCCCTGTGCGTGAAGGCATGCAGGGAAGAGAACAAGGGAAGGTTCCCTGAGCCGGTAAAGGACATACAGCCTTACTGGCCGCATAAATTCTACGAGGACTGGTCGAAGAAGAGGGACCTCTTCAATACCCTCACGCCCTATAACTGGATCTTTGTCCAGAAGGCCTCCCTTGGCGGCGGGCAGGAGGTGTTTATCCCCCGCAGGTGCATGCATTGCGACAACCCGCCCTGCGTGTCGCTTTGCCCCTTCGGCGCGCTCAGCAAGGAAAAAGAGGGAAACACCGTGATCGTCGACTGGCTTTGTTTCGGAGGGGCCAAATGCAGGGACGTATGTCCATGGCACATCCCTCAGAGGCAGGCAGGCGTCGGGCTGTACCTCAAGATCATGCCCAAATATGCCGGCGGCGGCGTTATGTACAAGTGCGACCTCTGCTACGACAGGATCAGGGAAGGCAGGCAGCCGGCATGCGTTGAAGCCTGCACGCAAAGGTTGAAAGAGAAAACGGCCCTCAGCTTCGGGGAAAGGCGATCGATCTTCTCATTGGCAGACGAAAGGGCGAGAAACGAAAGGCTCCACATATACGGGGATAGGCAGAACGGGGGCACCTCGACCCTCTATCTCTCGCAGGTGCCTTTCGACGTCATCGAGGAACGGCTGCGCTCCGGGAAGGAAAAGTTCCAGATGGTGAAAAATATCATAAGCCCCCTGGAGAAGGCCCACAACCTTGCGAAATACTTTATCTACGGCGCCATTGCGCCTGCTGTGGCAGCAATCGTTGCTGCCCTGTATAAAGGGAAAAGAAAGGAAAATGTCGACAGAGACGGAACCGATGAAGATCAGGAGACATAGCGTCATTGAGCTTGCGGAACATTGGACAGTGGCCCTGTCAGGCATCATGCTCCTCTTTACCGGCATCGGCGAGCTGCCGCTCTACAAGCGGTACTATTTCATACTGAATATACCGGGCCTCGGCTGGGCCGGAGACTATTTCAAGCATCTCACCCTTCACTATATCTTTGCGATCTTTTTCCTTGCCGCCATCATCTTTCATGTCCTCTATCACGGGATTCGCGGGGATAAAGGGCTTGTTCCAAAAAAAGGGGATACAGGAAGATCTGTAAAGGTGCTTCTTGCCATGATCGGCATCGGCGAGGAGCCGCCATCCGAGAAGTACCTGCCTGAACAGAGGATCGCCTATCTCGGCATGGGGATCATTATCGCGGTCCTGACATTAACGGGCGTTGTGAAGATCATCAAGAACCTGCCCTTTGTGTATATGCCGCCTTTTCTGAACGGGGTCAACACGCTCGTCCACACCCTTGCAGCGTTCCTCTTCCTGCTCGCCCTGATAATGCATGTCGGCGTTGTCGCTCTCTTTAAAAGCAACTGGCCGCTCTTAAAGAGCATGTTCACGGGAAAGATAGACGAGAGGTACGTAAGAGAGCGGCACGGCATATGGTATGAGGAGTTGAAGAGGGAAGGGAAGATCGATGAATGACATTCTGATACTGCTGGCGATCGTTGCCGCCTGGTTTATTTTGAATAAATACATCCTGCCCCGGTTCGGGGTCCGTACCTGAATGTCCGGCCCGCAGGCCGGCAGGAAGGATTCCTGCAGCAACAAGGACCCGGAAAAATAGCCTCCCGGTTTTTCATTTGAAATTTCCTGCAGCAATATAAAGGAAGATTCGCCTTTCCGGCTTGGTCCGTAGTTAAATTTACGGCGGGCACTTGGCGCAGATGGACCTGAACTGCATGGTGCTCAGGTAGCGGTCGCCGCGGTCAGGAAGTATAACGACGATCGTCCCGTGGTCTATTGTGCGCGCTATGCGAAGGGCTACCGCGACAGCCGCGCCGCTTGACGTTCCAACGAAGATCCCTTCTTTCTGGGCAAGGAAGCGGGTTGCCTCAAACGCCTCTCCGTCCTCGACCATCTCTTTCCGGTCAAGTATGTCCGGGTTGTATATCTTTGGGACGATCGATTCGGTCATGTTCTTCAATCCCTGGATAGCGTGGCCCATGACGGGCTCAACGCCGACGATCTTCACCGCCGGTTTTTTCTCCTTCAGGTATCTCGCGGTGCCCATGAGCGTTCCCGTTGTGCCCATGCCGGCGACAAAAAAGTCGACGCCGCCGTTGGTCTGGGCATATATCTCAGGCCCTGTTGTCTCGTAGTGGGCGAGGACGTTATCTTCGTTATCGTACTGGTTCGGCATATAATACTTGTGGGGAAACTCTTCCAGAAGCTGATGCGCCCTTTTGATGGCGCCGTCGATATTTTCTTTCGCAGACGTGAGGAAGACGTTTGAGCCAAGCCCTTCAAGAATGAGCCTCCTTTCCGTGCTGACGCACTCCGGCATGCAGAGGTCAACGCGGTAACCTTTTGCGGCGCCGATCATGGCGATGGCGATTCCCGTATTGCCCGATGTTGGCTCGAGGATGATCTTGTCTTTTGTGAGCTCCCCCCGTTCCTCCGCCTTTGTGATCATATAGAGTGCAGGGCGGTCTTTGATGGAGCCCCCGGGGTTGCACCCTTCAAGCTTGCAGAGGATCTTCACCTCAGGGGGCAAATCGATGTTCATCAGTTCTACAAGCGGCGTGTTGCCGATGGCCGACAGTATGTTCATAAGAGCCTCTCTTGATTGTGCTGGGGCTTACGTCGCCCCCTTCATATTTACTTCTTAAAAGATTAACAGAATCGGAGCGCTTTCACAATAGAAAGACGATAATGCTGCTTGACAAAGGGACGTTCTGCAACTAAAAAGGGAGAAAGGAGGTTTGTCATGAAAGACGTGCATGAGATGTTTACGCATTTTAAGGAAGAGTTCCCGCGAATCTATGAAGGCCACGAGGCGCTGGGCAAAGAGATCCACGTGCAGGGAGGGCCTCTGCCCGAGAAGATACGCTGGCTGATAAAGATCGCCGTTTCAGGCGCCAGCGGCCACAGGATATCTCTCGAGACCCATATCATAAGGGGCAAAGAGGCGGGGTTGACGGACGAGGAGATAAAACATGCGCTGCTTCTGCTGCTCCCCACGGTAGGCTTCCCGGCCTTTATGGAGGCCTATTCGGTGTACAGCGCGATGAAGGCGGAGGGGAAGTAATAGACTTGATGCTCGATACTTGATACTGGTCAAAAACAAAAAAAGGGTTTATCTGCTCTTATCGCCAGCATCCAGTATCGAGTAACGAGCATCAAGTAACGATCTTTAATATTTAAAGACGCCCTTTTCATATATGACAACCTTTTTGCCTGATCTGAGGCAGGCGGTGACCGTCTTGTCCTCCGTATTGACAAGGTCCCAGTGGAGCGCGGATTCGTTGAAGCCGAGCCTCTTTTTGAGCGCCCCCGTCATCGCGGCAGGATTGCCGTCGTAAGTGTCGGTGTAGGAGGCGCCGAGGGCGATGTGGCAGTTCCCGTTTTGCCCGCCGAAATTTTCGTCAAAGAGCGTATCCGCCATGAACCGGTCGATGCGCGAGAAGCGCCTGTCCGTCAGGGAAAATTCGCCGACCCTGCTTGCCCCTTTATCCATGGAAAGCTGCTTGCGGGCAAAGTCCTCTCCCTTCCCGGCCTCCATTTTAACGACAGAGCCTTTACGGAAGGTAATGCGTATCTTTTCAACGTAATTTCCGCTCCGGAAAGATGGAAGGTTGGCGTAATAGACCCCTTCCGTGCCGTGCCAGTCCGGAGAGAGAAAGACCTCGAAGCTTGGAATGTTGTGGCCTGAAATGCCCTTCCATGCCCTTTTCTCTCCAGGGGTGACCTTCAGGTCGACGTGATCAGATTCAACATGGAAATAGCTCACCTCCAGGCTGTTGAGCCATCGCTTTATGCCGCTCACCTGCCGGTGGACGTTCTTCCATTCCCCGACGGGATCCTTTCTGTCAAGGTAGCAGGCACGCACGATCTGCCGAGCGTATTCCTCCGGCCTTGCCTTTGCCTGACTGGCGAGTTCGTTGGTCGGGAAGGTGCAGAGCGTCCAGCTGTAGAGGCCTTTTTCCTCTCTCTTGTCGAGGATATCGCGGAGCGGCTTCCGCGAGACGAGAACTGTGCCGATCTTCGCAGGGTCGATCTCTTTCAGATGGGTCAGCGATTCCGGCGCCCTCAGGAATATCCTCCCGTTCAGGTTTGCATAGAGCTCCCTGTCGCCGGGCGCAAGAAAGGTAAGCTGCCTCTTGTTTGATCTTTTATATAAGCTCTTTTCCATGCCGAAGGTAAGGCCCATTCGCTGAACAGGGTGCATGCCCAGATCGAGGATTCTCCCGTAGAGTGTCTCGGCGAGCCTGACAGCAGGCGCTTCATATTGGAGAAGGATACAGTCATTCTTTTTGAAGGGTTTTTTCCGGGCCGTCCCCAGCCCCCAGAGAAGAACCTCCGCATATTGTGCAAGCTGTTTTTCCGTAAGCATTTCGCTGCCTCCTTTTGTCGTTGATCATTATCTCAATAGGGTTCAAGGGCCTGATATTCGTTCATTCCGAAAATATCTGGGCGGAAAAGCTGTAGATCTTTGTCCCTTTGTCCTGCCAGGCATTCGACGGCAGGCCCGCTTTGAGGCAGGTCTGCTTCAGAAACTCCTCCCTGCTCCACATATATTCGGCTGCCACCTGGGGGAGAAGAAGCCCCTGGTTGTTCCCTCGCACAATGAACAGGCCGTGCTTCCCAATCTCGATCTCATGCGGGTCATCCACATTTTTCAGCGGGCTGAGCACGGATATCTCAATATGTATATCTTTCAGTTCCTCTTTTGCGACAGGGGGGAACCGCGGGTCGCGGCTTGCCGCAGAGACGGTCATGTCGGAGACCGCTCTGTACAATGGCATGACCGGCGTGATGTATCCGATGCACCCCCTTAACCGTCCATTCTTTGTGAGGGTGACGAAGACCCCCCGTTTTTCACGCAGCGCCTTTTCTTTCGCCTCTGCCGGAGCGATTCTTCCCAGCGCCACTGCTTCTTCGAGGGTCTTCCGGGCACAGGCGAGAAGCGCCTTCTGCTCCCTTTTGTTGAGGCCGGCGCCGGTTTCCCTGAGAGAAAAGGCAACGGCCCCGTACCCTACGACCCTGTTTTTGTCCTCTATCACATCCCCGGAATTTGCGTAGTGAAGGACCTTTGCCTCTCCGCCGGCCTTTTTGGCGACCATCATAAGGGTCAAGACTGCCTGTGATCCGCACAGTTCATAATCATTTTTTGCGAGGCCGGCTGCGAGGGCCTCTGTGTCGAGATCTCCGATCAACTTCAAGGCAAGCCTGTCCATCCGGCTTGCTTCCCGGTAGTTGTGAAAATGTGACATATCGGAAGATGCGACGATCAGTATCTTTCCGGCATGCTGCTTAAGCAATTCGCAGAGCGCATCAGCGAGGGCCCTGTAGTCAGGTCCTTCCATCATGCCCATGACGATAGGGACTATCTTGAAATCTTTCAGGGCCTGCTGAAGAAAAGGGACCTGTACCTCGAGGGAGTGCTCGCGCTCAAAGGCAAGGGGATAGTTTTTCATGAACGTGCACCTGCCCGCGAGTTTTTTTGCTATATCGTGGTCAACCTGAACCCTTCCCAGAGGCGTCTCCCATAATCCTGCAGGGTACATCGCTGCGCCGCTAAGCGGCACGCGATGTGTCGGGCCCATGAGGATGACCGTTGTGTAGGGTTTTCCTTTTACCTGGTTGTAGGCATAGGCCGCGACGCGTCCGGAATACTGGTATCCCGCGTGCGGAGCAATGATGCCGAAAACGGGCGCGCTTGCCCTGTCTTTTTTTGATCCCGCTTCTTTCATATACCCGTCTATTGTCCTGGCAAGGGCAGATCCTTCGCCGGGATAAAAAGAGCCTGCGAACGCCGGCTTCTTTACCTTAACAAGGACATCCTCCGCAAACCCGGCAGTGCACAAGAATACAATACAAATTATACAGGATATGGCGCAGATGATGTTGAGCCTGTATTTGTAGTTTGAAACGCCGAACGCCGAACGCCGAACCGATCTTAAGCTGCCCATATCCCTCCTATCTTTTTCCCGCAGCCCGGGCAGGCGCCCCCTTTCAGCGTGTATTCCAGGATATTGTACCCTGACCTTCGGATAACCATTTTTTTGCATGCGGGGCAATAGGTATTCTCTCCCGGGTGGCCCGGGACATTGCCTATATAGGCAAATTGAAGGCCCGCCTTCAAGGCTATGTCGCGCGCCTTTTCGAGGGTGCTTACCGGCGTCGGAGATATGCTGGTCATCCTGTACATGGGAAAGAAGCGGGAGAAGTGGATCGGGACGTCGGCCCCGGCGTTCTGGTAAATCCACCGGCACATATCCGCGATCGTCTTTTCGTCATCGTTGTGCCCCGGAATGACGAGATTGGTGATCTCCACCCAGACGCCTGACCTTTTGAGGGTCTTTATCGTTTCCAGGACCGGCCCAAGCTCTGCCTCGCAGAGCCTGTTGTAAAAAGACCTGCTGAATCCCTTGAGGTCTATATTTGCCGCGTCGAGGTACTTGCAGAGCGACTTGAGGGGCTCCGGATTGATATATCCGTTGGAGTGGCACACGTTGAGGATGCCTTTGCCGGAGGCTATTTTCGCGGTGTCCAGCATATATTCGAAGAAATTTGTCGGCTCCGTGTATGTGTAGGCGATGCTCCTGCATCGGTTCTGTTGCGCGAGGGACAGGAGCCTTTCAGGAGATAGAGGCTGGTTGGCAGTATCCTCGGGGGACGCCTGGGATATCTGCCAGTTCTGACAGAATCTGCACCGCAGGTTGCAGCCCGCGCTGGCAACAGAGAAGCTCAGGCTCCTCGGATAGACATTGAAGAATGGTTTTTTTTCTATCGGGTCTATGTGAACCGCGCAGGGCAGCGCGTAGCCGAGGGAAAAGAGCTTCCCTTTTATATTTTTTCGCGCGCGGCAGAAGCCGGACCCGCCCTCAGGGATCGTACAGCCTCTCGGACACAACAGACATTCGACCGTGCCTTTTTTTGCGTCTATAACCCGGTAGTAAAGGGCTTCTTTCAGATAAGGGGCGCCTTTCAGGGCGAGTTCTTTTGCCTCAAGTTGTAATGCGGCAGGAGTTAAGAAGGCTATTTTGATAAAATCTCTTCGCGTAAGCATAGATAGAACCGTATAGAAGCTTTCATTATACTATTTTCTCCGGCAAATCAACAAGAGAAGGCTGGCTGCCTTCAGCATGGCAATGAGGATACAGCCTTGCAGCAAGCCGAGGATAGGGAGGAGAATAAAGCCACCGGCTATTCCTCCGATCCATCCGCCGAGAAGGTCGGCGCCATAGATGATGCCGACTGTTCTGCCTACGGTATTGTTTTCAAGGTACAGCGCATTTGCGAGAGGGAATTCTGCGCCGGTAGCAACGCCTGATATGAAAAGGAGGACGATAAAGAGAAGGTGCATGAGCGCCGGGCTGTAGAGGGAGCTTACCTTGAGCAAAGAAAAGACAAGGAGAAGGAGAATGGCAAGAAGGATCATGCCTGCCTCGATAAACATGAGCGCCCTGGCGTGGCCTTTCATGTTTTTTAAGCGGCTGGTCATTGCTATGGCCCCCGCAGCCATGCCGCCAAGGAACGCGGTGATGAGAATGCCGATTTCGTAGAAGATATACCCGTAAAATATCTGGAAACCGAACAAAAGGATCAGCTCAAAGATCATGGCTGTAAAGCCGGTAGTGCCTATTGCGAAAGGGATGACAAATCTTCTGTAAGATCGCGTCAGGAAGAAGAGAAAAAAGAAGAGGGCGGCCACGGACATTGATGCGGCGGGAAGGTCGATGCCCCTTAAAAAGTTTAGCGGTTTCTTCAGTGAAGGGGTGAAGAGGATGTTCTGGTACAGGATGTTGAGAAAAAGCCCTTCCGGGGCAAGGTCCCTGTTCGCCGGCACATCCGGGGCCTTTACGGAGGACATAAACCAGCTCCTCCTGTCCCCGTCGAGGCGGTAGGTAAGGTGAGGGAGGGAGATGAGGCTGGTTGTGAGGCCGTAGCGCACGATCCTGCCGTAAAGGGCAGGCGGCGAGCCGTGAAAGATGTCTCCTGAAGTCGAGGCGAGGACGAGGTTTGCATCCCCCGGGATGACGAAGACGTTCGGGAAAACCCTGGAGAGGGTATTCAGGATGCAGCCGTTCAGGTCTCTAAGCTCTTTGCTGTAGTACGTAAACGAACCGGCCACAGTGAGGGCGAATACCCCCTTTTCTTTCAGGACGCCTTTTACAGAGTCAAAAAATTCCTGCGTAAAGAACCTGTTTGCGCGGAGCGTGGAAGGGGGAGGCAGGCCGAGCAGAATGACATCGTATTCCGCCTTCCTTTCTTTTACAAAGATCCTGCCGTCTATATAGTGTAAATGGACCAGGGGGCTGTCGAGCTCTCTCTGCGTGATATCCGTTGGAAATCTTTTTATCGTTTTCAGAAACAGGGGGTCGGTTTCTATATAATCGACCCGCTTTACCGTCGGGTACTTCAATATTTCGTTGACCACGCCGCCTGCCCCGCCGTGGATGACAAGGATGTTTTCCGGGGATTGATGGTGCAGCATGGGAAAATGGACGAACTCCTCAACAAAGGCAATATCCGGTACCGGTGTTGTAATAAGCGGGACCCCATCGGAGAAAAAGGTATACTGGCTGTCGCTCTGAATAACGACTATATTCTGGTAAAGAGAGTTTGCATAATAGACAACGTTCTTTCCCTGCCACTGGCGGCTTATGGCATCCCGGTGCATCGTATCGGCGCTGCCCATGATGAGCATCGCAGAGGGAATTATGGCGGACAGAAGGCCTGCCGTTATCTGCAGCGCCCTTTTTCGCTCGAAAAAAGGAAGGGCGATGAAAAGGCATGCGACTCCATTCAGGGCGGCCATTGACAGGGCGATCTGGAATGACTGAAGATAAGGGATGAAGAGATAATTGACGCAGGCCCCGCCCAGAACCGTTCCCAGCATCTCATAGAAATAGACCTTGCCGATCGATGAGGGGCCTTCGCCCGTTGCCTGGTCGTGTATCGTGCACATGAGCGTGAATACGAAGCCGTGGAGAAGGCCTGCAGGCAGAAGGATGGAAGATGACATGTAAAGGATCGGTATAATGCCGGAGCCCATTTCCGGCGGTATTCCCGCAATTACCTTGGCAATGCGTATGCAGTAAATGGTTGATGTAAAGAAGAACGAAAAGAGGATCATGGAGGCAAGGAAGAGGTTGAGGCTGTTCCGGTAGCTGCCCTTCCGGCGGCCGCCGAGATATGCGCCTGCGGCTTCCCAGATGACCCACGAGCCAATGATGATCCCGATGGAAAGTTCGTTGCCGGAAAAGATGATGAGCAGTTCCCGAAGCAGGATCGTCTGCGCAACGATGCCGCTGAAACCGACGATCAGCAATACCGTTATGAGGCAAAGTGGCTTCTTCATGGACGATAGATATACATTATAAGGTACAGAGGGAAGTTTCAAGGATATACTAAAGGCAGCAGAGGATGGGAGAATGAGAGGATGGCCGCTCGATACTGGATGCCGGTTCAAACCTCGTAAGTCGTAAGGCGTTAGGCGTAAGGGGAGAACAACCGTAATTCGTAATTCGTGAGACGTAAGTAGAAAAGCACAAGGTGCGAGGAGCGAAACGACGCAGCGGCGTTACAGATATGATCTACCTTTCGCCTTTCACCGGGTTTATCCAATTACGAATTACGATTCACGAATTACGAGTACCTTTCACCGCATTTATTACGTTTCAAGTGCGTAGCGTATCTTTTGGGAAAGCTCGTCTATGTTGAAAGGCTTTTGGAGGAACGCCCTGCAGCCCTGATCGAAGATCTTCTTTGCCTGGTCGTCCATGCTGTATCCGCTGGATAGTATCACCCTGACACCGGGGCTTATTGCCTTTAATAGACGAAAGGTCTCTCCACCTCCCATGTCGGGCATGATCATATCAAGGATGACGAGGTCGATCCCGCTGCGGTGTTTTCCGTATATGTCAAGCGCCTCTTTCCCGCTTTGTGCGGAAATCACTTTATAGCCGAGGATGGTGAGGAGTTCGCCGCTGACCCGCAAAACGGTCTCCTCGTCGTCGACGACGAGGATCGTTTCCTTGCCCTGGACGATCTTACCGGCAGCCTTCTGTTCCTTCGATGCCTGCTTCCCGGACGCAGGCAGATAAATGATGAACGTGCTCCCCCCTCCTTTCTCGCTGATAACGTCGATGATGCCTTGATGGTTCTTTACGATCCCGTATGCAGAGGCAAGGCCGAGTCCGGTGCCCCTGCCCATTTCCTTCGTTGTGAAAAAGGGCTCGAATATCCTGCTCTTTGTCTTTTCATCCATGCCGATGCCGGTATCGGTTATTGATATCCTTGCGTATCTCCCTGGTTTGATCGCATAGGACCTTGAAAAGGTTTCCTCAAGGGTGGTATTTGCCGTTTCGATATAGATGGTTCCCCCTGCGGGCATGGCCTGCCATGCGTTGACATAAAGGTTGAGCAGGACCTGCTCGAGCTGTCCCTGGTCTACTTCGACGGTATAAAGGTCTTCAGCAAACTTTTTGTGAATGGTGATCTCTTTTTTTGTACGTCCAAACATGGCGGCGGTTTTTTTGACCATCTCGTTGAGATCGGCCGGCTTCACCGTGTATTTCCCTCCCCGCGCGAAGCCGAGAAGTTGCTTTGTGAGGTCAGCGCCGCTCCTTACCATCTCTTCTATGCTTTTCAGCTTCTCATAGTTTGGGTGGTTGATCTCCATGTTGTAAAGCATAAGAGATGCATATCCCTGGATGCCCATGAGCAGGTTATTGAAGTCGTGGGCGATGCCGCCGGCCAGCGTTCCTATAGCCTCCATCTTCTGCGCCTGGACGAACTGCGCCTGGAGCCTTGCCTTTTCTTCTTCGCCCTGCTTACGCGCCGTAATATCCTGGAGAGTGCCCTCGTAATAGATTGCCTTGCCTTCCCGATCTTTCACAGCCCTTGAGTTTGTGGAGACCCAGATCTTTTTTCCGTCCCTTCGATAGATCTGGTGCTCAAAATTTTCGACGCTGCCTTTCCGGTCAATGGCCTGCCGGAATACTGTTCGTTGAGCGGGATCCACATAATACTCGTTCGCAATGTCCTTGATGGACATGATCATCTCTTCGGGGGATTCAAAGCCGCACATCTTTGCCATGGCAGGGTTGACGCTGATGAAGCGTCCTTCGGGCGTGCTCTGAAAGATGCCCTCGCCGGCGTTCTCAAAGATGTTCCGGTATTTTTCCTCGCTTTTCCGGAGGGACTCTTCGGCGTTTTTCCTGTCGGTCACATCGCGGAGGTAAACAAGAAGAGATCTTTTCCCCCTATAAGTGATCGCTGTGGATGATGCCTCCACATAGATCGGCGTTCCATCCTTTTTAATGCCTCTCAATTCGTATCGTGAAGGCGCGTAGCCCCCCTGCTGCCTGATGGTCGCATTGCGCGTGACCATCGCCCGGTCGTCCGGGTGAATGGCGAATTGAAGGGGCCGCCCGATGATCTCGCCGGGGCTGCCGTAGCCGTATATCTCTGCATATTTTTTGTTCACATAGACATGAACGAGCTCATGGATGATAGTGACCCCGTCGTTCGAGTGCTCGATGGCTATCCGGTACCGCTCCTCGCTCTCCTTAAGGTCTTGCGCGATCTTCCTCCGCTCGGTGATGTCGTTAACGAACCCGTCGTAATAGATGACCTTTCCGCTGTCGTCGCGAATTGCCCTCGCGTTCATTGAGGCCCAGATCACGCTCCTGTCCTTACGGTAAAATTGCGTCTCATAATTCCAGACAATATTGTGCTTTTTGAGGAGCTCCCCGAACCGGACGCGATCTTTGGGGTTCACATAGAGCTGCTGCCCGATGTTGGTGATGCTGCGCATCATCTCTTCGGGCGTTTCAAAACCAAGCATTTTTGCATGGGCCGGATTTACATTGATATACTGCCCGGAAGGCGTGCTCTGAAAGATGCCGACCATGGTATTCTCAAAGATGTTGCGGTATTTTTCCTCGCTCTCCTTCAGCGCCTCTTCGGCGCGTTTTCTGTCCGTAATATCGCGGGCAATGGCGCAGAGGCCGATTATCTCCCCCTTCTCGTTCCGGAGGGGAACCTTGATGGTGTGAAAAGAATGCACGACCCCTCTCACAGGCTTCAACCGTTCTTCTTCTATGGCTTCTCCTGCGAGCACCCTTTTGTCGATCGGGTTTGAGTGGCCGGCAGCTTCCTTGCCGAAGAGCGCTTCACTGTCCTTTCCTATGATTTCTTCATGAGGTATCCCGAAAACAACTGACATGGCAGGATTTGCCACGATATATCTCAAGTTCCTGTCTTTTATGAAGATGGTATCCTGGGCGCTCTCAATAATAGCGCGGAGCCTTAATTCTGAGGCGCTTAAGGCCTTCTCGGTGTGCACCCTGCCGGTGATGTCCATGCAGGTAATGATGAACTTGCCGGATTCAACGCGGACGGACGTGAACTCTATGATCTTCTCTTTGCCGTCCTTGCACCGCGCGGTGAATGTCCTTGTATCGCATTCCCCCATTCTGAATTCTGAGAAATCATCGATCCAGGTCTTTATTGCGCTGCGCCTGTAATGCTTATCGGGAAAGGCCTTCCTGAACCATGTCCTGCCGTCAGGTATGTCTTTCAGGTCATAGCCGAAGAGCTCTGTGAATTTGGGGTTCACATAGGTGTATTCATTGTTCCTGTCGATCATGATCATCCCAAAGGGCGAGTTGTCGGCAATGATCCGGAACCTGTTCCGTTCGTTGTCCAGTTCCTCCTGGAGCCTTTTCTGCTCTGTGACGTCGGCGTGCGTCCCCACCATCCTCAGGGGTTTGCCGTCCTTCGTCCAGGACACGACCTTTCCCCTGTCGAGTATCCACTTAAAAGCCCCGTCCTTGCACTGTACGCGGTGCTCAGAGACATAAAACGGGGTTTTTTCTGAAAAATGTTTTTCGATCTCGATCATGACGCCGTTCATATCGTCCGGGTGGACACGTTTTGACCATTCATCGAGATGGTTCATGATCTCGTGTTCCTCATAGCCAAGCATCTCTTTCCAGCGCTTCGAGAAGAACACCTCGCCGGTCTGTACGTTCCAGTCCCATACCCCCTCGTTGCTTCCTTCGAGGGCCAGCAGGAGGCGCTCCTCGCTCTCCTTCAATGCCTCCAGGAGGCTCTGCTTTGTGGTCTTTTTTGTTGTTTTCAATGGCATGGGTCGCATGTCCTTATTGCTACCATTTGGCATTCATGTTATACAACGCATTGATAGTATCACACAAGGGTTCAATGGTTCAAGGGATGAAAGGTCATGCGTTCGTGGCGCGCTTTCCCTGGGCGAAGACCTCAATGGCGGACTTCCCTTCAAGGGGGCATTTGTTCTCGCAGATGCCGCAGCCATTGCATAATTGTTCGACGATATAGGGCCTTTTAAGGACGACGAGCTTGCCGTTGTGGTCCTTTTCTTCAACCACCTCAAATCGGATGGCCTTTTCAGGTATGGGGCAATGTTCCTCGCAGACGATGCAGTTGATCTTTTTGGCATAGGGGAGGCAATGGTTTTTGTCCAAAACGGCTATCCCGATGACGCTCTTCTTCTTTTTTTCAAGGGAGAGGTTCGGGATGGCGCCCGTGGGGCATACCTGCCCGCAGAGATTGCAGTTGTATTCGCAATACCCCAGCCGGGGGATGATGACGGGCATAAAGACCCCGTATAGGCCGGCCTTAAAATAGTCCGGGTAGAGGGCGCTTCTGAGGCAGACCTTGATGCACTCGCCGCACCGGACGCATTTTTTAAGGAAATCCTTTTCGTCTTTTACGCCGGGGGGCCTCAGGAGCCTTTCATGTTGGACCGGCGATTGGAATGCGAATACCCGCGACAGAAAAAACCCCGATACTATGCTGCCCAGAAAGACCCGCCGTCCCATAACAGGCTGCGCGCCCACCGCCTTTTCCCGTTTTATTGAGGGGACGCCTTTAAAAGGGAACGCGACCCGCTTGAACGCGCATTGAAGCTTGCAGTCCATGCACAGGATGCAGTCGCTCTTCTGAAGCGTGTCCGCATCAAAGCCTGTGGGGCAGATATCCTTGCACTTGCCGCAGTCGGCGCAGAGCTTCCCCGGGATCCTTTTGAACAGGGAAAGGCCCCCCAGGATTCCCAGCAGCGTGCCGAGGGGACAGAGGTTTTTACACCAGTTTCTCTTTTCATACCTTTCGAGAAAGAGGATCCCCATGAAAAAGATGAGCGAGAGGAAGGCAAGGGGGTAGAATGTCTCCCTGAAGGGCAAAACGTAGTCGCGCAGGAAGGCGAACAGGGGATCGAGATAATCCCTTTTTTCTCCGAGCGCCGAGTATAGCCCGGCCCATCCGTTCCTCACAGTATACCCGAGAAGGGGATAGAGGAAAAATGTAAGTGCGCGGACGAGTATTGCAATGGGGTCAAAGACGCCCGCGATATTGACGTTGAAGAGGGCAGCGGCGAGGAGCGTGAAGAGGAGGTAATATTTGAACCGGCCCTTGAGGAATTGCAGAGGGGCCGATTTGCGTATTGTGCCGGTTATGAGGTCGATGATCGTGCCGAGGGGACAGATCCATCCGCAGAAGAACCTTCCGAGGATGGCCGAGGCGACGATCGTCATGAACCCCGGTATCAAAAGTATGGTCACCGCCTTGACAGCAAAGATGTAGCTGATCGTTACGAGAGGGTTTGCCCTGAAGAAGCTGTTGATAGCGGCAGAGATCTCATCCTTTCCCCGGTACTCGGTGTTGGCAAAGAGAATGATAAATATGGCCAGAAAGATAAGCTGCGAGATCCGGGAAGAGGTTATCTTCATAAACGCGCCGTCATGTATACCCGTCGATCAATGCGGGGCATCGCATACTCATGCCTTGATAAGTTTGATCTTGCTGAGGTTCATCTCTCCCAGCCCTCTTTTGTGCGCAGATACTGTGGTAGATATATCCTGGGGGTTGAGGCCGAAGAATGTCGTTGCGTAGGCATCGGCGGCGACAATATCAGTGGAAGCGATAACCCTGTTGAGGACCTTCACGTCTTTCAGGCTGCCGCCCTGCGGGCCATGATCGAGGAGTATCCGTGTGGCGTCGATGATCGTCAGGCGGCTCCTGACGGTCTGGTTCAGGTCGGCAAGGGCATCTTCCATGTTCCGGTGGATATACCCCCTGTTTCCGCCCATTATGCCCATCATGTTCTTCAATCCCAGCGTCAATCTCGTGAGCCCGTGGTGTTTCGCGATGGGCACATTGATTAGGACATCCGCAGACAGCGCCTCGTCGTAGAGCTCCCATTCCTTGAGGAAGCTGCCGTTGATCTTTATGTTTTTAAAGCGTTCCCGCTCGACGTGCTTCATCTCTACGTTCTTGAGGCCTTTCAGGATTGCCTGGATGCCGCTGTTTTCGTAGCACCTCCTGGGGTCATTGCAGGGGATGTCAAAGACCTTGACCTTTTTTGCCCCTGCCTTTACACATTCCTCGACGATCGCCTTCACGACGAGGGGGTGGGTATTGGCAGCATATTCCGGCTTTCTGTCCCAGCCGATGTTCGGCTTGACGACAACGGTGTTACCGGGCTTTACGAATCTCTGCATCCCACCGAGCGCAGAAACGACGTTGCTTGTGATTGCCCCGTAGTCCTGTCCTTCGGCGAGAGCGACGACAGATTGAGCCTGGGCGAAGGCCTCGGGGTATATACCTCCCAGCAGGCATGAACCGACGGCAACCTTCAGGAAATCCCTTCTCTTCATGGTCCTATAAATGTAACTATTCCATTCTGTTTGTCAATAGCCAGGTAGCTCATAGCGGAACACCCGTAAGGCGTGAGGCGTAAGTCGTAAGGGGATGAACCCTGTGAAATGTGAAAGGTTATATATTTGAGAGTCTCTTCAGCGCATCAAGCTTGTCCCTGTCGCCCATTTTTGCCTTGTCGATGCAGTTTTTCAGGAATTCTATTGACCCTTCGTAGGTTTTTTTATCAACGGGGAAGGGGTGTCCGTCTTTCCCGCCGTGAGCAAAGCTGAAACGGGCGGGGTCTCTGAAGCTTGGAGGTTTTTGATAGATAAGCTCGGATACAAGGGCAAGCGCGGCAACCGTTCTCGGCCCGACGCCCTGTATCTGGATAATGTCTTTAAAGGTCTCAGGCTGCGATTCATGAATAAGCCTGAACATTTTTTGCAGGCGCTTCTCGTTGACATCTTTTGCGGAGATGTAATGTCGCTCCGGCATTGCAAGCGAGATCTCTTTCCATGTCCTCAGCATGGTATCGGGGTTTTCACCCGCAAAATTTACGGCAGCGCTCCTGGCGCCGGCGCTCTCGCCGGCAACAAAGTTGAGGACCGTCCCCCTCTCGTCGCAGGTTATGCCCGTATGCGGTTCGGAGGTCACGTCGAGGTTGTCCTTTGACAGCCACTGATAGCGCCGCGCATCTTTCTTCTCCCCGTTCATCCCCTGCTGGACGATCGCCCATTCGCCATGTGCCGTGAAGATAAAGGTGTGGTGGTAGAGGCTGTAGCCGTCCTGAACCGCCGTATTGTCGATCTTTGCGCAAAGGCGGCTTATCGTTTTAAGGTATTGAGAATCTATACCCCATTTTTGACCATATAGGTCTATCTCCTCGGGAGTATGGATCGCACGTTTTGCCTTCCCGCCGCAAACAGCCAGGGGGATATCTTCGCCAAGAAGGGCGGCGCCCTCTTTGAGCGCACCGCAGAGCGTTGTGGTAAGGCCGCTGCTGTGCCAGTCAAAACCCACCGCACAGCCCAGCGCCTGGAACCAGACCGGGTCTGCAACCCGTTCCAGGAATTCATGGGGCCCGAATTCAAAAAGGATGATCTCTGTCAGAGCAGAGGCGATGCGCTTCATCTTCTGGAAAAGCCACGGAGGAGCTTTCCCGTAGTGGAGCGGAAGCGAAGTGATGGAACGTTTCATAGTGACTCTAAAGCAGGCTCATAGCACATAGCAGGGCCGATACTGGATACTCGTCGCTGGATGCTGGTTCAAACCAGTGACAAGCAACGAGTAACGAGGGACAAGGTCTTCACTAACAGGATTCATCCCCTTACGACTTACGATTCACGACTTACGGGTGTATCGCTGTCGACTGTTGCAAGCTGTTCCCTCGCATACTCCATCGCCTCTTCTTTTGTCGCTATCTCGCCGGCGACCTGTTTTTCGCGTATCTCGCTCAGGCATTTGCCGATAAGAGGCCCTTCGGGAAACCCCATCAGCAGGAGGTCTCCCCCGGCAACAAGTTTCGGCAGGGGCTTCCTCTTCCACTGGACGAATATCTCGATGATCTCGGCGCAACGCTTTTTCACCCGTTGGGTTGAAGGGTTATTCTCTCCGCCAGAGCTTCCATACATATCGCAGAGGGTAAGCACAACAAGGGACCGGGTAAGGTCGCCCATCTTGTAAACGACCCTTCTCAGTGCCTTTTCAGTGGACTCGTCATTGCTGATAAGAAATATCCTCATATGATTTTCTATGAGCGAGAGGACAGCTTTCATCTCCTGCGTGCTGAACTTGAGCCTTTCCATAATGGATTGAGAAATGTCCCTGGAAAATTGCTCATGATAAAAGAAATGCACTGCATCTTTTTTCTCGTCATATGTGAAAGTGCCGGCTTTGCCGAGGTCGTGAAAAAGAAGAGAATAGCCGACATTTTTTATCTCTCTTACGTCGAGATTATACCGCCTCCCATATTTGTGCAGATAGCCGAAGCCGTCTATTGTGTGTCCGAAGGTCTCCAGCGTGAACTGTTTTTCCTTGTCTAAAAGCTTGAGCGGATAGAGCTCGGGAAAGATCTCAACAAGGAGGCCCAGCTCTTCCAGTTTCTTAATGCCGGAGGCGGCATTCGCCGATGACAGGATCAGGTCCATTTCGTATTTGACCCTCTCCGGCGCTACGTTATTGATAAGGTGCTTCAACTCTGTAATTGATCGGGTCAGGTCAATGTGGAGCGAAAAATCCTGAAGCATAGTAAAATGCCGCACGGCCTTGAGCATCCTCAGGGGATCATTGGCTATTGAGTTTTCATCGGGATACCGTATTATTCTCCGCTGGATGTCCTCAATGCCCTGCACTGTGTCGGTGATACTGTTGTGCCTGACGTTGTACGCAATGGCGTTAACCGTAAAATCTCTTCTTTTCAGGTCTTCGTCGATGGTGCCTTTTAAGATGGTAATATCGAGCGCCTGGTCTTTGATGACGACCCGGTGCGTCTGGATCGGTTTTTTCCCGAGTATAAACGATGGGGTGCGAAAGATAGATTCAAATGTTTTGATGTCCCGTGCGTCCGACAGCGCGAAATCATAATCGCCCGGCTTATTGCCCAGTATCAGCTCCCGTATCGCCCCACCGACAAGATACACCTCGCCGTAAAAATCTCCCGGGAGGAGTGCTCGAATGATCTTTTGCTCTTTAATATTTTCTTTTAGCCTGTCGGCCGATATTGCCAAAGGTCAGACCTTTTCAGCGAAGTCCGCAAGCCCCCTTGAGATTCTTTTGATAGATTCGGTTATGTCGAGATACAGGTACGACGCCTTCGGCATGCAGACGCCTGTAATGAGCCTGTTCTGATGAACGACCGAGAAGTCGTTGATTACCTTAATGATCTTTTCTTTGCCTTCCTTGATCTTTGCGAGGAGGTGGGGGTTCTTTGTAACCGTGTAGTCCCGGACGTCTCTCATCAGATCGTAGGCCATTGCGAGGAGCTCCTTGATCTCATCGAGGCCCTTCTGGCTGAAAAGCACATTGGCCTCGACCTTTATCTCCATATTGCTGATGACGTTCTGTATTGCAATTCCGACCATTTGAAAGGGCGGCAGAAGGGAAACAAACTTTTTCTCGAATTCATCCTTTTCTTTATCTTCTACTATCTTTTCTACATATGACAGCCTGTTGGCGAGGATCGTTTTGAATTTTTCCTTACTCTCTTTCAGAAGCGCCGGCTTTTGCGTGACAAATCCTTTATAGGCATTTTCGATGACAGGAAGGCTGATCTCGAGGACCTCGTGAAACCTTTGTAATAGCTCTCTTTCTTCCATGGTTCCTCCGCGTTCAATGAAATTGTGCTTCTGTATCTTCTATATAGCACAATATGGAAAAGAAGTCAGCAATTAGCTGACAGTAAAAAAACGTAAGGCGTAAGGCGTTAGGCGCGAAGGATTAAACCCCTTACGCCTTACGACTCACGACTTACGGGTTTTGTCGGTGTTATTGTTTCACAAGATATACAATGTCGTGGTCCCTTACCTTCTCCTTTACCTTGATCCCCACGTCGTCGCCTGCCACGGCCTTTTCGACGTTTTTGTGCTCAACCTGCATAGACTCAACGGTCTGTTCAAAATCAGTAGAATGTCCTTTGAACTTTATCGTATCGCCAACGTTAAGCTCCCCGGCGGTTATCTTGATCGCCGCAACGCCGATCTTGGAAAAAAACCTATCGACCTTTCCAATAGCTATCTCTTCCATGTTCCCCTCCTTATATTGGGACACCCGCAAAGGATCTCGTCAGTCGTAAATCGTAAGTCGTAAGGGGTTTAATCGCCTTACGCCTAACGCCTCACGGTGTTTTCGCGAGCTCTAAAATGGTATCATGTTCGTTAAAAAAGTTGAACATAAAACTTTGCAAGACCGTCAGGAAGTAATGGAAAACGTATGCCGTAGCTGGTAGACTATAGCGTTTTAACGCAATAACCCACCGTCATAGCATGAAGGGATTTGAAGAAAATTGGTCGGAGTTGATTATACTTTGGAACATTTTGATGCAATAGTGATAGGCGCAGGCCACGCAGGATGCGAGGCTGCCCTGGCATCTTCGCGGATGGGGGCCAGAACCCTTCTTGTCACAACAAACCTTGACCACATCGCCTACATGTCCTGTAATCCGGCAATCGGGGGCCTCGGCAAGGGGCACCTGGTAAAAGAGATCGACGCCCTCGATGGCGAGATGGCAAGAAATATTGATGCTACAGGCATACAGTTCCGGACATTGAACATGAAGAAGGGCCCTGCCGTGCGGGCGACCCGCGTCCAGGCAGACAAGATGAGATATGCCCACAAGATGAAGGCAAGGCTGGAAGAACAAGAAAGGCTCTCTATACGGCAGGGTATTGTAGAGAGGCTGCTGGTGCAGGGAGATGCCGTCACGGGGGTTGAGACGCAGTGGGGCGAGAGATTTTACGGAACAACGGTTATCGTTACAATAGGTACTTTTTTACGGGGCGTTATACACATTGGTTTTGAAAGGTTCGAGGCGGGCAGGATGGGCGACCTGCCGTCAGTAGGACTTTCCGGCTGCCTCGGCGAGCTCGGTTTTGCTATAGGAAGGCTGAAGACCGGAACCTGCCCCAGATTGGACGGAAGGACGATAGATTTTTCAAAGCTGGAGCCGCAGCACAGCGATGATCCGCCGGCCCCTTTTTCTTTTCTTACCGGACGGATCACCAACAGGCTTGTGCCCTGCTATCTTACCTATACAAAAGCGGCAACGCACGATATCATAAGGTCAGGCCTCGACAGGTCGCCCCTTTATACAGGGAAGATAAAAGGCACGGGGGTCAGGTACTGCCCATCGATCGAAGACAAGGTCGTTAAATTTCCTGAAAAGACAAGGCACCGCATCTTCATAGAGCCGGAAGGATTGGATACGAAAGAATATTACCCGAACGGCTTTGCAACGAGCCTCCCCCTTGATATCCAGCTGGGAATGCTGCGGACCATCGACGGCCTTGAGAAGGTCGAGATAACGAGGCCGGGATACGCCATTGAATATGACTTTGTCTATCCTACGCAGTTATACCCAACGCTCGAGACAAAGATCGTCAGAAATCTTTATCTCGCCGGTCAGATAAACGGGACGACGGGGTATGAGGAGGCAGGGGCTTTGGGGCTGATGGCGGGGATCAACGCCGCCTTAAAGGTTCGCGGCGAAGACCCTTTTTGCCTGGGAAGGGATGAGGCATACACCGGCGTCCTTATAGATGATCTTGTGACAAAAGGTGTTGACGAGCCGTACAGGATGTTTACGTCAAGGGCGGAATACAGGCTGCTGCTCCGGGAGGACAACGCGGACCTGAGGCTTACCGAAAAGGGGTACCGGATTGGCGCCGTGTGCAAAGAGAGGTACGAGAAGGTCCTTGAAAAAAAGGCGAAGGTCGATGAGGCAAAGCGCATCCTGGAATCGGTAAGGCTTAAGCCGACGGGCGAAACGATCAGAATGTTGCAAGAGCTGAACATTGAAGGCATAAAAAACCCGGCAACGCTCGGGGAGCTGCTGAAGAAACCGGGCGTTACCATCGAGACCCTGAAGCGCATCGAGGGCAGCCTGAACGGGATCAAAGAAGAGATCGCCTATCAGGTGGAGCTGGATGTAAAATACCGCGGCTACACGGACAGGCAGCAGGACGTGGTCAGAAAGATGAAAAGGCTTGAAAACAGCAAGATCCCTCATGATACGAAGTACGAAGAGGTGTCAGGCCTGTCGCGGGAGGTCATAGAGCGGTTCACGAAGATACGCCCTCTTTCCCTCGGCCAGGCTTCCCGTATTCCGGGAGTTACCCCGGCGTCAATAACGGCGCTGATGGTACATTTTAAGAAGAAGGGGATACTGTGAATCATAATGAGAATCATCAAACACCAATAACCAAACACCAAATAATAACCAATACCCAATGTTCAATAACCAAACAAAACCTTATGGGAACAGCTTCCCGTTTGGGTATCCGGTCATTGGTCATTGGATATTGATTGGTGATTGATGTTTGGTGATTGGTTATTCGCTGTGTATAAGGGGTGATCGATGAGCATTGATAAGAATACGGAGTTCATTGCAGCATATCTCAAAGGCCAGGACGTCGATATCTTCGGGGCGGCCGATATGTCGCTTTACGACAAAGAGCTTGTTGCTATTGATGATTCTGTAAAGGAGAGGTTAACGTTTGCCGTATCTTTCGGCCTTGTACTGTCGAAAGGTATACTGGAGACGTTGACAGATGGGCCTACCCTCATCTACTTGCACCACTACCGGCAGCTCAATTACAGGCTCGACATGATCGGATACCTGCTTTCCCGCGAGATCGAGAGAAAGGGCTTCAAGGCAATGCCCTTTGCCGCATCGCAGCTTGTGGACTGGCAGAACCAGAGGGCGCACATCTCCCACAAAAAGGTTGGCGAGGTCGCAGGGGTTGGCTGGATAGGGAGGAACAACCTCCTGGTGCACCCGGTCTTCGGTGCGCAGGCGAGGTACAACACGGTGCTGACCGACATGCCGCTTAAGGCGGGCAAGCCGCTTGGGAACGATTGCGGCCAATGCAGGGCCTGCGTCAGCGCATGCCCGGCAGAGGCGATCAAGGAGGAAAGGGAAAGCTTCGACCACCAGGGATGCTATGCTATGCTGAATAAATTCAGAAAGGAAAGAAATCTCGGCCACCATATCTGCGGGTTATGCATCAAGGCATGCAGGGGGGAACGATGAAGGCGCTCATCGCCCTTGAAGACGGCACGGTATTCGAAGGGAAGGGCTGCGGGATACGCGGCGAAAAAGAAGGGGAGATTGTCTTCAACACGAGCATGACCGGGTACCAGGAGATCATGACCGATCCCTCCTATAAGGGGCAGATCGTAACGATGACCTACCCGCTTATCGGCAACTACGGAGTCAACGATGACGATGTGGAATCGGGCGGCCCGAAGGTGGAAGGCTTTATCGTCAAGGAACTGAGCACAATAACGAGCAACTTCAGGGCAACGGACGACCTCTTCCATTATTTTGAAATGCACAACATCCTTGTGATCGAGGACGTGGACACGAGGGCCCTGACAAAACATCTGAGGGCCAGGGGCGTTATGAAGGGAATCATCTCGACAGTTGACCTGGACCGGGAAAGTCTTGTCAGGAAGGCAAGGGCATCGCGAGGCATTGTGGGCGTAGACCTGGTGAAAGAGGTGACATGCAAGGCGCCTTATGTGTGGGAGGAGGAGCGAGGGGCGAGGATAGAGGAGCGAGGAGCGAAAAAAGGGGACTTTAAAAATGACCAGCTGCGGTGCGTTGTTATCGATTACGGGGTGAAGATGAACATCCTGAGGATGCTGAAGAAGGTCGGCTGCCATGTCACGGTGGTGCCGGCGGATGAGAAGGCAGAGAGGATCCTGGCGATGAAGCCTCACGGGATCTTGCTCTCCAACGGCCCCGGCGATCCGGAAGGCCTTCCCTACGCCATCGAAGAGATACGCAAGCTGATCGGCACAATACCCATATTCGGGATCTGCCTCGGCCAGCAGCTTCTCGGGCTTGCCTTCGGAGGGAAGACATATAAGCTGAAGTTCGGCCACAGGGGAGCAAACCAGCCGAACAAGGAGACAGGCACCGGAAAGGTCTATATCACCTCCGAGAACCACGGCTTCGCCGTAGATGTTGCATCAATCACAAAAGAGCCGGTGCGGGTCACCCACATCAATCTCAACGACAATACCGTTGAAGGGATCGAGCATGAGCTCTATCCCGTCTTTTCGGTGCAGTTCCACCCCGAGGCGTCTCCGGGGCCGCACGACGCGTACGGTCTCTTTGAGAAGTTTAAGGGAATGATGGAGAGCTACAGGAAAGGATCCTATGCCTAAGCGCAGCGATATAAAAAGCATCCTCATCATCGGGTCCGGGCCAATCGTAATAGGCCAGGCATGCGAGTTCGACTATTCCGGAAGCCAGGCCTGCAAGGCGCTCCGCGAGGAAGGGTACAGGGTAGTCCTCGTGAACAGCAACCCCGCCACGATCATGACCGACCCTGACATGGCGGACCGGGTATACATAGAACCGCTTACCCCGGAGGTGCTGGAAGAGATAATCAGGATCGAGCGGCCCGACACGGTGCTCCCGACGCTTGGCGGCCAGACAGGGCTTAACCTCGCCACTATTATTGCAGAGAGGGGGATACTGGAAAGGTATAACGTTGAGCTTATCGGCGCTGACTATAAAGCGATAAAAAAGGCCGAGGACAGGGAAGAGTTCAAGGCGGCGATGGTGAAGATAGGGCTTGAGGTCCCGAAAAGCGGCCTTGCCTACACCATGGACGACGCGAGAAATGTGGCAAAGGAGATCGGTTTTCCCCTCATCATCAGGCCAAGCTATACCCTTGGCGGGACCGGCGGCGCCGTTGCGTATAACGTAGAAGAATACGAGGCCCTTGCCCAGAGAGGGCTTGAAAGCAGCATGATCGGCGAGATCCTCATTGAGGAATCGGTCATAGGCTGGAAGGAATTTGAGCTCGAGGTCATGCGGGACAAAAAGGACAATGTTGTGATCATCTGCTCCATCGAGAACCTTGACCCCATGGGGATCCATACGGGAGACAGCATAACCGTGGCGCCTCAGCAGACCTTGAGCGACAAGGAGTACCAGGCTATGCGCGACGCATCCATCAGGATCATCCGTGAGATCGGCGTAGAGACGGGAGGCTCCAACATCCAGTTTGCCGTAAACCCTGACAACGGAAGGATGGTCGTGATAGAGATGAACCCCAGGGTATCGAGAAGCTCGGCGCTTGCATCGAAGGCAACGGGATTCCCCATTGCCAAGATCGCGGCGAAGCTCGCCGTCGGATATACCCTCGATGAGATTCCGAACGATATTACCAAAAAGACCCCGGCATCCTTTGAACCCACCATCGACTACTGCGTAGTGAAGATACCGAGGTTTACCTTTGAGAAGTTCAGGGGCGCTGACGAAACGTTGACGATCTCCATGAAGTCCGTGGGGGAGGCGATGGCCATAGGGAGGACGTTCAAAGAGGCCTTGCAGAAGGGTTTTCGCTCGCTTGAGACAGGCAGGTTCGGGATCGTCAACGACAGGCTCCCGGGCATTGAGGACCCGGAATTCCTCCGCCAGAAGCTGATCACCCCAAACAGCGAACGGGTCTTTTACATACGCCACGCCCTCAAAGCGGGCATGGGCGTCGAGGATGTCTACGGGCTCTCGGGAATAGACAGGTGGTTCATAAAAAATATACAGGAGATCGTGGAATGCGAAGGGGACCTTGGACAATGGGAAAGGAAAATCCCCGGGGAGCTTTTGCGGCGTTCAAAGAAGCTTGGCTTCTCAGACAGGCAGATCGGCGATCTCACAGGCCAGGGCGAGGAAGAGGTCAGGGCGCTCCGGCTGGAAAAGGGTATCAGGAGCGTCTTTAAGCTTGTCGATACCTGCGCAGCCGAGTTTGAGGCCTATACGCCTTATTACTATTCGACCTATGAACAGGAGGACGAATCAAGGATCTCAGGCAAAAAGAAGATCATGATCCTCGGCGGAGGGCCCAACAGGATAGGGCAGGGCATTGAATTCGATTATTGTTGCGTCCACGCGGCATTCGCGCTGAAAGAACTTGAATATGAGACGATCATGGTCAACAGCAACCCTGAAACGGTAAGCACGGACTATGACACCTCCGACAAGCTCTATTTTGAGCCTCTTACCTTTGAGAACGTGATGGATATCATCGAAAACGAAAAGCCCGACGGCGTGATCGTTCAGTTCGGCGGCCAGACGCCGCTCAACCTCGCCGTGCCGTTGAAAAAGGCAGGCGCCAGGATCATCGGGACGACGCCGGAGAGCATCGATGTCGCCGAGGACAGGGATAAGTTCAAGACGCTTTTAAAAAAACTTGACCTTATGCAGCCCGACAACGGGATCGCGACGTCTTTCGAAGAGGCGAAGGAGATCGCCGGCACGATAGGATACCCTGTTGTCGTGCGGCCATCGTACGTGCTGGGCGGCAGGGCAATGGAGATCGTCTACGGGGAGCAGGACCTTGAATCCTTCATGGAAAGGGCGGCGGAGGCCTCGCCGGAGCGCCCGATCCTTATCGACAAATACCTTGAAGACGCCATCGAGATCGACGTCGACGCAGTTGCCGACGGAGAGAAGGCCGTTGTGGCCGGCATTATGGAGCATATTGAAGAGGCAGGCATCCATTCCGGGGACAGCGCCTGCGCATTGCCCCCTTATTCCCTGAACGACGAGGCCATTGAAAAGATCAAGCTCTATACCTATCAGCTCGCGAAAGAGCTGAACGTGATCGGCCTCATGAACATCCAGTATGCGGTGAAGAATGACGTCGTCTACGTCCTGGAGGTAAATCCGCGGGCGAGCAGGACGATCCCCTTTGTCAGCAAGGCTACAGGGGTTCAGTGGGCGAAGGTTGCCGCAAAGCTTATGACCGGCCTGAAATTAAAGGACCTCGGTATCGAGCGTGAACCGGAGGTCAACCATATCGCCGTGAAAGAGTCTGTCTTTCCGTTTAACAGGTTTGCCGGTATTGACACGATCCTTGGCCCGGAGATGAAATCCACGGGCGAGGTGATGGGCATTGATCTTACCTTCGGGGCAGCCTTCTGCAAGTCGCAGCTGGGTGCAGGACAGGACCTCCCTTCTGAAGGCAACGTATTTGTAAGTGTGAAGAATAAGGACAAGAGGAACATCGTTTTTATTGCGAAGAAGCTATCCGATCTCGGTTTTAAGATCTGCGCGACGAAGGGGACAGGCAAAGTCCTCGTAAACAACGGGATGGAAGTACGGTTCATCAACAAGGTATCAGAAGGAAGGCCGCACATAGTTGATATGATAAAGAACGGAGAGATCCGCTTTGTCATTAATACGCCCAGCGGAAGAAACCCGAAAATGGATGAGGTGCTCATCCGGGCGAGCGCCGTCCAGTACAGGATTCCCTACACAACGACCCTGTCAGGCGCCCAGGCAGTCGTCAACGCCATTGAAAGCATGAAGAAGGGGACTATTACAATAAAGGCGCTGCAGGATTACTATCAACCAGCTCATAGCTGACAGCTCATGGCTCATAGCAAAATTGATACTGGATACTCGATACTGGATGCTGGCGAAAACAGCGTAAGGCGTCAGCAAACTACAATCCAGCGCAAAGCATTTTTAAATAGTCTTATCAGATTTACACGAGTTGCGAGTGTCGAGAATCGAGAAGCAAGCTTTTGGTTTACTTTACGTCTTTCAACTTTCTCTTGATGATCTTTCCCTTGTCTTTGGGAAAATCGGTTTTGATGTAAACGCTCTTCTGGAAGACCTTTTCTATGGTGCCTTCCATCTCTTTCTTCGCAAAGGTAAAGGTGACTTTATCTCCTGCTTTCATTTATCCCCCGGCCGATTCTGTATGGGTTGCTTCAGATTTTGTCTCTGGTTTGGTTTCCGAAATTGTTTCTGTCTTTTCTTCTTTTTTCTCTGTATGTTTCGCGCCGTTCTTGCCGTTCTTACCGTTCGCGGAGTCGACCGGTTTTTTGTAATCTGTTACATACCAGCCGGTGCCTTTCAGGTGGAACGCGCACGGCGATATGATCTTTTGCATTGCGCCGTTGCACATAGGGCATTCGGTCAAAGGCTCTTCAGAGATCTTTTGGAATATTTCGAATACCTTTCCACATTCCGTGCATTCATATTCATAGATAGGCATAAAAATCCTCCAAAAAAATCCTTTAACGGTAATAATATAATGCCAAGGGTCCTTGCTCGTCAAGGGATTAATATGAAACAATAAGGTAAAGTCATGCAAAATTGCACAAAACTCCTTGACATAAAAGCAAATGTTTTAATACAATTCATACTAAAGATGAAGATCAAGATACTTGGCTGTTACGGTAATTACATAGGGAAATACCGGGCAACATCCTTTCTCATTAACGATACGATACTTCTCGACGCGGGAACGGTTACCGAGGCGCTTGACGACGAAGCCTTGAAAAAGATCAAGCAGGTGCTGATAACCCATACGCATATCGACCACGTAAAAGGACTTTTTCCTTTTGTTGACGAGCTTGCCATGATGGGCGACTACTCGATTGAGCTGATCAGCGTAAAGCAGATACTTGAGATCATATCGCAAAACCTTCTTAACAATTTAATATGGCCCGATTTTACCGTTATACCATCGGAGCACAAGGGGATCATCAAGCCTCACGAGATACCGATGGAGCAGGTGTCCTCGATCAATAGCGTTACTGTAGAGCCTGTCCTGATGACGCACACGGTTTTTACGGTAGGCTATATCGTGAAGGAAGGAAATAAGGGTTTTATGTTTACCGCTGATACGGGACCCACGAAGAGGTTCTGGGAGGTGGCCGGCAGAACAAAAGGCATAGAGTTCATCATATCTGACGTCTCCTTCCCGAACAGGTTAAGCAGGCTGGCGAAGATATCAGGGCATATGACAACAGCCATGCTTGCCGAGCATATCGACAGGTACAAACTTGGTACGATGCCGATCTATGTGACGCATATAAAGCCTATCTTTCTCGAAGAGATACATCAGGAGCTGGATGCCCTCAAAAGGGACAATATTAAATTGCTCAAGCAGGGTTCGACGATAACCGTATAGCTTTAGAGGAAAGAAAGTTTTAATAGAGAAATACATTCAAGGGGTGACCAAAAAATGAAATGGTATGCCGCATTGCTTATCGGTGTATTTGCCTTGACCTTATGTGCCGGTTTTGCAGGCGCCCAGTCGCAATTCGAGATGGGCATGAAAGAATTCCGCGATGAGAATTACGAGGAGGCCCTTGTTTATTTCCTCGAGGCCAGGAAGGCTGAGCCCACATCGAGCACCGTGGCGTTCTACACAGGCCTCACCTATAAGATCATGGAGCTCTACAAGGAGTCCACCCCCTACCTGAGAGACGCGGTGACCTTTACCCCCCGGATCAAAGAGGCGCTCGTGGAGCTCGTTGATGTGCTCTACCAGACGGACAATATAAAAGAGGCAAAGGAATGGCTCGAAGTGGGGGAAAAGGAAGGGATCCAGCCTGCGCGCATCCAGTTCCTGAAAGGGCTTGTGTATTTGAAAGACAAGAAGTACGACGAGGCGATCACGGGATTTGAGAAGGCAAAGGAGCTCGACCCATCACTGGCGCAGCTTGCCGAGTTCCAGATAGCGAGCGCAAATATGCAGGCCGGGCAATATAGAGAAGCCCAGAACCGCTTCAAGGCAGCGATAAGAGTCGACCCCACAACCGATATGGCAACGTTGGCAAAGGATTACGACAAGGCGCTGGCGGAAAAATTCGAACGGGAGAGGCCCTGGAGGTTCAGCGTAGGGCTTGCTTATAAATACGATACCAACCTAGTGGCAAAACCGGGGGGAGGCCCCGTCGCCGATGTGATCTCGAACGAGAGCGACTATGCAGTGAACATGACGGCGAGGATCGCATATACCTTCCCGTTTTCCTTTAAAAAACCTTATAATATGACCATCCAGTACTCTGTCTACGCCGACAGATATTTCCAGCGCGATGACTATAACAGCATGACAAATACCTTGAGCTTCATCCCCGGGTACAACTTTGAGAAGTTCTCTCTCAGCGTCCCCATAACGATACTCTACAACTGGCTGCAGCGCGACAAAGGCACCGATTTCACCCAGAGCGCGAGCTGGTACAGCGACACAAAATATATGCGGTACTACAGCGTTGCGCCTACATTGAGATATATGGTAAGCCAGAACGGCATCGCGGAATTTTCGGTAGGCTACACGGAAAAATATTATTTTGTGGCGCCCTTGACCGCCCCGGAGGAAAGAGACGGCAGGCTTTACAATGCGAGCATAGGGTATACCTACTTCTTTTATGACGGAAGGGGTTTCCTCAACCTGAAATATACCTACGGACAGGATAATACGATAGGCGATAACTGGGCGAACAAAGAACACAAGTGGGGAATGAACCTCCTCTATCCCCTCTGGTGGAAGCCTCTCAAGCTGCAGGTCTCAAGCGAAGCGGCATTTACGAAATATGTCTTCCCCAATGCCACATTCGACGGTATGACGCGGAGAAACGACACCTATAACACCTCCCTCGGGCTTATCTACGAACTGGGGAAAAGCGCCGACATTACGGCCCAGTATACCTATATCAGGGATAAAAGCAATATAGCGACCTATGACTACACGCGCGAGATATTCTCATTGGGGATTGAGTACCGTTATTAATAAAAAGTTCACGGTTGATCGTTCATGGTACCCCTATTATATATCCCTTGACAATTTCAAAATGGTTGGTATAATATTGTAATACGTAATACCTTGTATTTGTTATAGAAATTAACCCAAAAAATGCAATTGCAATAGACATACCTACGTTATAAAGCCCATCAAGGCTTTTCCTCACTTCTTATCAGAACGACCATTGTTGGTGCGGTTTCTTGGCCCACCTCCGGTTTGGTTGCC